>Ga0302349_1000012_pt1 | contig 592524 bp, 566 predicted proteins | sample PhyAR1_FD_202176 | JGI IMG/M metagenome (GOLD analysis project Ga0302349, IMG submission 202176) | Leaf surface microbial communities from alfalfa plants in UC Gill Tract Community Farm, Albany, California, United States - DLSL A.R1... | ecosystem: Host-associated > Plants > Phyllosphere >... | reverse complement strand
TTAACCACAATCAGCGGCAGCAGGTACTGGTCCCAAATCATAATGAAGCCGAAGGTCACCACCGTGCCGAGCGCTGGTTTTACCAGCGGCAGAATGACGTGGAAGAAAATCTGCCATTCGTTCGCGCCATCAATACGCGCCGCCTCCTCAAGCTCTTTCGGGATGGCTGACATAAATTCGGTCAGCACGAAGATGGAGAACGCCCAGCCCACCACCGGCAGAATCATCCCGAGGTAGCTGTTGTACAGCGATGCATCGATAAACGGCAGCCGCCAGTTGATAATCATGTACAGCGGAATGGCGATAACCTCTTCCGGCAGCATCATGGTCGACAAAATCACAAGGCTCACCAGCGCCACGCCGCGAAACTTCTTACGGGCCAGCGCATAGGCCGCCAGCGCGCTCACGGACACCTGGAGGATGGTGCCGAAGAACACCACCAGAATGGAGTTCAGCAGGTACTGCCAGACGCCGATATCCATCCAGGCGAAGATAAAGTTGTCGAATGAGAACTGATTTGGCCAGGCTAACAGCTCGCCGGGCTTTACCGGCGCGCCGCTAAAAGCGGTCGCCACGATGCCCCAGAACGGCCCGACAAAGACAATCAGCAGTAACGCGTAAATACACCAGCGCCCTGCGGTATCCCAACGTTTACTTAACATCACGGCTCCTTAGTAGCGTGCGATACGCTTTTTCAGCGTCAGATGACAAATCGTTAAGAGCACCGTGAAGGTGAATAACAGGAAAGACACCGCCGAGGCGTAGCCATAGTCAAACTGCTCAAAGCCCAGCTTATAGATGTGGGTCATGACCATTTCCGTCGAATTAGACGGCCCGCCGCCGGTGGTGGCGTACACCTCAGCAAACACGCGGAAACCACGGATAAAGGAGAGCATCAGCACCACCGACAGCGCCGGGATCATCCCAGGCAGCGTGACGTAGCGCAGGCGGTTCCACCAGTTGGCACCGTCTACGTTCGAGGCGTCGTATAAATCGCGACTGATCCCCGCAAGGCCGGCAATGAAAATCACCATGTTGTACGGCACCGCTTTCCAGATGTGCAGCAACATAATGACCCACAGCGCCTGGTCGGAACTGGCGAGGAACCCCTGATCGGCGACACCAAACCAGCTCAGAATGTGGTTCATTACCCCGTTGGGTGTCGGGTTGAACAGAATGCGCCACATTTCAGCGACAATCGCTGCACTGGTGACCGCCGGTAAGAAAATGGCGGTACGAATAAAGCGCAGATGGCGCGCCGGGCCTTCCAGCAGCATCGCGAGGAAGAAGGCCAGAATGGCGGCGGCGAACATCGTCACCACCACGTACAGCAGCGTGTTAACCACCGCTGCATGCAGTTCAACGTCGCCGAAAGCGCGGGTGAAGTTGGCAAAACCAACCCACTCGTTGGGCTCATTAAAGTTAACCTTGTAGAAGCTCATCACCAGACCCTGAATCATCGGGATGAACTTAAACCAGCTAAAAATAATCAGCGCCGGAGCGAGGAACAGCCAGGGGATCAGCGCCCGCTTGCGTTTGGCCGTCAGCCAGCCGGTCGCGTCAGGCGAAGCGGCTTGCTTTAGCGGCGCGGACTTCGTCTCATGCAGAGTCATTACGCGTTTCCTCACTTAGCCAGCACGTTTTGTTTTTCAAGCTCAGCGTTGACCTTGCCGTCAATCGTTTTCAGCTCGGCGGAAATGTCGCTGTTGCAGTCGGCAAAGATGCGGTTGAAGCCATCGGCTGCCACCTGACGTACCGGCGTCCAGTTAGGGATCTGCGGCACATAGCGGCCCTGCTCGTTGTACAATTTGGCGAAGGTTTCCCAACGCGCATCCTGATACACCGCTTTGACGTCGACGTTCTTATTCACCGGCAGGCGAACCACCGGGATATGTTTGCTCCCTTTGCCCATGCCAATTTCCTGACCTTCCGGGGAAATCATAAATTCAACAAACTGGCGCGCGGCCTCTTTCTGCTTGCTGCTCTTCATCATAAAGACCGTGGTGCCTTCCGCGAGGGTAGCCTCGCCTTTCGGCCCCACTACCGGCACAACCTCAAAGTTGTCTTTGCCAGGGTCTTTATCAAACAGCGCAATGTGATACGGGCCGCTGAAGAACATGCCGCTTTGGCCTGAACGGAATGACGGAATAACATCGGCGGTGGTGGCGTTAATTGCGCCCGGCTGAGTGACCTTTTCACACATCATGGTGCGCATAAAGGTCATGGCCTGTGCCACTTCGGGGGTGTTGAGCGAGGCGCTGAATTTACCGTTATGGTCGCTGACAAAATCGCCACCGGCCTGCCAGATAAAGCTGCTCATAAACCAGCTGGCGTAGCCGCGCGTCGTCGATGCCGGGACGATAAAACCGTAGGTATCATTTTTGCCGTTGCCGTCCGGGTCTTGTGTGGTAAAGGCTTTGGCGAGGGTCTGGATATCATCCCAGCTTTTTGGCAACGGTAAGCCCAGCTTTTCACGCCAGTCTTTGCGCACGAACAGGGCGAAAGTTTGCGCTGAGGTCGGCACGCCATAGTATTTGCCGTCGATATAGCGGGTGCTGTTCCAGGCCGTTTGATACAGCTGGTCGCCGCCGTTTATCGCTTTCGGGTCGATTTCCTCAGCAATGCCAAGCTGGATAAACTGCCCAAGCGAGGCGGCATCATTGAAAATCAGATCCGGCAGCGCGTTACCCGCCGTGGCTCGCGCCAGGCGCTGCTCAAAGTCAGTGGTCGCGTTGAAGTATTCGATTTTGATGCCGGTTTTTTCTTCAAATTTCTCGGCCTCTTGCTTGTAAATATTTTTCGAATCGTTGCTTGCGCGGATCCAGACGTTAAGGGTCGTGGCGGCGTAGCTCTGCCCGATGCCAAGCCCCAGAGCGGAAAGGAGTAATAATGAACGTAATTTATTCGCAGACATGATTGCATATCCTTTATTGTTGGGCACAAAGGTAATTAAATTCGCAATAAATGCATTTTCAAATGAAATGAATAGCATTCTGTTATTAATACAAGATGCGTAAAAATTATTTTCAATCATTAAATAGAAATGTATTTTCTAATACAACCACACAAAAAAGAAATTGCATTTCAAAAATCAAAAAGTTGAATCAGATCACACTGAAAAGTGACAAGAAAAGTGACTTAGATATTTTACCCTTTAAAATCAATATGATGATATTTTCCGCAATTTGTTAAATTTATCAACAAAAATAGAAAAACGCTAAATTCTGTGACTCACGCTGCATTAAATACGTCATTTTTTATTCATACCAATAAGCTTGATGTTCATCACAAAAAAAATCACTTTGTCTTTTACACTGCACGGCATCGCTTTCTTAAACACTTTATTTTTAATTAAACCGCCTGTCTCTTATGCCTCTAAAATACGCGGCAGGTATAATTGTGTTGTTATCTTTTCTCTTATTTGCAGAAGGGTTATCACGATGAACTCAATACCTCGCCCTGGAATATTAGCGCTTGCGCTACTGTGTTCCGGCCTAAGCACATCGCTGTACGCCGCCGAGCCTTATACCCTTGATGGTAAAGATCTGGCGTTTAGCCGCCAGCAAATAGCCGCCAAAGATCCCCTTTTTGTCCAGGCACAAAGCGCGCTGTTAAAAAAAGCCGACCTCGCCTTGAAGCACCCGCTGTTTTCGGTGATGGATAAAACGCTGGTCGCCGCCAGCGGCAACAAGCATGACTATTACAGTTTCCCGCCGTACTGGTGGCCCGATCCCAATACCAAAGACGGGCTGCCGTACATCCGTAAGGATGGTCAAACCAACCCGGACGCCAACAGCGATGCCACCGATAAAAATCGGTTGGTGAAGATGAGTAACGACGTCTCCACTCTGGCGCTGGCGTGGTATTTCTCTGATGACAGTCGCTATGCGCATAAAGCCGCCGAGCAGATTAAAAACTGGTTCCTGAATCCAGAAACGCGCATGACGCCAAACCTGCAATACGCCCAGGCGATCCCGGGCATAAATACCGGACGCGGCATTGGCATTATCGACAGCCGGGCGCTGGTTGAGGTGGTGGACGCCATCGCCCTGCTGCAATCTTCAGGCGCATTGAGCGAGTCTGAAGTGGCGGAGCTTAAAACGTGGTTCGGCGAGTTTTATCACTGGATGACCACCAGCCAGAACGGTTTTGAGGAAGAAAACTGGCATAACAATCACGGGACTTATTTTGATATGCAGGCTGCCACTTTTGCCCTGTTCAGCGGCAAAACCGACGAGGCGAAAAAGCGTCTGTATGTCACCCAGCTGCGGCGCATTGCCGGACAGTTTGATATCGAAGGTCGCCAGATGGCGGAGCTTGAGCGCACGCGTCCGTGGCATTACAGCAACTTTAATCTTGAAGCCTACAACCGTCTGGGGCGTCTGGGCGAAAAAGCGGGCGTCGATATCTGGAACTTTACCCTCGACGACCATAGCCTGCGCAAGGGCTATCAGTACATCGCCGGGTTTATCAATAGCGATACGCCGTGGCCGTGGAAAGACCTCGACAAAATGGATGATAAAAAAGCGCTGCGTAATATTGCCACCGCCGCCCATGCCTGGCCGGATGACAAGTTGTTCCGCGAAAAAGCACAGTGGCTGCGCGCAAAATATCCCGACGATATCACCACGCTTATCGCGCCGCTTTCGGCATCGGCAGAGGTCAAGGATAACCACTGATGAAACAATTTTCTGGGCTATGGCCCGACATTGCCAGACGTGCAGCCGGCAATAACGGTCTGATTGAACAGCTCGTGAAGAGTGCACAACCGATGCTTGACGCCGCCGTTCGTATCCCGCAAACCGGGATTGCGAGCTGGAATCTGTACTATTTTTGCCCGCACCATGGGGTGCGGCTTACCTGGCAGGCGGACGCTCCTGATCAGCACGCCTGCCCGGTTGACGGTGAGATTTTTAGCGGCGAGCCGTGGGACGGCGCGTGGTGGCGTGAGATGAACGGGCGCAACGCCAGCGCCTGCCAGCAGTTGGGGCTACTGTGGCAGTTGACCGGAGAAACACGCTATCGCGATAAAGTCCGCACCTTGCTGATGGGCTATGCGGATGTGTATCCCGATTATGAAATTCATGGCGATATTCCCCACAACGGCCCGGGCAAAATGAATGCCCAGACGTTATGCGAAGCGAACTGTATTCTGGAGATGGCGCTGGGCTATGATTTTATTCGTGACAGCGTCACATTCAGTGAGCGGCAGCATATCAGCGAAAATCTGCTGCGCTGCGCGGCGACGTTTTTACGTAAACATCGCAGCCCGCAGATTCATAATCACGAGGTGAAAATCAGCGCCGCGCTCGCCGTGCTCGGGTTTGTCCTTGAAGATGAAGAACTTCTGGAGTTTGCCGTTAATCAACCCTACGGTCTGCGCTGGCAGCTAGAGCATGGATTGCTGGCGGAAGGTTTGTGGTTTGAAGGGTCGGTGCACTACCACTATTACGCGCTACAAGGATTCTTCGCGTTCGAGAAACTGGCCCGTGGCACCCGCTGGAGCCTGATTGATGGCCCGTGGTATCAGCCGATGCTCAAGTTTCCCCTCGCATTGTTGCTGCCGGATGGCACCTTCCCACGGCTGAACGACTGCCTTGCCGGGCAGGAGAAACTGCACCACCGGGATCTCTACGAGTTTGCCTGGTTTATCTGGCACGACCCGCAGTACGCCGCCGTGTTGCAGTTTACCGATGAGATGCCTGACGAGCGTGAAACGCTGTTATGGCGCGACAGGCCGCTGCCGGAAACCACGCCCGCGCTGATCCCGCACGAGTCGCTGTTTGCCCCCGGCGCCGGTATCACCCTCTGGCGCCGACCGCAGCATGCGCTGTTAATTAAGCACAGTCCGTGGGGCGGTGAGCACGATCATTATGACCGGTTGGGGCTGATGCTATGGCAGCGCGATGGCTGGCTACTGCCGGACTTGGGCACCACCGGTTACGGTGCCCGGATGCATTATGACTACTATAAAAACAGCGCGACCCATAATACGCTGACGGTCAATCAGACCAACCAGCCTCCGGCGACCCCGGACGTGCTGGGCTGGCATATGGGCGAGGATTATCTCTGGCTGGATACGGAAGTTGACTGGGGTAAACCGCCACCGGAACTGAACAGCCATTCGCGGGTAGAGTGGGACGTTGATGCCTGGCGCGATGTCCGCTTTCGCCGCCGTTTACTGTGGCTGGACGATGTGCTCATCGACCTGTCGACGGTGGAAAACCCGCATCGTCAGCAGCTCGACTGGACGCTCCATCTGGCGGCACAGGCGCTGGATCAAAGCGGCACGCCGCAGCCTTTCTCCCTAAGCGGGCCGCTGCGGCAGATGACCGACTCTACCATGACGCCGCTGCACGGCTGCCAGCCGCGCCACTTCTCACGCAATGGTAATACGGTGGCGCTGTGGTTGGCTGGAGACGGTGAGCTGTGGCAGGGGCTGGCTGCGGATAATCCGGCCATCAGCGATCTTAGCTATCTGGTGTTGCGCAATCACCTGCCGCAGGCGCGGTTTGTCTGTCTGTGGGATTTGGCGAAATCGGCCCCGTTAACCGAAGTGAGCGTGCATCATACGTCCGTGGGGACGCAGGTTTCTTTCTGGCGCGGCGAGCAGGTGGTTCACGTCACGCTGGACGACGATCCTGCACAGCTGCCGGATGTGATTTTCTAGGGCCGCGCCTTCTGGCAGCGGAAGGCGTCTTTAGCGTTTTTCAACGGTTATCATGCTGACGAAAGGATAGTACTGCCAGGGCACGCTGCCGCCCTGCTGGTACATTTTAGAGATGGTGCCATCGAGATAGAGCATCTGCTGCACGTTAAGCCGGGATTTGGCGTAGCAAGCAAAATCATAGAAATTGGTTTCCCGAGCGCTTTGCATAAACACCACCTTCCCCTGCGCGTTAATGCCAACGCCGTTGCGCAGCTTACGCGAGGTGGCCGACGGTTTGAGCCGCCAGTTGATAACGCCGTTTTCAATCAGCATCGGGCCGGACTGAACGGCATAATCCATGCCTTTGGTCGACTTAAGCTTATCCAGGCTAACGATACCCGCCTGCTCGCCACGCAGATAAAACACGCCGCCGGGTTTGATAAAGAAATTACCGCCGCCGGAAGCGCGGTTCACCGCCACCTTTTGCTGGCCCTTTTCGATATACAGCCCAAGCGGTGCATAGGTTTTATCGTAGATACCGCCGTTCATCGCCATCCGTACGCGACCGTCGCCGTTGATGGTGGAAAGCAGCGCACGCAAGGAACCATAATCCTTGCCATCGGGTTTACGCCAGTACATGGCAATGCGTTCCTGGTGGGGATCGGCGGTGTAACTTTGTAACGTCAGGGTTGCATCGGTCAGCTGACAGGAGGTCTGTGCGGCGGCTAACGCAGGCATGATAGCCAGCGCCAGCGGCAAAGATTTCAACAAGCGCGCGACTGGCTTACTCGTCCTCGTCTTCACTGGCCGGGTCTTCATCTTCATCCTCAAAACGGGCAATAATCTGCTCACCGGTGTGGTTTGCGCGAAGCTCTTCGGCCACGATCATAATGGCCTGCCCGCTCGGCATCCCTTGCGCCATCAGTTCGTGAATGCGGTCAACGGCTTTTTGCTGCTGTTCATGGTTTAGTGAAGGTAATCCTGCAAACATCATTGACTCCTGCTACATTGTGGGCGCTTATTATTCCATGCTGCCCGGATATTCGCCATAGGCGGCACAGACAAGGCTTGATTGAAAAACCATGTTACTCCCTTCAACCCTGACACTTCCCTGGCAACCCGACGCCGCAGAAGTCTATTTTGCGCCATTGAGCGCCTCGCCGTGGGCGATGCTGCTGCACTCCGGCCATGCAGACCATCCGCACAGCCGCTACGATATTGTCGTGGCACAACCGTGTAAAACGCTTGTCACGCACGGTGATATCACCGTAGTCAGCGATGCGGACAAAACCGAAACCTCTCATGACGACCCGTTACGCTTATTGCAACAGGCGCTAGAGGATTGTTCGTTTAGCGACACTCCGCTTTCGGATCTACCGTTTATTGGCGGGGCCGTCGGGCTTTGGGGCTATGACCTCGGACGCCGTTTCGAGAGTTTGCCACAATGGGCAGCTCAGGATATTAGCGTGCCGGATATGGCGGTTGGCATTTACGACTGGGCGCTGATTGTCGACCATCATCGACAGGTCGTGACTCTGCTAAGTTACACGGACGTGAATGCGCGTCTGGAATGGTTACAGGCGCAGCGTGCGCCGACCGCCCTGCCGTTCGCACTGACTTCACGCTGGCAGTCGAACATGAGTCGCCAGCAGTACGGTGAAAAATTCCGTCAGGTGCAGGCTTACCTGCAAAGCGGCGACTGCTATCAGGTCAACCTGGCGCAACGCTTTAAGGCATCCTATGAAGGGGATGAATGGGCGGCATTTGTACGCCTGAATCGCGCTAACCGCGCGCCGTTCAGCGCCTTTTTGCGTTTCGATGACAGCGCCATTTTGAGCCTCTCCCCTGAGCGATTTATTCAGCTTGAGCAAGGCCAAATCCAGACGCGGCCGATTAAAGGCACGTTACCGCGCTTAGACAACCCAATAGCTGATGCCGAACAGGCCGATCGTCTGGCCCATTCCGCGAAGGATCGCGCAGAGAATCTGATGATTGTCGATTTGATGCGCAACGACATTGGCCGCGTCGCCGTACCGGGCAGCGTCCGGGTGCCGGAGCTATTTGTGGTTGAACCCTTCCCGGCGGTGCACCATTTAGTCAGCACCATTACCGCAACGCTGCCTGCCGAGCTTCACGCCACCGATCTGTTACGCGCGGCGTTTCCCGGCGGCTCGATTACCGGCGCGCCGAAAGTGCGGGCGATGGAAATTATCGACGAGCTTGAACCCCATCGACGCAACGCATGGTGTGGCAGCATTGGCTACCTGAGCGTCTGCGGCAACATGGACACCAGCATTACTATCCGTACCGTCACGGCGTCAGAAGGAACGCTTTACTGTTCGGCAGGCGGAGGCCTGGTCGCAGACAGTGAAGAAGGTGCTGAATATCAGGAAACATTTGATAAAGTGAATCGTATCTTATCGCAACTGGAGTCATAACCATGGACGTCAACGCGCTGGATCTGGATGATTTTCTTTCCCGTTTTCAGCTACTGCGCCCGCAGGCCACCCGTACTGCGTTAAATGCTCGTCAGGCCGCGGTGCTGATTCCGATAGTCCGCCGCCCGCAGCCCGGCCTGCTGCTGACGCAGCGCTCCGCGCGTTTGCGCAAACATCCCGGGCAGGTGGCGTTTCCCGGCGGTGCGGTGGACAGCAGCGATGCTTCACTGATTGCCGCCGCCCTGCGTGAAGCCCACGAAGAGGTGGCCATTCCACCGGAATGCGTGGATATCATTGGCGTACTGCCTCCCGTGGACAGCGTCACCGGTTTTCAGGTCACTCCGGTGCTCGGCGTCATCCCGCCCGACCTGCACTATCACGCCTGTGAAGACGAGGTGGCTTCTGTTTTCGAGATGCCGCTTGCGGAAGCGCTGCGCCTGGGGCGTTATCATCCGCTGGATATCCATCGCCGGGGCAATTCTCACCGCGTCTGGCTGTCGTGGTATCAACACTATTTTGTCTGGGGCATGACCGCAGGCATCATTCGTGAGCTGGCACTACAGGTGGGTCTGAAACCCTGACTATACTTATGATGGTCATCGGTGTTCTGCATTAGTAAAACCAAGGCTATTCATTAGTTAAATTCATGTGAATAGTTAAGCCGATTTCCGGGTTCCCTCATACACTATGCGCAGTTATTACATCGTTGCCGCAACGGCGCGGCAACCCTGTTCAGGAGTGTTAAAGTGATTAGTCTATTCGACATGTTTAAGGTGGGGATTGGTCCCTCATCTTCCCATACTGTAGGGCCGATGAAGGCTGGCAAACAGTTCGTCGATGATCTGGTCGAAAAGGGACTGATAGATGACGTGACGCGCGTTGCCGTCGACGTCTATGGTTCACTGTCCCTCACCGGTAAAGGCCACCATACGGATATCGCTATTATCATGGGTCTGGCGGGCAACCAGCCGGATACCGTTGATATTGACGCCATTCCCGCTTTTATTCGCGATGTCGAAACTCGCGGGCGTTTATTGCTGGCACAAGGCCGCGTCGAAGTCGATTTCCCCGCCAATGACGGTATGCGTTTTCGTAGCGAAAATATGTCGCTGCATGAAAACGCCATGCAGATCCACGCCTGGGCGGGTGAGACGCTCGTCTACAGCAAAACCTATTACTCCATCGGCGGCGGTTTTATCGTTGATGAAGAGCACTTTGGTAAAGAAGCCAGCAACGCGGTGCAGGTGCCCTATCCGTTTGCTTCCGCCACTGAAATGCTCGGCTACTGCAAAGAAACCGGGCTGTCGCTGTCCGGGATGGTTATGCAAAACGAACTGGCGTTGCACAGTAAGCAAGAGATTGAAGACTATTTTGGCAACGTCTGGCAGACCATGCGCGCCTGTATCGATCGTGGGATGAATACCGAAGGGATTCTGCCAGGGCCGCTACGCGTGCCGCGCCGCGCTTCAGCGTTACGTCGTTTACTGGTGGCAAGCGATAAACTGTCTCACGATCCGATGAACGTGGTTGACTGGGTTAACATGTTTGCGCTGGCGGTTAACGAAGAGAATGCCGCCGGTGGCCGCGTGGTGACGGCGCCAACCAACGGCGCCTGTGGGATCGTTCCTGCGGTACTCGCCTACTACGATCACTTTATCGAACCCGTTACACCGGAAATCTATATCCGTTACTTCCTGGCATCCGGGGCCATTGGCGCACTGTACAAAATGAACGCATCGATTTCCGGGGCCGAAGTGGGCTGCCAGGGTGAAGTTGGCGTTGCCTGCTCTATGGCGGCCGCCGGTCTGGCTGAAATTCTGGGCGCCAGCCCAGAGCAGGTCTGCGTGGCGGCAGAAATTGGCATGGAGCATAACCTGGGGCTGACCTGCGATCCGGTTGCCGGTCAGGTGCAGGTGCCGTGCATTGAACGTAACGCCATTGCGTCGGTGAAAGCGATTAACGCCTCGCGTATGGCGATGCGTCGTACCAGCGAACCGCGCGTGTCGCTCGATAAAGTTATTGAGACCATGTATGAAACCGGTAAGGACATGAACGCCAAATATCGCGAGACCTCTCGCGGCGGTCTGGCCATTAAGGTGCAGTGCGACTAATCCGCCATTCCACCCACCCGTGATACGGGTGGGTGATTTATTTATCTCTTTTTTCTCACTATTCTCTCTTCCCTCTACACTTGCTTTATCGTCACTGATATTTTCAGTATCAATACCTCTGAACCGAGCTTCGGACATGCGAAATGCACAATGGGTTATCAGGAAGTATTTACGCCAGCGAATCGCCGTTTGTGTGATTGTCGCAGTCTGTGCTTTTGCTATTACGCTGGGCACCCGATTTATTTCACAGCGCGGTATAAATCAGAATCAGATAGACTCGCTTATCCGCCATTCCATTGACCGAATGGATACCCTGTTGATTCCGCTGCAAACGCAGCGTGCTGAAATGTTGGCGCTGGTTGGGCAGCCTTGCGAAGCGATTCATTTGCCGTTGCGCAAACTGGCGGTCGCGTTGCAAACCGTCCGCTCTATCGCCCTGGTGAAATCAGGCCAGCTGTACTGCTCAAGCGCGCTAGGTAAACGGGATGTGGCGATACATTCCCTACAGGCGCAGCTACCCAGCCGCACGCCGCTGCTGGAGCTCACCACCGATCACTCTTTGCTAAAGGGTACGCCGATCCTCATCCAGTGGTTTCCCGCCTCAGCAGATGGTAAGGACGGGGTGCTCGCCTCGCTCAATATTGACTTAATCAGTAATATTATTCTCGAGTCCTCGCCGCCGCTGATTGACCAGATGAGCCTCAACGTGGGGAAGCTCTATTTTCAACATGAGACGGGGATCACCGACCGCTTAGTTTCTGCAAACGATAAGATTTACAGCCAGCAATCCGCACGTTTTCCCTTTAGTATTAGCGTATTAAGTCCGGGCCCGGAACGCTTAGCGTTGCAGAACTTGTTGTCAGAACTGCCGCTCGCAATCATCATGAGCGTCCTGTTTACCTGGATTGCCTGGCTGGTGACTGCGGGCCGCCTGAGCTTTACGCGTGAAATCAGCATGGGCATCGCCCGAAAAGAGTTCAGCCTGTACTGCCAGCCGCAGATGGATGCGCGGATGCAGCGCTGCATCGGCGTAGAAATTCTACTTAGATGGCATAACCCCCGCGTGGGCTGGATAGAGCCGGACGTGTTTATTCCGATTGTCGAAACACAGAACCTGATTATTCCGCTGACACGCTATGTGATCAGCGAAACGGCGCAACGGCTGCATCTTTTCCCTCAGGATCCCAACTTCCAGATAGGCATTAACGTTGCAGCGGCGCATTTCAAGAACGGGCGCTTGCTGCAAGACCTACAGCCATATTGGTTTAACTTCCAGCCGATTCAGCAGTTAACCGTTGAGTTGACCGAGCGCGAAGCGCTGCACGATGTGAACTATCAGATGCGCAGCGAGCTGGGGAATCAACAAATCAAGCTGGCGATAGATGATTTCGGTACGGGCAACAGTTCACTGTCGTGGCTGGAAATGCTGCACCCGGACGTGTTGAAAATCGACAAATCCTTTACCCAGGCGATTGGCACCGATGCGGTGAACTCGACAGTGACGGATTTGATTATTGCCCTTGGGCAACGATTGAATATTGAACTGGTGGCAGAGGGGGTGGAGACGCCGGAGCAAGCGAGTTACTTGCAGCAACATGGCGTTCATCTGTTACAGGGATATTGGTTTGCACATCCTATGCGCATTGAGGAATTTCCTCAGTGGCTGGCGGAGCGAGAACAATAGATATTCTAACGGATCCGGGAAGCACCCCGGCCGCGCAAAGCGACGCCGGGAAGCTCGGATGCCAATCCCCGGGGTCGGCGTAAAACGCCTCGCCCGGGCTACCGGTCGCTGTTACTCTTCTTCGTCGTGTGCTGAAACGAGTTTCACTACACGCACCTGATCGACACGGTAGTTATTGGCCTGAGTCACGGTGATCTGCACGGCAGGCAGTTCAACGCTTTCACCGACCAGCGGGATTTGCCCATTGACCGCAATGACCAGCCCTGCGACAGTGGCATAATCATTGTCTTCATCAACAAGATTTTCCAGCCCCAGCGTCTGTTGCAGCGCATGCAAATCGGTGGAACCTTTCACCAACCAGCCGTTGCCATCGGCAACAATTTCCGGCGTTTCATCGGCGTCCGGGAATTCACCCGCAATCGCTTCCAGAACGTCAAGCGGCGTCACCAGCCCCTGCACCATACCAAATTCATTGGTGACCATGACGAAGCTACCGCGCGCGCGGCGTAAAACGCCCAGCAGGTTGATAGGATCCAGCGTATCCGGCACGATTATCGCCGGGGAGGCTGCCGCTAACGCCAGCACGTCTTCCCCCGCTTCCAGCGCCACCAGCAGCTCTTTAGCCCGCACGATACCGACAATCTCATCAAGCTCACCCCGGCAGACCGGGAACAGACTGTGCGGCGACGACAGGAGCTGTTCACGGATTTGATCCGCGCTGAGATCCGCATCCACCCAGCTAATTTCACCGCGCGGCGTCATAATACTGCGCAGCGAGCGTGAGGCCAGCGTCAGTACGCCGTTTATCATGTAGCGTTCTTCTTCAACGAACGCCCCTTCCGGTACCGGAACGTTTGTCACATGACCTTCTTCCACCGCGGAAGAGACCGGTTTGCGATTGCCCATCAGACGCAAAATCGCATCTGCCGTACGCGCACGCAGCGGCATCGTCGACTGGTGGCGGATAAAGTTACGACGTGCAATCTGGTTAAACAGCTCGATAATTATCGAGAAGCCAATCGCGGCGTACAGGTAGCCTTTCGGAATATGGAAGCCAAACCCTTCGGCCACCAGACTCAAGCCAATCATCAGCAAGAAGCTCAGACACAGCACGACAACCGTAGGGTGCTGGTTGACGAAACGGGTCAGCGGCTTTGACGCCAGGAGCATCACACCCATCGCGATAACCACTGCTGCCATCATCACCGGCAGATGGTTCACCATGCCGACCGCTGTAATCACCGCATCCAGCGAGAACACCGCATCGAGGACGACAATCTGCGCCACGACCACCCAGAAGCTGGAATAGCCTTTCCCATGACCAGAGTCGTGCTGTCGGTTTTCGAGTCGTTCGTGGAGTTCCGTCGTGGCTTTAAACAGCAGGAACAGACCACCGACCAGCATAATCATGTCTCGGCCAGAGAAGGTGTGCCCCCACACGCTAAACAGCGGCGCGGTCAATGTCACCATCCAGGAAATCACCGAGAGCAGCCCCAGACGCATAATCAGCGCTAAAGACAGGCCGATAAGACGGGCTTTATCTCGCTGTTTTGGCGGAAGTTTGTCTGCAAGAATGGCGATAAACACCAGGTTATCAATACCGAGAACAATCTCCAGCACAACAAGCGTGAACAGCCCGACCCAGATTTGCGGATCCATTAGCAATTCCATAAATCACTCCAACGAGAGACAAGACGAGTCATCGCTATGTCATGTTTAAGCGTGACGATACCTGACGATAGAACAGTGTGGCGCGAGATGCCGGGAGGTGTGCCGCACAAGCGGGCAGATGCGAAAAGGCGTCGGTGACGATCCATACTTCGGGCTGATGCCCTATACTCCTGTGTTATTAAACGAAACGTTAACATACCAAAAATAACCGTGATTCTGGCAAAAATTTACCAGTCTTTGCAAAATGTAAGGTGATTTTTTACACCGCAAAATAATTGCGACCCTTTAACTAAATTACGGATCTTCATCACATTAATTATTCTTTCACTGTCTAAAATAATTCTCGGTAATTATTGGTTTATCTCTCTAACCCTTGTCTGAATCGATTCGGTAACGAAATCGGCTCAAATTGTATCAGTTAACCTGATACACATGATAATAACAGGAGGTAGCAAGTGACGATTGCTATTGTAATAGGCACACATGGTTGGGCAGCAGAACAACTGCTGAAAACGGCAGAAATGCTGTTAGGCGAGCAGGAAAACGTTGGCTGGATCGATTTCGTGCCTGGCGAGAATGCAGAAACGTTAATCGAAAAATACACCGCGCAGCTGGAAAAGCTTGATACCAGCAAAGGCGTGTTGTTCCTTGTTGACACCTGGGGCGGTAGCCCATTCAACGCGGCTAGCCGCATTGTTGTTGACAAAGAAAACTATGAAGTCATTGCAGGCGTCAACGTACCGATGCTGGTCGAGACCTTCATGGCGCGTGACGATAACCCAAGCTTTGATGAGCTGGTTGCATTGGCGGTTGAAACCGGTAGCGAAGGCGTGAAAGCGCTGAAAGCAAAACCGATTGAAAAAGCTGTTGCCGCACCGGTTGCAGCTGCGCCAAAAGCCGCTGCCCCAGCAAAACCGATGGGCCCGAACGATTACATGGTTATCGGTCTGGCACGTATCGATGACCGTTTGATTCACGGTCAGGTTGCTACCCGCTGGACGAAAGAGACTAACGTTAAACGCATTATCGTGGTCAGCGATGAAGTTGCTGCTGATACCGTGCGTAAAACGTTGTTGACTCAGGTTGCTCCTCCAGGCGTAACGGCACACGTTGTCGATGTCGCCAAAATGATCCGCGTTTACAACAACCCGATGTATGCGGGCGAACGTGTGATGCTGCTGTTCACTAACCCGACCGACGTTGAACGTCTCGTGGAAGGCGGCGTGAAAATCACCTCTGTGAATATCGGTGGTATGGCGTTCCGCCAGGGCAAAACCCAGGTAAATAACGCTGTGTCCGTCGATGAGAAGGATATTGAGGCCTTTAACAAGCTGAACGCCCGAGGTATCGAGCTGGAAGTGCGTAAGGTTTCTACCGATCAGAGACTGAAAATGATGGATCTGATTGCCAAGATAGCGAAATAACCGCTGAGGCGCCGTTTTTAGCCTTTCATTTAAGTTTGCATAAGCAATAGGAGAAGTACAATGGAGATTACCACTCTTCAGATTGTGCTGGTGTTCATCGTCGCATGTATTGCCGGTATGGAATCAATACTCGATGAATTTCAGTTCCACCGCCCGCTGGTCGCCTGTACGCTGGTCGGTATCGTTCTTGGGGACATGAAAACCGGTATTATCATCGGTGGTACCCTGGAAATGATCGCCCTGGGTTGGATGAACATCGGTGCTGCCGTTGCGCCTGATGCCGCACTGGCGTCTATCATTTCTACCATTCTGGTCATTGCAGGTCATCAGGGTATTGGTGCAGGTATCGCCCTGGCAATCCCTCTGGCGGCAGCCGGCCAGGTTCTGACCATTATCGTTCGTACGATTACCGTGGCATTCCAGCACGCAGCGGATAAAGCTGCCGACAACGGCAACCTTACGGCGCTGTCCTGGATTCACGTCTCTTCCCTGTTCCTGCAGGCGATGCGTATTGCTATTCCTGCCGTTATCGTTGCTGTCTCCGTCGGCACCAGCGAAGTACAGAACATGCTGAACGCGATTCCAGAAGTCGTGACCAGCGGTCTGAACATCGCCGGTGGTATGATCGTGGTAGTGGGTTATGCGATGATCATCAACATGATGCGCGCAGGCTACCTGATGCCGTTCTTCTACCTCGGTTTCGTTACCGCAGCGTTTACGAACTTCAACCTGGTTGCTCTGGGTGTGATTGGCGCAGTCATGGCTATCCTCTACATCCAGCTGAGCCCGAAATATAACCGCGTTGCAGGCGCGCCTGCGCAAGCGGCTGGTGCTAACGATCTTGATAACGAACTGGACTAACAGGTGAGCGAAATGGTTGATATGACTAAAACTACCACCACCGAGAAAAAACTCACCCCGAGTGATATTCGTGGCGTATTCCTTCGTTCTAACCTGTTCCAGGGTTCATGGAACTTCGAACGTATGCAGGCGCTGGGTTTCTGCTTCTCAATGGTACCGGCAATCAAACGCCTTTACCCAGAGAACAACGATGCGCGTAAACAGGCCATCAAACGTCACCTGGAGTTCTTTAACACTCACCCATATGTTGCAGCGCCAGTACTGGGCGTTACGCTGGCAATGGAAGAACAGCGTGCTAACGGCGCGGAGATTGACGATGCTGCCATTAACGGTATCAAAGTTGGTCTGATGGGGCCGCTGGCAGGCGTGGGCGACCCAATCTTCTGGGGTACCGTGCGTCCGGTATTCGCAGCGCTGGGTGCGGGTATCGCGATGAGCGGCAGCCTGCTTGGGCCACTGCTGTTCTTCATCCTGTTCAACCTGGTACGCTTAGCAACCCGTTACTACGGCGTAGCTTACGGTTACCGTAAAGGTATCGATATCGTTAGCGATATGGGCGGCGGCTTCCTGCAGAAACTGACTGAGGGGGCATCTATCCTCGGCCTGTTTGTCATGGGGGCGCTGGTGAACAAATGGACACACGTGAACATCCCGCTGGTGGTTTCAACCATCACCGGTCAGGATGGTCAGACGCGTGTGACCACCGTGCAGACTATCCTTGACCAGCTGATGCCGGGTCTGGTACCGCTGCTGTTGACCTTCGCCTGTATGTGGCTGCTGCGTAAGAAAGTAAACGCCCTGTGGATCATCGTTGGCTTCTTCGTCATCGGTATCGCAGGTTACGCTGTCGGCCTGCTGGGTCTGTAATATCTGAAGTACGCCGGGGGCCATTGCCCCCGGCTTTTTTATATCTGGAGGCTTAATGACATTAACGGATCTGGTACTGGTTCTTTTCATCGTTGCACTACTCGCTTTCGCGATCTATGACCAGTTCATCATGCCCCGCCGTCATGGCGCCACCCTGCTCTCCGTACCCCTGTTGCGCCCTGGTCGAGTAGACAGCGTGATCTTCGTCGTGCTGATTGTCATTCTGGTGTACAACAATGTGACCCATCACGGCGAATTAATTACCACCTGGTTATTATGTGCGCTGGCGTTAATGGGCTTCTATCTATTCTGGATCCGCAGCCCAAAGATTATTTTTAAAAGCGAAGGATTCTTCTTTTCTAATGCGTGGATAAAATATAGCCGCATCCAGAAAATGAATTTATCTGAAGATGGCGTACTGGTCATGCAATTAGAACAACGGCGTCTTCTGGTTCGCGTAAAGAATATTGACGACCTCGAAAGGATTTACAAACTTCTCCTTAACTCTCAATGAGTTGAAATATAGCCAATACTATAACTGTGCTATTTTGAGACAATGTAGTTATAGCGTTGGCTATGTTTACCCAACATTATTCCCTGTTATTTATTAACGTTTTCATTACCTGCAAAATCTAAATGAAAATCGTTATCATCAAACATTTAAATATGCAAGCACAACAGTTGTTTTATATTCTAAAAATATGTTAAGGTTGCGTCCGTCGTTGGGGAGTAGCTGATTTCCATCCTATTGGAAATGTACGTGTCAACATACTCGTTGAAAAACGTGGTGCGTACGGATTACATCAAGTAGTCAAGCGAGACCATAGATGCATTCACTGCTGATTACTGGGGGCAGTAATGTGTCATATGGAAATTTCCCGGTCTGGACATCTTCATGCATTTAACCGCCACTATTCTTCTTGCCTTCGGTATGTCGATGGATGCCTTTGCTGCATCAATTGGTAAAGGGGCAACGCTGCATAAACCCAAATTCTCTGAAGCGCTCCGCACTGGCCTGATTTTTGGCGTCATTGAGATGCTCACCCCGCTTATCGGCTGGGGTTTGGGAATGCTGGCAAGCCAGTTTGTCATGGCATGGAGTCACTGGGTTGCGTTCATCCTGCTGGTCTTCCTCGGCGGACGAATGGTACTGGAGGGGATTCGGGGTGGCGATGACGACGAAGAAAAAGAAGCGCCGCGTCGTCACGGCTTCTGGCTGCTTGTCACCACCGCCATTGCCACAAGCCTTGATGCGATGGCCGTCGGCGTCGGTCTGGCGTTCCTGCAAGTCAACATTCTCACGACCGCATTTGCTATCGGCTGCGCCACCTTTATGATGTCGACGCTGGGTATCATGGTAGGACGATTTATCGGCCCGCTGCTGGGCAAACGAGCCGAAATTCTGGGCGGGATTGTGTTAATCGCCATTGGCGCACAAATTCTTTACGCCCACTTTGCGGGTTAATCGGCCTCTCGCTGCCAGGCGTGAATCGCAAAATCCGTCTGGCAGTTAAACTGCGTTTCCCGCTTCAACGCTTCCCACACCTCAGGTTTTGCTCGCCACGCAAACGGCGTCATCTGCAATAACGTTGTGGCTTCTTCGCCGGTAAGCTGCATTGGATACGCCAGCGCATCATGGTTTACCAGGCTAAAGCCTTCAATGACTTCTGAATGCGGCGCATGCAGCTGTATCTCGCTATAAATAAGCCCTTTCATTTCCATGAGATGTCGTGGCCCCGGCGTCACCGTAATGACCCAGCCGCCAGGCTTCACCACACGTTTGAGTTCAAGAGGGTTGCAAGGCGCGTAAATGCGAACGACCACATCCATGCTGTTGTCATCAAACGGCAGGCGTTGACTGGAAGCCACGCAGAAATTCACCTGCGGGTAGCGTTTAGCGCCATAACGAACCGCCGTTTTTGAGACATCAAGCCCCCAGGCCTGACCGGCTTCAGCGGCAAAAGCATGGGTGTAGTACCCTTCTCCGCAACCAATATCCAGTAAATTTTCAGGCTCAATAGCACGAAGTTTTTCACTCACCGCGTCGCGTAGCGGCTGATAATGACCGGCGTCGAGGAACGCACGACGCGCCTGCATCATTTCAGCGCTGTCGCCGGGTTCACGTGAGCGTTTATGCTGTACTGGCAGGAGATTGACGTAGCCCTCTTTCGCCTGGTCAAATTGATGACGCTGTGGGCAAAGGTAACTATTGCCGCTGCGCGTTAGCGGCGCGTGGCAGAGCGGACAACTGTAGGACATAACGACTCCGGCATGATCTCAAAGGGCGAAAGTGTACCGCTATTCAGGCAAGGGAGAAAGAACAGGATTGATTGGGCAGGTCTTCTCTCTGACCGCTGTTTTTAACCATGCGCGTTTTTTGATATCAATAGAAACCCTATCTCTGAAAGATAAAGAGGTATTTTTTACCTTATAAGGAGAAGGTTATGAGAGCAAAGGCATGCGCCGTTTTGCTGGTGTCGGCATCTCTGGCAGCTTGTGCGGCCCCCAGTACAGAAAAATCCCCCTCCCATCTGGCCCCCATGACAGCGGAAAAAGTGAATCGGATTATCCGCGCTGATGTCATCCCTTATTCAGGTCAAGCGCATGGAGAAGTCATCGGCCGGGTCTCCTCCGCCTTTCTCGGTACGCCTTACAAAGCTGATACGCTCATCGGTGGCCCGGACACCCCTGAAGTGCTGGTCGCAGATTTAAATAACGTCGACTGCTTTACCCTGATTGATTACGTTGAAGCCCTGGCTCGCAGTCATGATGAAAAATCATTTTTGCATAATCTCAAGGACGTTCGTTATATCGACGGAAAGGTTGATTATCTCAGCCGCCGACATTTCTTCTCCGACTGGTTCGCAACGCCTACACCCAATGCACGGGACATTACGCCTACTATCAGCCCTGACTATCTCGTCTCTGAAAAGCGACTCAACCGTAAAGCGGATGGCAGTGAATACATCCAGGGGCTGGGCATTCATCCGCGGAAAATCAATTTTATTCCCGCAAACGCCATTACTTCGCAAGTGCTGGACCAGCTGAAAACCGGAGATTACGTCGGCGTCTACTCGCCACTTGACGGTCTGGACGTTTCCCATGTGGGTATTGTTATCCGCAAGGACGGGGATGTCTTCTTCCGAAATGCCTCTTCGCTGGCCGCAAAAAGGAAAGTCGTGGATTCCCCGTTGCTGGAATACATGCGGACAAAGCCAGGCATAGTCGTGCTACGCGCTCAATGATTGGAAGGTTTGCGGACTGCGGCACATAAAATGAGAAAGCCCCGCATTAGCGAGGCTTTATGTCTGATGATGGTGCGCTATCGCGCCGCAAGATCAGTGATTGTCGAATCAGATAGCGGTTACGTTAACAGCCGCTGGGCCTTTCTGGCCGTCCTGAATTTCGAACTCAACGTTCTGGCCTTCAGCCAGAGTTTTGAAGCCGTTACCCTGGATTGCAGAGAAATGTACGAATACATCTTTGCTGCCGTCAGCAGGAGTAATGAAGCCAAAACCTTTAGACTCGTTGAACCACTTAACTTGACCTTTAATCTTTGCCATTTGCAAAATTCCTTAGAGTGTTTTCTGCGCCCGCAGGCGTTTTCATATAGATAAAACTGAGACATGACTGCATGCGGCACTAATTAAAGGTTCGGCAGAGAAGCTGTATTCAACGTCAACGTTTTTACTCAGGACTTCTTTACTGATAATGCCATACATAAACAGAACTGTACCTCGTTTAACCCAAAACGTGTTATCACATACAACGTAATTAATGGCAAGCCATTTTTAAACGTGTCTCGATCAGCCGCACAAATCCAAAAAAATCATTGGCGAGAACAGGGATTAGCGTCTCTACTTAAGCCTTATCATCTCCGCCTGCTCCAGGCTTAAATGTGACCTAGCTTACGGTAACGTAAGACTTTTTTAACATGTAGCCGTACTGGCGCTGCGCGCAGAGCAAGGCAGATTATGAAACTTTTTTTTATATCCTTAGTGCTATTTCCACTATAACTTTTTGCCCGCCATTTTGCCGAACGGTTATAAGTGCTTTACAGGTGTTTGATAATCAAACGCCGACTGCGCGTTTAATAACGGCAATGAGTTTGCACCAAAATAATGAAAGTTTCGTGACATTGCCTCATCATCACGCAATAAAAACGTTTCGCTCATTTCATGCAGATAATGTACAACAAATTAGATGATTAATTAATCGCCGCTACAATGTTAATACGAGGGATAATATATCCTGTAGTCGAATAGCAATGATGAATGAGGCATAGATAACAGCGACATACCGGTCATGTAGTCTGTAAAAAGAGGATGATGGGAGAGTGGCAACTGCCCAGTGATGCAGAAAGGTACGCTCAGGGGAAAACGGGCGGCTTGCCCTGAAATGGTGCTTTAAAGGTTTTCCGGCAGCCCATCACAGGCTGCACGGCGTCATTCTTTGAAGAGACTAGCGCTCAGCGACCAGGCGGATGAAATCGTCTTCATTGTCTTCTTTTACGTTTTCTGCCTTCGGCGCTTCTTCTTTTTTCTCAGGCTCATTGGCTTCGCACAGTCGACGCAGCAGCGCATTCTGGCGCTTTTGCTGATCGAGTAACGATTCAAGGAGTTCGATTTGCTCATTAGCGCGGGAGCTGGCGCGATTCACGAAGAACCACAATACCAAACCCACTAACAGCAACAGGAAGGATAACGCCAAAGAGGCCAGATTTAATGCCCCAGAACTTACAAGATCACTCATTTTACCACCTCAAAAGGAACGATCTATTCTACCACTCACATTACGGAAGGAAATCGCTACCGGCAAAAATGTTTTACCAGGGTATATACCTGTTAATGCTGCAAACGCCGCTGAAGAACTGGACATCCTGATCGCACATCACGTTGATCATCTGGGTCCACAGCAGCAGGCAGGCAGCGATTACGAGTATTAATAATACCCACCGAAACTTTTTCACTCCACTCTCCGCATGAATTCTTATTCAGATGCAATCAGGTTAGCATGCTAACCTTAAACCGCGGCTAACTGTAACGGCATCTCCTGCTTTTAGGAATCATAGACTTGTGTCAATTCATCAACGAAGTATCGTATTATCTATGCAGAAAATAATAGAAGAGGAATTCCTATGCGCTTGTTTATCCGAACCGTCATTTTCCTGGCGATTGTTGCCATTGGGGTCTTAATGAGCGGCTATGGCGTACTGGCGGGAAGTCAGAAAACCGCGGGTGGTCTGGGGTTACAGTGTAAATATCTGACGGCACAAGGATTCAGCACGGCATTTTATCTTCATGGCGACAACGGCGTTGTCGGTCGGCCGAGCTGCCCGCTGCTGCGTAAAAGCGCAAGCGTGGTAGACGAAGGCTAAAAATGGACAAAAAAATACCCGGTAACCCCGGGCATTTTGTCTCAGACTCAGAATGGATAATCGTTATAACCCATTTGCTCTGAAATTTTACGTGCAGCCGTATGCAGCATCGCTACGTACTCATGCAGACGCTCTTCTGAGAAGCGTAGCGTCGGGAACGAGATACTCAAGCCCGCGATAACCACGCCAAAGCGGTCAAATACCGGTACCCCGATACACCGCAGACCTTCTTCCTGCTCTTCGTTATCTTCGCCATAACCCTGCTTACGCACCTGCGACAGCACAGTGATAAGCTCATCAGTATTGGCAATAGTGCGGTCAGTGCTCACCTTGAACTCAACGCCGTCAAGGATCTGACGCACTTCGTCAGTCTCGCGCCAGGCCAGAAGAACCTTACCAATTGCCGTACTGTACAACGGGTTACGACGTCCCACACGGGAGTACATACGCAGGTTATACATAGAATCAATCTTGTGGATGTAGACAATTGAGTCTTCATCCAGCGCGCCCAGGTGAATGGTCTCTTTGGTTAAACGAGACAATTCACGCATCTGAATATCTGCGCTACGAATCAAATCGACGTTCTGTAATGCGCGAGCACCCAACTCAAACAGTTTCAGCGTGAGCGAATACTTTTCGGACTCCCCTTCCTGGGCAACATACCCTAACGATTTCATGGTCTGCAAAAAGCGATAAACGGTGCTTTTCGACATCATGACGCGCTGCGAAAGTTCAGTAATACCGATTTCGCGTTCTTCGCCAAGTGCCTGCAGGATACCAAAAACCTTTAGTACCGAAGAGACAGAATCTGGCTGCTTGTCCAAATCCGCTGCTGACATTTATCACCTCATCGCAACTGTTTTATAAATATTAGAACCGGTTTTTATTATAATTTCGCAATGCCTTTGTAGCAATGAAACTTCTGTGACCTGGTTACAAATCTGCGACATTCAATAGATTAATCAATGCTAGAATCATTTCTTGCTTAATTATTTCCCTGAAAACAAGTTTCTTCTCATGACTAGACCCCTGATTGATGGCCTGCCCGTCCCCCAGCGTTACGGCGCCATCCTGACCATTGTTATTGGTATCACCATGGCCGTGTTAGACGGTGCGATTGCCAACGTGGCATTACCCACCATTGCCACCGACCTCAACGCATCGCCGGCAGCCTCTATCTGGATAGTGAACGCCTATCAAATAGCCATCGTCATCTCTTTACTGTCGCTCTCCTTTCTCGGCGATATGATTGGCTACCATCGCATCTATAAAGCCGGCCTCGTGGTCTTTACCCTAACCTCGCTGCTGTGCGCCTTCTCACATTCGCTGGAAATGCTAACCCTCGCGCGTATTGCGCAAGGCTTTGGCGGCGCGGCGTTGATGAGCGTGAACACCGCGCTGATTCGTCTGATTTATCCCCAGCGGCAGCTCGGGCGCGGAATGGGGATTAACTCGTTCGTGGTCGCCGTCTCTTCTGCCGCGGGGCCAACCATTGCCGCTGCAATTCTGTCGCTGGCCTCCTGGCAATGGCTGTTTCTGATTAACGTTCCGCTAGGGATTATCGCCTGGCTGCTGGCGGTGCGATTCCTGCCGTCCAACGGTACCCGCAGTCAGACCCAGCGCTTCGACCTGCCAAGTGCGGTGATGAATGCCCTCACCTTTGGCTTGCTGATTACCGCATTAAGCGGTTTTGCTCAAGGCCAGTCCATTACGCTGGTAATGGCTGAAGTGGTCGCATTGCTGGTGATTGGCTTCTTCTTTGTGCGTCGCCAGCTGCGTCTGCCGGTACCGCTACTGCCGGTCGATCTGCTGCGTATTCCGCTGTTTTCCCTGTCCATTTGCACCTCTATCTGTTCATTCTGTGCCCAGATGCTGGCGATGGTATCGCTGCCCTTCTTCCTGCAAAGTATTATCGGTCGTAGCGAAGTGGAAACCGGGCTGCTGTTGACGCCGTGGCCGCTGGCGACAATGGTAATGGCGCCATTGGCGGGTTACATGATTGAGCGGGTTCATGCGGGCTTATTGGGCGCACTGGGAATGGGCATAATGGCCTGTGGGCTATTTGCGATGGCGATGCTGCCGGCCTCCCCCAGTGATATCGATATTATCTGGCGTATGCTGTTGTGCGGCGCAGGCTTTGGTCTGTTCCAGTCACCAAACAACCACACGATTATTGCCTCTGCCCCGCGTAACCGCAGCGGTGGCGCGAGTGGGATGCTGGGTACGGCGCGTCTATTGGGTCAGAGTACCGGTGCTGCGCTGGTTGCGCTGATGTTCAACGCGTTTGGCAATGGCGGAACTCACGTTTCGCTGCTGCTCGCGGGTAGCCTGGCGGTCGTCGCGACGCTGTTTAGTGGTTTACGCATCACCCAGCCTCGGGCCCGGAGTTAGGGTACAATTGAAAAGCGCCTCAATAGAGGCGCTTGTTTGTTACTTCATGTATTAGCCGCTACGCAGCGCTTCGATACGTTTATCCAACGGCGGGTGCGTCATGAACATTTCGCTCAATGATTTCGACTTACCGTTAATGCAAAACGCCATCATGCTGCTGGCTTCCTGGGGCTCGTAGCTGGTTTTCAGACGTTGCAGCGCGGCAATCATCTTTTCACGACCTACCAGTTTCGCCGAACCTGCGTCGGCGTGGAATTCACGGTAGCGTGAGAACCACATGGTGATAATGCTCGCCAGGATCCCAAACACCAGTTCCAGAACCATGGAAACAGCAAAATAGATCAGCGGATTACCATTGCCGCCTTCTTCACCTTCATCGCGGTTACCGCCGAGAAAACCGGCCGCAATCTGCGCAATAATGCGTGAGACAAAGATAACAAAGGTGTTCACGATACCCTGAATCAGCGTCATGGTAACCATATCACCGTTGGCGATGTGGCTAATCTCGTGAGCAATAACCGCTTCCGCTTCGTCACGGCTCATATTCTGCAACAGACCGGTACTCACCGCGACCAGGGAGGCATCACGACGTGCGCCGGTGGCAAAGGCGTTAATATCCGGCGCGTGATACAGAGCAACCTGAGGCATCGCAATACCGACCTGCTGGGCCTGACGGGCCACGGTTGCCATCAACCAGCGTTCCTGCTCGTTACGTGGCTGCTCAATAACCTCACCACCTACCGACTTCAACGCCATCCACTTCGACATCATCAACGAAATAATAGAACCGCCAAAACCAAATAGCAGCGCCATGATCAGCAGACCCGTTATGCTGCTCGACTGAATTCCTGTCAGGCTTAGCACCAGCCCAAACACAACCATCACTGCCAGGTTGGTCATCAGGAAGAGCGCGATTCGCATCATAATTAACTTTTAACCTCATTTTAACAAAACGCACTATGCGATTACCCATATCGTAAGGGCAATACGGCAATTTTCAACGATTAGGCCAGGCTAAGTCACGAGAAAGACACAACTTTACATTTTGTAGCATAGTTGTTGACGAGAAGATGTGAGAGCTAAAAAAAACAGGCACAATTGCTTGTGCCTGTTGGGGGTTATTTGCTTGCTGCGGGTTGCTCGGCAGGATTCGCTTTTTCGAGCTTCGCCAGATCCACGGCTATTTTAACCGTCTCATCAAGGTAAGGATCCGGTTCTTTGTAATCCTTCGGCAAATCGTCGAGTTTCTTCAGCGGCGGTTTTCCTTCACGCTTATAGCGATCGTTAATCCGCGCCAGACGCGTTGCATCATCTTCATCGTTCTCTTTCAGACGCTGAGCGTAATTCAGAGAAGCAATATTGCGCTTATCTTTCAACGCATTGAAGTGGGCAATGTCTTTCACGATGTACTGGAACTCGGGATCTTTCGCAATACGTTGATCGTGCAGCTTCAGTAGCTCAGGTTCGAACGGCGCCATATCGCCTGACTTCACATAGGTGGCAGCATTAACGCTGTCCCACGGCAGTGCGTTGTCTTCGAACTTCTCACCCGTTTCGGTCTCTTCCTTGCCGGTTGGCATCAGAATATCCGGGGTCACCCCTTTACGCTGGGTACTACCGCCGTTGATGCGGTAGAACTTCTGGATGGTGTACTGGACAGAGCCCAGCGCCGGCCACTCAGGTCGCAGCATCTGATCGTAAATACGATTCAACGAGCGATACTGCTGTACGGTGCCTTTCCCGAATGTCGGTTCACCAACGATAAGCGCGCGGCCATAGTCCTGCATCGCAGCAGCAAAAATTTCTGATGCTGACGCACTAAAGCGGTCGACCAGAACCACCAGCGGCCCTTTGTAATAGACAACGCCATCGGTATCGCTATCTTCGCGAACTTTACCGTTGTTATCACGCACCTGCACGACCGGCCCGGACGGAATAAACAGACCGGAAAGCGATACCGCTTCAGTCAGCGCCCCGCCGCCGTTGCTGCGCAGATCGATAATCACGCTGCTGACATTCTGTTTTTCCAGCTTTTGCAGCTGTACTTTCACATCTTCGGTCAGACCCACGTAGAAGCCAGGAATATCGAGAACGCCGACTTTATCCTTGCCAACGCCCTTGACCGACATTTTCACCGCCCGGTCTTCAAGACGAATGCGTTCGCGAGTCAGCGTGACAATGCGGGTTTTCGAACCTTTACCGGCAGGCAGAACTTCCAGGCGAACCTTGCTGCCTTTCGGCCCTTTGATCAAGGCGACAACGTCGTCAAGACGCCAGCCAATCACATCGACCATACCTTTGCCTGACTGACCCACGCCAACAATGCGATCGCCAACGCTTATCGCTTTGCTTTTCGCCGCCGGGCCGCCCGCTACCATGGAGTTGATAACGGTGTAGTCGTCGTCCATTTGCAGCACCGCACCAATACCTTCCAGAGACAGGCTCATTTCAGTATTGAACTGTTCGGTATTGCGTGGTGACAGGTAGTTAGTGTGCGGATCGATTTCACGCGCAAAAGAGGTCATCGCTAACGAGAACACATCTTCGCTGTTCGTCTGCGCCAGACGACGGATGGCGAATTTGTAGCGACGCGCCAGCGTGTCGTGGATCTCTTTGTCGTCTTTGCCCGCCAGTTTCAAACTCAACTGGTCGTACTTAACCTTGCCATCCCACAGCTTATCCAGCTCGGCCTGATCTTTTGGCCACGGCGCCTTTGAGCGATCGAGGTTAAAGGTGTCAGTGCCGGTGAAGTCCATCGGACGTTCAAGCACCTTCAGCGCATACTCATAACGCTCAAAGCGACGTTTTTGCGCCAGGTTATACAGGTCGTAAAAAACGTCCAGTTTGCCTGAGCGCAGCTCGTCGCCAATCTGCCCTTTCTTCGCCGCAAATTGCTCAACATCACCCGCCAGCAGTACGTTGTGGCTGTAGTCGAGCAAATTCAGGTAGCGATTAAAGATTTTGGCTGAAAAAGCCTTGTCGAGATCGAACTGACGGTAATGGGAACGGGTAAAGCGTGAGGTGACACGCTCGCTGACCGTCGCGTGCTGAGTTTCTTCCTTGAGAACCGGAAGCTGGTCAGCACGGGTAATATCTTCAACCGCTACGGCCTGGCCTGTTAGTAATAACAGGCCAGCAAGCGCGGAGAGCCTAAAAAATGTGTTCATGCCTGGCCCGGCCTCCGTTTCAGAACACCAGGTGTTCTGCGCGTACAATCATTGACATACCAGAAGTAAGCTGCACGCGAACGCCGTCTTTGGTGATTTCGAGAATCGTGGCGTCCATTGCGTTGTTGCCCGCTTTAACTTTCAAGGATTGACCGACAGTCAACACAGATAAGTCGGATACCGGAGTCAGTTTTTCTTCACGAACTTCGCGAACTGGCTTAGCGGCAGGTTGTGCAGCGGCTGCGCGCGGCTTACGCTCTGCCCCTTCTTTACGACGCACCGGTGGACGTGGCTTACGCTCACGACGTGGCGCATCACCCGCCTCGCCTGCGGCAGCGGCCGCTTCGCGTTTCTTAGCCTGCTGTTCAGCGCGCTGCGCCTGAACGCGAGCTTTAGCTTCTTCAAGCTGCTGACGCGCATGTGCAACGTGTTGCTCGTCGAGTTCACCACATGGGTTGCCATCGAGATCAACACGGACGGCACCGGCTTTGATGCCGTAAAGGTAGCGCCAGCTTGAGGTATAAAGGCGTAATGCTGAACGTAATTGCGTTTTGCTGAGGTTCATTTCCCCTTCAACACGCTCGACGAGATCCTGAAAAATACCGACTTTCAGGGGGCGAGCTTCACCTTCCGCGCTAAAACACTGCGGGAAACGTTCGGCCAAAAATGCGATAACTTCTTTACTGCTATTCAACTTAGGTTGATTTTCCATGAAATTTCCTGATTACAACGGACGTAGCCAACTAGCCGCAGGCATGAACAGGCGACATTATAATGACGTCGTCCGTAAATGCTACGTTATCCGTTGATTATCCTGCGACGGGTGCAAAGAATTTTTGATAATCGGTGGCTTCAAGCACTTTTTGAAGGTGGCCGACCAGTTCTACCAGGCCTGATTCATCTTCTTCGCTAAAACGCGAGAATACCGTGCTGTCGATATCCAGTACGCCAATAACCTGATTATTAACCTGGATAGGCAAGACAATTTCCGAATTACTTGCGGCATCACAGGCGATATGGCCATCAAAAGCATGAACATCTGCGATGCGCTGCACGCGATTTTGCGCCACGGCGGTACCGCAAACACCGCGACCAACAGGGATACGCACGCATGCAATTTTGCCCTGGAACGGCCCCAGAACCAACGAGTCACCTTCCAGTAAATAAAAACCTGCCCAATTTACCTCTGACAGGCGCTCATATAACAGCGCGCTAGTATTGGAGATTACCGCTAGAAAACTCGTTTCACCTGCCATCAATGCCTGAAAATCACGGTTAAGATCCGTATAAAACTCTGTTTTGGTCATTATTTAATCACTATTGTTTGCGATGTTACTGATTCGATACCCAGTTTACGGTCTCATAAAATACGCATTAAGTGCGCTCGGGCTCAAGATGAATCCATACTTAGGTTAATATAGATTTATACATTCATTTCTCAATGTAATAAATGGCACTGATAACTTCACGTATAACGCCGACGAAAAAAATCCGAATTCACACCGTTATCGAACCACTACCCTGGGCACATTACCAACGTTGCCCCCAGTGCGATACGCTTTTTCGGTTACCGGTCGTAAAATCATCGCAACGCGCCTATTGTCCGCGCTGCGATGCCAAAGTTCGTGATGGACGAGACTGGTCGCTGACCCGTCTGGGCGCCATGGCGATTGCAATGCTGCTGCTGATGCCTTTCGCCTGGAGCGAACCGCTGCTGCGACTTTATCTGCTGGGCGTGCGCATCGATGCGACCCTGCTATCGGGGATCTGGCAGATGACCTACGGCGGAGATCCGATCACGGCCGCCATGGTCTTTTTCTGTACCGTTGCCGCACCGGCGGTACTGGTGATAGCCATTGCCTATCTCTGGTTTGGCAATATTCTCGGCATGAATCTCCGGCCGGTACTGCTGATGCTGGACAAACTTAAAGAGTGGGTGATGCTGGATATCTACCTTATCGGTATCGCTGTTGCGTCGATTAAGGTTCAGGATTATGCCTTTTTGCAGCCGGGAATTGGCCTGTTTGCGTTTATCTCGCTGGTGGTACTGAGCATTTTGACGCTCATTCACCTTAACATCGAACAGCTCTGGGAGCGTTTTTATCCCCAACGTCCTGCCACCCGGCCTGATAGCAATCTTCGCGTGTGCCTTGGGTGCCATTACACCGGCTTTGCCGACAATCGCGGCCGCTGTCGTCGTTGCCATACGCCTCTCCGCTTTCGTCGGCGACAAAGTTTGCAGAAAAGCTGGGCCGCGCTTATCGCCTCTATCGTGTTTATTTTTCCCGCCAACCTGCTACCTATTTCCATAATCTATGTGAATGGAGGACGCCAGGAAGACACGATACTGTCAGGCATTATGTCGCTGGCAAGCAGCAATATTGCGGTAGCGGCGGTGGTATTCATTGCCAGTATTCTGGTGCCGTTTACTAAGATTATTGTGATGCTGACGCTGCTTATCAGCATCCATTTTAAATGCGAACAGGGGCTGCGCACGCGTATACTGCTGCTGCGTTTTGTCACCTGGATTGGCCGCTGGTCAATGCTCGACCTGTTCGTGATTTCGTTAACCATGTCGCTCATCAATCGCGACCAGTTGCTCGCGTTCACAATGGGCCCCGCTGCGTTTTATTTTGGTGCTGCGGTAATATTAACTATTCTTGCTGTTGAGTGGCTGGACAGCCGATTACTTTGGGATGCACATGAGTCAGGAAACGCACGCTTCACAGACTGAAGCGCGAATTAAAACAAAACGTCGCATTTCGCCGTTCTGGCTACTGCCGGTTATTGCCTTGCTGATAGCCGGGTGGCTTATCTGGAATAGCTTTGAAGACCGGGGCACAACCATCACCATCGACTTTATGTCGGCGGACGGTATCGTGCCGGGACGTACACCGGTGCGCTTCCAGGGGGTTGAGGTTGGGACGGTACAGGATATTCGTCTGGCCAGCGACCGCAGCAAAATCGAGGTGCGCGCGAGTATCAAAAGCGATATGGAAGATGCGCTGCGCGAAGAAACGCAATTCTGGCTGGTGACACCAAAAGCCTCTCTGGCTGGCGTCTCCGGGCTTGATGCGCTGGTCGGCGGTAACTATATCGGCATGATGCCAGGTAAAGGCGAACCGCGCGAGCGTTTCACCGCCCTCGATACTCAGCCCAAATATCGCCTTAACAATGGCGAGCTGATGATCCATCTGCATGCGCCCGATCTCGGCTCCCTTAGCAGCGGTTCTCTGGTTTATTTCCGCAAAATTCCCGTCGGTCGCGTTTATGATTACGCCATTAACCCCAACAATCAGGGGGTAACCATCGACGTGCTGATTGAGCGCCGCTTCACCAATCTGGTGAAAAAAGGCAGCCGTTTCTGGAATGTCTCCGGTGTGAAAGCAGATGTGGGATTAGCTGGCGCGAAAGTTCAGCTTGAAAGCCTGGCGGCGCTGGTCAATGGCGCGATTGCATTTGATTCTCCGGCTAACTCCAAAAATGCCGATCAAAATGATGAATACGGATTGTATGAGGATCTCGCGCACAGTCAGCGCGGTGTCATTATTAAGCTTCAGTTACCTAGCGGTGACGGGCTGAAAGCGGGCTCCACGGCAATGCTTTATCAGGGGCTTGAAGTCGGACAGCTGTCTAAGCTCACGCTTAATGATGATGGCTCAGTCAGCGGAGAAATGACCGTAGATCCAAGCGTCGTCACGCTGTTACGGGAAAAAACCCGCATTGAACTGCATCAACCGAAGCTGACGCTGGATAATCCTAATCTCAGTATGCTGCTGACCGGCAGCACCTTTGAACTGGTGCCGGGCGACGGTGAACCGAAAGACCACTTTACGGTACTCGCCGCCGACAAAACCTTACTGCAACAGCCCGGCGTGATGACGTTATCCCTGACTGCACCGGAAAGTTACGGCATTGAAGGCGGCCAACCGATTATGCTGCACGGGGTTAAAATTGGTCAGGTACTACAACGCACGCTGAGCGCCAAAGGCATCGAATTTGCCATCGCAATCGACCCGCAATACCGCAATCTGGTCCACGGTGACAGCAAGTTTGTGGTTAACAGCAAAATGGACGTTAAGGTGGGTATTGATGGCGTTGAGTTCCTCGGCGCTAGCCCTAATGAGTGGTTAAGCGGCGGCATTCGTATTTTGCCGGGCGAAAAAGGCCCGATGAAAGCCAGCTATCCGCTGTACGCAAACCTGGAAAAAGCGCAGGAAAACAGCCTGAGCGATTTCCCTACCACGACGCTGATGCTGACGGCAGAAACGCTCCCTGATATTCAAAGCGGCTCCGTGGTGCTTTACCGTAAGTTCCAGGTGGGTGAGATAACCTCCGTACAACCGCGGGCCAATGCTTTTGACATCGCGGTGCATATCAAACCCGAATACCGTTCACTGTTGACGGCCAATAGCGTTTTCTGGGCGGAAGGCGGCGCGAAAGTGCAGCTTAACGGCAGCGGCCTAACGGTGCAGGCTTCACCGCTATCGCGGGCTCTTAAAGGCGCGGTCAGCTTCGATAACTTCAACGAAGCCAAAAACGGTATCCGTAAGGGCGATAAGCGCGTGCTCTTTGCCTCAGAGACTGCTGCTCGCGCCATTGGGGGGCAAATCACCCTGCACGCCTTTGATGCCGATAAGCTCTCTTCAGGGATGCCAATCCGCTATCTGGGCATCGATATTGGTCAGGTGCAAGACCTCAAACTGAACGCTTCTCGCAACGAGGTTGAAGCCAGCGCGGTGCTCTATCCTGAATATGTGAGCACGTTCGCCCGTCGCGGCACCCGCTTCTCGGTGATCACACCGCAGATCTCTGCTGCCGGCGTTGAACATCTTGATACCCTGCTTCAGCCTTACGTGAACGTCGAACCGGGGCACGGTGAAATGCGCCGCGATTTTGAGTTGCAGGAAGCCACCATTTCCGATTCGCGTTATCTCAATGGCCTGAACATCGTGGTGGAGGCCCCGGAAGCGGGTTCACTGAATATCGGCACACCGATTCTGTTCCGTGGTCTGGAAGTGGGTACGGTGACCGGCCTGCGTCTGGGCAGCCTCTCTGACCGCGTGATGATTGAAATGCGCATCGGTCAGCGTTATCAGCATCTGGTGCGCAATAATTCCGTCTTCTGGCTGGCCTCCGGTTACAGTCTCGACTTTGGCCTGATTGGCGGCGTGGTGAAAACCGGCACCTTCAACCAGTTCATTCGTGGCGGTATCGCTTTCGCTACTCCACCGGGGATACCGCTGGCGCCGAAAGCGCAAGAAGGTAAGCACTTCCTGCTGCTGGAGTCTGAACCTAAAGAGTGGCGCGAGTGGGGTACCGCCCTGCCGCGTTAATTCCCTGAGCGCCGGTGCCTGCCACCGGCGCTTTTTTCTGGTAGACTGCGCGCTCTTTATCTCCTTGTGGTAAGCACCCGTGGCTCAAAACTCAGTCTATTTCCCCGAACAATTCCTTGCGCAAATGCGTGAGGCCATGCCTGCTCATCTCTCCTTTGACGAATTTATTGACGCCTGCAAGCGCCCACTGCGCCGCAGCATTCGCGTTAATACGCTCAAAATTACGGTCGATGATTTTCTGGCGCTGGTGGCGCCCTACGGCTGGCAGTTAACGGCCGTGCCCTGGTGTGCGGAAGGGTTCTGGATTGAGCGCGAGGATGAAGAAGAATTACCGCTGGGTAGTACCGCAGAGCATCTAAGCGGCCTGTTTTATATTCAGGAAGCCAGCTCAATGCTGCCGGTTGCCGCACTGTTCGCCGAAGGATTAGCCCCCGAGCGCGTCATGGATGTTGCCGCCGCTCCGGGCTCAAAAACCACGCAGATTGCCGCGCGGATGAATAATCGCGGCATGTTGCTGGCGAATGAATTCTCCGCCAGCCGCGTCAAAGTACTGCATGCCAATATCAGCCGCTGCGGGATCAGCAACACGGCCTTAACCCATTTCGACGGCCGCGTTTTCGGGGCCGCACTGCCCGAGTGCTTTGATGCCATTTTGCTTGATGCCCCCTGCTCAGGTGAAGGCGTGGTGCGAAAAGATGCGGATGCGCTAAAAAACTGGTCAGAAGCCAGCAATCTCGAGATTGCCCAAACTCAGCGCGAACTGATTGAAAGCGCCTTCCATGCACTGCGTCCGGGCGGGACGCTGGTCTATTCCACCTGTACATTGAACCGTGAAGAAAATGAGTCAGTCGTGGCCTGGCTGCTGGAACGCTACCCGGAGGCCGTAACGGTCTCGCCGCTTGGCGATCTGTTCCCTACGGCAAAACAGGCCCTGACCCCTGAGGGCTACCTGCACGTTTTCCCACAAATTTACGACTGCGAAGGTTTTTTCGTCGCCCGCCTGCACAAAACAGCGTCTATCGATGCGCTGCCCGCTCCGGGTTACAAAGTGGGGAAATTCCCCTTCACCCCGATGAAAACGCGCGAGTCTGCCGCAGTTTCCGATGCGGCGAGAAACGTCGGCATCGAATGGGATGACGCATTAACGCTATGGCAACGTGACAAAGAGATCTGGTTATTCCCAAAAGAGATCGCGCCGCTGCTGGGTAAAGTTCGTTTTTCACGCATCGGTATTAAACTTGCCGAAACCCACAATAAAGGTTTCCGCTGGCAGCACGAAGCGGTGATAGCGCTGGCAAAAACCAGCAAGCTCGGGCATGAGTTAACGCCTATAGAAGCGCAGGAGTGGTATCGCGGTCGCGACGTTTACCCTCAGCAAATCCCGCAATATGATGATGTTATTGTCACCTTCCAGGGATTCCCGCTGGGGCTCGCCAAACGCATAAATTCACGCCTGAAAAACAGCTATCCACGTGAGCTGGTGCGTGATGGCAAGCTGTTTACCAACCGGTCGGCATAGCAAATAAAAAAAACGCATTTTTTGACTGGCATAAATCTCCGCGTTGACTAGGCTGAAAGGTACGGCCTAACTGGTCGTACCACCACCGGTCAGCAGAGTAACGGAGAGCATTATGAGCAAAACCAGCGTACGCATCGGCGCATTTGAAATTGATGATGCCGTGCTGCATGCCGAGCAGCACGGCGAGCGAACGTTAAGTATTCCTTGTAAGTCCGATCCCGATTTATGCATGCAGCTTGATGCCTGGGACGCGGATATCAGCATCCCTGCACTTCTCGATGGCGAACAGTCCGTCCTTTATCGTAAACACTACGACCAACCTTCCGACGCCTGGGTTATGCGCCTTGCTTAGCCCAAAAAGAACCCGCCAGCAGGCGGGTTATTTATTATTTGGCTTGTGTAGCAACCTTGTAGAGGGACGCTTCTCCCCGCGGCCGCGTTTTAAACCGGCGATGCACCCACAGGTACTGCTCAGGCGCGCGCAGAATTTCACGTTCGATAATTTTGTTCATATAGCAGGCTGCCGAAATTTCATCCCCTTTCGGGTAATCGGTCATCGCTTCGCTGATATGCAAGGTATAGCCTTTCTTGTGCGATTTACGCACCATGGTCACCGTCAGCATGGCGGCGCCGGATAAGCGCGACAGGACGTTTGTGCCGTTAGTGGTTGCCGCTTCGCTTACCGAGAAAAATGGCGCGAACACGCTGCCCTTAGGGCCATAGTCCTGATCGGGAGCGAACCATACGGCCTCACCCGCTTTCAGCGACTGGACTAAGCCACGCAGATTACGGCGGTCGATCATCGCTTTATTGGAACGCAGGCGACCGGTGGTCTGCACCCATTCCATTAGCGGATCGTTATGTGGGCGATAGGTTGCCATCATCGGACGACACAGGCCCATTGCCCGGCCACCCAATTCTAATGACATAAAGTGAACGCCTACAACCATCACGCCGCGCTGCTCATTGAGCGCTTTCATCAGGTTGCTGTAGCCGTCCACATCAAACCATTTTTTGACGCGGGCATCGCTCCAGAACCAGGCCATGCCGGTTTCGATAAGCCCCATGCCGAGCGACATAAAGTTCTGCTCAATCAGCTTTTCCCGCTGAGCAGGGTCCATGTTGGGAAAACAGAGTTCAATATTACGCGTAGCAATACGTTCACGGCGTTTTAAAAATCGACGTGATGCTTTACCAACGGAAGTGCCAAGAACATGCAAGAGTGGATAAGGAAGTTGAACAACCAACCATAAGGCGGCCAAAGCGAACCACTTCAACCCATTACGCGGGTGAAGTAAGCTAAAATCAAAATTTTTGAACATCATTTATTCCAGTAACGTGGAGCACAGGTAACGCCAAAGGAAAAAATGATTCCGTTCATCTATCTTTATGCGATACGTATAATGGTTGGACAGTATTACGTTCGACAAATTCACTATCTGTATGATTTTTTACAAAACATCACAGAGGCAGCAAGAGACGTGGCGTGGCAAGCTGTGGCAAAATTCGACGCAAGCATGCACCTTTTTCTGAAAAAAAAATAGAGAATTTTAGTAACAGGACGAAATAATACCCCAATTGTCGTACGTTCATATTATTACTCATTGATCTTTTTATTTAATCAGGAAGACTCCTGGAAAAATAAAATGCGCGAGAGCGAATGGGCTCAGTATTGCGGGAAAAATAATTTCACAAAATAGATGAAAAAATGCTTGGATGGCAGCTTAAATCTGTTTACATTGGTGTAACAAGCACGCGGTATGATGACGCTGTTTGTCCTGCCGGGCGTATTCAGCAGGCAAAAAGAGACCGAATACGATTCCTGTATTCGGTCCAGGGAAATGGCTCTTGGGAGAGAGCCGTGCGCTAAAAGTTGGCATTAATGCAGGCTCAATCGCCTTGCCTTATAAGAATAGATGACCGTGACAGGTTTTCCAGTCCACGCCCTGCGTGAGCGGAAAATTTTCGTCCCAAAAACGGCATAAAATCAAAAAACCGCAGCCATTTCATCAGAAAGACTGCGGTTTTTTATTAGTTTTCAACCAGATATACGGATACTTAGCAAAGCTTCTCCGCCCGCTCAATAAACGGCGCCAGACTCATTTTCACGCCAGGATTCTTAGGATCATCAACCTGGATTATCTCAAGCGGCTGCGCCTTCGTTTTTCCGGCCTTGACCTGTTCTTGTGCGATATCGTTCAACGGGTATTGAACCAGGGTGCTTGGGTTTATGACATACAGCGCATTGCCCGCCCGGCAGGTCAGCATCACCTCTTCACGGTTAAAGGCCCATTTGTCTTTACCCACCTCAAAACGACTGACCGTGATAACCTGCGCCGCCAGCGCCGAACTCGACACGCTTAGCAGCAATAAAGAAAGGATCATTTTTTTCATAATTTCGCCATTTTTAATCAAAAGGGTTCCCAGGTAGCAAACAGGCTTACACATGCCAGCACGCAGGCCGCCAAAAAAATTTCAATCTGCGTCACGCGGATAAACAGGTGATGCGCTCGCGTGCCGGACGCCGAAAGACGAGGCACCAGCAGATAACGGTTAACCAACGCCGCCAGCACCATCAGCAGCACAAGACCGCATTTCACCCATAATGCACGACCGTATGGCGTCGTCGTGGTCAATCCTCCCTGAATCAACCACGCGTTGACAAGGCCGGTTAGAATTGCCCCCGCGACCGCAAGATGCCCGTAGCGAGAAAAACGCATCATGGTGGTGATCGCAAGCGTACGCCAGCGTCCGTTTGCCAGCCGCAAACAGTAAAGAAATGGCACCAGGCCACCTACCCACGCGGCGGCACAAAGCAGATGCAGCGCGTGGTTGGTGCGCTGCACCAGGCCGATGGTGCCATCTCCCATAGCGGCGTGGCCAACACCCGCCAGCAGGATAAACTGCGCAACACCAAGAAGCAAAAGTCGCCGCATCATCTGTCGGGGACGAACGCAAACAATGCCCAGAGCCACCCATGCCAGGACAATTTGCCATAGCCAGACGCTGCCAAACTGGGTTTGCAGCACTGCCCGCCAGATTTCTGGTCGCCAGGTATCTGACCAGCCTCCCCCCATCAGCCCACCCTGAACACACAGCATCAGCATTGCCGTGAACGCGCTGAGCGCCAGCATTCCCCGCAGTAAGCGAGAAAAACGTTGAATGAGTAAACGTCGTAACGCAGGCGGAGCCCACCAGCCGCCGTAAAGCGTGCAGCCGAAGACAACCATAAGCGAGGTGAAATGGGTGAAGCGTAACGCGATATAGAGAGCGGTCAGCATGATTACTTCACGCTAAATTGGTACTGGCCTTTAGTTTTATGGCCGTCAACGGAAACGACGTGCCATTCAACGGTATACAAACCTGATGTCAGCGACTCCGTTAGCGGGACGATGAGCTGTTTTTTATCGTTCTCATTGCGTACCGCCTTGCCGATAGCGATGTTCTGCTGGTTTGGCCCTTTGAGCGTGACGCCGCTGAAATTACCTTCAATGCCTTCAGAGAAGTTGAGCGTGAGAGACTGCGGTGAGGGGCTGACCTCCGAGTTGGCAGCCGGCGTTTGTTGCTCCAGATGCGCATGTGCCCAGACCGATGATGCGGACAAGACGCCTAACAGCAACAGCGATGCGCGCAACGCGCGAGAGGTGGTGAAGTTCATTTTCATCATTCCCTTTGATTATCAATCTAACCCGAAGGATAACGCTCTATAATGTTCGAGTCGAGATAAGCGCCCTATTGACTTGCCATTTTGCGAGACTCTTAGTAACTTTTGCGCGTTAGCTTTAGGAGAAAATCATGCAAACGAATCTGGCCACCTTACCGCAAGAAGAGATGGATAAAGTCAACGTGGATCTGGCAGCCGCCGGAGTCGCCTTTAAAGAGCGTTACAATATGCCGATTGTGGCGGAAGTGGTCGAACGTGAGCAGCCCGAACATTTGCGGGACTGGTTCCGTGAACGACTCATTGCGCACCGCCTGGCTTCCGTCAACCTGTCTCGCCTGCCGTATGAGCCTAAATCTAAATAATGATTACGCTAAGTGACAAATCCTGACATCCCGTCTGCTACTCTTTTACAGGATAAAAGACCACTGACACGTGTTGAAGGATGCAACTATGCTGACATGGACAATTGCTGCGGCGCAATATGCGCCACGTGAAGGAGACATCGCAGAAAATATCACCCACCATCTGCGTTTTATTGATGCCGCCGCCAGACAGGCATGCAAGGTATTAATTTTTCCTGAATTATCGCTTACCGGGCCCATTGATGAAAAATGTCTCCCGGCCCCGCCGTGCGATACCCAACTGCAACCGCTCAATGACGCCGCCCAGCGTTATCAAATGACCATCATTGCAGGCTTGCCGGTCGACCAGAACGGTAAACGAATCAAAGGCATCGTGGTTTTCACCCCCCATCACCATCAGCCTGCGAAACATCATCAAGGTCACGGAACCTGCCTGGCACCCGATTCCGATCAAATCAGTATCTTTGAACTCAATGATGAAGGCTGCGAATTGTCGAACCAGGCATCACTTTTAGCGACCGTTAGCTCAATGGCTGAACCTCAGCAACAGCGTACCACCCAGCGTTTACAGCGTTTTGCTCATAAATATGCAATAGCCGTTTTAAAGTCTAATTACGCCAGCGGCACGTTCTCTGGCGGCAGCGCGTTGTGGGATGAAAACGGTCAGCTTATCGTTCGAGCCGACAGCGGCGAATTGCTGCTCACCGGCAGAAAAAGCGCCCAGGGTTGGCAAGGCGAGATCATTCCTTTACGCTAGGCGTTTTTGGCCGGGAGTTCGCCATGCTGCGCGTTATCGATACCGAAACCTGCGACCTGCAAGGGGGCGTCGTTGAGATAGCCTCCGTCGATGTAGTTGACGGTAAAATTGTTAATCCAATGAGCCATCTGGTTCGTCCTGACCGTCCTATTAGCGCCCAGGCCATGGCTATCCACCGCATCACCGAAGAGATGGTGGCCGATAAACCGTGGATTGAGGAAGTGGTGCCCTTCTATCAGGGAAGCCCGTGGTACGTCGCGCATAACGCCAGTTTTGACCGCCGCGTCCTGCCGGAAATGGACGGCGAGTGGATTTGCACCATGAAGATGGCGCGTCGACTGTGGCCCGGCATCAAGTACAGCAATATGGCGCTGTACAAATCCCGCAAGCTGAGCGTGGCGACACCGCAAGGGCTGCATCACCACCGCGCGTTATATGACTGCTACATTACCGCAGCACTGCTGATTGATATTATGAACGTCTCCGGCTGGACGGCGGAACAGATGGTTGACGTAACCGGACGCCCCGCGTTGCTGCGCACTTTTACCTTCGGAAAATATCGCGGGCAGGAAGTGGCGGAAATCGCTCGCGACGATCCGGGCTATCTGCGCTGGCTTTTCAACAACCTTGAGCGCATGAGCCCGGAACTCAAAATGACGTTAAAGCACTATCTGGAGAAGTAGTTAGCGCTCCGTTTGTCCCGGAAGCGTTCCCTGCGCCAGCGCTATCAGGAAGGCGTATTCCAGCGCCACGCCTTCATAGCTCTTATAGCGCCCGGACTTACCGCCGTGCCCGGAATCCATGTCGGTGCAGAGCAGCAGAAGGTTATCATCGACTTTCTGCTCACGCAGTTTAGCGACCCATTTCGCGGGTTCCCAATACTGCACCTGTGAATCATGCAGCCCGGTCGTCACCAGCAAATGAGGATAAGCCTGCGGCTTGACGTTGTCATAGGGGCTGTAGGATTTCATATAACGGTAGTAGGTTTCATCCTGCGGATTCCCCCACTCTTCGAATTCTCCGGTGGTCAGCGGGATGGATTCATCGAGCATGGTAGTCACGACATCAATAAACGGCACCTGAGCGACCACGCCCTTTAACAACGAAGGTCGTTCGTTAATCACCGTGCCCATCAGCATTCCGCCAGCGCTTCCCCCCATACCGAAACACAGCGCCGGATCACCATAGCCCTTTGCCAGTAACCCATCGCAAACGTCGATATAGTCATTAAAGGTATTGTGCTTTTTGAGGAACTTGCCGTCTTCATACCATTGCTGTCCTAGCTCACCGCCGCCGCGAATATGGGCAATAGCAAAGACAAAACCCCTGTCGAGCAAACTCAACCGACTGCTACTGAAGTCGGCATCCATACTGGCGCCATAAGAGCCGTAGCCGTAGACCAGTAAGGGATTTTTGCCGCGACGGAAATGTTCATGGCGATAGACCAATGACACGGGAACCTCGACGCCGTCGCGTGCCGTTATCCACAAACGCTCGCTGCGATAGCGGCTGGCCACAAAGCCTTGCACCTCTTGCTGTTTAAGCACCGCTCGTTCGCCGCTGTCCATATTCAGCTCAAAAAGCGTATCTGGCGTGGTCATAGAGGAATAACCATAACGCAAACAGGCCGTTTCCGGTTCCGGGTTATAGGCAATCCACGTCACATACGTCGGATCATCAAACGCAATTTCCCGTTCCTGCTGACTGTGACGATGGATCTGCCGCAGACGCATTAACCCCTGCTGACGTTCTTCCACCACCAGCCAATCGCGGAACAAGGTGAAATCTTCCAGCATCACCGTATCGCGCGGTGGGATCACCGTTTGCCATGCGCTTTCATCCCAGCTTTCGCTGCGGTAGAGACCGAAATTTTTACCGTCACGGTTAGAGCGCAGATAAAACTGCTGCTGATAATGGTCGAGGCTGTATTCATGATCTTTGCGGCGCGGCAGATAAGACTGGGGCTGTGCGTGCGCTTTATCAGCATCCAGCAACAACATCTCACTGGTGGTGGCGCTGGAGAGCGCTATCACCACGTACTTGCGCGAGGAGGTTTTATGCAAGCTGACGTAGAACATTTCGTCAGCTTCCTCGTAAATTAACTCATCTTGCGTCACGGGAGTGCCAATCTGATGACGCCAGACCTGCCACGGCAACAGCGTTGTCGGGTGCTGGCGGACGTAATAGAGCGTACGCGAGTCATTGCCCCACACCACGCCCGGAGAGACGTCTTCAATAACTTCCGGCAGCCAGCTGTCATTCGTCAGATGACGAATGCGCAAACCGTACTGGCGACGCGAGAGAAAATCCTCGGTCACGGCCAGCAGATGGTTATCCGGCGCAACATTGAGGCCGCCCAGCGTGTAAAACTCGCTGTCTGCCGCCCGTTCATTTTCATCAAGCAGCAACGACCAGCTGTCTTCCCCTAATGCCTGACGCTGATAAATCGCATACTCCTGTCCCGGTTCATACACCTGCCGATAGCGGTAACCATTTTTGATATAGGGCGCCGACACTTCCCGGGGCGGAATGCGGTCGATGATCTCTTTAAGCACCTTGTCCTGTAAGCTGCGCTGTGAGGACATCACCGCCTGCCCGTAGTCGTTCTCCTGTTTTAAATAGTCCAGTACGACAGGCTCACACCGCGTGTCATCACGCAGCCAATAGTAGTTATCAATACGCGTATCGCCATGCAATGTCATGGCGAATGGGATCCGTTTCGCTTTAGGTGGCATCTCATTATTCATCTGTTTTAGTCACACTCTATAAGGGTGGACAAATTAGACGCTGATGCAAGCAAAACCTGCGTTCTGAACCTTAAAGTTGCTGTTTTTGTTGTTGTAAATCCTTCTCGATTTCCAGGCGCACCTCAAGCGGCAGCTTTAACGCCTCGCCCAGCGCATTCAGATAGCTGCGCTCCATAAAGTGGTCGATATCGATGGCGGCACAGCTGATAAAATAGAGCTCCAGCGCCTCTTCTTCGTTATGGACATCGCGTGCCAGACGCAGGGGATCGAGCGGTTGTTCGAGAGCCGTAGCGATGAACGTTCGCCCCTGCTCTTCCACGCCCGCTTCACGTAGCTGGTGTTCAATAGCCGCCTGCTCTTTAGCATCGATATGCCCGTCACTCTTCGCGGCAAAAACCAGCGCCAGAATCAGCCGCTCAGTACGGACATCCAGCGGGGCCGCCGGTTGACCGTATTTCGATTCTGTTTGCGGGTTAGCGCGCAATTTATCCTTATACTTGTTCCACAGCACGCTTCCCGCCACGGCACCACCGCCGACCAGTAGCGCGCCAGTGCCATATTTGGCCAACATCTTCCGTGACGATTTACTGGCGACGAGCAGGCCCGCCAACCCACCTAATGCGCCAGGCACCAGCATCTGGCTAAGATCCTTCTTTCCCTCTCCTGATTTTTGTCCCAGCAATGATTGCAGCTGATTAAGCCAACCTGACATATAACCTCCCGTAGAAATGCATGAGGATTTCAGCCTAAGCGTGCAGATGTCAGGATATGTCTGGTACGCATAAAGATGCGCAAATTTAAGGCGATGGTGCTGATAAAAGATCGCCGGCAAGACACACGCAAACGTTTTCGTTTATAATGCAGCAAATTTTGGATAGAGGGTGGATTGGGTCATGACGTTATTAGGCACAGCTCTGCGTCCTGCTGCGACGCGCGTAATGCTTTTGGGTTCGGGTGAGCTTGGCAAAGAAGTCGCCATTGAGTGTCAACGATTAGGGATTGAGGTCATTGCGGTTGATCGTTACCCGGATGCCCCGGCGATGCACGTCGCACATCGCGCTTTTGTTATTAATATGCTTGATAAAGACGCGCTTAAAGCGCTGGTCGAGCAGGAAAAACCTGACTTTATCGTGCCAGAAATTGAAGCGATCGCCACCGACATGCTGATTGAACTCGAGCAGGCAGGTCAGCATGTAGTGCCCTGCGCACGCGCAACCCAATTGACCATGAATCGCGAAGGTATCCGTCGACTGGCGGCTGAAACGCTCAAACTGCCTACCTCGGCGTATCACTTTGCGGACAGTGAGGAGCTGTTTCGCCAGGCAGTAACGGATATTGGTCTACCGTGCATTGTTAAACCGGTGATGAGTTCATCCGGCAAGGGCCAGACGTTTATTCGCCACGAGGATCAACTGACACAAGCCTGGCAATACGCGCAAGAAGGTGGGCGCGCCGGTGCCGGTCGCGTCATCGTTGAGGGCGTGGTGAACTTTGATTTCGAAATCACGCTGCTCACCGTGAATGCCGTGGATGGCGTTCATTTTTGCGCACCAATTGGCCATCGTCAGGAAGACGGTGATTACCGCGAGTCGTGGCAGCCTCAGCAGATGAGTGAACGAGCGCTGGCGCGCGCGCAGGAAATTTCGCGTGAAGTGGTGCTGGCGCTTGGTGGCTATGGGCTGTTCGGCGTCGAACTGTTTGTCTGTGGTGATGATGTGGTGTTCAGCGAAGTATCGCCGCGCCCGCACGATACCGGGATGGTGACGCTGATTTCACAAGATCTCTCGGAATTCGCCCTGCACGTCCGCGCCTTCCTTGGGCTGCCGATTGGCGGGATCCGTCAGTACGGCCCAAGCGCTTCCGCCGTGCTGCTGCCGCAGTTAACCAGCCGTAACGTGACGTTTGACAATGTGCAGAATGCGTTGTCGGCTAACGTACAACTACGTCTGTTCGGTAAACCTGAAATCGACGGTTCACGCCGGTTGGGCGTGGCGCTGGCGACCGCCGATAGCGTTGAAGACGCGGTTGAGCGGGCCAAAATTGCCGCCGCGGCGGTCATCGTTCAGGGATAAAAAAAGGCGGGTCGCTTTCGCGTACCCGCCCTCTTTTCTGTTACCCGGCCATAAGACCGGGTAAATCAGATATCTTACAGCTTCGCACCAGCAACCGCTTCGCGAGCCAGTTTGGTGATGCGATCGTAATCGCCTGCTTCCAGCGCGTCAGCCGGAACCAACCAGGAACCGCCGATGCACAGAACGCTTTTCAGCGCCAGGTAGTCACGGTAGTTCGCCGGAGAGATACCGCCGGTTGGGCAGAAACGGATCTGCGAGAATGGCCCTGCAATCGCCTGCAACGCTTTCACGCCACCGTTCGCTTCAGCCGGGAAGAATTTGAACTCTTTCAGGCCGTGTTCCATACCCAGCATCAGTTCAGACACGGAGCAGATACCTGGGATCAGAGGGATAGTGCCCGCGGTTGCCGCTTTCAGCAGGCTGTCGGTCAGGCCTGGGCTGATGGCAAACTGCGCGCCCGCTTCGGTAACTTCTTTAAGCTGCTGTGCGTTGGTCACGGTACCCGCGCCGACGATAGCATCCGGCACTTCTTTGGCAATGGCGCGAATCGCATCCATCGCGCAGGCGGTACGCAGCGTCACTTCCAGTACACGTACACCACCAGCAACCAGTGCTTTAGCCATCGGTACAGCGTGCTCAAGCTTGTTTACCACAATTACCGGTACTACCGGGCCAGTGGTCAGGATTGCTTCTGCAGTTGTTTTCCAGTTTTTCATCAGAAATTTTCTCTCGCCAGATCTACAAATCGTGTCATCTTAAAAGGTAATACAGGTTGCGCCCTGCTCTGCACCGGAGAGTTTTTCCCGTAATGCACCGAACAGCTCACGACCTGTGCCCACGCGCGAAGCGCTCAGATCGGGAATATGCGGTTGACGCGCAGCCAGTTCGGCCTCATCGACCAGCAGCGTCAGCTCACCGGTCTGGCCGTTTACGCGGATCATGTCACCGTCGCGCACTTTTGCCAGCAGCCCACCATCATAGGCTTCCGGGGTGACATGGATCGCCGATGGAACTTTGCCGGAAGCGCCAGACAGTCGCCCATCAGTCACTAACGCAATTTTGAAACAGCGGTCCAATAATACACCAAGTGGCGGCATAAGTTTATGTAATTCTGGCATACCATTCGCTTTTGGCCCTTGATGACGCACAACAACCACGCAATCTTTATCCAGCAGACCTGCTTCAAACGCTGGTAAAACATCATGCTGGCTTTCAAAAACAACCGCAGGCGCTTCAATGACCTGGTTTTCAACCGGCACGGCTGAGGTTTTCATCACCGCGCGACCGAGGTTACCGCTCAATACTTTGGTGCCGCCGTGTTTTGAGAATGGCTTGTCGAAGGTAGCGATAATGCTATCGTCAAGCGATACGCTAGCCCCTTCACGCCAGTCCAGCTTGCCGTTGTTCAACCACGGTTCCATGGTGTAATGAGACAGGCCGAAACCGGCTACCGTGTTCACATCTTCGTGCAGCAGACCGCCTTTTATCAGTTCGCGCACCAGCACCGGTACGCCACCGGCCGCCTGGAAGTGGTTAATATCGGCAGGGCCGTTCGGATAAAGTCGCGCCAGCAGAGGCACCACGTCGGAGAGTTCGGAGAAATCATCCCAGTTGATGATAATGCCCGCCGCGCGCGCCATCGCCACAAGGTGCATGGTGTGGTTTGTTGAGCCACCGGTTGCCAGCAGGGCAACAATCCCGTTGACGACCACTTTCTCGTCGATCATTTTACCCAGTGGCATCCAGTCGTTACCGTTGCCGGTCATACGCGTCACCTGACGTGCCGCCGCCGCGGTCAGCTCCGCACGCAGTGGAGCATCCGGGTGTACAAATGATGAGCCCGGCAGCTGCATCCCCATGAACTCAATCACCATCTGGTTGGTATTGGCAGTGCCGTAGAAAGTACAGGTGCCTGGCGCATGGTAGGATGCCGCTTCTGACTCGAGCAGCGCAGTACGGTCAACCTTACCTTCGGCATAAAGCTGGCGAATACGCACTTTTTCTTTGTTAGGCAGGCCGCTGGCCATCGGGCCGGATGGAATGAAAACGGAAGGCAGGTGGCCGAATGACAGCGCAGCCATCGCCAACCCTGGGACGATTTTGTCGCAGACGCCAAGGTAGAGCGCGCCATCGAACATGTTGTGAGACAAGCCAACCGCCGCGGACATCGCGATAACTTCACGGCTCAGCAAGGAGAGTTCCATCCCGTCCTGCCCCTGAGTGACCCCGTCACACATCGCTGGAACGCCGCCCGCGACCTGGCCCACCGCATTAACGCTGTGCAGCGCTTTGCGGATTTGATCCGGGTAGGTTTCATACGGCTGATGGGCAGAAAGCATGTCGTTGTAAGAGGTAATGATCGCAATATTGTTACGCAACATGCTTTTCAACGACGCTTTATCGTCAGCCTGACAGGCGGCGAAGCCGTGCGCCAGGTTACCGCAGGCCAGTTCTGAACGGTGAACCGTTTCAGTTTTTGCCTGCTCAATACGCGCAAGATAGGCCTGACGCGTAGCACGAGAGCGTTCGATAATGCGATTTGTTACCCGTAACATTACAGAGTTCATAAAGGCTCCTCAAAATTTTTCTGTCCAGGCCGCCATCGTATACGGTGAATACATTGGGCAAACTTATCAAAAAACACCGGTACAGCGCAGCTCAGAGGCAAGTATCTAGAGGTAGTGTAATAAAAAAAGCCCCGGGAGTGAATCCACCCGGGGCTTAAATGCACAGAAATAGCACTACATGCTGTGTTAGATCATGTTACCGGTAAAATAACCATAACGGATTATCTGTACCGCTTACTCGAACTCGTTCCAGGAACGACCATCGCGGGTAATCATCGCGACAGAAGCCACTGGCCCCCAGGTACCGGCCTGATACGGTTTCGGCGCATCTTTATCGCTTGCCCACGCTTCGGTGATAGAGTCGACCCACTTCCAGGCTTCTTCTACCTCATCGCGGCGCACAAACAGAGCCTGAATGCCACGCATAGTTTCCAGCAGCAGGCGCTCATAGGCGTCTGCAAGGTGTGTCTGATTAAAGGTTTCTGAATAGCTCAGATCCAGTTTAGTCACCTGCAGGTTGTGCTTGTGCTCAAGACCCGGGACTTTATTGAGGATCTGGATATCCACGCCTTCATCCGGCTGCAAACGAATGGTCAGTTTGTTCTGCGGCAGTTCAGGCCAGGTTTCCTTGAACAGATTCAGTTCAGGGTTTTTGAAGTACACCACCACTTCGGAGCATTTGGTCGGCAGACGTTTACCGGTACGCAAGTAGAACGGCACGCCAGACCAGCGCCAGTTATCAATATCCACACGAATGGAAACGAAGGTTTCGGTGCTGCTGGATTTGTTCGCGCCCTCTTCTTCAAGGTAGCCCGGCACCTTCTGACCCTGCGCAAAACCGGCGGTGTACTGTCCACGGACGGTTTTTTCACGCACGTTGGTATGGTCAATGCGACGCAAAGACTTCAGAACTTTGACTTTCTCATCACGAATGCTGTCAGCGCTTAAATCTGAAGGAGGCGCCATGGCAATCATGCACAGAACCTGCAACAGGTGGTTTTGGATCATGTCGCGCATCTGACCGGCCTGGTCGAAGTAACCCCAACGGCCTTCGATGCCCACTTCTTCAGCAACGGTGATTTCCACATGATCGATCGTACGGTTATCCCAGTTATTAACAAACAAGGAGTTTGCAAAACGCAGCGCCAGCAGATTCAGTACCGTTTCTTTACCCAGATAGTGGTCGATACGGTAAACCTGGCACTCTTCAAAATACTCGCCAACCTGGTCGTTAATTTCACGAGAGGTTTCAAGGGAAGTCCCCAGCGGTTTTTCCATCACCACGCGCGCAGGTTTGGCATTCAGCTTGGCTTCACCCAGACCGCGGCAGATGGCGCCAAAGGTGCTCGGCGGCATGGCGAAATAGTTAATGGTGGTACGATTTTTTTGATCGAGCATCTCACCCAGACGGGAGAACGCTGGCGCGTCGTTCACATCCAGATTGCAGAAATCAAGGCGTGCGCTGAGGGTGTCCCACAAACTTTCATCAATTTTTTCCTTCATGAAAGTTTCAAGCGCTTCGCGGACAACTTTGGTGTACGCCGCTTTGTCCCAGTCTGCACGACCCACCCCGATAATCCGGGTGTCCGGATTGATCTGCCCGGCTTTTTCAAGCTGATACAGGGAAGGCAGCAGTTTTCGGCGGGCCAAATCGCCCTTCGCGCCGAAAATGACCAGATCGCATGCCTGCGCCGTTTGCGTTACCGCCATGTCATTCTCCTCAGTTTAGGTTCCTGGTTCTGTGCCAGGCTACATATTCATCATCTATCAGCTTTTCCTGAAAAACGACGGATATCATTGTAATTTTCTTACGGTGCACTGTACTGTGTTTACCAAATTGCCGAAACCCTTTAACGCCCTTCTCGCCCGTCGATCGCACAAATCGGAACCGTTGCGGCAACAGCGTTAGGCATTCCACCAATTTTGTTTGTTCTTTCGCCTCAATGGCGTCAGTTAAAATACGACGCTGATCATGTAATGAAAAAAAACAACATTTTTTGCCGTTGTTATTCACTTTACGACCGGGTTCGAGCGTATATTCTTGCTAAAACGCCCGAAGATTTCACCCATTAATGGAATCGTTTCAATCTATGAGCGCCTTGCTACGATGAATATGCTGGAAAAAATTCAGTCCCAACTGGAAAACCTTAGCAAATCCGAGCGAAAAGTCGCGGAAGTTATTCTTGCGGCCCCGGACCAGGCGATCCATTCAAGCATTGCCGCACTCGCCCTGGAAGCGGAGGTCAGCGAACCCACCGTCAACCGCTTTTGTCGGAGCATGGAAACGCGCGGGTTCCCCGATTTTAAACTGCATCTCGCGCAAAGTTTGGCTAACGGCACACCGTATGTTAATCGTAATGTCGATGAAGATGACAGCGTCGAGGCGTATACGGCGAAGATTTTTGAATCAGCGATGGCAAGCCTCGCCCACGTGCGCCAATCGCTGGATATGTCAGCAGTCAATCGCGCGGTCGATCTCCTGACGCAGGCCAATAAGATTGCCTTTTTCGGGCTCGGATCGTCGGCGGCGGTCGCTCACGATGCGATGAATAAGTTTTTCCGCTTCAACGTTCCGGTCATCTACTCTGATGACATTGTTTTGCAACGAATGAGCTGTATGAATTGCAACGACGATGACGTCGTGGTGTTAATTTCTCATACCGGCCGCACCAAAAGTCTGGTCGAGATAGCCCAGGTTGCCCGCGAAAACGATGCGATGGTTATCGCCATCACCTCTGCCGGTACGCCGCTGGCGCGCGAAGCGACCCTCGCCATCACCCTGGATGTTCCTGAAGATACCGACATTTACATGCCCATGGTGTCAAGGCTCGCGCAACTCACCGTGATCGATGTCCTGGCAACGGGCTTTACCCTGCGCCGGGGGGCAAAATTCAGGGATAACTTGAAGCGAGTCAAAGAAGCATTGAAAGAATCGCGGTTTGATAAAGAGCTTTCAACACACAGCGATAACCACTAAAAGCGATAATAACGGCATCATTAATTAACTCATTCGGTAGCGCCAAGCTGGCGACATTGCCGAATTCCTGTTCACGCAACACCAAAGTTGTACTAGTCAACGGAGTATTACATGTCCAGAAGGCTTCGCAGAACCAAGATCGTTACCACATTAGGCCCAGCAACCGACCGCGACAATAACCTTGAGAAGGTGATTTCCGCCGGTGCTAACGTCGTGCGTATGAACTTTTCTCACGGTACAGCAGAAGATCATCAGCTTCGCGCAGACAAAGTCCGTGAAATTGCGGCCAAACTGGGGCGCCACGTTGCCATTCTCGGTGACCTACAGGGCCCAAAAATTCGCGTATCGACCTTCAAAGAAGGCAAGGTTTTCCTCAATATCGGCGACAAATTCCTGCTTGATGCCAACCTGGGTAAAGGTGAAGGCGACAAAGAGAAAGTCGGTATCGACTACAAAGGTCTCCCCGCTGACGTCGTTCCGGGTGATATCCTGCTGCTTGACGACGGCCGCGTGCAGCTAAAAGTGCTTGAAATTCAGGGCATGAAGGTCTTCACCGAAGTGACGGTCGGCGGCCCACTGTCCAACAACAAAGGCATCAACAAATTAGGCGGCGGTCTGTCTGCTGAAGCTCTGACCGAAAAAGACAAAGCCGACATCCATACTGCCGCAAAAATTGGCGTGGATTATCTGGCGGTTTCCTTCCCACGCTGCGGTGAAGACCTGAACTACGCGCGCCGTCTGGCACGTGAAGCAGGCTGCGATGCCAAAATTGTGGCAAAAGTTGAGCGCGCGGAAGCGGTTTGCAGTCAGGATGCGATGGATGACATCATCCTGGCCTCTGATGTGGTGATGGTCGCTCGTGGCGATCTCGGCGTTGAAATTGGCGACCCGGAACTGGTAGGTATCCAGAAAGCGCTGATTCGTCGCGCCCGTCAGCTCAATCGCTCGGTGATTACCGCGACTCAGATGATGGAGTCGATGATCACAAACCCAATGCCAACGCGTGCCGAAGTCATGGACGTGGCGAACGCCGTGCTGGACGGTACCGATGCCGTGATGCTGTCAGCTGAAACTGCGGCCGGTCAGTATCCTTCTGAAACCGTAGCCGCGATGGCGCGCGTGTGTCTGGGTGCTGAGAAAATCCCAAGCATTAATGTCTCCAAACACCGTCTGGACGTGCAGTTCGACAACGTTGAAGAAGCCATCGCCATGTCTGCGATGTACGCGGCAAACCATCTGAAAGGCGTGACCGCCATCATCACGATGACCGAATCCGGCCGTACCGCGCTGATGACTTCACGTATCACCTCCGGTCTGCCAATCTTTGCGATGTCCCGTCACGAGCGCACGCTCAACCTGACGGCACTGTATCGCGGCGTGACGCCGGTGTTCTTTGATAGCGCCTGCGATGGCGTAGCCGCCGCACACGATGCGGTTAATCTGCTGCGCGACAAAGGTTATCTGATGTCCGGTGACCTGGTTATCGTCACTCAGGGCGACGTGATGAGCACCGTGGGCTCAACCAACACCACGCGTATCCTGACCGTCGAGTAAGTCCCTCTCGTGATACAAAAAAGCCCAGTCCTCAGGACTGGGCTTTTTACATTTGGGATACCGCTTCTTTTGTAGGCCTGATAAGGCAACGCCGCCATCAGGCATTACCGCACACATTGCCGGATGGCGGCGTTGCCTTATCCGGCCTACATCCACTATTCCCGGCGTCGCATTCGCTCGACCGGGCTACCGGACTATTTCTTTTTCTTCGGATACAGCTCTTTACGTCTGTAAGGCTCCACTTCACCCGGTTTCCGCGTTTTTAAAAGCTTTAAGATCCAGGTGTACTGTTCCGCATGGGGGCCGACAAAGATTTCCACTTCCTCATTCATACGGCGCGCAATGGTATGGTCGTCCGCTTCCAGCAGATCGTCCATTGGCGGACGCACCAAAATCGTTAAGCGATGAGTTTTGCCGTTATAGACCGGGAATAGCGGCACCACGCGCGCGCGGCACACTTTCATCAAACGACCAATGGCGGGCAGCGTTGCTTTGTAGGTGGCGAAGAAATCAACGAACTCACTGTGTTCCGCACCGTGGTCCTGATCGGGAAGATAATAACCCCAGTAGCCCTGACGCACCGACTGAATAAATGGTTTGATACCATCATTACGCGCATGGAGACGCCCACCAAAACGGCGGCGTACGGTATTCCACGCATAATCGAAGACTTTGTTACCCTGATTGTGGAACATCGCCGCCATCTTCTGGCCCTGTGAAGCCATAAGCATTGCCGGGATATCAACGCCCCAACCGTGCGGCACCAGGAAGATAACGTTTTCGCCATTACGGCGCATTTCATCAATGATCTCCTGGCCCTGCCAATCGACACGATCGGCGATCTTTTTCGGCCCTTTGAGCGCCAGTTCAGCCATCATGACCATCGCCTGCGGTGCGGTGGCGAACATCTCATCAATAATCGCTTCACGCTCGGCTTCACTCTTATCCGGGAAGCAGTAGAGTAAATTTATCTGTGCCCGGCGACGCGCACTCTTGCCCAATCTTCCCGCCAGACGACCGAGTTTGCCCAAAAGGGGATCGCGAATTTTAGCCGGAATGTAAGCGATTCCAGCAAAGGCCAGCACACCAATCCAGGCGCCCCAGTATTGTGGGTGACGGAATGATTTCTCAAATTCGGGAATGTATTCACTGTTATTTTTTTTCGTTTCCATGCCTGTTCCTGGTTGAGTCATCGGGGCAGTGTGAATAAGCAGATAGTGTAGCGAGGCCGGGAGTTTCGCACAAAAGAAAAAGCCGGTACTGCTAAAGCACCGGCTCTGAACGCATACTTCTTAGACGAAATTAATCGAAACGCAGTTGCGGCAATACCTGTTTGACCTGCGCCAGGTAATCGGTACGGTCGGAACCGGTTAACCCTTCAGTACGCGGCAGTTTCGCGGTCAGCGGGTTGACGGCCTGCTGGTTCAGCCATACTTCATAGTGCAGATGTGGGCCGGTTGAGCGACCGGTATTACCGGACAGCGCAATACGATCGCCACGTTTCACCTTCTGGCCCGGTTTCACCAACAGTTTGCGTAAGTGCATGTAACGCGTGGTATAGGTGCGACCGTGTCGCAACGCGACGTAGTAGCCCGCGGCACCGCTGCGTTTTGCCACCACCACTTCACCATCGCCCACCGCCAGCACTGGCGTACCCTGCGGCATAGCAAAATCGACGCCACGGTGCGGCGCAACGCGACCGGTCACCGGATTCAGACGGCGCGGGTTAAAGTTGGATGATACGCGGAACTGACGCGCGGTCGGGAAGCGCAGGAAGCCCTTCGCCAGCCCCGTACCGTTACGGTCATAGAATTTGCCGTCTTCAGCGCGGATCGCATAATAGTCTTTACCACCGGAGCGTAAACGCACGCCCAGTAGCTGGCTCTGCTCGCGTTTGCCATCGAGCATTTCACGCGACATCAGCACCGAGAATTGATCGCCTTTTTTAAGCTTACGGAAGTCCATTTGCCACTGCATTGCTTTGATGACCGCACTGGCTTCAACGCTGGTCAAACCGGCATTCACCGCGCTGGAGACAAAGCTGCCGCCCACGGTGCCTTTGACAAGGTTATTCACCCACTCGCCCTGCTGCATCTCACTGCTCATCTTGAAGCCGTTTGCAACGCGGTCGTAGGTGCGGGTTTCGCGGCGAGACATCTCCCAGGTCAGACGCTGGAGATCGCCATCATCATTTAACGTCCAGGAGAGCTGTTGCCCTACCTTCATGTTTCGCAGGTCTTTATCCGCCGCGGCGAGCTGGCTGATATTACCCATATCAATACCGTACTGATTCAGAACGCTGCTGAGGGTATCGCCCGTGGATACCACATATTCATGCACGCCCGTTTCGTTGTCGGCTTTATCGTCCAGCTCATCTTGAGGAATTGCTTCGTCTTCCTGAGCGGCCTGGTCAATCGGCTCGCTGGCTTCTGGTAGCAGCGAACGGATCTCTTTTTTCTCCAGCTCGATCGTACGCGTGACCGGTGAAGAGGTTGGATGGTATACATAAGGCCGCCAGACAGCGACGGCTAATGTGAGAACGGTGAGGGACCCCAGCATAACGCGGTGGGGTCTAGGCAAATTGTTAAATGCCAGGGCGACAGAGCGGGCTATCTGCTGCACGTATTCACTTCCTTACTTATCTCCTTTCAGGCAGCTCGCATACTGGGTCGCCAGTTGAGTCAGAAACGCCGGATAGCTTTCTTTACTCAGCTGTATGTTTGTGCCAAGAGGATCCAATGTTCCCATGCGAACAGAGGTTCCCCGCGCGACAGATTCAACGACAGCGGGCCTGAATTGTGGCTCAGCAAAAACGCAGGTTGCTTTTTGCTCAACCAACTGTGTTCTTATTTGATGTAAACGCTGCGCACCAGGTTGGATTTCAGGGTTGACGGTGAAGTGCCCAAGCGGCGTCAAACCGTAGTGTTTTTCATAGTAGCCATAGGCATCATGAAAAACGAAATACCCCTTACCTTTTACCGGTGCCAGCTCGCTCGCCACCTGCTTGTCGGTCGCGGCCAGATTGGCCTCAAAATCCTTCAGGTTGGCGTCAAGTCGGGCTCGACTCTGGGGCATAAGTTCCACTAATTTGTTATGGATTGCAACCGCCGACAGCCGCGCTATCTCTGGCGAAAGCCACAGATGCATGTTGTAGTCGCCGTGATGGTGATGTGCGTCACCTTTTTCACTATTACCATGGTCGTGCCCACCGTCGTGGTCATGATCGTCATCATCATCATCCGCGCCTTTCATGAGCAACGGTTTCACCCCTTCAAGCTGGGCAATGGTGACTTTTTTGTTATCCGGTATGCTTTGCGTTGACTTGTCCATAAAAGCTTCCATTTCTGGACCAATCCAGACCACTAAGTCCGCGTTCTGTAAGCGTTTTGCATCGGATGGACGTAAAGAATAATCATGTTCTGAAGCGCCGTCAGGCAGTAAAACTTGCGTCTGTGTGACCCCATCTGCAATCGCAGAAGCAATGAATCCGAGTGGTTTAAGTGACGTGACGACGGCGGCCTCAGCACTCTGTGCTGCCGTTCCCCAAAGTGCAGCGGATAAAGCTGCGAAAAGAAGCGTATTTTTCTGTAACATTATGCGTCTGATAATCGAAATGAATGATAGATGTGTGATATTATAACATTTACTATCTTGTGCAACCCCTAATTGCTATGACAAATCTTGTATCGCTGGAAAACGTGTCTGTGAGCTTCGGCCAGCGCCGTGTGCTCTCTGATATCTCACTGAATCTCAAGCCTGGCCGCATTCTGACGCTGCTGGGCCCTAATGGCGCGGGTAAATCAACCCTGGTGCGCGTGGTGTTGGGGCTTGTAGCACCCAGTGAAGGCGTTGTCACGCGTGACAAACATCTCCGAATTGGCTATGTACCGCAAAAGTTACACCTCGACGCGACATTGCCGCTGACCGTCAAGCGCTTTTTACGCCTGCATCCCGCAACGCGCAAAGAAGATATTCTCCCTGCCCTCAAGCGCGTTCAGGCCGGACATTTGCAAGATGCGCCCATGCAGAAGCTCTCCGGCGGCGAGAACCAACGCGTCCTGCTGGCCCGGGCGTTGTTGAATAAGCCGCAACTTCTGGTTCTGGATGAACCCACTCAAGGGGTCGACGTTAACGGCCAGGTCGCGCTTTACGATTTAATTAATCAGCTCCGCCAGGAGCTGAACTGCGCCGTACTGATGGTCTCGCACGATTTACATCTGGTGATGGCCAAAACCGACGACGTACTGTGTCTTAACCATCATATCTGCTGCTCCGGCACGCCGGACGTGGTGTCGATGCATCCTGAATTTATCTCCATGTTTGGCCCCCGCGGCGCTGAGCAGCTGGGGATTTATCGCCATCAGCATAACCATCGCCATGATTTACAGGGCCGTATTGTTTTACGTCGGGGAAATGGGCAGTCATGATTGAAATTTTACTTCCCGGCTGGCTTGCCGGAATGATGCTGGCGTGTGCTGCTGGCCCGCTGGGCTCGTTTGTGGTCTGGCGCCGGATGTCCTATTTCGGCGACACGCTGGCCCATGCTTCGCTGCTCGGCGTGGCCTTTGGCCTGCTGCTGGATGTGAATCCATTCTATGCGGTTATCGCGGTCACGCTGCTGCTCGCCGCCGGTCTGGTGTGGCTGGAAAAACGCCCTCACCTCGCGATTGACACCCTTTTGGGCATTATGGCGCACAGCGCGCTGTCGCTGGGCCTGGTGGTTGTCAGCCTGATGTCGAATATTCGCGTCGATTTGATGGCTTATCTGTTCGGCGATCTGCTGGCCGTCACGCCGCAGGATCTTATCTCCATTGCGCTGGGCGTGGTGGTGGTGCTGGCGATTCTGTTCTGGCAGTGGCGTAATTTACTGTCGATGACCATCAGCCCGGATCTGGCCTTTGTCGACGGCGTGAAGCTGCAGCGGGTGAAGCTGCTGCTGATGCTGGTGACCGCGCTGACTATTGGCGTGGCGATGAAGTTTGTCGGCGCGCTGATTATTACGTCGCTGCTAATTATCCCGGCGGCCACGGCGCGTCGTTTCGCGCGTACCCCGGAGCAGATGGCGGGAGTCGCCGTGGGCGTTGGAATGATTGCCGTCACCGGTGGGTTAACCTTCTCAGCGTTTTATGACACGCCTGCGGGTCCGTCGGTGGTGCTGTGTGCTGCCCTGTTGTTTATTTTTAGCATGATGAAAAAACAACCGAACGCATAAATAAATTATGTTCACCTCCAAAGGAGGTGATTTAAAATTCGCGAAATAAATAAGCACCGATGAATTAATCGGTGCTTATTTTATTACTGGGTACAAGTTGCTAAATGCAATTTGGCGCCCTGAACGTTTTTACCGCCTTCAATATCAAGACACTTCAGAACACCATCGGTATCAAGTTTTTTCATCTGTCCGTTAACATGGTCCCAGTTACTTGCAACGGGATTATAGTCGCGGATATAAACTTTACCGTCTAATGGCGCGTAAGCATAATCAGGATGTGCATCCAGTCGCAGCGCGCCATTGATAGCGAAGGTGACCTGACGGATATTCTGCGTACCTGGATTAGAACCACAGGCTTCCATCGTCGCCTGCTGCAACGCCACGCCGGTCACACATAACGTTTGTCCGTTGCTGGTATTTTGCAGTTGATCATTAACCATTCTCCATGTCTGGGTTCCAGAAATAGCGGCATTCGCTACCCCAGACATCGCGGCTATAGTCAGGACGGCAAGAGATAGAACTTTCATAGATTTCATTTTGTTACTCCTCATATGTTGGTGAAATTGATTTATAGCATGGGTATTTCGCTATAAATTCATCACTAATGAGCGAGATAGCTAAAATGATATGGATGATAAATCTGATGAGATAAATAATCGGTCAGCGTGGCAGACGGAATAGAATATCCCGCCTGCTCGTCGTTACGGCATTTCCGGCGGCGTAATACCGAAGTGAGTCCACGCGCGCGATGTCGCAATACGTCCTCGCGGCGTTCGCTGTAAGAACCCCTGCTGAATCAGATACGGCTCCAGCACGTCTTCAATCGTTTCACGCTCTTCCCCGATGGCCGCCGCAAGGTTATCCAGACCAACCGGGCCACCGAAGAATTTATCAATGACCGCGAGCAGTAGTTTGCGGTCCATATAGTCGAAGCCTTGTGCATCAACGTTTAGCATATCCAGCGCTTGTGAAGCGATATCCGATGAAATCGTACCGTCGTGTTTCACTTCCGCGTAGTCACGTACGCGACGCAGCAGTCGGTTAGCAATACGCGGCGTACCACGTGCACGGCGGGCCACTTCCAGCGCCCCGTCTTCACTCATCTCCAGCCCCATAAAGCGCGCGCTGCGCCCAACGATATGCTGGAGGTCGGGAACCTGATAGAACTCCAGACGCTGAACAATGCCAAAACGGTCGCGTAGCGGCGACGTTAAAGAACCGGCTCGGGTGGTCGCGCCAATCAGCGTAAACGGCGGTAAATCGATTTTAATGGAACGCGCCGCCGGGCCTTCGCCGATCATAATATCGAGCTGGTAGTCTTCCATCGCCGGATAGAGCACTTCCTCCACCACCGGAGACAAGCGGTGAATTTCATCGATAAACAGAACATCATGAGGTTCGAGATTGGTCAGCATGGCCGCCAGATCGCCGGCTTTCTCAAGTACAGGGCCAGACGTGGTGCGTAAATTGACGCCCATTTCGTTAGCAACAATATTCGCCAGCGTCGTCTTTCCAAGCCCTGGAGGGCCAAAGATCAACAGGTGGTCAAGGGCATCACCGCGCATTTTGGCCGCCTGAATAAAGATCTCCATCTGCGAGCGTACCTGCGGCTGACCAATATACTCATCCAGTAATTTAGGACGGATGGCACGGTCAGCCACCTCTTCCGCCATGGTACTGCCTGATGCGATCAGGCGGTCTGCTTCAATCATCCTTTACCTCATAGCGCCGCGCGGAGCGCTTCGCGGATCAATGTTTCGCTGCTGGCGTCAGGGCGAGCAATTTTGCTCACCATTCGGCTGGCTTCCTGAGGTTTATAGCCCAGCGCCACCAGCGCAGCAACCGCTTCTTGTTCCGCGTCATCATCCGTTGGTCCTACCGGAGAAGTCAGTACCAGATCGGCCGCCGGAGTGAACAGGTCACCATGCAGGCCTTTAAAGCGGTCTTTCATCTCGACAATCAGACGCTCAGCGGTTTTCTTGCCGATACCGGGCAATTTCACCAGCGCACCAAGCTCTTCACGCTCGACCGCGTTGACGAACTGCTGCGCCGACATGCCGGACAGAATCGCCAGCGCTAACTTTGGCCCCACGCCGTTCGTTTTAATCAGCTCTTTAAACAGGGTTCGTTCCTGCTTGTTATTGAAGCCGTACAGCAGCTGCGCATCTTCGCGCACCACGAAGTGAGTGAAGATAATCGCTTCCTGCCCGGCTTCCGGCAGCTCGTAAAAACAGGTCATGGGCATATGCACTTCATAGCCGACGCCGCCCGTCTCCAGAAGAACCAGCGGGGGTTGTTTTTCGAGAATAATGCCTCTGAGTCTGCCTATCACATGACGCTCCTGCGTTAAGGGCTAAAACGGTAATGTGCTATCATAAAAAAAGACTGGATAGATATCCAGTCTAATTGGTGATTATCGCAGCCGCCCACGCGCTAAATTCAGCCGGGACTCACTCATTTGCATGGCGTTCTGGCTAACGTGGCAGTGGGTGATGGCAATCGCCAGCGCATCTGCGGCATCCGCCTGTGGGTTGGCGGGCAGCTTTAAAAGCGTGCGTACCATATGCTGCACCTGGCTTTTTTCTGCGCTACCGATCCCAACCACGGTCTGTTTAACCTGACGGGCGGCGTATTCAAAAACCGGCAGATCCTGATTGGTGGCAGCAACAATCGCGACGCCGCGCGCCTGGCCCAATTTGAGCGCCGAGTCGGCATTTTTTGCCATAAAGACCTGCTCAATGGCGAAAAAGTCAGGCTGGAACTGGGTAATAATTTCCGTCACGCCCGCATAAATTAATTTCAGGCGCGACGGAAGATCGTCAACCTTGGTGCGAATACATCCGCTGCCGAGGTAGGTTAGCTGGCGGCCAACCTGACGGATTACGCCATAACCGGTGATGCGCGACCCCGGGTCAATGCCGAGAATAATAGACATCACGCCTCTCCTGGCAGGTTACGGCCCAGCCACATCATTCTAAGGTCGCTGCAACTTCATCGGAGATTTCGCCGTTGTGGTAGACTTCCTGAACGTCGTCACAGTCTTCCAGCATGTCGATAAGGCGCATCAGCTTAGGTGCCGTTTCAGCATCCATTTCCGCTTTAGTCGATGGGATCATCGATACTTCAGCCGCATCGGCTTTCAGACCTGCCGCTTCCAGTGCATCACGCACTTTGCCCATATCTTCCCATGCGGTGTAGACGTCAATCGCGCCATCGTCGAAGGTCACAACGTCTTCAGCACCGGCTTCCAGCGCCGCTTCCATGATGGTGTCTTCGTCGCCCTGCTCAAAGGAAATGACCCCTTTTTTGCTAAACAGGTAGGCTACGGAACCATCGGTGCCCAGGTTGCCACCGGTCTTGGTGAAAGCGTGGCGAACATCGGCAACGGTACGGTTACGGTTATCGGACAGACATTCGATCATGACAGCCGTGCCGCCAGGACCGTAACCTTCATAAATGATGGTTTCCATGTTCGTGTCTTCATCACCGCCCACACCGCGCGCGATAGCACGGTTTAAGGTGTCACGCGTCATGTTGTTAGACAGTGCTTTATCGATAGCCGCACGCAAACGTGGGTTCGCATCCGGGTCGCCGCCGCCGAGTTTAGCCGCGGTCACCAGTTCACGAATGATTTTGGTGAAGATCTTGCCACGCTTGGAATCCTGCGCCGCTTTACGATGTCTGGTGTTGGCCCATTTACTATGACCTGCCATAAAAATGTCTCCAAAAAAGCGATGCCCTTTCAGGCCGCGTTAATTACAAATTCTTCAATCGCCTGCCGATTGCTCCACGACTTTGTGAGCGCCGCCGCAGCGGGTGCGTCAAGCCATTGGTAGGTCAGATGTTCAGTGAACACGATCTCCCGTTCATGGGGAAGCGCAAGGCAGAACCAGGATTCTGTGTTGCGCTCAATGCCAGGGGCATAGCGATGACGTAAATGTTGAAAAATTTCAAACTCCACCGTGCGCTGACAGTCCATCAAGGTCAGTTGCTCAGAAACAACATCAATGGTGACCTCTTCATTTACTTCACGCAGGGCGGCTTGCGACGCGGTTTCCCCCTCCTCCAGGCTGCCGGTAACCGACTGCCAGAAATCAGGGTCATCGCGTCGCTGTAACATCAGCACCCGCTTACTGTCCTGGGCGTAAATGACAACCAGAATAGAAACGGGCCGCTTGAATGGCATGTTACTTGTTCTCCGCCGATTCTTTTGACTCTTTCGCCACAACCTGAATACCCAACTCACCTAAAGAGGCCGGATTCGCAAAGCTTGGCGCTTCGGTCATCAGGCACGCCGCGGCGGTGGTTTTCGGGAAGGCGATAACATCACGAATGTTATCGGTGCCGGTCAGCAGCATGGTCAGACGGTCAAGACCGAAAGCCAGACCTGCGTGTGGAGGCGTACCGTATTTCAGCGCGTCCAGCAGGAAGCCAAACTTCTCGCGCTGTTCCTGTTCGGTGATGCCCAGGATACCAAACACGGTCTGCTGCATTTCGCCACGGTGAATACGCACCGAACCGCCGCCCACTTCGTAGCCGTTGATAACCATATCGTAGGCGTTCGCTACCGCATCTTCCGGCGCAGCTTTTAGTTCGTCGGCCGTCATGTCTTTTGGCGAGGTGAACGGGTGGTGCATTGCGGTCAGGCCGCCTTCACCGTCGTCTTCAAACATTGGGAAGTCGATAACCCACAGCGGCGCCCACATGTTTTCGTCAGTCAGGTTCAGATCTTTACCCAGCTTCAGACGCAATGCGCCCAGCGCATCAGCAACCACTTTCTTGTTGTCAGCGCCGAAGAAGATCATGTCGCCATCCTGTGCGCCGGTGCGCTCAAGAATCGCTTCGATAATCTCAGCGGTGAGAAATTTAGCGACCGGGCTGTTGATGCCTTCGATGCCTTTCGCGCGTTCGGTCACTTTGATGTAAGCCAGGCCTTTCGCGCCGTAGATCTTCACAAAGTTGCCGTATTCGTCGATAAGTTTACGGGTCAGCGCAGCACCGCCCGGTACGCGCAGGGCCGCCACACGGCCTTTAGGATCGTTAGCCGGGCCAGAGAATACCGCGAACTCTACGGACTTCAGCAAGTCAGCCACGTCCACCAGCTCCATCGGGTTACGCAGATCCGGTTTATCGGAACCGTAACGGCGCTCGGCTTCCGCAAAGGTCATGACGGGGAATTCACCCAGATCCACGCCTTTAATGTCCAGCCACATCTGACGAACCAGCGCTTCCATCACTTCACGCACCTGCGGTGCGGTCATGAAGGAAGTTTCCACGTCGATCTGGGTAAATTCTGGCTGACGGTCAGCGCGCAGGTCTTCGTCACGGAAGCATTTAACGATCTGATAGTAACGGTCAAAACCGGACATCATCAGCAGCTGTTTGAACAGCTGTGGAGACTGCGGCAGCGCGTAGAACTTACCTTTATGTACGCGAGACGGGACGAGGTAGTCGCGCGCGCCTTCCGGCGTTGCTTTGGTCAGCATCGGGGTTTCGATATCGAGGAAACCGTGATCGTCCATAAAGCGGCGCACGAAGCTGGTGATTTTAGCGCGGGTTTTCAGGCGCTGAGCCATTTCCGGGCGACGCAGGTCGAGGTAGCGGTACTTCAGACGTGCTTCTTCGGTATTGACGTGATTGGAGTCCAGCGGCAGCGCTTCTGAACGGTTGATGATCGTCAGGTCAGAGGCCAGCACTTCAATTGCCCCGGTCGCCATATCGTTATTGACGTTCTTTTCATCGCGCGCGCGCACGACACCGGTCACCTGAATGCAGAACTCGTTACGCAGTTCAGACGCTAACTTCAATGCATCCGCACGATCTGGATCGAAGAATACCTGAACGATGCCTTCACGGTCGCGCATGTCGATAAAAATGAGGCTGCCGAGATCACGACGACGGTTGACCCAACCACACAGAGTCACCTGCTGCCCAACGTGGGACTGTCGAAGCTGTCCGCAATATTCTGTACGCATGAGATATCCCTTAACTTAGCCGTCGGCGGAATGTCGCCTGCCGTGCAGGCTTAACTGTCGCAGCTTTAGCTGAATGTCACTATTGGAAAAAAGGGGGCTATTATACTGGAAATTCTCGCCCACGATAAGCCCAGTGCGGTTTATACGCCTGTTTGCTGAACGCTTATTGCTTACGCTCACAAAAATTAACAATATTTATCCATTCAATCACCTGGCGACGATTGTAAGGTATGCTCCAACTGCCCGTTTAGAGAGGAAAAACCATGCTCACTTTTGACGCAAACAAAACCGCCCTGGTGGTGATTGACCTGCAAGAAGGTATTCTGCCGTTTGCCGGTGGCCCCCATTCTGCCACCGATGTAGTAGCACGCGCTGCACGCCTGGCGGATAAATGCCGCGCGGCATCCGTACCGGTGGTAATGGTGCGCGTTGGCTGGTCGGCGGATTTTGCCGAAGCGTTGAAGCAGCCGGTTGATATGCAGGCTCCTGCGAAAGCGCTGCCGGATAACTGGTGGACCTATCCCGCCGCGTTGGGGAAACAAGATTGCGATATTGAAGTCACCAAACGCCAGTGGGGGGCTTTTTACGGCACCGATCTTGAAATGCAGCTGCGCCGCCGCGGTATCGAGACGATAATCCTGTGCGGTATTTCAACCAATATTGGCGTGGAATCTACCGCGCGTAATGCCTGGGAGCTGGGCTTCAACCTGATTATTGCCGAAGACGCCTGTAGCGCCGCTTCAACCGAACAACATCAGGGCAGCATGACGCATATTTTCCCACGCATCGCCCGCGTTCGCAGCAGCGAAGAGATCCTCGCCGCATTATGATTTATCTTGGTCTTCCCCAATGGTCGCACCCTAAATGGGCGCGATTGGGGATCGCTGGCCTTGAAGACTATGCCCGCCACTTTAACTGCGTGACGCGGGCTATTTAAAAATCACTAAAGAACGCCCAAGAGCATGTGTTTTCTTTAGCTTATTCATACAGTTAAAACCTCGCCACATATGAAAATCGGTAAGGTTCATATATGGCAAAGCGTCCCATACGTGTCCCATAATGCCCCAAAAATAGAATATTTGTCCCACTAGTGCCCCACAAGACGCTTCTTAAAATGTCTCTATCCCTAGTACATTGAGTTACATTGGTGCATTCGGGTTGCCGGTACCCCCTTCCTTGATGCAATGCGCGAGAATTGCCAGGAACCTTTCCCTAATTCGGAAGTCTGATAATTGAATCCATCCAATATTAAGAAGAATTATGATCACTAGCCTCTCATTGATATTTTCTGTAATAATCGCCCTATGTATCACGCTGTACGCTGTAGTAAAGGTAGGGGTTGCTGTGTCTAACAATCCAGACAGAAATGATAATTAACCTCTACATTAACGATAACGTGACCTCTCGTTAATTTCTTTTAATAAAATGCATCAAATCACCGGGGGAATCATCAAAGTCAGTGGTTCTGGCATCATTGATGATGTAAGTGATCACCCCGAATACACCTCTCAACGGCGAGCTACCATCGCGCACTTTTGCTGCTCACCACCTTATCCGTCACTCCTTTGGAGGCAATCTTCAATGCCTGGTTGAATGCAATAACTGTTACTGGCCTTTGCTGAAATTTGACCCGGTTGGAGTGACTCTGAAAAACGTAAACATCGTGGGGATATTTGTCCCTGCGCCTCTGTACAATGTGGCGAACAACGGCTGGTACAGATAGGGTTTTCTCTTCAAATCTTCCGTTCGCCTCCACGACAAGGGAGTCACCTATAAGGTTACCGTAACGCAGACTGACCACCCTACCAATGCCGACCGGTAAGACATGCAGAAGAACCCATAAATCTGACCATGTGTCGCTCATATCTTTCAGTTTACAATTTATCGATGCGAATTCATGTAACGTTAACTGGCTCATGTTGTGTACTTTTTTTCTGGCTGATTTGCACCAAGCTTATCAAAAAAAAATGGACAAAATCATGATTAGCTCTCATCCCCGCGCTCATGCAAGCTCCGGTTGTAAACAGAGTCAGCCGGCATTTCATCGCGAACCGAGATAAATACATCATCCGGGATATCGATCGGCTCGCCATTCAGCACTGTTTCAGTAAAGTTCCCGGCATCGTCTTTCGTTCCAATCAGGTTGCGGGCAAACGCTGGGGCGTCCGGATGAGTCCGGTGATAGGTTTTTATCAGTACAGAACCATCAGCATTCACTTCATAATCAAGCCAGATGAGAGATTGAAGTATAGTTGCCTGAGCCCAGAGGAATCCGAAATTTATAATTAAGCAGCATTTTCTCACTCACGCCAATACAGTTTGAATATATATCTGACGACACTATTATGTTCTGAGCAATCAGGCTCCTACCCTTATTGCCCATTACCTGTCTAGTGCTTATTGTTTTTTTAACAATTTTTACCGCTTTTAGTAGCGGAATTTTTTTAAGCCAGCCTTAGCCAGCGCTGGCTTTTTTTTTGTTTGAACCTGTAAATCACACAGATTTTACAGGCCGCTCGATATCTGGAGCCTGCACGAGATCAATTCGCATCAATAAAACACTATATTCCTCCCATGCTTTAAAGAATGCAATCTCTTGATCCGTAGCCATACCTAGCTTTACTGCGCGTTCTAGCAGAGGGATCATTGCAGTAGTTTTAGCAATCAAGCCTAATTAACTGAATTAAAGGAGTTAAATGATTTTTATGCAACCATATCAACCACTTTTACCTACATCATAACAAGCTGATTTTGTATAGTTTACGCAGAGTTTTGATAACCACTTTACGACTAATGGAGGTAAAGTCCGTTAGCAAAAAATAGCTCATATCACCCCATAAAAACTTGACCACATCAATACTAGGGGTTTTAATGTTATACTCTGTTGCTATTGATAGAGGCGACTCATCCTTCGGTGTTCTTATACCTGATATTCCTGCGGCGATAACTATCAGAACGCTATCGAAAGGGTACGCGATGCTATCGGCGTAAATATCGAGTTACTGGTGTAAGTAGAAGCAGTACCGGAAGCAACCAGCTTGGATAACTGGCTGGAAAATCCCGATTATGCACGTGTGGTATGAGTACTGGTGGATGTTACCCGGTTCATGGGGAAAGCGGAAAAAAAACAGGAGAGAGATGTGTATTTTTCCCAAAAAATAGTAATCAAACTATCTAGCTTCATATCCAAAAGACTAGATTATCTTCTTTTAAAAAACAAAGAATTCTGCATAATCTCCAATAATTGCTGGGGGAATAGATTGTATTCAATCGTAAAGAGAGAATATAACACTCCTTTTGTTGGATTATATTTGCTACCTGATGATTATATTAAATTCATAAATAACCTAGAGTCTAATGTATCCATTGAGTTAAAAGATATACATTTCAAAAGTAATGCCACTAACTATCCTATTGCAGATATCAATGGATGCACAATACACTTTCTTCACTACAAAGACCAATCCGAAGCAATAGATAAATGGAATCGTAGAAGATTGAGACTTATCTCACATATAAATACTCATGGCTTAAACAGTATAATATTTAAACTTTGCGACATTAATGATAATTCGGCACTTATATTAAAAGAGTTTGATGCTCTTGAATTTACAAGAAAGATACTAATAACAAGAAATTTAAGTAAGTATTTTGTTGGCAAAAATGGTGAAATCATTAATGGATTAGAACTATTTAAAGGGAGGTTACTGTATTACAAAATGTATTTTAGTATATTTCGCAACCTCCCCCAAAAGGGCCAAATCACGCGCTGCGATACCAGCCCATCAACTTGATAAATGAGTTGGTAACATTAACAGCGGAGCCAGAACCTGAGTTTGCAGTAGTTCCTGAAACAGAGTGCGAATGCGCGCCGATCCCGACTGTATGACTGTGAGAACCAAGCGCAACTGTATGGGTGTGGTTGCCAACACTATCAGTATAAGTAGCAGTACCACCACTCAACTGCGGAACTGTTGTGTGACCACCACCACCATTAAGAGTACCTTCTGTGCCAGACCTGTGTCTGTGATTACCAGTAGAGGATGTGGTTTTTGTGCCATAATCAAAACCGCTTGTTGTTTTCGTACCATGATCAAAACCACTGGTATTAGCAGAAAAGGCATGCCCATGCGCCGGTAAATTGCCTACAGCAAGCTTAACCGAATCGGAGCCCCCCGTAGCCATAACATCACTACCGTTTGCACTTGCAAGTCTTATCGTCCGGTTCTCGCCGATATAGTTCCACTTCGTGCCAGGAAACAGCGTATTTGGATTTTTATTTTGAGCAAACCAAGTTACAACACCAATCGGGTATATAGAATCATAAATATATCCTATCCCTTTTACTGCCAGTTCCCCTAGCCCCAAATTTGTGCGTGCAATAGCCTTATCAACCAGATCCGACAGATTCTTATTACGGATAAGTGCATCAGGGATTTTTGACGTAACAGTACTGACGATGGCCTTATAAAGCTGGTCGTGCTGCTCTTTGTTAAGCTCCATACCTGATGATTCAATGACAGCACAGATCTCCTCCTGAACTGCGTCCCACATATCGCTGTTCAGGTCTGTGGCACGGCGGCCAGTAGCCGGATCACCATTGGTAAAACCATTTTTACCGTGCCCAAATTTATCAATTTGTGCCGTGGACGTATCAATTCTATGCATCTTCTGTTCCTTCCGGATAAGCAAAAACTACGACTGTGTGAGAGGGGCAAAGCTTATCGATCACACACTCCGCTACGGTGTCACCCCACGTTCTGATCGCTGAATCGCAGGTACTTGTACAAGTCTGCCAGGAGATATTGGCGTCAGCCGGAATATTCACGCGCCAGTAATAGCGCCAGAACTCGCCCCATTCGGGGTCCGGAGAGCTATCCAGATTCTGGAACTGCTCAATCGTGGCGGTCGTATAACCCAACGCATCGAGCTGCTCACGATAAAAATGTTCATTAATCCCACCAGCTACGTTAGCTTTCGCATCCAGCCGCTGCTGGCGCTGGCGAAGCGTCTGGACACCATCCGGAGCACAGGAATCCGGCAGTCCATACAATCCTTCATACCGATCAATGAGTTCAGTGGTTTGGCCGGGGTCGATTTCCTTCATTAACGCGCCAGCGCGCTGGTGAACACGGGTTAGTGAGGGAGCAAGACCCTCGATAAGTGGGTTCTTTCCCTCCCATGCTGGCCCGGCTGGCAACAAATGGTAAAGCAGTCGCGTGTACTCATCTTTCAGCGCCATGGCTATTCAGTCGCCTCCTTGTAGGTTTCCCAGGTGATTTCTCCCAGCACTGGCAGTTCGGTTTTCCCGAGCACGATATCAATCGTCGGAGAGCGGATCTGATGTGCCACTTCATCTGTAGCCAGACTGATTGCTTCGCTTATACGCGACAGATAGACCTTCCCGGACGGCTGACCATCACGAAGCATGAGCGAATTCAGTTCAGCGGTGACCGCCGTGCGGATTTCAGGTGTGTCTTTTGCCAGCGCAATTGTCATCGGGATAACATGCTCAGTTGCAGCAAAGACAAACAGGCCGCCGCCGGCAACAGGGGCCAGCGGCAGAATATGCGCACGCACCGCCTGTACAACATCATCGGCAGGAGCCGGGTTAGCGGGATCACTAGTGGCAACCATAACGCCAACGGTACCCGTCCCCTGATAATGACGGAACGTCCATGCTCGGGTAATTCCGGTAATCTCTTTCGCCCAGATGATGTAATCAGGATCAGCGCCACCCTGCGGGATCCAGTAATAGCGCTCCATCACGCGCGCACGCCACGTCTCCAGTTCCTCCACATCATCCCCACCGTTCAACGAGTCGGCGTACCCGGTGGATGGAATACCGCTAATCGGCGTGCCCAGGCGTAGCGCAATGCCGTCGTCAGTATTCCCGGTCCTCCCTGCCACATCAGCAACAACCGGCACACGTAGCAGACCGCCGGAAGCTTTAACGGTTTGGGTGGTGGTATAAGTAACCTGATCATCACGCTGAATCTGCGTGCCGGCTGGTAGAGTCGGGGTACCGCCGAGCCCATCCCAGCGGATAAACCCCGAAGCAGCAACAGCATCTTTTCGTGGGCACCGCTTGATGCGCGCATGGCGATAAAGCCAGTCCTCGTCGCACAAATCAGGCAGCATGTTGCGTGCCAGATAATCCAGGTAGCCATACAGCGTATGTACCGCGGCGGCCTGCGCCCTTCCATAAACTTCGGCATCCATGCGCCTCAGTACCGCATCCTGCTGAAAGCGGGTCAGTAAATCGCTGCGAATAGTGGCGATCAGTTGCGGGAGTTCAGGGCGTGCAAATTGACTGTCAGCCATTCAGTTCACTCCAGATATCATCAAAGGTAATATTGTGAATAGCCCCGTCTCGCTGATAAACAACTACGCCAGCGGCCAGTGTGTCGATTCCTGTACGCTCAGAGGTCACATCAATGCGCGCCGCCACACCGTCCTCAGTCATCCACGACAGCGCCTGCTGCATGTATTCGCGGGCATCCTGCGGGGTTTTGTTGGTAAGTTTCCGTCGTTTCAGCAGATACAGGCGGGAGCCAATACGGTCATTCTGAACTGTGGGCCACGTGTCGCCCCACCAGCCGTATGGCTGCGGGGTTTTATCGTCCCGCTCAGCACGGCGCCACGTGAAAAGAGAAATCACCACGGCGCGCGTCAAAAGGTCGAGCGGAACCGTGGCATCCTTTTGGATTCCATTTACATAGAGAATCATAATGTTAGCTCATGGGTTGGTCTGGCTTGTTGGTCGTTCCACCACCGTCGCCGTTTTCTTTATGTGTGTGACCGTTATACGTCACGCGCATTTGAGCCATCGTTTTACCGCTATCATCGCAGTTATCTTTGATGTCGCCAGTAGATTCGATCGGCATTTCAAAGCGGGCGTTAGGGGCATTTTTGAACACAATTGTCTTCCCGCCACCATCAACAACAATCCCGGTGCGGGTTAAGGTAACGGACTGGCCCTGGTCGTCATAAATGGCAACCTCGCCGCGGGCAAGACCTTTAAGCCGGTACCGCCTGTCAGCAACAATAATCGCCATGCCGTGGGAGCGGTCACCGCCGGGAAACAGCACTACTGCCTCAGCGCCGTTTTGCGCAGCGGAAGTAAAACCATAGGGTTCAAGATGCTCAACCCCTTCTTTGGTGTCACCGGCAATGAGCTTCAGCCCTGCCACCTGGCATTTTTTTGCGGTATCAAGTACGGTAATAACCGCGCGGGTTACAATATTCTGCAGGGAGTTATTCATCAGAAATCGCTTCCCCCACTGTTCTTTTTCTTCGCCTTTGGTTTTGTCGGCTCAGGCAGATAAGCATCAGACGGCCCAACCCTGATTTCAGTGATCGTCCCGTTATTGTCCTGGCTGTAAGTCACCTCGGCGATCACCAGCGTTTCATTATCAAAACCATTCAGTGGGTCATAAACAACCACAGACTGATTTGGTTTCCACAACTCCCCGTTACCCTGCCGCCAGCCCTGTACGGTGTAGGTTGTCTCCTGCGTTTTAGCTGCACGCTGACGCGCCTCGAATTCACAGCGGGATTTGCAACTATCGGTAGTGGCCGTGCCGGACTGCTGGAGAGTATGAGGTCGATAGCGGGTTACGCCAGAATCAGTGGTACTCTGGCGAATAGCGGCAATCGTAGCTTCGCCAAAATCATCGTCAGTGCCAGGACGCTGCCCGGTGACAAGATAGCTGGAGAAGCGGTCGCGCACGCTACGTTCGGTATCACAGGACAGGATATTATCCCCCAGCACCAGCGCGGTGACGGCTTTGGCACTTCCGGGTGTACCCAGCACCAGCCGCCCCAGCTCATCATCATACGCCAGCGCCTGCACCTGACCCAGCAAGCGATTAAGACAATCCACTACAGTTTCACCATGCTCAGGCTGAGCATCAATTACAGCTGCTACCGGGGCACCCGCATCAATAACATCAATCCCGAATGGCTGTGCCAGCATGCTGGTAATACGAAACAAATTTTTCCCACTCTGCTGAGCTGGAGCCGCGCTGCAGTCAATAAGATCGGCAGTTTTGCTTCTGCCAACGATACCGCGGGTAATACTGCTGGCGTCGTAACGCAGCGGCAGCGCTTCAACCCATCCGGTTATCACCAGATCTTCGCCAATCAACACCTCTACTTTATCGCCATTTTTAATCTGCAGGGTGCCATCAGGGCTACCGGGCCACTGACTGGTAATCGCAACGTTGAAATCCCGGGCAATACGATCGATGCCGGCACTGATACGAACCGACGTCCAGCCGCCCCATTCGCGCCCGTTGATGCGCAAAAAAACGTTATTGTTCATCGTACCGGCACCCTCAGCGGTTCAACCGGCACAAAGCCGGGGTGGCGGACAGGATTACGGGTCAAAATGTCAGATTCGCGCCCGGCGTCGTCATACCAGCCAGCGGCCAGCACCAGAGCGGGCAGAACATCATCCGGCGTTCTCTGTGCTGTACGCTCTACCTGCGCCAGCCGTGCCGAAATATCACGGTTCAGGTCTGTACGCATCGCGGAAATCTGCTGGAACAGATAATCATCATTGACCCGTAATTGCTCCTGGTCTATTGCTTCATTTAGCGCGGCCCTGATGTTGGTGAGGTCGTCCCAGTTAGGAGGAGGACTTGCGCTATTGACTGTTTGCGCACCATCAAGCGCCGGGTGCGTAACAGTGATAATGTCCGAATCGCTGGTCGTTGCGGTATTTTGGGCTGATGAAACACGTGGCTGCGCCAGCGTCGTCACCGCAGCAGTGGCCGCACTGATAGCCGTTGCCCGAATTGCCGCCGCGACCAGATTACTCTGCGTTTTTTTGGTGACCACAGAGCCAGAGTCAGTGGACCAGGTACCCCGCGGAGAAAGACCAGGATCCAGCGTTATACCGGACAGGGTTTTAATCATAGTGACCAAGTCTGAGGTATCACCACTCAGGCGATCCCCAGCCCGCCAGGCTTTCTGAAGCGCTCTGACAAAATCATTAGCGGTGCTGGGCGGCATCAGAATGACCGACAAATCGCCCTGCAGCAGCCGCATGGCCGCCGACACGCCGGAATCGACCATTTTGAATGCATCCGAGACTGTATTGATCATCGCCGTGGCATCGGCAATCACGTCATTCTGGATGAAGTCCGGGATACCAGATAGGCCAAATGCGGAGAACATACTGTCAATGGCATCATCAAACAGCCCGCCTGACTCATCAAGGCGCTGCGCCGTCGCCATGCCCGCAACCGGGAAGGTTAACTCTCCGCTCTCGACAAACTCGAAGGAAATGCGCGCCATGCGCCCTTCTGCGCTGCTGTGTGACACCTTCACTGTACCGTTTATGCTGCCCTGCATTTCACCGTACTGAGGATGAACCAGCGTGCCTGGACCGTTCGTTTCCACTGCGGCAATCAGGCGATCCCGCTGGTCAGCGTAATCGCCCCCAATGACGTAGGCGTTGATGGTCAGCCTGCGCGCTGCTCTGCCAAGATCCTCCGTGTAGGGCTTATCCCTGTTGGGGTACTCATGCAACTGTACCCGGCGACCAAAGGATGCATCGTCATCCTCTACTGAGAAAGGTACACCACGAAATGACGCATCGCGCAGGCGATCGCGCCAGTCTGGCGCAGAAAAAAATGCCATGGTTTCACCTTTTGCAAGAACCGCCGGAGCGGATTATCGAGGGAGTTTAAAGGGCGAGTAGCCCACATCGTGAGAGATGTTCATCAGTGGGTTGCCAGAGGAGGGAATATCTGCCACCCGCATGCCCTGAGGGGCATTTTCAAAGCTTACTTTCAGCTCACTTCGTTGCGTGCCGGGTGCTACCGCACGATCGAGAACGGAGGGCTTGTTTAGCGGAACCGAAGGCTTGAAATCACCCCGGGTATCCTGCTTTATCATTTCGCGATTTTTCTGGTTGTTATACCAGCCACCTGAACCCCATCGGTTTTTCAGGGACTGCCAGAAAGAGTCTGTATGATCTGCCTGCTTCGTAGCTTCAGCGATCTCTTTAAGCTTTTCGAACATATAAATAGCAACGGCTATCTGTATCGTCGTAACGCCCATGCCGGCAATTTTCCCCAGCACGCCGGAAAGGTCTTTTGCCAGCATCAACGCTGTTCTAAGTGAACCGATCGTCTTCACGGTAAATGCCCCTGTCATGTACAGGCCCACACCTCCAAGCACCGTTTCCCATCCCCCCATCATCTGCGCAACTTTATCTACCTCCTGCCATACCTCCTTGATAACGGGGCCAACTTCATCCCAATTATCAATAATCAACATTGCACCCGCTGCCAGAGCTGCTATGGCTAACTTTGCCGGAGACAAATTGATAACGCTGTTAAGGATTTTAATCGACCGGGACAAAACGCCGATCGATACACCAACAGCCAGCAATGCAGCACCAAACTTAGCAACAGACTGCACCAGATCCGGATTAGCCCGAACAAATTCCCGGACATGCTCCAGATAAGGCATAACCGCTTTAGCAGCCTCGTTGATGGCTGGCAGGAAGGTATCGCCCAGCGTCACAGAAATCGCATTAACGCTGTTTTTCAGTAGGGTCAGCTGGTTTTCCGTCGTGGCGGCGCGTGAGGCATATTCCTTCTGCATTGAGCCGCCATACTCCTGAGCATCTCCTACACGTTTAAAGTTGATGCGCAGCAGATCCAGATTGGTCAGCAAGGGAGCTATCGCGCTGAGCGATTCCTTGCCGAACAGCGCGTTCATGACGGCGGCCTGCTTAGATTTTGGCACCTTCGCCAACGAGTCCAGCACCTTCAGCATGGCACCGCGAGAATCCTTCTGCATATCCTCAGCGAGTTTCTTCGGATTCAGCTTCAGGAAAGCCATCGCCTGCTTCTGTGCCTTCGTGGCAGAATTTCCGGCTGTCAGCGATAGCATAAAGTTTTTGATACCGGTTGAGGCTATCTCTGACTCCACCCCCATCCCGGCGATGGTGGCCCCCATTGCCGCAATCTCCCCGGAGGCTACCCCGGCAACACCACCCAGGGGGCCGATCCGGGTCACAATGTCCGAGATTTTCTTCGCGTTCGCCGGGCCGGTATTCCCCAGATAGTTAATTTTATCGGCGAGAACAACGACATCATCCTGCGTCAGCTTAAACGCCGTGCGCCACTGCGCCATCATCTGGCCCGATTCTTCGGCAGTGGTATCAAATGCCACCCCCATCTTCACCGCATCATTTGCGAACTGCATCAGGTCGTTTTGGGCGATCCCGGCCTGACCACCAGCAGCGACAATTTCTGCAATCCCTTCCGCCGCCATCGGCAACTGGGTGGAAAGCGTCAGAATGTCGTCGCTCATCTGCGCAAAGGCTTTTTTATCGTCCAGGCCGTCAACCACCTTGCGGATGTCGGCCATTTTTGATTCAAAACCAATCGCAGAATTTACTGGCATCGCCAGCGCACCGAGAATCGCGGTACCGGCCGCCGCAGATCCCAGCGCCAGACCAGCCATTTCCTTCTGGAACGCCTTCAACTCCCGCTGCATCCCTTTCAGCGGGCCGGACAGCTGATCGACGGCGGTAATGATGGCCTTTAACTGGAAACTGTCAGCCATGCTTTATTTCCTCATTAATACGGACGGCCTCCGATTCCAGTTCCAGAAATTCAGATATGGCCGCCCGCCGAAGCTCAAGGGGATTTAGTCGCCAGAAGTGAGCGGTATTGTAGACTCGCTTTCTGAGGCTGTTTCCGTCTCCGATTGGGTAAAAAAATTAAGGACCAGCATACTGGCTTTAAAGATATCCAGCTTTGCCAGCTGCGCAGCAGACGAACGCGGGATCCCAGCCAGAATCGGGATATATTTCAATGCAACAGCACTATCAAGTTTGACGCCGCCATCACCTGATACGGTGAACGGAAAGCCGATCGATTCAATTTCATCGTAGGTCGGTTCACGCAGCTCCAGCACGTGCAGTTTTTCGTTATGCGCCATAATCGGCTTTTTCAGGGCAAGCTCTTTAATCATTGGTAAAATCCTTCTTCACCGTGGAACTCCAGATCCACAGTGCCCTCTTCGGGGTTATGGTTAGCTTCACCATGCAGCCAGGCATTGGACAGCACGTACACCTGACCGTTGGCCAGTTCAGATGTGATGGTCATGACATCAGACGAGGTGATTTTGTCGACGGGAAAGTTCTTCGGTACTTTAGCTGTGACCTTTGTATAGGGGGCTCGGCTCGTTTCTTTATAGTCAACGGAACCATCAAGGCCGATTACATCGTCACGAACTTTTGTATTCATAGGGACTTCGATGCCGCCGGTGATAGACAACTGCTGACCGTCGACTTTGAAATAAGTTGTTCCTGCAATCTTTCCCATTATGCGCTCTCCTCGTTGTACTGCAGACGGAACTGATTAAGCACAGCAAACACACGCAGCTGGTTGACATAATCCGGCGGGAACAGTACATCCAGACGGTTCGGATCGTTGGCATTGCGCTCAACGATGAGATATTTCTGGAACAGGTCAAAGTTCTCGACAATTCCCTCACGTTCAAGCTGACGATAGGTTGAACCCAGCTCGCCACGAATAACCGCTGGCGTGACAATCGCCTGACCGGGGCCAAAACGCGTTCCATCATTGGCGAGTTTATGGCGACCATATTTGCTGGTAATAATTGATTTCAGGCGGCGCAGCACATAAGCGCTGGTATGTAATGTTTCGCTGTCGAGGTAGCTGTTGTCTGCCACGCCATACGTATTTGTCTTGTAGGTGGTGATGTCACGCTGAATACGCAGCACGCCAGATTCTGTGTAAGCGGTCGCAATGCCATGTGTCAGCAGTGACTGTTGCTCAGTGATGGTAAAGCGCTTGCCAGTCGGCGCAGGCAATGCACCAGTGAGTTCACCAGTCTGCGTCGGACGAGCGGGATCGATTCGCAGGAATACAGCATCACGCGCCAGTCGATACGCCACCAGCTCATCGACACAGGTTTGCACCTCTTCCTCATAGCCCGCGATGGTGATGTGCTGGTTGTTAAGCGAATCACCAAATGCCACCAGTTCAGACAGCGAGCCAGTTTTGGCCGTGTAAACATGACCATAAAGCTGGCGAATGTAACTCCATCGCCCGGCGCTGTCGTTCATTTCAACCGACATCAGTTGCAGGGAGTTCGCATCGCTGAATGGCAGCCCGATATAATCAAATGGCTCGTCCCCCATAGCAGCAATCGCCTGAGACAAATCTGGATCACCAGCACCACCGCTCATTTTACCCGTCTGAATACTTAATCCCGCGGGGATCTCTTCACCGCTGGCGGTACCGTAGTAATTCAGGGTTAACGGAATATTATTGCCTACCGGGCCGCTGTTCACAGCAGAGAGAATAACTGTACCCTGCACTTCCCCGGCAGAAGTCGTCTGATATTCCGCGGTAACAGGCAAATCGGGATTATTATTGATAATGCTCAGCATGGCCTGCGCCACCTGATCACCAGTGTCCCCTGTTGCCACTGTCACCTGCACCTTACGGGTGCCAACGTAGAGATTTACGGTTCCTGCATCCGTCGCAGTACCTGTAATGGTGATGGTGCCTGACGCCACCTTACCATTGTCAGGCACGGCAATAACCCAGAGTTCACCAAACGGATCAACCTGTCGGTATGCTTCGACCATACGCGCCAGCTGGCTGCCACGGCCCGCCATTTTTTTAGCCAAATCCTTCGATGGCATGATCATCAGCTGATTCAGCGGCATATCCGATTCAGGCAACGCCATCCCGATTAGCAGAGAGGGGGCACTGTCCTGTGCGGTGTTTGCCGCGCTGTTATCCATCTCAGCATAAAATAGCGGTACCCGGTTATCAGCCGGGATGGTGTTAAAGCTTACGGTCATTTTTATCCCCTTTACGCGAGATTTTCTCAATATCACCAGCAGCTTCGCGGCGATACCAGTAGGCATTTACTTCCACATTTCGCCCTTTTTCAGGCAAAAGGTCTCCGCGGTTCGGATCCGGAACAGATCGCCCCTTTTTTGGTTTCACAAGCATTATTTTTTCCAGGTGGAGGATTACGGAAAGGTAATTTCAGTGTGGTGTTCAATATTACCGTCTGGCCCGCTGCCAGGATCGATATAGTCCACATCGATACTGAGTGTTTTCAGCTCTTCCAGCGCGTCAAGATCATCCTGCTGGCGCGAGTCCGCCTCGTCGATCTCATATTTCACTGTGAAGTCGAGCTGGTAATAAAGTTCATAGCGATTCAACTCCAGCAACATGCCACCAGCGTACTGAATTTCATGGGCGTCAGGATCCGGGCACCATCCGAGAAGCGCTTTCCAGATTTCGTGACGCACATCATGTACTGCATCATAGGATGCCCACTGGCCTTTTTCGTCACGCTCATTACTGAGGACAACGATGACGGAAAAACCCTCTGTCAGGTCTTGCCAGTAGTCCGTCTGGGAGCGTTGCTCCCCGGTTACATCCTCCGCCGGTACCACATAGGCGGCGGGAAGTTTCAGTTTTCCGGCATCCGGTATCGCCTTAAACTGCGCGGCACCACCCACCCGATTTTCAAAACGCGGGCAGCGGGCACGCAATGCGGCTACAATCGGCGTCAGTCTCATTTCTTTTTCCTTCTCTGAGGGCGCAGGGACTTGCGCAACTCACGCGACAACACATATCGAGTCCAGCTGCGGCGACGTTCCAGCACTTCTGCCATATAGTTATTACGTGGAGCAATTTTCCACCCACTTCCGCCGGACGCACCGCGATGATGGCCTTTTTTACGTTTAGCGCCGCGGCGCACACCGTAAAACAGAAATGCCGGATAAAAGGCGCCGGAAATATGGCGATTCCCCTCGCCGTTCTTCTGGTTGGGAGCAATCTTCACCATCAGACCCGGGCGTCGTTTGGATGCGCGAGGAACGTAATAACCTATTGAGCGGGCCAGTTTCCCTGTACGATATGCCGGGTTTTCGCCCGGTGCAGAACGTCCCCGACGCATGACCAGCCGGCGGGCATCTCGCATATGCACCTGACCAATGGTGACAAATGCCCGGCGCATGCGGGCACGATTGAAAACCAGCTCTTTCGGCTTTTCAAAATCAACGTGTAAAAATGCTTTTTTCTGCATAGCTGACCCCTCGGTCCGAACCTAGCTCCTCACATTCCAGCAACAGATACCGTCGCTCACTATTCAGGTCACGTACGCGACGAATACGGTATATTTGCCCGTCACAGAAAACCTCGTGATCGGCAGTAATCTTTCTTCGCCAGCGGATTGTGAAATAATGCGTAACCGTGTTTTCTGTCTGCACAGACCCCTGATAAGCCACTGCGCCGGGCTGGGATAACTTCGCCCAGGTTCGGATCTCATCCGGGTACGTAGGAGATACGCCAAAATCATCATTCGGCTCATCCACCCGCAGGCGAATCGCTATCCGTTTATCCAGCTCGCCAGGGTCAGGCAAAAGGTAAGTGGCGCTGGTCTGCGCCTGTCGCAGTTTCATAGCGGAATATACCTGTAAGGCCCAACCAGCCAGTTAAAGCTCATCGGCAACTCAAGCTTTTCAACCTCGGTGACCGTTGAGCGGTTCTCGTAGAAGTGGGTGACCAGCAACAGTAGCGCCAGCTTGATTTCATCCGACATAACCAGGCCATCGGGGTCGTCTTCTGGCAAATCGGCTGCCGTTGCATAAAGCCTGCGGTTGAGGAAATTTTCCGTACGGCTCTGCGCCGCCTGCCCCATCAGTTCCAGTAGACTGTCTTCATCGTTGAAATCTTCGTCCAGCCGGAGCTGGGCTTTGATTTCCTCCATTTTGAGCAGCATAAATCCTCCTGTGCCCGCCGGAAGCGGGCACAAAAAAAACCGCGTTAAGCGGCGTGGTGTGTTCTGTCAGAAGTTACAAAAGTTATCAGCTGCTGGTGCTGCCTTTGCCCACCAGCGCTTTAATGGCGGAAGTGTCTTCCAGAATGCAGTCGAAGCGATGGAACGCCAGGAAGCCGGTCTGATCGAATTCAGCGTAACGCTCCACCAGACGCTTCAGGATCATGTAACGCACGCGACGGATAATGAAGCGGTCAAAGTCACCGCAGAACATGAACTTTTTACCCGCCCCGATATCATCAATCTCCTGATCGATAACATATGGCACGTTCAGCACCGAAGCTGGAGCCACGCCAACAATATCCGGCAACCACAGCGGGCGGCCCTGACCATCTTCCATTTCGCTGATAAGTTTCAGGGTGCTGTCATTGAACGCCAGGCGGAACTTCGGCCCGCGGCGATAAGCCGGGTCGATACTGTGTTTTAGCGACAGAATTTCCTGCCATTTCACAGCCGTGGCGGATGCCGTAGGGGTGGTTCCCGTAACTGAGGCCACAAGCCCCTTCGGCTGTTTCGGCGTACCTGTACCGGTCCCCTGAATCAGATAGCGGGCTTCACCGCGCCCAATACGCTCAGCGATGCGGCGGGCAAGATAGGCTTCCATGTCGATCGCGCTGTCCTGCAGCAGTTCGTTAGATACGCGGATGATTTTAGAGGTCATTTTCAGCGCACCCAGGCTGTCCATGCCAAATTCGGTATCTTCTTCTCCTGCCTCTTCGTTCTCGCCCAGCAGCACACCGACCTCAGCGGTACCATCGGCGGTAGCCCACTCCATGGTGCGGCCATCAGAGGTTGTCAGAATTTGCGCTACGCTGGCGATACCACCGTAAGCCTTCATCTGCTCGACGACTTTCGCGAGGAAGGTGTCCGGCACGGTGTAGCCGCCCTTTTCATCCGGCGCGACACCCTGAGCACGCAGTTCGCGCAGGGCTTTACGCTCTTCAGCGGTCAGTTCACTGGCGCCGTGGCGCATCCATTTATCAAAAATCTGTCCGCGCTGTTCATCCGGTTTTTTACCGTTATCCTTATCCAGATTGTCACGCTGTTCATCACTTTTATCATCGATGTATTTCTGATCCATATCCCGCAACTCTTCTTCGCGGGTAATGCGCTCATCCAGCCCTTCCAGCTCGGATTTAGCCTTATTCCACTCAGTGCGCTGCTCATCAGTCCAGGCGTTATCCCCGATTTTTTCATTCAGCGCACGCATGTCTGTAGCGATGGTATTGCGCTTTTGTTTCATTTCATGAAGCTTCATGGATGTTTCCTTATGCATTAAGAAGTGTCAGGACGCGCTCGCGCGCCATTCGTTGGTTAATGGCAAGCTTCAGCGCGCCGCTGTTGCGTGCTTCCTGCCAGACTTTCAGGGAGCGAACCCCGGAATCAGCCTCCTGGTACGCCGGATACGTTACGGGGCTGACATCAAAGAGACGCGAGAAGCGCGAAATCTCCCGAATAACCACGCCCTCTTCATCCTCATACCAGCGCTCGCCGTCCCGGGCGACCCGGAAGGCAAAACTTGACTGATTAATGTCGCCGCGCAGCATTGGTGCCAGCACCAGATCGCGGATAGTCTGGGTATCGGGTGCTTCAATGTCATAACGTAAACCACGCTCATCGGTCGAAACCGTCAGCGTGCCCGACGCGCTGCGCCCCAGAATAAAGTTTGGATCATGGTTGAACAGACCGCGCACATCGTCACCCAGCACATCATCAAACGCGCCTGGCTTAATAATCTCGCGGAACCCCCATAGCGGTTCAGAGCGCGAATTGAACACCGAGCCATAACCGATAATGCGCGTCGGCTGCTGATCGTGCTGCTCGGCCCTGACCTCACCGCTGTAGCAGCGTGTTTCCCGATCGTCACTCATCGGAATTGCCCTCCGTTTTATCGTCGTCTTTCAAATTTTTTGCCGTATCGGCTGCGTTGACGCTAACCAGCATCTCGTCGAGCCCGTCTTTGGGGTTCATATCCTCAAAGGCGCGGGCCTCATTGCGGCTCATCCAGCCATCGGTGATGGCAAAATGATAGAACTGAGCGCGCTCTTTCGGTGTACCACGTAACAGGCCTGTCAGGTTAAAGCGAACGTAATACCCGGCCTCCCGCTCGGCGCGGGTGAACAGGCGGCGGTTTATCTCCTGCTCCCAGTTCGTTACCCAGGGCATCATCGTGTAACGAACAAACTGAATGGCCTGCTCGGAAATATTGGAGAATGTCGCTTTTTCCAGGTCGTTGATCATGTGCGCCGGTACGTTAAAAATTCCGGCAATCATTGAGCGGTTAAGCTTCATCATGTCGATGAGCTGTGCATCAACGGGGGAAACGGTCAGCGCTTTATAATCAAGCTCTGCCGGCAGCAGCATGGTTCTGTTTTCCTGACTGCGCAGCATGGCTGAGGCTTTCTGCCACATCTTTTTGAGACGATCCCAGGAGTTGTCGTTAAGTTCCCCTTTTACCGACACAATCCCCGCCGGACGGGCATTACCGCTAAAAAAGCTCTCGGTATATTTCTGCCCGCTCATCCCCATACCAATCGTTTCAGCGTGCTGGAGAATTGGACTTAACCCCATCTTCTGGTTATTCCCCAGCGCCCGGATGTGGATCATGTCGTCAGGGCTGATAGCAAATGAGCCCTCTTCGTTGTACATGCCATAGGTGTAGCGACCGCCGGTATTCAGCAGGGTCGTTTCCCATGGCATACAGGCTTCAAGCTGGGTAACTTCCCCCCGACGATTGCGCTTTACATGGGTATAACCATTCCCCCAGCCGAGAATGTGGCGCTGCTTCAACTCGCGCCATTTATAGCTGGTTTGCCAGTCGTTCGGCTCATCATGAACCAGATAAAAAACGGGGTGATCCCGCGCCGGCTCCACAAACTTCCCGGTGCGCCGCATAACATGTAGTGGCATCTGGGCAACGTTTGAGGATATGACGTAAATACAGGCATACACCGCCGCCAGCTTCATCGCCGTTTTGGGGTTAACGATCACGTCACCGTTAAAAATCCCGTCGTTTTCGGCCGCTTCAGCAGTCAACGGAACAGCAGGATTCTCCAGCGAGTTACTTCTGAACATGGCATTAATCAGCATTTTGATCCCCTTGCTGCGAGAAGCGCCCATAACAGAAGCCCGGCCCCGCCAGCCATAAGCGCAGTCGCGGCGCCGTATTTTAGATAAATACCGCCCACCAGCGCGCCAAAGCCAGACAGCCCGGCGACATCGATAATTAGTGATTTCACAGGAATAAAACGTCCTCGTCTGGATCGAGATTGGAAAGAAAATCTTTTGGCTCGTTCAGCATTGCGCGACCCACGCCCATCATCATGCTGACCGCACCATCTATCTTGTTGCCACTGCCCTCTTTCACCGGACGAACGACATCATCACTGCCCGGAAGATACTTCCCGACCACGTTAGAAACACACCAGTTCATAAGAGGATTACCATCATGATGAAAACGCCCTGCAGCGATTGCCGCTTCGATTTCACGCATCGGATCGCTCATATTGGTGTAGTTCTGGGTAATAGTTATGGGTTCCAGCCCTTCATCCAGCAGCATGTGGGAAATGCTGGTCGCCCCGTAGGGGTCAATCGGACATGACGCTATCTTCACCGATTCACGCAACTGAAGGATGGACTCAAAAATGATGCGGTAATCCACCTCAGCCCCATCGGTGGGCACCAGCACCCCTTGATTAACAAATGACTGATAACGCTCTGCTGTCGTTTTAAGCGCTGGATCCGTGGAATACACCGTATCCTCGGGCACCCAGAACATCGGGCTGACACAGTAAAAATGGCTAAGTCCGTTAATTTCTCGCCTGAATATCGGCGCAACGGCGTTAAGGTCCAGTTTGGATGCCAGGTCGATCCCCAGATAGCATTCCTCTCCTGCAAAATCTGACAGCTTTAGCGTTTTATCTGCTGCTGCCATCCATTTCTGCAGGTTGTAGAAGGCGGCTTTCGAACTCACCCACTTATTAAAGTGTTTGGTGAGGATCTTGTTGGTCTGGCTGGGTGTGGACATGGCCAGCAGTTGTTTAGCCCTGAGGAAGCTTTCCTTTATCGACACACCGTAGTTTGGGTTTGCCTTTATCAGCGCTTCCGGCTTTGTCCAGTCGTCGTCATCATCGAGGGTATAGATGATGCCAAATATGGACTCGTTTTCGCCTCCTTCCCTGATGCGCTCCAGTATTTCAACCACCTGAGCACGCTTTTCATAGCAGGGGGAGGAAATGTCATACCCTGCGGTGGTAATGATGAGCGTTACAGGCTGTTCACGCGCCCCCATACCCGTTGTCATAGTGGTATAGAGCGCGTCGGTGTCATGCTCATGATACTCATCGATAATTGCACAGGACGGTGAGTCACCATCCCCCGGATCACCGATGATTGGCGCAAACACGGAACCATCGGGGCGGGTCATTCGTTTGGCCCAGGGCTTGATACTGAATTTCTGGCGCAGCGAGGGGAGCTTTTTCACCATCGCCAGCGCTGGCGCAAACACCTTCCACGCCTGCTTCTCAGTCGTGGCGCCACAGTAGACCTCAGCGGCATACTCGCCATCAGCGCAAAACATATAATTGCCGATGGCTGCCGCTATCGCGGATTTACCATTTTTACGCGGCACCTCGATATAGATCTCAGTAAAACGGCGAAACCCAGTGTCTTTGCGTACCCAGCCAAAAGGAACACCCAGGGAAAATTTCTGCCAGGGCTCAAACTCTATTCTGAGCTTACGCCGTGCCCACTCCCCTGAGGTGTGGGGCATCTTCTGAGAAAATCTTAAAAAACGTTCAGCCTTATTCTTATCGAAACGATAGGGCCAGTTTGGATCCTTCGCGCGTTCGAGATCATCCAGGTGACGCTGACAGGAAAGAATGGTTAACCGACATGCCAGAATCTTCCCGTTCACGACGTCCCGCGCATACTGGTTCGCCGCATTGACGTTCGGATATGTAGCCATCAATCAAACTCATCGAATTCATTCCCTGCATCGTCCGGATCATTCTTTCCGCTGGTCATGCGTAGCCGACTCAGTGGGTCAAGTCCGAGAAGTGAACCCAGACGAGCAACCTGAGAAACAGAGTCATTTCTGACGTTAATAGCGGGGTGTTTCTTCTCCCCGCCCATCTCACTGGAGACGGTCAGCCCATCTTTTGCGATAACTTTTTCGGCTTCAATCATCAGGTGAAATGCATTGCAGTACGCGAGAAGGATCGGCGCATCCTCGACCTCGAACACACCCCGCTCAATTAAAATTTTGCTCTGGGTTTTCCATAGCCGGATCGCCACATCCCCCATTAATTCTGGAGGCGGCGCAATTCTGGTCAGTTTGCTGTTTTGCCCTGTAGGTAAATTTCTTTTTCGACCACCGCCGGAAGATCGCACAACACTACCCATTAAAACCTCCGATTCAATAGGTGAAACCTTCCGGAAAAAAGTTTCTTATTTTGGGCGCGTAAAAATATGACGAGGCGGGCAGTCCGGGAAGGCAAAGGCGGGAGAGATTTTACCCCGCCCCCCTGCCCCGACCTTCGCGGGCTGTCTTAGTCCGGTGGCAGGCAGTACATAGACTCTGCAGGTTGCCATCGTCGTCCGTGCCACCCTGAGATTTAGGAATGATGTGGTCAACATGCTTTGCCACAACTGCCACCCCCTGCATGCGGTGCTCACAGCACAGCCCACCATCACGCTCAAGGATACGCATACGACGCCGATCCCAGACCGTACCATAACCGCGCTGGTGTCGGGTCTGACCGGGTTTGTACTGCTGCCAGCCATCCCCTTTGTGCTCATCACAGTAGCCGCTTCGGTCGATGGTGGTATTCCTGCATCCTCGTTTTCTACAGGCTTTTGGTGTTCTCGGCGGCATGCTATTTCCTTCGGAATGCGTAGCTGCTTATGCCGTCACGGCCCAGCGCGCTCTCGATCGTGTTGTGCTCGACGCAGACAAAGCCCTGAGCCTCAAACCACTTCAGCAAACCGTCGTGCGTCCAGTAGAAAATATGTTCGTCCGGGCGGAAGTGCTTGCTACGGAGAACGTGATCACCATCTTCGAAGATTGGTACGGAAAGGAACACCCAGCGCTCTGCCTTTGATACTGCAATCTCGGGCCGGTCGATATGTTCAAGGCTATCCCAAAAGCTCAACGCCGGGTAGCGGTCGCCGTACAAGTCAGCCCAAAGGCCGCGCTGGTTCAGCCATTCAATGCCAGCCGGGTTTACATCAAAGCCGCGGGTGTTTGGCCTGGCCTCCACAAACTGCCCGGCACCTATGCCCACATCGAGCAGCGGCCCGTTATAGTGGCGTGCCACCAGCTGAATTCGAACCATCGTTAAGTCGCGGCCCAGCGGCGTGTCTGCCAGCTGCTGGTACTTACTGAAATAGCTTTCGTCGTATGGCCTGCTCTCCGGCACCGGATAGCGCCCCATCCCATATTCAGGAAGCCAAACCAGTGAAGCGGCCTGTAATTCGTTAAAGGTTTTCATAATAGCCTTTCGATTGTTGACGCTGGATGTGCCGCGCTTTTTGCACGCAGATAGGCGCGATGGGCTTCTTCCGATGAATCGAAAGTTCCGAGATGTTGTTTACGGTAATCAACCTTGATACAGGCGTAATACCTGCCGCTTTCTGCTATCCAGTGGACACCCTGCGGAAGAACTTCGCCGGTAGCCGTTTTTCTGGTGCTCTTGCGTACCACGTTTTGAGTATTCGAACGCTGCGAAACGAGGCGTAAATTTGATGGTCGGTTGTCTGCCGGGTTGCCATTGATATGGTCGATAACCTTATCAGCAGGAATATCGCCGTATAGCCAGAACCATATCAGCCGATGTTCGTAGTAATGCCGCCCCTGAAAAGTGACGATCCGATAACCGTTTGCTGCCTGACTTCCCGCGCGATCGCCTTTACGACGTTTACCGCCAGGCTTAACAAGCCAGGTTAATTCTCCTGTCGCCGCATTGAGTGATAAACACTGCTGCAGCCCGGAAAGAATATCGGCGGTGACATCAAATTTGCGTGGCATTGCCGCCCCCTATCTCATCAGAGAACAACTTCATGTAACCAGCCTTTGAATTTGTCGTTGAATCCGGAAATGTGCTTGCTGCAATCGTGATCCATGCTGGCGCACATGCAGTAGTCATCAGGCTGAGCCCAACCTACCCGGGAAAGGTCCATATCATGATCGGTAACGATATGAGGTGCGTTATGAGCGCCGCAGCCACCCTGTACGATAAAAACGGGGGTTTGATAGCAGATTGCAGCCGGTAACGCCCAGCCCACGCCGGAAAGAACCACCGCCGCATGCTCAACCAGCGCCAGCATTTCAGTTACTGACAGCTCGCCCTGATGCAGTTGCAAATCGGCTTCCGGTTGCTCGCCTACCAGCCATTCTTCGTCCTCTTCCAGATCTGCCAAACTGACTACGTAGAAGTGCTTGCGGAGTTCTCGCGCGGCGGCGGCCAGATATTTTGGATCAGGATTGCGTGCAGGGTTCGCCCACTCTTTACGGACTGTGGCAGGACGAATCACAGCGATCGGCTTATCCGCCGTCACTGGCGATTCACCGTATGACGGCAGATCGAATACGCTGGCCGCCTTGCCAAACTGCCACGTCATGGCGTCGACAATGGAGCCTTTTTTTAGCTCTTCCGGTCCGTAAAAGATGGTTAGAACTTCCGAAGGCCTCGCCGGCTCCCGAACGTAAGTAACGCCCGTTCTCTCTTCGTTTTTACGCTGAGTGCGCAGGCTGGTGTTGGAGCGAACAAACCGCACATCCAGATCTGAATAAAGCTCCGGCCATGGGGTACGCAGGAAAGCCCCGGGATACTGGCGCACAAATGCGCGCTGGTAAATGGAGTCGCCAAGCCCGTACATCCCGCGGATGCTGACTTTTCGTCTTAATGCCATAGATATCCTACTGAGAAAGCGCAGCCTCTAAATGCTGTCGGGGAAAACAGGTCAACCGCGTATAGCGGGAACAGTTGATAATCTCGACACCACCAGCAATAGCATTAAGGCGACTGAATTCGTCATGCCAGCGCGCCACGCTGAATTTATCCGGGTTGGCCAGCGGCTGGTGGTTACCGTGCCAATGGGTGCCGTGACGTAATGAGCAGTCATAGCCCAGCAACAGGATCCTGCTGGCACCTAAATGAATTGCGAGTTCAATAGCGCGCTGCCCGGAGTTGTAGGAGCCAGGCAGCACCGAGGAAAAGCAGCTGATGCCAAAGCGGCGAGCGGTAAATTCATCACCGCACCACCGTTCAGCCGATGATGTGATGGTGCTGTAATGCTCTTCCCACCAGCAACAATCCGAAGCAAAAATCACAGTGGCATCGGGTAGCATCTGCCAGGAATTATTTACGACAATCGCCGGTAAGCCAGATGAGGTTATCAGCGCACAATCGTCCCTCGTCAGCGATGGCCCACTGGCGATACAGATGAAGGTTTTAGTCATATTAGTTACTGGAAGGTGGGCATTATCGCAGGCACTCAGTGAATGTCTGTGATAATGCCGCTTGTGATGGCAACAAAAAACCGCCCGGAGGCGGCTGGAAAGACGGTCTTAATAATTACTCACAGCAATTTACTGGCGGCTTCCCTAATTTCCTCGATTGATAAAGTTCGGTCAGATGCTACGTGTACTAACACTGAGTCACCAGTAAGGGAGAGGAATCCAGCAGTCATAATTTGAAGCGATGTTTCCTCATCATTGGGATACGTTTTCTTAATTAAGGTTATACCCTGCATAACAGTCATGACCTCAGCTGGCTCCAGATTAAAAAAGACAATTACTTTGTTCATACCAACTCCCGTGGTAAAGCGGAGCCCGACCTTAACATGGGGGGCCAGCGAACACATGCTAATTAACGCTCTTGTCGGCGTACCATCTCGCATCTGCTTCACCATGAAATTACTGAGGTTATAAAAGAAGCTATTGACGGCCATGTGGTGTATGGTTATTAACCAATCACTAGGACAACCATCATGTCGATACTCAAAGATATTAAGATGCGTACTTTACGGCCTATGAAAAGTACTTGTCCTCACTGCTCCCGCCAGTCAACACACAGTCTGTCGAGAATAAAAAACAACATAACGCTAATCTGCCCCTACTGTGGCAACATTTACCTTCCCTCTGAAAGTAAACCAATAAAGTAACCGATTGATTTACTTGTAAACTAAGGCCTGTATATTCCCGGGCTTTAGTTGAGAAGCTCGGATTATTTCAATTTCCCGAATTCCTGCCAGCTGATTATTCGCCTTTTCTAAAGCCACAAGCAGCGGGTTAATCCACAAAACAGTCTGGCAGTATGTCAGCGTTCCGGAGGTAACGGTGCTATCACCGGCTGTGTCAGCGTTCCCGGTATCGGTGTGCATTGCACTGGCACGTAAACGGTTCGCGTAGTTGAGCAGCCCGCCAGCGACATCAGCAGGAACAGGCAGATCACAGGTCTTTTCACGTCGGAGAATCTCCCGGTATTCGATGACTGTCTTTTCGGTGCTGGCATCTATCAGCGAATTCATGCGGCTGGCGTTCTCAGCTACCTGATTAAACCGGTTGAAGTTGAAAGCCTGGGTAGTTATCACCGTGGCCTGTAATGCGTTGTCGCTGCGCAGTACCCGGTTGTCACTCTCTGATTTGGCCAGTGCTGCATTGCTGCGAGTCAGCAGTATGCAGAACACCGAGATGATAATTACTGCTGCCCCCACGACCACAATAAGGCCTTTGTTCACTGATCTATCCCCCAGCACGTCAGCGCACTTTCCTGATCACGTCGTTCTATTTGTCCGAAGCAATTATTCGAACGAATACGGCAATCGCGGCCTCCGTCTTTAATCCACCAGCGGATAGCTTCACAGGCTCCTTTCGTGTCGCCAGCGTTCATGCGCTTGTAGAACGTTGACGGGTAGCATTTTCCGGGCCCGATGTTATAAGGGCAGAACGACGCGATGCCGACCTTCTGCGGTTCAGTCAGCCGCACCTTGATATTTCGGTCAACCCACGCCAGCGCCTTGTCACGCTCGATAGCGTTAACTTTCTTGCATTGCGCTTCAGTGGCGGTTTGACCTTTCACAATTCGCCTACCGTCGATTACGGTGACACCGTGGCATAGCGACCAGACACCGCCGGGATCGACCACTGCCACCAGCGCATTGCCTTCTTTCTCACTAACAAACTGATCGAACAATTCAGGTGCAGTGGCTCCAGCGGCGAGAAGGGCCAACATGGCAGCGCTAAACTTTGCCTTATTACCCATCAGTTCTCCCGAGCAGCTTTACGCCTGTCATCTTTGATTTTGAAATACAGATTTGTCAGGTACGTCATCAAGCCAAACATCAGACTGCCGAGCACGCCAATCGCTGCCCATTGCGACGGGCTTACTCTGTCCAGCAACTGAAGCACCCAGAATCCGGCATTACCGGCTGATGCACCGTAGGCAATGCCTGTTGTCAGTTTGTCCATTCGATACATGCTCTCACCTCGCTGATCGCGGGTGCCGTCGTAAAAAGGAAAATTAAAGAAACACTCTGTCAAAGACTCAGAAATGATCTTTGACGCAGTGCTTATTGGCCAGCAATCTTAATTCACAGTGAGCTAACCCACTTATAACTCCCAGATGATTAACAAAATCACATCAATTTTTTTTCAACACCCAAGAATATTGGTTGCCATCTCGAAAAAATAACTGATCAAAAAATGATCTATTTTTAACGTGATAAGGTGATGTTATACGTTCATGAATGAACTGCTTATCGCTCTTACCTAATGAAATAAAAAGAAAAAACTCAAAAATAAAAAAACACGATCATTTTCAATGGCTTATGATTTATTGCAACATCATAAATTATCGCCTACCTTCTGAAACAAGATGTTACCTTTCTATTTCCAGCGATACCTACCAGCGCACCACTTAAAGGGGATAATGATGAAGTGGACAGTAATTGATACAATTTCATGCCCGAATACCGGGATCGCATTCTCAGGAATCGTCAGCCTGAAAATGCTCAAGCTCATTATCTGGTACGAAGGTTCAGTAATTATCCCACCAGGTTCAGTAATCGAGCCGTTCGAAAATTCAGTTAAGATTGATGGCGAATACACACCGATGAAAATATATAACGTGACGACATTTAAACAATCAGCCTGGAAGGAGCTGAAGGATAAAATTACGTGTCGGGAAGGGCTTCTCGATGATTCGGCTCTGTGCCTTTCCCCCTTCAGATGTGCTTTAAAAGTTTGCCCTTACGGAAAAGAACGTCCTCAGCAATCAGCTTAGCCTTCAACCGGGTTTCCCAATATGTGGACTCCAGGCTCTCGGGCTGATTTAACAACAACACGAAGATGAGGTTTCCCGGAGCCTGAAAATAGAAAAGGCCCGCCGAAGCGAGCCTTTGATTATGCATGAAGTTATTGTGGTGCCGGGTGCCTCCCGGTGAGTCTTTGGTCAGCCACCATGACTCGCATTTGCTACGCTCATCAAGGACAAAGTCTCCTGACAAAGTTGCTGTTTTGCCCCGCCGCATAGGGGGATACACCACAACGGCAATACAATAAATTAGATATTATATCTGTGCAATTTAATGGTGGTGAATTATCAGGGAAAGTTCCGCCCTATCCCAAAGAGGGAGCGGATATCTTATGCCGAAGTCAACGTCACATCGGCAAACGCTGTGTTGAGTCTGATATTAGGGCAGTTTTAGCAACTCATTAGTAAAACCAGCATTCTTTAAAAAAACTTTTTGATCACTCCAGTCAAACCTTCATCGCAGATCAAAAAGATTTATGCTCCGTTATTTAGACCCATCGCGACGAAACAGGGACCATTCTTCGATTCGCTCACCTGATGGTAAAGTGCAGTACCCCACCTCACCACCGGATTCTTTAACGATATCTAGTTTCCCACCTTGCTTAATGCAGTGGACAGAGGCTGGGTTTGCCATACCGATCGGCTGTTCTTGCTTTTGAGGACTTGTACAACCAGCAGCCAATAAAACTGAGGCGGCAATCATTACTTTCTTCATAGCATCTCCTATTTCAACTTTGCTGATGCTAATCCAACCGGACAGAGAAAGCAAAAAACCCCGCCGTGTGGCAGGGTCTCTCATTTGGAGCGGTCAGCGGGAATCGAACCCGCATCATCAGCTTGGAAGGCTGAGGTAATAGCCATTATACGATGACCGCATTTGGTGCCGACTACCGGAGTCGAACTGGTGACCTACTGATTACAAGTCAGTTGCTCTTCCTGATGAGCTAATGGCGGTTTGGTGGCCCTTGCTGGGCTTGAACCAGCGACCGAGCGATTATGAGTCGCGCGCTCTAACCAACTGAGCTAAAGGGCCGAGGCAGCGATGATACATAAGTCAAACTAACCGCGCAATAACAATGGTTTTTATGGTTGCCGCTCTCTCCGTCTGATATCGTTAAATCGCCAAAAGTAACCATATCAGATAAGGAAGCTATTCATGAGCAAGGTTAGTTTTAAATGTCCTGGCTGTGGTCATAGCCTGACTGTACGTAGCGGGGTTGAAATCAAGAGCGTAGATGATATTGAAGGTTCCACCTGTACCAATTGCGGGCGAACTGTTCACAAAGACGATATCACTAAGCAGGCCCGTGATCATGCTGAGAAGCTCGTCAGGGACATGCTCGGGAAGCACTTCAAGTAAAGCCTGAAGCTTATCGTTTAGAATACTGGTATCTGCCGAAATTGACGCCAGTATTTTTTTCGTTTCCATATCAGCCTCACATTATCGAGATTATTTACGTGGACAAATTCGATAGAGAAAATCAACGAAAATTACTTCAGTTTCTTTATGATACTTATCCAGAAGAGCTAACGTCACTACAGAATGAAGAATTACAATGTCTTTTCCCTGGATGGGAGAATTACATAGCAAATTTACTTTATCTTGAACAACACCAATTAATCACAAGCGGCCTTAAGTGCTCAATGTCAACATATGTTCCTGTTAATCGCCCTTTTATCACGCATAGAGGAATCGATTTTATCCGTGATGATGGTGGACTTGGAGCAATTCTCAATATTCAGACGGTCAAATTTCACGACAGCACTATCATCGCCCTTGAGGATATTATTCGGGTAGCGAATCTTACCGAAGAACAGAAGAAAGGGTTGATGTCAAAACTTCGCGAGCTTCCTGCAGACGCCATAAAACATTTGACGCTTCAACTACTGACTCCGGCGGTTCTGCATCCGCAGGCCGTAATTCAGTCAATTGAAAAATTCCTCCAGTCGATGTGAACTCAGTATCGGGGCGAATCATTGAGAAACGCCCCCAGCCTGCAACAGGGCTAAGTTTTACCCAAAAATCATCTTGCTGATCACATTCGACATAGAAGCCCTTCGGATGAAAGTGGCATGCATAGATTTTCACGTAGCCCCCAGAAACGACAAAACCCCACCATTGCTGGCAGGGTTTCGATGATTAAGCTGTGTGTCGAAGTGACCACTCTTAACACAATAGCGAGTAAAATTCGTAACGAAAACCTTTTTATGCGATTTTTTCTATTTCGCTGCGATGAGTCCAGTCGTCCATTTCAAGCTTGGCCCCGGACATGATAATGCAGGCATCGATGAACGTTTCGGCTATCATCATCTTTTGTCTTACCTTTCCTTCCGAACACCTCTTCCATCGAGAGATGGTGGACTTAGATACACCATACATATAGTGAAGCATGACCAGTTCTAACTCATCATGCCTGCCTGTCTTTCTCAGCATCCCTACCGCTGTGTCAACAATAATACCGTCATTGTCGCAACATGATGGTCGTGATTTTCCTTCTGGCGGAAGTAAGCCTTTAAACCCTGCGCCAATAGGAGACCAGCCAACTTGAGAACCTTCATTTGACGCCCACCCCCCCCACCGCTCAAGTACCAGTTGAATGTCTCGCATTATGCCGCCTCTCTCTGCTTCTTATAGAAAACCACCTCACGAACCTGATCGCCGTTCATGAGCATGTCGTTAAAATCCCCGTTATCTGGGTAGTAGATACTGATTTTTTCCAGGTCATTTTTTGCCAGTAAATTGGCATGGGCGCATTCCGTGGCCGCAGCCAATCCGGTGGCGCTGTTGACGTCTCGATCTGCGAAAATAATCAAATTCTTCACACCTGCAGGAACGCGGAATTTTTTCATGAAGTTCGCCGTCATGGTTGCCCAGGTATTTACGTTGTAAATCTGGTGCGCTGACAGAGCCGTTTCGATGCCTTCGGCGATGCCAAGCGTGCTGGCAACCGGGAACATGCGGATCGCAACGGAACGAGCGTGATCAAGATAGTTATCTTCCTGCAGCGATTTTTGGCGCTTGGCGCTGGCCCCTATGTCAGCCTTCTTTGCACCATCCAATAACGTCTGATGGAGGTAACAAAGCTCCCCTTTATCGTCTGTTGCCAGTGAATAAATAGACTGGTACACCCGTCCGTTGTGCCGTTGTTTAGGGTTTAGCCGTACTGCCTCAGCTGGAAGCTGATAAATACCGCGTGAGTTCAGGTATTCGGCGCCGGATGTACCGCGCAGAGGAGACATTTTTGCAAAGTTGTTGAGTACCTTTCTCCGCAGCTTGGAGGCATCGCTAGCCTCGGGAACTTTGTCGCGTCTGAACGTATTGCCGATCAGCTCGTCAATTTCGCGACAAATCTCGTTAAATGGTTTGCCCTGGGTTTCGGTAACCAGCTTAAGCCCGTCACCGCTGCCACATTTACAAATCCAGGTGCCAGCGCCGTCGCGGTTATCGATTCGGAACTTACCAATCGCATCACAGAGTGGGCATTTTCCCTTAAAGTGATTTTTACCTGTGATCGGCGGCAGCCCATAATGTTCAAAAATCATTGCCCACTGGCCTTTTGCTGCATCTATCGTTTTCATGCTCGTTTACCTAAATGCTGTCTGATGCTCTGAATCGTGTTATGCGCACGCTGAATTGACGATGGCGCAGGTGAAGCGGACACTTCCTGCATGCGCTTCGCTTTCTCCTGGCCCTTCGCATATTTAATCAGCTTGTGCTGAATGAAGTTCGAGACGGTGGGTGTGATATCCATCGGGTAATCGCTCAGTCCTTTGGGCCACTCGTCAAAGCGTTCGCGGAAGGTATTTGCGCACCAACCATCGCTGACGGGCTTTTTCCCCTGCGATACGCGCTGGCGCTGATAGAATTTAATCTGACTCCACCAGGCCTGTTTCTCTGCCTTCGTGGGCTGGCGTTGCTCATTGCCCAGCTTTTTCAGCTTACGCCCGGTGTCTGTATCCACATCCTCACCAGCCAGCGGCTTATGCCCACATTTCGGACAGACGTACACGCCAGCAGGCTTCATGTAGTGGCATTGCGAGCATTCATGCGGGAGTTTCCCGGCGCGTTCCTCAGCTGCGCGGCGCGCGCTTTCCTCCATGCCGTCAGACTTACCGGGAAGATCGTCGTACTCGATTGAATCCGGATAACCCAAACGGTGCACGGTGCCGCTGTGATCGAAGATAAGGCAGGACTCTTTACCCGGTGCGGTGCGCAAGCCACGCCCGAGCGCCTGTAGCCAGCGAATTTCGCTCTTAGTTGGCCTGGCGTAGATGATGCAGCGAACATCGCTGTCGAACCCGGCAACCAGCACCCCAACACTGACGATGATTTTAGTTGCGCCGGTTTCGAAGCGGTGAATGATGGTCTGGCGCTCGTCCACTGGCGTGTCGGCAGTCATGACCTCAGCATTTACACCCGCCTGGTTAAACTGGATTGTCAGATAATTGGCGTGGGCAACGTTGACGCAGAAAGCGATAGTCGGCAGATCACGCCCGTTCTCAAGCCAGTTCTGGACGATATCGCCCACCAGCGTGGCGCCACACATAATTTCGGCCAGCTGCGTCTCGTTGTAGTCGCTGCCGTACTCAAGCGAAGACTTTGTTTTAACGCCTTTCAGATCTGGCTTCGTCGGCGCGTAGAATTCGTATTTGCTCAGATCCCCGCGCTGAATTAGCTCTCCGATGGTGGTCGGCTTAATCAGTCGGTCATAGTATTTACCCAGGAACGGAGAAAACGGTGTTCCCGACAGGCCAATCACTTTTACGCCACTAGCACGCAGGCGCTCAATATCCTGCAGGATACGTTTCTTACGCAGATGGGCTTCATCGATAATCAGCAGATCGATATTGTCCGGGAATACGCGACGAATGAGCGTATCAGCGCTGGCAATCTGGATTTTCAGCGACGGATCGTAGTTTGGATGGTCTGCCCAGATATAACCAATTTCATCACCCGGCAGACCGTATTCCACAAAGCGATTAGCTGTCTGACTAATCAGGATGGTATACGGTGCACAAAACAGAACGCGCAGGCCACGGCTAACGAACCCAGCAACGATGAATGCTGCCAGACCTGTTTTACCGCTACCTGTTGGCGAGTACACCATGAAGGTGTCGTTTGCCTTCCAGTCACGGCGCAGCATGTTTAGCGCTCGTTCCTGTGCAAAATTTGGCGTAATCGTTAGCTCCATTGTGCTGACCCCGTGCTGATGAGATAATAATTTCGTGATGTGGTTTTCATGGATTCCCCCTCACATGGCTGGTGGCCTCCCCAAAGGCTGCCAGCCTCCCTTCTGATTCCGTTCCTCTGAAAAATCACTCTTCCAGGAAGAACCCTTTTCATTTCTCAGCGCCTGAACGCTTTGTACTACCTTGCTGATACGGGCATTTTTTTAATTACGCCCTTAATACAGTGATCTACTTAACCTATGGATCTCTCCTGTTGGAAAAGACCCTATTCCTACCCCTACACCCAATCCCCCCTTACCCCCCTTTCCCTCTTCCCCATTGAAAAGTACTACTTTCCTAGTACACGGGATCTGAGAGTTAGGTGGTTGCCAACCTGAACAGGCGCCTTTAAGCCTGCTTATCCGAGTACCTTTAAACCCGAATCGATTAGTCGCGCTGTTGCGCTCCTGCCAGGGGAGGTTCGGCGGTGTACCCCTGTAAAGCTCTGCCCTGATTTCTCACAAACAGACGAAGCCTTGTGTTGGCCTCATGTCGTGCTCGGTTCTCCTGCTTGTAGCTCACCAGTTCTGCATCAAATGCCTGCCGGTATACCTCCGCATAGCGCACCACAGCCCGCTGGCGCATAGATACAGGCAAATGTTGAAGTTGCTCATGTATCCATGTGGCATCCGCGAGGCTGTAAGCTACTGGTAAGCAATCCCCCGCTGTTCGTTGTGACATGTCACGCCTCAACTTGCTTCACGGAGAGCTGATAAATATCAGGCCGCAATTCCGACCTAGTGATCTCCCCTGCCGTTTCTTGCTCTAGTCGTATAGCAAGATTGAATCCGGCATTTTTATGCCCGCTGAACACCAAACGCAGATAGTCCCGGGTTGAGCCTACGTTTTTAGCTAAACGAACCTGCTGATCCTTCGTTAATGAGTTCCAGTACGCTTTCATTAAATGTACCTCCGTGGTACATATTACATCAAAATAATGAACCGTAAAGGAACTTGTACCGCAAGGATACAAACTGAGAGAATAACTGTATGAAAACTGTTCATGAAATCAGGCGTATAAACGCTAGAAAATTGCGAGACGGAGTTGGTGGAAACTCATTTTTTGCCAACATGATCGACAGAGAGCCTACTCAAACAAGTAGGTTTATGAGCGATGGCGCGACAAAAAATATTGGTGATGCTATGGCTCGGCACATTGAAAAATGTTTCGATCTTCCCCTTGGCTGGTTGGATCAGGAGCATCAAACAACCAATATTGCAAAAAACCCCGATATTTCAGATACTAATAGAAATATTCGTAAGGTCCCCGTCATCTCGTGGGTTCAAGCTGGCGCGTGGACAAGAGTGGAAGATCAAGGGGTTGATTTGTATAGCACTGAAACCTACCCATGCCCGGTTCCTTGTGGTTCTATGACCTATATCCTACGGGTAATAGGTGATTCGATGGTTGATGAATACCGTCCCGGAGACATGATTTTTGTGGATCCCGAAGTACCTGCAATTCATGGTGACGATGTAGTTGCATTGATGCATGACACTGGAGAAACCACCTTTAAAAGACTTATAGAAGATGGTGGAAGCAGATATCTAAAAGCTCTAAATCAGAACTGGCCTGAGCCATATATAAAAATTGATGGGAACTGTTCAATCATTGGTACTGTGATATTTTCTGGAAAACCAAGAAGATACATAAGCAAGCCATAAAATAAACCATGAAACCTGCTGCGGCAGGTTTTTTTATACTTGACAGTGTACCTTTAAGGTACATAATGTACCTATCGCAAAGACACCGAGGTACATCATGAGCATAAATAATATAATCCAGTTAATTGAAATTGACTTAACCAGAGATATCAATGTAACCGACATTGCAAGTGAAGCTGAAAATCAAACAACATCATTGCTTGAGGCTATAAATTTTATAAGCCTCAAAATTATGGAAATGAGCGAGAGCCCAAAGGGGAGCAATACAAAAATTAACGCGCTGTCAGGTATTATCGCAGACTTGGCAGATTTAGCGATGGTGACAAATAAAATCTCAAACGAGTCCCATTACCATAGCGGAGTGAGAGAAAGCAAATGAACAATACTCCAGAAAATATTAATTCCGCGTTACCCTACTATCGAAAATCAGCAACTAGCAAAAGGAATCATGAATCCATTTCAACGATATCTATACTCGAAGATGTAGCAGCTGAGTTAGTGGAGAATACGTCGCTTCTTGAGTTTATTTTCCGTAATTCACCGGATTCTGGGGAAACTGACAATCACCTTTCCTGCTTAATTCGCTCGATGCAGAAGACCTGCGACAAGGCATATGAGTATATTAATAATTATGATTATAATATTGAGGATAATAAATGAACGCAAAAAACTCAGTCCTTATAATTGAACGGGCTAAATCAGTCCTCAAATCATTAATTCTATCTCGTGAAGAGCTTGATGAGGACACCGTTGAAAGCAACTTATTCATGATTCAGCAGTTATTAGACGATGCAAGCCATGTGCTTAGGTCTAAAGCAAATGACAGCAAGCCTGATAGCCCAGAAAATTCTAATAATAAAGAAGCATCATTTTTTCAAGGTGAGGCATGCAACACTTTGATGGATTGGGCACATGATATTACCTGCTCATCAGCATCCCTTTGGTTGCTTCTTGAAAGAATGACTTCAGAAGATGAAATCAGAGAGCATGCTCTAATCACCATTGTAGTCAAAACACTCGAGGATGTAACAAAAAGAATAAACAAATTTGAGGCTAGTCATAGTTATTAAATAAGTATTAATGACAATGCATTTAAATCATTTAGAAAAATATAAAACTCATAAATGAAACCACTCTTTTGATGGTGACATCATGCACTATAAAATATTACCAGTTGATGCTTTGACCAGAAGCTCAAGATACGCATTACATACCGACATAAGAAACATGAATAGCATCATATATAGCATTTATAGGAGAGTTGGCGATTCCATGATTCTAATTGACACTTTCACCAGCTATTCAGAGGCGAGCAAGGAAGCACAGCAAATAATTCAAGAGTATGAGAGTCTTAGCTTTCTAATTATATAATAACGCTGTTAAACAATAACTTATTACAGATTAATTGCTGGGGATATCCACAACCATTTTTTATCAGAGAGTTATTCATGACATTCATTAAAGATTCTCGGGCATATAAAAGCGCCCTGCTCTATGCGTCATTCGGGCAGGTCGTAATTGCAAACCTCTATCTGCGTAAAGCGTATGGGAGATAAATCATGTCGATACAAGATCGCCAAGATGTGCAAGGTGTTAATACAAAAGCAGAACAACTTAATTTCCTTATGCAAACAATTCACGCACACCATACAGATTTTGACTGCCATCAACTTGATGGTCTTTTAGGTCTGGCTTATGACCTTTCTGCGACGTTATACAGCTGGACCGAGAAAGAGGAAAGGATCGTATTAGCAAATGAAGATGCACAAAGAAAGGTGTATTAAATGGCTGAATTAATCAATACGTATCGTCGTCGCATTGCAATTGCGGCCCTACACCGAATGAAGCGCAAAACTGGCGGTTACTGTCTGGTTATAAATCTTCCGAACAAGGAGATACAGACAATAGAAATGGATGAAGAAACGTTACAGAAATTACTCATCCGGTTTGAAAGACAATCTGCAACAGAGTTCGGTAAAGAATCACCAGAGTTTATTAGGAAAACATATTTAAACAGCCTCGATATTAACGGTCACACAGAGTATCTGACCGAGACAGGGAAAATGATTATCGACGAACTGTTATCTGAGTTAGAAGCACATGCCAGAAAATTATATAAGCGGGAGGCGGTGAAATGGCTGGACAGCAAATGATGATGTATCGCGGGGTCGAAATTCCCCGCCCTATATTGAATATCGATCTGCATGTTTTACCAGAATACACAGGTCGCGTAGTTCTTTATATCGAAAACGGAAAAGTTAAAGCTGATCGCCGCCTTTCAGACGATGAACATATTTGTGCCTTAGACACTTTTATTGAAATGGCGCGCGATATGGAGTTGCGCTTACAGGATACGACAAATGGCTAACCAGGATAACGCAAACATATTTTCGGCTGAGTCCATTCACAAGGTACCGAGCACAAAGCATCTGCGGCGTCAGTCAAAAATTTACAGCCCGAATGAATTCCTCGCACTGCCAATGGTGCAGGAATTCATAAAGAACAACCCCGATCAGTATTTCGTCAATGAAGAAACCGGCGAGCAAATGATGGCTCAAGAACTTGCGGAGCTTTACTGCTCAGTGAATAACGGCAAGAAAATGAAAAAAGCCTTGCGTCGCGCCTTTGGAGATAAAGCATGAATACAGTAACGATCAATAACACTCAACTTCCGGCAGTCGAATATCGCAGTCAGCGCGTTGTAACACTGGCAATGATTGATGAAGTACACCAGCGCCCAAACGGAACTGCTGGACGCAATTTCCGCGAAAATAAGTCTCGTCTTATTGAGGGGGAAGACTACTTCGAATTAGGTTCCGACGAAATTCGTCGACACCTCCCTGACGGCACTTTCTCAAAATTTGCGGCATCAGGAGTTGTTCTGGTTGAATCCGGTTATCTGATGTTGGTGAAATCCTTCACTGACGATCTGGCCTGGCAGGTTCAGCGCGAGCTGGTTAACAGCTATTTCCGCGCCAAGCAGACGCAACCACTGACAGAAATTGAGATGATCGCCGCAATGGCCGCCGACGCCGTTCGCCAGCAGAAGCGCCTGAATCATGTTGAAGAACAGATCGAAACGGTCACAGAAGCTGTGGAGAACATCAAGCGTGGGACCATGCGCGCCGGATATGTCGGTTACCGCCAGGTGGTCGCTAAAAGCGGAATGACTGACGCCAAGTGTCGAAATCTGGTCAACGCCTACCGCATCCCTACCGACACGCACGAATTTATGACTCCAGACGGGCTTTTGTCTCGTAGGGCCATCGTCGAACTTAAACCATTTATGTCAGCGTTCCACCAGATGATGTCTGAAGCGGAACTGCGTGGCACTCGCTGGTATCACCCTAAGATGGGACTTTTCCAGGCGATCGGATGGGAGGAAAAATAATGTCACTCATTACACAAAATTTCCGCCTCAATGCGCTGGCAAATGAGTATGCGGCTGCACTGCACAACCACATATCCGCTACCAGCGGTGACCATTTCATGATCAATGCTAATGGGCAACCCATAAGGGTAAACATTATTGGTGGGGTTAAGGGAATCAGGAGCTTAATTGATGGTTATGCGCTGGAGGCGCTTAAAGACAATTATCCACAATGGGAAAAACTCGGAATCCAATTATTGAGCAAATGCGTTCAGGATCGCGAGCTGACGCCAAGCGGGCATGAAATCTGGCAAAGCATGGTTAATGACATGGGCGATACGGTGGGTTGCAGAAAATGAAAACTATTTTCGTACGCTCCCTGTGGGCGCTGTTCTTCTCGATTTTGATCGGCGCCGGAATGGCAGCCGGTGCGATGGGTTTTATCGGTGCAATGAAACTGCTGGCGGAGGTTTTAAGATGAACAAGCAGGAAACAATAAAAATAACAGATGATGACCTTAATTCTCTCATCTGGGGACTTGAGCGTGAAGGGTTCTATGCGCGAACTACGGCTGCATTAAGGGAGTTGCGAGAATACCGGAAAGCCCCCGCTGGCTCAGTAAACGAAGTAAACAATGGCAAGCAGTTGACCATCACCCTGCCAGATATCAGTTCTAAGGCGTTCTGGAGCTATACAGGTAAGCATGAGGTATTCCATCCGGAAACCTATAAGCGATGGGTTCAAGAAGCTATCGAAAGGGATTGCACCATCAATGGGATCGGCGTGGAGGTGAAATGATGGTACGAGCTAGAGTCAATACAGAAAACCTGAACACTATCAGCGCTTGCCTTGAGCAGTTGGCGCTGGCTGAGGAAAGCATCATCGCTATCGACGCGCAGCTGTCAAAGCAGGATGCAGATCCGGAATGGCGTAATCGAGCTGAGAGCGCGCGACGCACTGTACAGCAGAAGAAACGCATCATCATGTCCAGACTGTCGATACTTCGCCAGCAGGAAAAGGAACGGAACCGACAAATGCACCACACGCGTGATCATTACCTGATTGCAGAGCTACGGAAGATTGTCACGCCCTCTTCTTTCCTGCGCTGTATCCACCGCGCAGAAGAAAAGCTGGAGGTTACCGGTGAGTGAATCCAGCCTGTTTGAACTGGTTGCGCTGATTAAGGCTGCAAAAGGCGATCCATCAGCAATAGTCGATGCAGTATGGGAGGCTGGTTATCGCCAGCCTGAACGGACTGCCGCAGAAGCCGCTCAGATAACTATTGATACGTTCCTCTACTGTAACTTCTACTGTTTGCCCACGGGCTTCTGGCCGCGCAATTATGACAGCGTTCTCCAGAATGAACTGATGAAAGCGGTTGGGGGTGAAGACGGCGAACTGCTGGATGCGGATGCCCCCACTATCGCCAGAAGCATCATCAGTGCCCGATTCAGCAAGGAGGCCGCCAATGGGTGAAATGGTCAATTTGAGTAATATGTGGTGCCACTGTCGTGGCCTGAACGTGATGTGAGGTAGGCATGAACAACGTGATCCAGTTAGCACCAAATGAATGGGTTTGTGAAAGCGTTCTTATCACGGTCACCGGGCTTAAGCCCGGAACCATCCTCCGGGCACGCAAAGAATGCTGGATGGTTGGGAGGGAATATATTCACGTTTCGCCAGACGGGAACCCTAAGCCGTCCAGTGAGTGCATGTACAACCGAAAGGCGGTCGATGCATGGGTGGCTTCGATGAAAAACAAACAGCCAGGGTGATTTGACACCATGAAAAAGGTAAGCTCTCATCGCTCTTGGGCGTCTGGAGGAAACAATGGATAAAGTCCCATATCCAACAGGCGTCGAAAACCACGGTGGCTCGTTGCGCATCTGGTTCAGTTTTAAAGGTAAGCGTGTCAGGGAAAACCTCGGTGTCCCTGACACCATCAAGAACAGGAAGATCGCCGGGGAGCTGCGCACCTCGGTCTGTTTTTCAATAAAGATGGGTGTTTTTGATTACGCGGAGAGGTTTCCTGATTCACCGAACCTGAAGTTTTTTGGTTTGGGTAAAAAGGAAATAACAGTGAAAGAGCTTGAAGCTAAGTGGCTGGATCTGAAAAAGATGGAAATATGCGCAAACGCATTCAATCGGTATGAGTCGGTAGCGCGAAATGTAGTGCCCTTAATTGGGGAGAATCGGCTGGTTTCAGCAATAACCAAAGAGGAATTGCTGTACATCAGGAAAGATTTGCTGACCGGTTATCAGATCTCTGCTAACGGTAAAAGGCCAGCAAAAGGGCGAAGCGTTGTTACTGTGAACTATTACATGACGACAATAGCAGGGATGTTTCAGTTTGCTGCTGATCACGGCTATCTGGAAACAAACCCTTTTGATGGCATTAAGCCTCTTAAAAAAGCCAGGGCAGAGCCCGATCCGTTAACTCGCGACGAATTTATTCGCCTGATCGATGCATGCCGGCATCAACAGACGAAAAACCTGTGGTCATTAGCGGTGTACACAGGAATGCGTCACGGGGAACTGGTCTCCCTGGCATGGGAAGATATAGACCTGAAAGCGGGAACAATTACCATCAGGCGTAATTATACGAAACTTGGTGAGTTCACTCTACCGAAAACCGAGGCAAGCACAAATCGAGTGGTGCATCTTATCCAGCCAGCAATCAGTATCCTGAAAAATCAGGCTGAAATTACAAGGCTGGGCAAGCAACATCACATCGACGTCCAACTACGTGAATATAACCGATCAGTTCAGCACCAGTGCACCTTCGTCTTTAACCCTCAGATCGTCAGGCGAAGTGAGCAGGTCGGATTTGTCTACAAGGTTGATTCGGTTGGCGACTCATGGGATGCAGCATTGACGCGCGCTGGAATAAGGCACAGGAAGGCGTACCAGTCACGACACACATATGCATGTTGGTCTTTATCTGCTGGTGCAAACCCGAGCTTTATTGCCAATCAGATGGGGCATGCAAGCGCCCAAATGGTTTTCAATGTATACGGTGCGTGGATGGCAGACAGTAGCGCAGAGCAGATTGCAATGCTAAACCAGAAGCTAGCCGATTTTGCCCCATTAATGCCCCAAAGACCACAGGCGAGCAGTAGAGGACAATTAAAATCAGTAAGTTAACCCCGTTTGCCCGACATGTTAACTGCGTGGAGGGCAATACGACGTTGTACGCGCTGCCAAAAGCAGAAATTGTCTCCCGCTGGCTGGCGCAAACCGACGATAACTTCCGCTTTTGTTTTAAATTTCCGTCCACCATTTCACATCAGGCGGCGCTGCGCCATTGCGAGGCGCTTACGCTTGAATTCTTCCAACGGATGTCGCCGCTTGATGCGCGTATTGGCCACTACTGGCTCCAGCTCCCCGCTGCCTTTAGCCCTGCCGATCTTCCGGCGCTATGGTCATTTCTCGATGGCTTACCGAAGGCGTTTCATTACGGCGTTGAAGTGCGTCATCCGCTCTTTTTCGCCAAAGGTGAGGAAGAGCGGGCGCTTAATCGCGGGCTGCATGAGCGCGGCGTCAACCGGGTGATATTAGATAGCCGCCCGGTTCATGCTGCTATTGCGCACAACGAGGCGGTCATTGAGGCGCAGCGTAAAAAACCGAAAGTGCCGGTTCATGCAATTGTCACCGCCGGACAACCGATGGTGCGCTTTATCGGCAGCGATAACATGGCGCAAAATCAGGCGATGTTCGCCCCGTGGCTTGAAAAACTGCCGGAATGGCAAAAAACCACCACGCCCTTCTTGTTTTTACATACCCCGGACATTGCCCACGCACCGGAACTGGTGCATTCCCTGTGGCAGGCGCTACAAACTGCGCTGCCTGAGTTGGGTTCGGCTCCTTCAATTCCACAACAATCTTCTCTTTTCTGACATTCATACCTATGATGATGGGTGCCATCTGCCAACATAAAGGGAGTTTGTATGGTTAGCGCGTTGTATGCCGTGCTTGCGGCATTGTTGCTGATAAAGTTTTCCTTCGATGTCGTTCGTTTGCGAATGTCGTACCGCGTTGCCTACGGCGACGGAGGGTTCAGTGAATTGCAAAGCGCCATCCGTATTCATGGTAATGCGGTGGAATACATTCCTATTGGCGTCATTTTGCTGCTGTTTATGGAAATGAACGGTGCCGAAACCTGGATGGTTCACCTCTGCGGGCTGCTACTGATTGCGGGACGCTTGATGCACTACTACGGTTTTCATCATCGTCTGTTCCGCTGGCGGCGTTCTGGTATGAGTGCAACATACATTTCATTGTTGCTAATGGTGCTAGCCAATCTGTGGTATGTGCCGTGGGAGTTGGTTTTCTCGCTGCGTTAGCGCACAATACGCCGTTTTTATTTTTCCGGATTTCACCTTATGTCTGACCGCGACACGCTTTTTTCTGCACCGATTGCCCGCCTCGGCGACTGGACTTTCGACGAACGGGTAGCCGAAGTCTTCCCGGATATGATCCAGCGATCCGTGCCGGGCTACTCCAACATTATCTCCATGATTGGCATGCTGGCTGAACGTTTTGTTCAGCCGGGAACACAGGTTTATGACCTGGGCTGCTCGCTTGGCGCGGCCACGCTCTCCATTCGTCGTAATATTGCCCACAGTGATTGCCGTATTATCGCCGTAGATAACTCTCCTGCGATGATCGAACGCTGCCGCCGTCATATTGATGCTTATAAGGCACCGACGCCGGTTGACGTGATTGAAGGGGATATTCGTGACATTGAGATCAAAAATGCCTCGATGGTGGTGCTGAACTTTACGGTGCAGTTCCTTGAGCCCGCAGAACGTCAGGCATTGCTCAATAAGATTTACCAGGGTCTGAATCCAGGCGGCGCATTGGTGCTGTCAGAAAAATTCAGCTTTGAAGATGCTACCGTCGGGGAGTTGCTGTTCAACATGCACCACGATTTCAAGCGTGCTAACGGCTATAGCGAGCTGGAAATCAGCCAAAAGCGTAGCATGCTGGAAAACGTGATGCTGACCGATTCGGTTGAGGTGCATAAAGCCCGTCTGCACAAAGCGGGTTTTGAACACAGCGAACTGTGGTTCCAGTGTTTTAACTTCGGTTCCCTGGTGGCGCTCAAGGAAGGGACTGGCGCATGATCGAGTTCGGTAATTTTTATCAGCAAATCGCTAAAGGCCCCCTTTCCCACTGGCTGGAAACGCTCCCGGCGCAAATCGCCACCTGGCAGCGCGATCAGCATGGTCTGTTTAAGCAGTGGTCAAACGCGGTAGAGTTTCTACCGGAGATTCAGCCGTGGAAGCTAGACCTGTTGCACAGCGTCACCGCCGAAAGCGAAACGCCGCTGAGCGAAGGCCAGATTAAGCGTATTGATACATTGATGCGCCATCTGATGCCGTGGCGCAAAGGGCCGTTCTCACTGTACGGCGTGAACATCGATACCGAGTGGCGTTCCGACTGGAAATGGGAACGCGTTCTGCCACACCTTTCCGATTTAACCGGACGTACCATTCTCGACGTGGGCTGCGGTAGCGGCTATCACATGTGGCGGATGATTGGCGCAGGAGCACATCTGGCGGTGGGTATCGACCCTACCCAGCTGTTTTTGTGCCAGTTTGAAGCGGTTCGTAAGCTGCTAGGTAACGATCAGCGCGCGCACCTGCTGCCGTTAGGTATTGAACAACTGCCCGCGCTCAAGGCGTTTGATACCGTCTTTTCGATGGGCGTGCTCTACCACCGCCGCTCGCCGCTTGAGCATCTCTGGCAGTTGAAGGATCAGTTAGTCAATGACGGCGAACTGGTGCTGGAAACGCTGGTAGTGGAAGGCGATGAGAACACGGTGCTGGTGCCTGGCGACCGCTACGCGCAAATGCGGAATGTCTACTTTATTCCGTCCGCGCTGGCGCTGAAAAACTGGCTTGAGAAGTGCGGCTTTGTCGACGTGCGCATCGTGGATATGAACGTCACCTCGACCGAAGAACAGCGCCGTACCGAGTGGATGATTACCGAGTCGCTGGCTGATTTCCTCGACCCGAACGATCCGAGCAAAACTATTGAAGGCTATCCTGCCCCGCTGCGCGCGGTGCTTGTAGCGCGTAAACCGTAACGGCTGTGCCTTCCCGGCGTCGCTGCGCTCGGCCGGGCTACCGATTGATGTAGGCCGGATAAGGCATAGCCGCCATCCGGCAATGTGCGCGGTTATGCCTGATGGCGCGTAGCTTATCAGGCCTACATGTTGTCAATGCCCACAGTATCTACAAATGTGCCCAAATGTAGCCCGGCCGAGCAAAGCGACGCCGGGGCTCCTCAGGAGCCAATGGCAGGTTGAAATATGACGGACAAAAAAAGGCCCCTGTTTAATGGGCAGGGGCCTGGTACAAGCAAGCATCATATTGGGCGAATATGACACGCGGTAAAAACTTTTAGCTACACATGGGACTCAATGATTTCTTTCATGGCGGCTACCGCCGCACCGTCAACCGCATAACGCGAATACTCATCAGCGTCAGGATCCGTTGACATTGAAAGTCCGGGGTTGCGATAACGCATTTCCGAGGGCACCCATTGCCCGGCTGAACTGTGGACTTCTTTGACGTCAGCATTAAGGAACAAAGAGACATTGCTCGCTCTGACCCCTGCACCCGCCATGATGATTGGAGTATTGCCTCGTTCAATAAGTTCCCGAATTAATAAAATACCTTTTTCTGCCGTCGGTTGTTGACCGGATGTCAGCACCCTTGCCACACCTAATTCTGCAAGTTGTTCAAATGCTTGCAGCGGATCGGCGCACATATCAAAGGCGCGATGAAAAGTGACTGCCAGCGGCCCGGCGGCGACCATTACCTGCCGCATCCGCGACATATCTACCTGCCCTTCGGGATCTAACACCCCAATAACCAGACCGGGATAGCCCAGCGAACGAACCTGGCGAACATCTTCCAGCATGGCGGCAAATTCACCGTCGGTGTAACAAAAATCACCGCCGCGCGGGCGGATAATCGGATGAACGGGAATGGATACCCGCTGACGCGTTGCTCTGAGCACACCGTACGATGGCGTTAGCCCTCCCTCCAGCGGTGCTGCGCACAGTTCAATGCGGTCAGCCCCGTTTTGCTGCGCGATTACCGCGCATTCCGTGCTATAACAGCAGACTTCAAGCAATGCCATATTTCTCTCCGTTTAATCCCGCGACAAATCATGCCACCGTTCCTGAATCCAGACTCCGCGTGACTTCACATTGTTACACTACCTGCTCGCTGGCAATGATTTCTTCAATTGTCCACGGATGGAATTTCAGCGTAATTTTACCGTCGGTCACCGCCATTGTGGGATTCGGCAGCCGCTCGCGTTCACCCTTTGGTGAACTGGTTTTTACCGAAATACCCGGCTGACTCAAACCGTCATCAGACAACAACGCGAGGGCGCGCGCGTTGAGCGTTTCCGGCTCGCCCGGCAGGACGATTTCAATATGTTCCCATCCCTCGTGCGGGTAACGTTTTTCACCCGGCCACGGCAGTTCAACCACCGTAAACTGCCAATGCGCCACCTGCACCGGCTCCTGAAGTTTGAACAAACAGATCGGGCGACCGTTGATAATGTTTTCGGACAGTAGCGCACCACACTGTTCAAACCCGCGCCGCCAGCGTTCGGCGGTGGTGTTCTGGTGGCAGCGCAGGGAAATATGGTCGGCATTTAGCGGAGCAATATCCAGCCCCAGACGGTGTGAAAATGCCGCTAATGCGTCGGTAAAGCGCGTGAGATCTGCGGAAATATCCTGCAGTTCTTCAATTGTCTGCCAGTTTGCCATGTTAGCCCTACTCTTATGACATAAAGAGGCTAATCTACCTGAGTTAGAGGCGATGAACCAACAATAGCGCGGTCAGGCGATTAATCCCTGCTCAGGCGGCGTTTTTCGCCGGGCTTCACGCGGGCCTGATGCTGACGGCATCCGGCAAATGCAGTATACTCCCGCCTTAATTTATCCACACCCGACGCCGCCCCTACAGGTGACCGCGTCTAAAACGTAAGGTATTCCGGTGAATATTCAGGCTCTTCTCTCAGAAAAAGTCAGTCAGGCCATGATTGCGGCAGGTGCCCCTGCCGATTGCGAACCGCAGGTCCGTCAATCAGCAAAAGTTCAGTTCGGCGACTATCAGGCCAATGGCATGATGGCTGTTGCTAAGAAACTGGGCATGGCGCCGCGACAACTGGCAGAGCAGGTTCTGACTCATCTCGACCTCAATGGCATTGCCAGCAAAGTCGAAATCGCCGGCCCTGGTTTTATCAACATCTTCCTTGACCCCGCGTTTCTGGCAGAACACGTTTCTCAGGCGCTTGCAAGCGATCGTCTGGGCATCGCACAGCCTGCGCCGCAAACAGTGGTGGTCGATTACTCTGCGCCAAACGTGGCCAAAGAAATGCACGTCGGCCACCTGCGTTCCACCATCATCGGTGATGCAGCGGTACGCACCCTGGAGTTGATGGGCCATAAGGTTATCCGCGCCAACCACGTCGGTGACTGGGGAACCCAGTTCGGTATGCTGATTGCCTGGCTTGAGAAACAGCAGCAGGAGAACGCCGGTGAAATGGCGCTGGCAGACCTCGAAGGTTTCTATCGTGATGCGAAAAAGCATTACGATGAAGACGAAATCTTTGCCGAGCGCGCCCGTAGCTATGTGGTGAAACTGCAAGGCGGTGACGAATACTTCCGCAAAATGTGGCGTCAGCTGGTCGACATCACCATGACGCAAAACCAGCTGACCTATGACCGTCTGAACGTGACGCTGACCCGTGACGATGTGATGGGTGAAAGCCTGTACAACCCAATGCTGCCGGGGATCGTCGCTGACCTGAAAGCCAAAGGTCTTGCCGTTGAGAGTGAAGGCGCAACCGTCGTCTTCCTTGACGAATACAAGAATAAAGAAGGTGAGCCTATGGGCGTCATCATCCAGAAAAAGGATGGCGGCTACCTGTACACCACCACCGATATCGCCTGTGCGAAATATCGTTATGAAACGCTGCATGCCGACCGCGTGCTGTACTACATAGACTCCCGTCAGCACCAGCACCTGATGCAGGCCTGGACCATCGTGCGCAAAGCCGGCTACGTGCCAGACTCCGTGCCGCTGGAACACCACATGTTCGGCATGATGCTGGGTAAAGACGGTAAGCCGTTCAAAACCCGCGCGGGTGGTACCGTGAAACTGGCTGACCTGCTGGATGAAGCGCTGGAGCGCGCACGTCGTCTGGTCGCCGAGAAAAACCCAGACATGCCTGCCGACGAGCTGGAAAAACTGGCTAACGTCGTGGGTATCGGTGCGGTGAAATATGCTGACCTGTCAAAAAACCGTACCACCGATTACGTGTTTGACTGGGACAATATGCTCGCGTTCGAGGGCAACACCGCGCCTTATATGCAGTATGCCTATACCCGCGTGCTGTCCGTGTTCCGTAAAGCGGAGCTGGAAGAAAGCGCCATCATCAATGCTGCCGTTACGATTACCGAAGATCGTGAAGCTCAGCTTGCCGCGCGTCTGTTGCAGTTTGAAGAGACCCTGAACGTGGTGGCCCGCGACGGTACGCCGCACGTGATGTGTTCGTATCTCTACGATCTGGCGGGTCTGTTCTCTGGCTTCTACGAACATTGCCCTATTCTGTCAGCCGAGAGTGAAAGCGTGCGTAACAGCCGTCTGAAACTGGCGCTGCTGACGGCGAAAACGCTGAAACTGGGTCTGGATACGTTGGGTATTGAAACCGTAGAACGGATGTAATCGTTTTTCAGGATGTTAGAGCCCGCGCTGTGTCGCGGGCTTTTTTTTCGTCTGAGCCGTTCCCGGCGGCGCTTCGCTTGGCCGGGCTACCATGTTAGACGACAACGAATTGTAGCCCGGGCGAGGCGTGCAACGCCGACCCCGGGGCTGAAACTGGGTCTGGATACGTTGGGTATTGAAAACGTAGAACGGATGTAATCGTTTTTCAGGATTTTAGAGCCCGCGCTGGGTCGCGGGCTTTTTTTCGCCTGAGCCGTTCCCGGCGGCGCTTCGCTTGGCCGGGCTACAGCGGTAGCCCACACGCAACTCCAAATTGTAGCTCGGGCGAGGCGTGCAACGCCGACCCCGGGGCAAACCTGCCGCAATTTGTTACAAACCACAAGGAATGACACATTTCCCCGAGGGATGGTACATTTTTTGTCTGTCATGCCCGTGCCCGCTCCGTATGATTAGGCGGCTTAAATACTGGGTGCCTTAATGACTTTTAGAGATTATGAAGCGGAGAGAAAGCTCTTCGTTCGCCGCGTGCTGGTCGCCTTCGGCCTGGTTGTCATCTGCTTTAGCATACTGATTTTCAACCTCTACCGTTTGCAGATTGATGAGCATAGCTACTACACCACGCGTTCAGACGCCAACGATATCAAAATGCTGCCCGTCGCCCCGACGCGCGGTATCATCTACGATCGCAACGGCATCCCGCTGGTTAAAAATGTCACCTGGTACGATATTACGGTTACCCCTTATAAAATCAGCGATATGGATGCGCTGCTGCGCCAGCTCACGCCCATTGTTGATCTCACCCCCGACGACATCGATCAGTTCCGCAAAGCGCTTAAATCCAGCAGCCGCTACCGCCCGGTGGTGCTGAAAAACGCCCTGACCGACGTCGAAATCGCGCGTTTTTCGGTGGATCAGTTCCACTTTAACGGCGTGACTATCGATAGCTACGAAGATCGTGAATACCCCTACGGCGCGGAACTGGCACACGTACTCGGCTATGTCTCCAAAATCAACGATAGCGATCTCAAAGCGCTGGATAAAAAAGGCTTATCGGAGAACTATGCCGCCGACCATAATATTGGCAAACAGGGGATTGAGCGCTATTACGAAAACGAGCTGCACGGTAAAACCGGCTATCAGGAAGTGGAAGTCGACAATCATGGGCGCATTGTTCGCCTGCTTAAAGATGTCCCACCGGTCGCCGGGAAGGATATCCATCTGACGCTGGATCTGCATCTTCAGGAGTACATCGAAAGCCAGCTTGTAGGCCAGCGCGCGGCGGTGCTGGTTGAAGATCCTCACGACGGTTCAGTGCTGGCAATGGTCTCAAACCCCAGTTATGACCCCAATCCCTTTGTGAAAGGCATCAGCTATCAGGACTACAACACCTTGTTGCAGGATAAAGACCTGCCGCTGATTAACCGCGTGACCCAGGGCCTGTATCCTCCGGCCTCCACGGTAAAACCCTATATGGCGATGTCAGCCTTGCTGGACGGTGTTATCACCCCGCAGACCAGCTTCTTTGGCGCGCCGACCTGGACATTGCCCGGTACTCAACGCCACTATCGTGACTGGAAAAAAACCGGGCACGGCATGTTAAACGTCACCAAGGCGATTGAAGAATCCGCCGATACCTTCTTCTATCAGGTGGCCTTTATGATGGGGATTGACCGTATTCACGACATGCTGAGCCAGTTTGGTTACGGTAAACCAACCGGTATCGATCTCGATGAAGAGTACAACGGCCTGCTGCCCAGCCGTGACTGGAAGCAGCGGGTGCATAAGAAAGGCTGGTATCAGGGCGACACTATTTCCGTGGGGATCGGTCAGGGTTACTGGATTGCCACGCCGATTCAGATGGTCAAAGCCATGGTTGCACTATTGAACAATGGTCGGGTGATTCCCCCTCACCTGTTAAAGGATGAAGAGTCGGGCAACACCATTACCCCGTATCGCGAACCAGAACATGAGACGCAAATTGCTGACGCTGCCTCACCCTACTGGGGTCTGGTGCGTCAGGCGATGTTTGGAATGGCTAACGCTTCTAACGGAACCGGCTATAAGTTTTTCCACACTGCCGCTTATGGCATTGCGGCAAAAAGCGGGACTTCACAGGTATTCAGCCTGAAAGAGAATCAGACCTATAACGCCAGGATGATCCCAACCCGTCTGCGCGACCATATTTTTTATACCGCCTTTGCGCCGTATAAAAATCCGAAGGTCGCGGTGGCATTGGTGCTTGAAAACGGCGGCAGCGATGGCGTGGTCGCCGCGCCGGTGATGCGTAAGATCCTTGACCACCTGTTCGCCCCCGAGGAAGGCCAGCCGCAGCTGCCCTCCCAGGGGTGAGGTAGATGAACCGTCGGGCGGTTAGCGCCCGGCGGAGACCGCCTCGGCAACAATCGGGGTGTCTTCGTTTTTAAACAGTGGACTGTTGCCCCAGCACTCTTCATAACGGTGACCGACCAGGTCCTCCACCACCGCTCGCACTTGCGGGGTGATATCTTCCAGCTTGCCACCAGCTTTGATGCGCGCGACTTCCTGCAACACAATCTGGTGCGTTTCACGGTCGAGCTTCATTTGTTTACTAAAGACGATCGCTGCCAGCGCCAGCAGCGCCACACCGGCACAGAACACCACGGCAATCGCGTTAACCGCACTTTCAGGCTGCACATATGCTTTTGACTGGAAGCCGTAATAGCTCAACACCGCGCCCATCACAAAGACAATAATCGAACGCAGGATTTTCCCGGAGAAGGTCATGGCACCCGCATAGATCCCTTCGCGACGGCGGCCGGTATAGATTTCATCGACATCGGCGAGGAAGGTGTAGACCGTCCAGGGAATGTAATAAACGCCGCCCGTGCCAAGTCCGAACAGCACCGTAATACCAAACATCAGAATCGTCGCCAAATGCGCTGGCAAATGGAAGAACCACAGCGAGGTATAAAGCAGCACCGCAAAAATCACCACGCTTAACGCCATGATGTACGGTTTACTGAAACCTTTTTTCACGCATAATCCGATGAACAGCGCCGTAGAGACCAGCTGCAAAATCGAGTTCAGGCTGTTTAATCCCGCCACCATCGCCGGGTCGTGTTGTAAAACAAAAATCACGAAATAGGTGAAGATGGACGCAAACAGCCATTCGGCGCCAAAACCACACAGATACATGCCAAGATGCTTACGGAAGACGCGCAGATAGAAGGTTGAGCGCATATCTTTCGCCAGCGACAGCAGCGTGTTCAGCAATCCCTTTTTCGCCTGGACTTCAGGCTCTTCTTCACGTGGACGCTCCCAGCTGTTGTACCACAGGCAGGCAATCGCACAGATAAGGATTGCGCCATAGGTCAACCCGGTCAGGAAGAATGGCGTGGCCGACTCTTTACCGTACAGCAAGATAAACTGCCCGGGGATGAAGGCGGCAAGGAAGTTTGCAAGCTTGCCGAAAATCGCCTTATAGCCGGTCAGTTTCGAACGCAGCGCAAAGTCATCGGTCATCTCCGTCGCCAGCGTTTCATACGGCACCATCACCGAGGTATAGATAATTTCAAACAGCACATAGGTGCACAGGTAATACCAGAAACTTAATCCTTCGACCCACAGCATGGGGTAGAACATCATCAGCGGAATGCCGATAAGCAGGAAGAAACGGCGACGGCCAAAACGTTTGCCGAGACGGGTTTTACCAAAGTTATCGGTGAGGTAGCCCATCAGCGGGTTACTGATAGCGTCAATGACGCTGGCAACGGAGAAAATAAAGGCGGCTTCAATCAGAGTGAGTCCGCAAAATGTGGTATAGAAGTAAAGCAGCCATGCGCCGCTGATGGCCAGCGCGCCGCTTCCCAGGAGGTTTCCCCCTCCGTATGCCAGTTGATGGCGCAGATTGACAGGTCTTCCCTGCAGCCCGTTAGGGACTGAAGCCGCATTTCTTGCCATAAAAATAAACCTCATGTTTTATAATTTTGAAACACTGTTTTTATATTCTTATGGCTGCGTACAGAATGTGAACCAAATCACTATTGTTACTGCGGCTATTAATAAGACGCGGTTATGCGATCCAGTTAAAAATTTTTTATAACCAAAAGTAAAAAAATCAAAATTTCTTGATGTGATAAGCAATAAAAAACCCGGCTCCTCACGTCGCCGGGTTTTTTATAGAGGCAGGTTTAGAAGAACTTACGCAAATACTCAGTCAGACAAAGAATCGCCATGGCCTGACCATAAGGCATTGAGGTCAGCGGAATTTCGCGATAGAAATCAAGGTTCGATCCCATACCGGTGCCAAAGGAGGTTTGCAGCAGTTCCCCTTCCGGGGAAACGTGTTTAACGATGCCTTTAATGGCTTTCTCCGCCACGTCGGCATACTCCGGCCCGACATAACGTTTACGTACGGCTTTCAGAATACCGTAAGCAAAACCGGCGGTCGCTGACGCTTCCAGATAAGAGTTCGGATCGTCAAGCAGCGTATGCCACAGGCCGCTCTCATCCTGGCATTTTGCCAACGCCGCGATTTGCGCATTCAATACCTGCACCAGATAACGACGTACCGCATTGTTTTCTGGCAGGTCGACCAGTTCGAGGAAATCTGGAATGACGATGGTCAGCCAGCTGTTGCCGCGCGCCCAGCGGGCGTTCGCAAAGTTATGGTTGCCGTCATAATTCCAGCCGTGGAACCACAGTCCGGTCTCTCTATCCATCAGATTCTGCACATGCAGCAGGAACTGATATACCGCTTCTTCAACGTACTCCGGGCGGTTTAGCAGCTTGCCGATTTTAGCCAGCGGCAGCACGGTCATCATCAGCGTGTCATCCCACATCTGCTGATGATTCTCTTCCGCCAGCGTGATGTGCTGCATGCCGCCGTGATTGGTGCGCGGCATTTCGTTCATCGCCCATTCTGCCCAGGAGTCCAGCCACGGCAGGTAAGCTGGGTTACCGGTCTCTTCATAGCGATAGGCCAGCGTCAGGAACGGCGCCATGGTATTGACGTTTTTGGTGGTGGCACCTTCGGCAAAGCGGTCAGCAAACCAGTTGTCGATGATATCGCGCATCGCCACATCGCCGGTCTGCTGATAATACTGATGAATACCGTACAGCCCAACGCCGTGCGTCCATTCCCAGCCGGCCCAGCCTTTGGTATCAATTACGCGGCCGTCGTCGAGACGCAGCAGAAATTGGCCTGTCTCATCCTTGATATTCACCAGATTGTTGGTCACGGTCTGAATCAATGATTTCAGCTCTTCCCGGGAGATAAAATGCTCCGGTTGACGCAGTAGTGGGCTATGTTTGACGGGCCAAACTTTCATATCTTTAACCTCAGTTGTAAGTCGAATTCAATGTTGCAGCCTGCTTCAAAGAAGGTGCAGCAGGTTTATTACGATTCAGATAACCAATATTGTTGTTGCCCCACAGGGATTCGTACGGCATCCCCGCCAGCATTTCGACCGTGGCGCGTGCCTGCGGCGTCACCGTTTCTGGCATCGCATGACCGGACTCGCGCATTTTGGCGGTCTCTTCACGCAGGATGCTGTGTGTTTTCAGGTTCAGCTTAAAGCGCAGAGAGACCAGGAAACCGAAGCACAGCACCGCAATGGTACCCATGCTGAGCACCATCAAAATGGTATGGCTCACTTCCGGCGGCTGGACTTTCTGCCCGGAAACGAAACCGGACATCTGCATGATGATCCCCACCAGCATCACCGCGCCCGCCTGAGAGGCTTTACGGGTCAGGGTCATAATGCCGGCGAAGATGCCTTCACGACGCTGACCGGTAATCACTTCATCGACGTCCGCAATGTAGGTATAGGTGTTCCATGGCACATAGTTAATGCCGCCACGTCCAAGACCGGCGATAGCAGAAATCAACAGCAGCAGCGCGTAGATGTCGCTCATCCCGGCGTAATACAGCGCGGCGTAGGAGAAGGAGCCCAGGCCGAACAGTACGACGACCATGCGATAAGACGGTGCCGGTCCGAAGCGGATACACAGCGGGATCATGGCGATGACGGCGATGAACTGGAAAATAGCCATCGTACCAAGCAGGTTGGAGGCCATAGAGGCTTCCTGCATCAGCACAAACACCACGTAGTAGGTGAAGACGGCGTTGAACACGTCCTGGGCGATATAGCCGCCGAGATACATGCCAAGGTGCTGACGGAAAATTTTAATACGCAGCGTTGAGCTCAGTTCGGTGAACAGACGGCTCATGCTTTGACCAAAGGTCAGGTGTTTCTTCTCGGCTTCCGCCTTTAACGCCGCCGCGCTCCACTCATCGCGTGGACGTTCCCAGGTGAAGAACCACACGAAGGTCAACATGATGGCGCACAGTACGGAGAACACCAGGCTTGCGTAGAAGAACGAGATAGCGTTGTCTTTACCGAAGTGGCTTAAAAGGATCCCCGGCAGGAAGGAGGCCAGAATGGCGGACATCTGCGCCATGCCAATACGCGCGCCGGAGAATTTGGTTTTCTGTTTGAAGTCGTCGGTCATCTCCGGTACCAGCGTTTCGTACGGCACCAGGATCATGGTGTAAACCACATCAAAGATCAGATAGGTGACGAGGTAATACCAGAAGCTCATGTCCCCTATCCACATAAAGGAATAGCTGAACACGCAAGGAATCCCAAGCAGAATAAAGAACTTACGACGACCAAAGCGTTTGCCAAACCAGGTTGAACCGAAGTTATCGGTCAGGAATCCCATCAGCGGGCTGACCACCGCATCCAGAACCCTGGCGGTTGCGAAGATAAACGTCGCTTCGATAGGGGACAAACCACAAAAGGTGGTATAGAAATAGAGAAGCCATGCTGCGGTCAGCGCGGTTGTTCCTGCACCAAGGAAGTCTCCCGAGCCGTAGGCGAAGTAATTCGCCAGTCCAATTTTTCGCGTTCTAGTCATTGCCGTCAATCCTGTGTCTTTTATTATGGAACTCCTCCAGCCGAAAAGGCTAAGCCAAAAGGAGCACTGACACGGCTACAGTAGAAGTATGCGTAAAGGGATACCTTCCTATTTCTGCCAGTACGAGCGCGTGATTGGCAAAAACGCAAAGAGTCGTGGCACAAGCGTCACTGATTTATAAAACAACGTTTCTTTACTTTCAAAAGAGAGGGTCAAAAATGCGAGGCCGCCACCAGAATGAGGTGGCGACTGGTGAAATGTGCGTCAGCTAGCGGTAATTAACGATGATTTGAATGCTTTGCACCTTAAGTGCAGGGATTAATCTTCCGCCTCCAGGAATTTCCCAAATAAAGCGGAATGGCTCCGCGGCGGAAACCTGCGCGAAGGCCTGAGTGGTGCCGCTTAGCCCATCAAGTTCAGTACAGCGGGAGAGCGAGCACAGGCGGGTACGTAAACCCGCAGGGATGGGGCCGTTAAGCTGAATATTCCACGACACGCGGGTCGTCGAACCTTGCACCGGCTGCGAGGAGGCCAGCGGCTGTGAAGACGCCGCCTCTCCGCGATGGTTCAAGGTGATGCCCATCCGACTGGCCTGCCAGGCCCCCTCGCCCGCCGCTTGCGCCATCAAAGGCAAGAACAGTAGCCACAGACCTTTACGCATTATTTCCCTCCGATGGTCGCGGTCATGCGAATGTTACGGTTGTCGGAGAGTTCCAGATTCGATAGCACCACCAGCTGCGGCAGGCTACGACGCAGGAAACGTGACAACAGTGGGCGCAGCGCATGGTTGACCAACAGCACCGGCGGCGCGCCAAGCATCTCCTGGCGCGATAACGCTTCCTGCGTCTGGGCCAGCAGACGATCGGCCAGCCCCGGCTCCAGGCCGCCACCGCCCTGCAATGCCTGCAACAGCAAACGTTCAAGCGGCGTATCAAGACCGATGACCTGTACTTCATCATTGCCCGGGAACCAGCGTTGGGTAATCGCCCGCCCCAGCGCCACACGCACCACCGAGGTCAGCTCGCTCGGATCCGTTTGAATCGGCGCATGTTCAGCCAGCGTTTCAAGAATGGTGCGCATATCGCGGATTGGTACTTTTTCGTCGAGCAGATTTTGCAGAACTTTATGCAGCGTGGTCAGCGTCACCACGCCCGGCACCAGATCTTCGGTCAGCTTCGGCATCTCCTGAGTCACCCTGTCCAGCAGCTGCTGCGCTTCCTGACGACCAAACAGTTCAGACGAGTGCTGGCTTATCAGATGGTTAAGATGGGTCGCCACCACGGTACTGGCTTCCACTACCGTGAAGCCCTGAATTTGCGCCTGCTCTTTCAACGCATTTTCAATCCAGATGGCGTCCAGGCCAAACGCCGGGTCGGTGGTCATCTCACCGGGTAACGTCCCCGCCGCCGTGCCGGGGTTAATTGCCAGCCAGCGGCCCGGATAGGCCTCACCGCTGCCAATCTCAACCCCTTTTAATAAAATCCGATAGCGCGCGGGCGGTAAGTCCATATTGTCGCGGATATGCACTACCGGCGGCAGGAAGCCCATCTCCTGGGCGAATTTCTTACGAATGCTGCGAATACGACCCAGCAGCTCACCGTCCTGCTGGAAATCGACCATCGGGATCAGCCGATATCCAACCTCCATGCCTAACGTATCCTCAAGCTGAACGTCGCTCCACGTCGCTTCAACCGCCTGGGTGGTGCTCTCCGCCGGTTTTGACGGCAGCGAAGGTTCCGGGGCTTTCATTTCACGTCCACGGATCCACCAGGCCAGCGCCAGCAAGGCGGCGGTAAACAGTAAGAACACCAGATTCGGCATCCCCGGCACCAGTCCCAATAACCCCAGAACCCCGGCGCTCAGCAGCATCACGCGCGGGTTGCTGAACAGCTGGCCCACCATCTGTTCGCCGACATCCTGATCGGTACTCACACGGGTCACAATCACGCCCGCCGCCGTGGAGATAACCAGCGCCGGGATCTGCGCGACCAGACCGTCGCCAATCGTTAACAGGGTATAAGACTCTGCCGCCTTACCCAGCTCCAGACCGTGCTGCAGGACACCGACCAACAGACCGCCGATGACGTTAATCACCATAATTAAAATGCCGGCGATGGCATCGCCGCGCACAAACTTACTCGCCCCGTCCATCGAGCCGTAAAAATCGGCTTCCTGCGTCACTTCCGAGCGACGTTTTTTGGCCTCTTCCTCGCCAATAATCCCGGCATTAAGATCGGCGTCGATCGCCATCTGTTTACCCGGCATGCCGTCTAAGACAAAACGCGCGCCAACTTCGGCAATACGCCCCGCCCCCTTGGTAATAACCATAAAGTTGATGATAACGAGGATGATAAACACCACGATACCGATGGCGAAGTTACCGCCAACCAGGAAGTGGCCAAACGCTTCCACCACTTTACCTGCGGCTGCGCCGCCCGTGTGACCCTCCATCAGGATAATACGGGTTGAGGCCACGTTTAGCGCGAGGCGTAATAGCGTGGTGAACAGCAAGATGGTCGGGAAAGCGGCAAACTCCAGGGTGCGCTGGGTAAACATCGCCACCAGCAGCACCATAATCGACAGCGCAATATTGAAGGTGAACAGCAAGTCGAGGACGAACGCTGGCAGCGGCAGCACCATCATCGACAAGATAAGCAGGATCAGCACCGGCCCGGCAAGCACCTGCCATTGGGTGGATTTCAGGTTGTCGGGGAGACGCAGCATTGCGACAAGATTAGCCATCAGAGTCCTTCTCGTTCAAAAAATCCAGTGCCTCGGGCACCGGTAAGTTATCCGGTTTTTTCGGCTGCACGCCGCCTGCCAGTTTCCAGCGTTTGAGCTGCCATACCCATGCCAGCACCTCTGCGACCGCGGCATACAGTGCGCCGGGGATCTGCTGACCGATGTCGGCATGGCGATACAAGGCACGCGCCAGCGGCGGTGCTTCCAGCATCGGAATGCGATTTTCTTCACCGATTTCACGAATACGCATCGCCACCAGCCCCGCACCTTTCGCCACCACCTTCGGCGCGCTCATTTTGTTTTCGTCATACTGCAAGGCCACGGAATAGTGGGTAGGGTTATTGACGATGACATCCGCTTTTGGCACATCCGCCATCATGCGCTGACGCGCGGCGGCACGCTGCATCTGACGAATACGCCCTTTCACGTGCGGGTCGCCTTCGCTTTGTTTAAATTCATCGCGGATATCCTGACGCGACATCCGCAGTTTTTTGAGATGGCTGTGGATTTGCCAGAACACGTCAAAACCCACCATCGGAATGATGCCCAGTGCCACCAGTAAGGCGCACAGCCCAACCATATTCAGCGCATTCCCCATCGCCGCCATCGGCGACTCGCTGACCAGACGCATCATTTGCGGCCAGTGGAACCACATGAAAAAGCCCGCCACGCTGCCCATCAGCACCGCTTTCATAATGGCCTTCACCAACTCCGCCGCCGTCTGCGCGGAGAACATCCGTTTGATACCGGGCAAAGGGTTGAGCTTATCGAGCTTAAAGGCGATGGATTTACCGCTAAACACCAGGCCGCCCAGCATCACCGGCGCCACCAGCGCCACGGTCATGACGCCAACAATCAGCGGCAATAGCGCCAGCATGGCTTCTTTTAACAGCAGGATAATTTGCCCGAGTATCAGATTCGGGTCGCTGACAATACTGTGGTCAAAGCGCAGACCGCCGGATAAGAGATTGGCTAACCGACGCGCCAGCGACTCACCGCCGAGCCACAGCACACAAACGCCCACCAGCAACATCAATAATGACGTCAGCTCTCGGGATCGCGGGATCTGCCCTTCCTCTCGTGCTTTTTCGAGTTTTTGGGGTGTGGGGTCTTCTGTTTTGTCGTCGTCGCTTTCTTCTGCCACGGCATTACTCTCGCAGATGGGGTCAAGGGTATTATCCCGGCGCGGGCTTTGACCAATGCGGAGAATAGCGGAATGAAAACAGAGGAATTCAACCGTTAGGGGAATACGGCAGCTGAGTTAGCCGGGTAGACATCGCGCCCACCCGGCAAAAGGAGAAGAGGTTAAAAGCCTAAACTGTCCAGCAAATCGTCAACCTGATCCTGGCTTGCGACCACGCCCGCCTTCGAGGTATCCACCTGCGGGCCGTTGAGAAGACTTTCATTTTCCCGTTTTTGTCGAGCGCCCTGCTCCGGGATATTTTCCAGCAGTACCATCAGCAGCTGGCGTTCAATCTCCTGAATCACATCCATCATGCGCTTAATCACCTGGCCCGTGAGGTCCTGGAAATCCTGCGCCATCATGATGTCGAGCAACTGCGCGTTGGTGAAACTGGTGTGCGCGGGAACTTCACCGAGATATTGCCGGGTGTCGCTCACCAACTCGCGCGCGTCAGCCAGCTCAATCGGGTTTTCAAACCACGCATCCCAGCGCGTGGAGAGCGCTTTCGCTCCCTTTTCCATTTCGTCTTGATGCGGCTGCGACGCCTCAACGCTATTAAGCGCGCGCTCCGCCGCCTGCGCGGTCATTTGCACCACATAATCCAGACGATCGCGGGCGTCGGGTATCGCTTCCGCCGCTTCCGCAATGGCCTGATCCAGCCCGAGTTCACGCAGGCTATCGCGCAACATACGGGTCAGATTGCCAATGCGGCTGATAATGTCCGCGGCGGAATGTTCTTCGCCGGGCTTAATGAAAGATTGCATCATCATAGTCACCTTACATGCCCAGTTTCTCGAAGATTTTGTTCAGCTTTTCTTCCAGAGTTGCCGCGGTGAATGGCTTCACCACATAACCGCTGGCACCCGCTTGTGCGGCGGCGATAATGTTCTCTTTTTTCGCTTCGGCCGTGACCATCAGTACCGGCATTGCTGCCATCGTCCCGTGGGCGCGAATGGTTTTCAGCAACTCCAGACCGTCCATATTCGGCATGTTCCAGTCAGAGATAACAAAACCAAACCCGCCAGCATTGAGCTTATTTAACGCATCGACGCCATCTTCCGCCTCTTCCACGTTATTAAACCCCAGCTCTTTAAGCAGGTTACGCACAATGCGACGCATGGTGGAAAAGTCATCCACGACCAAAAACTTAAGCTCTTTATCCGCCATCTAATTATTCTCCTGATTCAAATACGTATTGCCTGTCCGGCACTGATTTTCGCCAGCATCTGCTGGCTTACCTGGCTAAGATCGACCACTTCGCTGACGCCACCGGTATTGATGGCCTCACGCGGCATGCCGAACACCACACAACTGGCTTCATTCTGCGCGATGGTCCAGGCACCGGCCTGGTACATCGCATGCATCCCGACCGCTCCGTCGTTGCCCATGCCGGTGAGGATGACCCCAACGGCATTACGCCCCGCAAACTTCGCGACCGAATGAAACAGCACATCAACCGACGGGCGATGGCGATTAACCGGCGGCCCGTCGTGAATTTTGATTTGATAGTTCGCCCCGCTGCGCGACAGCTCCATATGCTTGTCGCCCGGCGCAATATAGGCATGGCCCGGCAGCACGCGCTCACCGTCTTCGGCCTCTTTCACCGTTATCTGACACAGCTTATTGAGACGTTCCGCAAACGAGCGGGTAAAGCCCGGCGGCATATGCTGGGTAATCAGCAGCGCGGGACTGGAGAGCGGCAACGGCTGCAACACATGGCGAATGGCCTCCGTACCGCCGGTGGATGCGCCGATCGCGATCAACTTTTCAGAGCTGAGCAGCGGCCCGGCTTTCAGCGTTGCCGGAACCGGCTGCGTTTTATGCGCGGAGACGCGCGCTCTTGAGGCGGCACGCACTTTTTCGGCAATGGTTTCGCTGTAAGCCAGCATCCCTTCGCGAATGCCCAACTGCGGTTTGGTGACGAAATCTACCGCCCCCAGCTCCAGCGCACGCAACGTGACCTCGGAGCCCTTGCCGGTCAGCGATGACACCATCACCACCGGCATCGGCCGCAAGCGCATCAGTTTTTCCAGAAAATCCAGACCGTCCATTCGCGGCATTTCCACGTCCAGCGTCAGCACGTCCGGGTTGTATTTTTTAATCAGATCGCGGGCGACCAGCGGATCGGGCGCGGTCGCGACCATTTCCATATCGTCATGATCATTAATAATCTCCGTCATGATTTGCCGCATCAGCGCCGAATCATCCACCGACAAGACCCTGATTTTACTCATGCTCTTCCCTTACTTAACGCGTAGACCGTTTGGCCGCGCAGGCTGAACTCGCGAGCGAGATGACTGAAGTTCTCCGAATGTCCGGCAAACAGCAGACCGTCCGGTTTTAGCAGCGGCACAAAGCGCTTTAATATCGCCTGCTGAGTCGCCTTATCGAAATAGATCATGACGTTACGGCAGAAGATGGCATCAAACGGGCCGGAGATAGCATATTTCGCGCTCAGCAAATTCAGCGCGCTAAACTCAACGTAGTTGGCAAGCTCAGAACGCACGCGCACCAGCCCACTGTGTGGCCCGGTACCGCGCATGAAATAACGCTGGAGCTGCTGTTGCGAAAGAGTTTTCAGCTCTTCTTGTCGATAAATCCCGCTCTGCGCCTTTTCTAACACTTCGGTGTCGATATCGCTGGCAATGACTTTCCAGCGCCCGGGCGCTGTGCCCAACGTATCGGCAAGCGTAATGGCAATGGAGTACGGTTCCTCGCCGGTAGAAGCCGCCGCGCTCCACACGCGGTATTCGCCCTGACGACGCGCAGCATGTTCCGCCAGCGTCGGAAAGTGATGCGCTTCACGAAAGAACGCGGTCAGATTGGTGGTCAGCGAGTTAATAAACGCCTGCCACTCCGCGCTGTCGCCGTTGGCTTCAAGCAGGCTGAGATAATGCCCAAAGTCATCCAGATTCAGCGTCCGCAGACGTCGAACCAGGCGGTTGTAAACCATGTCACGTTTGTGATCGGCCAGCACAATTCCGGCGCGCTGGTAGATCAGTTGACAGATCCGACGAAACTGCGCGTCGGTGAGCGTCAGGCGCTGCGTCAGTTGGCTCAGTAATTGCGATTGCCCATTTGGCAGAGATACGGTCATAGCGCCTTCTTACATCACATCAATTCAGGAAACTGCGGGTATCGCGGACAGGGGAACAGGTTCAGGCTCCACCTGTGCTTTCACGACTTCTTCAAGTTCAAATACGGATACGAGGGTGGATAAGCGTTCAGCCTGGTCTGCCAGCTGCTGCGTTGCCGCCGCACCTTCTTCCACCAGCGCGGCGTTTTGCTGCGTCACCTGATCCATCTGGCTGACCGCCAGCGCCACTTGCTCAATCCCCCGGCGCTGTTCATCTGACGCGGAGGCGATCTCGCCCATGATGTCGTTAACCTGAGTCACCGACTGGACAATTTCGGCCATCGTATTGGCGGAGGTTTCCACCAGCGCAGACCCTTGCTGGACGCGGGAAACGGATTCTTCAATCAGCACCTTGATCTCTTTAGCCGCCTGCGCGCTTCGGCTGGCGAGGTTGCGAACTTCCCCCGCCACCACCGCGAAGCCACGGCCCTGCTCACCGGCGCGCGCGGCTTCCACCGCTGCGTTCAGCGCCAGAATGTTGGTCTGGAAAGCAATGCCGTCGATAACGCTGATAATGTCGCTGATTTTCTTCGAACTGGTGGCGATATTGTGCATTGTCTGCGCCACGTGGCTGGCCTGTTCACCGCCGCGTTTGGCGGTGTCGGCGGCTCCGTGGGCAAGTCCAGACGCCTGGCGAGCGTTATCGGCGTTCTGGCTGACCGTTGCCGTAAGCTGCTCCATACTGGCGGCCGTTTGCGCAAGCGAGGCCGCCTGCTGTTCGGTGCGGGCCGAGAGATCGTTATTCCCGGCGGCAATTTCTGAAATCCCGGTATGCATGGCGGAACTTCCCAGACGCACATGGCCCACGGTTTCACGCAGCGATTTTTGCATCGCCTTCAGACCGGCAAAGATGGCGCTGATTTCGTTCTTGCCGTATACGGCGATAGGTCGGGCAAGATTACCTTTGGCGATGCTGTCAAAATGGCTGCTGATAATCGCCAACGGCTGCACCACTATCCGCCGCACCCACCATAACGCCCCGAGCATGATCACCACGGAGATGACTACCATCGCAATAAACATCATGGTTGAACGGGCGTAGTCCCCCTGACTTTCCTGCTCGGCTGAGGCGACATAATTTTCGATATTCTTACGCCAGCTCTGGTAATCGTTGTCGAACTGGTCTTGTGATTTCTGGATTGGCGCGGCGACAAACTCCGCTAACTGGTTGTTCTCAAGCCAGGCCGTCTGGTGCGACAGCATGTCAAACCAGGCACTAAAGGTTTTAGCCGTCTGATTTTGCAACTCTTTGTCACGAACGTTCGTCAGCGGTAGTGCCATAAAGCCTTTAAACAGGGCCTCAGCCTTTGAAAGCTCTTGTTTCACCTCATCAACCATGCCGCGGACTTCCCCAGGCGGATAGCTCAGCGCCGTCAGCGTGCCGGCCTTGTTCAGCATCATGCTGGCTTGCAGCATGGAGGCGCGGGATTCCGTTAACGCGTTAAGCTGCTGGCTGCTCTGGTCAACCTGGTAAATATTGTTTTGCCCATCGCGGAAAGCCCAAAAAGAGAGTCCGTTACTGCCAATCTGCAAAAAGCCGCAGAGGATCAAAATCAGAAACAACGTGGTAGAGATTCGAAGACGATAAAGCATCACCACACTCCTAAAGACGGCCATTAACCGCAGATATCATTAAAAGGTTTCCCAGTTGTTGTCGGCCCGAACGTTGACGGCGGGCGTCAGGCGTGTCGGCGCAGCGGGCGCTGTGGCTTCACGACTTGTCGGAGTGGCATTCAGGCGAAAAGCGGCCACCGCCTGATTTAAACGTTCGGCCTGTTCTTCAAGCGCCGCCGCCGCGCTGGCGGACTCTTCCACCAGCGAGGCGTTTTGCTGCGTCACGCTGTCCATTTCCGCCACCGCGATAGCCACCTGGTCGATTCCCCGGCTTTGCTCATCGGAGGCCGAGGAAATTTCACCCATGATGTCGGTTACGTGGGTCACGGCGTTGACGATATCGGTCATGGTTTCGCCAGCGCTCTCCACCAGCACAGAACCGGTATCGACTCGCGCCACAGAATCTTCAATTAACGCTTTGATCTCTTTTGCCGCCTGCGCGCTACGGCTGGCAAGATTACGCACTTCTCCCGCCACCACCGCAAAACCGCGCCCCTGCTCACCGGCGCGTGCAGCTTCTACTGCTGCATTGAGCGCGAGAATATTGGTCTGGAAAGCAATGGCGTCGATAACGCCGGTTATGTCAGAGATTTTCTGTGAACTGGCGGCGATCTCATGCATGGTATTCACCACGCCGTTGACCACATTGCCGCCGCGCTGGGCCGTTTCTGAGGCGCTAAGCGCCAGATGCGAAGCCTGACGCGCATTTTCTGCGTTCTGCTTCACCGTGGCCGTCAGCTGTTCCATGCTGGCCGCCGTTTCCTCAAGCGAGGCTGACTGCTGTTCAGTGCGCGCGGAAAGGTCGTTATTGCCCGCCGCGATTTCGCTGGTGCCGTGATAGATGGCTTCAGCCCCTTCGCGTACGTGGGTCACGGTATCGATAAGCGAGTTCTGCATATGGCTGACGGTGTCGGCCAGTTCGGTGATTTCGTTGCGCCCACTTAGCGTCAGACGCTGGGTAAGATCGCCTGCAGCAATATGGCGAATATGTCCCATCACCGCCGACAGCGGTTTAAGCAAAATGGCGCGAATACCGAACCAGGCGGCCACCATGACGACGACGAGGACTATCGCCAGAATCACCAGTTGCCAGCGGGCAAACTGATAGTCACTGCTGCTGGTGGTAAACGCGTGCTGGTAGAGCGCTTCACTCTGGCTTGCATATTGAGTCATCGCCTCACCTAGCGCATTTTGCATGCCTTGCGTGGGCTGAGCGAAATAGGCGTCCATATTGCCAGCGTCAAGAAAAGCCAACAGCTCTTGTAAGGCCGTGAAATAATTCTGATAGGTTGTTGTGACCTGAGCGCTGGCCTCCCTCATCTCGGGCGGCGGAGAAAGCTGGCTAAAGCGTTCAAAATGGCCTGCCGCCTGGGTCAGCGTGGCTTTGGCATTTTTCAGCAGCTCCGTTTTGGCGCTGCTTTGCTGATTTTGCGTATCCATCATCATCCGCGCCGAGGAGCGGCTGAGGTTGATACGCGTTTGCAGCATCAGATCCCACGCCTGGGTGAGTTCTGTTTGTTGGGTACGAAGCGTATTAGAGAGCGCAAAACTTTGTTGGTTTTGCTGTAACGACGAGAACAAAAAGCTCCCGGAGACTAACTGCAGAAGCGCGAAGACGACCAGCACCAACATCAGCAGTGTGACAACGCGGATACGGTTTAACATACAACACCTTCTCTATATTCAGTTATCGCTGTTATCGGCATCCTAAAAAGAAACTTTATGCGCGCCAGGGGGAAAAATCGTGGGCAGGAGAAGGGGTACGGCGCGGCGGGCAGCGAGTCATTGAATCAAAACATTTTTTATAAATACTAAAAAAAAGTTGTAAATGACCCGGGTTTCATACAATTTATGTAATGAATGAATTGATGGTATTACATAATAAAAATGCATTATTTCATCGCGGGGCAATTTCGTAATCTGACGGAGTATTTTTTGTGGCAAACGCGAATAAACTCACGATTTTTATCGTGATTTTCATGCTGGCGGGGATTCTCACCGGCGCAATGATCCATTCTTACGCATCAGCAAACACCATTCAGGTCTGGTCCAGCAACATCACTCTCTTCACCGATATATTTCTTCGGCTTATCAAAATGGTGATAGCACCCTTAGTCTTTAGCACCTTGACTGTGGGCATCATGAAGCTGGGGGAAACCTCGACGATCGGTCGCGTCGGCGGCAAAGCCATGGTTTGGTTTATCAGCTCATCGGTGCTGTCGATTCTGGTCGGGCTGTTTATCGTCACCCTGCAACATCCGGGCAGCGGCCTGAATCTGGCCATACCGAAAGATACCGTCGATACCGGGCTTGCGGTCAGCGGCATGAGCCTGAAAGGTTTTCTTTCTCACACCATTCCGACCAGTATTGTCGGCGCGATGGCCGATAACGAAATTCTGCAAATTGTGGTCTTCTCGATGTTCTTCGGCATCGGCGGTGCGTCGCTTGGGCAGAAGTTTAACGCGCCCCTGGTTGCCGCGCTGGATGTGGTTTCCCACATCATGCTCAAGGTGACGGGTTACGTGATGTACGTTGCGCCGCTGGCGATTTTTGCCGCCATCTCATCGGTGATTGCGACGGAAGGTCTGGGTATTTTGCTTAACTACGCGTCGTTTATTGGCGGCTATTATGTGGCGATTGTACTGACCTGCTGCGTACTGGTGGCGATTGGCTATATGGTGCTGAAAAAAGACGTGTTCCGTCTGCTCAGTATGCTCAAAGATCCGGTACTGGTGGCTTTCACCACCAGCAGCTCAGAAGCGGCTTACCCGAAAACGCTTGAGCAGCTGACCAAATTCGGCTGTTCCCGTAATATCGTCTCTTTCGTGCTGCCTATCGGTTACTCGTTTAACCTGGTGGGCTCGATGGTCTATTGCTCCTTTGCCTCGATGTTTATCGCCCAGGCGTACAATATTCACCTGAGCTTCTCAGAGATTGCCGTGCTGATGCTGACGCTGATGCTGGCATCGAAAGGGATTGCCGGGGTACCGCGTTCGGCACTGGTGGTGCTGGCGGCAACCATTCCGAGCTTTAACATTCCGGTGGCGGGCATTTTGCTCCTGATGGGCATTGACCACTTCCTCGATATGGGGCGTTCAGCCATCAACGTGCTGGGTAACGGCGTGGCGACGGCGATGCTGTCGCAGAACGAAGGTCAGCTTAGTGAAGTTGAGCCTGAGGTTGTACAGCAGAATATGTAATTGTTGAGTCGATCCCGGCGGCGCTTCGCTTGGCCGGGCTACGCTCAAATGTAGCCCGGCCAAGCGAAGCGCCGCCGGGATTGATACCAGAAAGTTAGATAAAGATACGCAGACCAACAGCAGCCAGATGGTCTGCGACGTTGTCAGACTCGTCGCTATTACCGCTGGCTTTCTCATAGCCATATTCAATATACGTTACCGCATTCTTGCCTAACCAATAGTCCGTACCGAGCGTGGTCGACTGGAAGTGCTGCCCGTCCATAGCATCGCCCCCTTCCGTCCAGTCGAAGTTCGCGTAAACGCTCCACTGTGGCGTGATTTTAAACTGCGAAGCGTATTCCAGCCCCAGAATGGTTTCCTGATCGTCAGTCTGATGACTGGTACCGCTGGTTGCCGCCTGGACGTCATCAACTTTGTTGATGTAGTAGGTGGCCTGCGCCCCGTTATACCAGGTGAAACCGGCAAAGTTAGCGGTGTATTTGGCGTTCATCCCCATCGAATAGGTATTACCATCATAGGATGGGCCGGTTACCGTCGTCACCGGCACCGTTCCGCCGTGGGGCCCGACCGGAACATCGGTGGTCACGGAGCCCTGGTTTACCGTGTAGTTGTTATAGGCCGCAGCCCCGGAAACAGAGAAGCCATTTTCAAAGCGATATTGTGCCGCCAGCGCCGCCCCGCCGTGGACGGTTGCGGAACCATCGTGATAAGCGTCATGCATATCCGGGCCGTCGCCATAACCGCTACCGAAGCCAATTTTATCGACGTCATCATTCCCCTGCCCCATTACACCCAAGGTGAAAGCGTTGGTGTTGTAATAATAGATTGCCGCAGAGTTGATAATATCGGTCGACATCCCGGCGGTGTCGTGTTTTGCCTTACCGCCGTACGCATAGGTGGTATCAATCCCGAGGCCCCAGTCGGTCGGTGCATATTGCTTGCCGAAGGTGACCACCCCATAGTTTTCGTTACCGACACCCGCATAAGCCTGGCGGGTATACACATCGTTGCCCTGGTCGTCGGTGGCGGAATCCAGTCCATGAATCCCGGTTTCGTAATACCCTGCCGCGTAATAGCCGTCGTCATTAATTTTCTGTCGCAGGGCGACGCCCAGGCGCGAGTCATTATTCTGAATATTATGTTCTACGCTATGCGCCGAATCGTCTTTCGCCATAAGACGTACGGAGCCCATGATGGATATCGCCGTATCGTCATTTTGATAAACCATCTCGCCTTTGGTTTGCGTTGCGGTATAGGCCGGAGAAGCCTGCTCGCCGCTGCTTGCCAGCGCATAGACTGGCGTCCCCACCGCGGCGGTAATAGCCAAAGCGATAATAGAAGGTTTCAGCATTACATTTTTTACGCGCATAGAAATCCCTTAATCAATATTTAAGATTATTTTTAGTGACAATTAAATTGAATAATCGGATAGCGATATTGCTCTCCACGCCGTGGATAGTAATAGCTGTCTGAATCTCTTTTCTATGCGCATAAATTAAAAATAAGACTGCCATCACTAAGAATTATTTTCTTTCGTGAATTCATAAAATGAAGATTATTTTACAAATAAGGCAAGGGTATGTGACTAACCCTCAGAAATTACTCACTCTTATTTATAATCATTTCCTGATGTAAATTTAAAACCAATCCACAACAGTAAATGAACAATAAAAACATATGAATAAGACAACCCAAACAATAAAAATCAACATAAAAATTTCATAGCAGCCTAATTTATTGGCCCAGCAAATAACGCCAGCGCGGGATAATGCGATTTTTCAATAACAATAGCGCGGTAACTTTCGAATGAAAGATTCGCTAAATAATTTCTTTTTGGAATAGCAATAATTTATACGAATATAAAAAGATGGGGTAAAGCGGGGAAATAAAAATAAACAAGAACAAACAGTATAAAAATGATAACCCGGCATGTCTTAAGCGCACATTTTTACATTATCGTGTTGTAACGAAAAATAGTGCGTTGCCTCACAATGTAAATAAGGCCCACCGTATAACTACGATGAGCCTTATTTTATTAAGCTGCGTGGCTGGCTGCGCTATCCAGCAGCGCCATCTCTTCGCTATTAAGTAACTTCTCAATGTTTACCAGAATCAACATACGGTCGCCCAGTGCGCCCAGCCCGGTCAGATATTCCGTTGACAAGGTCACCGCAAATTCCGGTGCCGGACGAATCTGCTCGGAGGCCAGTGACAGTACGTCAGAAACGCCATCGACAACAATGCCCACCACCCGCTGCCCGAGGTTCAGGACAATCACGACCGTATTGTCGTTGTACTCAACGTCTTCCTGGCTGAACTTCACGCGCAGATCGACAATCGGTACGATGACGCCGCGCAGGTTGGTTACACCTTTAATAAAGGCTGGGGTATTGGCAATGCGCGTTACCTGATCGTAGCCGCGGATCTCCTGCACTTTGAGGATATCGATGCCGTACTCTTCATTACCCAGCGTAAAGACTAAAAATTCCTGCCCTGTCGGTTCGCCCGCCAGCTTTGTTACATTCGTCATTCCGGTCATGTTTTTACCTTTTCTTTAAGCGTTTCAGGCGGCAGTGTTCGCCAGACGTTTTTCACGATTTAATCCCTGCAGTGCCGAGACATCGACAATCAGCGCTACGCTTCCGTCACCGAGGATGGTGGCCGCCGAAATCCCCGGCACCTTGCGATAGTTGCTCTCCAGGTTTTTCACCACCACCTGGTGCTGACCAATTAACTGATCGACCAGCAGCGCATAGCGACGACCGGCGCTTTGCAAAATCACCACAATGCCCTGCGTGGCTTCGGTTTTTGCCCCCTGCACCTCGAACGCCTTCCACAGTTCCACCAGCGGCAGGTATTCTCCGCGCACTTCCAGTACGCGCTCACCACCTGCCAGCGGATGCAGATCTTCTTCGCGCGGCTGTAGAGATTCCATGACCGCGTTCAGCGGCAGGATAAAGACCTCTTCACTCACTTTCACCGACATACCGTCGAGGATCGCAAGCGTCAGCGGAAGCAGGATGCGAATGGTTGTCCCCGCGCCCTGGCGGGATTTAATTTCAACGTGGCCGCCCATCTCCTGGATATTTCGCTTCACCACGTCCATGCCCACGCCGCGCCCTGAAACGTCAGTCACCTGCTCAGCGGTTGAAAAACCGGGCGCGAAGATCAGCATACCGACCTCTTCATCGGTCATGTTTTCGCTGACCGCCATGCCTTGCGAGACGGCTTTGGCCAGGATGCGCTCGCGGTTTAATCCGGCGCCATCGTCGGTCACTTCGATACAAATGTTGCCGCCCTGATGCTCTGCGGACAGCGTTAAATTCCCCACCGCCGATTTTCCCGCAGCCAGGCGCGCTTCCGGCGATTCAATGCCGTGGTCAAGGCTGTTACGCACCAGGTGCGTGAGTGGGTCGATAATGCGTTCAATCAGGCTTTTATCCAGCTCCGTTGAGCTACCGATTTGCGTCAGTTCAACCTGCTTGCCGAGTTTACTTGCGAGGTCGCGCACCAGGCGGGGGAAGCGGCTAAAGACGTATTCCATCGGCATCATGCGGATAGACATCACCGACTCCTGCAGGTCACGCGCATTGCGTTGCAGCTGGCCCATGCTGGTAATCAAATCACCGTGCGATACCGGATCCAGGGCGTTGGAACGCTGTGCCAGCATCGACTGCGTGATCACAAGCTCGCCCACCAGGTTAATCAGCTGATCGACCTTTTCCACCGCCACGCGAATACTGCTGGATTCACTGGTACGCGCCGCCGGTTTTTCCCGCTCGACGCGAGGAGACGTAGGCTGCGGATTAACCGCAGCCGGAAAGTCGACCGGTGCCGCGATCACCTCTTCATTCATTACGCTCTCTTCTGCAACCGACGCCACCGGGCTGAACTCAATCTGGTCTGCCTCAATCACAAAGCACAGTACCGCCACGATATCGTCCTGATTCACCTCACCGTCAATGATTGCCGTCAGGGAGTCTGCGGTTTTGCTGACCTGGCTTAAGGTGGCGAGGTTGCCCAGTTCTTCTTCAAGCATCTCTGGCTCACCGGCCTTCAGGCGCGACAAGGTAATTTGCGTTTGACCCGTAACGGCGGCAGGCGCGAGAGAGTCCGCGTCTTCCTGCGCGCCATTATCCACCACGCTCAACCGGGTATTACCGGTAGGCTGTGAAATGCTTTCGCCTTTTGCTTCCAGCGCAAGTTGGCGCAGCGCATTGCAGATATATTCGAAGCTGGCAGCATCCGGTTCGCTGGAGCTTTTATAGGCGTCGAGCTGTTCCTGCATAATATCTTTGGTTTCCAAAAACAGGTTGATAATATCGGTATTAAGCTGCATTTCCCCGCGCCGGGCCTCATCCAGCAGGTTCTCCATCAGGTGGGTCGTTTCCTGCAAGATGGTGAAGCCAAACGTGCCCGCCCCGCCCTTAATCGAGTGCGCCGCGCGGAAAATCGCATTCATCTGTTCAGCATCAGGGTCATCCACTACCAGGTTCAGTAGATGCTGTTCCATATCGGCCAGCAGTTCGTCGGCCTCATCAAAAAACGTCTGATAAAAATCGCTGATATCCATGCTCACGCAATCACCTCGGGTCGGGTTGTGGCGGCGTAGTACCCGCCGCGGATGATGAGATCGTCGGCGACTGTAATACGCTTAAAGGTTCATTCTGGCTCTCGGCATTCTCGTGGAGAATGGCCTGTTCAGCCTGGTTATTCAGCACCAGCAGGCTGATACGACGGTTAATCGCATCCCCGCCACGCGCTGAGAGGCGCATCGAGTCTGACATCCCGATAACGCGTAAAACTTTGCCGTCGTCTAATCCTCCGGTCACCAGTTCCCGACGCGAGGCATTGGCACGGTCAGCGGACAGCTCCCAGTTGCTATATCCTCGTTCACCGTTGGCGTACGGGTAATCATCGGTATGGCCGGAAAGGCTAATTTTGTTGGGGATCTCATTTAGCACCGGGGCAATGCCGCGCAGAATATCGCGCATATACGGCTCCACCTCAGCGCTCCCGGTTTTAAACATCGGGCGATTCTGGCTATCAATAATCTGAATACGCAGCCCTTCTTGTACCAGATCGATTTTCAGATGCGGACGCAGCGCTCTGAGTTTCGGATCGGCTTCGATCAGTTGATCCAGTTCGCCGCGAATACGCTTGAGACGATTCATCTCCATGCGTTTTTTCAGCTCATCAATATTGGGCTGTTTGTGCACTTCACCCTGTTGCTGGGTCACATCATCACCGCCGCCGGGGATAGGGCTATCGGTATTGGCCATCCGGGGGCCGCCTGAGATGGCGGTCGCCAGCGGCGTTCGGAAGTACTCCGCTATCTGAATCAGCTCTTTGGGACTGGAGATGGAGATAAGCCACATCACCAGGAAGAACGCCATCATCGCCGTCATAAAATCGGCGTAAGCAATCTTCCACGATCCATGCGCGCTACCGTGTGATTTATGCTTACGCCGTTTTACGACGACGATTGGGTGTGATTGGTTTTTCATGCGTCCTCGGTGGTCGTCTGCTGCTGGCCTGCCGGATTACGCACCGCGCGCACATGCTCCTCCAGTTCGACGAACGAAGGACGCTCGCTGCTGTAGAGCGTTTTACGACCAAACTCGACGGCAATCGGTGGCGCATAACCGTTGAGATTCGACAGCAGCGTAATTTTGACGCACTGCATCATTTTGGTGGTTTCGGCGCTTTTTTGGCGCAGGACGCTCGCCAGCGGCGAGACAAATCCGTAGGCCAGCAAAATGCCCAGGAAGGTGCCGACCATGGCGTGGGCGATAAGCGCGCCCAACTCTGCCGCAGGACGATCCGCTGAACCCAATGCGTGCACCACGCCCATTACCGCCGCGACGATACCGAATGCCGGAAGCGAGTCGCCCACCAGCGCGAGGCTGTTGGCGGGAACCTCACATTCGCTTTCATGAGTTTCAATTTCTTCATCCATCAGCGCTTCGATTTCGAAGGTGTTCATATTGCCGCTGATGATAAGACGCAGATAATCGACGATAAATTCAAGCATCACCGCATCGGCCAGGATGCGCGGGTAGCTGGCAAAAATTTCGCTTTCTTGCGGATTTTCGATGTCGCGCTCCAGCGAGAACATCCCCTGTTGACGCGATTTCGCCATCAGCCGATACAGTAGCGCCAGCAGATCCATGTACATACTTTTGGTGTATTTCGAACGGCGAAACAACAAGGGCAGCGCCTTGAGCGTTCCCTTGATGGCTTTACCATTGTTCCCCACAATAAATGCGCCGACCCCCGCCCCGCCGATGATAATCAGCTCAGCCGGTTGATACAGTGCCCCAAGGTGTCCGCCGGTCATCATGTAACCGCCGAAAACTGTCCCCAAAACAACCAGGTAACCTATTAAGATAAGCACGCTATCATCCTTTCACTGTTGACTAAGAGAGGAGACAGAATTGAGGTATTTCACCCGGCCCGGGTAAAAAAAAGCAGCGGTCGTAAAGACCGCTGCTGGCGTATTAACTCCACGTGGTGTGGGTTAAACAGCTTGCCCTATCTGTTCATCCAGCAGTTGTGGATTACTATCGGCAAGAGCGCTGGAAAGTTTACGTCTTTTTACGGCGCGTGATGGAGGCTGGCAGAGGCTACAAACAAAGCTGCCCGCTGGTTGGTGTGCATGAGTCACAAAATTACCGCCGCAAGAATGGCAGCTGGAAAGTTCAAGCAGTCCACTTTCAACAAAACGAACTAACGTCCATGCGCGAGTCAAGGCCAGTAGCGGCCCCTCATCTTGTTGTGGACACTGCTCGAGATAGAGACGATAGGCTTTTATCACGGCATCAACGCCAGAGCATTGGCCGCTTTTCAGTAAGAATTGCCAGGCATTACAGAACATGGATGAGTGGATATTTTGTTCCCATGTCATAAACCAGTCCGTAGAAAACGGCAGCATTCCCTTAGGAGGCGGGCTTCCACGCAGCTCTTTGTAGAGTTTAATCAAACGACCACGGCTGAGCTGGGTTTCGCTTTCCAGCATCTGCAAACGCGCGCCGAGAGTAATCAACTCCATGGCAAGCTGAATGTCGCGAGCTTCCTGAACAATGCTTTTTTCACTCATCATCAGGCCCTTTTCTTACGTGCAGGAGCGCCTGATTGACTGGCTTCATTCAGCAGTGCGGTGGAGAGCAGAATGCCGGTGTGAATCTGTTGCAGATCGTCCACACGTGATTCTTGTGTAAGACGGGTGATGGTTTGGGCGTTATCAAAACGGAACTGGCAAACCAGTTGGTTGGTTTCCGCCAATTTCACCATCTGTGGGAGCGTCAGTTCCCCAAGAACTTTTGCCATATCCTCGTTGATACCAAGGCGGAACATAGCAGAAGCCTTATCCTGACCAATCAAACGCTGTGCAAGAAGCAGATAAGACAAATTGATGTCATAAATATGCTTTAGCAACTCGGATGTATGCATTTTCCCCATCCCGAATAACCAATTTAGTACTCTATGCGGTCAAACCGCATACCCCGTGATGTCGTCGGGCAAGGCCCGATAAAAAAAATGAATCGGTCGAAATGCATGGCCAATCAGGTTAATCCTGTATCGATTATCGAGTAACGTTTTCACTTTATGCCCCGACGAATCTAAACATTTCTTACAATTTACTAAGATTTTTCCTAATTCGACGCAACTTTACTCGCCAGATGTGACACATACAATGTTACCCCACTGTTAATTTGAAATTTATGTGATCGCCGTCACAAAATCAAACTGTCTTTTACACGCCAATCTATCAGCCTTCATTGTATTTTGGTCAAATAACGTACAGATAAAACGCTATTTTATTCCCCATCTGCGTATATTCATTCACCGAAACTATTTAATAGCCATTCAGATCGACAGGTCTGGTGATCCGCTATTTACGAGAAACTTGCTACAGATCATCTTTTTTACGGTCTATTGAAATTTACTTTAAATTCAATAGATTAAAAATTCACCTCTTTGTGAGCCGATTTCTTTGCATACTAATTACTTTTAATTAACAAATGTTCACCAAAAATTAAATATTGAGGAAATATTTTGATTACATCATATATCAAGACATGTTTATGTCTGGAGCGTAGGTTTCAGCCCGTGATTCGCATAAAACTTGCTTATGTATTAGATTAAGTTATAGACAGGAAAATTCCGCCCGGCGCTTGCGAGCACGTTGCAAAAAGAGTATGAGATTTAAGTTAGCGTGCGAACTTTTCAAGCAAGGAGGTCTGATGTCGTACTCACATCTTTTAGTCGCGGTTGCTCCAACGCCCGAGAGCCATGCCCTACTCCAGAAAGCGGTGGCTATTGCGCGTCCCACCAATGCCAGAATTAGTCTGGTGACCCTTTCGACTGACCCCGAAATGTACAATCAACTCGCCGCACCGATGATGGAAAATCTGCGGGAATTGATGCAAGAAGAAACCCGGCAATTTTTGCAAAGCCTGGTGGATAGCGTCGACTATCCCATCTGGAAATGTCAGATAGCCTCTGGCGAGCTGTGCGAACACGTTAAAACATTTTGCCAGAAGCATCAGGTTGACCTGGTTATCTGTGGCAACCATAACCAAAGCTTCTTTTCACGCGCCACCTGCTCGGCAAAAAATATCGTTAAGGGAAGCGGTGTGGATGTGCTGTTAGTGACACTGTAACCAGGCGATTTGCGTACGCGAAAACCCCCGGGGTCGGCATAAATGCCTCGCCCGGGCTACCTATTGCGCCCCCATCCCGTAGCCCGGCCAAGCGCAGCGACGCCGGGGAAAATCGACATCTAAATCCCTCAAAAGATGCGTTTCACTTTCTGCCCACAACCCGGGGTCGGCATAAATGCCTCGCCCGGGCTACCCATTACGCACCCATCCTGTAGCCCGGTCGAGCGCAGCGACGCCGGGGAAAATCGACATCTAAATCCCTCAAAAGATGCGTTTCACTTTCTGCCCACAACCCGGGGTCGGCATAAATGCCTCGCCCGGGCTACCGCTATTTGTAGGCCGGATAAGGCAACGCCGCCATCCGGCAATCCACACCGGGCGCCCACAGGAAACCAGCGCCGTAAGTCTCGTCAAACCGTGCGTTTCGCTTTCTGCTTATAGCGGTCGAAAATCACCGCCGCCAGCAATATCAAACCACGAACCACATACTGCGAGAACGGTGAGATGTTCAGCAGGTTCATCGCATTCTCAACGGTGCCCAGAATCAAAATCCCTGCCACTACATACGAGATTTTACCAATGCCCCCTTTAAGCGATACCCCACCCAGCACACAGGCCGAGATAACAATCAGCTCATAACCAATCGAGGTCATCGGCTGGCCGCTGGTCATACGCGAGGCCAGGATAATTCCCGCCGCCGCCGACACCAGCCCCGACAGCACAAATATAATAATCTTGGTGCGAACCACAGGCACCCCGGCTAATCGAGCCGCTTCCTCGTTGCCGCCAATAGCCAGGGTATTTCGTCCAAAGGTGGTTTTATTGAGCAGCAGACCAAAGATGATTAAGCAGCCTACCGTCAGCCAGATTGGCGCAGGTAGCCCCAGCCAGTTTGCGTAACCCAGCTCAAAGAAACGCTCGTCTTCAATCCCCACCGCTTTCCCGTCGGAGATAATGTACGCCAGGCCGCGGACAATCTGCATGGTGGCAAGCGTGGTAATCAGCGCATTAATCTTAAGCCTCGCAATCACGAAACCATTGACCAGACCGCTAAGCGCCCCCAGCAGCAGACCGGCAAAGACGCCAATCCACAGGCTTTCGGTGGCATTGATAACCACCGCCGTGGTCACCCCCGCACAGGCGATAACCGAGGCCACGGAGAGATCAAAATCACCGGAGGCGAGGCAGAACAGCATTCCACAGGCGACCATGCCCGACATGGAAATCGCCAGACCCAGCCCCTTCATATTAATGAACGAAGCAAAGTTCGGCACAAAAATAGCGCAGCAGATAAACAGTACGGCGAACACCACCAGCATACCGTACTGATCCCAGATACGACCAAAGCTCACAGACGAGCGGCGAGCGCCAGGTGTTGTAACAGATGACATCATAATCTCCTTACTCAGGCCACAGCCTGACTGACTTTAGGCATCGCCAGGCTTAACGCCTGTTGTTCATTGGCGCTCTCATGGAGCAGCTCGCCGGAAATTTCGCCTTCACGCATGACCACAATGCGATCGGCAACCCCGAGCACTTCCGGCAGGTCGCTTGACGCGAACAGCACTGCAACCCCAGACGCCGCAAGCGCGTAAATCACGTTGTAGATTTCGTGTTTCGCCCCCACGTCGATACCGCGCGTCGGCTCATCAAGCAAGATGACCTTCATCTCTTCCGATAACCAACGCCCAAGGATGGCCTTTTGCTGATTTCCTCCCGAGAGGTTCATGATGAGCTGCTGCGCTCCCGGGGTTTTAATATTGAGAGATTGGATATGGTGGTCGGCATTGCTCGCCTCCCAGTCATTGTTAATAAGGCAGCCGGCGCGAATATGTTTGCGGCGGGCGCTAATGTTGATGTTGTCGCGCACCGAGTGCACCGGAATAATGCCCTCAGCTTTACGGTCTTCCGGGCACAGCATCATGCCTGCTCGAATCGCCTGCGCTGGCTTGTCGATAGTGACCTTTTTGCCATCAATGAAAATATCGCCACCGGTAATTTTGCTGCCGCCAAAGATCCCCTTCATCAGCTCACTTCGCCCGGCGCCCACAAGCCCGAACAGGCCGACAATTTCACCGCTACGCACCGACAATGAAATCGGCGTTCGGACACCCGGCGCTTTCACCCGATCAAGGCGCAGGCGTTCATCACCATATTCACGCGGCTGCCAGCCGTAGATATCACCAATATTTCGACCGACCATCGCCTGCACCAGGCGGTCATGGTTCACCGTCTGCATATCGTCAAAAGTGCAAACATAGCGACCATCTTTGAACACGGTAATGGCGTCACTGAGGGCAAAGATCTCTTCCATTCGGTGCGAAACATAAATGATCACCCTTCCCTCTTTACGTAACTCGCGGATCACCCTGAACAGGTTTTCAATCTCGCGAGCGGAAAGTGAGCTGGTCGGCTCATCAAAGGCAATGACCTTAGCGTTACGCGCCAGCGCCTTGGCAATCTCAACCATCTGCCACTGCCCGATGGAGAGATATTTCAGCGGCGTAGCCGGGTCAATATCCAGCCCCAGATGTTCAAGCTGTATGCGCGCTTCGTAATTGAGCAAAGAGCGGTTGACGATCCCGGCACGGCTCGGAAGCTGTCCGAGATAGATATTTTCTGCGACGGTCATCTCCGGGACGAGATGCAGTTCCTGGTAAATAATGGCGATACCCGCATTTAACGCCGCGGTAGTATCAGCAAAAGAAATCTCTTCTCCACGCAGCGATAGCGTGCCGGAAGTCGGCGCATAGTTACCGCTGAGAATTTTCAAAAGCGTTGACTTCCCGGCACCATTTTCGCCCATCAGCGCATGCACCTGACCGCTGTAGCAATCAAAGCTGATGTCAGATAGCGCCTTAACGCCGGGGAACGTTTTACCAATGCCGTGGAATGAGAGATAAGGGGCAGACTGTTGCATAACGAACTCTCCTTCTCCCCCCGTCGTTGCAGGGGGAGAATTATCAGGACTTAGAGGCCTTTTTTCGCCAGCTCTTCTTTGAAGTTGTCACGAGTGATAAGCACCACGTCGGTGACGGCGGTGAATTTCGGTGGTTCAACCCCTTTTTCTACCCAGTTGTACAGGAGCTCACTGGTTTTATAGCCGTGGATATCCGGGCTCGGTAACAGCGAACCGAAGAATCCGGTCGCCTGCGCTTTCGACAATTCATTGACCGCATCGACGCCGTTAATGCCGATGCCAATAACGTTCGCCGCTTTAAAGCCCTGGCCTTCCGTGGCCCGAACGCCACCGAGCACGGTGTTATCATTCATGCCGATTATCAACCATTGCTTCACTTCAGGATGCTGAACTAACAGGGAGTTACCGGCATCAAACGCGCCGGGGATATCATTGGATTTGGTTGGAACCTGATAGATCTGCTTTTCCGGGAAACCGGCAGCTTTAATAGCATCCATTGAGCCGGTGGTACGACGGCGTGCGGTATCCAGTTCGTTTGCGGTAATCGCCATGACGCCGGTGGTTTTGACATCCCAGCCGCGTTTTTGCATCTCTTTATAAAGCTCCTGGCCCTGACGCGCGCCAATCTCGCTTGCCGCCATCATCACCAGCGGTACGGTGTCCATCGGTTTGCCTTTGGCATTCACAAACTGATCGTCGACGGTGATCACTTTCATGTCATAGCTGCGGGCTTTCGCCACGATAGCAGGCCCCAGTTTCGGGTCAGGGGTACAGATAACAAAACCTTTCGCGCCGCTTGCCGCGAGGCTATCGATAGCATTCAGCGTTTTTTCGCCATCTGGCACGGCAATTTTAATCACATCAAAGCCGAGATCTTTACCCGCCTTATCCGCGAATTTCCACTCCGTCTGGAACCAGGGTTCTTCCGGTTGTTTAACCAAAAAGCCGAGTTTGAGATTTTCAGCCATAGCTGATTGTGACATAACCGCTGCCAGCCCGATCGCCGCCAGCGCTTTAGTAAACTTGTGCATGGTTAACTCCAGCCTAAATGTTCTTTTATGTAGGGGTAAATCAGATGACCGATTTAAAGTAGACATAAAACAAAGTATTAGCTGTTTCGCTTACAGCGTTAACGTTGTTGAAACATTAATAGCCCGGAATTAACTTTTCATAAGAGAGGAACATCACACCGCTGAATTACAGTAAAGTGATGCATAGATTCAGCAGATAATTACATATAAGATAGCGCGAATTGTCAGACAATTCGCGCTATTGCGAGGACTTACCAGCGATAATAGATGTGATCGGCGTGATCGCGCACCGGCGCTTCATCACCTAACAGACGGGCGGCGACGGTGAAGGCAAAATCAAACACGTGACCAAAACCTTTACCGCTTATCAGATTGCCGTCTTCCACCACCGGCGCATCAACGTATTCGCCATTTTTAACGTCCTGCCATAAATCGCCTGAACAGACATAGCGGCGGCCTTTCAACAGATCGTTGCCCGCTAACACGCGCGCGGCGGCAGAGCAGATTGGGCAGATAAATTTACCGGCGGCATCGTGCGCGGCAACAAACTTAATGACGTCCTGGTTTGCCGCCAGATTCACACTTCCCTGCGGCCCACCCGGCAGGACAACCGCGTCGTATAGCGTGTCCATGCGTTTAGCCAGCGTCGCATCCGCCACCATCGGAATATCGTGATAACTCACCACTGCACGTGATTCTGCACATGACACCAGCTCAACACCAATGTGCAGGCGACGCAGAATATCGATAGTGACAATCGCTTCCCCTTCTTCAAACCCTGGGGCGAGCAAAACTGCAACCTGTTTCATTTTAACTCCTGTCAATTTTATCAATATCGTCCTCCCCTAAAATGGGGCCGGACTTTATGTACCCTTAATTACCGCGAACATAATCCTCTTGCTGGCTTTAATCCAAAATGATCCAAAACAAATTTAACGTCATTCCGATATTAAGTACGTAGCCTTAAAATATGACTTATAACCAACAACTTTTGTCCGTGATGCCTTATTGATAACAAATAATACTTATTACGCCTAATGCGCGTTTCATTTTTTCAGAAAATATTAGAAGCAGATCACACTTTTTAAAGCAATAATGAAACATCGTTTCAATTGTTAAAAATGCCTTACCCAGAAGATGCAGCGACGTTATATTCGATACATATCAATAGATTACATAAATGCCATAGCGCTGTATTTTTTTATCAGCGTTTCTGTTGTAACGAAACGTAAAAAGCGGCTCATGAGAGTTTTCTTATATGCCTTCTGAGCGTATTATTTTCATGCTGGAGATGAATTATATTCTCCAGATTTATATAAGGATTACCTATAATAGGTAATCACACTCTAACGCGTAAATAGCGCATGGTTAGCGGCTATTTAGAACTGTGCGATGTCACGCGTATCGTTCCGACCTGGTAATAAGGATATTCACATGGCAGTTTCAGGAATGGTTCAAAAGCTTAATGCTCAGATGAATCTCGAATTTTATGCATCTAATCATTATTTGCGTTTGAGCGAGTGGTGTTCCGAACATCGACTCAATGGTACCGCAACATTTCTTCGTTCACGCGCGCAATCAAGCGTCACGCAAATGATGCGCGTGTTCGATTATATGAAGAAATCAGGTGCTTATCCGGTAGTAAAAGCGTTTGAAGCTCAGGAAGACGATTGTATGACACTTGAAGATCTTTTCCTGCAAACCATTGAAGATCATGCCCAACGTGCTTCAACGCTCTCGCAATTGACCCATGAAGCAAAAGTTCTTCATGACGATAGCACCCTGAGTTTCCTCAATGCACTGGAAGAAGAGCAGGAACAGGATGGTATCTTGCTGAAGACCATTCTGGATGAGATCCGCAACGCACGTAAGGCGGGTTTATGCATTCAGCAAACCGATCAGCATCTGCTGAATATTGTGTCACACCAAAAACATTAATCATGTCACAAGGGCGGTAACGCCGCCCTTGCTTGCCTTCCTTCCAGCACTCAGGATAAAACCTGGCCCTTTCGCACCGATTAATGCGTGGTGTCTTGCGGCGTAAACTTCAGCTCAATCAAAGCCACGGCTTTCTGAATCGCCCGCAGCGTGACCGGGTCGGCACCTGCCGGATGGGTGGTGAAATCGATGGCTTTTAGCTGTGATGCCATTTTATCGCGCACTTCAACCGGAGCGATAATGTCGATGACATCAAGGATCTGTTTGATTACCAGCTGACAGGCTACCACGTCGGAAACCAGCTCATCATTAGGGGTAAGGTTTTGAGACATTTTTTGCTCCTTTTTTGCGGAGCGTAATAGTAACCTACTTTCGCAGAAGATAAAAAAACCTGCCGTGGCAGGTTTTTTTATCAGAACATACCGCCTGGCGGTACATCTTTGAAAGTTTTGCAATAGTTCTCAAACATGCTTTTGAGGATTTTACGCATGCGCTGTTTCATGGTGACACTCCCGTTTTTTGTTATGCAGATGTTATTGTCTTTACGCACATAATATGACCTGCATCACAAAAATCAATCACTTTGAGATATAAATCACACAAAATTTATTCATTACGTTAAATTTATACAAAAATTGTTATAGAAATCTTCGACTTACTACACCTACAAATTTTATAAAAATTACGCGTTTTTTTGATAGGGTTGAAAAATGAGCGAATCTTCCCAAGCCCAAGCAACTCGCGGGGTATCCCCTGCCGCCCTGCTGGTGGCCGGTGCATTCTTTATGGAGTTCCTTGATGGGACGGTGATTGCCACCGCCCTGCCAGACATGGCTAAAACCTTTGGCGTGGAAGCCGTCGATTTGAATATCGGCATCAGCGCCTATCTTATCACCCTCGCGGTACTGATCCCCGCTAGCGGGTGGATAGCCGACCGCTTCGGTGCTCGTACCATCTTTAGCCTGGCGCTGGCCATCTTTACCGTAGCATCCGTATTTTGTGGGCTCGCCACCAGCGCCCATGAATTTGTTGCCATGCGGATCCTACAAGGCGTAGGCGGTGCTTTGATGGTGCCGGTTGGACGCCTTGCCGTTCTCCGCACCACGCCAAAGCATCTGCTGATTACCGCTATTGCGACCCTGACCTGGCCGGCACTTATCGCCCCGATTATCGGGCCGCCGCTAGGGGGCTTTATTACCACCGTGGCCGATTGGCGCTGGATCTTCTTTATTAACGTTCCGCTGGGCATTATCGCCATTATCCTGGCGCTGCGCATTATCCCGGATATCCGCGATGACGAGCGCCGTCCTTTCGACCTGCCCGGCTTTCTGGCCACCTCAGTGTCGATGGTCAGCCTGGTTTACGCGATGGAATTACTCGGGGCCGAGAAACTCAACGTCGCTCTGGTGATTGCCCTGCTGCTTATCGGCGGCGTCACCTTCTACTACGCGCTGCGCCATTTTCGCAAAACGCCGTGGCCCATGATTCGTCTGGATTCATTGCAGGTTCCGACCTTCAAGGTGACGATGTATGGCGGTTCGCTGTTTCGTGCCTCTATCAGCGCCGTGCCGTTCCTGCTGCCGCTGCTTTTCCAGGTAGGATTTGGTATGGATCCGTTCCATTCGGGCCTGCTGGTGCTGGCAGTCTTCGTTGGCAATCTGACGATAAAACCGGCCACCACCCCGCTTATCCGCTGGCTCGGCTTCCGCCGCCTGCTGCTGATTAACGGTGCGCTGAATGTCCTGGCGCTGGTTGCCTGCGCCTTCCTGACGCCGCAGACGCCCGTATGGGTGATTATGCTGGTGCTCTATCTCGGTGGCGTTTTCCGCTCTATCCAGTTTACCGGCGTCAGTACCCTGGCCTTCGCCGACGTCCCTTCACCGCAGATGAGTTATGCCAATACCCTGTTCAGTACCGCCAGTCAGTTAGCCATCGGGCTTGGTATCACGTTAGGGGCGATTGGCATTCGTATTGGTGAGAAGATAAGTTCGATGATGGCGTTAGGGGCCATACCGGGTATTAGTTTCCGCCTTGCCTTTATTTTTATTGCGCTGATTTGTCTGGTCGGCATGTTTGATACGCTTCATCTGACGCGAGATGCGGGGAACGCCGTATCGAAGAAAGTTAAAGCCTAAGCCCGGAATAAAAAAACCCACGCGATGCGTGGGTTTTTGTTTGCCGTTTGAGGTCTGTAGCTTACGCCAGAATCTCGCGAACAAAGGCTTCAATCTCTTTGTTCTGGCAGTTTTCAAAGAAGCATTCCTGGAAACGCTTGCCGGAAACGGCGGTTTTTACCAGTTCCGGGTCAATGGCGCGCAGGGTATCGAGGTAGTTTTCTTTCACTACCGCTGCTTTCACCTGGTTCAGGATACCGGCGTTACGTACCTGCGGCTCTTTACGCTCTGGCGGATAACCTTCGCCGTTACGACCGGTAAATGCTTTTTCAAACATGTAGCGGACGTTCAGCTCAGCGCCCCAGCCATAGCCTTTTGCGAAGGCCAGAGACAGCGCGTTACCGTTGTTGATCTGAGCAAACAGGAAGGCGTCAGCCGGATCCAGGCAGTAGCCGCACACCACGCCTGGGTGAATATTCAGAGACATCATTGCGCCCTGGCCGGTGCCACAGCCGGTGACCACGAAGTCGACCGCTTTCGCATTCAGCAGGATGCTGGCCATGATCCCCAGGTGAATGTAGGTCAGGTGATGATCGTTTTCATCGCACATGCCCACGTTATAGACCGGGAAACCTTTCTCATCGGCCACAGCTTTTAACTCATGATGAATTGTCGCGTTTTTGCTGGCCTGGCTATTTTCCATCATCAGTGCAATTTTCATTCTTTCCTCTCCTGAAAGCTACGCGGGCTCACCCGCAGTCGTTCGATTACATTGTAGTAACCTTACTATCAGACAAACGCACTTTCAAATTTTATGAAAAAACGTTTTGATTTTTACTGAGGCGGTCACACTTTTCGTTCTTCCTGGGATTGAAAAAACATTACATAACGCACTCTTTTTTTTCTGTCCATCGGCCAGATGGTCGACTAGACTGGAAACGGACTGGAATAGTCCTTGCTTTTTGTACGCTATTAAATGGATTGAATAGTTTTTCAAAGGAACTGACTTGTGACACAGAACTGCCGGCGTTTTCGACACGGGCTGGGTCTTCTTATACTACTGACCCTGTTAATTATTTTCGCAACTCGTGCTTACGCTATACCGCCGCAAAAGATAAAAACGACGTCAGCTATCCCCGTGTGGATACTTGATGCTGACAGTTTTGAATTCTGGCGTGATGGCAACGGGCAATTTCATGGCTTCTATCCTGAGCTTCTTCACGCGCTGAATTCGCGTTACGGCTATAACCTTACGCTACGTCCCATTGATGGTACGACCTTCGATCAACGGTTTGTCCACCATGATTACGGGCTCTATGCGAGCGTGTTGCAGACCCGTGAGTATTTGCATAACAACATCTTATCGAGTCGGCTGCTGGAAAGTACCATCGTAGCCGCCAGTATCACCCGCCCGGCCGCATCCATTAACGATCTTAATAATACCCGTGTAATTTTCCGACGCAGCGACCAGACGCAGGAGCTCGTCAGACGCGTTTATCCCACGCTACAGTTCCAGCAGATTATCGAGGTAGAAAGCAGTAACGAAGCTCTGCAAATTCTCCGCAGCGGCGGCGCAGACTTCTATATCAATGAGGATCGCGAAATCGGCGGCCCGCAGTATTACTACACGATCTCCCGCCCCTTCAATTCGCTTCGCATCACCTCATCTTTCGGCATCAGCCCGGAATTAATCTCGATGCGTAACAATATTAATCAGCTGATTAATGAATGGCAGCAAAACGGGAAATTGCAGGCGCTGGAGCAACAAAGCCAACGCGATTATCTGCGTCATAAAATGAATATCACCGATGCAGAAAAAGCCTGGCTTGCGGAAAATAGCCTCACTTTACTGTTACCCAAAAATGAGAACTTTGCGCCGATTATCTGGAAAGATGAGCAAGGCTATCACGGTAGTGCAATCGCGATGATAGAAGACCTTCGAGAGCTGCTTAACATTAATGTCAATGTGCAATTTGTAGATAGCTATCTGATTCGTATGCAAAATGAAGAATGGCCTATCCACCTTGCCGACATTATTGATGTGCGCAATGGCGCGCAGATGGAAGGGTTAGTCGGGACGTTAGTCAACGGCTATAACGCGTATTACAACAAGATTGGGCAGCCCTTTATTCTGGACGAAGAGCAAGTCCGGCATCAGCGAGTGGGGGTTATCCGCGGTTCGTTTGCCGCCTATTATCTGCGCCAGCGGTTTGGTTCTGAGGTCAACATCGTCTCACGAGCTTCAATAGATGAACTGCTGGATTCTATTGATAATAACCAAATTGACTTTATCCTGGGCGACCTCACATCGCTTGAGCAGGCGCTGCGCGGCAGCGATCTTTTCCGCGGGGCGCTGAAAGTCGCCGGACTGACCAATTCTAGCTACCAGATTGGCACCTGGATAAACGTCGATCATCCTCTGCACGCGCTGCTGGCGCAGGTGCATCTTATTTCGAACTATCGTTACCAGTTAACGCCGCCTACCCGCCTCGCTCCAACGATGTCTTTAAGCAAAAACGCACTGCAGATTATCAGCGCCGGGCTATTAGCACTGCTTATCTTTATTCTCAGCATGATGTTAATGATGTGGCGGCATATGAATAAAAACCGTGCCATAAACCGTAGCATCGTCGAAGCAATGGAAAAGATAAATCACGTCCATGATGATGAAACCGGCTGTCATATTCGTCGCGTCGCCGCTTACTGTAGCCTTCTTGCCGCTAACCTGAAGCTACCGCAGAAAAATATCCGCGCCATAGAAACGTACGCCTCGCTGCATGACATAGGCAAAATTGCCGTACCTGAGCATATTCTGCGTAAAAAGGACAAGCTCACCGAGGACGAATTCAAGCTGATTCAGCAGCACACGACAAAAGGCTGGCGAATTGTTCAGGGGCTGGTATTAGGGTCGGTAGCTGAAAATCTTATTCATTATCATCATGAAAAGTGGGACGGCAGCGGCTACCCGGAAGGGCTGGCTGGCGAAGCCATTCCGCTGGAGGCGCGCATTCTGGCGATTGCCGATGTCTATGATGCGCTGCGGCAAAAGCGGGTCTATAAGCCCAGCTTCTCCCACGAAAAGGCGTGTGAAATTATCATCAACAGCGCCGGCAGCCATTTTGATCCGGCGCTGGTCGAGGTGTTTCGTGAGCTTCATCTTCAGTTTAAGGCCATTTATGACTCACGAAGAGATTAACCTCAGGATATAGCGACTATTCAAGGGATTGCTCCTGGCAGCGAAAGCTACAATAGGCTTACGACAGATTGCGCAGAGCGACTTGATGAAAAGCCTTTTACTTATCCCGGCCCTCCTGACACTTTCCGCGTGTTCAATTCCCCGCGCCGCAAGCGTCAGTGAAGTGGACCAGACCAGCGGTATCGTGCGTTTAACCTATGGCCAGGCTATTTTACAAAATGCCAAAACCGATGATTATCTTGCCCAATCCGAAGCCAATAAGGCCTGTCAGCAGATGGGCTACGCCACGGCATTTTCTTTTGGTCAACCGATTACCACCTGCACCACCACCAGCGGCTCTGTCTGCCTGAATGAGCAGGTCACTCTCCAGTATCTATGCCGTGGAATAGCTAACGTTCCCGTCAGCTCCGCCTATTATTAAACGCTCGCGCCGGTCTTCCGGCGTTATTTAATATTTACCCCTTCTCTTCTAATATTTATGCCAATGCGTGTTATTCCCATTCGCATTATTAAATAAATGATTTTTTATTTACCTTTTGCAAATAAATTAATAACAACTTATAGTTCTGCTGTAATTAACTTGTGAAATATTTTTCTGGAGCGAAACTATGCTGAAAGCGCCAATGATCGAGAAATTAAACGAGCAGATGAATCTCGAGCTCTATTCTTCTTTACTGTATCAACAGATGAGCGCCTGGTGCAGCTTCAACAGTTTCGAAGGGGCCGCCGCATTCTTACGCCGCCACGCCCAGGAAGAGATGACCCACATGCAACGTCTGTTCGACTATCTCACCGATACCGGGAGTCTGCCGCGCATCAATACCGTCCCAACGCCGGTTGCCGAATACGCATCACTTGATGAACTCTTCCGGGTGACCTACGAACATGAGCAGCTTATCACCAGTAAAATCAACGAACTGGCGCATGCGGCAATGACCAATCAGGATTATCCAACCTTTAATTTCCTGCAATGGTATGTTTCAGAGCAACATGAAGAAGAGAAGCTGTTTAAATCAGTTATTGATAAGCTGACGCTGGCGGGTAAAAGCGGCGAAGGGTTGTACTTTATTGATAAAGAGCTGGCAACGCTCGATTCGCAAAATTAATTTTCATGCAGCGGCGTATCTACGCCGCTGCAGATTAATGACGACAAATTTTGCTTGCTGCCGTATTAAAACCTGCCTCCAGGGGAATAAACTTTCCTTTTTGCTGCAAGAACGCCACTAATTCTGACGCACTCATATTCTCAGTGGAACAGGTATGAAAACGCGCCTGCGCGCCAAAGCGTGATTGAATAGCCGCCTCCAGACTTTCCATAGTGTATTGCTCGCCTGACTCCAGCATCATATTTAAAACGTTATGACCGTGAATAGATTCCATAAATCCCCCTCAAATAAAACACCACAATAAACGGTATTTGTTTTGCATGTTTTGCGCTAACGCAGCTTTCTTTCCCTCTTTAAAATGTAAATAAAACGGTACACCTGCTGTAATTCAGATTTGACGAAATTGCGCGTTTCACATACTCTGCGCGACATCTTTGGTTGTGATGGCATTCAGAAGTAGAGGAAAGCGTGAGAAACCGTACCCTGGGGAGTATTTTAATCGTAGCGGGCACCACTATTGGCGCAGGAATGTTGGCAATGCCGCTGGCCTCTGCTGGCGTCGGCTTTGGCGTTACGCTGGTGCTGCTGGTCGGCCTGTGGGCGCTGATGTGCTATACCGCCTTACTGTTGCTGGAAGTCTATCAGCATGTCCCTGCTGATACCGGACTCGGGTCACTGGCGCTGCGCTACCTCGGACGTTACGGGCAATGGATCACCGGTTTTAGCATGATGTTCCTGATGTACGCGCTGACGGCGGCCTACATCAGCGGTGCAGGCGAACTGCTGGCTTCAAGCCTCAGCCAATGGTTCAGTTTCGATATGCCCCCTTCCCTTGGCGTTCTGCTGTTTACGGCAATCGGCGGCATGGTCATTTGCATCGGCACTTCGCTGGTCGATCTCTTTAACCGCTTCTTGTTCAGCGCCAAAATTATTTTCCTGGTGGTGATGCTGATCCTGCTTTTACCGCATATTCATAAAATTAACTTGTTAACGCTACCGCTGGAACAGGGTCTGGCGCTCTCTGCCATTCCGGTTATCTTTACTTCATTTGGATTCCACGGCAGCGTGCCGAGTATCGTTAGCTATATGAGCGGCGATATTCGCAAGCTTCGTCGGGTGTTTGTCATCGGTAGCGCGATTCCATTGGTGGCCTATCTGTTCTGGCAGCTTGCCACGCTGGGTAGCATCGACTCCCCGGTATTTAGCGCTTTAATGGCGGAGCACACCGGGTTGAACGGCCTGCTGATGGCTATTCGCGAAGTTGTGGCTTCTCCCCATGTTGAGCTGGCTGTGCATCTGTTTGCCGACCTGGCGCTCGCCACCTCATTCCTTGGCGTAGCGTTGGGGCTGTTTGATTATCTAGCCGATCTGTTCCAGCGCCAGAACAGCGTTCGTGGACGTCTGCAAACCGGTGCGATTACCTTTTTGCCACCGCTGGCTTTTGCGCTCTTCTATCCGCGCGGATTTGTGATGGCACTGGGCTATGCCGGTGTAGCGCTGGCAGTTCTGGCACTGATTATTCCGTCAATGCTGACGCTACAGAGTCGTAAGCACCACCCAGAAGGCGGTTATCGGGTGGCAGGCGGTACGCCGATGCTATGGCTGGTCTTTGCTTGTGGGATTGCGGTGATACTGATTCAGGCGGGAATTGCGACGGGAGTGTTGCCGTCGGTTGGGTAAGACAATGACGCAACGGCGGGTAAATCGTTCGCTCCCGCCGTCGCGTTTTATTGATTAGCCCCGGTTAGCCATGTGATGAATTAAACCACGACACCATCGAATTGTAGCTGGACATAAGTTTCGCAAAAGATCCATCCACCATTTGAGGCGCACTTCTCATCAGCACGGCCTCGCCGTCATCAAGCGGCGTGTTATCCCGAACACGGCGCACGCGGTTTTTAGCCGCCAGTAAATATTGCTCCGCCGCATCGACAAACGTGGTGTTGCTCATTTGCGCTTCGGCGAGCTTCGATTTCAATTGCTCGATCTGTTCGCCCAACGCCTTCACCTGCTTCATTGCGCTATCCGTATCAAACTTATCGGGTTCGAGCATCTGGTTGATCTTTTTACTATTCAGCATGATCGACAGCGAATAATAATTCGCAGATTTTCCTTCCTGCTCCTCGATTTTCTTCAGCTGTTCTTCTTGCCGACGATTATTGACTTCATGTATGGCGGCTGAAAAAGCTTCTGATGCAGGTTCAAAGGCGGTTAATGCCTTAAGGAATTCCGCGTGTAGCGCCTTACCTTGAGCAAAGTTATCGTCTTTATAATCTTGCTGCTGGTAATATTTATTCATCTTGCTGATTATTTTCTTCATATCAATTACTGAATTGATATAAGGCACCGCCAGTTTATCAATTGGCGCCAGTTCAGGTTTTAAAGCAGAAACTGCGGTGATATTTTTCTGGCATTTATTATACGGCACGTCAATATCAATAATACCACTCACATACTGTTCTTTCCCGGTCGGCCCGGTGCGCGGGTCAGCCAGCCAGGCGCTGTAGCTTTTAATGCTGGTATATATCGTTGAGTCCATATCATTGTAGCACTCAATATATATACCCATTTTTTCGTTAATAATACTTTCAGGGTCGCGTTGTTTTTCTTCTGGCTTGTGTTTAGGTGTGTCAGGCGAGGCCTGCTGTGCTGCTGATGCCGCAGGTGGCACGGCATCCTTCTCCGGCTGTTTATTATCATCACAACCCACAACGCCAACTAATAATAATGCGCAACCTATTGCTACAGATAATAAGTTCCTTTTCATGTGTATTCCTTGAGTTTTAAATATAGGTGGTCGATTGGATTAATATCTTTCGTTATAGTTCACTTGTAAAGTCAGAAAATATACTGGCGAGATTAATACACGCAGGAGCACAGGCTTATTCGGCCAATAATAATGGCTAGTCCGAGCAAGCGCGGCGGCGCTGGGAATTTCGCAAGGGTCAGCATCGAGCAGAACCCGGGGTCGCATTCTGCTCGCCCGGGCTACATTGGAGGGGGATTATTTACCGCAGCACTGCTTATATTTTTTGCCGCTGCCGCATGGGCAAGGATCGTTACGACCAATTTTGGCAGCGTTAACAATCGGCTGTTTGACCGGGGTTTCTTTCGGGTTATCCATCCAGTAGTCAAATAACGCCAGCGCCGCCGGGCGGATACGGTCGATGCTCGCAACATACTCTTCAGCGGTAAATTTACCCAGCTCGGTGGTTTTCGCTTCGTCGCCGTGCAGGGTGATGTTATCAAGCTCAGCCTGCAATTCAGCCGGCAGCCCGCTCCAGTCGCTCAGGGCTACGCCGCGCAGATAGCCGTAGCACCACTCCTCAACGATAGTCAGTTCCTGATCTTCTTCTTCGCGGGTACCAAACAGCGGTTCGAACTGGTCTGGGTAGTCATTGAGACGGTCGGAAACATCGCTCATATGCTGCAAGATCAGGTTCACAAAACGGTCGCGTTCACGATCGCTTGCCCAACGTGGCACGTTATCGGCCCCACCCCAAACGGCGTACATCCACTGAGCGGGTTCAATTTCCAGCGGAGAAGAAAGAATCGCCGTCAGCATACCGTCAAGCTCAGAAACGTCGATAATCGACGCCTCGGTGGCATACTTTGCAATAATCTCGTCCAGCCATTCCAGTTCGCTTTCGGTTAATGGTCCCGTTTTCATACTTTTCTCTATCGTTGTTGGTGGGTCTATCAGAATCAAGGCGGCAATGATGCAGGAGTTTGTCGCCGAACTCCAGCATCATTGCCCTATCGTGCTAAGTGCCCCCCAGATACGCCTTACGTACCTCTTGATTGCCCAGCAGTTCCTCACCGCTTCCGCTAAGGCGGATCTGACCGTTTACCATAACGTAGCCCCGGTCAGAAAGCTTGAGCGCATGATGGGCGTTTTGTTCAACCAGAAAGATGGTCATGCCGCTGTGCGCAAGCTCGCGCAGCGTCAAAAAGATCTGTTTTACCACGATGGGCGCAAGCCCCAGACTGGGTTCATCAAGCAGTAAAAGCTTCGGGCGACTCATCAACGCGCGGGCGATAGCCAACATCTGTTGTTCGCCGCCGGACATGGTCATCGCCCGCTGTTTGCGTCGTTCCTTTAAGCGCGGAAAAAGCTCAAACATGTTCTGAAGATCCTCCGTCGCATAGCGGTTGCCGATAGGGATGGTCCCCATTAACAGGTTTTCTTCAACGGTCATATCCGGGAAAACCCGCCGCCCCTCCGGTGCCTGGGCGATACCGGCGGAGGCAACATAATGCGTCGACTTATGGCTGATATCTTCGCCAGCAAACAGAATCTGACCCCGGCTCACCCGCGGCTGACCGAAAATCGACATTAACAGCGTTGATTTTCCTGCACCGTTGGCCCCGATGAGCGATACGGTTTCCCCTTTATTCACCTGCAATGAGACCTGCTTAAGCGCCTGGATCACGCCGTAATACACGTCCACCTCACGAAATTCCAGTATCGGTTCACTCATAGGCCGACCTCGTCTTCGCTGGCGCCCAGATAGGCGGCAATAACCTTTTCATTATGCTGAATGTGTTCCGCCTTGCCCTGCGCGATAACATCTCCGTGATCGAGCACGATAATATCGTCAGAGATCGCCATCACCATGCCCATATCGTGTTCAATCAGTAAAACGGTGATCGCGTGATGTTCTCGTAGAAAACGAATAATTTTGCTTAACGCCTGCGTCTCCACCGGATTAAGCCCGGCCGCCGGTTCATCAAGGCAGAGGATCTCAGGGCCGGTACACATGGCGCGCGCGATCTCCAGGCGTCGCTGTTGACCGTAGGACATCTCACCCGCCAGCCGGTTGGCGCAATCGACAAGCCCGACCACTTCCAGCCAGTAAAATGCGTGGTCCAGCGCATCGCTTTCCGCTCGCCGATAGGCTGGCGTATTCAGAATACCCGCCAGCAGATTGCGGTTAACCTGCATATGCTGGGCCACCAGCAGGTTTTCAATGACTGACATCTCGCGGAATAAGCGGATATTCTGAAAGGTACGCGCCAGCCCCGCCCGATTGACCAAATGGGTGCCACCAAACATTTTGTAGAAAATACGCGAACCCAAGCGTGCCGGATTCACCCAGTCGCCGGGCTGAAATTTCTGCCCCAGGATCTGAATGACATTGGTCGACTTGCCGCGCGCACGAAAGAATATGTGCCCGCCGGAAGCTTTATAAAAGCCCGTAAGACAATTGAACACGGTCGTTTTTCCCGCACCGTTCGGCCCGATAAGCGCCGTAATCGAACCCCGCTCAACCTCAAGGTTGACGTCGTTTAGCGCCTTGATACCACCAAAATGCATCATCAGATGCTCAACGCTTAGAATAATGTCCCGGCTCATGGCGCCACCCCTTTACGCGTGGCAAAGCCGCTGCGGTTAATCCTTATTAACCCGCGCGGCCGCCAAATCATCATCACCACCATCAGCACGCCAAACAACAGCACGCGATACTCAGCAAAGCTTCTGAGCAGCTCAGGCGTGACGGTCAGCACGAACGCCGCCAGCACCACCCCGACGGTCGAGCCCATTCCGCCCAGCACCACGATGGCCAGGATCAGCGCCGACTCAAAGAAGGTGAACGATGTCGGATTGACAAATCCCTGATAGGTCGCGAAAAAGACCCCGGCAATCCCTGCCGTGGAAGCGCCCAGCGTAAAGGCCGACAGTTTGACCAGCACGTGATTAAGCCCCAGTGAACGGCAAGCAATTTCATCCTCACGCAGCGCTTCCCACGCGCGGCCAATCGGCATCCGCGTCAGGCGATGTTTGATGTACAGCACCGTCAATACGACCACCACCAGTACAGCGTAGATAAAGATAAACTTCAGGTTGGGGTTATAGGTCAGATGGAAAAATTCATGGAACGGCACGCCGCCATCTTTGGCGCGTCGGCCAAACTCAAGGCCAAAGAAGGTTGGCGGGGGTGCGGAGATTCCGTTCGGGCCGCCGGTGAAGCTCAGCCAGTTATTGAGCACCAGGCGGATAATCTCACCGAATCCAAGCGTCACAATCGCCAGATAATCGCCATGCATTCGCAATACAGGGAAACCGAGTAGCGCCCCTGCGGCGGCGGCCATCAGTGCCGCCAGCGGTAGCATCGACCAGAAACCTAATCCCAGATATTGATAACCTAACGCCAGACCGTAGGCCCCAATGGCATAGAAAGCGACATACCCCAGATCCAGTAACCCGGCGAGGCCAACCACAATATTGAGCCCAAGCCCCAACAACACATAGATAAGCCCGAGAATCGCTACCGTAAGCACATATTTGGTCGCCACAAACGGGAAACAGATAGCCAAAGCCAGCACCAGCGGGATTATCCATCGCATCCGGCTTTTATAGCCCACAGGACGCACGTATACCCCAGCGCTATCGCCTTCAAAACGGGCGGCAATGCGCCGCCCCGCCGAGGTCATCAGAAAGGCGCTCAGGATAAACCGCCCCACCATTACCGCGGCAATAATCCATACCAGGCGCTGTCCCTCGAAGTTGAAGCTGTAGCCATCCAGCACGACGCCGACTATTGGCCCAAAAAGAATAAGCGCCACCAGGCCTGAGAAGACGGTGTCGAGAATGCAGCGTTTGAGTGAAAAACCATCGTGTGAAGCCGTTTGCTGTGTCATGTTCAGCTCCTACACTTTGGCGACAATCGGGCGGCCCAGCAGCCCCTGAGGACGAAAAATCAGGATCACCACCAGCAGACCAAAAGAGAACACGTCTTTATAGTCGGAGTTCACAAGCCCTGAGAACTGCGCTTCCGCAATTCCCAGCAGCAATCCGCCGAGCATGGCCCCCGGCAGCGAGCCTATCCCGCCGAGCACGGCAGCGGTAAAAGCCTTGATGCCGATAATAAAACCGGCGTAGAAATCAAAAGTCCCGTAGTTCATGGTGATCAATACGCCCGCCAGACCGGCCATCGCCGCACCAATCATAAACACCAGCGAGATAACCCGGTCGGTGTTGATGCCCAGAATGGACGCCATTTTTCGATCCTGCTGCACCGCGCGGCACATCCGCCCCAGGCGCGTGTGACCAATTATCCAGGTCAGCAATAGCATCCCGGCAAGCGAGGCCAGCAGGATAAAGATTTTGGTATAGGTAATTTGCACAAACCCTTCGCCAATATGCAGACGCAGGACGCCGTCCAGCATCGTCGGTACCCCCTGCTGGCGAGGCCCCTGACTGATTTGCGCGTAGTTTTGCAGAATTAATGACATGCCGATGGCGGAGATAAGCGGTGCCAGTCGCGTCGAGTTGCGTAGCGGCTTGTAGGCGATGCGCTCAATCGTCCAACCGTAAACGCCGGTCACCACGATGGTAAAGACCAGCGTGCCGAGAATCAGCAGCGGAAACGAGTGCAGGCCAAAAAAGGACAGTAGCGCCAGACCAATGGCACAGAGATAAGCGGAAATCATATACACTTCACCGTGGGCGAAGTTAATCATGCCAATAATGCCGTACACCATGGTGTAGCCAATGGCTATCAATCCGTAGACCGAACCCAGCGTCAAACCATTGACGAGCTGTTGCAGAAAGAATGTTTCCATCATCGCGCGCTCTTGTTACAGGCTATTTTATTTAGCGCCGGTGCGTCACCACACCGGCGCTGAGCATTACTCAACTTCTTTGTATTTGCCTTTGTCATCCCACTGATAAACAACGTAGTCGGACACCTTCAGGTCGCCTTTGCTGTCCCAGGCTTTTTTGCCCATGACGGTTTCAACCGGATTGGCTTTCAGCCAGGCGCTGGCTTTGGCCGAGTCGGTACCGCCCGTGGCTTTAAACGCCGCGGCAATGGCCTGAATTGAGGCGTAGGAGTAGAGGGTGTAGCCTTCCGGCTCAAACTTGTTGCTGCGGAATTTCTCGATGACGGCTTTACCATCGGCAATAAGACGCGGATCTTTGCCGAAAGTCATATAAATGCCGTTGGTATATTGTGGGCCTCCGGCTGCGGTGACCATTTCTTCGTTCACAATACAGTCGCCGGAGAAGAATTTAGCCTGGACGCCCTGCTCACGCATTTGACGCACCAGCGGGCCCGCTTCGGGGTGGCAGCCGCCAAAGAACACCACATCCGGTTTCTGTGCACCAATTTTGGTCACCAGCGCGTTGAAGTCTTTCTCACCGCGCGACAGCCCTTCATACATCACATCTTTTACCCCGCGCTTGGCGAGCGCCGCACGCGTGGCATCAGCTAATCCCTGCCCGTAAGTGTCTTTATCGTGAATAATCACCACCCGCTTAGCTTTTAGCTTATCGATGATGAAATCACTGGCGACGCCACCCTGCTGGTCATCACGACCGCACATACGGAACATGTCGTTCATGCCGCGCTCGGTAATCAGCGGGTTAGTGGAACCAGGGGTAATGGCGAGGACTCCGGCGTCGTTATAGACCTCTGACGCGGGCATCGTGGAGGAGGAGCAGAAGTGACCGACAACGGCCTGAACTTTATCCTGATCGACCAGCCGGTTAGCCACCGACACGGCCTGTTTTGGTTCACAGGCATCGTCGCCCTGCACAAGTTTGATTTTTTCGCCGTTAATTCCCCCCGCGGCGTTAATATCTTCAGCAGCCTGAGTCGCCCCATGCCAGTACTGATCGCCATAGGTTGCGTTTGGCCCGGTAAAAGGCCCGGCAACCCCAATAACGATATCAGCCTGGGCGGAAAACGCCGTCACCAGACAACCTGCCAACACAAGAGAAAGCGGACTTCTAATTAATTTCAGTGACATTATTATCTACCTTAGCAAAGAGGTTTATGCATATACACAATGTCATTCGAGTTGGATCAAGGCGGCAAGGGAGCTAATCCCGGCAGCGTACATCAGTACGTGACTGGGGTGAGCGAGCGCAGCCAACACCGAAGCAACTTGAAGGATGAAGTGTAAAGCGGTGTGAAGCCGAACGACTGGCTCGTTCACCAAACAAACGACATCCTGACAATATCCTGCTGATAACGGCGAGGTTTCCTTACGCTTTTCAGGTCAAATCATCAAGCAAAATGGTTGCCAACTTTTTGCAACACTGCTCAGATATTCAACATTTTTGAGTATAGAGCGCCGTTTTAAGGCTTCCGGCCCGTTGAGATGAATTTACGGAGGGGATCACATCTGATTAACAATAAAGTACATAAATAATGCAATAGTCACGCTTTGTGCATTTTTACGATAAACAATGGCGGCGATGGTAGCGTATGGTGCATCGAAGAGATAAATGAGTGCAAGGGAACAGGACGCAGGGCTTTCAAAGATACCGTCATCCCCGCACTAATGTTAAAGTACGTTTTTAATGAAGCTTGCGAGAAACATGCAATGACGGGCATTGACCAGGAAAAAAAGATCCTTTCTGTTTTTGATTTCGACGGCACATTAACCCGCCACGATAGCTTTATTCCTTTTTTGAGATTTGCGTTTGGCCGCCGCCGGTTTAGCCAAAAAATGTTGCGGCTCGCCATTCCCTCGCTACAGTGCTTTCGCCGCAAATTAACCCGTGACGAGTTAAAGGAAGTGTTAATCACTACCTTCCTCGCCGGTACTGAAGAAAAATGGCTCCAGGACCGCGCGGAAGCTTACTGCCAAAAATACTGGAACAAGCTGATGCGCCCGGCTGGGCTTGTGGCGGTAGCAGCGGAAATCTCAACGGCTGCGGAAGTCACCCTGTGCTCCGCCTCACCGATGCTGGTACTGGCGCCGTTTGCTCAACGACTGGGGGTAAAATTAATTGGCACCCAGCTTGAAAGCAAAGATGGCGTTTTAACCGGACGCATTATCGGCCATAACTGCCGCTGTATTCAGAAAATCAAACGGCTGGAAGAGGTCTATGGCCCGCTCAGCCAGTATCATATTCGCGCCTGGGGCGACACGCGGGGAGATTATGAGATGCTGGCCACCGCCAGCGATGCACACTGGCGGCATTTCCACCCGGCGTGGGCACGGAAAAAAGATCCTATCACCGAGTTTCGTAACGAGTTTATGAAGGATTTAACGTGAGATAACGCCCTTCGGGGCGTTCTTGATGAAATTTCTAGTTTAGCGGTGTTCAGAGGAAATCATCTTCGGAAAGGGCAATTTCCTTCAGGCACAAAAAAACCACCCGTAGGTGGTTTCACGACACTGCTTATTGCTTTGATTATTCTGTATATTTCCCATGGTACCCGGAACGAGACTTGAACTCGTACAGCCTATGGCCGAGGGATTTTAAATCATGCGTGTTATACAATGAAATCATAGTGTTACATTAAATTTTCGCCAATAATCAATAAAAAATCGTTCAATATTATCAGATGGTTACAGACAGCATCGAATCACAATGGCGAAACTCTGACGTCGAAAAAGTTATTTTATATCACTGGGCAGTCGTCGAACTCTCCCAAACGCGCATCATTGATGATGTAAGTGATCACCCCGAATACACCTCTCGTGGACGAGTGGCCGTCGTCTTCATCAACCGGTAGCTCTTCTCTCCGTCCGTTATCCAGATTTATCAGATGTGGTTTCGGGTGCAGACGATAACGCTTAATCCTGAACTCCCCTTCTATCGCGCATACCAGTAGCGACCCATCGCATGGCGACAATGAAGAATCGACTACAAGTAACGCCCCCCTGGAGCACCCCTTCTCGAAAATGTGAGTTCGCGGCTCGCATAAAATAAGTCGCTGCCGGCCGACTGATGAGTTGTGCATCAAGTGAGATACGTTGTTCTGCGAAATCTGCTGCGGGTGACGGGAATCCCATAATGACCTCCTGATAATTACTGTATATACATACAGTATTATGCAATAGAGATTCAGATCAAGCCTCGCGGGGCGGGAAAACTCTAAGTGGCTGGGAGGGTGAGAAATTTAGTTAGATATGGAAAACCCGCCGAAGCGGGTTTATGTAAACGTTGAATGACGTGTGTCAGTATAGAGTCTTCTGCTTGATGAACGCGTAGATCATGATGGCAATCATTATCAAATTACTGGTTAGGGCTGAGCCGCTATATTCAACCATGCCAACTGCCATCAGTATCGTCTCCGCTGCGCAATACAGAAAAACGAAGAAAGCTGCTACAGAGATTATCTTTGACAGTACTGGATTCATCACACGACTCATCATTTATAGACTTTTCCCGATCGTAACATGACCTTATTTAGCGCGCACGTTAAAGATTAGACATGCACGCCATCATGAGAAAGTAACTAACAAAGCCACGACTGATCTGCATTTGTCATCCTTGCACCTCGAACTTCTATCGATGCCCAGACAGCGACTGTACTGTTAAATTCAAAAACGAGATATCCATTACGAACGCCTACCGGATAGCTATTGTTTGGGCTACTTCCATCGAAGTTTTCGCTTGTCACTCGCACAGAGGTTGGGACTGCTGAGTTCGCATTGCTTTTGTACACTACCTCAAATATAACTGTGTTTGTGCCATCCTGTCGGTGAAGTATAAGCTCAGTAATTCCATTTGATACGGTGGATGTATTTGCGCTGTTACTAATTTTAATCGTTACACGGACAGTATTTGAATCAGCATATGTACCTACTGCGACATAGCTAAGAAGCGCAGGAGGAAGCGGAACGGCAACTGTGCCAAGAGGTGCTGCGGCTGGAGTTGTAGATGCTCCAGTATTTCTGGCGTAGTAAGGTTTTTTATATACCATAACCTCATCTACAGCTGAGTGCATTGACATTCCATGATAGCCCGCATCAGCTACCTGATTTTGCATATGAGGTGCTGACGGCTCAATAACCAAGTAGTTCAGATATGATACTCCTGCTGCAACCCCTGTGTTTTGAAGGTAAACAGTTTTCCACCCCCTACCCACAAGAGAGCCAGCATAAGATTTGCCGCCAATGGATTGGGATCTATCAGCTACTGTATACGGAGCAGTCTCAGAAATGTTTTTATTGTATTCCTTTTTTAATGGCATCAAATTGTATGGTATAACGCCTGCCGGATTAGATATTGGAGAGGAAAGGTTAATTGACATTCCACCAACAAAACTACCAACAAGATGTATGTCAGCAAAATCAGTGTCTAGAAAGAAACTAAATGACAGTATAGAATTATCGGATATTCTAGCTAATGACTTGTTAAAAACATAAGAGTTATCAGAAGAAGACAGTGTAACGTTTTTAGAGAAAAACCCAATACCCTCAGTAGAACGACCACTCTGCGTAGATGTGTAACTCGATACTTTTCTGAACTGTCCTAACCATCCCCCCGCCATTACAAATGAGGCAACAGCGTCACCATATTTTGCATATCCTGATTTGTTGAAGTGAATTCCGTCACTATACACATCACCAGGCAAATTATATTGCAGTACGCTTTCGCTTTCAAATACTGGACAGCCGTATTGTTCAGCAATAGATCTTGCGTATTGACTGAAGGCAGATGCCGGAGGGTTGGTATTATTATTGTATTGAGCTGTGCAGGTATGAACCACTACCCCACACCCCCAATTTATATATCTCCTGATCAGCATTTCATAATATTGCTTAAATTCGGAGAAGGTAGCACCACGCCCGCCGTTAGAGTCATTAATACCAACCATTAAATGCGCTACGTTTGCACCCGGGTTAGTTGTCCACCGGTCATACACCGATTTTGCAGTGCCTCCGCTAAACCCGTGGTTAAGTACTGTTACAGTTGAACTGGTAAATAGATTTAACCGCTCCTGGAGCCTCCCCGGGTACTGGACTGGAGCGATGGTGTTAGTATCGCCATTGATACCTGGTATAACATCGGGACTTGTCGTGTCACGTCCAACTGTCATTGAATCGCCAAGACACACGACTGTTAGAGCCTCACCTGCATAAAGCTTTTTATTAGCATCGCCAAGAAGCTGCCGATTCTTTTGAGAGTAGTAGGATGTTGCGGTAGCATTGATTGCATCCTGAACTGTCATTTCAGAACCATCAGGTCCATATACCCCAACTAAATCTGCACCACTTGCTTCTGCCAGATCACCACGCAAAACTGCATCGCTAACGCCAACCCATTTCCCTGAACCAACACCTCCTGTGGTATCCGGCGTAGATCCAGGAGGGACTACTTTGGGTTGTGACCAATCTCCGTCCCAACGATAGAATTCGCCGTCGCTTTCCCATTGCAAAACAGTGTTAGGAGTGTCGAGGGTAGCGCCAATTTCAAAAGATTTCTTCGGGATGTAGCCATAGTTCAGCATTGCCTGGTTTGATTGTTTTTCTATACCATACCAAGTTTTGCGATCTCTCCCAAATCTATCCTTCCATTTTTCATTTTGTAAGTCATTAGAAAGGTGATCAAAATTCTCCGCATTGTCATAAAGGTCCTGCGGAGCGGATGAACCTAACGGATTCATAGTATTGTACGTCGTCATATCAGCCTCATAAAAAAACCCGCATTAGCGGGTTTATTTTTGATGTTATTTAATTAAGTAACATTTCCGGGGTATGAAGAATCATCATAACTATAGAATGAGTCTCTATATTCCTTAGCAGTTACCTGACAGGTTCCGTCAGATTGTGGTGCTATTTCAGATATCAATGCCGAATATCCAATAAGAGACGAGTCGCAAAATATTAAGCGAGGCATCTCAATGCTAGGGTCGTTCTTCACAATGTCATTGAATGAGGAAATGGTTGGTACTGATAGTTGATACTGATCTACCATTTTTGCAACCATAAGTGATGATGCGGTTCCATCCTGATACCTGATAAGGGCTCTCGGATTTGGGAATGTCCAATCTAATGGTTCAGAAACAGTAATGGTTGTTGACCCATCTTCGTTATCATGAAGATCTTCTATTAAACAGCTTACTGTCATATTACCAGGAATGTCATCAGTCAATACAATGCGATCGCCAACGTTATAGCAAAGCGCATCCATTTCAGTTGTTGTCGTGAACGTCAGCCGCTGTTGAAGGTACTTCATTAGCCGTCTCATACCTATCTGATACGCACGGTTCTGATCTAACACGCCATCAAGCGTATAGTCCTCAACTTTAACAGGTGTTGGATTACCAGGGACACGGCATTGCACCGTTTCCTCAGCCCATGTAGTTCCGTTGATATACGTTACGTCAACCCCATCATAGTCATCAGCTGAAGGCGCTATAAAGGCTGTCTGAAGAGGCTCTGTCATTTCCTGAGGGCTAATTACCCCAGTCCATGGCTTAACACCTTCACGCGCAACAGATGCGAGTCCATCGGACAAAAGAAAATAGCTTTTCCCTGCGTTTGTAACCTTCTGGAACATTTCTAGGGCCGATACAGAGTCTCCTGTTGGGAAATCGAAGAACTCGCTATTTGGAGTCCAGTACAGCTCTTCAAGTGAATCTATTGCCTCATGATCCATAAGCAGGCCAAGTTCATCACCAATGTGGTAAAGCGCTCCGGAAATGCTACGGGAAACACCAGTGTCGTATACCCGCGTAGCAACAATATTAACTCGGCGGTCTGACTGTGCAGCTAGCTTGCCCCCAGTTTCAACGGTGACCGCAAGTGTAGTCACGCCTGCATAAGATGTCGGCCTTGTTAGCAGTCTTCCACGCAATGACTGCCAGTACATATTATCCCGGCTATTATCTTGGCCCTGCTCGTTCGTACGACGGCAACGGATCTCAACTAATCCAGGTGATGTCAATGTCACCCTTTCAGTGAAACCGAGACCATTTATATTTTGAAGGTTATAAGCACCGGTTTTACTACTCCAGCCGGAACCAGAACCATAGACCCGATACTGAATTTCCCATTGAACTTCGCGATTCTGTTTGTTCCCTTTTTTGCTATAACCACAAATACCATTCGGAAAGAAGAAATTGACCTCAAACATGTCCACTGTTTCATTTTCAGGACAAGAAAGGAATGGCCCCATCCAGGTGTCATTTTCATTCAGGCCGTTAGCTTCAAAATCAAGAACAGTACGAGGAGAAAATCCCGGCCATGTTAGATCCACAGCCCCATCGACGACTCGTTGCAATGTGACAGAACTCGCGTCGATATCCTGAATTTTATATTCACTACCTGCATGGGATACAGATAATCTTATATACCCCTCAGGAATACCTGTGAATGCAGTACCAGTAGCACTTTCATAGGCAAGCGTTACAGATGCAGTAATGACATCTCCGCCTACAGGCTCTGAGTGGGGAATGTAGTCAGCAATATATAATTGATAATCAATGCTGTTGTACCATAGCGTTACTGGCATCCCCACGTATGGCGCAATCTCAGAAAGAACATCGCTTGTTATCCTGCTGTACGCACCATCATTCGTTACGACATATGAATCAGGAACAATTAATTCGATAATTGCGCCTACTACCCATGAATCAGGAAGGTCGTTTGTTTCCGGGTTATCATCATCAGTACTCAACCCGTTAAATGTGATTGTCGTGCCAGAAACAGTTAGAGATTGAGCAACCACATCTTCCGAATCTGGAGCAGTCTGGGCCATATCCAGACCAGAACCAGAAGCGGTACCGCCAACCTCTGTTGAGTTGAACCAGTTCTCAGACCTTTGATCACCACCTACATTTTCTGAAGGCTGATAAACAGTATAGGTGAAGCCATCGTCCAGGGACGCAATTGGTGTAGAGCCTACCCGGATATCACCGTCACCAAATGAGAAGTTGCCGCGCCCCAGTACCACAAACATTTCAACCGTCATTACTGTTGGATCATCTGGCGAAAAGCGAGTGACGGGTTGAACAGCATAATCGGGGTAAATACGACTACGACCAAATAGCTCGCGGATTGGATCCCCTAACTTTGCGTTGTTGGCCTTTGCCGGATTAACATCCAGCGGGTTACCGGTCCCTGATGAGTACCCACCTAAATCACCAACACCAGGAGCAAAAAATAATGCATAGGCGACTGAAGCAACCGACACAGCTACGGCTATCCAGGCAAGCGCAACAGCACCGTAAGGAATAGGATAAATTCTGACGTCACTATCTGGCTTTATCGCGTAGTCAAACCATGCTGCCGGAGGGATAGTTTCACCATTAACCTCGATGCAAATCGGATGCTTCATATCAGGACGATAGTCATTTACGTTTTTTCCCATCCACTGATGAATGGTCACCGCCCCATGTTCATGAATTTCTAACGGCTCACCGGGTAGCCTGGAGGGGTATATTTTTATCGTCACTGCCAGAACTCCACTTTAATGAATCGACGTTTAAAGCGTGACAGAGGTAGAAAGGTGACATTGGAATCAGGATTACACTCAGCAACATGTAATTGCCCTCCGATATCTACCACTATTCCTACATGTGTTACTGTTGAGCCGGAATAGCAGGCCACTCCTGCACCTTCATGTGGCTCACATCTTTTAAGCGTGAGCATTAACTTTCTAGCTTCCCTATCAAGTCCGCCACCATCTTTGGTTACTCCAGAAAACTCCGGCCACAATGGCAAACCAATATCCTTGCGTATTTCGTTAACAATCCCAAAGCAGTCAAGTTCAGGATAAGCGCGACCGCCCTTCAGCCATTTGACTGAAAGGTATTTATCAGGATTAAACATGTGACTTCCTTAACTCATATAGCGAAGACCGGGATAATCAGGGAGGGTATAGCGGTATCTTGGCCATGCAGTATCAAGAATATTCATGTAGCCAGCAGTGATCTGCGCCTGAGTTGATGTCCATGAACCGCTTTTTATCGCTAACGTATATGGAACAGATGCAGGAGCAGAAAGGTCAGTAGAGACATAATTCCTGTACGTTAGGGATGCTGCTGAAAGATTATCCAGGGCGGCCCGAATCGCTGTTGAGGTTCTGCCATCAATATTATCAATGGCAAACTGTAGATCCTGAGTTCCATCACTGTTTCGCGCCGGGAGAGAGATGTCGATAGCAGCGGCAAGGAAGGTCACTACATCGCCATTTTCGGTGGTTGCGGTTATATCATCAAATCCCTTGCATAAATAATAACTATCAGAGCCAATATTTATTTGAAGAGTTTCAATAATTACCTCTTCACCAGATGATGCATACAACCGGTTTAAAATTGTCATCCCTCAGGCCACTCCCTGTTAAGAGCAATATCAATAATGCTACTGTTGATAATGTAATCTGGAAAATCACCCCAGCCAGGCGCAAGGATAGGTCGTTCCCATAATTCAAGTGTTGCGGTATAGCGCCAGTAATTACCACCCTCTATGGTCGGCCCCTCATAGATATCTACGAACCGGCAAACATAAATGTCAGCTACTCCCAGTGGGGATCTCAGTGGCATATTAAACCAGTCTGCGCCATCCGTGATGACGTCACGATACCAGGACTCAAACAACTGGGATTCAGGATCAGTAAAAAGCCATGAAACGGCCGCTTGTGTTGGCGTAGAGGTGTATAACCTGCGCTGCCTTGCTCTTCCTGACGTCAGTTCTGTCCTCAGCAAAGGACTAACTGGCTTCATCCCAAAAGATTCCTGCAAAGGAATGGGCAGATAGTCCCTCGGGTAATTTATGCTGGTAGTCTTAGCCATTACCCTGTTCTCCTGTTTGTATTCCAGCGAGACATAGCTTTTGAAATATTCCCTTTCCCGCTAGCCAAGTCACTTGCTGCCTGGTCATACCCCATTCTTGCGCCTTCAGCCGTTGCCTGCTTCATCATTGCTATTTGGGTATCAGATGGATCACCGTTAACATTCATATGGATTACCGGGGAGAAGTTCGCACCTGTGGAAGATTGCTGATTAACTCTATTCAGAGTCTCATCCAGTTTTGCGGATGTCTGAGATGTCACAACGCGCTCCCCTTTCTGCAGAAGCCATGTACCAGTCTCAGGAACACTATCAATACCATCATGGGCCATACCTGCCAGTGCAGATACTCCAACAGCGGCAACAAGCGGTGTAGTTACTGCCGCTGCTGCTGCCATTGCTGCAGGCGCTAACCCGGGGCCTATAATCGGGATGGCTGCGGTTGATGCATAAGCAGCAATCTGTGCCTGTAATGATGAGGCCTGGGCATTTGCGAGCATAGATGCAGCAGCACTTGCTTGGGTAGTTTTCCCAACAAGTAGCTGAACAGCCTGATAAACGAGCCATTGTGCGGCCATATCAGATAAAGTCTTGATGATGGTTTCGCCAAGTCCCGAAAAGATATTGCTGAAGAAATCCCCTAAGTCCTCTGCACCATGTACAAGTTCTTGTAGGTTATCTGAGATCGTAGATGTTGCTCCGCCGAGGATTGACGTCATTGCATCTGCCGCTGTCTGATAATAATCGGCTGAATTATCTGCGTAATCACTAAGCGCATCCATTATGCCGCTTTGCCAGTCGCCCATTTGAGCATCAGACTTTTTGTAATAGTCCTGCTGAATTTCCAGTCGTTCATCAAGTGACTGCTGAAGGGCCAGTGTCTCCTGGTCATAAAGGGATTTACTTATCTCCCCGTTCTGATACTGCTTTTGCAAATCTTCTTGTTTGTCGAGAAATCCACGCTGGATATCTAGCAACTCTTTCATGCGCTGCCGGGTTTTATCACCCATGCCTGCACCAATAAATTCTGCATCATTAGCAGCTTTATCATTATTGTTTTGTTTGCTGAGATTGGCTGAGAACTCGGCAAGTTTCAGATTTTCTTCATTGGCTTTCTTAAGCTCTTTCAAGCGGTCAACTTCGGTAGCTAATTGCTCCAGTCTGGTTTTTTGGGCGCTATTGAGACCTGTTAATTTTCCGGTGGATATATCAAAACGAAGTTTCTCTACCTCTGTAACATCACCAGTCTTTTTGCCAGAGGTATCAATCAGGGAAATCTGCCGTTGATAGCTCAACTCAAGCGCCTGATATGCGGACTGAAGTTTTTTTACCTCCGCCGCTCGCGGATCGGCTTTTGGTTTACCATTCGTTCCACCAGGCTCAAGCTGGTAATTGCTTTTTACTGGGGCTTCTGGCTTATTTTCAGACTGGGGGAATTGGGAACTTTTCAAAAAACTGAGCCGCTTTTGCAATTCAGCCCGTTCCGCCTCTTTCCCGGATATGTCCATACCGATGCGGTTCATATCGGCCATCCAGCCTTTATCATCCAGATCGGCATTTAAGTTACGGATGCGGCGTTCTATTTCAGAAACTGAAGCATCATTTCCAACCGGCTTACCACCCTTATATAAATCAATAAGTTTTCCAGCTTCACTGCCCACCTTCACAAGCCAGGTGGCAAGGTCAACAACGCCACCAACCAGGTCTGTTAGGCCCTGAATCACCTGCGGGTCTTTGAAAACATCCCCCATGTCAGTGATCGCATTCTGTAATCCAGAAAGGTCTACATTGGCAAGACCCGTAGCAATTTCGAGCTTTACGCCGCTTACCTGTGTCTCCATGTCCTCAAACAAGGCGTTTACTTTCACCAGCTTTTCGATGTCAGCATCATCAGGGGCAACACCGAACTGCTTTGCCGCATCCAGATACTGACGAAGCTTTTCACCACCCTGATCAAGTAATGGCAAGAGCTTTGAAAGATCATTGCCCAAACTTTCGAGGATAGTTGTTTTTTCGGCGTTAGTTTTTATCTTACCGAGGGCATCACTGATTGCGAGAAGTTGTTTATCAGGTGATTCCCCGGCTAGTTTTTTAGCTGATAGTCCCAGCGCATCAAGGGCACCGACAGCTTCACCGGATTTATTTAAGACAGCATCGCCAATCTTATCGCCAATATCCTTAAAGATATCAGCCATCTGATCGCCAGATACGCCAGCTTTTTCTGCGGCATACTGCCAGGCAAGTAGAGACTGAGTAGACATATTAAGCGACTTAGCCCAACGGTCTGTTTCAGTAATCTGCTTGGAGGTGGTTTTCAGAAGATTATAACCGGCAACGCCTACTCCAATTGCTGCTGCGCTAGCAGCAGTCGCGAAAGAGGTGAACGCTGTGGCTGCTGCCTTAGCATCTGATTGTACCTGCTTACGCCATTTTTGAGATGCTCGATCAGCCTGGCTAAGGCCAGAGACAAAACCACCAACCTTAGCCACCAGGTCGATAGTCAACGTGCCGAGGGATTTACCAGCCATGCTATGTCCACTCCTGCATAGCCTGCTCCAGTGAAATGGAAGGCTCGTTAATGTGTGGTGTGAAGTCTGTTACTTTGAAGGAGGGTGAATCTTTTCCACGGTTGACGTTTGCCAGCACAGAAGAAATTAGGCCAGCGGCCCACTCGGTACGCATCATTCCGTTAAGGCTTCCGTACTTTTGACGGTAAAGAACCCAGTCTCGGTATTCAGTAACGCTAACACGCTCCCTTGCTTCGGCAATGGTGCGACCGCCGATCCCGTTGAGAACTAATTCACACCAGAATTCGTCTTCTGCGCTGAGTTCGCCTTTCCCAGGTCGTTTACCTGCTGAATAGCCACAAGCAGAGCTACGGTAAGAGCACCATCAAGTGCGCCGCGATCAGGTTCTGCTTCACCAGTGATATCGTCGACAGTGAAAACAGGTGCACCATTTTCATCACAGATTGATGCAGCAATACGCCCTGCAACACCATCAATTTTTCCCACTGCTGAAAGAACATTCGATATCGCGTCGTGATAACCCATTGGGCGGATATAAACGGTAGCTGTGATCTCCTTATCTCCTTGCTTCCAGGTAATTTCTTTTTCAACAGGACGACCAGTGAACGCCCCTGCCTGTTTCAACGAATCCATATTCAGTTTCATTTCTTTCCTCTCAATTTGCGGGGTTTCCCCCGCTCATTAATGCCAGATTATTAGCTCGTTGGTTGGGCTTTTGGCACCCAAACACCCTGCCCTGAACGCTGAATAGTTGCAGAGGTTTGTACGACCGTATTAGCCTGGAAGTCGAACGGGAAATCTGAAACATATCCCTGGAATACATACCAGGTGCGGGTGTCCGGCAGAGAAAGACCATCTACTGCATCTGGATCACCAGAAGTAGCTACCGTTGGGTCATCCGTTCCATCTGCCCATCCGATAGCAAAAGTCAGGTCTGACTGATCGCTTGATTCTGCCAAGTTACTAAGCATAACGTGACTAGCATTTGCCGGGTCGGCATTTAGAGCAACCGTCGCCTGACCAGGAGTTCTCAGTCCTTTTTTATATCGACGCGTGTTAGTTTCGCTCAGACAGGTATCCTCAATCTGATCTGCTGGGCTACTACCAGGTGAGAATGAAGTAATACATTCAACTTCACTGACCACACCGTTATTCAGAACGTACATCTGAGTGCCTTGAGTCACTACTGACATAATTATCTCCGGGTATAAAAAAACCGGCTCAAGGCCGGTTATGGAATGTTTGTTATCGATTGACTATCCAGTCAACGTCGAATGAGTATCGATACCTGAGTGTTTCAGGGTCTCGCGTCTGGTTACCCCATCGAACGATGTTTGCTTTTACCTCAATTGCATTACGCATAGCTTTAGCGACAGCAATGGCCTCATCAGGGGTATCGGCATAGATATCAACCTGAAGCGAATACATGTCCGCATCTGGTCGTTGATTGAGGAAATTTTCAGGAGAACCGTTGATGTTCTGCCAGACGGCATATGGATAAACAACGTTATCGTCCTGAATGCCGAAAGGGTAGATTCTTACCGGATTACTTCCAAGTAAGGCAGTGACTTCAGGACTCGACGAGCAAACAGGAAAAATAGGAGCAATCATGTTGTCTCTCCTTTCTTCTGTGCTCGTTTGATAGCACGGTCAATCCCTGCCTCGTAGTTCACAGAGAAGGTATTGAAAACCTCTATCAGCCTTGAGTTAGCCGCAGCACGAACCAGAGGTTTTGCCGACATCTTTTCAGTGCCAAATTCGAGAAGACGCCAGTGTGGGGTAGGAGCATCCTTCGCTGTACTTGGGTGTTTTTTTAGGACAGCGCCCTGGAGGATACCTATCCTGAATGCAAGGTCTCCAGTCTGTTTAAACATCCGTCCATTCCATCGAAGTGCAGCATTATCAGCAATACTTCGGGCTGTGTTGGGGTCATCCAGCCGCTCTGCGTTACGTTTAATCTGCGTAACAATCACATTGCCTGCTTTTCTGAGCGCAGATCGTCCTGTTTTGCGTTTAGTCTCGTACGAGATTGCTTCCAACTTGCCCAGAAGTGAATCTACACCTTCAAGCTTAAACTCAATGCCATCAGCCATCCTTCACCCCTTCTGAACATGGAAGCGTCAGATATTCGAGACCGCTATCAGGGTCAGGAAGAATCCCCTCAATGCTATAGATTTTGCCACGGAAAAGAATACGGTCTTTCTCCTGAATATCTTCCCGATAACGAATTGTGATTCGGGCAGTTACTTTTACGTTGGATGCCTGGGCTGTAATGAAGTCTCTGACTGATGACGCAACCACGCTACCCCAAACATCAGCAAGTTCGCTCCAAGTATATTCCATTGCTCCTGTGGTTGGTGACTGGACAGACGTTCGTCGCTGAATGGTGATGCGATGTCGCAGTTTTGCAAATTCCACGATTACCTCGGCTTACCGCTAAGATAGGTGTCCGGTGGCAAGTCTTCGTCAATTTCCTCAACGAGCGTTTTTGCAATAAGAGAAACCAGTGTTTCGTCAGCCTGGGCCAGCCGGTTTATCGCTTCTGCCTGTTTGAGTTGAGACGCCGCTAGCGCTTTCAGAATTACCGTTAGTTCGTTTACCTGATGCTCGTTCATAGGCAATCCTCGTCCAATTTTTTATCCACTCTCGCCTTTTGGCGCAACCTGCGCATGCCATGTCTACTCCTTAAATGATCGTCGGCTTACGGAGGTCATAAATCAGCATTGAAACAGAAAATGGAAGTTCACCCTGCTTCAGCTTCTCTTCCTCTTCGCCTCCACGATTACGGTCAAGATAGCCAAGCAGAACCAACAGGGCAGTCTGAGCACGTGTAAGTGGCTCACCATCAATAACATTCCCCGTGTCATCCACGACTAGCGCACGACTCCCCTGTATGTAGGAAAGAATTGCTGCACTACCGCCCTGAATTTTTAAGATCAGGTCAGAGTCACCGTAATCATCATCGATATGGAGATGCAATTTAGCTTCTTCGAGCGTAACCAGTTCAATCATGGCTTATCCCTCAGGTCTCGACCTTTCTTAACAGCAAGTGTCCACCCCTTAGAGCCTGATTCACCTGGTTTGTCGGTAGTAGGTTCGTTGCAGTGCCACATAGAGCCGCCCCAGGTGACTGTGTCACCAGGCTGATACTCGGTACCGGATTTAAATACATCACGATAGATAGTTACTGGTACGTCAAAGGACTTAACTTCAACTGCTCCACTTGCTCTTTCTAGTGAAATTGTGAAGGTACGCTGGTTATCCTGTTTGATATCGACGTTCGACACACCATCAACGATACATTCCCATCCTCGCATTCCGTACGTCTTTTCATGAGAGCGCCAAAGGCCGCCGTTGTGTGTTGCGTAGGTTCCGCGTGGATAACTTTTCTGCTCGTCAATGAATGGTTCAAGCTCGATTGATAAAGCATCTTTACCATCGTTGCCAGACTCAGGAACTGGAATATTCGCGGCCACATCTTCAGCCAGCTTTTCTACATCCACCGGTTCTGGAAGTGATGCTGATACAACCTCCTCCACCAATGGGCGAAGATCTTCAGCGGTGACGCTTTTGCCGTCCTCAGGAATGCGGATAGAATCTGCAACCTGCTCAACCGCACCTTGGACTGCATCAGCAACCATCTGGTCTATATCTGGTAGTTTTTGTGACTGCGGTATTTCAATTTCCTTAACTGCTTCAGAAACCATTTTTGAAATGTCTGGTACCTCAAACTCAGTCACCGATGGTATTGATTCACGGAGCGCTACAAGTTGTTTTTCAAATTCAGCTTTCTGAGTTTCCAGTGATTTAACTAAATCATGCTTCATCTCGCGAAGAACCACGCCAAATTCTTCACCCAGCGCTCTTATCAGGGATAACTCACGTTCATTCATTTTGTTAATAATCCTCTGAGCATTGATTTCGCCGCGAAAAGTTCTGTTTCTGATAAGGACTTTCCACTTTCTTCAGCCGGTTCGGGTGATGACTGCGTTTGTTTCTTAGCAGTGCCAAATGGATCGTCCGAAGAATCTCGTCTAGCTAATGCTGCAAGACTGTAGTTCTGTTGCTGTAGGAAGAGTGAATCACCGCCTTCAACAGGGGGAAGATTTTCGCTTTTGCGAGCCTCGTTCGGCGTAAGGATGGTGTTTTTAACTCCGTCACCCAGAGCCTTCATTCTGCGTTCGCTGTCCATCCGCAACAGTGCGCCAATATCCAACTCTACGCGCTTTTTAGCATCCAGTTCGAAGGCTGCTTTCAGGAGTGATTCGATAGACTCAATCAGTACCTGAAGACACTGTGAGTAATATTGCTGCTCAAGTGCTTCAACGTTATCCGAGCTAGGTATTTCACCTACGCCAGCCTTGTATGCAGGTACGTGGAAAGCTGAGCAAACCATTTCCGCAGAGAGCTTCTGCTGCTCAACTGTCTGCGCATCAACAGCGGACATGGTAATCGCTTTGTATTCGGCACCACCCGATAAGAGCCCTGTTTTCCCGGCATTCTCTCCGGTATAACCGGCATCCCATGCTGCTTTAATCTCTTTAGCTTTCTCAGCGTCCACTGCACCTGGAATGGTTATAACACCACTCGGCTTACCTCCATTCTTGAAGAAGAACGCAGAGCTTTCCTGAATGTGCTTCCCTTGCATTGCCGCAAGGCCACATGCATAGATAGGGGAAATACCAATTAGCGGATGAAACAGACAGTTAAAGCGATCGTGAATTATTTCTCGCGCCGGAACGGTTACTTGTGTCGGTAAACCGCTAATCTGGTCAGGACAGATTTGGTAAAAGACAGAACCATCATCAGCAACCAGCGGCGTGACTTTATCCGGATCGAGAATGCGAAGCTCTGTAATCTTACCGGCATTATTTTTAACCTTCATCACGTAGGTATTGCCGCGAGAAAGTTTTGAATTCATCCACGTTTCAAAAAACTGAATTGTGGTCTGAAACTGGTTCGGCTTGTTAATTAGTGTATCGAAATCTGCATCTGAAACTTCATTCCAGATGCCATTTGAATCTTTGGCCTGAATAGCTGGCGACATCTTAGAAATATCACTGGCTATCAGCGTTATGCAGGAAAAAACTGCATAGTAAGAAAGTACAGTCTCATTCCTGATTTCCATATTTCTTTGCCATGCACCGGCAAATGGCTCTTTTATGTATGCAAATAACGGGGTCCAAGGGCCGGATGAAGGTTGCTGTAGTGCTTTTTCTTTCCGTCTAAAAGGATTCCACATCAGCCATTCTCCGCGTTTTCTTTTTTGCTTTTACGTACCCCTGCTTTTTTGCCGGTTACGTACTCCGCCTTTTTCAGCAGAACCAGCACCTTTGCGCACTGGTCATTCACAATTTTCTCATCACCTGGCCATGAGTCATGTGTACGCTGAAGGTATCTGATTTTTGCCATTTGAAATGGCGGGGTTTCCCCCGCCCTCCTTTTTAGCTTGTGGAGCCAGTGCTGTAATCAACGCCTGAGATAACTGCTACAGCCGCATCACGGCGGCGTTTCCAGTTGATCCAGCGTTCAGCACGGATTGCCACGCTATTAGTCTGGAACATGGAAACCAATTCAACTCCAGTTGGTGTCGTGCTGTCATGGGTCGGCGTGCTCTGCATTTCCAGAGATGCCTCACGAGACATATCAACCGCAACGCCACCATCATCAGCGAGGTAAACATCAGGCGCGTTAACCAGCACAAGCTGATTTCCAACGTACTGAGATACGATTACCGGCAGACCCTGGAATGTCCCTCCCAGCATGGTCATATCTGGATACTCTTTCTGGCCCAGTGCATTTTTACGCATAGACAGAGTGAGGGCCGTAGTGCTGGACATCAACCATACCGCGCCATTCGGCTGCAAATTGTTCGTAATGAACTGACCAAATGCTGCTGAAGCATCAGCGTCAGGATCGCCGGTTGAAGGAATCGCAGTGATGCCGTTGGTGATGGATGCTGGAGAAACGTCGGCTACTGCTGCTTTAGCCGGATCGATGAAATCTGTATCCAGTCGCGCAATTACTGCTTCTGCCAGGGCATTACGTACCAGAGCATCAGCAGATGGGTTAGAGAAGCGGATCAGCTCTTCAGTCAGTACCGCGATAGATGCAACCTTGGAGAAACCAAAGGTGATGGTCGCGAAGTCGAACTTGGTGAGAGGCTTCGCTTTACCCTGACCTACCCAGTTAGCCGACCCGCCAGATGTTTGTGCCGGAATGCGGACATTGAACGGAACCTGACGCAGGGACGGGATGCTGCCCTGCCCGAAACGACCGATAATGGTCTGCGGACGCAAGAACTCAACGAAATCCTGTGCGTAGTCTTGGTACTCTACCAGCGCGCCAGCCCAGGTAGGATCGGTTGTAGTACCTGCACTCACCGCCGCCTTCAGAACGTGATGAAGCTTGGTATCTTCAGGGTATTGATTTTTTGCAATCTGAAGCGCTTCAGATCGGCTACCGTTACCTGCCGCGAGCGATTTGGCAAAGCGAGCAAATGCAATGCCCTTTTCCAGCTTCGGTTCAACTCGAATAATTGCAGGTGCCTGGCTCACTACGGTTACTTCACCATTGGCAGCTTTAGCAACTGGTTTGGCCGTAGATGCCATGTTGGCTTCCATATCACGCAGACGTTTCAGATGTTCGTCTACAGATTTTATTTCAGAAGATGTGTTGTCGTAGCTTTCCGTTTCTTCTGCGTCAAGAGTACGGCCTTCATCAGCGGCTTTGCCCATGATTTCGTTAAGTGAACCAGCCAGCGCCGCACGTTTGTTTTCAAAGCTTTTGATCTGTTCAGCGATATTCATCGTTGGTTTTCCTTTTTGAGAAGATTTATTCAGTGCTGAAGCGCCAGCATAATGTGTAGATTTAACTACCGGTTTCTCAGTACCGAGCGCGGCGAGTAACTGGCGGTCAAAAGACTTAACGGCTTGAATCGAACATTCGGAATTAGCCGGGATTGTTACGGCAGAAACTTCAAGAAGCTCCCATTCAAGAAAATGGATTCCACCTGAGTCGAGATAAGCGTATTTAATAGGCTTGAAGCCAATAGACAGGCCTTTTACGAGACCTGATTTAATTGATGCCCATGCCTCTTCAAGCCTGGCCACAAGTTGCGACGGCATGTCAGGTGTAGGCTTAACAAGTTGAGCCGTAATCTGAAGTCCCTCTTTCACTTTCTTTGCAGAACAGTTCCCAATGGGCTGGGTTCTGTCGTGCTGCCATAGAAACGGGTTTTCACTGCCAAACTTCGCACCATCAGGGTCCATAATGTCGCCGTCACGGTCTGGTGATGGAGTGGAAGCAATACCGGTGATTATCCGTTTGTCCTCATCCACCGCTTTCACCGTCATGATCGTGCATGCGCGGTCAAGCTTCATTTACTGTCCTCCAGAAACGAAAAAGCCCGCCGTAGCGGGTCATTAAATGACGTTTGATTTATATGAAAAATACCTGGTAATCTTTCTTCTTCGCTTCAGGATTAAGTGCCATTAGCGAAACGGCATTGAACAGGGCCATAAGTGGGTCAATTTTACCCTTGCCGCTGGCCTGTTTGGTAATAAGGATTGCGTTACCTTTCGGCTCCACCCTGGCGTTACCGACACACCAGGCCATCAGTGGTTGCCCGCCATGAATTAGTACACCCTCGGCAAGTTTTCGCTCTGTGGTCTTTATCGCACCACCAAGCCTCCAGCCCTGGCTTACGCCAACGACTGAATCCTCAGGTATTTCAGCTTCAACAAGAGCATCCAGGATCTGCCCAACGCCTGATGGGTCAATACCGATCTTATCCAGTAATTCGGCGTCATTGATACGACTAACGTATTCAGCGACTTCCTCCGTATCCTCTCCCACTCGCTTTACAATAGTCAGGTCACCGGCTTTAACAAAATCATTAAACCGTGACTCTTCGCTTTTTCTACGGCGAACTGCTATTTCATGGGCCCAGGCATGTCCCCACCCTATCCACTCGCGTGTGTCTTTGTCTCTGCCGATCACATAAAGGCCGAGAAGGTCATCAAGTCCGCCGCCATCTATCCCAACGGTAGCTACTTCAGCTCGCTGAATGATATCGTTGAAAGTTACCGGTCTTATCTGTGGTTCCCAGAAATCAACGCCAGCCCAGCGATCAGTCCTAAGATTTAGGCCTATTTCGATATTCAGATGTTTTGCCAGAAACTGCTGTAACGTACCGTCAGTCTTTGCCTGATTTTTGCGAAGGTTATCTTCTATCCACTCAGCACTAACGGAACGCCCTAAATTGGGGTTAGTAATATAAAAATTTTCAGGTTCCAGATAGATTTTCTTTTCAACCATTTCATCTGGGAACTCGTACAGAACACCAAGCGTTTTTGGATCATGCTGCTTACCATCACGCACATCTCGCCAGTAATCTAGTCTTTCCTTAAATACCCCGGCAGGTGGCTCATCACTTTGTGTTGTGAGGAAAATTACCCACCCCTCGTTACGCGAGACTTGTCCGCCGAGTGCTTCCATAAACATAGCTTCAGCGTTTGACCTCTTGCCGAACAACCATAATTCGTCGACAAGGATACGGCCTGATTTTTTACCGGAAACGGTATCAGTATCAGCTGCAACAACCTTAAGAGTGTTTCGTGTCACCCGATGGGTGATTGTCCTTATGTGATCCTGAATCTGGAACATATCGGACAGCTCATCGTCTGCACGTATCATCCCTGCTGCTGGTTTAAAGCTGTTATCGGCGACCTCTTTAGTCGGGGCCAGGATCAGGTGTTCTTCATCCTCACGCCAGCAAAGAATCAACGCGGTCAGCATAATTCCCGCAGCGATAGTAGATTTAGTGTTCTTCTTCGAAATAAGCAGACCATATTCACGAATAAGTTGGTTGCCTGTTTCGGCGTCATACCCACCGAATATGGATTTAACAAAATCAAAAACCCATTCCTCGGAACATTCACCAAACGTCGGTTTCCCAGGTAAGTCGGAAACTCGTAGTTCACGAAAAATACCTAGCGCTTGTTCGGCTTGATCATTAAAAATCGGTGGCGGGATGATTGAGTCGCCAGCAATAAGCCGCTTTTCCCAATCGAGGCAGGCGGTCGACCACTCAGCCATGAATTACCCCTTATTGTTGACGACTAACTTTGGGGGAGCCATTGCCCCGAATTTACTGGCAGTGGCTGCTACCTTCGCCGCCGCATTACGAGCGTCTTTTTTCCCACCTTCACCTTTCTTAGGATGAAGGTAAGGAAGCATTGCCTTAGCAGCATCCTTGCGAGTGTCGATTTCTTCCGTTACGTCGTTCATAACTGACTTCAGAAAATCGAGTGGATCCTCAAACTTTTTTACAGTGCTGTTAACTACCGGAGGTGGTTGAGTGCTTTCATCCCGGGTCGGTACATCATATGGATCAGCCGCACGTTTCTTATTCATAAACGCGATGACGTCCGGGTCTTTTGCCAGCCGTGAACCCTGTGACCTTGCGGTTTTCTCGGAATAACCGGCCTTACGGGCTGCTTCAGCCTGGGATGAACCGGACATCAGCGCCAGTGCGTATTTGCGCTTTTGTCCTGTTAACACGTTAACACCCTCCAAAGGGGAATTTTTTCTACGCATGAGAGGGGGCGCGGTGTCCAGCGCGATCGGCGTTGACACCCACCGATACCCCCCCGGGGTTTGGTTAGAGAATTACGATGCCATTTTGTGAATTATCTTTCGGCACTGAGTGCTTCAGAGCCTCACAGTCAGGCTGGTTCATTGATGCTTCACGCGATGACTTACCTGAGTGGCACTCGATGCACAGCGTCCACAGGTTGCGCTCATCGTTGTCGCCGCCAAACTGTAGAGCAACGCGGTGGTCAAGCTCGCTGTCATGCAGATCAACTACTCGCTGACACATGCAACAGTGGCCTCCATCACGAACATATATACGACGTTTGAGACCCACCCTTGCGCTACCGCTTACGCGGCGATGCTCACCATAGACAGGTTTTATTCGTCGGGTGTCGATAGCTTTCAGGCGAGGCTGTAGTGTCTTTAGCTTAGACATGTAACCTCCATGCTCTTCGGCGCTGTGTTCTTGGCTGATTGTCTCTGGCTGGCTCTACTGGTTGCCCATCGGCGTGGTCTACAAGCGAGTAGCATGGATAGATAACGGGGCCACCATAAGCATCACCGACTGCATAGTCTGCCGCTTTGCTGTGGTTCCATTTATCCAACACTCTCTTAATATGTTGCTGAGGTACGCTGTAGCAGACGCCATGAATAAGACGCGACAACGTAATAAAGTCAGCTCTGGCCTTATCAGCTGCTATTAGCTTTGATGCTATCTCCAGTTGATACTGGGGTGGACGGCCAGTGCCGAGATAAAATGAACACAGTGCATCTGGATATCGAGAAAGCCACACATCAATCTTGTCGCGGAACCCAGCAACTGGAATAGCATCATCTTCAAGTACGACAACACGGCAGGATTGGTTGGCAGCCCATTCAAGCGCACGCCGATGATTCCAGTTGGCACCATGCTTACCTTCATCCAGAAGAAGATGAGCGCCTAAATCGCTTGCCAGAAGAAGTGCTGAGGCAAAGCGCTCATGGTGTCCAACCACAACGAACTTTACTTGTGTTTCCACCACGCTAACTCCTTACCGAATCCGTTCGTTTTAAATACGGTGTTCACCCGAGGGCCGGTAATGATTCGACCACCGAATGACTTTGCAGCCATCCCGAACGCGCCCATATCAACCAGCGTGGTGGGTGCTACTTCCATCTTCCAGAAGCGGTGGCTTTCAATCAGGTAGTGCTGCCGGATGATGCGATGGGCAAGTTCCATAACATCTTCACGGCGGCCACCAATCAGGCCAGCATTAAGAAGTTGTTCATCCCTGTGCTGTTCGAGGAACTCGCTATAGGCTTTGCCGTGGTGATTGGCTTTCATCCACTCTTCAGCATACGTCTTGTGCTCGGAGCCAACATAGATTTTACCGGCTTCCATTTCTTTCCAGGGTTCCTGAAGCATCTCGACGTCGGTTCCGTCGGTACACCACACAAAGCAATATTCAGGATGCGATCTTAGGTGCTGATAGATATGCAGCCAGCGCGCAAAATACGGGCTCATATTTGATACTGGTACTGAGAGCAGGATTACACCTTCCGGCGCATTAGTAAGCTCATCTGCCAACAAAATAGCCTTAGCGCCACGGATTGAACGAGCCCACGCCTCCAATAAGGCGGCATCAGCTGGCATCTTAACTCTGCGCTGAGGATCCGGCTGGCTTGTCAGTAGAGAGGTGATAACAACATTATGCTGCTGCCGATATGGGGCATACCCTGAATATCCACTGTCCCGGCGAGCGCTATAAATTCTGGCGTTGGTCTTTGCCAGACTCTCGCGCTCAGGTCGAGGGATAGAGCGAGCCACCTCTTCATACTCGTCCATCGAGTGAATCAGCTTTTCTGAACCAACCACATCAGCAAATGCCCAGGTCGATAATCCGGCGTTGTAGATTCGAAGTGCCAGATCGGGATGCTCGTACATGCCACGCCCGTATACCAGGTCGAAACCTCCAACCATCTCTATCGCGCTGCGGTGGTAATAAAGCATTACGCCACGCTGTCCGGTGTAAGCGATGTGTTTATCATCCCGGTACAGCACAGCCATATCGTTCAACTTATTTCGCCCAGCGAGGTCGAGGAACTGGTAAGCCAGGTGCGGTTCTGGTGATTCTATGTAAGGCAGGTGCCAGTTATCGGCGATTGGCCATGCATCATCGTCCCAAAGGAACAGATGTTCACATTCTGCATCCATCAGCGCGATTAAGCTGGCGTTCTTCGAAGCGACAATGCCAAGAGATGATTCATGACGTAGCAGTTGGATCCCACCGGGGACTGATGCTGATGGTTTAGAGCCATCGTCAATCACAACCACCAGCGCTCCAGAGGGAAGATGCTTCATGTGCTGCTCAATGGCGCGCTTAAGCACTTCAGGACGATTATGCGTTGTAATCGCTATCCCTATGCATGCATTTTTATCGCCTTCTGGCACAAAACGCATCCCGTTTATCAAGACTTCCATACGCCACCACCAGACAGGTTATGCTTTTCAAGAAATCCTTTCACTGCATCTCGAAGCTCTTCAAGCTGTTCAACGGTTAATGGTTTGGCTGGATGAATTACAATCTGAAATTCATTAGAAGCATCATGCTTATCTAAATCAATTATCGGCTGGTTTTCTGAGTGTTCACTACTGAGGTTAAAAGTCGAGATCACTTTCGGTATTTCGCTTGGCTCTGTTTTTATAGTTGTTGAAACCTGACCGTCAAGGAGAAGGCCGCCTACCGCTATTCCATACCCGAAGAAACGCTCATCACGATACAATTTTGCGAGCTGGTATTTCATGTGCGTATCCTTTTAGACGTGAGCCTGCCGCACGGCAATGCCGCCCGAGAGGTAAACGCAACCTAACGGCATCACCCAGGCTCACTACTGAAAGACTCTCTTTGATGTGCGCGTGCGAAGCGCAATAAAAAAGGCCGCATAAGCGACCTCACGTTAATTCATTTGGGTTTTCGGTATCCGTGACACAGTAGCGAAACCACTTCGCCTGGCGTTGCGTCACCCATATCGGATGAAACAAAGAAGGTTGCAGTATATCCACCGCAGGTGATTTGCTTCTTATGGTATATACCGTCTCCATTGATGGTGTGGACATTTTTATCCATTACGCCCCTTTCACCATCACGTCTTCCACCAATGATTACATACTCAACTTCATCAGCTTTCACTGGCGTAATAAACTTTGATAAATCCATAACAACCTCGTCTAGTTGCTCGTCATGTTATCAGTGGCAGACAGTGACGATGCCGCTTTTCAGGAGCTACCCTATCCACCAATAATTCCATTATTAATTCTTATGGCTGGGATTTACTGAGAACGTATGAATCGACAACGCCCTGTTTGTTTACTTTCACCACCAGCGATTTTCCCTGCCCAACGCTGAAGACGTTCGCATGAGCATAAGTCCACCCGTATACGGTATTTCCATCTGAATCAGTTGTCACTGAGGTTGGCTTGCCGAACTTCTGCAATACGGTTTGCTCCGTGGTCACCCCTTTTTGAATGGATGCCACGTCACTGTCTGAAAAGTCGTTACCTACAGTGGCACACCCAGCCAGAGCCAGTAAGCCTAACCCAATCATAAGCTTCTTCATTGTCACTTTCCTATGTCAATAAAGCACCATCCTAACCTGGTGAATAACAATTATGGAATTAGCATTATCACAGGCACTCAGTGAATGCCTGCTGTAATGCCTTATACCCTGGTTACAATTCGCTGAGTTTTTCTTTCAGAAGGTAACCTTCGAGCATCCAGATTTTGTTTACGGCATTCTGCCGAGCAATCTTGCGCCCGATTTCTTCGTCGAAGTTTTCAGGGCTGGCGCATGCGCTTTCACCGGTAACAGTAAACCCGTTTGCCAGCACCAAAACACAAAATGTCAGTAGCTTGAGCTGATTCAGATCATCAAGCTCGATAGCTTCACCTGTATTTTTATGAATGTTTGCTCCAACCCATCCATCATGAGCAGTAAAGTAGCTCTCACTCATAATGATATTTTCGATGTGCTGCGAAGTGATGCGCGGAGCTGTCTTACCTTTAGCTACGATTTCGTTTTCGATTTTCTGGTCGTTCATAATTGTGAACTCGTTGGTTATGTAAAAGCCCCGCTATTGCGAGGCCATGGTGATTTTATTTGGACAGTTTCGCTGAACAGACCGGTTATGCGTCAACACATCTTTCTTAGTCTGGCGGTCCATAACCTCAATGTCGTGCTCGGTTAGGTAGATGATATTCACCCAGTCACAGGCCGTGTCCGTTACTTCAGGCTTTACGGGTAAATTTTTCGCGCAACTCACGATCAACATCGTCATCAGGAAGATGATTAACAGTCTGCTGTACATCCCTGGCTCCTTTTGTTGTCTCTACCCGGCGTTCAGCCACTGCTTCAGTGGCAGCGGCCTTTTCTTCGGTGCGTTGCTGGTCGGCTTTCGCTTCGGCTTTGCTGGTGCCGCGCGAATGGCCTAATCCAAATGCGGCGGCTATAGCAGCTAAAACAGCTGCAAGGAGTCCGATAATCATCTCAAGCGTCATATAACCACCCGCTCCTTTACCCAGCCATAAACAAACGTCTCGTTCGCGCTGCGCTGTTCTGCCAGTTCAAGATAACGTTGACCCTGGCTGCAATTCAGAGCCCGGAGCATTACCAGCTCTCCTTCTTTCCCGCGTCGAGATAGGTAAATTTTTAGCGCACTAACAGTTCGCGGACCTATAAAACCATCCGCAATCAGTTCGGGATAGAGCGTACCCTGAATGTTGAACACATTCAGCCAGCGCTGAAACCACTTGGTCTGAACCGATGGCCCCATGTTTACGCCCGTGTCGCAGAGTTCAGCGGCGATGGCTGGTGACACCTCAGAAACAAGGTCGAATCGCGGGCCTATCCAGTAGTCAGCCGTCAGAATACCCAGCGCCTGCTGGCGGGTGAGGTCGCGCATATCGCCTACATACCCATGTGCCCGCGCCGTCGCCTGAGTGATACCCCAATTAGTTGGGCCGCCTTTGTCGTCAGGATGATTAACGTAGCCGCCCTCTTTGCCGAGGGTGGCATTGAAAATGTCATCTTTAGTCATTAGTGCCTCAGCGTATCAACGAGACGCGCCACGTTCCCACGAGCCCATAACACGGCAGCGCAAATAAGAAGGTTTACGATGACCACCATCCAGTGCGACTCCTGGTAGAGGCCGAACAGATATCGGAATGGAACGCTGGCATAAACCAGCACAACGAAGTACGCCAGCAATGATATAGCGGGGCGATGTCTTGCCCCTTCACGCTGGTAGAACATCAGGACAAGGACGATGACCGCACAAATACCTGCATTCACCATCGCTGACGGATCACTTGTTACCATTGTTAGCCCCTCCTCCACGTAATCGCGAAAGCATTCCTAACAGGCTTCCCAAATCCTGGCTATTGCCGAATGTGAGCAACTTGATAGCCAAGGCGGCAAGAACAACTGCACCTAGGGCATCCAGTGGTCGATCGCTATACCCTGTCCACTTAGCGAGGTATGAACCAATAAGCCCTGACCCGAGAACGCCGACAATAAACGATGTAACGAAATAACCCACCAGCTTTAGCCGGGTGATGTTTGCTGCTGTTGCTACATAAAAAACAGCTCCAGCAAATGCACCAAATACCACACCGTAATCAATGCCGGTTGCGATACCGAAAACACCGGCTCCCAAAAGTCCAGCTGCGGCAATCGTAGTGCCAGAAACAGGATCGGACATCAGTCCCCCTCATTGCTGTGAATCCTCTCAATATGAGGGGAAAGAAATACCGTATAAACGGCTATAGTTATCACTCTGTCAAAGGCCATAAGGAATGACCTTTTGCACAGTGTTATTTACTGGATTTAATCAAAGGACAGAGCAAAGCAACAACACAAGCTACCAGCACTCCATCAGCCAAGATCGACATCATTTTACTGGTGAAGTCGATGGCCACGACTAGGAACAAGAGAACACCAGATGCGGCCCAGCGTAATTTACCCATCAGATGTACTGATCAAGCGGTAATTGCAGAGCCTGAGCGATTTTCTTCAGCTGCTTCTCTTCGTCTTCACCGATTCCGTCGTTGTCTGCCACATCCAGGCAAAGGCAGAGCACATCAACAGCATCGGGCGTACCAGCCACATCAGCCAATTCACGCATTGCCTGAGCGTTGGCTGATCGTGGTGACGCCTCGTACTGAGCGCGGATATTGCTGCTCATGCTGGCGATTTCAGCGGCAAATGCAGAAAACGCCGGTTTTGCCTGAATTGTTTTTTCCAGAGTAGAAATCTCTGAAGCATCACAGGTACCATCTGCATAGGCGATCGAGTAACAACCCCATACAGTTGCTTCTACCGCATCACGATTTTCCATCTTTTTAACTTCGACGATCGCTTTACGTGCTTTCTTTTTGAAGATACCGAACATAGTGACTTTCCTTTAGTGGTGAGCCTTACGCTCAGAGTGGAACAGCCCGCAGACGTAGTCACACTGACCACTGCTAAGGCTCACCCTGAAAGACTCTGCGGTTGAATAGCGCCGAGCGAGGCGCAGATATGAAAAAGCCCCGCAATTGCGAGGCTGTAGATATTGGTGAGCCGGGAAGGATTCGAACCTGTCTGCCTTTCCCTTATGAGGGGACCGCTCATACCTAATGAGCTTCCGGCCCAGAAACAGAAAAACCCGCGTAGTGGCGGGTTCTTTATGTTGATTGCTCAGTTCGGTTTAACGTCCCGAGCTTAACACAATTTAAGCACTTTCCGCGCAGCCATGCAAGTAAAACCTGTCGCCATTTGTGCCGAATGCGTCACACATTGGTCTGTATAGCATCGATTCTGTAACATTTAACCAAACATCAATGCGGCTCTCACAAGTTCTTAAACACCACTCTGGATGTTTTTCATTAAGAGATCTTGCCATGGCTTTTTTGCTCATTCGATATACATACCGCTCTTTAATCAAATCATACAGCCGCTTATTGTCAGCGCGTAAAAGTTCAGCACTAAGCACTGAGTCAATGGTTAGTGCTTCTTCGTCAGTACAGAACGCCAGCCCGCTTTTATTTTTCCCTTCGAGGATCTCTTTGAAGAATGCTTCCAGTTCAGGTTTTGTGAGCCCAGATTTTTTCATGCGACGCAGCGCATCGTTAATTGCTGTCTTGGTTATTTTTCCGGAGGCCAGTAACTGGTTGAACATGTTCCCGCCAGAACCTCCGCCAATATATGACCAGCGGCCCCACATGCGGAGCTTGCCCTGAATCCAGATGCTTTCGAGAGTGCGGAGGCGAACGGTTTCGCCAGCTTTGCCAACTTCAGAAGGATTAATCATTATGCGTCTCCACTTACGCCAGTACGCCGATTGCCAGCGCACGATCTAAAAACCGAAACAGCAGCACCAGCTGGTTACCGTATTTCGCTTCGAATGCCACAGGGCTGGCATGCAACTCGTCGTGATGCTCTCTGCACAGAGGAATCACAAACAGGTCGTGTGCCTTGGTACCCATACCACCTTGCCCGTGGCCAATCAGGTGATGTGGGTCGTCTGCCGGGTTACTACAACACATGCACTGCTGCGTTTTAACCCAGCGGGTATATTTCTCGTTCTCCCAGCGTCGGCGCTTTGGCTTGAGCATCAGGGATTCAGGTGTCTCCGGGTCAACCTTAATGGCGACAATCCGCTTTGCTTTCTCCTGCACCAGCTGCGTGGCTGCAATTGCCGGAACAATATCGCTTTCACGCATTACGGATTGGTGTTGTTCCTGCGGTAATCGCAACACCTTTCTGGCAATGCTTTCAGGTATAGCGTCAGCAACATCTCTGGTAACCAGCCACCAGCAGAACTCCGGAAGCGTCAGTTCATGCTCTGGCGGGAAACCTAATTCACGGCATGCGACCGATAAAATCCAGGATACCAGGTTTGCTCGTGCAATTCCTGCCTGACGGTCATTTGTTTGCTCTCTTTGGTGATTGTCACAGTGCCAGCATAAACGGATTGACCCAGGGTCACGGCGGAGCGTAGTGAAGTTGTTACTGTGGTAATCACTCAGCTCCCACTGGCAGATAAGCTGTTGCTCTAACCAGTTATCCAGGGCAGCTAATCCACCAGCAGCATTGATGACCCTCTTATTCTCAAACACACTGGCCATCAGAGGGTCGACAGCTAACGGTTGTGACGCTGGTGGTATAGCTCCGGTCGCGAAATTAGCGTATCCCTCAGGTTCGGCTTCCAGTAAAACGCGCCCTCTAGCAAACAGCCCCATCAGGTCAGCCCCAGGACGGAATAAAACAATACCCATACGAGGGGCAATCTCAGGTGTTAACAGTGCTCTCACGCTGTGTGCCCCTTAGCAATATGCTCAGCCCACAGGCCACCAATCCACTTAATGCCCTTAGCTGTGAACCTGGACTGGCTGAACGCATAATTCGACGCGTTAGTTGTACCGGTCTTCACTTCGAACCTTCCCGCTTCAGTATGCTGATGATATGGAGTCAGAACATTGTTCAGGCGGTACATGATGTGGTTATCCAGCCGGAACTCCGGCTCTTTGGCGTTCAGCAGCTTTGCCACCTGGCGGAATGACATTGAACCGGTAGCCGTAACGTAACGATCCACGAATTCAGCCTTTGGCGCTGCGATTGACAACTCATCACTCAGGCGCTGTTTCTGCTCTTCGAGTTCAGCAGCCAGGCGCAACGCCTCAGAAAATGACTGTGGGACCTTCGGTTGAGTGCCCTGCTCCAGTTCCTGCCAGCGGTCAACCAGTCGAGCGGTAAACTCTGGGCACAACTGCGCAACGATCACATAGCTGTCACGCTTGTTCACTTGGTAGTAATGGTAAGTCTGTCCGTTCTGGGGATGGGTGTACTGCATTGCAGCATACCCCCCAATAACACCGCTATTCATCAGGCGCTCGATAGTCACGCAAACATTGCTATGCCGGGAATCGACAAGCGATGCAATCTCACGACTGGACATCGTTATAGGGCTCCCATTCAATGCTGCATGATGCGTCGGGCAATACATGGTGATATTCATCTGATTCATGCTCTTCTCCACTTATCAGGCAGCTGCACCCGCCAGAGGTTCATGTTTATTGATCGATATCTCTACTCGTCCACCAGGTACTTTAGGGCCCCACTCCACGATCATTCTGCGTACCTGACTGTCATCCTCCCAGATCCCAGCATGAGTAAGCGCGTCGAAAAGAGCCTTGTTGTAGTTGTCGATGTCACGGCGGCGTTCGTCTGGTGGGTACAACATAATCTCGACGGCAGCCGGTGCTGTTGAAGGTTTTGGCAGGAAACGAAGCTGCTCAACGATGGCCACACAGGCAGCGCTTTGATATGCCCTGCCTTTGGCGCTGATAAGATGGCGGCCTTTTAATGGCCCCTTGTTAGGGGCTCGCCAGTAGGTGTTAACGCTCGGTGGGAACGGGAGAACCAGTTTCATTTGGCCTCCAGATCTATCGCCATTTCGAAGGCATGAGGCGCACCGTTATACAGAATTTCGCCAAACGTACTCATTACGTACCAGAGCGTCATTGTGGCATAACCATCTGCGTCTACCTTTGGAGTCTCATAGGGGATATTTAATTCCTGATAATGACGTTTGAGATGTTCAATGCCTGGCTCAAACAGTTTGATTTTTACCTGGTCATTTAAGCCAAGAGGAAAACACTTTGGCTTGTGCTCAATCAGTGATATCCCGCGTGCCGCGCCTCGAGCAGTGTTGATATAGCCTTTTTTCTTCAGTGCCTTCACATGCTCAGCAGCAGCGTTAGGTGATGCACAGCCAATTAATCCAGCCAGTTCAGCCATGGTCGGCGGGAATCCTGTTTTTTCCTTGTAAAGCACAATTGCATCCAGAACTTCACTCTGGCGTTGCGTTAACTCGTTCATAGTTCCTCTCCGAACCGGCCATTCATGCGACCGATAACACTGTTGAACTCAATCAGGCTGATGCCAAGCGGCGCAACTTCCTGGTGGTGTTTCCGCAGAATGGGTGGGCAGACCTTATTCCAGGCTGGCTTCGGCCTGACCCTCATTGCAGCACGTAACTCATCAGCACAACGGCGCGCAGCAGAACGAACTGCATTCTCATGTTCCGGATTCACTCGCGCACCTCCAGTACAGCAACAAGATCCTTAGCCACTTCCCGTGTACTGCTTTTGCATGAGATTGAACGACGTGCAGGAATGGTATTCAGAACGAAGCCGTGTTGTTCATAGAGTTCAATGATATTTGGGGCTGTAGAGTTAGAGATAACTACGCTTGCGCCACGCTTATGTGCGGCAACACAGCACTCCACCAGCTCAATCTGGTTATCCCAGCTAAACCCACCAGCTGAATAAGCAGTGAACCCACTGGTGCCCGGCATAGGCTCATACGGGGGATCGCAATAAACAACATCACCACTCCCGGCAAGGCCAATCGTCCGACGAAAACCCGCAGTCATGAATACGCAGCTATGCGCTTTCTCTGCAAAGTCCTTGAGTTCTTTTTCAGGAAAGTACGGGGATTTGTACTTGCCCCATCCAACGTTGAAATGATGAGACAGGTTGTAACGCATCAGACCGTTGAAACAATGGCGGTTCAGGTACAGAAATGCGGCAGCACGTTCAGCAACATCAAGCGCCTGACCGTTGAACTCCTGCCGAATAAGCTTGTAGTTCTCGGGTGTTCCCATTTTCTCAAACATCCAGCGAGCACTGCATTCGACAGTGTCTGGCACCACGGAGAGCATCTGATACAGGTTGATCAGATCAGGGTTTACATCGGCCAGCAGGAAACTGGAGTGCTTTTCGCTGCCGAGAAATACTGAACCACCACCAACGAACGGTTCAATCAGACGCTTCCCGCCCGGGATATACGGGAACAGATCGTTCAACTGGGTAAACTTACCACCGGCCCACTTCAGGAATGGTTTGCTCACGGTTACCCCCTGAATCCGACAGGAATGCTTGTATCGCACTCATATTTCGATTTGAACCCGGCGTCTTCATGAGTCCATTTCCCGTTAACCCAACTCGGACGCCCTGCTGAATCCCACTTCCTGGCTTTCTCGAAGTATTCAACGCAGTTCTCAGGAGCGAACAGGGTTTTGGGACGCAGGTAATCGCGCATCTTGCCGTCTTTGGACCACTTCTCGTTCAGGTAATCGATGACCAGCATCAGGTCTTCAGGGCTGTAATCTTCTGCCAGGCGGCCCCGGATGTAACCCAAAGTAGATTTAGTCCTTCCCCCCTTCCCGTAGGTTGAGTTTGTTACCCGATTGAAATGGTCCAGTACGAGAAATCCTGAATCGACCTGGTCTGGTTGCGGTGCAACCGGACAAGAATCTTTACCTGTAATCTCTGTAGTACTCTCTGTTGTATTCTCTGTAGGATCATCAGTGCAAATTGACCTGATGACAGCGGTTCGTTTTGACCTGATGGAGCGTGTCACTTTGACACCTTCCATCGTGTCATTTTGACCTGATGGAGAAGGTCGTTTTGACTTCTTCGATTCGCTCACTTTGACATCATCTAAAAGTGGGCTCGCGTAGTTGATCGTGTAGTAGTTCGTCATGTCGCGCTGGGACTTGTTCAGCTGCTCAATTTTGAGCACGCCAAGTGCCTTCAGACGAGTGAACGTACGCTTCAGGGTAGACTCAGACCAAAACGGGAACTGCTCCAGCCACTGTTCAGTGGTGTTGTAGATCCAGCGTTCGCCGTCGCGCTCCAGTCCAGAAGTAGTTTCTTTCAGCCAGTAGTTAACCTGCTGCAAAGCAATCGCCTCATTCAGGCCAATGCTGTATGCAAGGTCAGGGTTTATCACTATCGGCCGGGATGGCATTAACAGGCTCATGACAGTCCTTTAGCTCTGTAAATTTACGCTGGAATTGTTCAAGAGGGCTGAAGCACTCATGATCGTACCCTTCGCGAAGGTATATAACGCGTCCAGTCTGGGGCTCCCATCTGATGACTTTGACTGGGATTCCTCTGTGGTCTTTGAATCGCCGGTTAACTTCAGCCATTCTTCGCGCCCCTTCTCGTTCATCTGAACAAACGTCTCTACCATCAACCCGGCAGGTTGGTAGTTGTCCCCATCCTCCTGGTTATTTATGATTTCCACATAGCCGAACGGGGAGTTCTTCCCCACCAGCGGCAGACATCTGAATTGCTTAGCTGGTCTGAATCGGTTTAAACTGTTCATGCGTTAGTTTCTCCACTGAATACGACACGCCACGACGCCCGGAGCTGCACACTCGCGGGCGTCACTTCTTTTGGGTTTTTTTACGGCTGAAAAGAGTGATTATTGCGTGAATCTCTTCTTCACGGGCTGCCAGGTGGCGGCGGTGATGTTCCAGAATTTCTTCTGCTTCATGTTTCTCAATTACCCCATCTTCCAGCGCCTGAGCGATAATCTGATCGACCTGACCACGTGCAGCTGATGTGCGCATTGCACGGCTGAATAAATCAACGCGGTCGAGATCTTCAAGCAATGGCCTATCCACCAGCAGTGCGCCACGACGCTTTGCGAAGTAATCAGCGACCAGAGATGTGTTCGATATGTCTTCCATCGCTTCCAGTTCGGTCACTTCAAAGAACCGACAGCCGTTCTTCTCATACAGGTTGTTATTGAACTCAGTCATTGACATGCCTAATGCACCAGACATTGCCTCACGGCCTCCCGGGTACGCCTTACACATCGCCTTAACTACTTCTTTCAGTGTTTGCTCTACCATCTTGATTTCCCTTTGGTAGTTTCTAGAAACTGGTTAATGAGTTACGGTGTTACTGCAATATCAGGATCGACAGATTTATATTTATTTGGGAAAGGTCTAACCTCCTCGGCTTCAATTTTCCCATCTTCACTAACCAGGATATTTACCCGGCGATTACGCTTGAGAGCTTTGCTTATAGCACTCTGGTATACGCCAAGTGCCTCAGCTGTTTTTGCCTGGCCGTTTTCCAAAACATATTCAGATAGCGGAATAATCTTCATTGGTTTTCCTCGTGGTATGCACATAAGGAGTATCACTGTTAGTGATAAATATGTCAACACTAGCGGTGATTGGTGATTATGCCGTGCGGTGATAAATTATGAGAATGAAAAAGAAACCTTTGACCGCAGAACAACTGGCAGATGCCGGCAGGCTAAAAGCCATATTTGAGTCCAAGAAAAAAACGCTCGGGCTCTCACAGGAGACTTTGGCTGAACAAATGGGAATGGGTCAAAGTGGGGTGGCACAGTTACTGAATGGGACCAATGCCATCAATGCAACCCATGCGGCTCAGTTCGCCAAGATTCTTGGTGTAAAGGTTGATGATTTCAGCCCTTCACTAGCAGCTGAGATATCAGCAATGTTTGAAGCTATATCAAATGGTAGACGCTTGTCATCAGTGTATGAGTATCCTCTTTTAACTGAAGTGCAAGCCGGATCCTTCTGCCCTGTAAACTCTTATACTGAAAGAGATGCTAAACAATGGGTGCCTACCACAGTTAAAGCCAGCGACTCAGCTTTTTGGCTTGAGGTATCGGGGCATTCTATGACGGCACCACCTGGTGTTAAACCAAGTTTTCCGGAAGGGATGCTCATTCTCATAGACCCTGAGCAGGATGTAGAAGCTGGCGATTTTTGTGTAGCTGGTATTTTTAATGATTCTGAAGTTACTTTTAAAAGGTTTGTTCGCGAAGATGGCAAGCCGTGGCTGGAACCATTGAACCCAAGTCCACGATATCAAGCCATTGAATGTAGTGAAAATTGTAGGATTATAGGTAAAGTAGTTAAGGCGCAATGGCCTGAAAACATCTTCGAATAAGGAGCCACTTGGCTCCTTTTTTTTATCTTTTTTTCATCATAATAATCATTCAGTTAGCACTTATAGTGATATTTTTATCACTACAGGTGTTGACTAATTAATTACTATTGGTGATACTCATTATGCACTTCGGTGATGACGCGGGGAAAGAAACGTGACAGGAGGGAAGCAGACCCCATGAACACAACATGAAAGCGCACTCCTTCTCTACCAGTTGTGGATGACAGGTGTGAAATAAAAACCGGAGTGCGCTTCCAGTTGTGGTAATTGCGGCTATGCGCACGTGACGAGGCCAACAGCTTATTCAACTTAATAATGAATATGTGTCTTGATAGTGTGACGTCGCCGGGAGTGGTCGCCCCGGCAGGTGGAGGCACCACCGCCACAACCCTATCTCAGTGAAGAGATAAATGCCTGTAGCAGTCTTGGCGGTACCAGTACCATCCTTTGAAGTTCTCTGGTACCGCCCTTTTTACTCAACTGAAAGCGCGCTCTGTCCATTTCGTTAAGTGTGTCAGTCGTTAAATCAGCCTAGCGGAGCGCGCTTCCAGTTGAGTGGAGAAACTAATAGGCGATTGCAGTCGCCCGTTTCACTAAGTGCCCTACCCTGGGTGCTTACTGAAACGAAACCCAAAATTTTATTCACCTTCGGGTGAGGGATTCGTGCAACCAAAATTCAGCGGATTAGTCCACTGGAGGGCTGATGAACCACCTCGAATTTATTGAGAAAAACGTGAGGGAATTACTGGTTAAGCAGGGATTTCCTTTATCGGTGGCTCAGGGGGGGGGCTTGGCAGGCGCTCGATTTATATAAGCGCATGTCTCAGGCCAGTAAGAAAGGTGCGATGTTCGATGACGTAATGCGGCATGCAAAAGCCTGGGCGGATAAGCAGGTTTCCAAAACCGACGTTACACCACGAAAACGCAAGACCCAGAACAACCAAGGCGGCCTCTTCTAAGTTTTAGGCCAAGAATTCAGCGCCGTGCAGGGCGCATATAACACGGAGAAACTAACGATGACTAATTTGATAGCCGTCACCGAACAACAACCGCGCATGACCAGAGAACAACTGATCGATGCAGCACGTAAAGCCGCACCGCTCCTTCCAGCTGCGTCTCAGTGGCTGATGAACGAACTGGCGAACCGCTACGATGTAACGTGCGTGGCATTGTGCGAATCCATGGAGCAGCGGAAAGCGCTTAAGGATGACGTAATCAACTGGGCCAGAGAATGTGATCGGGTCACTGAACGTCATACTAAGTCACCGTGCAACCTTCACGTCCTGTCAGCGCAAAGAGAACTGCGTGAACTCGACCCAACAACGGCTGTTGTGATTCCTGAAGGGGCTCTGTGATGGCTGCTAACTCATTCAAGTTGATGACCCGCTCAGGGATTATCAAGCGCACAGATACAGGTATGTTTATCAGCCTGGACGATATCCACGTTCGTGAAGGTTTCAACAAGCGTGAAGATGATGATCGTACCCGTCAGGCAGATGATGATCTGTTCAACTATCTGATGAATGGCGGCTCAGTTCCGCCGCTTGAAGTAATAGCCCGTGATGAAGGTGGTGTATGAGTTGTCGAAGGCCACCGCCGCCGTCGCTGTTATGCGCGCTGTGCTGAAGCTGGTAAGCCAGTTGACCGGATCCATATCATGCCGTTCTCCGGGAGCGATGTGCAGCGTCTTGCGCGCATTATGACAAGTAACAACCAGTTGCCTCTTTCAGATATTGAACAGGCAGCAGTTATTCAGGAACTACACAACGCCTTCAACCAGTCCACCAGCGAGATTGCAAAACTTGTCAATAAGTCAGTAGCCACGGTTGAAAAGCTCCTGACGCTGAGCACAGCAAATTATGACGTTCAGCAGGAAGTTAAATCAGGTGCGGTGTCCGTTGATGTTGCCGTTGATCGCGTTCGTGAGTTTGGCGAACAGGCCGGTGAAGTTCTTCAGCACGATAAAGCCGTTGCAGCTGCTCAGGGAAAAACGCGAGTAACTCGCAGTTCTATTGCGCCAGAACTGAATGTTAAAAACGCTCGCCGGTTCGTTGAGTTAATGGCTCAGGCAGAGATAAGTGATGAAGGCGTATTCACCCTTGAAGGTGCTGCGCTTGCTGAAGCGCTGTCCATTATTGACGAACACAAAGCTATCGCTGAAGCACGTGAAACGTACCGCCTTTCTCAGCCAATCCCTACAACAGAAATTCGCGGAAGAACTCTGTATGTGATGTACGACGGCAAGGAAATTGGCAAAGCAATAATTTACCGCGGCAAGAATGTCACTCTGGATTTAGGTGATAGGCAGATTGTTTCTAACCAGTCCAAAGCCGTCGCCCACTTCGTAAGACAGTACAAGTTACAGCAGCAGGAGAATCACGATGCAAACAACTAATGAGCGCATGACAGAAGAACAGCTAACTGACCTTCTTAATCTTGCGGCTGAACTCCAGGCGAAGGCAGAGGCCAGCAATGATCGTGATACTGCTGTTATGGCATATGCGGTTCAAAAAGTCTGCTTAGAGCTTACTGAATCCCGTCTCAAGTCCAAAGCATCAGAGCAGCAACTGGCTGCGGTGGTCGCGGAGAATGCGGGGCTGAAGGCTGAGAATGACCAGGCTTTGCAATGTATGGCAGAGTTTCGGATAAATTTGTCTATGTACAAAAAATTCAAATATCAATCTGATGTTAAAACCCCGGCAACGGACGCGTATCTGGGTGAAGTGCGGGCTCAGGGTGTGGAACTGTTTGCAGAGCGCAAAAACAACGAAATGATGTCACTTCATCCAGACACTCATGCAGTAGGTTCAATTGTTGCTGCAATGAGCGCTGATGTGAAAGAGTTACGTGAGCTCGCCGCCCAGTTACGACAGGGAGCAGCGCTATGAGCATCGTTGATGATTCGCATTTGACTGATGAAGTTGTGAACGAAGCGTTTGAAGGAACCAATTTCGGGCGCACTGACTTTCGCACCATCCTGGCTGAAACAGTGCTCAAACGTGCTTCCGGTTACCACTCAGGATGGACGGCCACGACCATCTGCATGAGCCTCGGTTTATTGAGTAAGAAGAACCAGAGCGCCACAAAGCTTGGCCTTACGTTCGCGTTCCACCACTACTACAAACCATGCGTTCGCGAAGCACTGAAGCCAAAGCAGGAGGCCCAATGAACGATACCACAGCACTGACGGAGCGTGAAAAATTCGAAGCGTGGGCCGAAAAAGCTGGCGAGTTGCTGTGGGGGCGTCTCAAAAATCAACGCAATAAAAGCGGAGGCTACTCGCTTCAGGTCTACACCCACATGTGGAACGCATGGCAAGCGGCTAACGTTGAGATGGTAGAGGCGCTGGAGAAGGCGCAGACCGAGCGAGATGAATTCAGAAACCGTCTCAGGCTTGAGCGATCAATTCTTGAGGATGCTGACAAGCGCATCGCCGAGCTGGAGTCCGAAGTTAAATTCCCCGGAGTCATGCGCTGCAATACATGCGGCTTCTCGCGCTCACACGTCATCGTTACGCCGGGCGGGATGCGGGCTGGAGAAAGCACTCCTGAACACTGCCCTAACGGATGTGGCCCGATGTGGCATGACACCTATCGTCGCCAATACAACGAACTCTACGATGCCTACAAAGCACTGGAGTCCCGCACCGTCACCGTGAAGCTAACGGATTATCGCGCTACTTACACAGAGCCTTTCGCTCTTGAGATTGAACACCACGTGCGCAAAGCGTTGAAGGATGTGGCTGACGCCGCTGGCATCCAGGTTATCGAAGGAGAGGGGAAATGAGCATGTCGAATGTTACTAAAATGACGTGCGTTCACTCGGAGAGCATGGAGTGGTTCACTACTGGCGCGGAATATGACTCTGAGCCTCGAGGAGAGGATATCTGCATCTGCGGAGATAATCTCGTGTCAGACCTGAACCCAGAGGACTGGTATGAAATGAGCCACCGGGAGGACGGTTTGTGGTTTCTTACGGGATATCAGCAGTCATTCTTATTTCAGGAGCGTGCAGCATGACAACTAACCAAACAGAACGAGTTCCAGACGAAGAACTCGACCAGATGATATGGAAGTTAGAGCGTGACGGCATGACACCAAAGCAGCTTTCGCTGATGAGAGAGCTGCGGGAAGTGCGGAGGGCGAAGGGTGAGCCGGTGGCTTATATCTTCAAACACCCAGCCGGGAAATTGTTCTGGGCGCTGACGGATGAGAGTAACAAAGGACAGAGCGATGTCATTCCGGTATATGCCACCCCTCCGTCGTTGGTAATTCCTCCACAGATTGAACCTGATTATGAGGTTATTAAAGGCATTCTCCCAACATCTAATCCTGATGAATATGCGTGCTGTATTGCGGCTGATATGTGGAACGCTTGCCGCGCCGCCATGCTCAACCATTCCGGTGATACCGCCGATATGGACGAACCTGTAAGTAATCGTGATGAGTTGAAAAAGGGATTGGCAGCCATTCGTAGCTCTGGCATAGCAATCGACGGCGAGAAGATACTGGCAGAGCGTGATGCTCTTAACTCTCCGGCAACTCCGGATGGTTGGATTCCGGTAAGCGAGCGGATGCCGTTGCCGGCAGCGCCGAAGGAGGTGGGGTGATGGATTACTCGAAATTGAATAAGCATGAACTGGCCGATATGCGCAATGCCATCGAGAGAGAACAGAAGCGCAGGGAGGAAGGGCCAAAGGTAATCACCTACCGTGTGACATCATGCATGACCGAACATCGATATTTTAAAGACCTCAAGTGCGCTCTGCTATGCCTGAAAGAGACTGTCGACATGGTAATAGAGCATTCTCTGGAAGATGGTGGGGAATACGTTAACAAGTGTACTGGAATCGTGGGTGTAGTTTTCCGGGCTGAGGAGGTTGCACAGGCAGATTTCGACGCGTGGGAAAAGGAAGGACATTACGACGACATTTGCTTTGAGGGCAGAATCGGAGGGTTAAGTGATGCCGCCAGTTAAAGTCCTAGTAATCACCGTTGCCATGTTTGCTATCTGCCAGTTAATTGCTAGCTCTGATATGGGGGTATGGTGATGGCTAAGTTCAGCACAATTCAGGAACTAACAGGCGCTGATATGGAGCAGGGAGGCTCACTGATGAGACGTTACTTGAATCAGTCTTCACTGCCTACGAGAGAGAAGCGCTTAAGCATGCCGAAGTTATGTGTATTCCGGCGTGACAGAGTTCTTCGCAGGTTGATGAAAAATGAAATGACAGCTCTCGCCAGTCGCATTGCAGCCTGGAGCAACTCAGATGCCTAAATCCTCCGCAGAACGCAAAGCAGCTCAGCGGGCAAGGCAGTCTGCTGCCGGTACAGAGAGGACTGCCGAAGTCCACCAGCAGCGCGAAAGAGAAGAACACCCCATGTGTCGTAATTGCAATGACGGTATCCGTAATGGTTGCTCGTCATGCGCCTACAAAGATAAATAACCGGGTGCAGCCGGTTAAAGTGGAGAACTAACTATGAGCGGACAAAGCCAACGTTTTCTTACTCCTGACGACTTATATCAGTTAACTGGTTATCGTCGCCCTTCCCTTCAGTGTAAAGCACTTAAGGAGTGCGGCGTATTTTTCATCCCACGTAGAGATGGAAGACCAGGAACAACATGGGATCATGTCTCTAATCCCATGGGTCTGAAACTGGTTATTAGCAATCCTGAGGAAGAAGAACCAAACTTTAAGGACATGTGATGCCTAGAGCCCGCAAAAATCCAGAAGATAGCTGGATGCCGCCCCGCGTTCGTCGGGGCAAGTCAGCTTATGAGTTCCGTTCAACAGATGGACGAACAATCAGATTATGTGATGCAAATTTGACTAAATCCCAGGTATGGGCTGCTTACGAAAATTTCATCAATGATCTCAAGGTTGGGACGAACTTCCTTGCCTTGTGTGAAGATTTCTACAATTCCGGCGACTTCCATGAACTCGCCATGGAGACACGCAAGGATTACAGAAAATACGGAGCAAAAGTAAATATTGCCTTCGGAAAAATGAAGCCCGATAACATAAAACCTGAGCACATCAGGAAGTATATGGATAAACGAGGTGTGAAAAGCCGAGTCCAGGCTAATAGGGAGAAAGCATTTATTTCGAGGGTGTTCAGATGGGCCTACGAGCGCGGGAAAGTAAAAATGAATCCTTGCCATGGTGTAAAACAATTTAAGGAGAAGGCCCGCACCAGATATGTTACAGACGTTGAATACAATGCTCTTCTCAGCGTTGCGTCTGATGTGGTTAAGGTGGGCATGGAACTCGCCTACTTATGCTGCGCACGTCAGGGCGATGTGCTTGATTTGAAGAAAGCGCAACTGCTTGAGGAAGGGATTTTAATCGTTCAGAGTAAAACTTCAGTACCTCAAATAAAGGCATGGACTGAACGATTACATAACATTATTAAATTAGCTGATTCAACTCCACTTCATGCTGGGTTGAGCAGTATTTTTGTTCTCCACCAGCAATCAGGTTCCAGGTTCACGCGAGACGCGTTTAACGCTCAGTGGATGAAGGCCAAGAAGCTGGCGTGTGAAAAATATCCTGAAATGGATTTCAACTTCACCTTTCATGATCTGAAAGCAAAAGGTATCTCTGATCTTAGTGGTTCGTTGAATGAAAAGCAGGAAATTGCAGGCCATAAGAATGCATCACAGACAGCAAGATATAACCGTAAAATTTCTGTAGTGCCGGTGGTCGGGGGGCAGTAATGCCCTCTTTTTATGGCGACTGCGAATGGCGAAAGAATGGTGAAAGCGGCGTATAAAAACAAAAAAACCACCCGTAGGTGGTTTCACGACACTGCTTATTGCTTTGATTATTCTGTATATTTCCCATGGTACCCGGAACGAGACTTGAACTCGTACAGCCTATGGCCGAGGGATTTTAAATCCCTTGTGTCTACCGATTCCACCATCCGGGCTCAGGGAAAATTGGAGGCGCGTTCCGGAGTCGAACCGGACTAGACGGATTTGCAATCCGCTACATAACCGCTTTGCTAACGCGCCTTTAAATCTTTAACACCCGCAACTGCCGATGTTTTAATTTGGAGCGGGAAACGAGACTCGAACTCGCGACCCCGACCTTGGCAAGGTCGTGCTCTACCAACTGAGCTATTCCCGCATTATCAAGTTGATTTGATAACCACTTGATTTTGCTATCGTCTGGCAATCAGTGCTGCCGTTCGATGCGTTGCATTCTACTTATCTCACGCGGTGAGTCAACGGTATTTTTCGCAACTTTGTATCGTTTGCTGAAAATAACGCCGAAACGATCACTCTTGAAGCAAATCGCCGCGTGCCGCATTCAAATATTGCAGCATTGACCACAGTGTTAATACCGCAGCCACGAGGAACAGAGCGATACCGGCCCACTCGACCCACATGTTAGGGCGCCACAGCATCCACACCAGCGCGGTCATTTGCGCGGTCGTTTTTACTTTGCCAATCCATGACACCGCAACGCTGCTGCGTTTACCCAGTTCCGCCATCCACTCACGCAGAGCGGAGATAATGATCTCACGTGCGATCATCGTGGCGGCAGGCAGCGTCACCCACCAGGTGTGATAATGCTCAGCCACCAGAACCATGGCGATAGCGACCATGACCTTATCGGCGACCGGATCAAGGAACGCCCCGAAACGGGTGCTCTGGTTCCAGCGACGGGCCAGATAACCGTCAAACCAGTCGGTAACAGCGGCAATAAAGAAAATCAGCGCGCAGGCAAACGGCGCCCAGACAACGGGAAGGTAGAACGCCAATACGAAAAACGGAATCAGGATGACGCGGAACAGCGTAAGCAATGTAGGGATATTATATTGCATGGCGTGGTAACTATCTGTTGTTAGTAAATATTAGCCCTATGTTGCTACAGAGCCCCTAATGTTTCAACGAGTAGAAGATCTTTTCTGCTAAACCCTGTGATATTCCGGGTACTTTAGCAATATCATCGATGGTCGCCTGCTGCAAACCTTGCAGTCCGCCCATGTACTTGAGCAGCATCTGACGCCGCTTTGGCCCAATGCCTTCAATGGTCTCTAGCGTACTGGTGCTTTTGACTTTCGCCCGTTTTTTGCGGTGCCCTGAAATAGCGTGATCGTGCGATTCGTCGCGAATATGCTGAATCACATGCAACGCTGGCGAATCTGGCGGCAGGTTGAAGCCTTCACCTTCCGGCTCGAAGAACAGCGTCTCCAGCCCCGCTTTGCGATCGGTGCCCTTTGCTACACCCAATAATAGGGGATGATGCTTATCCCACGGTACATCAAGCTCAGCAAACACCGCCTTCGCCTGCCCCAACTGCCCTTTCCCGCCATCGATTAAAATGACATCCGGGATTTTGCTCTCTTCGATAGCCTTTCCATAGCGTCGACGCAGGACCTGATTCATGGCGGCGTAATCATCACCGGGCGTGATGCCAGTGATATTGTAGCGACGATATTCGGCGCGTAATGGGCCGTTGGCGTCAAAGACCACACAAGACGCCACGGTCTGCTCGCCCATGGTGTGGCTAATGTCGAAACACTCCATCCTTTTGATAGCCGGGAGTTTCAATTCTTCGGCCAATGCCCGCAAACGCTGGTGGACGGTAGATTGTTGCGAAAGTTTGGTTGATAACGCCGTTACCGCGTTGGTGCGCGCAAGCTTCAGATAACGCGCGCGATCGCCGCGCGGCTTGGTCTGAACCTGAACGCGTCGGCCCGCCATCTCGGATAAAGAGTCGGCAAGCAGCGTTTTATCACTCAACGTGAAGTCGAGCAGAATCTCTCCAGGTAAGGTGCGCATCTGGCTGCCCTGAAAATAGAACTGCCCCACGAAAGTCTCCACTACCTCGCCCAGTTCCGTATCGCTCGGCACCTTAGGGAAATAGCTACGGCTGCCCAATACTTTCCCCTGGCGAATAAACAGGACGTGAACACAGGCCATGCCCGCTTCAAATGCCACGCCGATAACATCGAGGTCGTCACCATTATTGGAAACAAACTGTTTTTCAGTCACGCGGCGTACGGCCTGAATCTGGTCGCGGATACGTGCGGCTTCTTCAAACGCGAGCGCCTGGCTGGCTTTTTCCATTCGGGCGATAAGCTGCGTCAACACCTGGTCGTCTTTTCCTGAGAGGAATAAACGCACGTATTCAACCTGCTGCGCATATTCTTCTTCACTGACCAGTCCAGAGACGCATGGCCCCAGGCAACGGCCAATTTGATATTGCAGGCAGGGACGCGAACGGTTGCGATAAACGCTATTTTCGCATTGCCGAATGGGGAAAATCTTTTGCAGTAGCGCCAGCGTTTCTCGCACCGCGTAACCGTTCGGGAATGGCCCGAAATACTCGCCTTTTGCATGCTTGGCGCCGCGATGGGTGGCAAGCCGGGGATGGGCGTCGGAGCTCAGGAAAATAAACGGATACGACTTATCGTCACGCAGCAGCACGTTGTAACGAGGCTGATAGAGCTTGATGTAGTTGTGCTCAAGCAATAGCGCTTCGGTTTCGGTGTGGGTAACGGTGACATCAATCTGCGCGATTTGCGCGACGAGCGCCTCCGTTTTACGGGAAGCAACGTTGGCACGAAAATAGCTGGAAAGGCGTTTTTTAAGGTCTTTTGCTTTACCAACATAAATAACCGTACCGCCGGCGTCATACATACGATAAACGCCGGGCTGGCTGGTTACAGTTTTCAGAAAGGCTTTCGAATCAAAAACATCACTCACTGACTTGCTAACGACTCCGCATTGCACAGGCCATGGCGAATTGCCAGGTGAGTCAGCTCAACGTCACCGTGTATATTCAGCTTGCTGAACATACGATAGCGGTAACTGTTCACCGTCTTAGGACTCAGACTCAACTGCTCTGAAATCTCATTCACCTTCTGACCTTTGGTGATCATCAGCATAATCTGCAATTCACGTTCAGACAAACTGGAGAATGGGGATTCAGTCTTTTCCGGTTCAATCTGGCTCAGCGCCATCTGTTGAGCAATATCTGAAGCAATATAACGCTGCCCGGAGAATACGGAGCGAATGGCATTCACCACCTCTTGTGGTGCAGCCCCTTTGCTCAGGTACCCGGCGGCGCCAGCTTGCATCACTTTTGCTGGCAGTGGGTTTTCCGTATGCACGGTTAACATGATGACTTTGGTATCAACCGCTAAACGCGCAATTTTGCGCGTTGCTTCGAGGCCACCGATACCAGGCATGTTCATATCCATGAGCACAACATCAACCGGGTTCGCGCGGCACCATTTTACCGCATCTTCCCCACAGTTGGCTTCGCCGGTGACTCTAATACCTTTTATATCTTCGAGAATGCGTCGTATCCCTGCGCGCACCAGTTCGTGGTCATCAACAAGAAGAACGTTGATCAAAGGAATAATCTCCAGAATAGGGATAACGCTACTACATCTTAATTCCCACATACTACCGGGTTTTATATCAACTGTGAAAGTCTAAAAATGCCAGAGTCTCGATTTCGATCTCGTTTTTGGAAATATACGTGTACAACCTCTGGAAATCACTAAAAAACAAAAGGATGCATAAGATAAGGATTAGTCCGCATACGGACATATTCTGTGGTAACCGGCCCTTTGTCGTATATTTGATAATTAGAGCTTATAATATGTAACAACAATTAACGCGACAAGAACGGTATTTAAACATTTCTCGGCTAAGCTACTGTGTTTAGGTCGTTAAATAATAACTAATAGCAGAGCCGGCGACGCGCAAAAAATAGCCACTCCTTTTTTTGCCAAAGCTTGTGGTATACTGCGCCGCTTTCATCATCCGCATTGCGCATTTTGCGCAGAAATCGTACGAGGCTATAAATGAGCACACCTGATTTTTCCACCGCTGAAAATAATCAAAACCTGGCACAGGAAGTATCCTGCCTGAAGTCACTGCTGACCCTCATGCTGCAAGCTATGGGCCAGGCAGACGCAGGTCGTGTGATTATTAAGATGGAAAAGCAAATTGCGCAGTTAGAAGATGACGCTCAGGCTGCCGTATTTTCCAGCACTGTTAAGCAAATTAAACAAGCTTACCGCCAGTAATAATAAATCGGCTGTCAGCCTTGCTGCTGATAGCCGATTTGCGGTCTGGCACGCAGAACATCAATACAGATCAGATCACACCAATCGCCGCCGCATAGCAGGCTATCTGCGTTTTATTAGGCGCATCAAATTTTCTCTGCATGTTTTTCTGATGGAAATTCACCGTATTTTCGGAAATAGACAGAATTATCGAAATTTCCGCAGACGTTTTTCCTTCTGCCGTCCATTTCAGTATCTCTAATTCCCGTTTACTGAATTTCATTTCACGCGGCATCACCATCTCATCTTCCAGCCGTAATAACGCCAGCAGACTTCCTTCTAACAAAACTTGTAAACGTAATGCAATTACATCCTCCGCATGCGGATTATCTGTAGTGCGCGTACGCGATATTGAAAGAAAGCCATGAGCATGATTTGCCAGCATCAGACACTGGGTCGCACCGTTTTGCAGACCGTGGTCGCGCGCGGCATCCCACAACTCCTGGGCATCGCGGAATAGCTCATCATTCCAGCGTAAAAAGCCTAACGCAAAGTTTTCAGGTTTAAGCACGGGGTCGATAGCCAGATAGTTTGCCGACTTATACTGTGACATCCAGACTTCTGGATAGGTGCTATATACCGAGACTTTTGGGCGCGTGAAAGGCACCGGATGACGAACACACAAAGCGAAGAAATCGTGTTGCAGATTTTCTGTTTGCTGCTGCAGTAGCGTGTAAATCTGTTCGCTTGTTGAGGCTGCCTGAAAAAGATGCAGCATTTCCCGCCGCCAACTGAAAAAATCATCGTCTCTCATCACAAACGAGAAACCCCCTGATTAACAATTATTTTTATGAATACAAAAACTAACACATAAATCTTATTTATATGTATAAAATATCACGCTTTATGAAAATAATTCCCATTTGCTCTGTTTTGTTAACGCAATGCCCTACACAACGGCCTTGAGTCACTTTCAGCTTATTGCAGACGACACAAAACCGCGCCGTTAATAAGTCGGCTAATAGTAAAAATTTGCATCTAAATGAATAGGTTCACGCCATATCATCATTTACGGTGTGAAATAAGTCATTAGACCACGCTCCCGTTATCCTGACGGGAGCGTGGACTGGGGCTACTGCATGAGGAATTTTTCGAGGAACTGACGAGTACGAGCGTGCTGAGGATTAGCAAACAACGCTTTTGCTTCACCTTGCTCCACCACGCGCCCCTGATCCATAAAGATGGCACGGTCAGCAACATCACGCGCGAAGCTCATTTCATGCGTCACAATAACCATCGTGCGTTTTTCTTCAGCCAGCGCACGGATGGTGTTCAGCACTTCCCCTACCAGCTCAGGGTCGAGGGCAGACGTTGGCTCATCAAACAAAATCACATCCGGGCGCATCGCGAGCGCGCGCGCAATCGCCACACGCTGCTGCTGGCCGCCGGATAAGCGGCGAGGATAGCTCTCTTCTTTGCCCGATAAACCAACCTTGGCAAGCAGTTCTCGCGCCCGCGCCATAGCACCTGGTTTATCTTCCCCTTTAACGATAACCGGGCCTTCAATAATGTTATCCATCACCGTGCGATGAGGAAACAGATTGAAGCTTTGAAAGACAAAGCCAACATGCTGACGAAGACGACGGATAAGCCCTTTTTGTTGACTGAATGGCCGCGCGGCGTCGATGGTGATATCCCCTACCCGTATGGTGCCGCTTTCCGGCTGTTCCAGGAGATTAATACTGCGCAAAAGCGTGGTTTTGCCTGAACCACTCGGCCCAATAATCGCCACCACTTCCCCTTCTTCCACTTCCAGATCGATACCGTGCAGCACCGTCTGTCCGTGGAATTTTTTCACCAGGTTTTTGACTTCAATTGCACTCATTTCGGGTCTCGCTCCTGGCGGTTAAGCTGGTTTTCAAAATAGTTCTGCAACGCTGATAGCACCGTTGCCATCACCCAGTAAATCAGCGAGGCGGCAAGGTACATGGTAAACACTTCCAGCGTTCGCGAGGTGATGAGCTGCGCCTGACGAAACAGTTCCGGCACCTGAATGGTTGCCGCAAGCGAAGTGTCCTTCACCAGGCTAATAAAACTGTTCGACAGCGGCGGCAATGCCACCCTGCCCGCTTGCGGTAAAATGGCCCGACGCAGCGTTTGCCATGGCGTCATACCGATACTGGCGGCGGCTTCCCACTGCCCTTTATCAATCGACGAAATTGCCGCACGCAGGGTTTCCGCCGCGTAGGCCGCCGTATTTAATGACAGGCCAATCATCGCAGACGGAATAGGATCCAGTTCAATGCCAAACTGCGGCAGGCCGTAGTAAATCATAAACAGCTGCGCAATCAGCGGCGTACCGCGAAATATGGATATGTAACACCGCGCCAGCCAGCGCACAGGGGCGATGGATGACAGGCGCATCAGCGCGAGAATAAAGCCTAATATCAAGCCAAAGAACATCCCGCCGATACTGAGCTGGAGCGTAAACACGGCACCTTTAAGCAGGTACGGTGCAGATTCGATAACGAGTTGAATACTTTCTTGCATGAGCGCGTTCTATTTAAATGTGAGGATGATAAGCGAACAACGCAGGCGCGCCGCCAGTATGGATAAACAGAATCGGCCCTTCATCTTTAAAACGTTTCTGGCTGATACCATCAATAAGCCCAGCCATCGCTTTGCCGGTATAGACCGGATCGAGCAGGATACCTTCCAGGCGTGCCAGCAGTTTAACGGCTTCCATTCCTTCATCATTAGGAATGCCGTATGCCGGGGCAAAATAGTCGTCCCATAAGGTAATACCGGCTTTCGCGGTCAGTTCGAGACGTTGGGCGATCTCTTGTTGCAGCGTGACGACTTTCGGTAATTGATCGGCCACGCTCCGCGAGACGGTCACGCCAATCAGCTCAGCCTGTGGCATTAACTGCTCAAGCCCTACCGCCAGCCCCGCATGCGTACCGGCACTCCCGGAGGCAACCACCACCGAAGAAAGAGAGACCGCACCTTCGCACTGCTGAGCAATTTCCAGCGCACTCTCAACATAACCCAGCGCTCCCAGCGCGTTTGAACCGCCGACCGGTATCACGTAAGGACGAAAGCCCTGCGCTTCTACGCGGGTCGCCAGCTCTGCCAGCTGAGCGTTGGGATCGTTTAAGGCATCGCACATTTCAATCTGCACGTTAAACAGATCCAGCAGCAGACGGTTACCGTTGCTGAGATAGTTTTCCGCTTTGGTGCCCATTGGGTTTTCCAGCAGCGCCACGCAGTGCAGGCCCAGCTTCGCCGCGACCGCCGCGGTCTGGCGTACGTGGTTTGATTGAATTGCCCCGGCGGTGATTAACGTATCGGCGCCTTCGCGCAGTGCATCAGCGGCTAAAAATTCCAGCTTACGCAGCTTGTTGCCGCCCATTGCCATCGGCGTGACGTCATCACGTTTGATAAAGATTTCGCGGCCAATGTAGTCAGAAAAACGCGGCAGGTACTCCAGCGGCGTTGGCGCGCCAATAAATTCCAGACGCGGAAAACGGGTTAAATTTTGCAATGACATAAAATCTCCTTGGTCTTGTTTTTATTATGCGCCTTAAATGAAAAAAGGCGCCCTATCAGCGCCTTTTTTCAATCAGAACGATTACTGCGTAACGTCAGCACCGAACCATTTTTCAGACAGCGCCTTCAGGCTACCGTCTTTATGCATGGCGTCAATGGCGCCATCAATCGCTTTTTGCAGATCTTCATTGCCTTTACGCAGCGCAACGCCGGACTCCTGACGAGAGAACGCTTCACCGGCAACCGCCAACGTATTATTGGTTTTCTTCACCAGATCCAGTGCAGCCAGACGATCCACCAGAATAGCGTTAATACGGCCTACGCGCAGATCCTGGTATTTGGTTGGGTCATCATCATAGGTGCGAATATCAACACCCTGAACGTTTTGACGCAGCCACTCTTCATAGTTGGTGCCCAGCCCCACGCCAACTTTTTTCCCTTTCAGGTCAGCTGCGGTTTTGATGGAATCTTCACTGCCTTTTTTCACCAGCGCCTGAATACCGGAGATGGTATACGGGGTGGAGAAGTCATATTTTTTCTGACGTTCTGGCGAGATAGTGACCTGATTGATAACCACATCAATACGCTTAGAATCCAGCGATGCCAGCATGCCATCCCATTTAGTTGGTTTCAGGTCAGCTTTTACGCCGAGGTGTTCAGCGAGTTCATTAGCGAACTCCACCTCAAAACCGGTCAACTTGCCATCTTCGCCCTGGAAACTGAACGGAGGATAGGTGCCTTCCAGCCCGACGCGCAACGTACCGCGCTCTTTAACCTGATTTAACAAATTCTCAGCAGCAAACGTCTGTACGCTTGCTCCCGCTACCAGCGCAACGGCCATTACGCCCATCAACGCCTGACGACCCAGAAACTTCAGCTTCATTATGCCCCCGAAAAGCATCACTTTTTTGGTAGTGTAATCTGTTCGCCATTAATGACAAACAACCAACAGATCCATGTTATTCCAATTTAATATATATCAGAGGTTTCACAGTCCGCGAGGTTTTGTGTCTCACGACAGGCATGCTGGCGAAGGAAGCGCAGGTATTTACGCAGCGCAATTCGATAGTTATTGGTGCTGATTGCAGGCAGCCATTGCTCAAGCTGCTCCTCGGCGTGACGTTCCAGCAGCATGGCTTGCGGCACCTGATGTTCATTGAAATGGTTGCCCAATCGCCGTAAGCGCACCACGTATTCGCGTACGGTACCGGTACTCATGTCGGTCTTTTCGAGGAGATACTGTTTGAAGTGGATAATATTGAAGAACGCGCTTTGTTCTTTGCAGTGCAGATCGCCGCAGAAGCGACACAGGGCAGACCATGCATTGCGCTCCTGTTGCCACATGGTTTCATCCATCGGCGTATCAAGACGGGAAATCGCAATTTTATTGACTATCTCCCCCTGGCGTACAAGCGTGATGCGGTCGAGCAGTTTATGACAGTGAGCACAATGCGTTTGGCTGTGTTTGAAGTCTTTCAGATAGCGGCTTAATGGCCGTCTTTTTACCTGCATCATCATGATAACTCCGGGTTTTCATTGCATAATGCGGCATCTATGGTCCAACGATATGTTATTCCAACCTACAACTTACCCAGCTTGATGCGCAGACGCTTAATCGCCTGGCTGTGTAGCTGACTGACGCGCGACTCCCCTACTTCCAGTACCGCGCCAATCTCTTTAAGATTCAGCTCTTCCTGGTAATAGAGGGTTAACACCAATTTTTCGCGCTCGGGTAAGGCATCGATCGCCTCCATCACGCGCTGGCGCAAAGAGCCTTCCAGCAGTTGGTGCAGCGGGTTTTCGTGTTGATTCTCCTCCGTCACAAGCTCAATGCTGTCGCCGTACTCTTCTCGCCACTCGTCGTAGGAGAAAAGCTGGCTGTTATTGGTATCCAGCAGCACCTGACGGTATTCCTCAATCGCGATCCCTAATCGCTGCGCGACTTCAGTTTCCGTCGCGTTTCGTCCCAGCTCTTGCTCAAGTTGACCTAGCGTTTGCGCAACTTCACGCGCGTTCCGCCGAACGCTACGCGGCACCCAGTCCCGGCTGCGTAGTTCGTCCAGCATCGCCCCACGGATGCGTTGCACTGCGTAAGTTGTAAATGCCGTTCCCTGCAGAGCGTCATAGCGTTCAACAGCATTCAATAAACCGATACCGCCCGCCTGGAGCAGATCGTCCAGTTCCACGCTCGCTGGCAAACGCACCTGAAGGCGCAGCGCTTCGTGACGCACCAGCGGCACATAGCGTTGCCATAGCGAGTGTTTATCCATTACACCTTCAGCGGTATACATTGAATTCACGATAAACAGCCCTGCATTAAAATGAGTTATCGGCACAATTATCCGTTTCTACAGACGTTTTAATCGATGGAACAGTGGGGAAAAGAGGGGGTTATTTGCAGAGTAAGTGAAATTCGGGGATCAAAAAAACCCCGCCGAGGCGGGGTTGGTCAGGTTGCGGGAGATTAACCCTGCAGCAGAGACAGAACCTGCTGTGGAACCTGGTTAGCTTTCGCCAACACGGAGTTACCGGCCTGCTGGATGATCTGCGCTTTAGACATGTTCGACACTTCGGTCGCATAGTCGGCGTCCTGAATACGGGACTGCGCTTCAGACAGGTTGGTGGTGGTGTTGTTCAGGTTGGTGACTGCGGAGTCCAGACGGTTCTGAACGGCACCCAAGGATGAACGGAATTTGTCTACGGATGCGATAGCATCATCCAATGCTTTAAGAGGATTGGTAGTTTTGCCATTCACAATTGCTTCAACATCATTAGTTGCGCTTGAGAGGTCTTTTCCACTCAATTCAGCTGAATTATAGGCTTTACCAGAGGTCGCATCGACAATAATTTTAGTCGTGCCGTTGTCACCACCAAATTGAATAGCTGCATTTGTCACAGCCTTACCATCAGCATCAGTATAGCTTGCAGTTTGTACCTTAACTTTACCAGTAGTGGTATCAACATCAGCCGCATACAAAGTGCCATCCTGCGCTTTGATCGCATAAGTGGAAGTATCATTCCCTTTTGCATCTTGCAGTTTTACTAATGTTGCACCACTGCTGATACCTGCAGTGGCAGCATCGGTATCAAAAGCAACTGTTTTGCCAGCAACCCCAGGGGCAGTGTTGGCAACAGTTGTTACGGCAGTAGTATCAGTTACGGTTGGAGTAGCCAGGGTACCACTACCAAGGGTGATCTCACCAGCAGTCGCAGACGTGCTGTCTGAATCAATAGTAACTTGATAGTAACCGTCATCTGCACTGTTGGTTGCTCCAGACAGGCTCGCGTAGTAATTGCCATCATCAGCTTTAACGATTTTATCAACAGTACCACCCTTAGCGATAGTCGTTGCAAGAGTAGCAAGATCCGCAGTAGCCGCCTTAACAGGTACAGTGCCACCTGGTGCTGCTGTTCCACCAACAGTATCGATTGCAGCGCTTGTTTTCACTGCATCGTTATTCTTAACGTTAAAGTTATCAAGGCCCAGTGTTTTAGAATCAATCTGTTGTAGGTTGATTTCGATAGTTTGACCATCATTCGCACCAACCTGAATTTTCATGGTGCCGTCTTTTGCCAGTACGTTCACGCCGTTGAACTGAGTCTGACCGGAAACGCGGTCAATTTCTGACAGACGGGATTTGATTTCGTCCTGGATTGAAGACAGGTCAGAATCGGAGTTAGTACCGGTGGTTGCCTGAACGGTCAGTTCACGCACACGCTGCAAGTTGTTGTTGATTTCAGACAGCGCGCCTTCAGTGGTCTGCGCCAGAGAGATACCGTCGTTAGCGTTACGAGCCGCCTGAGTCAGGCCTTTAATGTTAGAGGTGAAACGGTTCGCAATCGCCTGACCCGCTGCGTCATCCTTCGCGCTGTTGATACGCAAGCCAGAAGACAGACGCTCGATAGAACTGGACAGAGCAGACTGGTTCTTGTTGATGTTGTTCTGAGTGATCAGCGAGAGGCTGTTGGTATTAATGACTTGTGCCATGATTCGTTATCCTATATTTCAAGTCGTTGATTACGTAATGGGTTTTCACCCGTCGGCTCAATCGCCGTCAAAGGTGTTATCGTCTGCTGTAAAACAACCTTTAGAATTTTTTTTCGTAATCCCGATTTTTTTTAGCCGCCGAAATACTCTTTTCTACCCCCCTTATTCCTGCCATTAAAAAAAACGCAATAAGCGTAAACTTTGTCGTATTCAGGCCGATAACCCAGATATTCATTTTACGTGTCGACATATTAAGGATTAAAAATGGCAAGCATTTCATCACTGGGAATAGGATCGGGCCTGAAGCTTGGCGATATTCTGGATAGCCTGACTGCGGCAGAAAAAGCCACATTGACACCGATAACAAAACAACAGTCATCTTATACGGCGAAGCTCAGCGGCTATGGCACGATGAAAAGCGCGCTGGAAGCGTTCCAGACCGCCAATACTGCGTTGTCAAAAGCCGATTTATTTACTGCGACCTCTACAACCAGCAGCAGCACCGCATTTAGCGCGACGACGACAGGTAACGCAATTGCCGGTAAATACACCATTAGCGTCACCCAGTTGGCACAGGCGCAGACCCTGACCTCAAATACCACTCAGAAAGACAGTAAAGCCGCCATTGCAACCAGTGACAGCGTCCTGACTATTCAACAAGGTGGCGATAAAAAACCGATCACGATCGATATCAGCGCGGCAAACTCTTCGCTGACCGGTATCCGCGACGCCATCAATAATGCTAAAGCCGGCGTAAGCGCCAGCGTGATTAATGTCGGGAACGGGGAATATCGCCTGTCTATTACCGCCAATGACACCGGTAAAGATAACGGGATGACCTTAAGCATCACCGGCGACGATGCTCTGAAAAGCTTTATGGGTTACGACGGCACCAGCGGCGGCATGAAGGAAAGTGTTAACGCGCAGAACGCTAAGCTGACCGTTAACAACGTCGCCATTGAAAACAGCAGCAATACCATCAGCGATGCGTTGGAAGATATCACGCTGAACCTGAACGACGTCACCAGCGGCAACCAAACGCTGACTATCACCCAAGACAATACCAAGGCACAAGATGCGGTTAAGGCGTGGGTCACTGCATACAACGCCTTGCAGGATACCTTTAGTACTCTGACTAAATATACTGCTGTTGACCCCGGTTCTGATGCTCAAAGTACCACTAACGGTGCGCTGATTGGCGACTCTACGCTGCGCACTATCCAGACTCAGTTAAAAAGCGTGTTGAGCAATACCCTGAGTTCATCATCTTACAAAACCCTGGCGCAGATTGGTGTGACCACCGATCCAAGCACCGGAAAGCTTGAAATCGATGATAAAAAACTCACCGAGGCGCTGAAAAAAGATTCTGCGGGCGTCGGTACGCTTATCGTCGGCGACGGCAAAAAAACCGGTATCACCACCGCTATCGGCAGCAATCTGACTAGTTGGCTCTCCACCACTGGGATCATTCAGGCCGCCAAAGATGGCGTGAGCAAAACGCTGAACAAACTCACTAAAGATTACAACACTGCCAGCGATCTTATCGATCAAAAGGTGGCGCGATATAAAGCACAATTTACCCAGTTGGATGTCCTGATGTCTTCGTTAAATAACACCAGCAGCTACTTAACGCAGCAGTTCGAATCCACCAGCAGTTCTAAATAATCATCACTATCGGGAGAGACCGTATGTACGGGGCAAAAGGTACGCAGGCCTACGCACAGATTGGAGTTGAAAGCGCGGTTATGAGCGCCAGCCAACAGCAGCTGGTCACGATGCTGTTCGATGGCGCGCTCAGCGCGCTGATTCGCGCCCGCCTGTTTATGCAGGACGGTAACTTGCAGGGGAAAGGTAACTCGCTGTCTAAAGCTATCAACATCATCGAAAACGGCCTGAAAATTGGCCTTGATGAAGACAGCCGCGACGAGCTGACGAAAAACCTATTAGCGCTTTATGCCTATATGGTCAGACGCCTTTTGCAGGCTAATCTGCACAATGATGTCAACGCCGTGGAAGAAGTTGAAGGCCTGATGCGCAATATCGCCGATGCCTGGAAGGAATCTTTACTTACGCCTAATTTGATTCAGGACGCCGTCTAATGAGCCACGCACCGCATCTTTATCTCTCGTATCAAAAGCTGGTTGAAAAAAGCAATATGATGCTGCGACTTGCCACAGAAGGATTGTGGGACGAACTGATTGCCAGTGAGATGGACTATGTTAATGCGGTGCAGAATATTGCTCAATTAACCCAGGACAACCAGCCCAACGACCCGCTTCAGGAACAGCTTCGCCCGCTTTTACGCGCCGTGCTGGATAATGAAAGCAAGGTAAAACGTCTGCTGCAGGCGCGAATGGATGAACTGGCGAAACTGGTCGGTCAGTCGTCAATACAAAAAACGGTGATGACCACCTATGGCAACCAGGGTGGCTACGTGCTGGTTCCGCAGGATAATGTTGACAGTAGCCATTGAGATGCTGTGCTCCGGGTCTGACGACGCCGGAGCAGCATTGTTATTGCGGTAGTGCCGACGCCAACGGCGTTTTGGCCAACGCTGCCGCACACTCAACCGTAGGACGCTCCACGCGTTGTAACGTCATTCCGTCGTACTCTAGGGTGTTGCCATCACGTTCGACCGCATACACATCGAGTTTGCGCGTTACGTTATAGAGATCGTCGCCGCGCAGGGTCAATTTACCCGGTAGCGCAATCACCCGCTGCCACTGACGACAGTCCAGCGTGTCACCCTCAGCGGTGACGATTAAACTGCCCATCGCTTCAGGGCTGATTAATGCGCTCTGCGGCCCCATGGTCTGCCAGTAACCTGCCAATCCTGTCGGTGCCGGCGTTTTCACCACGGCGGAATAATCTTCAATCCGCGCACAGCCCGCCAGCGTCAACAGCGCCACCACAATGGCTAATTTTTTCATTATTCATCCTGTTTCGGGAGAAAAAAACAGGAACATTATAGCGTTAAACTCGGGAGCGTTTCACGGTAATTGACTGAATTGAAGTGTTGTCTTAAAGCGCGCGGTTACGGCCTTCGAAATTGAGCAAACCAGGAAATGCGGCGCTGGCTACGCCAATCATCAGATATTCCAGGAAAGTCAGGCGGGTCGCCCCAAATTGCGCCCAAATACCCGTGCTCGTTTTATCCCATGCCTGACACCAAAAATAGACAGGTTCTTTCAGAACTGGCGTTGTCGTCGGATAGCTGACAAACAGCGTCTCCGCCCAACGCTGATATTTAATCGTCTGTTTCACCGGTAAATGTCCGGGAAGGACAACGGCGCTAAGATCGCCAATATGATAGGCATAACTATCCCCCCAGCGCGCAAATTTGCCGGTATCAATATGCAAATCTTTAATATTGGCGGATACCGGATTACGGGTGCCTTTCGATTCCGTCTTGCCAATATAGAGGGGAACAACTTTCCCGCCACGGAGGTAGAACATCATATAAATCAACCCATCATAGCGGTTGTCCTGTTCCAGAAAACCACTATGAAGCCGATCGGTTTGTTGCAGAATCAATGCATCCATCTGGGCTGAGCGCTTGAGAATAGGAATGGCTGCTTTACCGCGTAATTTTACCGCTACGGCCCCGTTCTCATCGGTTTCAAAAAGCGGCACGGCATCGCGCGCGACATTTAAACCCGCACAAAAGTTATCCCATAAGGATAATGGCATTTCAAAGCCCCCTGTTTAGTGAACGGAAAAATTCGCTGGGCAGTGTACACCCGGATATCGCCGTTCGCACGGGGTTAAAGGGCAAAACCCTCACGATAAACAGAGAAGATAAATCAGAGCGTTGTTGAGAGAATCGTTCTTTATGTTAAGCATCACGGTGGCGAAATCTCGCCACCCATGTCAAACCTAGACCTGCATGCCCATCACTTCCTGATACGCACTCACCAGCTTATTACGCACCTGAATTCCCATCTGCAACGAGACTGACGCTTTTTGCAAATCGGTCATCACATCGTTTAGCGCAATACCCGGCTCGCCCAGCGAGAACTTCTCAGCTTGGGTGCGGGCGCTGGTCTGCGCCTCGCTCACGCGGTCGAGGGCGGCGTGCAGCTGCCCGGCAAAACTGATGGTTGGCTGTGTATCGACGCTTTGATTGCGTGCCATCGACGCCGTTGCCTGCAGCTGTGACAAAACGCCTTCAATACCCTGAATCGCCATCTTGACTCCCAGATTGATTTTAACCTGTGAACGAGCTTACCAGCTTGTCAATAAGATAAAGGCGCTAAATAGCGCTATAAAAACGGGTTATTTGGCCCATCGAAAATTGCAAAGCGTCAAATAATGGCATGGCTGTCTTTATGTGTTCTGACCTGGGAGTCTGCTTTGTTTTCGTTCACGTTTAACGCCATTGATCAGGATCAACGAGGTGCGCAATGAGCGCCAGTGCTACGGCTACACCACAAAATAAAACCCAGGAATGGGTCAATCGCCTGCGCGCTAATCCAAAAATCCCGCTGATGGTGGCGAGCGCTGCTGCGGTGGCTATCCTCGTGGCAATGGTGCTTTGGGCGAAAGCCCCGGACTATCGCACGCTGTTTAGCAACCTGTCTGACCAGGACGGCGGCGCTATCGTCAGTCAACTGACCCAGATGAATGTCCCCTACCGCTTTGCCGATAATGGCGGCGCGCTGGAAGTTCCGGCGGATAAAGTCCATGAACTACGTCTGCGCCTGGCGCAACTGGGGCTGCCAAAAGGCGGCAGCGTCGGCTTTGAACTGCTCGATCAAGAAAAATTTGGTATCAGCCAGTTTAGTGAGCAGGTGAACTATCAGCGTGCGCTCGAAGGCGAGCTGTCGCGCACCATTGAAACGCTCGGGCCGGTGAAAAGCGCGCGGGTGCATTTGGCCATGCCAAAACCCTCGCTGTTTGTGCGCGAGCAAAAGTCCCCTTCCGCTTCCATTACCGTTAATCTCGAACCGGGCCGTGCGCTCGATGAAGGACAAATTTCAGCGGTCGTGCACCTGGTCTCCAGCGCGGTTGCCGGTTTACCGCCGGGCAACGTCACGCTGGTCGATCAGGGCGGTCATTTACTGACCCAGTCCAATACCAGCGCGCGTGACCTCAATGACGCGCAGCTAAAATATACCGCCGATGTTGAAGGCCGCGTGCAGCGCCGCATCGAAGCGATTCTTGGGCCGATTGTCGGCAACGGCAACGTGCATGCGCAGGTCACCGCGCAGGTTAATTTCGACAATAAAGAACAGACCGACGAACAGTATCGACCAAACGGCGACGCCAGCCAGGCCGCGATTCGTTCACGTCAGGTGAGCGAAAGCGATCAGAGCGGTAGCCCGTACCCGGGCGGCGTGCCCGGCGCGCTGTCCAATACTCCGGCTCCCGCGCCATCGGCCCCTATCTCCACCCAGCCTGCAAACCAGACGGCCAATGGACAGAATGCGCAAAACGGCGCATCACGCACCACCACGACCAGTGGCCCGCATAACAGCCAGCGCAGTGAAACCAGCAACTTTGAAGTTGACCGTACCATCATGCACACCAAAAAGAACGTCGGCGATGTGCAGCGTCTTTCGGTCGCCGTGGTGGTCAACTATCGCAATCTGCCGACCGGTAAACCTTTGCCTTTGACCAACGATCAAATGAAGCAGATTGAGGATTTAACCCGCGAAGCGATGGGCTTCTCCAGCACCCGCGGCGATACGCTGAACGTGGTCAATTCGCCGTTCAATGATACCGAGGAAAGCGGTGGCGAACTGCCGTTCTGGAAGCAGCAAGCGTTTATCGACCAGTTAATGTCGGCCGGACGTTGGTTACTGGTGCTTATCGTGGCATGGCTGCTGTGGCGCAAAGCGATTAAGCCGCAGCTACAACGCCGCGAGCAGATAGCCCAGGCTGCCATTGAACAGAACAAGGCACAACAGGAAATTCAGGAAGCCGTTGAGGTACGCCTGAGCAAAGATGAACAAACGCAGCAGCGCCGTGCCAACCAGCGTCTGGGCGCTGAGGTGATGAGCCAGCGTATTCGTGAAATGTCTGATAACGATCCGCGCGTGGTGGCGCTGGTCATTCGCCAATGGATGAATAACGACCATGAGTAATCTTTCCGGGATCGACAAAAGCGTCATTTTGCTGATGACGATTGGCGAAGACCGCGCCGCCGAGGTGTTCAAGCACCTCAACACGCGTGAAGTCCAGCAACTGAGTACCGCCATGGCGGGCGTAAAGCAAATTTCCAATAAACAGCTTACCGACGTGCTGGCCGAGTTTGAGCAGGAAGCAGAGCAATTCGCGGCGCTGAGCGTCAACGCCAACGAATACCTGCGTTCAGTGCTGGTCAAAGCGCTGGGCGAAGAGCGTGCCTCGAGTCTGCTGGAGGATATTCTCGAAACTCGCGAAACCACCAGCGGCATCGAAACGCTTAACTTTATGGAACCGCAGAGCGCCGCCGATATTATTCGCGACGAGCATCCACAGATTATTGCCACCATTCTGGTGCACCTTAAACGCGGTCAGGCAGCCGACATTCTGGCGCTGTTCGATGAACGCCTGCGCCACGATGTGATGCTGCGTATTGCCACCTTCGGCGGCGTACAGCCAGCCGCACTGGCAGAACTGACCGAAGTGCTGAACAACCTGCTCGACGGCCAGAACCTCAAGCGCAGCAAAATGGGCGGCGTAAGAACGGCGGCGGAGATCATCAACCTAATGAAAACGCAGCAGGAAGAAGCGGTTATTTCCGCCGTGCGCGAGTTCGATGGCGATCTGGCGCAGAAAATTATCGACGAGATGTTCCTTTTCGAAAACCTGGTCGAGGTCGACGATCGCAGCATCCAGCGCCTGTTGCAGGAAGTGGACTCCGAATCGTTACTTATCGCGCTCAAAGGTTCCGAGCCACCGCTGCGCGAAAAATTCCTGCGCAATATGTCCCAGCGTGCGGCCGACATTCTCAGAGACGATTTGGCCAACCGTGGCCCGGTGCGTTTGTCTCAGGTGGAAAACGAACAGAAAGCGATTCTGCTGATTGTCCGTCGTCTGGCCGAAACCGGCGAGATGGTGATTGGCAGCGGAGACGACACCTATGTCTGATACCACACCGTGGAAAGTCTGGCAGCCTGACGATCTCGCGCCCCCCTCCGCGCCCGAGTTTACGCCACTGGTCAGCGACCCGCTGGATGAGGTGACGGAGGAGATTTCAGCTGAACAGCTACAACAGCAGCAGCTGGCGCAGTTACAAATTCAGGCCCATGAACAAGGCTATCAGGCCGGGCTGCGTGAAGGTCACGCCGCCGGACAACAGCAGGGTTATCAGGAAGGGCTGGCGCAAGGACTTGAGCAAGGGCTGGCACAGGCGAAACAAGAGCAAGCGCCGATTCATGCCCGTATGCAGCAACTGGCGAGCGAATTCCAGCACACGCTGGATACGCTGGACAGCGTTATCGCCTCGCGTTTAGTGCAAATGGCGCTGGAAGCGGCGCGGCAAATCGTCGGACAGGTTCCGGTGACGGATAACAGCGCGCTGATAAAACAGATCCAGTCGCTATTGCAGCAGGAGCCGATGTTCACCGGTAAACCGCTGTTGCGCGTGAGCCCGGAAGATCTGCCGCGCGTTGAAGAAATGCTGGGCGCGACTCTCGACCTGCACGGCTGGCGGCTGCGCGGCGACCCGACCTTGCATCCCGGCGGCTGTAAAGTCTCCGCTGATGAAGGCGATCTTGATGCCAGCGTCGCCACCCGCTGGCAGGAACTGTGCCGCCTGGCGGCACCGGGGGCGTGCTGATGACCGTCCGTCTGACCCGCTGGTTAAATACGCTGGATAACTTTGAGGCGCGCATCGGGCAGCTTCCTGCCGTGCGTCGTTACGGTCGCCTGATCCGCGCAACCGGTCTGGTGCTGGAGGCTACCGGCCTGCAACTGCCGCTGGGAGCAACCTGCATTATCGAACGCCAGCAGGGCACGGAAATGCAGGAAGTTGAAAGCGAAGTGGTCGGTTTTAACGGTCATCGTCTGTTTTTGATGCCGCTGGAAGAGGTTGAAGGCATCTTACCCGGCGCACGCGTTTACGCGCGAAATATTGCCGGTGAAGGTCTGCAAAGCGGCAAACAATTACCGCTCGGCCCGGCGCTGCTTGGGCGCGTACTGGACGGCAGCGGCAAACCGCTCGATGGCCTGCCCGCGCCGGATACGACAGAGACCGGGGCGCTGATAACACAACCTTTTAACCCGCTGCAACGAACGCCGATTGAACACGTGCTGGATACCGGCGTGCGGCCGATCAACGCCCTGCTCACCGTCGGGCGCGGGCAACGTATGGGGCTGTTTGCCGGTTCCGGCGTCGGTAAAAGCGTCCTGCTCGGCATGATGGCGCGCTATACCCGCGCCGACGTGATTGTGGTCGGGCTTATCGGCGAGCGCGGTCGCGAAGTCAAAGATTTTATCGAGAATATTCTTGGCACCGAAGGCCGCGCGCGTTCGGTAGTCATTGCCGCGCCCGCCGACGTTTCACCGTTATTGCGTATGCAGGGCGCCGCCTATGCCACGCGCGTGGCGGAGGATTTCCGCGACCGGGGTCAACACGTGCTGCTGATTATGGACTCCCTCACCCGCTACGCGATGGCGCAGCGTGAAATCGCGCTGGCCATTGGCGAACCCCCGGCCACCAAAGGTTATCCGCCGTCGGTGTTCGCCAAGCTGCCCGCGTTGGTTGAACGTGCCGGTAACGGTATCTCCGGCGGTGGCTCCATTACCGCCTTTTATACCGTGTTGACCGAAGGCGATGATCAGCAGGATCCGATTGCCGACTCCGCGCGCGCCATTCTCGACGGTCACATAGTGTTGTCGCGACGGCTGGCAGAGGCCGGGCATTATCCGGCGATTGATATTGAAGCCTCGATAAGCCGCGCCATGACCGCACTCATTACGGAACAACATTACGCGCGGGTGCGTCATTTCAAACAGTTGCTCTCCAGTTTCCAGCGTAACCGCGACCTGATAAGCGTCGGTGCCTATGCCAAAGGCAGCGACCCGATGCTCGACAAAGCCATTACGCTCTGGCCGCAGCTGGAAGCCTTTTTGCAGCAAGGCATTCTTGAAAAAGCAGACTGGGAATCGTCAATCCAGCATCTGGAATTGATTTTCCCAACGTCTTAGTGATGCATGAGGATCATAAACATGGCTCAGCACGGTGCATTAGCAACGCTTAAAGAACTGGCAGAAACCGACGTCGACAATGCCGCACTGGCGCTGGGCGAGATGCGCCGCGGCTGCCAACAAGCGGAAGAGCAGCTAAAAATGTTGATGGACTATCAGCTTGAATACCAGAACAACCTGAACAATGACATGAGTCAGGGAATTGCCAGCCTGCGCTGGCAGAACTATCAGCAGTTTATCCAGACGCTGGAGAAGGCCATCGACCAGCATCGCCAGCAGCTCGTCCAGTGGAATAAGAAAGTGGAACAGGCGTTGAGCTTCTGGCGAGAGAAAAAGCAGCGTCTGCAAGCCTGGCAGGCGCTACAGGAAAGGCAGGCGTCAGCAGAATTGCTGGCCGAAAACCGCCTCGACCAAAAGAAAATGGATGAGTTTGCCCAACGCGCTACCTTGAGGAAACCGGAATGATCACCCTGCCAAACCTGGTCGTCAGCGACACAACTCTTACCGGCGCGGACAGCGCGGCAAAAACCGCGGGCGGCCCTGAGGATTTTCTCAGCTTGCTGGCGGAGACCTTATCGCAAGGTACCCCCCTTAGCGACATCAAAACCCAGCTCATCGCCAGCGATGACGCCGCAGCGCCGCGTGACATCAAAGCCTCGGGGCAATCGCTGACCGAGTGGCTGGTTTCACAAGAGGCGCTGCGCACGACGGGCGATAACGCCCTCAATACGGCGACGCCCGACGATGCGCAGACGCTACTCGGCTCACTGGCTGCTCATCTGAAAAGTGAACTGGCGGCGAGCAAAGAAAACGGCAGCGCAAAAGAGGCTCAAGATGACGACGGTGAAGTGAAGCTCAGCGATGAAGATATGAACAGCCTGAGCGCGCTGATGGCAATGCTTCCGGTGATGCCAGCCGCGCAGCCCGTCCAACAGACGGCGGTTGCCGGGGCGCCAGCACAAGCAGGTGATGCGCTCAATACGCTGACCGCTTCGCTTAATCGGGGCAACGTTAAGGCGGATGTTTTAACCGATAGCCAGGGCGCACCGATGACAGCCGCGCAAACCGACCTTCGTGCCCCAGCAGTGACTCCGGCTTTTACGGTTGCCACGCAGAAACTGGAAACCGAAAGCGCGCCTAGCCCAGCCGCGCCGACGACAACGCTTACCCCTGTTACCAGCCAACTGCTCACCCCGGCGGCAACGTCCGCCGCCGCGGCTACCGCCAATATTCATGCCCAGTTGGGCACCCCCGACTGGCAGCAGAATGTCAGCCAGCACGTGACCCTGTTTACCCGTCAGGGACAGCAAACGGCTGAACTGCGCTTGCACCCGGAATCATTAGGCCAGGTTCATATCACCCTGAAAGTAGAAGATAACCTGGCGCAGATCCAGATGGCGTCACCGCATAGCCACGTTCGCGCGGCGCTGGAAGCCGCGCTCCCCGTTCTGCGTAGCCAGCTTGAAGAAAGCGGTATTCAATTGGGCCAAAGCAATATCAGTAGCAACGGTTTTGCCGGACAGCAACAGCCGTCGTCTCAGCAGTCATTCACCTCACGTTCTGAGACAAGCCATGGCGAAACCGCAGACGATGGCGATATTTTACCCGTTCCCGTCGCGCTGCACGCCGCGGCCCGAGGAGACAATGCGGTAGACATCTTTGCTTAAACGCCCGAGGTAGCATGATTATTCCCGTCTTTTCCACGCTTTGACCCGGGCGGGAGGCGGGATAATCATCTGATAAGCTCTAACAGGAAGACCGCATCAAATGACTGACACCGCAATCACAAAAAAGAGCAAACGCTCCTTGTGGATCCCACTTCTGGTTCTGGTAACGCTCGCCGCCTGCGCCACCGCAGGCTACAGCTACTGGCGTTTTGAGAATAAGACCGCCGCTGCCGCGCCAAAAGAAGCGCCGCCGCCAGCCGCACCGGTCTTTTTCCCGCTGGATACCTTTACCGTTAATCTGGGTGATGCCGACCGCGTACTTTACGTTGGCGTCACGCTGCGGATGAAAACGGAAGCCGACCGTGCGCGTCTGAACGACTATCTGCCCGAAGTTCGTAGCCGGATGCTGCTCCTGCTCTCGCGTCAGGATGCGGCTAAGCTCGCCACCGATGACGGTAAAAAACAGCTCGCTGCCGATATTAAAGCAACGCTGAGCGCTCCGCTGATTGCCAGTCAGCCTAAACAGGACATCACCGACGTTCTGTATACCGCCTTTATTCTGCGATAGCGCTATGGGCGACAGTATTCTTTCTCAGGCCGAAATTGATGCGCTGCTTAACGGCGACAGCGAAAACGCCAGCGAGCCTCTGGCGAGAGCGGTGGGCGAAGATGATATTCGTCCCTACGATCCCAACACCCAGCGCCGGGTTGTTCGCGAGCGCTTGCAGGCGCTGGAGATTATCAACGAGCGTTTTGCGCGCCACTTCCGTATGGGGTTATTTAACCTGCTGCGTCGCAGTCCCGACATTACCGTGGGGGCCATTCGCATTCAGCCCTATCACGAGTTTGCCCGTAATCTGCCGGTGCCAACCAACCTCAACCTGATTCACCTGAAACCGCTGCGCGGAACTGGCCTCGTGGTGTTCTCGCCGAGCCTTGTGTTTATCGCTGTCGACAACCTGTTCGGCGGTGACGGTCGTTTCCCGACCAAAGTCGAGGGGCGCGAATTCACCCACACCGAGCAGCGCGTCATTAACCGAATGCTGAAGCTGGCGCTGGAAGGCTATAGCGACGCATGGAAAGCGATTAACCCGCTGGAAGTGGAGTACGTGCGTTCAGAGATGCAGGTGAAATTCACCAACATCACCACGTCGCCAAACGATATTGTGGTCAACACCCCGTTCCATGTGGAAATCGGCAACCTGACCGGCGAGTTTAATATCTGCCTGCCGTTTAGCATGATTGAGCCTTTGCGCGAGCTGCTGGTTAACCCGCCGCTTGAAAACTCACGCCATGAGGATCAGAACTGGCGGGAGAATCTGGTGCGTCAGGTGCAGCACTCGGAGCTGGAGCTGGTGGCGAACTTTGCCGATATTTCGCTGCGTTTATCCCAAATACTGAAATTAAAACCCGGTGATGTGCTGCCGATTGATAAGCCCGATCGCATTATTGCCCACGTCGATGGCGTCCCCGTGCTGACCAATCAGTACGGTACCGTCAACGGCCAGTATGCGCTGCGCGTAGAACATTTGATCAACCCGATATTGAATTCGCTGAACGAGGAACAGCCCAAATGAGTGATATGAATACTCCACCCGATGACAACAGCGGATCCGTGGACGATCTGTGGGCTGAAGCGCTAAACGAGCAACAATCAACCAGCAGTAAAGGTGCCGCCGAAGCGGTATTCCAGCAGCTGGGCGGCGGCGATGTCAGCGGAACGTTGCAGGATATCGACTTGATTATGGATATCCCGGTCAAACTGACCGTGGAGCTGGGACGTACCCGGATGACCATTAAAGAGCTGCTGCGCCTGACGCAGGGTTCCGTAGTGGCGCTGGACGGCCTGGCCGGTGAGCCGTTGGATATTCTGATTAACGGTTATCTGATTGCGCAGGGCGAAGTGGTGGTAGTGGCGGATAAATACGGCGTGCGTATCACCGACATCATTACGCCGTCTGAACGTATGCGCCGCCTGAGTCGTTAATATGAAACCACAGCCCAGCTTAACGCATCCTGCATCTTCTGCCGCACCGGCGCACACCGCTGCGCCGGTGAACGTCACGCATGCCAATGAGCCGATGACCTCGCCGCTGATTCAGGTCAGCGGCGCGTTGCTGGGCATTATCGTGCTGATTCTTGCCGCCGCGTGGGTGGTCAAAAAAGTGATGCCGGGCGCATTGAAAAATCGCCCGGTAAATGGGCTGGCAGTCAGCGCGAGCACTTCGCTGGGGAATCGTGAGCGGGTAGTGATTGTCAACGTTGACGATGCGCGCCTGGTTCTCGGCGTCACCGCACAGCAGGTGACGTTGCTGCATACTTTACCCCCGGCGCCCGTGGAGACTCAGCCATCGCCTGCCGTACCGGAATTTGCGTCACTGATGAAAAACATGCTTAAGCGCCCAGGGAGATCCTAATGCGTCGCCTCTATTCCCTTGCCCTGGGCGGGCTATTAATGCTCTCGCCTTCTGCGTTTGCTGAACTTCCTGGCTTAATCAGCCAGCCGCTGGCTAATGGCGGCCAAAGCTGGTCTCTGCCGGTTCAAACGCTGGTGTTTATCACCTCGCTGACGTTTATCCCAGCCATTTTGCTGATGATGACCAGTTTTACCCGCATCATTATTGTGTTTGGCCTGCTGCGTAGCGCGCTCGGAACTCCGTCCGCCCCGCCCAATCAAGTGATGCTCGGCCTGGCGCTGTTTCTGACCTTTTTCATCATGTCGCCGGTTATCGATAAAATTTATACCGACGCCTACCAGCCGTTTAGCGAAGATAAAATCACCATGCAGGATGCGCTGGAAAAAGGCGCTCAGCCGCTGCGTGAGTTTATGCTGCGTCAGACGCGGGAAGCCGACCTGGCGCTGTTTGCCCGGTTAGCGAATAGCGCTCCCATTCAGGGGCCGGAAGCGGTACCGATGCGTATTCTGCTGCCAGCCTATGTCACCAGTGAGCTAAAAACCGCTTTCCAGATTGGTTTCACCATTTTTATCCCCTTCCTGATTATCGATCTGGTGATTGCCAGCGTGCTGATGGCGCTAGGGATGATGATGGTACCGCCCGCCACAATTGCCCTGCCGTTCAAGCTCATGCTGTTTGTACTGGTCGATGGCTGGCAGCTGCTGGTCGGTTCGCTGGCGCAAAGTTTTTACAGTTAAGGAGTATCCATGACCCCTGAATCCGTCATGATGATGGGCACCGAAGCGATGAAAGTCGCTCTCGCGCTTGCCGCCCCGCTGCTGCTGGTGTCGCTGGTGACCGGTCTGATTATCAGTATTTTGCAGGCCGCGACGCAGATTAACGAAATGACGCTGTCGTTTATTCCTAAAATTATTGCCGTGTTTATTGCCATTATCGTGGCCGGGCCGTGGATGCTGAATCTGCTGCTGGACTACGTGCGTACCCTATTCAGTAACCTTCCCTACATCATCGGTTAAGCAACGATGATGCACGTTACCAGCGACCAGTGGATCACCTGGATAAGCCTCTACTTCTGGCCGCTTCTGCGCGTGCTGGCGCTGATAACCACGGCGCCTATCCTTAGCGAAAAATCCGTGCCCAAACGAGTTAAGCTGGGTCTGGGCGTGGTTATCACCATCGTGATTGCCCCCTCGCTGCCCACGGTTGAGGTTCCTTTGTTTTCGCCCGCCGCATTTTGGCTGGCGCTCCAGCAGCTCCTGATTGGCATTGCGCTAGGTTTTACCATGCAGTTCGCTTTTGCCGCGGTCAGAACCAGCGGCGAGATTATCGGCCTGCAAATGGGTTTGTCGTTCGCCACCTTTGTTGATCCCGGCAGTAACCTCAATATGCCAGTGCTGGCGCGGATCATGGACATGCTGGCGCTGCTGCTATTTCTGGTGTTTAACGGTCATCTTTGGCTGATTTCGCTGCTGGTGGATACCTTTCACACCTTGCCTATTGGCGGCGAGCCTATCAACAGCAACGCGTTTTTAGCGCTCACCCGCGCCGGTGGAATGATTTTTCTCAACGGTCTGATGCTTGCCCTGCCCATCATCACCCTGCTGCTGACCGTTAACCTGGCGTTGGGGATGTTGAATCGCATGACGCCGCAGCTTTCCATATTTGTGATTGGTTTCCCCATTACCCTCACCGTCGGCATTATGCTGATAGCGGCATTAATGCCGCTAATCGCCCCATTCTGCGAACATTTATTTAGTGAGATATTTGATCTATTAGCAGATATTATCAGTGAGTTGCCACGCATAAATTCTCCATAGTACCTTTCGGGTTATTATGAGGAAATTCCTAAAATAGAAATCCAAAAACATCTACCAGCATATCGCTGGTGCGGGTTATTTGTTTTTAGGTTATTCACATAACGCAACATTTACTTTACTTTAAGATGATTCCTGGCAAATTATACGTAACTTTACGGGATAGTTGATGCCGCCTAATCATCTTCATTTCCTATTTGTTTATTTAGCTCTTTTTTACAACGATGAAGTTCAAGGGTAATGGGTTAATTATCGTTACGCATCGAGTGAGGGTATGCCATGTCAACGATTATTATGGATCTATGCAGTTACACACGGCTAGGATTAACGGGATATCTAGCCAGTCGGGGCGTCAAGAAGCGAGACATTGACAATGTTGATAGCGTAGACGGGCTTGCGGAAAGCTGTGCCAACCGCCTTCCTTCTGTCGTGTTTATTAATGAGGACTGCTTCATTCACGATGTGCAGAGCAGTCTGCATATCAAGCAGATCATTAATCAACATCCCAGAACGCTATTCATTGTTTTTATGGCAATCGCCAATATTCATTTTGACGAATATTTGATGGTTCGGAGTAATCTGTTAATTAGTTCTAAATCAATAAAGCCAGAAACATTAGATAGCATTCTGGGGAATTATCTGAAAAAAGAAGCGGTGGAAGTAAAGCAAACTAATATGACCACGCTATCATTAAGCCGAACGGAATCAAGTATGCTGAAAATGTGGATGTCCGGTCAGGGGACGATTCAGATTTCAGATCAGATGAATATTAAAGCCAAAACCGTATCGTCACATAAGGGTAATATTAAAAAGAAAATAAAAACGCATAACAAGCAGGTCATTTATCATGTTGTTCGCCTGGCAGAGAACGTCACCTCCGGCATCTTTGTGAATATGCGTTAGGACGATGATGACAGGGATCCTGGCGGTATGTCTACCGCCAGATGTCGAACGTTATTCACTGAGTTCAACGAAAATCCCATCAGGGTGACCTTTCTCATTGAAGAACCAGATCCCTAGCGGGTAATCTTCAAGCGCCACCAGATACATCGTTCCTTCATTAAACTGCTCTATCGCCAAAACGACTCCAGAGCGACGCGGCCCTCCATCCGTTTTTACCGACACACGATCGTTAACTTGCATAAACGTCATCTCCTGATTGGTTTAGCCCAGTGTAGAACAAATTTCGCCTGCTGACAGCGCCCTAAGGCGTAACTGCCTGATATTCCATCACCTGCCCCTGATTGCTCAATTAATGAACAATCTCATTTAAAAGATATATACTTAAACAGGGAGTGGAACAAAAGGTACTGATGATGAAAATGGCGAGCGACCCGCAAGGGGTAAACGTTGATGCGCTACTGGCGGCCATCAATGAGATCAGCGAAAGTGAAATTCACCGCGCGACGGATGACCCTCACCATGTGAGCGTTGATGGTCGCGAATACCATACGTGGCGAGAACTGGCTGAAGCCTTCGAGCTCGATATCCATGATTTTAGCGTCAGCGAGATCGGTCGTTAGACGTAAAAAAATCCCGACACGTAAGCGTCGGGATCAACCTTGCCGAGGCAAGAAGCATTGAAATATTCGTTACATCAGGAAACCTGACGTGGATAAAACACTATCTGCGTTTAGTTCTGAAGACAAGAATTATTCGCATAATGAATAAGTATGATGATAGCGCCTTCGCTACGAGATAAAACCTTAGAGTCCTTAATAATCATGTGGTTACCTATTATACTCCCAAAAACCACGCTGACTCCTTTGAGATTTATCTCATATAGAATTTTACCCTTAAGGACAATTTATGTGCTAAGCCCGCCCCCGAAACATTCACTTTAGCTATTTGCCACATCTTCTGCACAAACCTGGTTTCGGCCACTCTTTTTCGCATGGTACAAGCGCCCATCAGCCACCGATTGCAGGTGTTCAAAATCATAGCGCTTAAGCTCTTCGCTACTGCATACCCCCAGGGAAGCACTCAACCGTAGCGTCTGATTTTTACCAATCAGGATCTCCCGGCCAAAAATGCTCTCACGGATCCGCTCAGCGATGTTCACCGCTTGTTCCATTGAGGTTTCCGGCAGGACAATACAGAACTCCTCTCCGCCAACACGACCGGCAATATCGTGCTTGCGAATATTATTGAGGATCACCCGACCAATATGCACCAGCACCCGGTCACCCGCCTGATGCCCGAACCTATCATTGATGCTTTTAAAATGGTCGAGATCCAACTGAATAACGGCCAGCGGCTGCCCATTGAGCTGACAGGCCGCCAGCGCCTTCCCGGCACGTTCAAATAGCGCAGAACGATTATAAAGACGGGTCAACATATCGTGCCAGGCTCGCCATGCGAGAGAATCCTGCAAGGACGACATGTTGCGAACCATACGGCGGATGACCACCCACGAAATGAGCAGCATGGTGGTGAACAGCACCCACAGCAGGGTTAACGCAATCCCAATGCTGCCAAAATCGCCGCGAATACCTTCATCCAGATTATGAATTCGGATTAACACGCCGTCGAAGTTACGCAGCTTCTCCCAACTTACAAACTGTGACAGTGCCCGGACGTTACCATCATTCTCGCGCTCATAGGCATAGGCAAGCTTCGCGCTCATCTCCGGTGACAGCTTCGTTTGCCGTGAAGACTCGCTTTCAGAAGAAGCAATCAGGTTCATACGGCGATCGTAAAGCTGATATTCCCCGTCCTCGTCGCCTTTAACCGCATCGATAAGAAAATGAGTCATCTCATTGACCGACAGTTGGATAGCCAGTACGCCAAACCAATATTGCTGAAAGTCCAGCGGGGCGGCGGCCACCACCTCCTGCGCCACAGGATTTTTTCCTGTGCTAAAGACGGTTTGCCATTTTACCCCGCGCCCCGGGTTATCACGCTGCGACTGCGCCATAAACCAGGGGCTGGTGGCCTGCTTGTAATAGTATTCAGTAATGCTGCCGGTCGGCTCGCCCTCGGTGCTGAGATAAAACCCTGCACGAGACACGTAAATCATATGCGTATCGAAACGCGAAACATGCTGGCGGGTCATTGACGAGAGCTTTAATAAATAGCCCAGTTCAATGGTCGCCATAAACTCATTGCCAAGCAGCGGGTTATCGCGCGACAAAAGCGCCGTATTTTCCACAAACTTATCGGAAACGCCGTCCAGTGGGAGGGTGCGATTGTTATTCAGAGAGATCCGCCACTCCGGCTGAGCGCGTTTGCGTTCAAACTCTTGCTCAGCGGTGCGCAGAATTTCGAAGGCCAGTGGAATTTGCAGTGCCGACTGCATGCCATTGCGAAAGAAAAGCAGGCGATCGGTGTTGAACTGGATTTGCCCTTCCATATCATTGGCAACGTTTTTGAGGTTGTTACGCTGGCTCGAGATGTAAGCCTCTTCCAGCACAAGCGTTTCGCGCCAGGTTAGCAGCGTTGAAAAAAACAGCACCACCAGAAAGCAGATATTCACCACCCGTTCAGGCCGAATGCGGCGAGTCAGTTTCGCCCACCAGCCTTCAGATCGGGCCGCCGTTTTTACCGTTAAGGGATGCAAGATTCCCCCCTTACGTTACGGCCAAACGCGAGATCCAATGCGGTTTTTGTACAACATATCTGCTGATATTTCATGGTGCTCCACTGCTTCACGACAACAAAGAGCCTGATTTCTGACGGCTCTAAAACGCCCGGCAGATGCCGGGCGTAAACACGATTAACACGCCTTTTCTTGTTTGCGAATCTCTCCGGGGATCAGTTCGTCTTCGCGGAATGCCTCCCGCTTAACGCCAAATCCATCATACCAGCGGCATTCAATCATCCCGCTGGAATAGCCGGTTACAACCATTCGCGGCCCGCCATTTTTGGGCCGAACTTCATCACTGACCAAAAAGACCATTTGTGCCTCCGGTATCAGGGTGAAACTGTTTCACCTTAGCCGATTCCCCAGGGGTTTGCGTATTATCGCAGCGTTTTTTTATCCATTTGCCTGGCGTAGGCGGGAAATCAAATTGACCACTGACAGCACGATGGCGCCAATGATAAAGCCAAGCACCAGGTTAGCAAGCGTCGGCAGTAACATTACGCCCCACGCACCGAACCCGGTGGCGAAAGTTTCAATGGCATGATGCAGCGGCCCAATACCATGAACCACAATGCCGCCACCGACCAAAAACATCGCCAGCGTGCCCACTATCGTGAGAACTTTCATCAGCCAGGGCGCAATAAATAACAGCCCCTTACCGACCCCTTGCGCCAGCGCGTTACTTTTTTCGACCAGCCAGTATCCCATATCATCAAGTTTGACGATGACGCCGACAATGCCATAAACCCCGACCGTCACCAGTACCGCGATGCCGGATAAAATCAGCACCTGATTCAATAAAGGCGCTTGCGCGACGATTCCTAAGGTTATCGCCACGATTTCGGCCGACAGAATAAAGTCAGTACGAATCGCCCCTTTCACTTTGTCACGCTCATAAACGGCAGGATCCTGCTGGGCAATGGCTTCCAGACGCTGCTGGCGGGCGTTATCGTCACCTTTATGCTTGCGCGCGTGAAGCGAATGCATCACTTTCTCCACGCCTTCATAGCAAAGGTAGGCGCCACCCACCATCAATAGCGGCGTAACCGCCCAGGGAATAAAGGCACTGATAAGCAAAGCTAACGGAACCAGGATCACCTTGTTAAGCAACGACCCTTTGGCCACGCTCCAGACTACCGGAAGTTCTCGATTGGCCCGCACCCCCGAAACCTGCTGGGCGTTTAGTGATAAATCATCACCTAATACACCGGCCGTTTTCTTTGCTGCCAGTTTGCCCATCATGGAGATATCATCCAGTAAGGTGGCGATATCATCTAATAAGGTTAATAAGCTACTTCCTGCCACAAGAGTCATCCTTCATTTTGTATTGATATCAAAGTATGAAGCAAAAAAGCGCAAGGTGTAAGAGATACATATTTATAACACTCAAGCAACATCAAGCCCTTAATTAAAGTACTCGCCAGCGAGGTAGTTTTGACGTTTACTATCTGCCTGCTTGCTATTTTGCCGTGAGGAAGTATGCGTTTTAAACACCTTTTACCGCTGATTGGCGCGCTATTTGCGCTGTATATCATCTGGGGCTCTACCTATTTCGCCATCAGCATCGGTGTGGCAAGCTGGCCGCCTTTAATGATGGCGGGCATTCGTTTCCTCGCGGCGGGCCTGCTCTTAATGGCTTTTTTGCTGGCAACGGGCCACCGTTTACCCGCCAGAAAGCCGCTACTCAATGCCGCACTGATCGGCGTGCTGCTGCTGGCGGTCGGTAACGGAATGGTCACGGTGGCGGAACACCAGCATGTGCCTTCCGGCATTGCCGCGGTGATGGTCGCGACCGTACCACTTTTTACCCTCTGTTTTAGTCGTTTCTTCGGTATTGCTACCCGTAAAATCGAATGGATGGGGATTGCCATTGGGCTTGCGGGCATCGTATTGCTGAATAGCGGTGGCAACCTTAGCGGCAACCCATGGGGCGCGGTGATGATTCTGATTGGTTCGATAAGCTGGGCATTTGGCTCGGTTTACGGCTCACGGATTACGCTCCCCACCGGGATGATGGCCGGCGCGGTTGAAATGCTGGCTGCGGGTCTTGTGCTGATGATAGCTTCGCTACTGAGCGGCGAACGGCTGACAACCATGCCGGGTCTCAGCGGTTTTCTGGCGGTGGCTTACCTGTCACTCTTTGGCTCAATCATTGCGATTAACGCCTATATGTACCTTATTCGCAACGTCACGCCTGCGGTGGCAACCAGCTATGCCTACGTCAATCCGGTGGTGGCCGTGCTGTTAGGCACCCAGTTTAACGGTGAGAATTTGTCGGGCACCGAGTGGCTGGCCCTGATAATTATCATTGCGGCGGTGGTGCTGGTGACGCTCGGTAAGTACCTGTTTCCTGCCAAAAGTACGGTTTTGACCTGCTCTAGCGAGAAGTGAAGCTCAGGGGAGAGATCCCCTGAATGCCTATCTGCGCGCTGCCATCGCCGCCGCAGACCCACTCTTCTAACCGCTCACACAGCGCCGCATCGGTGAGTTTAGCCCGCCCGCGTAACGCGCACTCCCACACCACCAGCACGCGCCAGCCTTGCTCCGTCAACAGATGCATATCGCGGGCATCTCGCCGCACGTTGGCGTCAATTTTATTCAACCAGAATTCGGTGCGCGTGGCGGGAACTTTAAACAGATAACAATCGTGATGATGCCAGAAGCAGCCGTGGGTAAATATCACACAGCGATATTCGCTAAGCGTAAAGTCAGGGCGACCCGGTAGGTCAGGATCCTGGGTTATCCAGCGTAACCCGAGGGTATCGAGCAGCGTCGCCATGCGTTTTTCAATCGCCGTATTTTGCGCGCCGATAGCGCGCATATTCTTACTGCGAGTGGCCTTATCGTGAACGTCCGCCATCATTTTTCTCCGCCTGGCGCAAGGCTACAGCCTGCAAGATTCGCGGCTTCAATAAGCGCGCTACCGCCGCAAACACCGGTACAATCACGGAATTACCAAACTGGCGATAAGCCTGCGTATCAGACACCGGGATGCGGAATTGGTAGCCCTGCGGCGATTCAAACCCCATCAGGCGGGCACATTCACGCGGCGTCAGGCGACGCGGTCGATGAAGCTGGTTATGCGGATCGTCAAAGTTCTTTTCCCCTAAAGCACGATCCCAGCCACGATCAATCAGGATCTCGGCACCATCTTTGTAATAACGCGCCGACAACGTCCGCGCGACGCTGCCAGCACGGGTGGGGTCAACCATGCCATAGCCAAAACCATTGCCCTTTTCCTGATGTTTACGTGCGTAGCGATACAGATACTTCCACAGCACGGGCGTCAGGATAAATTTAGGATTCACCGTCGGCTCCAGCAGCTCGCCAAAGGTCGGGCGACGCTCAGGGTACTGCGCGGGAATATCACGCAGGGTAAACCCCTGATGCAGCCCTAAATCGCGACGAAAGCCGACCAGCACGATACGTTCGCGGTGCTGCGGCAGGAAGTGTTGGCCGTCGATAATCTTGGGATCGTCAGCGCCCATCGCTGCCGCATCGGCTACCTCATAGCCCAGCTCAGCCAGAGTCTGCATAATAATGCGGAAGGTTTTGCCGTTGTCGTGACTTTTCAGGTTTTTGACGTTTTCCAGCACAAAGATTGCCGGTCTACGTGCATCGATAATCCGCACCACATCGAAAAACAGCGTCCCCTGAGTGTCACAGGCAAAACCGTGCGCTCGCCCCAGCGCATTTTTTTTCGACACGCCCGCCAGCGAAAACGGCTGGCAAGGAAAGCCGGCTAGCAGGACATCATGTTGCGGAATGCAGTCACGAATATGCGCCTGGGCCTCGCTATCACTTATCTCAGGGTTATTGCTGAGGGTCACATCGCGGATATCGGCGTTAAACCGGTGCGCCTGCGGGTCGCAATACCAGTTCGCTTTGTAGGTCCGTACCGCGTGTTTATTCCACTCGCTGGTGAACACGCACTGTCCGCCAATGGCTTCAAAACCATGACGGATTCCGCCGATACCGGCAAAAAGATCGATAAAACGGAAAGCATAATTCGGATGATGCGCCGGCGGCGTTGGCAGCATTGCCGCCAGATGGGCGCACTCATTTTCACTGAGCCGGGTATTGGCGCGGGATAAGGCCACCACGCGTTTGACAATTGCCGGACTCCAGTGCTGTTCACCCACGGCCTCCAGCGCCGCGACAACGGTCTTAAGATCGTAAATATCCAGGATGTGCTGGAGCAGCGTTTGCGCATCCGGCGCAGGTTTTACCGCCGCCTCTTCTTTTAATAAGACTCGCTGTTGCATGAAGTTGACCAGAAACAGAAAAATAAGCCTGAGATTACCATAATTTGTCCCCGGCAAGTGCGGCGAATCGCTGGCGCACGGATTCATCGACCGAGATAGGCTCTCCGGCAAGCTCGGCGCTCAGCTTGGCCATAAAATGGACCAGAAAATCCGCATTATGTTGTGCCATCTCACGCCCTTTTGTTGTCTGCATCGTTTCCGGCAGCCGCAGCAGCTTAGTCTGGAAATGATCGAGGGCGTAGGCTTTATCATCCAGCGCCCGATTGACGGCAAACGGATCGTCGGCATCAAACAAGGCAGTATTCAGCGCACCGGCGACCGCAAAGACGCGCGCCAGCCCAATCGCGCCCAGCGCTTCAAGCCTGTCGGCGTCCTGGACAATTTTCGCCTCAAGCGTTTGTGGGGGGATTTGCGCACTAAAGCTGTGAGCTTCAATTGCGTGCGCTACAGCGGCGTAGCAGTCCGGGGGAAATGAGGGGAAATCACGCGGCAAAATGAGTAATGTCTGCTGGGCGGATAACGTAGAAGAACGACTGCGGTCGGGATGATTTTTTGGCAGGCTGACCAGATCGTGAAAGTAACTTGCCACGAGGATCACAGGTAAATCAACCTGCTCACCCTCAGCTATCCGCCGTGCGGTATGCCAGACGCGGCGGAAGTGAGCGATATCATGCGACGCATCGCCGCTGTTATAATGTTGCTTAAACCACTGCTCAATGTCCTGCTGCCATACCTTGAGATCCATTTCTTTCATGCCCGGGTGAGTTAATCTCCCCCCAGCATAGCAAATTACAGTCTCTCTTCATGCTCCGGCACGCGTGGGCGGGTATACCATGCAATCCCCCCAAGCAACGCACCGACAATACTCAGCACAATGAAACCGAGTAACGCACCCAGCCATTTGCCGCTGGTTGACCCCATTTCACCATCAATAGTTGCGCCAGGGACACTTTGTACATCGCTAATGACCCAAATGTAGTGCAGCATTGCCCAAGCGAAGTAACCGCAAAACGCGTAAAATACCCACAGTGCCAATTTGCCACCCAGGCCGCGCTCAATCCTTTCTTCCATAAAAACAAACTCTCATTACACGACGAATACAAATAGCGAAATCATCACGCCACAAAATGGTGTGACTTCCGTCACATTATAGCGATAAAAATGATGTGGGATAGCCTCCCACTCACGGTTGATGCCGCGAAGTGCCGGTTCGTTGATCTCCGGCAACTTTGTCTGATTTGCGACGAGCTCATCCGACATACTGCAGTTTAAACTTCATCAACTCTTCTTCACCCCTTTGATTTAAATCTCTGCTTTTTTATTTATGCGACGATGGCTGAAACTCATCATTAATAATAACCAATAATAAGTTTCAAATTCACACCATGAATAACAAAGTCCTTTTTAAGACCTTTATTTTACCTAATGAGTATGACATTATCATTCTCGTTATTAGCCTTTTGTTAAGCATCAAGAATTTTTTTGTTTTATGACCTTCCCGATTGTATGCCAGTGCAGTCGGGATTTTTTTGCCTGAAATCCTCTATCGCCATCCTTAAATACCCCCGATCAATAACTCAATAAAAACCATTAAAATTCAATAATATATTCACAATCAAAACAATAAATATTAGACATATAATAAATACTTTATAAAGGAAATCTTTTGAAATATTTAATATAAGTTTATTACATTTATAATTTAAGAAAAATTGAACCATCACTATAATATCCAAAATTGAGATGCGGATGACATCTCATATATTCATATGCATTATCATGCAAAGGAAATTATAATGAAAATGAAAGCTCTGGCACTTTTAATGCCTGCCTTATTCATGGCTGGCGCAGCAAATGCAGCAGAAGTTTACAACAAAGACGGTAATAAACTTGACCTCTATGGCAAAGTCGTCGGATTACACTATTTTTCGAATTCTGGCAGCGATGATGGCGACCAGTCCTATGCCCGCTTCGGCTTCAAAGGCGAAACGCAGATCAACGAAGATCTGGTCGGTTACGGACGTTGGGAATATAACATTCAGGCCAATACGCCTGAGAGCGTCAGCGGCAATTCCTGGACCCGTTTAGGCTTTGCTGGCTTAAAATTTGGCAACCTGGGTTCATTTGATTATGGCCGTAACTACGGTGCCATCTACGATATTGAAGCCTGGACCGATATGCTGCCGGAGTTCGGCGGCGACAGCTACACGCAAACCGACGTCTTCTTCACCGGCCGTGCCAACGGCATCGCCAGCTATCGTAACAATGATTTCTTCGGCGCAGTGGATGGTCTCAATTTTGCCCTGCAATATCAGGGTAAAAACGAGGATGGTAGCTCTGGTGAAGGCACCAACAATGGCGCGGGTAACAAGTTGTCTAAACAGAACGGCGACGGTTTTGCGATGTCGACCACTTATGATCTCGACTTCGGTCTGAGCTTAGGTGCGGCCTACTCGACTTCCGACCGTAGTAACGATCAGGTTCTGGCAGGCGGTAACCACAATCGCTACAGCCGATATGCCGGTGGCGATACCGCTGACGCCTGGACCGTTGGCGCAAAATATGATGCGAACAGCATCTATCTGGCGATGATGTATGCAGAAACCCGCAACATGACCCGCTATGGTAACGATGCTGGTATCGCTAACAAAACGCAGAACTTTGAAGCTGTCGCGCAGTATAAACTCGACTTTGGTCTGACTCCATCACTTGCCTGGGTTTACTCAAAAGGTAAGGATTTAGGGGGTTACGATGGTCGTTATGACGCTAATTACATCGATAAAGCGCTGGTGAACTATATTGATATCGGTGCCACCTACGAATTCAATACCAACATGTCCACCTACATCGATTATCGACTGAACCTGCTGGACGACGACGCACAGTTCTACAAAGATAACCATATCTCGACCGATGATATTGTCGCTATCGGCCTGGTTTATCAGTTCTAATCCTGCCTTATAGACAAAGCCCGCATGACGCGGGCTTTTTACGCTTCTTCGGTCAAACCGTTACGGTGCTTCCTGCAACGCCATTCGCACGAACCCTTTATTCTGTTCCAGAAGGTCGTGCGCTCTCCACGCATCCATTCCGGTCAGCAGCATCAAAATAGCCGTCTTACATTGGTGGTCACAGCTTTCCAGCGCCGCCTTCGCTCTCGCTCGCGTACACCCGCTGGCCTCCATAACAATCGCTATCTGCCGCTCCGCCATACGCGTTGTGGAATGCTGGATATCCACCCGCATGTTGCTATATACCCTGCCGGTGCGGATAGCCAGCCCGGTTGTGAGCATTGAGAGCACCATTTTTTGCGCCATGAGCGCCTTCGGCTCTCCATAACCACTCACCACTTCAGCACCCGTTTGCGGTGTGATGACAATGTCAGCAAGCTCCGTCGCTTCGCTGCAAGGATTACGCGAGATAACCGCGCGCGCCGCACCCAATGACCAGGCATGTCGCAATGCGCCCCACAGCCACGGGGTTTTTCCCCCTACCGTTAGCGCCACCAGCATATCTTTTTGTGAGAACCCAATAGCCTGAAGATCGAGTAAACCGCGGTTATAGTCCTGCGCCGCATCACTCATATCATGCAGCATCGCCAGCGCCCCACCGGCGATTAACCCAATCAACGGAGACTTCTCCTCCGGTGAATATTCATTAGCCGCAATCACCGCATTGCGCCCGGAGGCTCCCGCACCGACCAGCACCACTCGTCCACCGTGGCTCAAGGTCGCGACGGCGCTATCAACCAGACGAGTGATATCATCAAGATAAGGCGTTATCGCCGCGGATATGCACTTATCATCTTGATTTATAACATTGAGTAAATCACGGGTAGATAACCTGTCAATCTCGGTCGTCGCCAGATTACGTCGTTCCATGACTGCACCTGCAAGCTTACTGCTCATAAACGGACTCCTTATTATGGGTTCTTAAACAATACTAAAGTGTTTTGTATAAATCCCTCTGAGAGTACGGTCACAAAGCAAGGTTTGTTTTTGTAAGGTGTTGATGGGTTTAAGTATCAGGAAACATCAGCGATAATGCTTTTTTGCGATTGATAAATGAAGGTTTAATGCGCGACATGCCGCCTCTCCATCCGAAACGTCCGATGAAGCTCAGTACGCTGGTTACGTGGATGGTATGCAGCGTGATCGTCTGCGTGCTTCTGGTGGTCTATGCTTTCTACTTTATCCAGATAACCAAAGCCACGCGCGCTGGCGTTGAAGACACCGCCTTTGCCATTGCGCGGACTCTCGCAGATTCCCCTGAGATCAAGCGCGGTTTAAATGCCCCGCCGAATCAAAACATCATCCAGCCTATCGCCGTTGCGGTGCAGCAACGCAACGGCCTTTTGTATGCGGTGGTGACCAATATGGATGCCGTACGTTATTCGCATCCCAATTCGCATCTTATTGGTCAGCATTTTATCGGCACCGATCTCAAACCGGCGCTGAAAGGTAAGGAAAATCTGTCAATCAACCACGGCGTACTGGCGGAAGCGCTGCGCGTGTTCACCCCCGTTTATAATGACCGAAGCCAGCAAATTGGCGTGGTGATCGTGGGGATTTCACTGCAAAAGGTCGATGAACAGCTCAGCCGGGCACGCTGGAACGCCATCTGGTTCATCCTGTTTAGCGCGATAGTGGGCACGCTTGGCGTCTGGGGGCTGGTACGGGTACTGAAGAATATTCTGTTTGGCCTTGAACCCCATGAAATTTCGAGCCTGTTTGAACAGCGCCAGGCCATGTTGCAATCACTGAAGGAAGGCGTGATTGCCGTTGACGGTAAAGGCCGCGTAACGTTAATTAACCAGGCCGCACGTGAAATTCTCTTTTCGCCTGAGCCGACGAACATGGGTGCGGTACAACATGCCCCGATGCTGGCGGATCTGAAAGAAGTGTTAACCAGCGGCAATGCCATTGAAGACAGGGAAATTGGCTGCAACGGTCGTCTGCTTTTATGTAACACCGTGCCGGTGCGCAACAATAAGCGGGTGATTGGCGCAATCAGCACCTTCCGCGACAAAACCGAAGTCAGCCAACTGATGCAGCGAATGGACGGTCTGGTGAATTATGTCGATGCCCTGCGCACTCACTCGCATGAATTTATGAATAAGCTGCATGTGATCCTCGGGCTTTTACATATGAAGCGCTACGACAAGCTGGAAGGTTATATTCTCCAGACCGCGCAGAACTATCAGGCCGATATCGGCACGCTGCAACACAAGATTAAATCACCGATCATCGCCGGCTTCTTGCTGGGTAAAATCAACCGCGCGGGCGATGCCGGGATTACCCTGACGCTGTCTGAAGAAAGTCTTATCCCGGACAACCCCAACGAAGAACAGGTGGCGGTGTTGGTTACGGTGCTCGGTAATCTGATTGAGAATGCGCTGGATGCCATGTCAGGCCAGGGCGAAGGCGAAATTAGCCTGCTTTTGCATTACCAGAACGGCTGGTTGAGCGGTGAAGTGAGCGATGATGGCCCGGGGATCAATCCCGAGCAAATTGACGCTATCTTTAATAAAGGTTTTTCAACCAAAGGCGAAAACCGTGGCGTCGGGCTTTTCCTGGCCCGTCAGCAGACGGAGAATCTTGGCGGCACCCTTTCCGTCGAGTCAGAGCCTGGCGTCTTTACGCAATTTTTTGTCCATATTCCCTGGGATTCAAGAGGAAGCGCGCGTGATTAATGTTTTGATTGTTGATGATGATGCCATGGTGGCCGATCTTAATCGTTGCTACATCGAACGAGTCGATGGCTTTGCCTGCTGCGGGATCGCGTCGACGCTGCAACAGGCCCGCGAAAAAGTGATGGATAACACCCAGCCCATCGACCTCATTTTGCTCGATGTCTATATGCAACACGACAACGGTCTCGATTTGCTGCCCGACGTGCGCAATTCGGGACGGGCGATTGATGTCATCATGATTTCATCCGCTTCCGATGCCGCCACGGTGCAAACATCACTGCGTTACGGTGTCGTCGATTACCTGATTAAACCGTTCCAGTTTCCGCGTTTTGAAGAGGCGCTTTTGAGCTGGCGTGAGAAAAAACAGCTGATGGGCAGCCACTCTTACTACGAGCAGGCAGATGTTGACCGTTTGCTGCACGGCGGGACGCCGGAGCTGGCGGACGCTAAGCGCCTGCCAAAAGGCTTAACCCCCCAGACACTGCGTACGCTGTGCCAATGGATAGATGCGCATCCAGACAGTGAATTCTCCACCGACGATCTGGCGCAAGCGGTGAATATCTCCCGCGTATCGTGCCGTAAATATCTCATCTGGCTGGCGCAGGTGAACATTCTTTTCACCAGCATTCACTACGGTGCCACCGGGCGTCCGGTCTATCGTTATCGTCTACTGCCCGAGCAATATGGCTTGCTTAAACAGTACTGCCAATAAGCCGGTAGTCGTTATCCAAAAGCGTAAATCGATAGTGGTGGCTCGATGAAAGGATCACCTCTTTCGATTTAGTGACGAAAATGGCTTCAATATCCGGTCGCGCGCGCAGCGCGGCACAGGCCTTTTCTACCCCCATGCCGTACATCAGGGTCGTCCAGATATCGCCATCGATAGAATCGGCGCTCACGATCGTTACGCTGTCGAGTTCATTATCCAGCGGATAACCGGTACGGGGATCCAGGATATGGTGATAAATATGACCATTTTGCGCGAAATAGCGTTCATAAACGCCTGACGTCACCACTGATTTATCAGCAATTTCTAAGGTGCCAATCATGGCGCCAGCCTGAGAGAACGGCTTTTTCAGGCCAATTGACCAAAGACCCGCCGGTGTTCCCAGAGTCTGAACGTTGCCACCGAGATTGATTAAGCCCTGCTCGACGCCTTCTTTGCGTAGATAGTCGCGTACCCGGTCGGCAATGTAGCCTTTCGCGATAGCCCCAAGATCGATTTCCATCCCCGGCAAAGGCAGATAGACGCTTTCATCGACATCATTAAGCAACACCTGCTGCGGATTGGTTAGCGTCAGCAGACGGGCGATATCCTCGGCAGGCGGAACGCTGTCACCACGAAAGCCAATGCGCCAGCGTTTAACCAGTGGGCCTATGGCCAGGTTAAAGGCGCTATTGGGTAGCGTGCTCGCAGCTTTCGCGCATTTGATTAAGGCATACACCGGGCAGCTGACACGAACCGGATGTTTTCCGGCTGCATGGTTGATATCCATCACCTGCGAATGCGCGCGATTGACGGTGAGCAGGTCTTCATAGTGTTTGATCAGGCGAAAAACGCGCGCGGCAAGCGCTTCATCGTTGACGAAGAGTTTGAGCAGGATGGGGGAGCCCATCAGGACGGCGGAATAACTATAAACCTTTGTGGTGTCTAACATTAATCGCCCCTTTGGAATAGTAGATAGCCCGGTTATAGCACGACTAACCGGGCGACGGGCTTAATTACGCTGATTCAAGCATTGCCCAGGGAACCTGCTGCGCGCGAATAGCGGCCTGACGACCGGCAAGCGTACCAAAGATAATGATATCCGCAACGGCATTGCCGCCAATACGATTTCCGCCGTGGATCCCGCCCACGACCTCACCCGCAGCATATGCACCCGGAATCACCTGTTTATTTTCATTCAGCACACAGGTATCCGTATTAATCGTCACCCCACCCATCGTGTGGTGAACGCCGGGGGCAATCTGAATCGCGTGGAACGGCCCTTCATTTAGCGGCGCACGCAGCGCCGTTTTGCGGCCAAACTCTTCATCATCCTGTTTTTCGACCGCCGTATTGTAACGGGCAAGCGTGGACAGGAACGCCTCCTCTTGCAATCCTAGTTTAGCCGCCAGTTCGCTGGCCGTGCTGGCGCTGGTGACCAGGCCTTTCGCAATGTATTCATCTGCAGCTTTATTTTTGCTGCGTACATGCTCATCAAAGACGATGTAAGCGTAGTGTTCTGGAAGCGCAATAATCGCCGCGGAGACTTTGTCGCGGGTCTCCATCTCATTAAAGAAACGGCTGCCCTGCTGGCTAACCAGAATAGCACCGCCACCGCGAATGGATTCAGAGACCAGATACGAGGTTTTCTGTTCGACAGTTGGGTGAATCTGAATTTCACCCATATCAACGGTACCCGCACCGATACGTTCCAGCAGCGCGATACCGCCGCCGGTTGCGCCTTTGTGGTTGGTGGTCACGAAACCGGCCAAATCAGGACGATATTTCACCACCATCTCACTGTTGGCGCTAAAGCCACCGGTCGCCATAATAATGCTCCGGGTCTGGACGGTCAGGGTTTCTTTTTCGTCAGTCAGCAGGCGGACAGCCGAGACTTCGCCATTTTCCATCACGATATCGACCACCGAGGTGTCGAGCATGACGTCAATATCACGTTTGGTGACATTGCGTACCAGCCCGCTGATTAAATAGCCGCCAACGGCAGAACCATCTTTTGGACGATGCGTACGGTCAATACTCATCCCACCGGTGGTGGTGATGTCGTTAAGCATGATGCCACGGTCAGCCAGCCATTCGATGGCCTGTGGCGCGGTTTCCACAAAGCGACGAAGCAGCGCGGGATTGTTTTTGTGTTGTCCACCTTTGAGCGTTTCTTCATAGAACAGCTCTTTGCTGTCCTGAATGCCCTTAACCCGCTGGAAGCGCGTTTCGGCGGCGTTCATCCCAGCGGAAGCTTTAATGGTGTTGCCACCGATGGTCGGCATTTTTTCCACAATCAGCACGCGTGCGCCGTCGTCATGTGCCTGAATGGCGGCCGCAAGACCGGCACCGCCGCTACCCACAACCACGACATCATAGGCCTGAGGGGCAGACGACTCGCCGCCTTCCTCAGCCTGTAGCGCTTTGCTGGATTTCACCATCGCTTTTGATACGGCTTTTTTTACCGCTTCACTTTGGCTGGTTGCGCCGGAGATAGCATCAACGTGTGGCGTGTTGGCATCAAGAATACGCGAGCGAATCTCTTCAAAACTGGTGACAAACTCCACGTCCTGATCGACACCGCCGGTCAGTTCGATATCGGCAATACGGTCTGTTTCCAGGCTGACGTTAATGACCAGTTCGCCTGCTTCATCCTGCACCTTTTCAATAAAGACGCCCGGTTTGAATTTAGATACCGTCATGCTCATGTCACGGATCATCGCCTCCACCAGCGAGAATCGCCACAGCGGTTCTGGTATGTTCAGCGCTTCACGTTGGGTGCTATCGATAAACAGTTCGAGTGTTTGCGCATCGGCAATACGCTGGGCCCAATCCGGGTAGGCGATACAGGCACGACCCACGGCGACTAAATCGTAGCCATGCGCCATCGCGGTCTCAACGTCACTTTCGTTGACCACTCCGCCGACACCCATAACGGGTATCTGTGCCAACGTGTCAGAACGCATGGCAACGTATTTTTCAATCAGCGGGGTCGGGTCATTAATATCGACAATTGATGGTCGCAAGGTGGCGCCAACCGAGAAGTGCAGATAGTCCAGCCCGCGAGCGGCCAGTTTTTCCAGCAGATAGAGGGTATCGTCGAAACGGATGCCGGGAACTTCCATCTCTTCAGGGGAGAAACGGTAACCGATAATGAACGAATCATCCGCATACTGGCGCACCATTTTATGGGTGATTTCCAGTACCGCCAGCGGGAACTTCGCGCGATTATCGCGGCTGCCCCCCCACTCATCATCACGCTGATTTGAGTTTGGTGAATAAAATTGCTGAATCAGATAGGTGTTTGCACCATGCAGCTCAACGCCGTCAAAACCGGCCTGAATGGCACGACGCACGGCATCACCAAACTTGCCCACCATCGCTTCCACTTCTTCAGTGGATAGCGCAACCGGCGTTGCAGCACCCTCACGCGGCGCGGCAACCGCACTCGGACCAACCGGCGTACGGCCGCCAATCAGCTTTGGTTCGACCATACGGCCGCCGTGATAGATTTGCAGGAGCGCTTTGGAACCCTGAGACTTGATAGCTTCAGCAATTTTTGCCAGGCCCGCGATCTTTTCATCGCTATCGATCCCAAGCGCGCCCGGGAAGGCCAGACCTAAATCGTCAACAAAACAACACTCTGCGATGATGGTGCCGATGCTTCCGGCACGTGCACGGTAGTACTCTACCAGCTCGCTACTCACAGACCCGTCATAATAACCGGCGCATGTCGTCATGGGTGCCATAAATAAGCGGTTTTTGAGCTCGGTACCGTTGGGTAATGTGAAGGAGCTGAATACGCGATGATCACTGTTCATAATAGGAAACTCCAAACTTTAAAAATTAAATTCAAGAATTCGGGATCGGGCTGCATTTGAGTTATTTGTTATGCCGATATCATGGTATTAATATAACGCTAATTTTAGTTACTAAAGTCATTACGCTAGTTATAAAACTATTTAATCCCATTAATAACACCAATACCCCCATAGTGTTATTAATTAATTCCAATTTAATTCGCAAATATTTAACAACCACCTTTTTAAATATACCCTATTCAGCAGTGGACAAACCAGTCAAAATCACAATCAAAAACTCACAAAATCAATGATTTACAAATAAACGCAATTTCAAAAGCAATGTTAAAAATTTGTTTTATATATTCCTAACCCTTATAATAACCAACAAACAAATAGGGTTATATAAAAAAGAACAAAAATATCACAGCGGTTCCGTTTTTTTGATCGTGATCAATTGCAATAGTCGCTAAAAGCGCATTATATGAATATAAAGATTTTTTAATCTGGCGCTTAATAAAATAGCGACAGCGACTCATTTTAAAAATTACCGAGCAGACCTTTAAAATCTAAATAAAGTAAAAAAACTAAAAAAAGCAGCGCGGTAATTATTCAAACCAAATTATTAACTACTTATAGAAGCGTAATATGAACGAGAAATCTGCGACATCGCACTCACCGACGCCGGTGAGTAAACCAAAGGACGGTAACAAAAACCGTCTTCTGATGATGGCACTCCCCGTTATCGTGGCCGTGCTATTACTCTTTGTCCCGGTTCCTGAGGGGCTTCCTCCTTATGCATGGCACTATTTCGCCATCTTCGTTGGCGTGATTGTCGGTCTTATCTTCGAACCGCTGCCGGGTGCAGTAATCGGCCTGACCGGCGTGGTGGCTATCGCCTTATGTAGCCAATGGGTGCTGTTTAGCCCGGAACAAATGGCGGCGCCAAAGTTCCAGCTGGCCGGCGCGTCCTTTAAGTGGGCAGTAAGCGGCTTTGGTAACTCTACCGTCTGGCTTATCTTCGGTGCCTTCATGTTCGCCGCCGGCTACGATAAAACACGCTTCGGCCGCCGTCTGGCGCTGATTCTGGTGAAATATCTCGGCCGCCGTAGTCTGACTCTGGGCTATGCCATTACGCTGGCTGACCTGCTGCTGGCTCCATTTACACCGTCGAACACTGCGCGTAGCGGCGGAACAATCTACCCGATTATTGCCAATCTGCCACCGCTGTACGGCTCAAAGCCAAACGATCCGAGCGCGCGTAAAATTGGTTCGTATCTCATGTGGGTGGCGATTACCGCAGCCTGTATTACCAGCTCAATGTTCCTTTCAGCCCTTGCCCCCAATCTGCTGGCACTGGCGCTGGTGAAAAGCATCGTGGGGATTAACATCTCCTGGGGCACCTGGTTTATCGCGTTCCTGCCGGTCGGCGTACTGCTGATTCTGGTTATGCCACTGCTGGCTTACTGGTTCTATCCGCCGGAAGTGAAAGTGAATGATGAAGTTCCGCTGTGGGCCGCTCGTGAGCTGGAGAAACTGGGCAAGCTGTCACGTAACGAAATCCTGCTGCTGGTCTTCGTGTGCTGCGCGCTGATGATGTGGATCTTTGCTGCCGCCTGGATTGAACCGGCTATGGCTGCCCTGTTAATCATCGGCCTGATGCTGTGGACCGGCGTACTGGAATGGAACGATATCACCGGCAATAAAGCCGCATGGAATACCTTTGTGTGGTTCGCCACCCTGGTGGCTCTGGCTGACGGCCTCTCTTCAACCGGCTTCATTGGCTGGCTGGGTAAAGAAGGCGGCTTGCTGATGAGCGGGATTTCCCCGGGCGTCGCGACTATCGTGCTGCTGCTGGCGTTCTATCTGCTGCACTATCTGTTTGCCAGCACCACGGCACACACCACCGCCCTGCTGCCCGCCATGCTGACCATCGCGTCAACCATTCCGGGTATGAACATGAATGTGTTCGTGATGCTGATGGTGACCTCATTAGGTATCATGGGGATCATCACCCCATATGGCACCGGCCCAAGCCCGATTTACTACGGTAGTGGCTATCTGCCAACCAAAGATTATTGGCGCCTCGGCACCATCTTTGGCGGCATCTTCCTGGCGGCTCTGCTGTTCATTGGCTACCCGTGGATGTCCATGATGTTGTGATTCATAACCGTCGGTGGGCAACCTCCGGCGGTTTTATTTTTATGGAGTGAAAAGCTATGTCGAATAAACCGTTTTTCTATCAGAATCCTTTCCCGTTGGCCCCCGACGATACCGAATACTACCTACTGACTCGCGACCACGTCAGCGTCTGCGAGTTTGACGGCCAGGAAGTGTTAAAAGTGGCACCAGAAGCCCTGACCCTTCTTGCACAACAGGCATTTCACGATGCCGCTTTTATGCTGCGTCCATCGCACCAGAAACAGGTTGCCGCCATTCTGAGCGACCCACAGGCCAGCGAGAACGATAAATACGTGGCCCTGCAGTTCCTGCGCAACTCCGAAATCGCCGCCAAAGGCATTCTGCCAACCTGTCAGGATACCGGTACCGCCATCATCATGGGCAAAAAAGGCCAGCGCGTATGGACCGGCGGTGGCGACGAAGCGGCATTATCGCAAGGCGTGTACAACACCTACATCTCCGACAACCTGCGCTATTCTCAGAACGCCGCGCTGGATATGTATAAAGAGGTGAATACTGGCACCAATCTGCCCGCACAGATTGATCTCTATAGCGTTGACGGTGACGAGTATAAATTCCTCTGCGTCGCCAAAGGCGGCGGTTCGGCAAACAAAACCTATCTGTATCAGGAAACCAAAGCGCTGATTACCCCGGCGAAGTTGAAAAACTACCTGGTTGAGAAGATGCGTACCCTGGGAACGGCAGCCTGTCCGCCGTATCACATTGCCTTTGTTATCGGGGGAACCTCGGCGGAAGTCACGCTGAAAACGGTCAAACTGGCTTCTGCACGCTACTACGACGGTTTACCCACCGAAGGAAACGAGCGCGGCCAGGCGTTTCGCGATGTGAAACTGGAGCAGGAATTGATGGCTGAGGCGCAAAACCTGGGCCTCGGCGCACAGTTTGGCGGTAAATACTTTGCTCACGACATCCGGGTGATCCGCCTGCCGCGCCACGGCGCATCCTGCCCTATCGGCATGGGGGTTTCCTGCTCTGCCGACCGCAACATCAAGGCGAAAATCAACCGCCACGGCATCTGGATTGAAAAGCTTGAGCATAATCCTGCGCAATACATCCCGGAATCACTGCGCCAGCAAGGTGAAGGCGATGCGGTGAGCATCAATCTCAATCAACCGATGAGCGAGATTCTAGCGCAACTTTCTGCGCATCCGGTCTCCACCCGCCTCTCGCTGAATGGCACCATTATCGTGGCGCGTGATATTGCGCATGCCAAACTTAAAGAGCTTCTCGATAACGGTGAAGCGCTGCCGCAGTACGTTAAAGATCACCCAATCTACTACGCTGGCCCGGCTAAAACGCCTGAAGGGTATGCTTCTGGTTCATTAGGCCCAACAACCGCCGGTCGTATGGACTCCTATGTCGATTTACTCCAGTCTCATGGCGCAAGCATGGTGATGCTGGCAAAAGGCAACCGTAGCCAGCAGGTGACTGACGCCTGTCACAAACACGGTGGCTTCTATCTCGGCAGCATCGGCGGCCCAGCCGCAGTGCTGGCCCAAAGCAGCATTAAGAGTCTGGAATGCGTGGCCTACCCCGAACTGGGGATGGAAGCTATCTGGAAAATAGAGGTCGAAAACTTCCCGGCCTTTATCCTGGTCGATGATAAAGGTAACGACTTCTTCCAGCAGATCCAGAACAAACAGTGTGCAGGATGTTCCCAGAGATAACAAAGTGACATAAAGCCCCTCACGGGGCTTTTGCCCGAACAAGAGTAGGTCTTATTCGGTATTGTTAACGCCAGAATATATTGCGGAGTCAATACGCACGTCTGTTTAAAAATAAATGAATAAAGCATCGTCATGGGATGGAGAAAAACGATAATAAGTTTGCGATAATAGTCCCAGGAAAAATAATGCGTAAATTTATCTTCAGTGCTTTCGTTCTGTTGCTCACAGCCTGTTCTTCGTCCCCTCCTCCTGTACTGAATAAAATTGATTCATTGCAAATCCCGGTGGTGCAAAACTCTCACTCAGCAGCCTCCTCCGCAGAGATAGCGTTATTGCATCAACAAAACAGAACAATACTTGATCATCTGACGATGAAGCTTAAAACGGATTATCTCGCCGATGTCAGTACGGCGGATATTTTTGACAACCACAGTCAGGCACATCAGGTGTATTTATCACTGTCAAAGTTAGATCAGATGAGATCGGTCAATAACCATTATCTTAAAGAAAAAAATATGAATGGCCTGCGCAAAGTTAATGACGCGCTGGCGAGCTTGTGACAACGCTAAAAAAGCGCCCTGGTTTTACCATTCTGCCCCCTTAGAGAGGCGCTATCGTCTACGTGGAGAACACGCGGTGAGTGTACTATGCATAAAAACAGCACGTAGAGTCTATTCCTGTGTTCAACATCACAGTTGACGACAGAATGAAGTGACGAGTGGCGGTTACGAAAATATTCTACAAATGTTTCAAGAGCAGAAATCGACGATGGTCGGAGTATGGAAGGGGTTAAAATGGCGGAGAGAGGGGGATTTGAACCCCCGGTAGAGTTGCCCCTACTCTAGTTTTCGAGACTAGTCCGTTCAGCCGCTCCGGCATCTCTCCGTTTTGATAGTTGCCATCATGCCGCGTTATTTGGCATTTTAACAGACCCAGTCTCTTCAATTGCCTTCAAGTGACGAGTTTGCGAGCAAAAAGATGATTAAATGGCCCTGGAAAGCAAGTGACACTACCGATAAAGCTGATATGCCGTGGGCACAGGCCCTGGCCATCCCCGTATTAGCGAATCTAACCCATGAGGAACAGGCTAAGTTGGTACAACTTGCCGAGCGTTTTTTACAACAAAAACGGTTGGTGTTCTTACAAGGGTTAGTCGTTGAGCCGGTCAATGAAGCGCGAATTGCCTTGCTATTTTGCCTGCCTATCATGGAGCTCGGTCTGGAGTGGCTCGACGGTTTCCATGAAGTGCTGATCTACCCTGCTCCTTTCGTTGTTGATGACGAATGGGAAGATGATATTGGACTGGTGCACAACCAGCGCGTGGTGCAGTCCGGGCAAAGCTGGCAGCAAGGGCCAATTGTTCTTAACTGGCTGGATATTCAGGATTCTTTTGATGCCTCCGGCTTTAATCTCATCATCCATGAAGTGGCGCACAAGCTTGATACCCGCAACGGCGATCGCGCCAGCGGTGTGCCGCTGATTCATTTGCGTGAAGTCGCCGGTTGGGAACACGACCTGCATGCCGCAATGAATAACATTCAGGATGAAATTGATTTAGTGGGGGAAAACGCCGCCAGTATTGATGCCTATGCGGCAACCGATCCGGCGGAATGCTTTGCGGTGCTCTCTGAGTATTTTTTCAGCGCCCCAGAACTTTTCGCTCCACGTTTCCCGGCGCTGTGGCAACGTTTCAGCGGCTTCTACCAGCAAGATCCCCTGCAACGCCTACGGGATAATAATCAACACGATGAAAAATCTTCAGTAGTACACTAAAACAACATCTTGCGTTAAATGCAGCCAATTGAATCAGCAAGTTAAATTTAGTGTTGACACAATTATCGTGGGCCAGTAGTATTCGCCTCGTTCACACGATTCCTCTGTAGTTCAGTCGGTAGAACGGCGGACTGTTAATCCGTATGTCACTGGTTCGAGTCCAGTCAGAGGAGCCATATTTAAGAAGCCTGCTTAGGAAACTAAGCGGGCTTTTTGCTTTTTACTCGCCAAACAACTCGTGCTCTATCGCCCTTTTCAACCCTCCCTGCTTCGCATTAATCCACTGATTGATATTCCCCACGATGGTAAGTGATATTGCTAAAAGACATCATTTCTCTTTTACGCCACATCACGAATATCTATAAATATCAATAATTGAAAAATTGATGTGTGCATTTAATTCATTCCCCTTATAACCATAAACGCCAATATTACCCCAGAGTAACCGGCCATTTAACACCCGTGAATAACGGTGGATTCAGCTAACAAGCCATCTTTCGATGGCTTAACAATTATTACGTTATAAGGAAATTAACATGCAATTAGACTTCACACTTCAGTTTACGGATAACGCCTGGTATCCCACGCTTGATATTAATAATTTCAAATCCACCACGGGTGAAAGCATTAATATCAAGGAAAAAATGGTTTTGTCATTTAGCGCACCGGGGAAAATTACCGAAGGGGATATCACCGTCACCACAAATCCATGGTGTGAGCTTAAGACAGCCATTGAGTCGAGCGAAATCTCCAGCGGTATTTTTGATATCAAACTGACCATCACCGCCGCAAGCGGGGCTATTGGCGATTCTATCGAAAATATCCACATGGGCGTCAACGTCTCGTCTGATTCCGCTGCCAAATGGGATACCTTCAAAAATACCTTTACCGTCGCGGCTGATGAAGAGACGCAAACCGCCGGCGAACTGGTTGTGACCTGCGCCGCGCTGCCTGCCGGCCTTGAAAATACCGCCGTTGAATTGGTGTTAGTTCGTGGTGAAAAGAGCGAAATTCTTAATCCTGTCGCCGGGAAAAACACCTTCAATATTGATGCGGGTTCCTATACGGTTTCGGCGGCAGAGCTGCGCACGGCCGATGGCACGGTGCGCGCCGGGATCATTCTGAGTGCCGATACCCTGACCGTGACTAAAGGTCAGCGCACCTCTCTGACCGTCGCGTTCGCGCCTGCTGAACGCAGCACCACGCTGGATATTTCGATTGATTTGGCCGCCGACCATGCGCTTTATCGTGAAGAGATGAGCCTGGCCTATCTGGAAAATAACGTTGAGAAACAGCGTTTCACCTTGTCCGCCGGACAAAATCTGCGTCTTGAGCAGCTCCCAGTGTCAGGTCAATTCAGCGTTCGCATCGACGACATTAAATTAAACAACGTCCACTATCAGTTTGATGCCGCCACTGGCGCGTTGGACAACAAACTGCATAAAGTGACATTTGCTCATGAACAGATTCGTCAAAACGATGACTCGCAGAGCCCATCTGCGGCGCTTACCGTCATCGTGAAAGCAGAGAAAAATGTGGCCGCCACTTTTGATTTGCGCCTGATTGAGCAAAACACCCTGCCGCGTCAATATCACTTCACCAACCTGCCGATGCAATCAGGTAGCCAGACGCAATCAGCCAAACTGGCGCAGGGATTGTATCAGGTAGCCTCTGGCACGCTGATTCACGATGGCGTGGTGCATTATATTGATGTCGATTCTGCGACGCTAAACGTCGACGGCAAGTCTCCGGTCACGCTGACGGTGACCGTCGTCGAAGGCGCGAATTTGCAGGTGAAAGGTTTCCCGGACTACCTGAGCTTTGGCGGCTGCGCGGATATGTCACCGAGCAACGTTGCGGATTTAGCCGAAGCGCGCGTTTCCTCGCTGTTCAAATATTCCGGTGATGACGGTATGGGCGATGCCTCCGCTTATCTGGATCCGGCCAAAGAGCCAACGTCAAAAATCATCCAGATGGCGCGAGATGTGGAAGCCATTACCCATGACAGCGTGCTGCCGGTGATGGTTTCTTATACCTGTAACTTATCGTTAGGCGACGTCGAGAATATTATTGATGATCCCCTGCGCCATAAATTCAGCTTCGCTAACTTCATCCAGGCTCTGCAAATGGCGCAGGCCATGAAGGATGACGAGCATTCGGTACCTGCGGGCTTTATCGTTAACCCGGATTACTTAGGTGAATGTCAGAAGTACGGTTTCAAGCCGGACTATGCCATCCCGGTTCGCCAGCCGCTTTCAGAAGCGATGGCGCACCATGGCGTTAATATCGCCATCCCAGCGGCTATCACGGATACCCTGAAAGGCTATATTACCGGCGTAAACTGGTTAGTTCGCGTTGTGGCACCGGATGTTGTGCTCGGCTGGCAGCTCAACTTATGGAGCGTCGGCGGCTCGCAATGGGTGTACAACGACTTCACCTATGACGATGTCTTTGACCCGGAAGATGGCGTGAAGAAGAGAATGACCATCGACCCAGCGCTGGCGGGCAAACTTTCCGCTCAATATGCGCTGCTCGTAGGTGTATTTGACGATATCGAGTATGTCCGTGCTGACGGTACAACTGCGGTCGCCAAAGGTGCTGATTTCATGGCAGCCGACCGCTATGAAGCCGACGACTTTACCGCTCGCGCCTATAAAAATGGCTACTGCTATTCGCCGTTCGAGTGGGATCGGACGTTCGATTTCTGCGCCTCTTTAAGCCGCCATTTACGTCAACCCGTTCTGCCGTGGCAGATGCCAGCAAGCCGCCTGGCAAGCGTATCTGAAGAGGTCGGTTCGCTGGATGAGCAATTCTGGGGAACCGGCGGCAGCTATCTGATGGGTCATGCTGAAATTGGTGATTCCGTCGAGGCGATTAACGCCAATCTGCTGAATATCGAATTCCTCGATGTCCACACCAGCATGATGGGGCATAACCCGAAAGAGCTGTTTAGCCGTCATGAATGGGATTTTTCACAGCCTAAATACGGTGACTTCCCATCACGCGGTATTTTCCATGTTCAGGTTGGCGGCGGCGCTACCACCGGCGTGGTGAGTGCAGTAAACCGCAATAGCAGCAGCTGGATGCGCGCGAAGCTTAAAGCCTATCGCAACAATCCTGTGAAGTTCAGCAAATAACCTCTGTCGCTACCCACTCCCGGTGGGTAGCGTTTTTCCCGGCAGCCCTAAATCTGATAATCCAGCACCGTTTCTTCAAGCTCCATCGCCTGCCGTTTAATCTCGTCAAGCGACAAACCGGCATTACACAGCTCAATAAAGCGCCAAACATAGTTACGCTGTAGTTGACCGCGTTTGAGCCCCAGCCAGACGGTATTCGCATCAAAGAGATGGTGCGTATCCAGGCGCACCAGGCTACCCAACTCCTGCGGATCGCTCGACTGCTCGGCCACCAGACCAATCCCCAGTCCTAACTCCACGTAGGTTTTAATCACGTCAGAATCCTGCGCGCTGAGGACGATATCCGGCGTGAGCCCTTTGCGACTAAAAGCCTCATCAATACGTGAACGACCGGTAATGCCTTGTCGATAGGTGATTAACGGCCAGCAAGCAATCGCTTCCAGCGTCAGCGGCGTTATCTGGGTGAGCGGATGATCTTTTGGCACCAGCAGATTGTGATGCCAGCGGAACCAGGGGAAAGCCACCAGCGTGGCGTCGTTGCTAAGACGTTCGCTGGCGATACCGATATCCGCGCCGCCGCTATGCAGCAGAGCATCAATTTCCTGTGGCGTTCCCTGAATCAGCTCAAGACGCACATCCTCAAAAATCTCACGGAAGGCTTTAATGACGGGAGGCAGGCTATATCGCGCCTGCGTGTGGGTGGTGGCAATCGTCAACACGCCAGAGGCATCGTTGGTAAACAGATCCGCCAGACGACGCACGTTGCTGGCTTCATTCAGAATCCGCTCAGCAATTACCAATAATGCTTTACCCGGCTCGGTCATTCCAAGCAGACGCTTCCCGCGTCGGATAAAAATCTCAATTCCCAGCTCTTCCTCAAGCTCGCGAATATGGCGGCTGACGCCGGACTGAGAGGTATAAAGCATATTGGCAACTTCGGTCAGGTTATAGTCCTGCCGCGCCGCTTCACGAATTATTTTGAGTTGCTGGAAGTTCACGCTTCACTCCGGTTCAATCAGACATTACGCTATTGTTAAAGTCTGTCGTCCTTGTGAACAAATAATAAAAACCAGCAACTTATATCTGAATGGAATATAAGCTTAGCTGACCAGCTGCAATTCCCGATTATCCAGCATCGGACGGCTCACCAGCGAGATCAAAATCTCCTTCACCGCCTGCGCCTGCGGCGTCAGTTGTCCACGGGCGGAAACGTTAAGCGACAGCGGCAGACTCATCGAAGGCGTGGTAATGCGTGCCATCCAGCCGTTGGCGGCGCTACACAGCGAACGCGCGGCCGACTCTGGCAGTACCGTTACACCCATTCCGCTGGCGATGGCGGCGGTGAGCGTTGAGATCGATTCAATTTCACCGATAATTTTTGCCGTTAAGCGGCGTAGCGAAAACGCCTCATCCACGCGAGCGCGAACGGCGCTGTAATCACGTGGCAGAAACAGATTCATTTCCGCAACCGCGGTAAGTTCGACACTCTGTCCCGGGCAATTGCTGGTCCCTACCAGATACAAATCCTCTTTCAGCAGCGGCTGACCGACAATGCCCGCCAGCGGCGTACGGTCGTAAAGCACGGCCATATCCAGCTGGTTACTCAGCAGCTTTTCGTTAAGCACCGTACCGCTGTTCTCGTGCAAATAGACCATCACCTCCGGCAGCTCATTACGCACCGCCTGAAGCAGCGGCATCGTAATTGACGAAGCCGCCGTGCCGGGCGCCAGACCGATGGAAACCGTACCGCTCAGCGTTTGCCCTACGTTATTGACGGCAAGGTGGGCCTGTTCACATTGGCGTAAAATCGTTCTGGCATGGGTATAGAGCACCTTGCCCGCTTCGGTAGGCGTCACACCCCGTTTGGTGCGGATGAGCAGTTGCTGATCGAGTTCCCCTTCCAGCGTTGCGACCTGCTGGCTCAGCGCAGGCTGTGCAATATGCAACACTTCGGCAGCCTGAGTCAGGCTACCGATATCGACGATTTTTACGAAATATTTGAGTCGTCTGAAGTTCATTTTTGCCTCCGAAAGGATCCACTGCCACACTGGCGTTAAGTACCAAAGGGAGTTGCAAGATGCTTGCCAGTTTTAAAATTTAAGCAAATTCCTATGGGATCCTATGGATAGCGGCCTTTTTCGGCACGGTCAGAAGATAGCGATATGCTCCATAAGGGGTATTCCTGCACTTTCGCGGTGCAAATGAGCTAAAAAAACAGCAACCGCGCGTGAATTGCTGAAATTGTCAGCAAACGAACCTATTAGCCCTTTTCACCCTTTGACAAGCCAGAGGGACATCGTTAATATGCGCCTCGTTCACACGATTCCTCTGTAGTTCAGTCGGTAGAACGGCGGACTGTTAATCCGTATGTCACTGGTTCGAGTCCAGTCAGAGGAGCCAAATTTAAGAAGCCTGCTTAGGAAACTAAGCAGGCTTTTTGCTTTTCTGCGTTTGCCTTTTACATCTAAAATCTCAGCTCAGAATGGCCTCCAGTCTGGCAACCACTTCATTCACAATAACTTCAGGTATTCGTTCAAGATATTTGCCGTTCCGCGCTTCCATATCAATGGTTCTGGGCTGGTCACAACGAATTACTCCCGTTGTTTTCGTTCCTGCGCCATCCAGTGAAACAGTAAACCCCGCTGCGCGGGCAAAGTTACCACCGTTGGTCACGGGAACAACCACAGGTAGCCGGGTAAACTGATTAAAGGACGCCGGAGAAACAATCAGTACTGGACGCCTTCCGCTTTGTTCATGCCCGGCAATCGGATCCAGTGAAACGAGCCAGATTTCCCCTCTGTCCATCTACAGGATCTCCTTGCCCATCGCAGGCGCATCAATCCATTCCCGACCCTCTTCGCTTATTTCAGCGTGCGGATCGCACTGCGCCAGCAGTTCTTCGAGTGAATAGCGGGGACGTTTTTGAGGTTCAATTATCAGGCAGCCACTATCAATGGTCATGCCCACTTCGCTGTCCGTCGACAGCCCCAGCGTTTTCAGCACGGCGGGAGGAACCGCCAGCATGACAGATCCGCCAACCTTTTTCAGGCGAGTGGTATACATAGAGCACCTCCGAATATTATATTTTAATATAACATCTGCGGTAGGTGATGCACAATTATTCATCAGATTCATTGTGATTTCCTTAGCGTAATAAAGCGTGAAGAAAGACTTACTCCATCGAAGGACAGATCCGGCAGTTTTCAAAGGCGACATTGCCGGTAAAACGGCGACCATCCTGATACATCAGTCGCTTCTTTCAGGCCATGAAGCATTTCGTGCAGGCGGGAGCTTAGTGCGTAACAAAGAAGGCTGATAATAGGAAACTGTCTCTGCGATACAAAGGATTATGACGGTTCGAATAAACGAAATGCGGCGCAGCTTCCGAATTCGGGCTGCGCCGCAATAATGTCGGCGGAATGCCAGTCCTGTTGCGTCATGTCGTCACCTCGTCAATAAATTAGTACGGTGATATCCGTGGCAGCATTGAAGGGAACAGCAAGTAACGGATGCGCTTGAGTGGAGATCGTAGCCAAAATGGCAGCCTCCAGTATGGTGTTTGAAACCACCACCAGAGGTTCCAATCGCATGGGTAGTGGACTGAACAGGGTTGGAACTACCGGCCATACTGGAACCGGCGCTTCATTCACACTCGATACTGTTCATATTCCACAGCCTCGCGCACCTTCACCAGCGCCGCACGCAAATGTTCCAGCGTTACCGAACCCAGCGCAATTCGAAGAGCCTGAGGCACCGTTTGTGAGGTACAAAAAGGGTCAGCCGTTGACACGGAGATATTATTTTCCATCAGCACGTTGGCCAGTCTGTCCGCCCGTGACTCATCCGGTAGAGGCAGCCAGGCAAAATAGGAGTTGGGATGGGTGAGATAAGTCAGCCCGCCAAAGATATCTCTTAATATGGCCTGTCGTTTGCGGGCATCACGCCTCTTTAAGATCTCAAAGCGGTTAATGGTGCCGTCCTCAATCCAGGTGCAGATAATTCGCGTCATCAGCGAGGGTGTATTCCACGTGGTCGCGCGGACAGCCCTTTCCAGCGCGGCCCGATAAGAACCCGGACAGACCACAACGCCGACTCGCAGCCCGGTCGCCACATTTTTAGAGAATCCGGTGATATAGACCGTCCGCTCCGGCGCATAAGAAGCCAGCGGTGGAGGCGGTGTGCGACAAAGATAGGCGTAGGCCGCATCTTCAATAATCAACAGGTCATGCGCGTTCGCAATGTCTGCCAGGGTTTGCCGCTGACGGTGACTTAGCACCCAGCCCAGCGGATTGTGAAGGGTCGGCATAACGTACACGGCCCTGATGCGCCGTTTTTGACAAAGTTGTTTGAGCGCAACCAGATCTGGCCCGTGGGACAAAGACGGGATCGCGACCAGTTCGAGGTGATAAAGCTCCGCCAGCGCCTTAAACCCCGAATAGGTTAACGCATCTACCGCCACGACATCACCTGGACGCAAAAGCCCCATGACCGTCACGGTCAGCCCATGCTGTGCGCCATCGACGATAATCACGTTGTCCGCCGACGGCTGAAATCCGCGGGAACTAAGGTGCCATGCAATAAGTGTCCTATCGTTTACTCTGCCCGCATGGGGCTGATAGCGTAAGTGCGCCTCGATATCACCCGCCGCCGCAATCTGGCGGAGGGCATCACGCAAGTGCTCACCCTGCCCCGGCAAAGACGGATAGTTAAAGTTAAGGTCGATAACATCCGTCGCCACGGCTTGCTGGTCAACGCCGTGACCGTAAGGCAGAGAAAGCTCGCGGACAAACGTCCCCCGTCCGGTTTCGCCGCTCACCAATCCCATTGCTTCCAGCTCGTGATAAACCCGCGTCGCCGTGGCAAGCGAGATATGTTCTTGCGCCGACAGCACGCGATGCGTCGGCAGGCGCGCTCCCGCAGCCATCTCCCCGCTTCTGATTAAATGGGCAAATCTGTCAACGATGCTTTTATATCGTGCCTTCATCAATTGTATCCATGACAATTATTTGATTGTCTTAGATCGCTGAGATTACCATCCGCCCAATAAATGCTCAAACCGTTGAGCGCGGTGACATAAGTGAGGTGTTTGGTGGATTCAGGATTGGCGAAATCGCATTCGGACTCAATTTCCGGCTGGATGAATGGGCTGCTGGGGGTGGTCATTTTTAGCGGCTCTTTACCTGCAACGCGCATTGCCGTGCTGCATATGTCCCCTTTCTTTCTGACCTTTACGCGTGCCTCGCTCGCGGGGATGCTGGCGGTTGGTCTTATCGTGGGATTACGGCAAAAAAGACCACATGCTTCGCAAATTTTGCCGTTAATTGTGGTGTCATTGGGTGTGGTTATTGGTTTCCCTTTGCTGACCGCGATGGCGCTTCAGCACGTCACCTCCGCGCACTCTATCGTCTTTCTTGGGCTGCTGCCGCTCTCCACCGCTATTTTTGGCGTTCTGCGCGGCGGGGAGCGCCCGGCAATAGCCTTCTGGATCTTTTCGCTTATCGGCAGTTGTCTGGTGATGGGATTTGCCCTGTCACAAAGCGCATCCGTTTCGCTGACCGGCGATCTTCTGATGCTGGCAGCGGTCGCTGTTTGCGGCCTGGGATATGCGGAAGGGGCGAAGTTGACGCGAGTTCTGGGCGGCTGGCAGGTCATCAGCTGGGCGTTAATTATCGCATTACCGGCGATGCTGTGCGCCACGGTGGTCACGCTGCCGGAGAGCTTTAACACGATGACAGCGGCAACCTGGGCGGCGCTGGGATATGTCTCGCTATTCAGTATGTTGATTGGCTTTATCTTCTGGTACAAAGGTCTGGCAATGGGCGGCATCGCCACGGTCGGGCAATTACAGCTGCTCCAGCCTTTTCTGGGACTGGGCCTGTCCGCAACACTTCTCCATGAATCGGTGAGCCCCTTGATGGTGCTGGCGACGCTTGGCGTCATTGGCTGTGTGATCGGCGCGCGCAAATTTTCCCGTTAAACATACCCCGGAAGCCATTGGGTTTCCGGGGCTGCGCGTTATTTACAGTGCCGCACGGATCATATCCAGCACCTGCATATTGCGCACCGTCTCTTCCAACGGGATCAGCCGCGACGGCTCGTTCAAAACGGCGCTTGAAAAGTTGCGCACCTCTGCCTGATAGCGATCCGATTCGCTGACAGGCAGTTCACGCACACCTTCCGATGTGTGCAGGTAAATCGTGCCCGCATCATCGAGGAAAGGCTTATCAATGCACAGCATGCCTTTAGTCCCGATAATTTCGGCATAGTTACGACCAAACGCATTGAAACCACAGTGAATGTTGGCAATGAGGCCATCATCGTACTGCAGGAGAGCAGAAAGGTTGGTATCGACGTCCTGATCCGTTTCGCAGAGCGCTTTACACTCTACAGGCAGGCGTCCGGTTATCATGCCAATAAAGTTAACCGGATAGCATCCCACATCGTATAGCGAACCGCCCCCCAGCGCGGGTTGCATCTTGATGGTATTTGGGCGGTCTAACAGGAAACGGAACGACACGTTGATATGACGGATATCGCCCAGCTCGCCGCTTTCCACCGCGTCTTTCACCACCCGCACCCGGTCGGTGTACTGGTACATAAAAGCTTCCATCAACAGGCGATTGTGTTTTCGCGCAACCTGCTGCATCTCCTGCGCTTCGGCGGCGGTTAGGCCCAGCGGTTTTTCACACAACACGTGTTTACCGGCTTCCAGTGCGCGTATAACCCACTCTTTATGCAGGGAATTTGGCAGCGGAATATAGACCGCCTGAATCGCGTCATCGGCGAGCAGTGCGGCATAATCGCCGTAGCTCTGCTCCCATTCCCCGGTCGGTAGCTCCGCTTTATTGCGCGAGGCTACGGCATAGACACGCGCGTTTTCGGCACGGTTAATCGCCGGAATGACCGAATTTTTAGCGATACGGGCATAGCCCAATACCCCCCAGTTAACCACATCACTCATTCAATTCTCCTTTTCAAACGGCGAAGCTCCTGAACGGAGACACCTTAGCAAAAAGCCCGCATCAGGCGGGCTCCAGGCAATATGTATTCGTACGATCACAGCGTATTGTGTGATGTACTGATGTTCACCGGCATCCCGGAACGGCGCGTAAGCGTCGCGCTGGCCCGACCGGCATCAACCCCTTCCCCTTGTGTAAAACTACGCAGGGCCGGCGTAATAGGCAATGGAACTTTGTTGTCCGATTCATATTCTGCGCGGTTGCGCGATAATGGCTCGTGAACCTCAATCCAGCGGCTGCCATCCGGTTCGGTAGTGTATTTCACCGGCTGGTCGATAATCTGCACCCGCGTGCCCACGGGCACGTTATCAAAGAGATATTTAATATCGTCATTGCGAAGGCGAATACAGCCCTGGCTCACGCGCAGGCCGATACCGAAATTCGCATTCGTACCGTGGATAGCATAAAGGCGACCAATATAGATGGCGTACAGCCCCATGGGATTATCGGGCCCGGCAGGCACAAATGCTGGCAGACTTTCACCGCGTCTGGCGTACTCACGACGGGTATTCGCCGTTGGCGTCCAGGTCGGGCCTTCCGTTTTACGTTCCACGGCGGTCACCCAGTTGCGCGGCGTTTCACGACCTGCCTCCCCGATGCCAATCGGCAGGACTTCCACGTTACCGCTATCGGGCGGGTAGTAATAAAGGCGCATTTCCGCGACGTTCACGACAATGCCCTGTCGCACCGTATTCGGTAAAATCAGCTGCTGAGGCACCACCAGCGTTGACCCGGATTTTGGTAAAAAGACATCCACTCCAGGATTCGCTTCGAGCATGTTGCTCAGCCCCTGCCCATACTGGGCGGCAAACGCCTCCAGCGGCAGATGGTTATTCTCCGGCACCGTGATATTGAGCGTGCTGCCCACCAGCCGACTCCCCTCCGGGGGGAGCGGATACGTCACAGCAAGCGCGCTGTGGCTGCATAATGCCAACATAAGCGAACACAACAGGTTAACCCGAGGTTTCATTTCCCTTTCCTCATTCACGGCAGATATCGGTTAATTATAGCTTTTTTCCCTCGGCGCGCTGCGATTACCGTCCCAATGGAATAATGTGCTTAAAGGTTAATCAGTTGTTATGTTGACGCGGGCTAGCGCTTTTGTTTCATCATCGGCTGACATACTATCGGGAAAAGCTGCAGATTTGACACAAGGAGCGAACGATGAGTAACACGGGCATGAATCTGACCCCTGAGCAAGCGCTGGATAAACTCCAGGCGCTGTACGATCAATCGGTAAAAGCATTACGTGACGCGATTCGTCTGTTCATTGACGACCGCTCCCTGCCCAGCGCACAGGCGCGAGCCAACGGATTATTTGTCTACCCTCAGCTCTCCGTGTCCTGGAGCGGATGCGCGCACAAAGCACAAAAAACCCGCGCGTTTGGCCGCTTCACCCATTCTGGTTGCTATACCACCACCATCACGCAGCCCGCGCTGTTCCGCAGCTATTTACTCGAACAACTTACCTTGCTGCATGAAGATTATGATGCGCAGATTGAGGTGGGCGCCTCTGAGCATGAGATTCCGTTCCCCTATGTCATAGACGGCCTGAACCTTGACCGCTCGATGAGCGCAGATCTAACCCGTTTCTTCCCCACCACCGAGCTGTCGCAAATTGGAGATGAAACGGCGGATGGCCTCACTCATCCGACTGAGTTTTACCCGCTATCCCACTTCGACGCGCGACGCGTGGATTTTTCTCTGGCACGTTTACGCCACTATACGGGGACGCCGGTCGAGCATTTCCAGCCGTTTGTGTTGTTTACTAACTACACCCGTTACGTCGATGAATTTGTGCGTTGGAGCTGTAGCCAAATCCTCGACCCGGATAGCCCATATGTCTCGCTCTCCTGTGCTGGTGGCGTCTGGATCACCGCCGATACCGAAGCCCCAGAAGAGGCCATTTCTGATTTGGCGTGGAAAAAGCATCAAATGCCGGCCTGGCATTTGATCACTAAAGACGGTCAGGGGATCACCTTAATTAATATTGGCGTGGGGCCGTCCAACGCGAAGAATATTTGCGATCACTTAGCGGTTCTGCGTCCAGATGTATGGCTGATGATTGGCCACTGCGGCGGTCTGCGTGAAAGCCAGTCGATTGGCGATTATGTACTGGCGCATGCTTACCTGCGTGACGACCATGTCCTTAACGCCGTATTGCCGCCCGATATCCCCATCCCGAGCATTGCCGAAGTACAGCGCGCGTTATACGACGCCACGAAGCAAGTCAGCGGCATGCCGGGCGAGGAAGTTAAGCAGCGTCTGCGCACCGGTACGGTTGTGACCACGGACGATCGTAATTGGGAGCTCCGTTACTCCGCCTCTTCACTGCGCTTCAACTTAAGCCGCGCGGTAGCGATTGATATGGAAAGCGCCACCATTGCCGCACAAGGCTACCGTTTCCGCGTTCCCTACGGCACCTTGCTGTGCGTGTCGGACAAGCCGCTGCACGGTGAGATTAAGCTACCAGGACAGGCAAACCGCTTTTATGAAGGCGCGATTTCCGAGCACTTGCAAATTGGTATTCGCGCCATCGACCTGCTGCGTGCCGAGGGCGACCGTCTTCACTCACGCAAATTACGCACCTTTAACGAGCCGCCTTTCCGATAAGCGAAAAACGGTTAACGTCTGCATTCAAGCCTGCCTGATAGCAGGCTTTTTTTATCGAATGAGAATGGGAAAATAGAAAAGCAAAAAGCCCGCTTAGTTTCCTAAGCGGGCTTCTTAAATATGGCTCCTCTGACTGGACTCGAACCAGTGACATACGGATTAACAGTCCGCCGTTCTACCGACTGAACTACAGAGGAATCGTGTGAACGGGGCGAATATTAACGGGGTGCCCCGTGGTTGTCAAAGCCTGTTTGGCACAAAATAATTCGTTTGCCGATTTATTCTGCAATTCGTTTAAAAACCGTCTTCATTCGCCGATTTATACCGCAGTTATGGGTTATCCGTGGTCTGTTTTTTTAACGACGCGTACTTCCATGCCCAACGACCGGTTCGCAGACGGTGGTAGAAACATGAGGCACGCGTTGCCCAGTCGAGGAACATCCCCATCCAGACCCCGACCACGCCCATTCCCAGCACGATCCCCAGTACGTAGCCCACCACCACGCGGCAGCCCCACATGCTGAGCATTGAGACCCACATAGCAAAGCGAACATCACGGGCGCCTTTAAAGCCCGCCGGCAGCACCCAGGAGGCGGCCCAGATAGGCATAAAGGCGGCGTTCATCCATAGCAGGACTTTTACCACCTCTTTGACGTCTTGATCGTGGGTGTAGAAGGATGCAAAAAGCCCGGCAAACGGTGCGGTGCCCCAGGCGATAAGCGTCAATACAATGGTCGACATCCAGAAGACATGGCGTAATTGCCGCTCAGCCTGCGCCAACTGCCCGGTGCCCAGGCGTTTACCGGTGATAATCGTCGAGGCCGACCCGAGGGCGTTGCCGGGTAAGTTAATGAGTGCTGCCACCGAGAAAGCGATAAAGTTACCGGCAATCACGTCGGTGCCCATCCCTGCGACAAACATCTGAGTCAGCAGCTTACCGCCGTTGAACAATACGGATTCAACGCTTGCGGGAATACCAATGCCCATCACCTCCCAGATAATGGCGAAATTGAGCGGCTTGAAGTAGCTTTTCAGCGGGATCCGCAGCGCCGGGTTGAAGCCCACCATCAGCACGATGATAGTTACCACCGCGCCAATATAACGAGAGATGGTTAACCCAAGCCCGGCACCGGCAAAGCCCATCCCGTCCCAGGAGAAGATCCCGTAAATTAAGATGCTGCTGATAATAATATTGAGGATATTCATCCCGCCATTAATCATCAGCGGAATTTTGGTATTCCCTGCCCCGCGCAACGCACCACTGCCAATCAGCGCAATCGCCGCCGCCGGGTAACTCAATACCGTCAGTTCAAGGTAGGTTAGCGCCAGAGCTTTAACTTCGGCATTGGCATCACCGGCAACAATATTGATGATTTCAGCGCCGAAATAGTGGATAACCGCCGCCAGCACAATCGCAAACAGCGTCATGATCACCAGCGACTGACGTGCCGCCGCGCGCGCTCTGCGTCTGTCGCGCTTACCGAGACTAAAGGCCACCACCACCGTGGTGCCAAGATCAACCGCAGCAAAGAAGGCCATAATGACCATATTGAAGCTGTCGGCCAGGCCCACTCCCGCCATTGCCTCTTTCCCCAACCAACTCACAAGGAAAGTACTCAACACGCCCATTAACAGGACGCAGGTATTTTCCAGGAAGATAGGCACAGCAAGAGGGGTGATTTCACGCCAGAAGAGAACTCGATAACTTTTGCGTTTTTTAAACCAGGGAGTGCTTGTGACGACCTGGCGTAGGGCGGCGGTGACGTTCAAAATGGGCCTTAGATCAGAAAGTTGAAACTCCATTTCAAATGATGATGGAGAAATGCTGATCCTGCAAAACATTTTTCCTTAATTTTTGTTGGGAATGGCGACAAATTGTTGATGGAATAGGCAAATGCATCACGTGATGGTAATTGATGTTTGACAAAAATTTTTTCGCCGCTAAGATACGACTCCACACCGATTCCTCTGTAGTTCAGTCGGTAGAACGGCGGACTGTTAATCCGTATGTCACTGGTTCGAGTCCAGTCAGAGGAGCCAAATTTTAGTTTCTGTGCGTCTCAGCATGTTTCAATAGCGTTTTGATTCAGAGAGTTAGCCTGGGAACTTATCTTAGGGGATATTGAGCGTTCAACTCATGTCCCTGTCTGACGCGAAAATCCGTAGTATCAAGCCTTCTGCTAAACCCTTCATACTCAATGATTCACCCGGCCTGTATCTGCTTGTCAACTACGGCGGTTAATATATTTGGATCGATTCGTGTTTTCCATATTGGTGAAAGTGGGTTGAATAGTGTGTCAGATTCCTGCCAGAGGCTAGTGCAGTTTCACGGTCACGCGGCAGCCAAGCCTGACGGCAATGCAGGCCGATGCCGATCATAAAAAGAGCTGACGCTCCGCTTCAGGAAGCGTCAGTTGTTACAGTACAAATCCGTAGTGAGAACCATCCGGCAGTTCAATATCAAGGCGAAGCTTGCCACCGGTTGCTTCCACATAACGTTTAAGCGTGGAAAGTTTCAGATCGCGGCCCGGTTTTTCCATACCCGCAACGGTAGGCTGTCTGATACCCAGCGCCTGCGCCATTTCTACCTGCGTTTTCTGTACCTTCTCACGTAGCTCAGCAAGATGGATGTTGAGCAGAATGTCCGTCGCCACCGCTTGAGCTTCGGCCACGACTTCAGGTTTTTCATCCGCAATAAGCTGCTCTAGCGTTCTGCCCATCGCATTACTCCTTCTCTTTTAATGTGTTCAGCCAGTTCATGAATTCCCGATCTGCGACCGGGAGCATCTCATCGTAAAAACGTTTTTCATTACCAACCTTATTTCCGCCACAAAGCACAATGCCTGTACGGGCCGGGCCAAAAGCGAAAGACGCCCGTATCGAATCGCCCCGACTCTGAATACGCAACTCTTTCATGTTGCTGTAGCGTGAACCTCTGACCGTATCGGCATAAGGTCTGGACAACCCTGGCCCCTTTTCTCGCAGGACTAACAGCGCTGCCAGCACGCTGACCCGAACGGTATCATTGAGCGAGGCAAACCAGTTATCAAACGTATCCGTTGTTTTAATTGTCCACACGGGATCCCCCAATCAATATAGGTTAAATGCTATATAGCTGTAAAGCTATAAAATTGATTATGAAGGTATGGAATGAGGGATTCATGCGTCTTTGCTGCAAAGCTGAAGACGCATTCGGGTAATTCAGTGAATAACCTGCAAGACATTTAACGTTTTACGCGCTGTACCGAAAACCAGTTCAGGTATTGATACATGAGGAGTGACCTTAGCTGCAACACAGTCCAATATTTTCAAAGGTCATCTGTATTCGTGCCCCTAAGTTAGGTTTGCCGATTTTTCCCACCCCACTCACACATTAAATCCAGAATTGGCATTAATGACTCCCCGCGTTTTGTCAGACTGTATTCAACTTTCGGCGGTATTTGAGGGTACTCCACCCGGTTGATTATTCCATCTTGCTCTAGCTCTTTTAGTGTATTACTCAGAGTCTTGAAAGAAATCGTACCGATACGGCGTTTAAGCTCGTTGTAGCGCATGACGGGTTTATTTTCATTTAACCAGTACATCACTATCATTTTATATTTTCCACTCACCAGGGAAAGCGTATAACCAAAATCGGTTTCCTGCAGGTTGATACCGGTCTGTGAGCATGTTTCAGAATTCATTTACACTCTCCTTTTGGTAAGTATATAACCTAAATTTGCGTACTTCACAAAAAATAAAACCAATCATATACTCCTGAGCAACCTAACCGCAAGTCAGCCCAGATTGAGGAAATGATGAAAAAAACGCTTATTGTTGTCGCTCATCCAAATATTGAAAACTCCGTTGTTAACCAGCGCTGGATAAATGAGTTAAAAAAATATCCCGATCAATTTACTGTTCATGAGCTTTATAAAGCCTACCCTGACGGCAGGATCAATATCGAGTCTGAGCAAAGACTCGTTGAGCAACATGAGTCGCTGGTTTTGCAGTTTCCGATCTACTGGTTCAACTGCCCGCCTATGCTGAAACAATGGCTGGATGAAGTGTTTCTTTACGGCTGGGCATACGGTTCTACCGGCGATAAAGTGAAGAATAAAAAAATGGCTGTGGCGGTAACTGCCGGTATTGGACTTGCAGACTACATGACGAATGGCCGTTATAAATTTACTCTGGAAGAAGTCTTACGCCCATTCGAGATCACGATAAAATATGTTGGCGCTGAATATATTCCGCACTTTGCCTTTTATGGTGCAGAACATAACCCATCCAAAGAAGTGATTAATGAAAATGCAGAAGCCTATGTGAAATACTTAGCTCGATTAACGTGCAGCGAGCCAGCAACAAATAACTGATAATAATTTGATAGACTACTCTCATATATTTTTGATAATAACCCTGTAGCTTGCGGAATTAATGCGAACCTGGATTGCCCTACTGTTAATTAAGCCAAAAGCAGACAGTCAAATGTAGCTGTACCCACAAATATGATATTAAGTTGATTATTGCTTTTGCGCTGATGCCGGGGGAACTCCCCGGCATCACTATTACGATGGCAAGACGATATTACTGTCCGCCAGCGTTCCCATGCGGTTGTGCATCGCACAGGCAGAATCAACAATATGCATGGCCATCGCCGCGCCGCTGCCCTCTCCCAGACGCATATCCATATGCAAATATGGCACCAGCCCCAAATGCTCAAGCGCAATGCGCGCCCCTTTCTCTGCCGAAAAGTGAGACGGAATAAGGTACGGTTTAACGCCAGGTGCAATCTGACAAGCCGCCAGCGCAGAGGCGTAAGAGAGGAAACCATCCAGCACCACCGGCAGGCCGCAGGAGGCCGCGCCAAGCATTACGCCGGTCATACCGAGAAGGTCAAAGCCGCCGACTTTTGCCAGAACGTCCAGGCCATCGCTGGCGTCCGGTTGATTACATGCAATCGCGCGGGTGACGACATCCACTTTATGCTGAAGCTGTGATGGCGGCAGGTTGGCCCCAATCCCGACGACCGTCTCCGGTGCGCTGCCGGTGAGTACGCTCACCACCGCCGCCGCTGGCGTAGTGTTCGCCATCCCCAGCTCGCCCACGCCAAACAGCGTCACGCCCTGCTGCGCCAGATTTCGGGTGTAGTTCATGGTTGCCAGCAGCAACGCATGCGCTTGCTCCGCGGTCATGGCGGCGGTCTGTGCAATATTGCCGCTGCCGCGCGCCACTTTCATATCCACCAGCCCGGGAATCGGGTCGGCGTCGATGCCGACGTCAATGACATGTACCTGCGCCCCGGCCTGTGCCGCCAGCACGCAAACACCGGTATTGTGACGCGTCATGTTAGCTGCCTGAATTGCCGTGACTATCTGCGGTGAAATCGCCACGCCTTCATGCCACACGCCGTGATCGGCACACATCACCAGAATGGCTTTTTTATCCACCTGTGGCGTACCCTTAAGCCCTGGCATCCCCGCCAGCTGTACCGCCAGCGACTCCAGACGCCCGAGGCTGCCTGTCGGTTTAAGAAGCCCATCAATATGCTGCTGCGCACGCGCCATCGCGGCATTATCCAACGCGGGAATTGCCGCAAGCATTGAAGCCAGTGTTTGCATTATTTTAATATCCGGTTCGTTAGGTGCTGACTTACAAAAGCGCCAGCAAGAAAATGACTTCACCCAGTTCAATACCCGCGCCAAGCGTATCACCGGTTTGTCCGCCCAGCGTCCGTTTCAGCAACTGACCGAGGATAAAGACACCAATAAACGCCACCAGTACTGCACGGAGACCGTGCATACCCAGCAGCGCGGTCACCAGCGCGCCGCCAATCGCCAGCGTCAGCCAGGTCTGGCGGAAGCTCACTTTGCCGATAAATAAGTTGCCCAGCCCCTCCTCACGCGCATAGCGGTGGCGATACATCAGCAGTACAGAAGCCGAGCGCCCGGCAATACAGGTCGCAGCGATAGCCGCCAGCATGGGCGTTCCGCGTAAGCTCAGCTCGCTTATCGCCAGCACTTTCGCCAGCAGGACAAAAATCAGCGCTAAACCGCCGTGGGTGCCCAGACGACTGTCGCGCATAATCTCCAGCATTTTCTCACGACGACGCGCCGAGAAAATCCCGTCGCAGGTATCCGCCAGGCCATCAAGATGAAAACCGCCGGTCAACAGCGCTAGCGCCAGTACGGTGAAAAAGGCCGCCAGCGGTATACCGCACCAGGCCTCAACCACCATAAATACCAGTCCGCTTATTGCCCCCAGCAGCAGGCCGATGACCGGGAAGGTGATAACCCCGTTAACATAGCGATCCAGATCCAGCCCCTGCGACCAGCGCTCTGGCACCGGAAGACGACTCATAAATGAAAGTGTGGCAAAAAACAGTCGACTCATTTTATTTTGACTCCGATCCCTGATACCACCAGCCAGACATCATCTGCGGCCTGCGCCAGTTTTTGGTTCACTCGCCCTGCAATATCACGGAAATGCCGGGCTAAACGATTCTCGGGCACGATGCCCATACCGACTTCATTTGTCACCAGTACAATGGGTGACGGGCACTGTTTACAGGCCGTAATCAGCGCGTCAATCTCAGCATTCACCTGCGTTTCCAGCGCCGAAAAATCCCAGCGGTCAATCTCCTCTTCATTGCCTGAGGCAAAAAGGATATTGGTGACAAGCGTGGTGATGCACTCCAGCAAAATCGCCTCAGCGGGATCGTTTTGTGGGGTAATGATGTCGGCCAGATTTTGCCAACGTTCTTCCGTGTGCCAATGGGCAGGACGACCGTCCCGATGATGCTGAATACGCTCAGCCATCTCGGCATCTAAGATGGGTGATGTCGCAATGTAGCGGACGCTGGAGAAATGACTGATTAAGGATTCTGCGTGACGACTCTTTCCGCAGCGGGCGCCGCCGGTCACCAGTATCATGATTGCGTTTCCTGATGTTGCTGCATGGTTCGCAATGTCGCTAGATTATGAAAGGGTGTGACTCAATGATGTGTTCGGGTGGCAACAACCGTCACCACCCGCTAATGACGGTTACTCGCCTTTCTGCTCGCCCATCACTTTCAATTTTTTAGAGATGTCGCGACGTTCTTTGGAAAGCTCAGCATTTTTGATGATGTAGTCATCAACGCGATCTTCATAGTCGCCCTTCATGCTGGCAATGATGCCCTGAATGGCTTCAACGCTCATTCCTGGTTTAATGTAGTCGCTGAGGTTGTCGAGCAGCAGAACACGTTTCTGGTTGTCACGGATCTTTTTCTCAACGTCCTGAATTTCACGTTGCAGTTTGTTCTTACGACGGAACAAACGGACGAATTCAAGCACGTCCTGAAACGAAGGTTTCGTGGTTTCCATTTTTATACCCCTGATAGTTGAGACTCGGATTCGTTAAAACAACGGCTACACGATAAGGTACACATTCCTGATACCCCCTTCAACCTGAATGAGTTGACGTAGTCACGTTGTCGCAAACACTCATTTTTGCTTTGGGCTCATCATAACCCTAAATCCGGCTGAATCGAAACAACCTGGCGCAAAAGTCGATGTATCTGCCTTTTATTTACGCAATGCACGGCACATCAGACTCGACAACAATTCCAGCTGCCGCGCCAGCTCCATGCTTAACCAGACATAGCCGTGGATAGGCGTTTCTGCCAGATCCTCGCCTTTGTATTCATTTACCAGCTGGCGTAGCTCCGTCGCAATCTCATTAAGTTTTTCGCTGTTAGCCTTAATCGGCTGCGGATTCCCTTCATACAGGGCATGGGCGATGGCGAGCAGCGTTTGTTGTGTCATAAGCTGCGTTTCCCGCAACGTATGGGCGTTAAGCATCAGCAAATGGCTAGGGCGCGTCGCCCAGTGCGCATTGATTTGTAGCTCGAGCATACATACCAGATTACGGCTGACGGTTTGAATGGCTTCGAATATGCCTTTATGGATATGCGTTTCTTTGCTGGCAGGAGTTATCAGACCGCGCATTTTCACCACATCGTTGAGCACCTTTTGCAGATGCTTCTCTAAACGCGGTCGCTCGATAAGATTGGGAGAAAGACCGGCCTGATAGATGCGGTTAAATTGGGTGACAAAGTTGGCCATCTGGATACGCCAGTGGATGAACGCCCGCTGAGGATAGATTCCGGTAAACAGCATCGCCAGCAGGCAGCCAAATATGACGTCACCGCTTCGCCATAGCGCGGTAGTCATGTCCCCCGGCGGCGCACCCACCACCACGCCAAGGGTAATCCCGATAAGCAGCGCCTGGTACGGTTTTTTGCCCAGCGCCAGCCAGCCACAGAGGAACATGGCGCCCGCGCACCAGAGCAGCATCAGGGGGAGCGAGATAAGCTCAAGCTTGAGTGCAACAAGCCCCAGCGCCGAACCCAGAATGGTGCCGCCAATGCGCTGAAAAGCCCGCGGTACAACGTTACCCCAAAACGAAATGGGGCCCATCACCACCACCAGCGTAATGAGCGGCCAGGAACCTTCCGGGATGCTCAGCAGACGGACTATCAGAAAAGTCAGGACGAAGGCCAGCGCAATCCGCGCACCATGTACGGTACGGTAATTGCGATATAAGCGAATTTCAAAAGGGCTAAGTGACTTATCCGGGCGCACAGCCATTCTCCGACAAAACGAAAGCGCAAATTGTACCCGCTCTGGCTAACAACAACCACAGGGATAATCAATCAGGTAGCCCGGCCAGGCGGAGCGCCGCCGGAATTGCCCGGAGTCGGCGCTATTGCACCTCGTCCGGGCTACCTTTTATTGAGCTCAAGCCTTGTGATGCAAATAGTCGCTCAACCGTGAGAACATGCCGCCTTTACCCACGCTTTCAAGCGTCACCAGCGGCCACTGTGCCACCACCTTATTGCCATCGAGCAGTTGAATCTCCCCGACGCGTGTATGCGCGGCAATCGGTGCTTGAAGTTCTTTTTTATCAAGAACATATTTGGCTTTGATATTCGGCACTTCGGCTTTAGGCAGCGCCAGCCAGAAATCCTGATCGGTACCCAGGGCGATTTTCTCCTGGTCGCCATACCAGATGCGCTCGGTTCCTACCTTCTTACCGCTATGCAAAATTTGCACGGTATCGAAGTTTTGTTGGCCCCAATGCAGTAGCTTACGCGCCTGTTCTTCACGCCCTTTGGCGCTATCTGCGCCCATCACGACGGCAATGAGACGGCGCTGACCATCCACCGCAGAAGCTATCAGGTTAAAACCGGCACCGGAGGTGTGACCGGTTTTCAGACCATCAATGTGCATACTTTTTTCCCACAGCAGGCCGTTACGGTTCTGCTGGGTAATGCCGTTCCAGGTCAGGCTTTTTTCGCTGTACATATGATAGAACTCCGGCTCACCGTGAATAATGGCGCGCGAGAGTACGGCCAGATCGTAGGCCGAGCTGTGCTGACCCGGTGCATCCAGGCCATGAACGGTTTCAAAGTGGGTGTCGCGCAGATTCAGCGTTTCCACATAGTGGTTCATCATTTTGACAAACTGCGGCTGACCGCCAGCAACATAATCGGCCAACGCCACGCACGCATCGTTACCGGAATCGACAATCAGACCGCGGCTCAGGTCGCGAACCGTCAGACGATCGCCTGCTTTTAAAAACATTAAAGAAGAGCCGTTAAATACCGGGTTAACCGCCGCCCAGGCATCGCGCCCGACGGTGACCATGTCGTCTGCGGTAATTCGGTGACTATCAATCGCACGGTCGACAACATAACCGGTCATCAGCTTGGTCAGGCTCGCAGGGTTACGCTGCTGGTGTTCATTACCGGCGGTTAAGATTTGCCCGGTGGTGTAGTCCATAAGTACCCAGGCGCCGGCCTGAATAGCAGGAGGAGTGACGGGAGGAATAGCGGGTGCATCAGCAAACGCACACGAAACGCTCGAAGCGAGCAAAGAAACAGCAATTAAAAAACGGGCTTTCAACGGTAAATCCTCAACATTCGCAAATTCGTCGTCCTTTTTACGGAAGTTCGTGCTTTGTTACAGGGTTAAATTGCAAGAAAATATGACATACCTCTAATTCCACACGAAAAAACACCCTGTGAGGGGGCTTCCAGATCCTGCTCTTGCCCTTCTGATGAGAGTCTAAATCGTTTACCATGAGTACCAAACGCCATACACGGACACAGTTAACGCTATGCAAGAGACCTCCAGCGCGCCAGGATTTCTGTTTCACGACTACGAAACCTTCGGTACCAGCCCTTCCCTGGACAGACCCGCGCAGTTCGCCGCTATCCGCACCGACAACGATTTTAATATCATCGGGGAACCGGAAGTCTTTTACTGCAAACCCGCAGATGACTATCTGCCGCAGCCTGAAGCGGTGTTGATAACCGGGATCACGCCGCAGGAAGCGCGTGCTAAAGGCGAGAACGAAGCCGCTTTCGCAAAACGTATCCACGATATTTTCACCGTGCCGGAAACCTGCGTGGTGGGCTACAACAACGTGCGTTTCGATGATGAAGTCACGCGGAATATCTTCTATCGCAATTTTTACGATCCGTATGCCTGGAGCTGGCAAAACCGCAACTCACGCTGGGACCTGCTTGACGTGATGCGCGCCTGTTACGCCCTGCGCCCTGAAGGCATCGTCTGGCCGGAGAACGAAGATGGTCTGCCAAGCTTTCGCCTGGAACATTTAACCCAGGCTAACGGTATTGAGCACAGCAATGCCCACGATGCGATGGCCGACGTTTACGCCACCATCGCCATGGCGAAGCTGGTGAAAACGCAGCAACCGAAACTGTTTGATTATCTGTATGCATACCGCGGCAAAAACAAACTAATGACGCTGATTGATGTGCCGCAAATGAAGCCGCTGGTGCACGTCTCCGGGATGTTTGGCGCATGGCGCGGCAACACCAGTTGGGTAGCCCCATTAGCCTGGCACCCGGAAAACCGCAATGCGGTGATTATGGTCGATCTTGCGGGTGATATTGCCCCGCTGCTGGAGCTTGATGCCGATACCCTGCGTGAGCGTTTATACACGCCGAAAAATGAGCTGGGTGAGCTTTCACCGATTCCAGTCAAACTGGTGCATCTCAACAAGTGCCCGGTGCTGGCGCAGGCCAATACTCTGCGCCCAGAGGACGCCGATCGCCTAGGAATTAACCGCCAGCAGTGCCTCGATAACCTTAAACAGCTGCGTGAAAATCCGCTGTTGCGAGAGAAAGTGGTGGCGATCTTCGCCGAAGCCGAGCCGTTTGTGCCCTCAGAGAACGTAGATGCGCAGCTTTATAATGGCTTCTTTAGCGATGCTGACCGCACGGCAATGAAAATTGTTCTTGAGACTGAGCCGCGCAACTTACCGGCGCTGGATATTACGTTTGCGGACTCGCGTATTGAAAAACTGCTGTTTAACTATCGTGCCCGTAATTTTCCCGGCACGCTTGATGAACATGAGCAGCAGCGCTGGCTGGAGCAACGTCGGCAGATCTTTACGCCAGAATTCTTGCAGGCCTATGCGCAGGAGCTGGAGATGCTCTACGGGCAGTATGAAGGGAATAATGAGAAGCTGTCGCTATTGAAAGCGCTGTATCAATACGCGCAGGAGATTGTTTAAGTTATCGCTTGCGAAGTGGACCCGATCGGCAAAGTGCTATCAGGTCTCACTGTGAAAATGGCCGGATGGTGGCGTTACGCCTTATCCGGCCGACTAAGGTAATTATTTCTGCACCGTGATAGTCCAAGCAGCATCGCCAGATTGCTGGTAATCCGTCACCGTAAAGCCCTCTTCCGCCGCCCACTGTGGGATAGCTTCCGTCGCCTGGGTACAGTCGAACTCAATCACCAACTGGTCGCCGTGGGCCAGTTCTGCCATCGCCGCTTTGGCTTCAATCAGAGGGAACGGGCAAACCTGCGTCACCACATCCAGTTTTTTTACAACCATATTTAACTCCTTAAGCCGTTGCGGATTTCAGTTTAGCTTTCCGCTGCGGGCGAACATACACCATCCACGAGGCGCTCCACACGCCGAGGATCATAAATACCAGACCAATCCAGCCCTGCCAGGTCATCATTGCCGTCATCACCAGCCCGTTACCTATTGAGCAACCGCCTGCAATGCTGGCACCAAAGCCCATCAGCACACCACCGCTGGCGCTGCGCAGCGTGGTGCTGGCATCAGCGGCACGAACGCGGAACTCACGGCTGGCCTTCGCTGCAATAAATGAACCGATAAAGATCCCCAGCACCAGGAACACGCCCCAGTTGAGGAACTTGCTGTCGCCGCCGACGAGGAATTGCAAAATATTGGCGGTCGGCGAGGTAATACCAAGACCAAACATACGACCGGTCGCTTCGCTCAGCGGCCAGGCCAGCAAGGCAATCAGGCCAATAAGCACAGCCGTTACAAATGGATGCCAGCGCTTTTCAAACAGCACATGTGCAAGACCGGTGCGACGAGGCGGCAGTGTTGCCACCTTAAGCTTTGGTTTGCTGAGCTCTTTACGCACCAGCCAGACGGTAGCAATCAGCAGCAAGGCAATCAGTGGCCAGACGGAAATATTCAGCGTTTCAGCAATGCCGTTGTGCGACGTCGTATGCTCGCCGAGGAATTTATTCAGCCCGGCCGCATGAGGAGAGCGCATCACCGCACTCATCACCATATAGGTCACCAGTGCAATCCAGCTGCCGATAAGCCCTTCGCCTGCACGATACCAGGTCCCGGTCGCACAGCCCCCGGCGTAGACAATGCCAATGCCGAAAACAAAACCACCCACCACGGTGCCCAGCCATGGGAATACGCCAGCGTCGTACTGCACCAGCCCAAGCTGGATTAGCGCAAAAACGCCCACGCTTTGAATACAGATAGCTATCAACAGCGCATAGAACATGCGGTTGTTTTTGGTGATGTACATATCGCGGAAGCCGCCGGTCAGGCAGAAACGTCCACGTTGCATAACGAATCCCAGTAACGCCCCGCAGATGATTCCGCTTATTATCATGTGCAACATAAATCTATTAACCCAATATTATCAGTCTTAAAATTATTCCTGAGCAGGCCCGTTCGCTCCAATAACCAAACGCTCTAAATTATTCCCAGTAGTTATTACAGATAAGTTTTTAATCAGCGAATTTTATTAAGACGAAAAAAAACCGGAGGGCTAAGCCTCCGGTTTTCAATCTTCATCGCGATGAAGTTAAGCGATATCTTCGTACTGAGGAACTGGGTTGCGGAAGCGCTTGGTGACGCAGGCCAGATAGACCAGGCCAATCGTGCCCCAAATCAGACCCAGGATCATAGAGCTTTGCTCCAGGTTCACCCACAGTGCACCAACGGTCAGCGCGCCACAGCTTGGCAGCACCAGGTAGTTGATGTGGTCTTTCAGCGTCTTGTTACGCTTCTCACGGATCCAGAACTGCGAGATCACAGAGAGGTTAACGAAGGTGAATGCCACCAGCGCACCAAAGTTAATCAACGCCGTTGCCGTTACCAGGTCGAATTTAATCGCCAGCAGCGCAATTGCACCAACCAGCAGCACGTTGAACGCCGGAGTACGCCATTTCGGATGAATATAGCCGAAGAAGCTGGTCGGGAACACGCCATCACGCCCCATCACGTACATCAGACGAGACACGCCCGCATGTGCCGCCATACCGGAAGCCAGAACGGTGACGCTTGAGAAGATCAGCACGCCCCACTGGAAGGTTTTACCCGCCACGTACAGCATGATTTCCGGCTGAGAAGCATCCGGATCTTTAAAGCGAGTGATATCCGGGAAGTACAGCTGCAGGAAGTAAGATGCTCCGATGAACACCATACCGCCAATCAGCGCCGTCAGGAAAATCGCACGCGGGATCACACGCTCAGCGTCTTTGGTCTCTTCAGACAAAGAAGAGATACCGTCAAAGCCGAGGAACGAGAAGCACAGAATGGTCGCCCCGGTAATCATCGGCACGACGTGCGCACCCTCAGACCAGAACGGACGCGTGCTGACCAGCGTACCCGCACCTTCACCGTGCATAATGCCGTAGATGATAAGACCCACAATCACCGCCACAATGCCCATCTGCAAAATAACAATCAGGGTATTGAAGTTGGCCACGGCCTTGATGCTACGCAGGTTAGAAACGGTCATAAACCCAACCAATGCCACCACGAAAATCCATGACGGAATGGAAGGCATCAGCGCTTCAAAGTAAATTTTTGCCAGCAGAATGTTGATCATCGGCATGAACAGGTAGTCCAGCAGCGACGACCAGCCCACCATAAAGCCAACCACCGGGCTAATGGATTTCTGAGCGTAGGTATACGCGGAGCCTGCGGACGGGAAACGGCGAACCAGCTTGCCGTAACTCAGCGCAGTAAAAAGAATAGCGATCAGCGCAAAGGCGTAAGCCGTTGCAACGTGACCGTCAGTGAGGCCTGACACGATACCGAACGTATCGAACAGCGTCATTGGCTGCATATAGGCGAGGCCCATCATGACAACCGGAATCAGCGTAAGGGTTTTACGCAATTCCACGCGAGAGGTGTTTGGAGTAACGTTATGCGACACGGTCAGTCTCCATTACGGCGATGGCCGGTGCAAAAAAGAAAAATTGCCCCATTTTTTTTCTGTTTCCTCAGCGACAACAACTGTCGTTTTTTAAGTAAATATCTATCCGGTACTAAGCCCGGCCTCTTTTATTGGATGATTGTTTTGATGTAAAAAAATAACCGACGTGGAAATCACGTCGGTTAGTCTCATTTTTTACATTCGACATATTTTGCACCAAACGGAAGCAAAAAAACAAGCAAATGCGAACATCAGCAAAGCGCTTAATCGTCTAAATGGCTGATAATTAGACAATCCAAAAATCGTAAACTTGCGCGATAGCACTATTTGCTAAAACTGATGCAATTTACTCCATCGGCATACGTAACGGGTCGGGGTATTGATACTCAAATCCTAACTCGCGACAGATGCGATTACCGTCGATGATTTTCCCCTGCCCTGTCCCGCTATCGCTAAATACCGGCGCGGCCAAACCGAGTTCTCGCGCCATTTGCGGATAGAACACCTGCCGGGCAGGATGCTCTGGCGCACAGATGTTATAAATGTGCCCACCTTTCGGTGCTTGTAATAATAGCGTAATCGCGGCAATCACATCTTCCAGATGCACCAGGTTCACACCATGCTGCCCGTCCGGCGCCGATTTTCCGGCAAAGAAACGTCCTGGATGACGCCCCGGCCCGACCAACCCCGCCAGACGCAGGATATCAACCGAGGTACCCGGCAACTGGTGCAGCCAGTCCTCCAGCTCTTTGAGCACTCGACCGCTGGCCGTCACGGGCTCACGCGGCGTTGTCTCTTTCACCGTACCCGCTTCTCTACCGTATACCGAGGTTGAACTGGTAAAGATAATGCGCGGAATATTATGCGCCAGCGCGGAGTCCACAATTTCCTGCACCGCCTGGTGATAGAAATCGTCTCCTTCGCCACTACGACGTGCGGGTAAGGTAATCACTAATGCGTCGACGTTCATCAAGGCATCAAGATCATCTGCCTCACAGACTAACTGTGGATCGAGCCGCAGCGGGTAGCTTTCAATGCCGCACATCCGCGCCGCTTCAACGCCATCTACAGTCGTTTTACTGCCGGTCACCTGCCAGCCTCGCGCCATTAAAGACAGCGCCAATGGCATACCCAGCCACCCTAATCCGACAATTGCCACTTTCTTCATTGCGCCATCTCCTGATTGTTGCCGCACTCCTCTACAACTAAGGCTACGCCACCGCGTCAAAACTGACAATTTATAGTCGCCACATGAATTGATTTAATGAATGAAAAAAGCACTTGCCTTCAACGACAAAAGTGGTTTAGGTTAAAAGACATCAAGTGAATAGTCATTCAACGAGAAATTTATGAGCCGCGTTCAAACTAAACTGCACCACCATCACCATCACCCTGACTAGTCTTTCAGGCGATGTGTGCTGGGAGACATTCAGATCTTCCAGTGGTGCATGAACGCAAGAGAGCCCCCGGAAGATATCTTCCGGGGGCTTTTTTTTTGAACCAAATTCAGCAGGGTAAAAAGGAAAACAGAATGTTAGATAACAGCCGTTTACGCATAGCTATTCAAAAATCTGGTCGTCTTAGCGATGATTCACGCGAATTACTGGCCCGTTGTGGTATCAAAATTAACCTGCACACCCAGCGCCTGATTGCGATGGCTGAAAACATGCCTATCGATATCCTGCGCGTTCGCGACGACGATATCCCGGGTCTGGTTATGGACGGCGTAGTTGATCTGGGCATCATCGGTGAGAACGTCTTAGAAGAAGAACTGCTGAACCGCCGCGCCCAGGGCGAAGACCCGCGCTATTTTACCCTGCGTCGTCTGGACTTCGGCGGCTGCCGCCTGTCGCTGGCAACGCCTGCGGATGAAACCTGGAACGGCCCGGCATCGCTCGATGGTAAACGTATCGCCACCTCTTACCCGCACCTGCTTAAACGTTACCTGGACCAAAAAGGCATCGCCTTTAAATCTTGCCTGCTGAACGGCTCTGTTGAAGTCGCCCCGCGTGCTGGCCTGGCCGACGCCATCTGCGACCTCGTATCGACCGGCGCAACGCTTGAAGCGAACGGACTGCGTGAAGTGGAAGTGATGTTCCGCTCAAAAGCCTGTCTGATTCAGCGTGACGGCGAGATGAGTGAGGCTAAGCAGCAGCTGGTCGATCGTCTGTTAACCCGTATTCAGGGCGTAATTCAGGCGCGCGAATCAAAATACATCATGATGCATGCGCCGACCGAACGTCTGGACGAAGTGATTGCCCTGCTGCCGGGCGCGGAACGCCCAACGATTCTGCCGCTGGCCGGTGACCAGCAGCGCGTAGCCATGCACATGGTGAGCAGCGAAACCCTGTTCTGGGAGACGATGGAAAAATTGAAAGCCCTGGGTGCCAGCTCAATTCTGGTGCTGCCGATTGAGAAGATGATGGAGTAACCACCATGAGCTTCAATACCCTGATTGACTGGAACCGCTGTAGCCCCGAGCAGCAGCAGGCATTATTAACCCGCCCGGCCATTTCGGCGTCCGAGAGCATTACCCGGACGGTGGCGGAGATTCTTGATAACGTCAAAACCAACGGCGATAAAGCCCTGCGCGAATACAGTGCCAGATTTGATAAAACCGAGGTTGGCGCATTACAAGTCACCGCAGAAGAAATTCAGCAAGCCAGCGACCGTCTAAGTGATGAGATTAAGCAGGCTATGCAGGTCGCTGTGCGTAATATTGATACCTTCCACAACGCACAAATTCTGCCGCCGGTGGATATCGAAACCCAGCCAGGCGTGCGCTGTCAGCAGGTTACCCGGCCGATAGCGTCCGTGGGGCTTTATATTCCAGGCGGCTCGGCGCCGCTGTTTTCAACGGTATTGATGCTCGCGACGCCTGCGCGCATTGCAGGCTGTCAGAAAGTGGTGCTGTGCTCACCGCCGCCGATTGCCGATGAGATCCTCTACGCTGCAAAACTGTGCGGCGTGCAAGAGGTGTTCAACGTCGGTGGCGCACAGGCGATTGCCGCGCTGGCGCTGGGTACGGAATCCGTGCCGAAAGTGGATAAAATATTCGGCCCGGGCAATGCCTTTGTGACCGAAGCAAAACGTCAGGTCAGCCAACGTCTTGATGGTGCAGCCATCGATATGCCTGCGGGCCCATCGGAAGTGCTGGTGATTGCTGACAGCGGCGCAACAGCGGACTTTATCGCCTCCGACCTGCTTTCCCAGGCCGAACACGGCCCGGACTCTCAGGTCATTTTGCTGACTCCCGACGCAAAAATTGCTGAAGACGTCGCGGTGGCCGTTGAACGTCAGCTCGCCGAGCTTTCGCGCGCCGAGACTGCACGTCAGGCGCTATCCGCCAGCCGTTTAATCGTGGCGAAAGATCTGGCGCAATGTGTCGAAATCTCTAATGCCTACGGCCCTGAACACCTGATTATTCAAACCCGCAACGCCCGCGCTCTAGTTGACGACATCACCAGCGCCGGTTCTGTATTCCTCGGCGACTGGTCGCCGGAATCCGCTGGCGACTATGCATCCGGCACCAACCACGTGCTGCCGACCTACGGCTACACCGCGACCTGCTCAAGCCTTGGGCTGGCGGATTTCCAGAAACGGATGACCGTTCAGGAATTATCGCGGGACGGTTTCTTAAGCCTCGCCGCCACCATTGAAACACTGGCAGCCGCCGAATTGCTGACCGCCCATAAAAATGCCGTCACCCTGCGCGTTAACGCCTTAAAGGAGCAAGCATGAGCATTGAACAGTTAGCCCGTGACAACGTTCGCGCCCTGACTCCATACCAGTCGGCCCGCCGCCTGGGCGGTAATGGCGACGTCTGGTTGAATGCCAACGAATTCCCGACTGCGGTGCCTTTTACCTTAAGTCAGCAGACGCTCAACCGCTACCCGGAGTGTCAGCCGAAAGCGGTGATTGAAAACTATGCCGCTTACGCAGGCGTAAAACCCGAGCAAGTGCTGGTGAGTCGCGGAGCGGATGAAGGTATTGAGCTGTTGGTGCGCGCATTTTGCGAACCGGGCCGTGACGCGGTACTGTTCTGCCCGCCTACCTACGGCATGTACAGCGTCAGCGCTGAAACCCTCGGCGTCGAGTGCCGTACCGTACCGGCGAAAGCGGACTGGCAGCTGGATCTCCCGGCGATTGCCGATAGTCTGGCTAACGTCAAAGTGGTTTACGTGTGCAGCCCGAATAATCCCACCGGGCAGATTATCAACCCGCAGGATTTCCGCACGCTGCTGGAAATGACCCGTGATAAAGCGCTGGTTGTCGCCGATGAAGCCTATATTGAATTCTGCCCACAAGCGACGCTGGCAGGCTGGCTTGCCGAATATCCGCACCTGGTCATCCTGCGCACGCTGTCAAAAGCCTTTGCGCTGGCGGGGCTTCGCTGCGGCTTTACGCTTGCCAACGAAGAAGTTATCGCCTTATTAATGAAGGTGATCGCCCCTTATCCGCTCTCTACCCCGGTGGCCGATATTGCGTCCCAAGCGCTAAGCCCACAGGGAATTGCCGCCATGCGCGAACGTGTGGCGCAGATCCTGGAAGAGCGTCAGTATCTGGTGGACGCTTTGCGTAGCATTGATTGTGTCGAGCAGGTGTTTAATTCCGAGACCAACTACGTACTGGCTCGTTTTAAAGCCTCCAGCCGCGTATTTAAATCTTTATGGGATCAAGGCATTATCTTACGTGATCAGAATAAACAACCCTCTTTAAGTAACTGTTTGCGTATCACTATCGGCACTCGTGAAGAGAGCCAGCGGGTGATTGACGCTTTGAAAGCGGAGACCGTATGACCCAGAAGTTTCTCTTTATCGATCGTGATGGCACCCTGATTTCCGAGCCGCCGAGCGACTATCAGGTAGACAGCTTTGACAAACTGGCCTTCGAGCCCGACGCTATTCCGGTACTGCTGAAACTGCAAAAGGCAGGCTACAAACTGGTCATGATCACCAATCAGGACGGTCTTGGCACCGACAGCTTTCCGCAGGCCGATTTCGACGGCCCGCACAATCTGATGATGCAGATTTTCACCTCACAGGGCGTGGTCTTTGATGATGTGCTCATTTGCCCGCACCTGCCGGCGGACAACTGCGAGTGTCGTAAACCGAAAACCCAGCTGGTGACCGCCTGGCTGGCAAACGAAGTGATGGATACCGCCAACAGTTACGTGATTGGCGACCGGGCGACCGATTTAGAACTGGCGACCAACATGGGGATTACCGGTCTGCGCTATAACCGCGACACCCTGAACTGGGCCGCAATCGGCGAGCAATTAACTCGCCGCGACCGCTATGCGCGCGTCGAGCGCCAGACCCGTGAAACGCAAATTGATGTAGAAGTGTGGCTGGACCGCGAAGGCGGCAGCAAAATCAACACTGGCGTCGGCTTCTTTGACCACATGCTGGATCAAATTGCTACCCACGGTGGTTTTCGCATGAACATTACCGTGAAAGGCGATCTGTACATTGACGATCACCACACGGTCGAAGATACCGGTCTGGCATTGGGCGAAGCGCTGAAGGTAGCGCTTGGCGACAAACGCGGCATCAACCGCTTTGGCTTCGTGCTGCCCATGGATGAATGCCTGGCGCGCTGCGCGCTGGATATCTCCGGTCGTCCACACCTGGAGTATAAGGCGGAATTCACCTATCAGCGCGTAGGCGATTTGAGCACCGAGATGATTGAGCACTTCTTCCGCTCGCTGTCTTATACCATGGGCGTCACCCTGCACCTGAAAACCAAAGGCAAAAACGATCACCATCGCGTGGAAAGCCTGTTTAAAGTCTTTGGTCGCACCTTGCGCCAGGCAATCCGCGTGGACGGCGATACCCTTCCCTCCTCGAAAGGAGTGCTGTAATGAACGTCGTCGTCCTTGATACCGGCTGCGCTAACCTCCATTCGGTAAAGTCCGCCATCGCTCGCCACGGCTATGAACCCGTAGTCAGCCGTGAGCCGGAAGTGGTGCTGCGCGCAGACAAACTGTTTTTACCTGGCGTGGGAACCGCCCAGGCCGCAATGGATAAGCTGCGCGAACGCGATCTGATTGAGCTGATTAAAGCCTGTACCCAGCCGGTGCTCGGCATCTGTCTGGGAATGCAGCTACTGGGCCGACACAGCGAAGAAACTCACGGCGTTGACCTGCTGGGGATTATCGACCAGGACGTGCCGAAGATGACGGATTTCGGACTGCCGCTGCCGCATATGGGGTGGAATCGGGTCTATCCCAAAGCGGGCGATCGTCTGTTCAGCGGTATTGAGGATGGCGCGTACTTCTACTTCGTCCACAGCTACGCCATGCCGGTCAACGAGTACACCATTGCGCAGTGTCACTACGGCGAAGCATTCACCGCCGCCGTGCGCAAAGATAATTTCTACGGCGTGCAGTTCCACCCGGAGCGCTCAGGTGCCGCGGGGGCGCAGTTGCTGAAAAATTTCCTGGAGATGTAATGATCATTCCTGCTTTAGATTTGATTAACGGTACCGTTGTCCGTCTCCATCAGGGCGATTACGGCCAACAGCGAGATTACGGCAGCGACCCGCTACCGCGCTTACAAGATTATGCCGCGCAGGGTGCGGAAGTTCTTCATCTGGTCGATTTAACCGGAGCCAAAGACCCCGCGCAGCGGCAAATTCCGCTCTTAAAAACGCTGGTGGCGGGCGTGAACGTTCCGGTTCAGGTTGGCGGCGGCGTGCGTACCGAGGATGACGTTGCGGCACTGCTGGAAGCTGGCGTGGCCCGCGTGGTTGTCGGTTCTACGGCGGTTAAATCACCTGAGGTCGTTAAAGGCTGGTTTAAACGCTTTGGCGCAGAGCATCTGGTGCTGGCGCTGGACGTGCGTATTGATGACAACGGCGTGAAACAGGTCGCGGTCAGCGGCTGGCAGGAGAACTCTGGCGTCACGCTGGAAGCATTGGTCGAAACCTATCGGCCGGTTGGTCTGCAACACGTGTTGTGTACCGATATCTCCCGTGATGGCACGCTGGCAGGCTCCAACGTTTCGCTGTACGAAGAAGTGTGCGCCCGCTATCCACTGGTGGCATTCCAGTCCTCCGGCGGCATTGGCTCGCTTGAGGATATCGCCGCGCTGCGCGGCACCGGCGTGCGCGGCGTCATTGTCGGGCGTGCGCTGCTGGAAGGTAAATTTAACGTAACGGAGGCCATCCAATGCTGGCAAAACGGATAATACCTTGTCTTGATGTACGTGATGGCCAGGTGGTTAAAGGCGTTCAGTTCCGTAATCATGAAATCATTGGCGATATCGTGCCGCTGGCCAAACGTTACGCCGACGAAGGCGCAGATGAGCTGGTGTTCTACGATATCACCGCTTCCAGCGACGGTCGCGTGGTCGATAAGAGCTGGGTGTCACGCGTTGCGGAGGTTATCGATATTCCGTTCTGCGTAGCCGGTGGCATTAAGTCCATTGACGATGCCTCGCGCATTCTCTCTTTTGGCGCGGACAAAATTTCCATCAACTCCCCCGCACTTGCCGAACCGGAACTCATCACCCGTCTGGCCGATCGCTTTGGCGTGCAGTGTATCGTGGTCGGCATTGATACCTGGTATGACGCCGAAAGTGGAAAATATCACGTAAATCAATATACCGGTGACGAGAGCCGCACGCGCGTGACGCAGTGGGAAACCGAGGATTGGGTGCAGGAAGTACAAAAACGTGGCGCTGGCGAAATTGTCCTCAACATGATGAACCAGGACGGCGTGCGAAACGGCTACGATCTTGAGCAGCTGAAAAAAGTACGTGATGTATGCCACGTACCGCTTATCGCTTCCGGCGGCGCAGGCACGATGGAACACTTCCTTGAAGCCTTCCGTGATGCAAACGTCGACGGCGCGCTGGCGGCATCGGTCTTTCACAAACAGATCATTAATATTGGCGAACTAAAAGCGTACCTGGCAACACAGGGCGTGGAGATACGGGTATGTTAACTGAACAACTGGACTGGGAAAAAACCGACGGACTGATGCCCGCCATTATCCAACATGCGGTTTCCGGCGAAGTATTAATGCTGGGCTACATGAATCAGGAAGCGCTGGCGAAAACCCAGGAATCGGGCAAAGTGACCTTTTTCTCGCGCACCAAGCAGCGTCTGTGGACCAAAGGCGAGACTTCCGGTCACTTCCTGAACGTAGTTAGTATCGCCCCCGACTGTGATAATGATACCTTGCTGGTGCTGGTCAACCCCATTGGCCCGACCTGCCATAAAGGCACCTCAAGCTGCTTTGGCGACACCAGCCACCAATGGCTGTTCTTATATCAGTTAGAGCAATTGCTGGCCGAGCGTAAAAATGCCGACCCGGAAAGCTCATACACCGCCAAACTGTACGCCAGCGGCACGAAACGTATTGCCCAGAAAGTGGGTGAGGAAGGCGTAGAGACTGCGCTGGCGGCCACGGTGCAGGATAAATTTGAACTGAAGAATGAGGCGTCGGATTTGATGTATCACCTGCTGGTGCTGCTTCAGGATCAGGAGCTGGATTTAACGACGGTGATTGAGAATTTGCGGGACCGCCACAAATAACAAAAGAGGCCCGAAGCAGATGCTTGCGGGCCTCTTTTTTACGCTACCGTATCGCTAGTGGCGGTTACGGTACTCGCGCAGTGCATTACGGCCGAGTACGATGCCGGAGCCGATCATGCCGCCAATCATGACTGACAGTATTAGCATAATTGCACGTTTAGGACTGTCCCTACTGATAGGAAGGTCCGGTTTCATTACATAGCGATAGGCATGAATGGTTTTCGGATCCACTTTAATCCGCTGGATGTCCAGCAGGTTAATCTTTGTCTGGAAGTAATTTGCTGGCAGGACTAATGGACGAGTCGATTCATTCTGAACCATCGCGCTAAGCCCCTCGCTGCCTAAAAGAAACATCGTATCCTGGGTCACGTCCTGAGTCTGTTGAACCTGAGGCTTAGTGATTTTGGCCTCCTCAGCATACTTTAACGCTTCTTTAAGTTGTCTTATACGTATCGCACGTTGTTCTTCAGCAACCGTCTGTTGCGTTTCTAAAGAAGAAGACAGCGCTAACACCTGTTGCTTAATGTTATCGTTGAGGTCAAGGTGTAGTTCATCGGCGATTTGCTCGTCGATTTTTTGCAGATACTGCGCCAACGTTTTTTGCGCCTCTTCCGCACTACCGCCTACATATGAGACACGTATCGGGTAATCACGCCCCTTAATTACCGGCTCAATCGTAAGCTGTTCAGGTATGTCCTGATTATCTAATTCGCTCGAAAGCGCCGATAATGCTACGGCATAACGCCCCATAACTCGATTTTGAATATCCGATACATTGATGGATGCATCCGGGTAAAGCACCTTCAGGGCTGAGTTATAGGTGGCAATTTGAGCAACATCTGGCTGAGCAACAACCGCAGTAGATGTCCATTTTTCTTTTGCAATCAACAAGTAAGCAGCAGTTAATACTATCATCACAATAACACTTACAATGATTGTGACTTTACCGCGCCAGAGCTGCATCACTAGATCGATCAAATCAATTTGCTCGGGATCGGTTCGACGCACCGTCGCCCCACGATTACTTTCTTGCGTCATATAAACCCTAACATCGAATAAAGGAGAGAAAAGCCCGCCATTTTAACCATTATACTAATAATTACTATCGGAATTAACTCAGAAAAAAGCTAATTTTTTCAGTTAAAACAGTACATTTAATGAACACCGACAAGCTTGATTTCAGCTTTAGCAAGTGTAACTCTATTTCCCAAATTTGCTATTGCGCAAAATCATCATCACCTTTTGAAGGTACAGGAGCGCCTCTTCCTGATACAGACAATCAATGCAATTAAGTTCGGTCGATAACGTAGAGACAACATGATCATACTGAGCACAACGTATGTTTTTGATACCAACATCGGACAGTTAAGCTTAGAGCCCCCGTGCTGGGGGCTGCATAATTTTCAATAATACTTAGTCATTGCCAAACAGATCGCGGGTGTAAACTTTTTCAGCAACATCCTCAAGCTCATCCGCCATACGATTGGAGATAATCACATCTGCTTCCTGCTTGAAGGCATCAAGACTACGTACAACGCGCGAGTTGAAGAACTCTTCCTCTTTCATCGCGGGTTCATAGATGATCACGGGAATGCCTTTAGCTTTAATACGCTTCATAATTCCCTGAATTGAAGATGCGCGGAAATTATCAGAACCAGATTTCATCACCAGGCGATAAACCCCCACTACCTTCGGCTGGCGAGCCAGAATTGAATCAGCGACGAAATCTTTACGCGTGCGGTTAGCATCGACAATCGCACCAATAATATTGTTTGGAACAGAAGCATAGTTAGCCAGCAGCTGCTTAGTATCTTTCGGCAGACAATAGCCACCATAACCGAACGAAGGGTTGTTATAGTGGTTACCAATTCGAGGATCCAGGCACACCCCTTCAATGATCTGACGAGAGTTCAGACCTAAACTTTCAGCATAGCTATCCAGCTCATTAAAGTAAGCCACACGCAGTGCAAGGTAGGTATTAGCGAAAAGCTTGATCGCCTCTGCTTCAGTCGAATCGGTAAACAAGACCGAAATATCTTTTTTAATCGCGCCTTCCTGAAGCAACGCTGCAAATCGCTCAGCACGCTCAGATTGCTCGCCAATTACGATGCGTGACGGATACAGGTTGTCATAAAGCGCTCGTCCTTCCCGGAGAAACTCTGGTGAGAAGAAGATATTATCAATGCCCAGCCGGGCTTTGATATCTTTAGTGAAACCAACCGGGATGGTAGATTTAATTACCATTACCGCTTTAGGGTTGATCTCAATAACATCGCGAATAACCGACTCAACGCTTGATGTATTGAAATAGTTGGTCTTTGGATCATAGTCGGTTGGAGTGGCGATAATCACATAATCGGCATCCCGATACGCATCGTGCTTATCTGTGGTCGCACGGAAATTCAGCTCTTTTGTCGCCAGATACTCTTCAATCTCTTTATCTACGATTGGCGATTTTTTCTGATTCAGCATGTCGACTTTGGCCTGAATGATATCAAGCGCCACCACTTCGTGATTTTGCGCAATCAAAATGCCGTTCGACAGGCCAACATAACCTGTTCCTGAGATAGTTATCTTCATTCGTTCTGTAACTTCTTCCAGTTAAACATTTAAAGGTGAACGCGTCACCACCGTGAGACCCAACGCAGTTGTATCGGTTCGGCATGATGCCATTATATCTTGATTTGATACAACAACGCCTATCAGACCTGACTGAATACTGTTTTCAGACAATAAAAAAGCCCGGAGGAGCGCTCCGGGCCTGCATTTAGTGGTTGGCTAATTCAGATTAATCCAGCCATTCGGTGTGGAATACACCTTCTTTATCAGTACGTTTGTAGGTATGCGCACCGAAGTAGTCACGCTGAGCCTGAATCAGGTTCGCTGGCAATACCGCAGCACGATAGCTGTCGTAGTAAGCCACAGCCGCAGAGAACGTTGGTACCGGAATACCGTTCTGCACAGCGTAAGCGACAACATCACGCAGCGCCTGCTGATATTCGTCAGCGATATTTTTGAAATAAGGCGCCAACAGGAGGTTCGCAATACCTGCATTCTCAGCATAAGCGTCAGTGATTTTCTGCAGGAACTGTGCACGAATGATGCAGCCCGCGCGGAAAATCTTCGCGATTTCACCGTAGTTCAGATCCCAGTTGTACTCGTCAGACGCTGCACGCAGCTGAGAGAAGCCCTGCGCGTAGGAAACAATTTTACCCAGGTACAGAGCGCGACGAACTTTCTCGATAAATTCAGCTTTATCACCCGCCAGTTTAGCCTGTGGGCCGGACAGCACTTTAGATGCCGCAACGCGCTGCTCTTTCAGAGAAGAGATATAACGCGCAAATACGGATTCAGTGATAAGAGACAGCGGTTCGCCCAAGTCCAGAGAACTCTGGCTGGTCCATTTACCGGTGCCTTTGTTGGCTGCTTCATCCAGAATCACATCAACCAGGTATTTACCTTCTTCATCTTTTTTGGTGAAGATATCTTTGGTGATGTCGATAAGATAGCTGCTCAGCTCGCCTTCGTTCCACTCGGTGAACGTGGTCGCCAGCTCTTCATTAGACAGGTTCAGGCCGCCTTTCAGCAGAGAATACGCTTCAGCAATCAGCTGCATATCGCCGTATTCAATACCGTTGTGAACCATTTTGACATAGTGACCCGCGCCGTCCGCACCGATGTAAGTCACACACGGTTCGCCATCTTCGGCTACCGCAGCGATCTTCGTCAGGATAGGAGCGACCAGCTCGTAAGCTTCTTTCTGACCGCCAGGCATGATAGATGGGCCCTTCAGAGCGCCCTCTTCACCACCGGATACGCCAGTACCGATGAAGTTGAAGCCTTCAGCAGACAATTCACGGTTACGGCGAATAGTGTCCTGGAAGAAGGTATTACCGCCATCAATGATGATGTCGCCTTTATCAAGGTAAGGCTTCAGAGAATCGATGGCCGCATCGGTGCCCGCGCCCGCTTTCACCATTAACAGGATACGACGTGGGGTTTCAAGAGACTCGACGAATTCTTGTACCGTGTAATGTGGCACCAATTTCTTGCCTGGGTTCTCGGCAACAACTTCTTCGGTTTTTTCACGGGAACGGTTGAAGATGGAGACGGTATAACCACGGCTTTCGATGTTGAGCGCCAGGTTGCGCCCCATCACTGCCATACCGACAACGCCGATCTGTTGCTTGGACATTACATACTCCTGTCAAGTGTAGACACCTCGTAGCCCGAGGCTACGAGTTAATAGTGAAAGACATGTTAACTCAGGATATGGGACCGGAGGTAGCAATTGATGTTCTCTTCGGTCATCACTGCTCAACAATTTTTCGTTCGAACAATCAGTAAGCGCCATCACGGCGAAGTACAACTTTTACCGTTTTGAAAAGAATAGCGATATCATTCCAGAGCGACCAATTTTTGACATACCAGGAATCAAAGTAAACTCGTGTCTCGTAATCTACATCATTACGTCCGCTCACCTGCCAAAGCCCCGTCATACCAGGTTTAGCCATTAAATAGTAATCGACGTCTTCATCGTATCGGCTTAACTCTTCCGAAATGATTGGCCGAGGTCCAACCAAACTCATCTCACCTTTCAGAACATTGAAAAGTTGAGGTAATTCATCGAGGCTGGTCTTACGTATAAAACGCCCAACGGCAGTAATTCTGGGATCATTTTTTAACTTGAAGTCCTTCTCCCATTCGGCACGTGCTTCGGGATCGGTATCAAGTAAATGCTGTAAGACCTCTTGGGAATTCAGAACCATGGAACGAAATTTATAACAGGGGAATAGTTTTCCATGGCGTCCAACCCGTAAATGGCCATAAATAGCTGGGCCACCATCACGTGTCACCTTATACCAAAGGTATATGAGTAGAGGTGATGATATGATTATAATGAGGGAAGAGCAGATAATATCGAATGCACGCTTGAGAAAACGCGATGTCCGCTTGGCCAAATTATTATGTACACGTAAAAGCATAACTTCGTGGCTAAAAATAAACGACATATCCGTACTATATAAAGGCAAGCCTCTTAAAGAAGGAATAACCGTTACCGAGCGACAATTATGCTTTGACAGTTTACGCAACCAGTCAAGTATCATTTGATTGTTATTAAACTCAAATGCCACAATAAAATGAATATTATCGTTAGAGGTTAATGCCCAAATCTCATTTTCATCATTTATAACTCGAGTACCTAAGATCTCAGGGACTTTTTCATTCTCATCATAAAAAGCGATAACATTGAAACCCAGCATCTCCTCACTCTGCAGAGCCATGTAAGCATCGACTGCATTCTTACCCGTACCGAGAATAACTGTGTCTTTTTGCCAAAGCCCAAATTTGTTTAAAAGATGTTTGGTCAGCGTCCTGAAAATCGGCACCAGAATAATGGCAAACACCCAACAGAATGCCCATATATAGCGAGAAAACTGCCATTTAGTAAATGCAATTAATGCCAAATCAATTACGGCAAAAATTACAATGGTTCTAATTATCTCTTTCAGTTCAAACCAGAATGGCTTTCTATAAGAATAATGGCGCAATCGTATCCAGAACCATCCCACACAGATAATGGCCAAAGTTAAATGCGATGTAATTCGCGAGTCTATTTGAACCGATGGGATAAAACGATAGATATCACCGAAAAGCCATTTAACACAAACAATTGCTAATAAAAGAGAGACGCTAAAAAAGAAAAAATCTGAAAATGCAAGGGCAAGCTTACATAAATGATTTTTATATTTCATTTTGGACTTAGCCATAAGTTATCCATGTGAGAATGAAGTATCACCTCATTTCAGATTGAATATATTTCCTAAAACAACACGCACAATGTTCTCAGCAGATATCTCATCCGTTGCTTCAGCATAACACCTGAGTTCAGGGGCATTACCTGAAGGACGAATATGGACTATTGAGCCATCACTAAGAAATAGTCTTGCACCATCTGTATTATCTACACGCACGACCGTGCTAGATTTTAAACCGATAATTTTGAGGAATTCTGCAGGCTCATTAATTGCATCCTGCACTAATTTTTTACTAATACTTCCAGGGAAGTTCTGAATTCGGTCAGAGTAAGTATATCTTCCAGGTAACTGACTTACTAATGTTGAAATTTTTGTATTCCGAGCTGCAGCTAATAACATGATTATCGGTAGAACAGCATCGCGGGTTGGCAAACTCGTCAGTTCACGACCATTATAGTTAACATCTGAGCCAAGCAAAAAACCGCCATTGGCTTCAAAACCAGCAATTTTATTAAATTGGCGGGATAACGAATCAAATGCTTCGATAACATACGGTGAGCCAATTTTTGTCAGCTCAACTTTTTCGAATTTATTGCTAAGACTGATAATACTGTTACAGCTTACTGGCACGGCAACTGCTTCAATACCCAATTCCTGAGCACAAAGTAATCCGAGAATATCTCCACGCAGCCAATGGCCATGCTCATCCGCAACAAGCGGACGATCACCGTCACCATCAGTAGAGAATATAGCATCCAGCTGATACTGATTACTCCACTTGACAGCTTTTTGTTTATCTTCCTCGCTGACTGCTTCAGTATCAATAGGTACAAATTCATCGCTGCGATCGAGGCAAATGACCTCAGCGCCTAACTGCGTGAACAATAGTGGGTAAAGGTCTCTACCTGCACTCGAGTGTTCATAAACACCAATTTTTTTGCCACTAAGAATCTTATCTTCAAAAAGTTCTAGATATCTCTCCAGATAATAAGTCGCAGCAGAGTCATTTACTTTAAGCTCGTTTGGCAATGCTGCAGGTGAAAATTCCACGCTGGTTTTTAATATGTTTTTTTCATCGAGCTTAGTGATTTCACCCTCTGCGCGGTAAAACTTTAGTCCATTTCTATCAAAGGGAATGTGGCTACCTGTTACCATGATTGCAGCCATATTATCCTTCCGCGCCTTATACGCTAACGCGGGAGTTGGCAAAACACCATAAAAAATGGGTTCAATATCATTATCAATTAAAGCAGCAGCACAAGCCTTAGCCATCGCATAACTACTTGGTCGATTATCAATACCAAGCGCTAATTGTTTAATCGAGGACGTCTCTCTTAGTACAGAAACGAATGCATGGGTGAAAGCCATGCACACTTCAGTAGTAAAATCACTGACTAACCCACGAGCACCACTTGTTCCGAATGCTATATTGCTTTCAGAAATAACAACATTTGTTTTCATAGTTCTACATCCTGCACTAATGAAATATTATTTGCGCAATACATCATCTGCCCCGAGATATACACCTGATTGTATCTCTATTATCTCAAGAGGGAGTCGACCTACGTTTTCCAGAACATGGTTAACCCCGATAGGTATATAAACAGATTCGTTTTCAGTTAATATAGAGTCACTATCACCTTTAGTAACTTTTGCTGTCCCAGCTACTACAATCCAATGTTCTGCGCGGTGATAATGAGTTTGCGAGGATATTTTTTCACCGGGTTTAACAGTGATTCGATTCACCTGATAACGTTCACCAGAGTCAACACTTGTTATTTTTCCCCACGGCCGATAAATATCCTGATGCATTTTATGCTCAGTACGCCCATTAGACTTCAAATAACTAACAATATTTTTTACATCTTGCACTTTGTTTTTGTCAGCGACTAATAAAGCATCATTAGTCTGTACGATAACCAGGTTATTAACACCAACAGTGGCAACTAACATGGATCCTGAAGAGATATAGTTATTAGACGATGCGACAGGAAATACATCCCCTTTAATAACGTTATTATCATTATCCTTATCCGATACATCCCATAATGAAGACCATGAACCAACATCTGACCACCCAGCTGACATCGGCACAACCACAGCATTATCGGTTTTTTCCATTACCGCATAATCAATGGAGTCACCAGGACAGGAAGCAAAAATATCACCATCAACTCGGATAAAATCAAGATCGTTTTCACTATTAGCAATAGCTTGCTCACAAGCTGTCAGGATATCAGGACGAAACTTTTTAAGTTCACTAATATACTCACTAGCTTTAAAAAGGAACATTCCACTATTCCAATAAAAACATTTGGAGTCGAGATATTCACAGGCTGTTTTATAATCAGGCTTCTCTACAAATTTATCAACTTTGTAAATAGAATCAGCAAGTTGCTCGCCACGGTGAATATAACCATATCCCGTTTCAGCATGAGTCGGCACAATGCCAAATGTCACCAGAGAACCTTGTTCTGCATACGGAATTGCTTGAGAAATTGCAGAATGGAAAGCTGAGAGGTCCTCAATCACATGGTCCGCCGCTAAAACTAGTAACAACGGATCTGACTGATCTGATTTCAATGCTGTTAAAGCTGCTAATGCTACTGCCGGAGCTGTATTCCTGCCACACGGTTCAAGAATAATATTTTTCTGAAGCGCTGAAATGTTCAACAATTGCTCAGCAGCAAGGAAACGATGTTCTTCATTACAAATGACTAAAGGATTATTACAGCTTAGTCCTTTGAGTCTTAATATCGTATTTTGTAACATCGTCTGATTGTTAATTAATGGCAAAAATTGCTTTGGATAAAGCTCTCGTGACATCGGCCATAAACGACTTCCGGTACCGCCAGCCATAATAATTGGGGTGATAGAATTCATGGGTAATAAAAATCTCTTAATACGTCACAGTTTTATCAGCTAAGAACTGTTTCCACTTGTTCTCAACGTAGTTATTCATTTCTTGATGGAATCTTTCTTTTGAAAAACGCTCGGCATTATTACGACAATTATCCGGGCTGAAATTTTCAATTTTAAGCTCAAATTGTTCAACAGCTTCGATTATAGACTGAACACTTTGCTCTTTGAAAAATACACCTGTTGGAGTTGCACTCTCTTCAGGCAGAACTGTTTCCAGCGCCCCGCCTTTCCCGAATGCGATCACGGGAGTACCGCAGGCTTGTGCTTCCACAGGAATTATGCCGAAATCTTCTTCAGCAGCAAAAACGAATGCTTTGGCCTTTTGCATATGATCTTTAAGAACTTTAAATTCGCAGAAACCAAGCAACTTAACATTCGCGGAAGCTTTATTTTTTATTTTCTCAAAATCAGGACCATCACCAATAACGATTAGCTGTTTTTCTGGCATTTTAGAAAACGCTTCAACAATTAAATCAATACGCTTATATGGAACCATTCTGGAAGCAGTCAAATAAAAATCTTGTTTCTCGTGAGTCAATGTGAATTCATTGACTGCTACAGGTGGATATATAACATCAGCATCGCGTCCGTACACTTTTTTTATACGGCGAGCAATAAACTTTGAATTAGCGATAAAATGGTCGACTCCTGCAGCGGTGCGATAATCCCATATTCTCAGCTTATGCAGTATAAACTTTGCCAGCCAACCTTTAAGACCACGATCTAGTTTCGATTCTTTGAGGTATTGATGCTGTAGATCCCATGCGTAGCGCATCGGAGAATGGACATAGCTGATATGAAGTTGGTCCGGGCCAGTAAGTACCCCTTTTGCCACCGCATGAGCACTAGATATTACAACATCAGCCTTACTAACATCTAATTGTTCAATGGCAAGAGGCATAAGTGGCAAATATTTTTGATAATGTTTTTTAGCGCCTGGTAGTTTTTGAATGAAAGTAGTAGTTGATTTTTTATTTTTAAATTTTGCTCTTTGTTCTTCATTCAAAAAATCAATGACTGAATATAACTCGGCCTCAGGATAAATATCCAGAATCGCAGCGGAAACCTGCTCGGAGCCTGCGTAACTTTGGAGCCACTCATGAACTAAGGTTATCTTTTTATTACTTTGCATTTTTAATCCCATCACTACCTAATGCATCAAGAATTTTTTGAGCGACTTTATCCCAGGTATACATTTCAGCACGAATGAAACCCTTTTTAATCAGGTCATTACGCAATTCCGGTTCGTTGACTAGTCGCGTGATACCTTTGCTAATTTCTTCAACGGATTCTGGGTTAACCAGAATGGCTGCATCTCCAGCAACTTCTGGCAAACTCGAGGTATCTGATGTCAGTACAGGGATACCACAAGCCATAGCTTCAATCACTGGCAGGCCGAATCCTTCATACAAGCTAGGAAAGACCAACCCCAAAGAGCCCTTGTATAAAGAAGGCAATAAATCATCGCTGAGAAAGCCAGTGAATATAACTCGACTCGAATCACCTTTGGATGCTATATAATCAACGATTTCTTTAGTCGCATTGCCAGTAAAAACAAGTTTTATCGATGAATCTATTTCGGAGGCAAAATAAGCGTCAATAAGTCGGAGTTCATTTTTATGTTGTTTGCGATTACTTACACACAGTAGATATTCATAACCGGGTTGATATGGTGCGACTTCACTGTTGTAAGCTTCATCAACTCCATTACCAACATTAATGACTTTTTCTGCTGGAACCTTGCTCCAGGCAATGATTCTTGTGCGAGAGAACTCTGATACAGTAAATATGCACTTGGCTTTTTTACAACCATGTCGAATTACCGCATTATAAAAAACACTTTTCAAAAATGATTTATTTTCAGGGCGCTCGATATGGTTTAAATCGTGGATAGTAAAGGAAAACGAACATCTCGAAAAATATGGAGGTATATAACCAGGAAAAAAAACAGTTTGGTTTTTATCATACTGGAATAAACACTTCTTGGTGTTAGATATCACAGCAATTGGAGAGGCTGGTTTTTGGCTAAAACGCTCCTCTTTTACATTCCCTAAACGTTTGGCAACTTCTTGATAGAATCGCCCTATGCCGCCACTATTACGCCATGAAGCATCGATAATAATCACTTGCTAATCCTTTCATTTTTATGATTTTTATATAAATCATCAAATAAGCATAGCCATTTATTTAAAATAACTGATTGAGAAAAATGTTCCAACATATGAGTTAAGCTATTCGTTCCAAACTCTTTCAACCGCTCATTATTATTCATGAGTGACGCAAGACGTTGAGCAAAATCGTTCAAATTATCTTGTTCTATTAAATATCCATTGTAACTATCTTTAATGATAGCTGAGATACCAGGGCTACAGTCATATGAAATAAGTGGAATACCAGAAAGACCTGCCTCGATTAAGCTTAGAGGCAACCCTTCAAATTTCGAAGTTAAAATAAGGATATCTGTTTTAGCAAGAGTAGAATCCAGATTGGAATAAGCGCCTTTTAAAAATACATGAGCATTAAGATCCAACACATTGATCTCAGTTAAAAGCACTTCTTCATCTGCGCCCCGGCCATATAAGTTTAAGCGCCAGCCACTAAAATCACCTTGTTCCACAAGCTTTTTGATAATCAAAAGGGCATGATTTAATTGTTTTTGACTGTTATCAATTCGCCCTATATAGGAAATTGTTTTATTGCTAAAATCTGAGCGCATCTTAGGTTCGATATGGCAATAATTATGAATATATGAGCCATTATCAATATGGTAATGTTTATTATAATCATGCATATCTTCTTCGGACAAAAAGATCACTTTGTCGAACTTATCATGATTCTTTTCCAAATAGTACTTGGTTATTTTTCCACTGATAAAATGTGAAAATCTAAAGTGAGCCATTAAAATACTTTTTCTTGATGGCTCATGGCTAAATAATTTTACGGATGTATAAATACAAATGTCTGGAGATAGTGAATTAATTAGCCGAGTCAAAGCAGGTTTAAACAAAAGATCGATTAAGTTATAGAATGAATCTGAATATTTTAATAACTCAATTTTCTCATGTAAAAAATGAATTTTAATGTTGTCTGCAATAAAATGAGAAACCTGCTGTGATTTATTAACCTTTTTATAGAGGGATACAATATGCACATCATGATCGGTATTCTGAGCGATCAAGTTAGCCTGATCAATTGTTGCTTTCTCAGTTCCACCCATTCTGTATATTGATTGTATAATATATATAATCCGCATAGTTTCTATTTCGTTATTTAATATTGTGTGAATTTCATTATCTGAGGTTTAATATTTTACGTATTTTCAATTTCAGATATCGTTTAATATTTATGATGGTTAGATGATTTAAAAGTTGCTTTAATGATATTTCGCGATCGTAGTGATAACAATAGTTTATGTAAATATTGCTTTTATTTTTATTATTTAGTAGCGTTTTATGCTTCTCTAAAATTATTTCCATCGCAGTTTTAACTTTTTTACTACCTGATATTCTTGGTAAATCATGTTCAAGGTGCATGATATAGGTTAACTCGCCGGTGTTATATCCTTGACCATGTGCATCACAAAACCTAATCCAGCACTCATAATCCTGCCATGCTGGTAACGTCACATCAAACCCATGAATTTGTTTTAATAATGCTGTTTTTGTAAGGATTTGATTGCCGATAATATTTTCATTTAAAAGGTCAGGAAGTCTTATTAATCTTGGTTGGGTGTATCCCTTTCCTGTTCCATGTGAGTTAACTATCTGGATACCGGTGCACACAAAACTTATTGTTAGATTGTTTTTTAACGTATTTACCATTTTCTCTATACGATCTTCGGTAAATTCATCATCGTCATCCAACCCTGTTATGTACTCACCATTCGCCAGATTTATAGCTTTATTACGCGCGAAACAAGCTCCCTGAGCGATATCACTTTTAACGTAAATAATATTCTGGAACTTACTTTGAAGTTCTTCTATCAGTTCAGAAGTGCCGTCCCTGGAGCCATCATCAGAAACAATAATTTCAATGGACTTATATGTTTGTTTCAATACTGAGTGTATTGCCCGGGAAAGGAGATCTTTTCTATTGTGCGTGGGTATATAAACTGAAACTAAGTCGGGGATCATGTAATCTAACTCTTAGTAATTAAGCATCTTTTTCAACACGCTTGGCGAAGATAATGAATAACATAAGGCAGCAGTAAGGTGTGAGTATTTGACGTTCAGTAAGTGTCGTCATTAATGTAACTAGAATAGCACTAACTTCTATGATATCTAGTTTTATAGATTTTATCTTACTAACAATTAAATAAAACGTAAGCAACGAAAGAAGTATTCCGTTAGTGTATGCATATGCAATGAAGAAGAAATCAATTGGTGTATAGGGTTCGATATCGACGCCGTATAACAAGTCAGGCCAACCTAGTTCAGTATATAATATATTACCTAAGCCAATTCTTCCCGACATGGTTATATTTAAATCCAGCATATCGGTATTATATTGTGTGATAGTATAGAACTGGAATGCCATGATTGTCAGTGACACCAGTAAGAACATAAATAGCGATAGCTTTTGGAATTTTAACCTCGGTGAAAATGCACTCCATACCACTCCAAGCATAAATACAAGCAATAGTGTTTCCGATGTACGTGATTTGGTTTGGTCAATTAAAAATATACCAATCAGACACGCAAAAATAGCAATTACCAAAAACGTAATTTTATCTGCGGTCTTATATCTCAGATACCAACAAAATGATATGCAGAAACTGAGGATCAAAATAGCAGAAATGTTAGGGTTATAGAAACCATAGGTTGCCCTTACACCATAAACACTATCAGGAGCGTAAAGCGGGTAATCAGAGAAAAAAATCAAAGGGAAAATTAAGAGTATAATACTCAAATTTCCGTAGAAGATTATCGCGGCTACTTCCTTAACTTTTATTTTTTGACAAACAATAGCAAAATAGCCAAGTGCAAGAATGGAATACCCTGCAGTCGTGCGCGAATGCATATATGTTAGGCTAAAAAATAATAGTAGAACTAAAATAAATAGCCAGTTGTTTCTCGTCAAAAATGGCAGGCTAGATATTAAGGCTATAATAAAAATCAAACTATAGATATATTTATATAGCTCTAAAGATGGTTCAGATATTAAAACTTGAGTTATCAACACCTTCGAACAAAAAGCCACATATGCTATATAAAGCAATAGCTTCCATGTTCTGACCGGATTCGTAATCATTCTTACCCTATCAAGCTTATCAGCTACTTTCTATGATTTTTAAAAAAATTGTCTACATTTCTTATCATTTTATCATTGTTCGATAGACAACAACCAAAATAGCCAGTTACTGCGGCAAGAATCTTACCAGCTAGTCTTACCATAATATTGTTGTGGACAAATCTAACAGTATTACTGATATTGAGAGCATTATTTGAATGTTCTATTTCATTAACTGTTGGTATCGCATCTGCATAGGCATACACAGAGGTACCCGATAATTCGATTAATTTGCTTATCCAAATATCATCAGTTTTTGGTGCAACATTCATATAATCATCTAAAACTAATAGACTTTCTGAGATATGTTTTTTTGATAATACACAGCCGCCAATGCCAGTAATAATAAAATCTTTTTCTAAAATAGTATTACTGTTTTGCAATGGATAAAGATTATAACTTTTATACTTTCCAAAAATATTTTTTTTCTTTAATCTTATCCGAGACGCAACAACTAAGTTGCCGCCATTAGCATGATAAGTTTTCAACAGACCGGCTAACCATGCTCTTCCGTATATAACATCATCATCAGCATATACAATGATATCTTCATCTTTCGCAGCGCGTAATACAGGTATCACTTTACGGTAGGGGCCTGTATTTGTGGTAAAGTTAATTTTTATAATATTTTTTATTGTATTAAGTTCAGCGACCCACTCTGGAATGACTGTTATACCCTCATCCGCAAGATATTTTTCTTTAGAGATCCAAAGATTAATAACATCAGGTAAGATCAATTGATTGTAAAAAGACCATACAGTGGCGGCACAAAGTTCCAATCGAGAATAGGTTGTTGTTAAATTAACACTAATCATTGATAATTCTCTTTCTAAAATTCAACCCAATTTTCTGGCGTACTTCCTTTGAACAGATAACTAACATCAACGAAAATGAAAGCATACCAATAACAACATTACTGATTAGATTCATATATGAGTTATCAATTGTAATTACGTTGTCAAAACCGACGATACATAGAATCATAAAGATATCAGCTATAAATATAACATGACATTTCTTAATTATATCGATTAAACGACCATTTATAATTTTCATAAGATAATGCATCGCAGGAATAAAATTAATAAAATTTGCGATGAAATACAATTTTGCAAAAATAATAATATTATATTGAACGCCAATTATAAATGCTGACACTTGAAGGATCATGCTTAGAATCCCTAATGTCATAAGCAAATCAGTTCTGCCTTTAGCCATAAAGACAGTGCCGGATGTACTGAGAACGGATTGGAGAATAGCTGTAGGTGCCAGCCAAAGTAAAATTTCGCCGGTTAAGACCCATTCTTTGCCAAACACTAATAGAACAAAAGGCTCACGTAATAAAGCTAAACCCGTCATTAGTGGCACGACCAGGCACAATATAACAAATACACAGTTTAGATATGTATTCCTGATTTTATCATTATCATCCTGATGTTTGCTTAAAATAGGAAAAAGAGAGCGCCCCGCTACAAACGTAAGGGTTTGTAGCGGAAATAACATCACCCGATAAGCCAAACTGTATGCGCCCAGTATGGAATCAGACATAAAACGACCGATAATAATATTATCGGCATTTCTCGTAAAATAATTCAGGAAATTAAAAATTGAGAGATTTGCACTAAATCCAAATATTTTCTTCAACTCTCCCATATCGAAGATTTTACTTAACGCTGGACGCCAACGAGAACTTCTCCAGAGCTGAATTGACGACATCGCGTTTAATATTATGGCTTGGAAAACAAGGCTATAAACTCCATAGCCCTTGTATGCCATGAATAATGCAATAACAACTGATACTAGTGATGATGAAATTTCTATAAATGCAATTTGTTTAAAACGAGAATCTCTTTCGAGTAGTGCCAAATGCGCCGAAGCACTGCTTGAAATAGGAAAAATTAACGCTAACAATAATAAAACTGGGGTTAATTTTGGTTGATGGAAGAACTCAGAAATAAAGGGAGAGCCACCTGCAATAATTAAAGCTATAGATAATCCCATAAACACATTTAGCCAGAATACAGCGTTTATTAGGTTATCATTTATTTCTTTTCTTTGAATAATTGCCGCTGCAGTACCTAAATCTCTAATGAGGTTACCAAAATTAACTACAACTAATGCCATGGCCATTATGCCATATTCACTTGGCGCAATAAGTCTCGCTAAATATACAATATTTACAAGCTGTACAAAGATTTTGAAAACCTGCGAAAATGCCACCCATTTCGCATTGTTAAATAATGTCATTTAGTTTTCTCAAATAATAAGCGTTTCATTCTAATAACATTTCTTTGACGCACGCTACCGCCCCTGGCTCAACAGCTACCAGTGCACTGTGAAAATCCTAACGACAGATAAGAATTCAATATAGCGGTGATGCTAAAAATCGTTCAATTGTCGTACCAATCAATTCACGATACATCTAAATCATGAGAGATACGTTCAGTGCTTTTCAACACTGCGTTCACTGCTCCCTGATTCTCTAAAAACAAAACGGCAGTTACATTCATCGGCATCACAATTTCAGCTCAGAATGTTCACCGCCGTTATTATCATTTATTGCTTACTGCCCATGAAGAGCTAATGCTTGTTACTGACTCAATAACGCCTCAATTCCTTTACGGAACTTAGCCCCATCCTTCAAATTCCGCAGCCCATACTGCACAAACGCCTGCATATACCCCATTTTCTTCCCGCAGTCGTAGCTTTGACCCGTCATCAGCATTGCATCAACAGACTGTTTTTTAGCCAGTTCAGCAATCGCATCGGTCAGCTGGATACGGCCCCATGCGCCAGGCACGGTTTTCGCCAGTTCTTCCCAGATATCAGCGGACAGCACATAGCGCCCTACTGCCATCAGATCGGAGTCCAGCTCCTGCGGCTGATCCGGTTTTTCGATAAAATCAACGATACGGCTGACTTTACCTTCAGCATCCAGAGGCTCTTTGGTTTTAATAACGGAGTATTCAGAGAGATCGCCCGGCATGCGTTTAGCCAGTACCTGACTACGGCCAGTCTCTCTGAAACGAGCGACCATCGCTGCAAGGTTGTAACGAAGCGGATCGGCAGACGCGTTATCCAGAACGATGTCTGGCAGGACAACCACGAACGGGTTATCGCCAACAATGGGTTTCGCGCAAAGAATTGAGTGTCCCAGACCCAGCGGTTGAGCCTGACGGACGTTCATGATGGTTACGCCAGGTGGACAGATTGCCTGAACTTCCGCCAGCAGCTGGCGTTTAACGCGCATTTCGAGCAGCGCTTCAAGTTCATACGAGGTGTCGAAGTGGTTTTCCACCGAGTTTTTTGATGCGTGGGTTACCAGAACGATTTCTTTGATACCAGCAGCAACCACTTCGTCAACGATGTACTGAATCATTGGCTTATCGACGATCGGCAGCATCTCTTTAGGGATTGCCTTTGTGGCGGGTAACATATTCATACCCAAGCCCGCTACCGGAATGACTGCTTTCAAATTAACCATTATCTTGTCCACCTATATTCGGTTGCTGAATTATAGCGATTAACCGTGTTTAATCCACTTTGTTTTGTCATATTACTGATTCGGGTAGGAGAGATCCCGGGGTGTTGTCTGAGAATGGCGAAAATTATCGTACTCTACGCGCCGGCAACGCAAAGTTGAGGCGTTCTGTGTTGACGACCTGTTGATCGATATGGTCAATATCTACCGACGACTGCCCTTTCTCGTTCACCGCCGTCACGTTCGCCAGCGACAGCAGCGTGTCATCGCGCGCCATAAACTTGCCGCGTACATCTTTGCGCATGTCAAAGTTAATTTGCAGGGCGGCTCCCCGCGTGGATTCTTGCATTACATTGATATTGCGCAAGAAAAAATGCTGTGGCTTGTTATGGATCTCCAGCGAAGCATGCTTCATGTTGAGGTTGGTGATGGAAACGAACGAAGGATTGTTGCCCGATGAAATCTGGATACCCCTGACCGTGTAGGCCAGTTGGCTATTATCCAGCTGTATATTATTCAGGCGGAAATTTTGCGGAATGGACAAATAATTGCCTTTGATAACGCCATAGCCAATAAGCATTCCCGCACTATTAACCATCTCGACACCATCTATCACAAAATTATCACAGCCATATATTGCTACCGTGGCGTTATCTATTCCCGCTTTCTTGCTGAAGTCCGGCGTAATATTGCTGGCCTTAACATTGCGGATGATAAAATGCTTGCCATTCTCGACATGCACCAGCTGACGGCAGTTGCTGCCGGTGATATTGGCGACAACGAAGTTTTTGACCGCCTGCTCTTCCGGGTAGCCATTATCGTACGTGCTGCCCGCAAGCCCAATACCGATGCCCCAGTTCACCTTACCGTTAGTGCAGTCGATATGGTCGATAACATGATCGGAGATAAGGATGTTGCGGTCATTAATGGCCACGTTCCACTCAATGGCGTCACCCTGAAGATAGCTGAAGTGGCAATGGGTAATGTTGACGTCAACCCACTGGTTGTGGAACCCCTGACGCAGAATGCCGTAATTGGCTTTGGTGATGGTCAAGCGAGTAAGCGTGAGATTACGCATCTGCTGTTTATCTTTGCCACCGATAAATATCTGTGCAACCGGCCCGTAACCGCTCATTGTCAGCCCTGCAATAGTGCAATCACCGCCACGTATATCGAGGGTGATGTTGTATAAACTTGCCGCGCCGCTGCCGATAATCTGACAGCCTTTTTGCAGAATAAATCGCCCCCGGCCATTGCCTTTGAGACTACCGGCCACCTGCAGCGTTTTCCCCGGCGGCAGGGTAATCGCCGTGTTGATGTTATCGCAGACAACATCGGCGGGAACGCTTACGCTGTCGGCCTGACGAAACGCCTCATTAAACGCGTGGATCCAGTCCCCGTTCTCCACAAAGTCACGAATATCGGCGGTGTTCTTTTTTTCTGCCGCACGCGCCGCGGCAACCGGCAGAACGGGTAGTGCGGCAGCAAGCGTTGCGCCTGCCGTCAGGAAGTAACGTCGAGTTAAGGTATGCATATGGCCTCCTTAGCAAATCGTCTGCAGCAGGCTGGCGAGCTGCCGGTTAATGAGCTGCTGATTAAAATCAGTTTCGACTTTTTTACGTGCACGCGTCACTACCGGCTGGAGACTCTGTTCGTCCATTCCCGCCAATACCCGCAGTTTATCGGCCAGTGCTTGGGCGTCATTCTCCGCCACCAGCCAGCCGGAATGACCGGAATCAATGAGCTCCGGGATACCGCTGTGGACGGTCGAGAGCACGGGGATCCCCACCGCCATAGCCTCCATCAGCGCCACGGGGATACCTTCCATATCACCATCCGCGCCGGTGATTGAAGGCAGCAGGAACACATCGGCATCATCTAACATCGCCTTCACCTCATGGCTGGGCTTAAAACCCGGCATCTCAACCTGATCGTCAAGTTGATATTGCTCAATCAAAGTCCGCAGGCGCCGCTCCCACGGCCCGATTCCCAGGATGCGATAACGGAAATTGACGCCCTGCGCTTTCAACTGACGACAGGCTTCAATCGCCACATGCAGCCCCTTCTTCTCGGTCAACCGCGCAACCGAGATAATTTGCAAGCACGCGTTCGGTGCTTTTAGTGGGCGCTGCGTGAAACGCTCCATATTGACGCCCATCCGCGAAACGCTGATTTTTTCTCCCGGACAGCCCATCGTTTTCAGCCGCTCTGCCCATAGCTGGCTTATCGGCAGCATCATGTCACCGCGGCGGAAAAGCTGCTGATATTCACCGCGATAGTGGTTCAGCACTTCACGGCTGGAGATATCAATCCCGTGGAAAACGGTGGCGATTTTGCCGCGAATTACCCCCAGTTCGCGGAGTTTTGCCGCCGTCACGCCGGCCGGGCCGAAGTGGGCGATAAACACATCCGCGGTCAATGGCGATGGTGTACGGCTACAAATCGATGAAAGGATCAGGTTACGCGCCTCCTGGCCATAGCGGCGGGGATTCAACGCCCGCCACACCGCCGGGCGATGAAGCCCGCGCAGCGTGCTGAATCCGCGATAGCGCAACTTGGCCAGCGCGCCCGACGGCTCATCCTGCAACCAGCGGACTTTATCCGCCAGCTGGTATTGGGTATAGGCCGCGTGGGTATGAGTCAGGTCGCCTTTTTGTAAGGCGACAATCTCCACGTCATAGCCCATTTCGATAAACGCCACGATCTGGTTTAAGACAAACGTTTCTGACGATAAGGGAAATTTCAGCAGGAAAAAGCTGACTTTCATCGCCCCTCCCGGATACGGTTTAGCACCGACTCAATCATGGTAAAGCCCTTCTGGCGTTCACCTTCTACCGCCGCCGCCACGCGTTCACCCAGCGCAGGAAGCTGATTTAAGATGTCTGCCACCACGCCCTGCATCGAACCGTCAAGCAGGTGACGGATATCGATAGCCATCTCCGGCATCCCCAACTGCTGCATGATGCCCGCAGATTTGTGCTCGTAGTTGATGGCGATAGCGGGGGTGCCAAAGTTCATGGAAATAATGGCAGAGTGCAGACGGGTGCCGATGGTCAGCGCACAGGAAGCGAGGATCTTGCCGATTTCCACGTCGTTAAGCTCATCCATGGCAATATGGAAATGCTCGCGATGATTGACGTACTGCGACATGCGCAGCGCGACCATGCGATCGTCCCGGTTATAGCGGTCAATACTGGTACAGGTAGAGAGCGCCAGTACCTGATAACCATCATCAATCATTCGGTTCACGACCTCGGCGAAGGCTTTTTCATACGCCTGCTGGGTGGTGCCCAGGCGCTTATCGAATGGCTCCAGCTCGCGCAGCGTAATCGCCACGGTTTTGCACTGTGCGGTCAGATTCAGCCAGTGCTGAACCGCATAGCTGGCTTCAAAGGTGTCATTACGATGTTCAACCAGCCACGCGGTATCCACGCCCTGCTCGACTTTGCTGGTATCAATCTGCGCCTTTGCCATCAGTTCGCGGCTGACGGTTTCACGCAGGATCAGCGCATTGGTTCGCCCAAAGGTGTAATTAGCTAACTGATTAAAATCTGGATTCTGGAATGGCCCAACGCTGTGACCAATCATGTAAATCGGCTTATTCGCCATAAAGGCACACAGCGGATATTCGAAGTGGGTTAAACCGTAGAGATCGACGTAGTTCGACCCACCGACCTGAATGATGGCGTCGTAATTACCCAGAAAACGCACAAAGTCATGAAACTCCGGCGCAATCTCAAAGTTGCGCAGTTTGCCTTCGCCGGTCACCTTCGCCAGCAAGATTTTGTGCTGGAAGCGACGACGTAATACTTTCTTCACGCGACCGCTCACGCCCGGTGCCGCTTGTTGCTTCTGGCTTAACTGATACAGCGGATCGGCCATTATTTCACGCCCCTGCAACCAGGAAGAACTGGTCGGGAAACGGCTCATCACATCCATTTCAACATCCGGTTGCTGGCGAACAATCGCATCCAGCAGTCCACGCATAATGGCGCTGTCGCCACGGTTGCCGCAGGTGTGGTTGCCTAAAATTAATAATTTCATCATGGCCTCATCAAAAGGGGTTCAAGCAAATCATTCAAAAATGCGTCATTGTCGAACGTAGGTCGGATAAGGCAACGCCGCCATCCGGCAATCTGCGCCGGGTTGCCTGAGGGCGCTACGCTTATCGGGCCTACATCAACGGTTATTCAGAAACACGTAATAACATCTTCAGTTTCTGGCTCCGACAGAGCGTTTTTTTAAGTTCAATCAACAGGCTATTGCGGGACAGCAACACTACCAGCGCAAAACTGACCACGCCCGTCAGCACCTGTAATGCCAATAGCAGTGACAGCGAGACGCTGCCTTCAAGCAGCCGCCCTACGGCATAGCTCACCACCAGCGTCGGCAGCGACAGTCGCAGTGGCAGCCAGAGGCTCAGCAGATAGTCGCGATAGCTTGGGCCCAGAATCGGTTTAATCATCACGAAGTAGCTGAGAATGGTGTTGATGATCTGCACCAGCAGGAAACCCAGCGTGACGCCAATCGCTCCACCAAGCTGGCCACCGATAATCACCGCCGGAATAAACAGGAAGGTTTTAAATACGTTGAATTTAAAGCTGATATCGACACGCGCCTTCGCCATCAGCAACGAGCCAATCGGATTACCGACCGAACGCAACAGCCCCACCACGCACAGCAGTTGCAGGATAGGCACGATGTGCAGCCATTTTTCACCAAACACCAACGGTACAAAGTTATTGCTGACCACCATCAGCCCCAGCAGCGCCGGGAAGTTAATAATTCCCACTACCGACAGCAGCTTATAAAAATTCACCCGGAGTTTGTCGGTATCGTCCTGAATCTTGGCAAACGCCGGGAACAGCACGCGGGTAATAATCGGGTTGAGTTTCATCGGCGGCACGACGGCCACGTTATAGGCGAGGTTATATCCCCCGGCGACGCTCGCCCCGAGAATGCGCGCCAGCGTGAGCGTTGAGAGATTGGTATTGATGTAGTTAACGATACTGTCAGCGGTCAGCCAGGCACCAAAACGCAGGTTAGGCACCACGGTAGCGAGCGAGAAATGCAGTCCTGGACGGTAAATTTTGCGGCCAAAATAGCCGAACAGCAGCGTACGCACCGCACTATTGACCAGATAACCCAGAATAGCCGTCATCGCCAGCGGCCAGTACCATGCGCTTATCACCGTAAAGGTGAAACCCGACAGCACGGCGGCGGTTTCAATCGAGCCGATTTTGTTGAACTCCAGCTCCTTTTGCATCAGCGCACGGAACTGCTGACCGTGGGGAATCAGCACAAATGCCAGCGATAACGTTTTGATAAGCGGCGCTAAATCCGGGTTGTGCAGGGCGTTGGCAATAGTGTCGCTCAGCAGATAAACGGCGACACATACCACCAGTCCCAGCCCCACATTGAGCCAGTAGAGCGTAGTCAGCTCAAGCTGGCTGATTTGCTTGCGCTGAATAATCGAGTTGGCAATGCCAAAGTCCGACAGCGTATCCGCCAGCGCAATAATCACCAGCGACACGGTCAACAGGCCGAACTGATGACCGTCGAACAGGCGTGCCAGCACGGTCATTTGCGCCAGCCCCAGTCCAATAATCACTATCGTCGCCATCGCCGACCACTTCGCACCGCTGATGGTTTTTTCTCTCAGGCCCATGTCAATTCCTCAATAGGCTGCTTTGTTGACAAAGCCTTTGAATACCGTCAGGAAAACGATTCGGATATCGAGCCACAGGCTCCATTCGCGGATGTACTCGAGATCGAACTCGATGCGTTTTTCCATTTTTTCCAGCGTGTCGGTTTCACCGCGCCAGCCGTTGATTTGCGCCCAGCCGGTAATGCCCGGTTTCACTTTGTGGCGCAGCATGTAGCCTTCAATCAGCTGACGATACTGCTCGTTGTGCGCCACCGCGTGGGGACGCGGGCCGACTATCGACATGCCGCCGGTAAGCACGTTAATGAACTGCGGTAGCTCATCGAGCGATGTGCGGCGTAAGAAGTTACCTACGCGGGTGACGCGCGGATCGTTCTGGGTGGCCTGCGTCACGACGCTGTCATTCTCCATCACCTTCATGGAACGAAACTTCCACACTTTGATGGGTTTACCGTCCATGCCGTAGCGGGTCTGACGGAAAATAATCGGCCCTGGCGAACTGATTTTGACCGCCAACGCAATGCAGCACAGCGCCGGTGAGATCAGCAGCAAAATGCACAGCGCCAGCACAATATCTTCCAGCCTTTTAATCAGGCGATTGATCCCAGAAAGCGGCGTGTCATACAGCGGAACGACCGGTATGCCGTTGACCACTTCCACCCGCGAATGCAGGATATTGAAGGTGAACACATCTGGAATTAGCAGTACTGAACAGGTGGTGTCGGCAAGCGAGCGCACCAGCGCTTTAATCTCGCTTTCTTCCTGCATTGCCATGGAGATATAGACGTTGTGGATTTTGCCCGCGCGAGCGTCATCGCGCAGTTGTTCGAAATTCCCCATCCAATCCGCATTCACACCGCCCGGTTTCGCATCGTAATAGCTGCCGACCACTTCGTACCCTAGCCACGGCTGATTGCGGAAGCTGTCCAGTAGCTCCTGCCCTTCCGGCATATCGCCGGCGACCGCAACGTAGCGAGTGTTATACCCACGGTGGCGCAGCACCCCCGCGCCATAACGGATAAAGATTCGGCTGGCGAGCATGCCGGCGGTGCTGAGCAGATACCACGCCAGCCAGATACCGAAGTTAGTACTAAAGTCATCGTTAAACGCCAGCAAACCGGCGGCAAAGACCAGGCTCAGCGTCCAGTTTTGCAACAGCAGCAACAGTTCGGTGGTTATCCGTACCCCGCGCCACGAACGGTAGAAGTCGGTAATGCCGCCTATCATCTGGAATACCGCCAGCGTGACCAGCGCCATCAGCAAATGCAGGTACAAAAACGGCAGCGCGATGGCCTGACACACCAGCCACAGACCACCCAGCATGATGGTGATGTCTGAAAAACGCTGCACCATTGAGATTAACGATGCATTCGTTTTGGCTCGCTCGCGCTTTTTTAGAGTCGTCATCGTTGGTCCTATTGTGTGGTTTTTTCCTGCCCCCTCACCCTAACCCTCTCCCCAACGGGGCGAGGGGACCGTCCGGCGCTAGCCCTCACTTCTGAGGTAAAACGCGGCTCGGTTTTCTCCCTCTCCCCTTTGGGGAGAGGGCCGGGGTGAGGGGGCGAGGCAATATTTACTGATTAAGCAACGCCAGAATGTCCTGCGTTCGCGCCTGCATCAGCGGCGAATTCCCGCGTGATTCCACGTTCAGGCGCACCACCGGTTCGGTGTTCGATGAGCGCAGGTTGAAGCGCCAGTCGGCAAACGCCAGGCTGATGCCATCGGTGCGGTCAATCTCCAGCGCGCTACCGGCAAAATGGGCTTCAACGCGGGCAATCGCCGCCGACGGCTCGGCCAGCGTGCTGTTGATTTCCCCGCTCGCCGGAAACGCCGCCATGCGGTCGCGCACCAGTTCACCCAGCGTTTTCCCCTTCAGGCACAGCAGTTCGCTCACCAGTAGCCACGGGATCATGCCGCTGTCGCAGTAGGCAAAATCGCGGAAGTAGTGATGGGCGCTCATCTCGCCGCCATAGACCGCGTCGTCCTGGCGCATACGTTCTTTAATAAACGCATGCCCGGTTTTTGACATAACGGGGGTGCCTCCCGCCGCGGTGACGACATCGACGGTGTTCCAGGACAGGCGCGGGTCATGAATAATGCGCGCGCCCGGATTCTTCTCAAGGAAGGCTTCTGCCAGCAGGCCCACAATGTAGTAGCCCTCAATAAACTGGCCTTTTTCGTCAAACAGGAAGCAGCGGTCAAAATCGCCGTCAAAGGCGATACCCATATCGGCACCGTGTTCGATGACCGCATTGCGGGTGTCATCGCGGCACTCCGGCAGCAGCGGATTAGGAATACCGTGCGGGAACGTGCCGTCCGGGGTGTTGTGGACTTTAATCAAGCTCACCGGCACGTTCAGAGCCTTGAAGCGCGCTTCCAGCGCATCAATCACCGGGCCGGCGGCGCCGTTACCGGAGTTCACCACCAGCTTCAGCGGCGTCAGGTTTTTGACGTCGATATAGCCCAGCAGGTGCTGGATGTAGGCATCCTGTAAGTTGATTTGCTGATAGCTGCCGCGCTGGTCTTCACTGACCGGCGGGAAGTCATTGGCCTCCGCCAGGCGTTGGATATCTCGCAGGCCGGTATCGCCGCTGATAGGACGTGCGCCTTCACGCACCAGCTTCATGCCATTGTAATCCATCGGATTATGGCTGGCGGTCACTTCAATGCCACCGTCTACGCCAAGGTGGAAGGTGGCAAAGTAGATCTCTTCGGTGCCGGAAAGCCCGATATCCAGCACGTCGACGCCCGCGTCGCGCAGGCCACGCGCCAGCGCCATTTTCAGCGCTTCACTGGTCAGGCGCACATCGCCCCCCAGCACAATGGTTTTCGGTTTCAGGTATTCGCCGTAAGCGCGGCCAATGCGCCACGCAATATCTTCATTGAGCTCATCGCCCAGCTTGCCGCGAATATCGTAGGCTTTAAAACAGGTTAACTTATTCATGTTTTTACCTTTCTTCAGGCAACAGTTGGCCCTGACCATGACGGCCAATTTTTAACGTTTTATGATTTGCCGGTGGGTGCTTTGCTTATTTCACCTACCGAGTCGACAATTTGCCGGATCGGCGCTACACGCGGCCATAACGGTCGGCGAATCGCACCACATCGTCCTCTTCCAGATAAGTGCCGGAACGCACCTCAATCAGGTCGAGCGGGATTTTCCCCGGGTTTTCCAGACAGTGGGTGACGCCGAGCGGAATATAGATAGATTCGTTTTCACCCAGCAGTTTGATTTCATCATTAAGGGTGACTTTGGCGGTACCGGCCACCACAATCCAGTGCTCGGCTCGGTGGTGATGCATTTGCAGTGACAGCCCTTCGCCCGGTTTCACGGTGATGCGCTTCACCTGATAACGATCGCCCGCATCGATGGAGTCATACTTACCCCACGGGCGATAAACTTCCCGGTGAATATGGTGTTCATGACGACCGTCGGCTTTAATCTTCTCGACCACCTTTTTGACGTCCTGCACCGCGTTGCGATCGGCGATAAGCACCGCGTCTTTGGTTTGCACCACCACCAGATCCTTTACCCCAACGGTGGTCACCAATCCCGTTTCGGCATACACGTAGCTGTTCTCGGTTTTATGGCTGATAACATCACCGTGGTGGACGTTACCTTCCGCCGTATGCTGGCTAATTTCCCAAAGTGATGACCACGAACCCACGTCGCTCCAGCCTGCGTCCATAGGAACCACGACGGCGTCATGGGTCTGCTCCATAACCGCGTAGTCGATAGACTCATCCGGGCAGCTCATAAACGCGGCTTCGTTAACGCGGATAAAATCGAGATCCGGGTCGGTGATGTCCATCGCCTTTTCACAGGCACTGAGAATATCCGGGCGATATTTGCCCAGTTCTTCCAGATAACGGCCCGCACGGAATAAGAACATACCGCTGTTCCAGTAATATTCTCCGCAGGCCACGTAGGCCTGAGCGGTATCGAGATTCGGTTTTTCAACAAACTGCGCCACTTCAAACGCCAGCGTATCGTCAACGCCGGGACTGACTGCACCGCGACGAATGTAGCCGTAGCCGGTTTCAGGCACCGATGGCACGATACCGAAGGTCACCAGCTTGCCGCTTTCGGCATAGGGCGTGGCCTCACGTACCGCCGCGCGGAAGGCCTCTTCATTCTGAATGACGTGATCTGCCGCCAGCACCAGCATTAACGGGTCGTTATCCGGTTCACGTCGTTTCGCGGCAAGGGCCGCCAGCGCAATCGCCGGTGCGGTATTACGCCCCGCGGGTTCAAGAATGATGTTTTCCGTCAGCTTGTTGAGCTGACGCAGCTGCTCGGCGACGATAAAACGGTGTTCTTCGTTACAGATAACCACCGGGCTTGCGCACTTCACGCCCTCCAGACGATTCACCGTCGCCTGCAGCATGGTTAAATCCCCTTTCAGGCAGAGGAACTGTTTTGGGTAAAGCACTCGGGACAACGGCCACAGGCGGCTGCCCGACCCTCCGGCCATCACGACCGGGAAAAGCGTAGATTGACTCATCGTTTAACCCCGAATATCTGTCATAAACTGCTTGAGAACATGCTCTTTATCGAGCGTGCGTTCGGCCCATGCGCGGGCGATAACATTCTGTTTTGGCATCATCAACGCGCGTTCTATCCCTTCCACCAGCGACGGAACCGATTCAGGCGTTACGCAAACCGCAATACCCGGATTGTCCTGACATAGCTGACCCAGCTCGGTTTCGGCTTCTGCGGTAATCACCGCGTTGCCGCCGACCGCCAGAATATTGGTCAGTTTGGAAGGTAAGACGGCATCCGCCGCGCCGCGCTTTTGAATCACCAGGTGGCAATCGCCCAGCGCGAGCAGCGCGGGCAAATCTTCATACGATTGCAGCGGCAGGAATTTCACGTTATCCAGACCGCGTTCGGCGGCCATTTTTTCCAGCCGCGCTTTACCGCCGCCCTGGCCGACAATCATAAATAGCCACGGCTCCTGGCGGAGCTGGTCGGCGGCATCAATCACGCTCTCCAGCCCCTGTTTTTCCCCGATATTGCCGGAGTAAAGAATCAGTTTGCGGTCGTCTGGCAATCCCAGGCGCTGGCGTAGCGCGATGACCAGAGTTTCCGGCACCTCACGGAAACGGGAAACTTCCGACCAGTTCGGGAAGAAGATGACCTTCTCCTTTGGCACCCCTTTTTCACACGCTTTTTTCATCATGGATCGGGAAATGGTCGAAACGTTATCCACGTTGTGCAAAGCGCTGCGCTCAAAGGCGCTCGCCAGCTTCGCCACGCTGCCAGACTTGCCTTTCCCGGCCATTCCCAGACCGAGCATGGCATCCACTTCATAATCCTGAATATGCAGCAGCGTTCGCGAACCGGAGAGTTTCGCCAGCAGGCGCATTCCTGGGGTGCAAAACAGCGTCGGCACCACGCCGATAATGCGATCGGGTTTCCAACTGCGCTGCGCCATCAGTGGGAAGAAGCTGCTTAGCGCAAAGCTGCCAAGGTGAAGCAGACGTTTGATGGTCGACGGTTGTTTCGGTACGTACAGCGGGCAGCGCCACACCGTGGCGGCCCCCTCTTCCCGACGATAGCGCCAGGCCGAGTAGTTCACGCCAACCTGCCACTCCGGGTAGTACGGCGGTGCGGTAATTACCCGCACCTCGTGCCCCTGCTGCGTCATCCACTCCACCATTTCACCGGTATATTTTCCGATACCGGTCAGTTCAGGTGAGTAGTTAATGCCGTACACCAGGATTTTCATAAGCCCGGCACCTCGGCCATTTTTTCCACCCGGAAATAGTTACGGCTGTTGTCGTGAACGGCATCGTCATCAAGCAGTATTTTCGGACTCAGCCAACGATAATCATTGTGCTGCTCCGTCGGCAGCGCGAGGGCTTCAGCCTTCACCTGCACGCGGAACGCCAGCACAATGTAGTGAGTCGAAAAGTTCTCACCGGAGAAGTTATCGTCATAAAAATGCTGCCAGACGCCGTGGAATTGGCCTGCCGTGATCGGCAGGCTCAGCCCCATTTCAGCTTCGGTCAAGCGGGCAAACGCGTCGGCCAGCGATTCATCTTTTTGTACTCGCCCACCTGGGACAAACCAGAATCCCTGGGCGGGGCGGTTAGTGCGTTTGCCAAACAGGATCTCGCCCTCCTCGTTCTCCACGATCAAATCGATGGAGATAAGCGGAGTCGATTCCACCACGGTGGCAAAGGCTTGCTGGCTCAGAAACATCGGTTACCCCCGAAAGCGTTGCTGGTTTTCTAAAAACCACTGGTAGGTGCTGGCAAGGCCGGCTTCCAGCGAAATTTCGTGATACCAGCCCAACTGATGCAGGCGCGAGACATCGAGCAGTTTGCGCGGCGTGCCGTCCGGTTTAGTGGCATCAAAGACTACCCGACCGCTAAATCCGACAACCTTCGCCAGCGTCTGCGCCAACTCCCGAATGGTGCAGTCAACGCCGGTACCGACGTTGATGTGCGACAGCATCGGCTGCGTATTCTCAAGCCAGACGCTACGATCCAGTTCCATCACATGAATGCTGGCCGCCGCCATATCATCCACGTGCAGAAATTCGCGCATCGGCGTACCGCTGCCCCACACCACCACGTCGGCCGCATTTTGCTGTGCCGCCTCGTGGAAGCGGCGTAAGAGCGCCGGTATCACGTGTGAATTGCTCGGGTGGAAGTTGTCGTTTGGCCCGTACAGGTTGGTCGGCATGACCGAACGGTAGTCACGGTTATGCTGACGGTTGTAGGACTCGCACAGTTTGATCCCAGCGATTTTGGCGATCGCGTATGGCTCATTGGTCGGTTCCAGCGTGCCCTGCAGCAGTTCGCTTTCATGCATCGGCTGGTTGGCCATCTTCGGATAAATACACGATGAACCGAGGAACAACAGCTTGTTCACGTTGTGGCTATGTGCCGCGTGAATGATGTTGCTCTCAATCATCATGTTTTCGTAGATGAAATCCGCCGGGAAGGTGTTATTGGCAACAATGCCGCCCACCTTCGCCGCCGCCAGATACACCTGGTCGATATTTTCGCGCGCGAAAAACTCATTCACCTCGCGGCTATCCAGCAGGTTAAGCTCGCTGCGGTTACGCACGACTAAGTCGACATCCCCGCGCTGCTCAAGCTGCCTTACGATGGCGGAGCCCACCATTCCCCGGTGGCCCGCCACAAAAATACGTTGTCGGGTCATAACTTAAGACTCCAGTGCGATCGCCACTTCGTAACCGTGGGATTTCAGCAATGAATGTTTCTTCGCCGCTTCCAGATCGTTGGCAACCATTTCGGACACCATCTCCTGCAGCGTAATTTCCGGCTTCCAGCCCAGTTTTTCGTGCGCTTTGCTCGGGTCGCCCAGTAAGGTTTCCACTTCAGCAGGACGGAAGTAACGCGGATCGACGGCAACCATCACATCACCCGGCTTCACGCCCGGCGCATCATGACCAGTCACGGAAACCACGATACCCTTCTCTTCCACGCCGGTGCCTTCAAAGCGCAGTTTGATACCGAGCTGAGCCGCTGCCATTTCAACGAACTGACGCACGGAGTACTGCACGCCGGTGGCGATAACGAAATCTTCCGGCTTCTCCTGTTGCAGCATCATCCACTGCATTTTCACGTAATCTTTGGCATGGCCCCAGTCACGCAGGGAGTCCATGTTGCCCAGATACAGGCACTTCTCCAGACCCTGAGCGATATTGGCAATCGCACGGGTGATTTTACGGGTGACGAAGGTTTCGCCACGGCGCGGGGATTCGTGGTTGAACAGAATGCCGTTACAGGCATACATGCCGTAGGACTCACGGTAGTTGACGGTTATCCAGTAGGCATACAGTTTGGCGACGGCATACGGCGAGCGTGGATAGAACGGCGTGGTCTCTTTTTGCGGAATTTCCTGTACCAGACCGTACAGCTCTGAGGTAGATGCCTGATAGAAGCGGGTTTTCTTCTCCAGACCTAAGAAGCGGATAGCTTCCAGCAGGCGCAGCGTGCCCATCGCATCCACATCGGCGGTATATTCCGGGGATTCAAACGATACGGCCACGTGGCTCATGGCACCGAGGTTGTAGACTTCATCCGGCTGCACTTCTTGCAGGATACGCGTCAGGTTGGAGCTGTCGGTCAAATCGCCATAGTGCAGGTGAAATTTCGGGTTGCTGCTGTGCGGATCCTGATAGATGTGATCGACACGTTCGGTATTAAAAGAAGAAGCACGACGCTTGATCCCGTGAACTTCATAGCCTTTTTCCAGCAAGAGCTCTGCCAGGTATGAACCATCCTGCCCCGTTACGCCGGTAATAAGTGCGACTTTCGACATTATATTTTCCTCAAATAGTCCCGTTTAGGGAGTCACTTTCTCTACGCGTTCACGCGTAACCACTGCGGGATTGCCACGGCAAACGCTGTTTGCCGGTAGCGATTTAAAAACGCTGCTGCGGGCACCTACAATCGTGCCGTCGCCAATCGTGATGCCGGGTGCAACAAAAACATCGGTGGCTAACCAGCATTTTTCACCGACCACAATCGGTGCGGCATTAATATCAAAATGGGCGCTCTGATAATCGTGGCTGCCGGTGCACAAATAACACTTTTGCGACACCACGGAATTTGCGCCGAGGGTAATCTCCCCCAGGTTATATAAGACTGCGTCATCGCCTACCCAGGCATAATCACCCATCGTCAATTTCCATGGATAAGTGATTTTTACCGACGGGCGAATAACTACGTTTTTTCCTATTTTTGCGCCAAACAGGCGTAATAAAAATGCACGCCAGCGGTAAAGTATTTGTGGTGACCAGGCAAATAACGTGGCCTGTACCGCCCACCATAACTGGACTTTAATCCCCCCGGCGCCACGAAATCCTTTAGGTACTGTAAAACCTGATAATTCCTGCATCGTATTTCCTTACGCTTTGTTATATAGCGCCTTGGTTTTACCGGTAGTGCGCAGGCGTAATAAATAAGATAATTCCGTCAGCAGCGCTGGCATGCGTAATATTTCCTGCTGCACTTTTTTGGCATCCTGACACAATTGCAGATTATTGGTGGTTGACACGCCACCCATCGAAAATTCGGAGACCAGACCTTTAATGCGTTTAAAGCGATAACCCGACTTATACATTCGAGCCGTTAAGGCATAATCCGATGAAACCCGATATTGCACATCATAGGGATAATCTTTTAGCCCACGCAGCGGGAAGAAAATAGCCTGATGGCTGGCTGGCAGACTGTGGTAAATATACCAGCCCTGCTTGGCGCTACGGCGAATCTGGTTGCCATCGCCAAAGTCCAGCATCGCGTCACCGAGGAACATGGCATCATCTTTCTGACCACGTAACTTACGGACAAACTGCGCGACGTCCGGGTGGAAGCTGTCACCGGAATTGAGGAACAGAACAAACTTCCCCTGCGCCATGCGAATGCCTTTATTCATCGCGTCGTACAGCCCCTTGTCGGGTTCGCTGACGTAACGTAACTGGTACTGTCCATTACGTTTTTCGAGAAACTCCGCCGTACCGTCTTCTGAACCGCCGTCAACCACGATCCACTCAAAACTCAGGCTGGGATCGGCCGCCAGATGCGCCAGTGAACGCCAGGTTTTCACCACTCCTTCATAGTTACGAAAGGCTACGGTAATCACGCTTAACAACATGTTTCACCTCATCTGCTGTCGGCAATATTCAGTGCTTTACGCAGAATAAATGGACAAACAATTAAAAATGCATATTCCGGGCTAAATATCGAGCCGGTAAAAAATAATGATATTGGCGTAAAAAGATACAACTGCACGGCGAAATTACGATTATTCCCAAAAGCGTTAATAAACAGCTTAAAGACATAATACAAATAGCCGGCTGTCAATATTACGGCAAACCATGAAAAATAAATCATTAACAGATACAGACCATTGTCTATGGTTTTTCCGACATCCGCACCGTTAAATATTCCGAATGATGCAACATATTCGTAAAGAGAACCAAAGCGAATCACCCCATCAACGCTGGTTAATGAATAACCGACCATCACCAGCGGCCCAATAATTCGGTAATATGAGGATGAGCCTTCAGTTCCCAAATCGCCAAGACGCGTTGCGATATACGGGAAGGCGAATACCAGGCCGACCATAAAAACGGCCAGAGAAATAATAGCCAGCGGTAATTTCTTCTTAATCGCCTCTTTATTCAAATACTGAAACGCCCATTCCAGGAGATAAAACAGAATAAATGTCATCACCCCAGAGAACGAACCAGAAAGAATTATCCCTGCCAGAATCATAGCATCAGACTTTGGGGTTTTGATACCAAACTGTTTGATGCAAAGCCAAATTGAGATTAATGCCAGAGCGAAGAATGCCGGTTCAAAATAGAGTGCGGTAGTACGCTTGCCGCCGAACTTGATAAAGTTCAGAACATAGCTATTACTGTATATAAGATATTTCGAAATTATCTCAATCAGACTACTGCCGCCGAACAGAATAATCTGGGCCATTTCAAGAGCGGCCAGCAGCACGATAATGGTGATCACCACGTAGAAGAAGCGAAGGATCTTACGGTGATTATGCGGTGAAATTGTTTTGAAGCGAATGCTCCAGACCATACCAATGATAATCACGATGTAGACAAACAGCATCGTCGAGGTGACGTATTTAGCGGGGTCAAGCGACTGACCGAACACGTAGTTAAACAGCGTCAGCCCGACACCCAGACCGAGCGCAATCATTAGCTTTTTCAGGTTGATGCGTTCAACAAACAGCAACAGCAGCAGCGGCAGGAACGTCACGATAGTGATCGGGAAACTCTCGCCAAGCTGGGCCAGTTTCACGTTAACCAGCAGATAGATTAACGGCAGCAGCAAATAGCTACAGATTCTGATAGAACGAGACATATTCCTCCAGCATCTGTTGCCCACTGTATGCTTTGCGGCTACGCGCGCTGAATTTTTCAAGCGTGGTGCCAAATATCGCCTGCGCGATGTCCTCTTTTGAGCGCTGTACCAGGGTCAGCACATCGGCGTTATCAACCGTACATCCGCCCGATTTTTCCAGCACTTCCTTCGCCGCCTCGCTATGGGTCGCAATCACCGGTACGCCAATCGACAGCGCCTCGCAGAGGATCAGCGGGTAGTTATCGACGCGGGAAGAAAACAGCAACGCATCAAGCGAGTTAAGTTCACTCATAAGTTGGTGCTTATCGGTCAGGAAACCGTGGTTGACCACGTTGTCTGCCTCAAACGGCGAGAACTTGCCGAAGGTATGGACTTCGACTTTGTCGCCCAGGGCGATGATATCGCGCACCAGTTGCTGATTAGTTTTGCCGTCATAGCGCAGGTCGTGCGCCACCACGGCAATTTTAGGCCGGGCTGCCGTCACCTTGACAGGCGGCAGTTCCGCCAGAATGGCCTCGGTCGCCACATCGATCCCGTTGTTGATAATCTGGCACCGGCCGGTGCCGTAAAGGCTGTTGAAAGCATCCGCGACGTGCTGGCTCGGCGAGATAAACTGGCAGCCTAGCGCTAGCATCTGACGGAAAAGAAAACGTTTTTCATCGACTAAACTGTGCGCCCTGTCCACCTTCACCGGCGGGTAATTGCTCAAGGTTGGGCATTTCTGGCAGTGATTTTTCCAGCCTTCACAGCCGTCTAAAAAGGCGCAGCGCCCGGTGACGCTCCAGTGATCGTGCAGCGTCCAGACAAAGGTGACATCGCTTTTATGTGCTTTGACGCGCTCGCAGAAATTGACCACATCGGCAAAATTGAGCCAGTAGCTGTGCATCACATGAAAGTGCAGCACCGCTGGCCCCTCAAGACGGGTGACCTGGCGGTAGAGATTATTCAGGTTGCCAAACAGATCGCGGTTGAACAGGCGAAACAGCGCCAGATTTGCCATCGACGTCAACCGTGCGGTCTGCTTCACCACCTGCGGATAACGGTCGTGGCTGACGCTTTTCTTACCGCCCTTACCGTAACCGTAGATAAAGGTCGAGTTCATCCCCTGACGCAGCGCGCGCTGGTGCAAATCCAGCGCCACGCCCGCAGCACCACCTTCGGCAAGACGGACGTTAAATTGTAGAATATTCATTTAATTACCTTCACTCGCGCTTTCTCTCCTACCACCAGCGCGTTATCAGGAACATCATCCAGCACGACGCTACCCGCACCGACCGTGACGTGATTTCCCACCTTCACGCCGCCGATAATCACCACGTTCGCCCCCAGTTCAACGTTGTTGCCAAGCGTCGGGCATTCGAGGCTATTCGGGCCACGGTTTCCCAAGGTGATGCCGTGGCGAATGGTCAGGTCATCGCCCGCCACGACGTTCTTATTGATAACGACCGCGTAGCCGTGATGGATGGTGAAGCGTCGGCCAATGGTCGCCGCCGCCTGAATTTCATAGCCGAAAAAGCATTCGGTGATAATGCGGTACAGCACCAGCACCGGCGCTGCCCAAAGATTGTTCAACACATTTTTTTTGCGCCACACCGAGCAGAAATGGGCAATACGATAGGCCGTGACCATGCAGCAGGGACGCAGGCTCCAGCTATTGGCGCGTAAATCTTCCAGCAGCATCATTTACTCCGTAATCCGTCCACCCAGCGTTTACCGTTTCGTACCGACATCAACGTCAGGAACGTTTTCCAGGTCATGTGCTTATTGCGGATCTGATAGAGCGTGTACAGCTGGTACTTCTTGCTGGCACGGTCAAATTTGGCTTTGTGTTTGCGATAAAAGCTGAAATAGCCGGAGAATTTCTTCGGTGATGAGGTGATCTGCATTTCGCCGTGGTTGATATGCAAAATTTGCGTTGCCGCGTCAATTTTCCACGGCTCCCCGTAGGCCACCACCATGCGCAGAAAAATGTCATAGTCCTGCGCCGCTTTCAGTTCGGTATCAAACAGGCTCTCTTTAAAGCGCCACGCCCAGCTGAAGACCTGATTACCCACGATATTGCGTTTGTAGAACAGCGCGCGCGAAAACGGCGACTTCGGGTAAAGCGGCAGGCTTGCAGGCTGTGAGTAGACCTCGCCTTCGCAGACATAATCATTGGCGTATAAAAACGCGTGATTGTTCAGATGGTGTTGATGTTCAAGAAACACAGACAGGCGATTGGGTGTCCATTCGTCGTCGTCGTCAATGCCGGTGATAAACTGCCCACGGGCGCGCAAAATGGCCTGATTGCGTACCGCGCAAGCCCCGGAATTGAAATCATTACGGGTGTAATGCACGCGGTCATCGTCGAGGTCGTCAATGTATTGCTGGAGCTGTTCGAAGCTGCTGGAGCAGTCGTCAACGATGATCATTTCCCAATGAGGATAATCCTGCCGCAGGACCGATTTAATGGCGCGAATGGCCAACTGCTGTCGATTCCAGGTCGGCATATAGATGGAGATCAACGGATTGTTTGTTGTCATTAGGTGTCTCCGAATAAGCAATTGAGCGTGAGGTCTCCCCTCACCCTAACCCTCTCCCCAAAGGGGCGAGGGGACCGTTTAGTGCTCGAAAGCTGAAAGGTAATCGGTTTTTCTCCCTCGCCCCTTTGGGGAGAGGGCCGGGGTGAGGGGCGGTTTGGCCTTATTTCGAATCCGACTGGTATTCGTATTCGTAATAGCCGTAATCCTGATAACCGGTCGCGCGACGGAAGATAGAGTTCAGGATCACCCCTTTCACTGCGATACCGTTCTGCTCAAAGCGGCTGAGGCTGGTCTCTACCTCTTTAAGCGTGTTCACCGCATAACGCGTCACCATCAGCGCGGTTCCCGCATGGCGGCCAACGATGGCGGCATCGGTCACGGCCAGAATTGGTGGGGTATCAAGAAGCACCAGGTCATAGTTCGCTGAAGCCCACTTAAGCAGTTCGCTAAAGCGTTCGCTCATCAACAGTTCCGATGGATTCGGCGGGATCTGCCCGCGGGGGATAAGGTCAAAATTGGCAATCGACGTGCGTTTTGCGCTGCTCTCAATAGTCGCTTTCCCCACCAGCACCTCAGACAGGCCGCTTTCATTGCTCGCCCCGAGCAGTTCATGGGAATAGCCTTTACGCATATCGCAGTCGATCATCAGCACCCGCTTATGGGTCTGGCTGATAACCGCCGCCAGGTTGGCACAGACAAACGTTTTACCAATTGACGGGCTGACGCCAGTCATCATCAGCACGTTGTTTTCGGCCTGCATCATGGCGAAATGCAGACTGGTGCGCAGGCTGCGAATAGCCTCTATCGCCAAATCGGTCGGGTTACCCACCGCCAACAGCTGGCTCTGCTTATAACGTTTGACGCCGTTGACGTTTTTGACGCTATCGTGGGATTTCTGCCACTCAGACAGCGGAATGCTGGCGTAAACATTAATGCCGTGTTCTTCCAGCACCTGCGGGCTTTCGATACCGCGATTAAACAGCGAGCGCAGCAACACGCCAACAATGGAGAGCATCAGACCGAGAATAATACTGCCGAGAATAATCAGCGCTTTCTTCGGCTTCACCACGCCCGGTTGAGTAATCGCCGGGTCAACGATACGCACATCGCCCACGGTGCTGGCTTTGTTGATCTTTAACTCCTGCTGTTTATTCAGCAGTTGCATATAGACCTGTTGACCAGATTCAACATCACGCGTCAGACGCACAATTTCCTGCTGGGTTTTCGGCATTGCCGTCACGCGCTGGCTCAGCTTCGCTTTCTCTTCTTCCAGCGCCCGACGTTTTTCCAGCAGCGTGCGGTACGCCGGGTGGATGCGGGTATAAAGTTTAGAAATTTCCGCCTCGCGGAAGGTCAGCTCGTTTAACTGCGCATCGATATTGACCATCGAGTCGAGCACCGACTTAGCTTCGAGCGGCAGGTCGACCGAGTCCTTCTGCTGACGATAGGCGTTCAGCTTATTTTCAGCGACATCAAGCTGGCTTCGCACCTGCGGCAACTGTACTTCGAGGAACTCCAGACTCTTCGCCGCCTCCTCCGATTTACGCGCCACGTTTTGGGCAACGTAGTTACGGGCAATACTGTTGAGAATGTCGCGAATTTTATTTTTATCTTCGCCGACCATATTCAGCGTCAGCACGCCGGAATCTTTACCGTCTTCGGTTACGCTCAGGCTATTTTGCAGCGTATTGATCATGCCAAGGATCGAGTATTTGGTGACCGTGAAGCTCGCTCCATCGTGTGCGGCAATACCCGCAACCAATAAAGAAACGCCGCTTTTATTGAGCCCCTCACCCACTTTCCCTTCAGCACTAAAGCCGCCATCATTACTTAAGCGATAGGTCGTTGGGCTCAGCACATCCAGGGTAAAGGTACTGTCCGCCATTGAGGCTGGACGGTTAAAGGTTGTGACCTTCACCGTTTCGTTTTGCCGCCCCATCAGCCTTTCCCAGCCAGCGCCAATAATCGGGAGCGTATTTTTACTGACCGCAATATCGAGGTCCAAATCATCCACGGTTTTACCCAGCACCAGACGCGAGGTAATCATCTGGATTTCCGCTTCCGACGCCGGTGGCTTGCTGGCCAGCGCATTGCTGATGTCCTGCACCAGCGCGCTGCCCTGATTTTGCTCGATACGCACCAGCGCATCGGCGCTGTAAATTGGCGTCGCAAACAGCGTGTAGATAATGGCGCCAAGGGCAAACAGCGCGGTAATACCCAGCACCCACCACTTCGCTTCCACCACGGTGCCGACCAGGCGGCCAATATCAATTTCATCACCGCCTGACGCGGGTGAACTTACCTGTTTTATTTTATCTGTCATGGTTATCCCTGCTGAGCTTTCAACGCCTGCGCCCACTGGCTGGCAGACTTGTCGAGTAACTGGAACACCGCTTCAAACGCTTCACGGCTTTTGCGATACGGATCGGGAATTTCTCGTTCGTTATCCCAGTGCCCAAAAAGCATGACTTTGCCGCGCATCTCCGGCGCCATTTCATGCAGGGTGGCAACATGCCGTTTTTCCATTACCAGAATCAGGTCATACTCCCGGCACATGCTGCCGGTGAGCTGTCGTGCACAATGACCTGTCAGCGAAATATCATGCGCCGCGGCGACGCTGGCAGCGCGTTCGTCCGCAGATTTTCCTACCAACGCCCCTAAACCTGCTGACTCAACGGTCACTGACGGCAGGTGATTTCTGAGCAGGCGTTCAGCCGTCGGGGAACGGCAAATGTTCCCCACGCAAACCACAAGAATTTTGTTAAACATGACGGTTACCAGGTATGAATGTCTTTCGCCGAATCGGTCATGTAGCGAACGCCACTGATGGTCGGCAACAGTTGGTTGATCAGACGGTTCCAGCGAGCAACCGGTGCGGTCGTGACGTACACCACGTCATATGGCTGGAGGACAAAGTTGGTCGCCATCACCAAAGAGGTGGCATCAGACATATCCAGCTGGTAGATGTTCGCCATCTTGCCGCCGTTGCCCTGTTTGGTTGGACGGATCACAAAGATACCGCTGGCATTCGAGGTCGTCAGGTCGATACCTTCCGCCTGACCAAGCGCTTCGGTCAGCGTCATGCCGCTGAAGTCCATTTTGAGCGTGCTCTGTTTTTTCACCTCGCCCATCACGAACACTTTCAGGTCGTCGTTGCGCGGTACAAACAGAATATCGCCAGGATAGAGCAGACGGTTCTGGCTAAGATCGCCATTTTGCATCAGCGCCTGCACCGAGATACGTTGCTCGCGCCCATCGTGCGTCAGCACCACGTTGCGCCAGTCGGCAAGCTCGCCTAAGCCACCTGCGGCATTCAGCGCATCCAGTACGGTGAGCGGAACGTTGGTGATCGCCTGTTGACCAGATTTATTGACCTGCCCGGAGACATACACTTTTTGCGAGCGGAAAGCCGCGACGTTAACATCCACCTGCGGATCGGTAATGTAGGCCGCAAGGCGCTGGGTGATAGTCTGGCGGATTTCGGACAACGTGCGCCCTTTGACCTGCACCTTACCGATGTAAGGATAGAAAATAGTCCCGTCAGGCTGAACCCAGTTGCCGGTATCGCTGGAGCTACGATACTGCCCGGCAGGGGTGGTCAGTTCCGGGTGATCCCAGACGGTCACGTTCAGTACGTCGCCTGGGCCCACGCGATACTGGTAATTGCTTAACTCCTGATCCAGCGACATGTTGGGTTGCGCGACGTCAGGACGTGGGCGTAATTGTTCAATCAGTCGCGGGGTCAGCGGATAAACATTCACCATTCGGCCAATGTCATAATCAGCATCCTGCTGCTTAATCACATCTTTTCCGTAGGTAGACATATTGCTGCCTGGAAGTATAGTGCAACCACTCATCAAGCTTACCGACACCAATAATGGCATCAATTTTATTTTGGATTTCATCATTGATTATTTATCACTTTGGCAGAAAAATTATCCTGTGCGAATTAAATTAATCCGTACCATTTGATTACCCGAGCATTCACCATGCATTTATTTCACAGCGAACATAACTGGCATATATCCTAAAAAAGATTGGATTCATCCGCAGGCTATTGACAGAATAATCGAGACTTTGCTTCACGCCTTCGGACACGCTACCGCCCTTGGCTTTCAGCTACCAATACACCTTAAAATCATATTGTTATGTAAAAACAGAAACGTGCCATAAATGAATATGGATTATTCCTGGATATATTTAAAAGAAGGCTCGTGCCATATGATTATTTTATGACAAGCGCAATTATGCCTTCCATTCAGTACCGGAAGAATTGTTGCAGCTAAGTGAATAGCAGGCAAGGTAAGGCAAGCTTAAAAAATAATTTTAAGATTAATATTAATATTAAGATTAATGATCCGATGGTTTTTAGGATTTTCTTTATATTGACAGATAATAACAAACACCCATCCCTATTTTTATATTGATAATATATTTTCATTTTTTCTGTACTGTATTTGCACAATACCCTTAATTTAACCCGGAGAAATCACCGCCAGACGTTGCAATTTGCCGCCGCTTTATCCATGATCAAATAGTCTTGTAACATAAGGTTTTAACCAACGTATGGAATGGATTGCCGATCCGTCTATTTGGGCGGGACTCGTGACGCTGGTCGTCATCGAGCTGGTTCTCGGAATTGATAATTTGGTGTTTATCGCCATCCTGGCTGAAAAGCTCCCACCTGCCCAGCGCGACCGCGCGCGCGTCACCGGACTTATTCTGGCGATGCTCATGCGTCTGCTGCTGTTAGCCTCTATCTCCTGGCTCGTGACGCTGACCAAGCCTCTATTTAGCGTCGGCGACTTTACCTTCAGCGCCCGCGACCTGATTATGCTGGTCGGCGGCTTCTTCTTGCTGTTTAAAGCCACCGTTGAACTCAATGAGCGCTTAGAAGGGAAAGACCACGACGGGCCTACCCAACGGCGCGGCGCGCGATTCTGGCCGGTGGTGACCCAGATTGTGGTGCTGGATGCCGTGTTTTCGCTGGATTCGGTGATCACCGCCGTCGGTATGGTTGACCATCTGGCGGTCATGATGGCAGCGGTCATTATTGCTATCAGCCTGATGCTGCTCGCCAGCAAAGCGTTAACCCGCTTCGTCAATAGCCATCCCACAATCGTCATTTTGTGCCTGAGCTTCCTGCTGATGATTGGCTTTAGCCTTGTTGCAGAAGGTTTTGGCGTCATCATTCCGAAAGGCTATCTGTACGCCGCTATCGGTTTCTCGGTGATGATTGAGTTCTTAAATCAGCTGGCTATCTTTAACCGTCGTCGCTTTCTTAGCGCCAACCAGTCGCTGCGCAGCCGCACCACTGATGCGGTCATGCGCTTGTTGAGCGGCAATAAAGAAGACGCTGAGCTCGATGCAAGCACCGCTTCTTTGTTGGTCGATCAGGATAATCAGCAGATTTTTGACCCGCAGGAGCGCCGCATGATTGAGCGCGTGCTGAATCTTAATCAGCGTACGGTCAGCAGCATCATGACCTCGCGCCACGATATTGAGCATATTGACCTCAGCGCCCCGGAAAGCGAAGTTCGCGCCTTGCTGGAAAAAAACCAGCATACCCGTCTGGTGGTCACCGGCGGCGATGATGATGAAGATCTGCTGGGCGTGGTGCATATTAACGATTTATTGCAGCAGTCGTTACGCAATGAGCCGTTGAATCTGCGCGTATTACTCCGCCAGCCGCTGGTCTTTCCTGAAGCGCTGCCGTTATTATCGGCGCTTGAGCAATTCCGCAATGCCCGAACCCACTTCGCCTTCGTGGTCGATGAGTTTGGTTCGGTAGAAGGTGTCGTAACCTTAAGTGACGTCACGGAAACCATTGCCGGTAATCTGCCCAATGAGGTGGAAGAAATTGACGCTCGCCACGATATTCAGCGCAACGCCGACGGTACCTGGACGGCTAACGGTCACATGCCGCTAGAAGATTTGGTGCAGTATGTGCCGCTGCCGCTTGACGATAAGCGCGAATATCACACCATTGCTGGACTGTTGATGGAACACCTACAGCGCATTCCCAAAGCGGGAGAAGAAGTTCAGATTGGCCCGTGGACGCTGAAAACATTGCAGGTAGAAAGTCATCGTGTTCAGAAGGTGCAGATTATTCCGCCACCGCAGGATGAGCTGGACTACGAGGTTTAAGGAGAGTCCCGGCGGAGCATCACTCCGCCGGGTTTAACTTACTGCTGATTGAGAAACTTCTTCACATCTTTGCCGTTCTGCGAATCTTTATTGCGGTCTGCCCAATCGTTCAGACGGCGTTTCGCTTCATTTTGCAGATGACGACGTAGCACCTGATCCACCTGAAGGCTGTAGTTCAGCTCGCTCCACTTGCCGTAGACGCGCAGAGGAATGGCGGTCGACTTCAGGACATCCACCAGCTTACCTTGCCCCTGCCATCCGCCGATAACCTGGATGGCAAACTGCATATCGCCCTCTTCTTTCATCAGATCCAGCGCGCCTTTGCCGGTCAGCGCCATCAGGGTCGACTCGCCTTTCATGTTGTCGAAGCTCATCACGCCATTGTCGAGCGACAGGTCGGTGGTCAGGAGATCAAGACGCGTGGCGCTATCGTAATTATCCTGCCCGCGAACGTCCGAGCTACGCTCAACCGCTTGTTGAACCAGCTGCTGAAAATTGAGCCCTTCTGTACGCACGTCTCTGAGTTCAATATGGCCCTGACCCTGCCAGTCCCGGCGGAAACGGTTTGCATCAATGACCGAGCCCGCGAAATCACCGGCCATGGACAGCTTGCCGACCATCTCAATAGGATAATTAAAGGCTTTCAACAGGCTGCCAATTTGCACATTCTCAAGCTTCGGCTGGAATTTCGCCTGCGGTATTTGACCACGAGCATCGAGGGTTCCCGGTAAAGAAAGTTGCCCGCCGTCTAGCGCCCCTTCCAGACGCGAGATACGCAGCAAGCCTTGCTGGTTATCCGCCTCAATGGCCACATTGCTAAACGGCATGCCGCGCCAGTTGACCGTGTTAGCCGTCATCATTAGGGTGCCGTTAAAACCGAGTAATCCCTGGTAGGGTTGTTCATCGGTATCGCTGGCAATCACCGGTCGCGGCTGTTTGACCGCCGTCTGGGCTTTTTGCGCCCCGGTGCCGGTGGCAATATCGGAATGCAGCAACAGATTATCAAGATTGAGTTTATCGGACTGAAGATTCAACGCCCAGACGGGCGTATCGCTGAGGATGACGCTGCCCGAGCCCGTCACCGTGCTGTCATTAGCGGTCAGATTAAGGCCGCTGAAGCTGAGCGTTTTACTGTCATCCAGCCAGCGCGCGTTCACGCTGCCGTTTCCGCTTATCCCCTGCGCGGGAAGGTCAGCCCCCTGGAGCTTCCAGCTAATTTGCAACAGCTCGGCATCCAGATGATGGGGGAAATCCCCGGCCTGGAGATTGGCGGAGATATTAAGATTTAAATCACGCTGGTCGCGATTAATTCGGCCTGAGAAATCTATGGTTGCCTGGTGACGCGCATCCTGTTCCATTTGCAGACGAATATCGCGGACGGTTATCTGCTCATCGTCCTCATGCTGGAATACCAGCACGCTATCCACCACCTGCAATCCGGCGATATCAAATGACCAGCCGTGCTCTTGTGCGTCCTGCGGCAGCGAAGTGCCTTTTGGCGCAACCGGCGCATTCTGCGCAACAATGGCTTCCGTCTGCGGCGTAAGTTGAATGACCGCCCCTTTGAGCATCACCTGCTGCACCTGTAGCTGATGTGACAGCAGCGGCAGCAGCGAAACATCAAGACGCATGTTGTCAGCGCGCACCAGCGGCTCGCTGGCCCCGGGTGCGGTCAACGCCATACGGCCGGAAAGAATGCTCAAGCGTGGCCAGACGTGCCAGCGCAGAGAGCCATCCAGCTGAAGTTGATAGCCGCTGCGATCCTCAACCTGCTTCACCATATAGCTACGGAAGTCGTTTGGATTCACCAGTAACACCAGCGATGACAGGCCGGCAATCAGCACCACCAGCAGGATCATCAGCGTCGTCAATATTCGTCTCATGGCACCCTCATCAGCTTAACGACGGGTCAGTCTTTATCAATACGACTGGCAACCGCGCCCTGCTGATCGCGATATTTCGCATCTTCACGACGGTTATAAGGACGCGCAGCCGGGCCGGATAGCGGCTCAAAGCTCAATGCGCCAATCAGCATACCCGGGCGCAGCGCCAGCGGCAGTTTGCCTGAGTTATAAAACTCCAGCACGATGCAGCCAGACCAGCCTGGATCAATACGGTGTGCGGTGACGTGCACCATTAAACCCAGTCGCGCCAGAGAAGAACGACCGTCCAGCCAGCCGACCAAATCCGCCGGTAGCGTCACCGACTCAAGAGTGACCGCCAGCGCCAGCTCACCGGGATGTAGATAGAAAGCATCGCCTTCGGCAAGAACGATTTCATCGCTCATTACGCGGTCAAGCGCCGCGCTGACTTCCGTCTTCGGGCCGCTTAAATCGATAAACGCTGCCGTATGACCGCTAAAGGTGCGAAATTTATTGCCTAAACGCACGTCTACCGTAGCGCCATTAATACGCTCAACGGGTGGGCGCGGGTTGATCGACAGTCGCCCGTCGTCCAGCCAGGCTTCTATATCTCGGTCACACAGACGCATATCTTTCTCCTGTTTTACTTCCTGCCCTCTTCCACCTGGTTGAGGGCCTTTGACTTCACGTTACACAATTCACGTGAGTTATTCAAAAAACTGACTAATTTTCGCTTTCAGAATGTCGATGGCGATACGGTTTTTACCGCCGCGTGGCACGATAATGTCGGCGTACTGCTTGGAAGGTTCAATAAACTGCAGGAACATCGGGCGAACGGTTTTCTGATACTGCGCCATCACCGAATCCATTGAGCGTCCGCGTTCGTTAACATCACGTTTAATGCGGCGCATCAGGCAGATATCCAGGGGAGTATCAACGAAGATCGAGAAGTTCATCTCATCGCGCAGTCGCGCGTCGGTCAGCAACAGGATCCCTTCGAGGATAATCACCTTTTTTGGCAGGATATGAATGGTTTCTTTCATGCGGGTATGTTCAACGTAGCTGTATACCGGCAGTTCTATCGGGGTACCGCGCTTTAGGGTCTGGAGATGCTGAAACAGCAGACTGTGATCCATCGCGTTGGGATGGTCATAGTTGGTTTTAACCCGATCTTCCATGGACAGGTGACTTTGGTCTTTGTAGTAACTATCTTCAGGGATAACACCAATGTGCTCATCACCGACCTGCTCGCGAAGTTCGCGATACAACGTACTAGCAATAAGACTTTTACCTGAAGCCGATGCGCCGGCGATGCCTACAATGACGCACTGATGGGACTTATCAGTCATAAATTTTGCGACCCGATTAACCTGGATGAAAGGAAGGACGGCACAATATAGACAAGGGAGTATTACCGAATAATCTCATGTATCTGCGCCAAACGCGGCAATTATAGGGATTTCAAGCCGACGATACCAGTCGTATACGTCGATCTCCGCTGACAAAACGCTAAATCGGCATACGTTTATTTCAGTCGTAAACCTCTATTCACATTGAAAATATTAGAACTATTAACAATTGCCGATTATTGTCAATTAGCGTGATAGATCCAATAAAGGAGCGACGTATTGCGGCATAATCGGTTTACCTCTCAGTCTGGCCGGGGCATTTCGTCGCGGAAAAAAGTGGTAATGAAGAAAGAAAATTCTCGTATTGCCCTCCTGTTGGGTTCACCGCGTCACAAAGCACTATGGGTGTTTGGCCTTGCGTGTGTGATTTTCCTGTTCACCCTGTTTTCCTTCACGCTCTCACATAAGCCTAGCCAGCTTTCGCCGATCTGGTTTCCCAGCGCGATTATGATGGCCGCTTTTTATCGTTTTCCCGGCGCCCTGTGGCCTGCGATTGCTCTTGCGGGGATTGCGGGAATTGTCGGCGCCACAAGCCTCTATTCTCCGACCATTACGCTGCTTTACCCGCTGACGAATGTGGCTGAAGCCCTGATTGGCGCGCTGCTCATGCGTCGCTGGCTTACGCGTGAAGACCCGCTGCAAACGCTTCATGACTGGACGAGAATGGCGATTGCCAGCGCGCTCATCCCTCCACTACTGGGCGGTATGCTGATTGGCGGGCTGGCCCCCGAGGGGACGAAATGGCAGTCGCTGCTGGTCTGGGTATTATCCGAAGCTACCGGCGCGCTGGCGTTAGTGCCTTTAGGGCTGCTGCTGAATACACAGTTTTTCAAGCGCTACCGTCGCAGTCCAGGTGAACTGCTCCCCTTCCTGCTGACGGCCGCCGTGACGCTGATACTCAGCGTGCTCTCGCTGCTTTATCTGCCGTGGCCGTTTACCTGCATCATGGTTTTGCTGATGTGGAGCGCCGTGCGCCAGCCGCGCTGTGAAGCATTCTTGATCTTTCTTGTCACCATCATGACGGTACTGACATTAACCACGCAGCACCCGCAGGTGCTGCACATGATTGAGAACACGCTTAACGGCTATGCACTGAACGACCTGCCGGGGCTGCCGTTCCTGATGGTGTTGCTGCCAACCGGCGTAATGAGTATCGCCATCCATGCCGTCGAAAGTGAACGCCGACGGATTATTGAAAGCGAAACCCGTTTCCGTAATGCCATGGAATACTCCGCCATCGGCATGGCGGTGGTCGATACTCACGGGCAGTGGTTACAGGTCAACAAAGCTCTTAGCACCTTCCTCGGCTACCATCAGGATGAGTTGTACCAAATGACCATTCAGCAGGTCACCTGGCACGAAGACTTACCTAAAGAGCTGGATAAGCTTAACCAGCTGCTCAACGGTGACATCGACACCTATACGCTGGAAAAACGGTACTGCACCCGCAGAGGGGATATCGTCTGGGCCCTGCTCGTGGTCTCTTTGGTGCGCAATGATGACGGGACGCCGCTGTATTTTATTAAGCAGATTGAAGACATCGACGATCTGAAAAAAAGCCGTGAAGCCAATAAACAACTGATGGCGCGCATTACGCTGGCAAATGATGCGCTTTTCCAGGAAAAAGAGCGGCTGCACATCACCCTGAAGTCTATTCATGAAGCCGTGGTCAGTACCGACAATCAGCAAAACATCATTTTTATGAATCCGGTCGCCGAAAAAATGAGCGGCTGGACGCAGGCACAGGCGCAGGGAAAACCGCTGCTTCAGGTGCTGCACATCACCTATGAGAACGACGGATTTGTCATCAACGGCCTTCAGCAGGAAGACAACCACGGTGATAATAGCGAACAGGATCAGGTGCTGAGAAATCGCCACGGCGACCGCTTTGATATTCACTACACCATGACACCGCTGAACACCCAGGAAGGTGTCAGAATCGGTTTCGTGCTGGTCATCCAGGACGTCACCGAGTCACGTAAGCTATTGCGGCAACTGAGCTATAACGCCACGCATGATGCGCTGACCCGTCTGCCCAATCGTTCAAATTTTGAAAGCCAGCTCAAAGGGCTACTTAAACTCCTGCCCGGCAGCCACCAGTCGCACGCGCTGGTTATGCTGGATCTCGACTTTTTTAAAGCGGTCAACGACAGCGCGGGCCATGCGGCGGGCGATGCGCTGTTATACGAAATCGCGATCTTGATGCGATCGTTACTCAGACCCAGCGATATTCTCGCCCGTCTCGGCGGGGATGAATTCGGCTTTATTTTGCGCCATTGCACCACAGAACAAGCGCTGCATGCGACGCAACGCGTGGTGGATGCGATAAACCACTACGAATTTACCTGGGCCGGGCGCGCACATCGGGTCGGCGCCAGCGCCGGGCTTACGATGATCCATGAACATAATGCCCATCTGGCGCAAGCGTTAGTGCAGGCCGATGCCGCCTGCTATGCGTCAAAACATGACGGGCGTGGGATTGTCACCGTTTATACATTAAACACTCATTCTGGCGACCAGGCATAAGAATGCCAGATATGTAATAGCGCATAGGAACGCCACGGCTGCCAGCGTTCGGCATAGCGGCGGATTTGCGCAGGCGTCATGCCGGGAAAACGCTGCTTAATCAAATAGTCATCTGGCAAAAAGATATCTTTCGCCTGCCAGGCGCGCAGAGCAAAATAGTTCGCCGTCCAGCGCCCTATCCCCGGATACTGCTGAAGCGCTTTCAGCGCCTGGTCGACATCATCAGGCAGTGTGGGAGAAAGCTCGCCATCCGCGGCGACCTTCGCAAAATGAATCAATGCTTCTGCACGTTTAAGCGGCATCCCCAGCGCTTTAAGCGCCAGCGGGTCGCCCGCGGCGAGCTGTTCTGCCGTCGGGAACACAAAGGCGCCCTCATCATCCGCTAACGGCTCGCCGTACAGCGCCACCACTTTTCCGGTCAGTTTCGCCGCCATCGCCACGCTCACCAGCTGGCCCAGAATCGCCCGCACGCCTTGCTCAAACACATCCATTGAACCGGGCAAGCGTAGACCCGGTTTTGCCGCCGCGAGAGGGCCTAAAGCCTGCTGGATCTGCTCGGGGTCGCAGGTTAAATCCAGCAGCCGGGTCACCGCCGCTTTGGCCTGTTCTGCCACCGGTAACAGCCCCGCGGACAAATGTACGCGCAGCGCCTGATGCGGCTCATCGGGCGTCATGGTGATGCGTCCACAATGAGCGCCACAACGCCAGCTACGGCTATAGCTGCCGTCCTCAAAACGTTCAATGCCGGTCACGGCACGCGCCTGCAAAAAATCAAACATCCAGCGCCAGTCATACGGCGGCAGCCACGGCAGTTCAAACATCGTCAGTCCTCGCGTTGCGAATCAATGAGGGTTACAGCATAGCGTCTAATGGCGCATAAGACCTTGCTTTCATATTCCAGTTGCCGCCACCCCGACATTCGGCTAAAGTCGCCCCCCTTTCTTCACTGGCATGGGGATGATTGTCGTGTTTATAGGTTTTGACTACGGAACAGCGAACTGTTCCATCGCCGTTATGCAAGATGGCGCACCACGCATGTTGATGATGGAAAACGGCAGCACCTTGCTTCCTTCTATGCTATCGGCACCCACGCGTGAAGCGGTGAGTGAGTGGCTCTATCGCCACCATCAGGTTCCGGCATCCGGCGATGAAACGCAGGCGTTACTGCGCCGCGCTATCAACTTCAATCGTGATGAAGATATCGACGTCCTTGGCAACAGCGTGCTGTTTGGCCTGGCGTCACTCAAACAATACATCACCGATCCTGAAGAAGTTTACTTCGTTAAATCGCCGAAATCGTTCCTCGGCGCCAGCGGGCTCAAACCGCAGCAGGTCGCGGTATTCGAAGATTTAGTCTGTTCCATGATGCTGCATATTCGCCAGCAGGCGCAGTCACAGCTGGAAGATAGCCTTGATCAGGCGGTCATTGGCCGACCCATCAACTTCCAGGGGCTGGGTGGCGATGAAGCCAATACCCAGGCGGTAGGTATTCTTGAACGCGCCGCGAAACGCGCGGGTTTCCGCGACGTCGTATTCCAGTATGAGCCGGTTGCCGCAGGCCTCGAATTTGAAGCAACCCTGACGGACGAAAAACGCGTGCTGGTGGTGGATATCGGCGGCGGAACCACCGACTGCTCCGTTCTTCTGATGGGGCCGCAGTGGCGCGCTCGCCATGACCGCGAACAGAGCTTACTGGGGCACAGCGGCTGCCGCGTCGGCGGTAACGACCTCGATATCGCGCTGGCCTTCAAAAGTCTGATGCCGCTACTCGGTATGGGTGGCGAAACGGCAAAAGGCATTGCCCTGCCGCTGTTACCGTGGTGGAATGCCGTCGCAATAAACGATGTCCCGGCACAGACCGATTTCTACAGCGCCGCTAACGGACGTTTGCTGCGCGATCTGGCCCGCGATGCCCGCGACGCAGAGAAAGTCTCCCTGCTGTATAAAGTGTGGCAGCAGCGCCTGAGCTACCGTCTGGTGCGTAGCGCGGAAGAGAGCAAAATCGCCTTGTCCGAAAACGCACTTATCGACACCACGCTGCCGTTTATCAGCGATGAGCTCGCCACCGCTATCACCCAGGATGGGCTGGAAGCGGCGCTGAATCAACCGTTGACCCGCATCCTTGAGCAGGTGCAGTTAGCGCTGGAGAACAGCAGCGAAAAACCGGACATTATCTACCTGACCGGCGGTAGCGCGCGCTCCCCGCTGATTAAGAAAGCGCTGGCCGCGCAGCTTCCGGGCATCCCGATTGCCGGTGGCGATGATTTTGGTTCGGTCACCGCCGGTCTGGCACGTTGGGCGCAGGTGGTCTTTGCCTGATACGAAGCGTTGACTTCGCTGTTTTTTCGACCTAAGGTAAAGGAATGAGGGTAAGGGAGGATTTATCCTCCCCCTGGTGTCTTAGTATGCTGGGTAGCTAATCACTAAGAGTATCACCAGTATGATGACTGACTTCATCATAACCCTTTCCTTATATAAGGCCCCTTCGTCAGGAGGGGCTTTCCTGTTTTAGCGCCCCGCTAAACGCCGCTGACGTTATCACGAACGGCCGTTTTTCCACGTTTTATGCCTTCGCTTTGCGAGGCTTCTCGTAAAGCCGCTGCGGATTCAGACGATTCCCGCCGTCTTTCATATTTCCTCCATTTTTCCTGAGCGTTCCATCACTAAACTAGTATTATTTCGTGGAATGATTCAGGACGAGACACGTATAACGATGAAAGGCAGTCATAACATTCGCTGGCGGATTGCGCTGGCCGCACTGGTGGTTGTCGCGGGCGCGATTGGCATCTGGCACTTTAGCAGTGATTCCAGCACCTCAGATTCCACGGCGGCCAAACCGGCGGGCGCACCTGCCGGTGGCGGGCGTCACGGTGGGCGCTTTGGCGCAACGCTCGCCCCGGTTCAGGCAGCCACGGCAACCAGTGAAGCCGTTCCGCGTTATTTAAGCGGCCTGGGCACCATTACGGCTGCCAACACCGTCACCGTCAGAAGCCGGGTCGACGGACAGCTGATGGCGATTCATTTCCAGGAAGGGCAGCAGGTTAAAGCCGGTGATTTACTGGCCGAAATCGACCCAAGCCAGTTCAAGGTCGCATTGGCGCAGGCCCAGGGTCAGTTAGCCAAAGATAAAGCCACGCTCGCCAACGCCCGTCGCGATTTAGCGCGTTATCAGCAGCTGGTGAAAACCAATCTCGTTTCTCGCCAGGAGCTCGACACCCAGCAGTCGCTGGTCAGTGAAAGCGAAGGCACGATGAAAGCCGATGAAGCATCGGTTGCCAGCGCTCAACTCCAGCTCACCTGGAGCCGCATTACCGCCCCCATCGACGGGCGCGTGGGTTTAAAACAGGTGGATATCGGTAACCAGATTTCCAGCGGTGATACCACCGGTATCGTGGTGCTGACGCAAACTCATCCTATCGATCTGATTTTCACCCTGCCGGAAAATGATATCGCGACCGTGGTTGCCGCGCAGAAAGCGGGTAAAACGCTGGCGGTGGAAGCCTGGGATCGCACCAACAAGAAAAAACTCAGCGACGGCACGCTGCTAAGCCTCGACAACCAGATTGATGCCACCACCGGCACCATTAAGCTGAAAGCACGCTTTAATAATCAGGATGATGCACTGTTCCCCAACCAGTTCGTCAACGCACGTATGCTGGTTGATACCCAGCAAAATGCAGTAGTGATCCCCACCGCCGCCCTGCAAATGGGCAACGATGGTCACTTCGTCTGGGTACTGGGTAGCGATAACAAGGTCAGCAAACATACCGTGGTTCCCGGCATTCAGGACAGCCTGAAGGTGGTTATCGATGCCGGACTCTCTGCGGGTGACCGCGTGGTAACGGACGGTATCGACCGCCTGACCGAAGGCGCGAAAGTGGAAGTGGTTGCCGCACACGACGCCACCACCAGCGCGGAAAAACCGGCGGCCACAGAAGAGAAGGCTGCCGGTCATAAAGGAGCGCGCGGCTGATGCAAGTGTTACCGCCGAGCAGCACGGGCGGCCCTTCCCGCCTGTTTATTATGCGCCCCGTGGCCACCACATTACTGATGGTGGCGATTTTACTGGCCGGGATTATTGGCTATCGTTTTCTGCCGGTGTCCGCTCTGCCGGAAGTCGATTACCCCACCATTCAGGTAGTGACACTTTATCCTGGTGCCAGCCCGGACGTGATGACCTCTGCGGTCACCGCGCCGCTGGAGCGTCAGTTCGGCCAGATGTCGGGCTTAAAACAGATGTCGTCGCAGAGCTCGGGCGGCGCGTCTGTCGTCACGCTGCAATTCCAGCTGACCTTACCGCTGGACGTCGCCGAGCAGGAAGTACAGGCGGCGATTAATGCCGCGACGAATCTGCTACCCAACGATCTGCCGAACCCGCCGGTCTACAGCAAAGTGAATCCAGCGGATCCACCAATCATGACGCTCGCCGTCACCTCCACCGCCACGCCGATGACCGAAGTGGAAGATATGGTGGAAACCCGCGTGGCGCAGAAAATTTCCCAGGTCTCCGGCGTGGGTCTGGTGACGCTGGCGGGCGGTCAGCGCCCGGCCGTGCGCGTAAAGCTTAACGCCGAGGCTATCGCCGCGCTGGGGTTAACCAGCGAAACCATTCGCACCGCCATCACCAGCGCTAACGTCAACTCCGCCAAAGGTAGCCTCGATGGCCCCACGCGCGCCGTGACGCTCTCCGCCAACGACCAGATGCAGTCGGCGCAGGAATATCGTCAGCTGATCATCGCCTATAAAAACGGCGCGCCGATTCGCTTAGGCGATGTCGCCACCGTAGAACAAGGGGCTGAAAACAGCTGGCTTGGCGCATGGGCTAACAAAAAACAGGCCATCGTGATGAACGTGCAGCGCCAGCCGGGCGCTAACATTATCTCGACGGCGGACAGCATTCGCCAGATGCTGCCACAGCTTACCGAAAGCCTGCCCAAATCGGTCAAAGTCGAGGTGCTCTCCGACCGCACCACCAATATTCGCGCCTCGGTTTCCGACACGCAGTTCGAGCTGATGCTGGCGATTGCGCTGGTGGTGATGATCATCTATCTGTTCTTGCGTAACGTTCCGGCGACCATTATTCCCGGCGTTGCCGTACCGCTTTCGTTGGTCGGCACGTTCGCGGTGATGGTGTTCCTCGATTTCTCGATAAACAACCTGACGCTGATGGCGCTCACCATCGCCACCGGTTTCGTGGTCGATGACGCCATTGTGGTTATCGAAAACATCTCCCGTTATATCGAAAAAGGCGAGAAGCCGATGGCGGCGGCGCTCAAAGGCGCGGGCGAAATTGGCTTTACCATCATATCCCTGACCTTATCGCTGATTGCGGTGCTGATCCCGCTGCTGTTTATGGGCGATATCATTGGCCGTCTGTTCCGCGAGTTTGCCGTGACGCTGGCGGTGGCGATATTGATCTCCGCTATCGTGTCGCTCACGCTCACGCCAATGATGTGCGCGCGCATGTTGAGCCACGAATCGCTGCGTAAACAAAACCGCTTCTCGCGCGCCAGCGAACGCTTCTTTGATAGAGTGATTGCCGGTTACGGGCATTTGCTGGCGCGCGTGTTAAATCACCCGTGGCTGACCCTGAGCGTTGCCCTCGGCACCTTAGCGCTGTCGGTGGTTTTATGGATAACCATCCCGAAAGGCTTCTTCCCGACCCAGGATAACGGCATTATTCAGGGTACGCTCCAGGCCCCGCAGTCGGTGTCATTCACCAACATGGCGCAGCGCCAACAAACGGTGGCCGACGCCATTCTGAAAGACCCAGCCGTTGAAAGCCTGACGTCATTCGTCGGCGTGGACGGCACCAACCCGGCGCTCAACAGCGCCCGTCTGCAAATAAACCTTAAACCGCTGGACGAGCGCGACGACCGCGTTCAGGCGGTGATTAGCCGACTGCAACAGTCAGTGGCGCGTATTCCTGGCGTAGAACTGTATTTACAGCCGACGCAGGATTTGACCATCGACACTACCGTCAGCCGCACCCAGTACCAGTTTACGCTGCAAGCCAACTCGCTCGATGCGCTAAGCCAGTGGGTTCCGCAGTTAATGACCCAGCTTCAGGCGCAGCCGCAGCTTTCAGATGTCAGCAGCGACTGGCAGGATCAGGGGCTGGTCGCCTTCGTCAACGTCGACCGTGACAGCGCCAGTCGTCTCGGTATTTCGATGGCCGACGTCGATAACGCGCTGTACAACGCCTTTGGCCAGCGGCTCATCTCCACCATCTACACCCAGGCAAACCAGTATCGCGTGGTGCTTGAGCACAATACGCAGGCCATCCCCGGGCTGGCCGCGCTGGATAACATCCGCCTGACCAGCAGCGACGGCGGCATCGTGCCGCTGACGGCAATCGCCAAAATTGAACAGCGTTTCGCGCCGCTGTCGATTAACCATCTCGACCAGTTCCCGGTGACCACCATCTCGTTTAACGTGCCGGACGGTTACTCGCTGGGCGATGCGGTGCAGTCGATTCAGGACGCGGAGAAAGCGCTGAACTTCCCGGTGGATATCCGCACCGAATTCCAGGGTAGCACCCTCGCCTTCCAGTCGGCGCTAAGCAGCACTATCTGGCTGGTGGTCGCCGCAGTGGTGGCGATGTATATCGTGCTGGGCGTACTGTACGAGAGCTTTATTCACCCAATAACCATACTGTCGACGTTGCCGACGGCAGGCGTCGGCGCGCTGCTGGCGCTGATGATTTCCGGCAGCGAGCTGGACGTCATTGCCATCATCGGCATCATCTTGCTGATTGGTATCGTGAAGAAGAATGCGATCATGATGATCGACTTTGCGCTGGCCGCCGAACGTGAGCAGGGAATGCCGCCGCGTGAAGCGATTTATCAGGCCTGTTTGCTGCGTTTCCGTCCGATTTTGATGACCACGCTGGCGGCCTTGCTGGGCGCGCTGCCGCTGATGCTCAGTACCGGCGTTGGCGCCGAGCTTCGTCGTCCGCTGGGGATCGGCATGGTGGGTGGGCTGCTGGTAAGCCAGGTGTTAACCCTGTTTACCACGCCGGTTATCTATCTGCTGTTTGACCGCCTGTCGCTGTACCTGAAAAGCCGCTTCCCACGCCGCGAAGAGGAAGCGTAAGTGAAATTTTTTGCGCTCTTTATCTACCGCCCGGTGGCGACAATTCTTATTTCGCTCGCCATTACCCTGTGCGGCGTGCTGGGATTTCGGATGCTGCCGGTGGCCCCGCTGCCGCAGGTGGACTTCCCGGTAATCATGGTCAGCGCCTCGCTGCCAGGCGCATCGCCGGAAACGATGGCATCCTCCGTAGCCACGCCGCTTGAACGCTCGCTTGGGCGAATTGCGGGCGTCAGTGAAATGACCTCCAGCAGTTCGCTTGGCAGTACGCGCATTATTCTCCAATTTAACTTCGACCGGGATATCAACGGCGCGGCCCGCGACGTGCAGGCGGCGATCAACGCCGCCCAGAATCTGCTGCCCAGCGGCATGCCCAGCCGCCCGACCTACCGCAAGGCTAACCCGTCGGATGCGCCGATCATGATCCTGACGCTCACCTCGGATACCTACTCCCAAGGTGAGCTGTATGACTTTGCCTCGACTCAGCTTGCGCAGAACATCGCGCAGATTGACGGCGTCGGCGACGTGGACGTTGGCGGCAGCTCCCTGCCCGCCGTGCGCGTCGACCTCAACCCGCAGGCGCTATTCAACCAGGGCGTGTCGCTGGACGCGGTGCGCAGCGCTATCAGCAATGCCAACGTGCGTAAACCACAGGGGGCGATTGAAGATAGCGCCCACCGCTGGCAGATTCAGACCAATGATGAGCTGAAAAAAGCCGCTGAATACCAGCCGCTGATTATTCATTACAACAACGGTGCGGCGGTGCGTCTGAGCGATGTCGCCACCGTTAGCGACTCGGTGCAGGATGTGCGTAACGCCGGGATGACCAACGCCAAACCGGCCATTTTGCTGATGATCCGCAAACTGCCGGAAGCCAACATCATTCAGACGGTCGACAGCATTCGCGCCGAGCTACCAAAGCTCCAGCAAACCATTCCGGCGGCTATCGACCTGCAAATCGCCCAGGATCGCTCCCCCACCATCCGCGCTTCGCTAGAAGAAGTCGAGCAGACGCTGGTCATTTCCGTGGCGCTGGTGATTCTGGTGGTGTTCTTGTTCCTGCGTTCCGGGCGTGCGACGCTTATCCCGGCAGTGGCGGTGCCGGTGTCGCTTATCGGCACCTTTGCCGCCATGTATCTGTGCGGGTTTAGCCTCAATAACCTGTCGCTGATGGCGCTGACCATCGCCACCGGCTTTGTGGTCGATGATGCCATCGTGGTGCTGGAGAATATTTCCCGCCATCTGGAAGCGGGGATGAAACCGCTTCAGGCGGCGCTACAGGGTAGCCGCGAAGTGGGCTTCACCGTGCTGTCGATGAGCGTGTCATTGGTCGCCGTGTTCCTGCCGCTGTTGCTGATGGGCGGTCTGCCCGGCCGATTGTTACGCGAGTTTGCCGTCACGCTGTCGGTGGCTATTGGCATTTCGTTGGCGGTGTCGCTCACGCTCACGCCGATGATGTGCGGCTGGATGCTTAAATCCAGCCGTCCGCATACGCCCACGCGCGCCAAAGGTCTGGGGCGTTTGCTGGTGGCGATGCAGCAAGGTTACGGCAAGTCGCTGCGTTGGGTTCTCAACCACGCAAAGCTGGTCGGCGTGGTGTTCCTCGCGACCATTGCTTTAAACGTCTGGCTCTATATCTCCATCCCGAAAACCTTCTTCCCCGAGCAGGATACCGGGGTGCTGATGGGCGGCATTCAGGCTGACCAGAGCATTTCGTTCCAGGCGATGCGCGGTAAGCTTCAGGACTTTATGAAGATCATCCGTGAAGACCCGGCAGTGGATAATGTCACCGGCTTTACCGGCGGCTCGCGGGTAAACAGCGGGATGATGTTTATCACCCTGAAATCACGCGACCAGCGCCATGAAACGGCGCAGCAAATTATTGACCGCCTGCGTAAGAAGCTGGCGAAAGAACCGGGTGCGAACCTGTTCTTAATGGCGGTGCAGGATATTCGCGTCGGCGGGCGTCAGTCGAACGCCAGCTACCAGTACACGCTCTTGTCCGATGATTTAAGCGCGCTGCGCGAGTGGGAACCGAAAATACGCAAAGCGCTAGCGGCGTTGCCGGAGCTGGCGGACGTTAACTCCGACCAGCAGGATAACGGCGCGGAAATGGCGCTGGTTTATGACCGCGAAACCATGTCGCGCCTTGGCATTAACGTTGAGGAGGCCAACAGCCTGCTGAATAACGCCTTTGGTCAACGACAGATATCTACCATCTATCAGCCGCTCAATCAGTACAAAGTGGTGATGCAGGTCGACCCGGTCTACACCCAGGACGTCAGCGCGCTGGATAAGATGTTTGTGATTAACAGCGACGGCAAAGCGATTCCGCTCTCCTATTTTGCCAAATGGCAACCGGCCAACGCGCCGCTGTCGGTAAACCATCAGGGTCTGTCGGCGGCATCGACGGTCTCCTTTAACCTGCCGACCGGCAAATCGCTGTCGGAAGCCAGCGATGCGATTACCCGCGCCATGACTCAGCTTGGCGTGCCGTCAACGGTGCGCGGCTCGTTTGCCGGAACCGCGCAGGTGTTCCAGGAGACCATGAACTCGCAGGTTATCCTGATTATCGCCGCTATCGCCACGGTCTATATCGTGCTGGGGATTTTGTACGAGAGCTACGTTCACCCGCTGACCATTCTTTCTACTCTGCCGTCGGCAGGCGTGGGCGCACTGCTGGCGCTGGAGCTGTTCAATGCCCCGTTCAGCCTAATCGCCCTTATCGGGATCATGTTATTAATTGGCATTGTGAAGAAAAACGCCATCATGATGGTCGACTTCGCCCTTGAAGCGCAGCGTAACGGCAACCTGACGCCGGAAGAGGCTATTTTCCAGGCCTGTCTGCTGCGTTTTCGTCCGATTATGATGACCACGCTGGCCGCCTTGTTTGGTGCGTTACCGCTGGTGCTGTCCGGGGGCGATGGTTCAGAACTGCGTCAACCGCTGGGGATTACCATTGTCGGGGGGCTGGCCGTCAGCCAGTTACTGACCCTCTACACCACCCCGGTGATTTACCTGTTCTTCGACAATCTGCGCCTGCGTTTTTCGCGTCAATCCAGACTATCGGTAACTGAATAACCATGACAGAGCTTCCTGCCAACGTACGCTGGCAACTGTGGATCGTCGCGTTTGGCTTTTTTATGCAATCGCTGGACACGACAATCGTCAATACCGCCCTCCCCTCCATGGCCCTGAGCCTCGGGGAGAGCCCGTTACATATGCATATGGTGGTGGTTTCCTATGTGCTGACCGTAGCGGTCATGCTCCCCGCCAGCGGTTGGCTGGCTGACCGGGTAGGCGTGCGCAATATCTTCTTTACCGCCATCATTTTATTCACCCTCGGTTCTCTTTTCTGCTCCCTCTCCAGCACGCTCAATGAACTGGTGATGGCGCGCGTCCTACAGGGGGTCGGCGGCGCAATGATGGTGCCGGTTGGCAGGCTGACGGTGATGAAAATCGTCCCGCGCGCGCAGTACATGGCGGCGATGACCTTTGTCACTCTGCCCGGCCAGATTGGCCCACTGCTGGGCCCGGCGCTGGGGGGGATTCTGGTGGAGTACGCCTCCTGGCACTGGATTTTCCTGATTAATATTCCGGTTGGGATTATTGGCTGTATCGCCACGATGATGCTGATGCCCAACTACACCGTACAGACCCGACGCTTTGATATTTCGGGCTTTATCGTGCTGGCATTGGGAATGGCGACGCTGACTCTTGCGCTTGATGGGCAAAAAGGGCTGGGCATATCCCCGCTGATGATGGGCGCGCTGGTGGCAATCGGCGTGGCCTCAATCCTGATGTATCTGTGGCACGCGCGCGGCAATGACAGCGCGCTGTTCAGCCTGAATCTCTTCCGTACCTCGACCTTTTCCCTGGGGCTGGCCGGCAGCTTCGCCGGGCGTATCGGTAGCGGGATGCTGCCGTTTATGACTCCGGTCTTTTTACAGATTGGGCTTGGCTTCACCCCATTCCACGCGGGGCTGATGATGATTCCGATGGTGCTTGGCAGCATGGGCATGAAACGTATTGTGGTGCAGGTGGTGAACCGCTTTGGCTATCGCCATGTGCTGGTATTCTGCACGCTTGGTCTGGCGTTCATCAGCCTGGTCTTTATGTTTACCGCGCTGGCAGGTTGGTACTACGCCCTGCCGGTGGTGCTGTTTATTCAAGGGATGGTCAACTCCAGCCGCTTCTCATCGATGAACACCTTGACGCTAAAAGACCTGCCGGATGAGCAGGCCAGCAGCGGCAACAGCCTATTGTCGATGATTATGCAGCTGTCGATGAGTATCGGCGTGACGATAGCGGGTATCCTGCTGGGCATGTTTGGCCAACAGCACACCGCCATCGGCAGCGAGGCGACGCACCAGGTCTTTATGTACACCTATTTATGTATGGCCGTGATTATTGCCCTTCCAGCCCTGGTGTTTGCACGGGTGCCGGACGACACCAGTAAAAACGTGGTCATTGCCCGACGCAAATTGAAGGAGTAAACCGTGAAATTATGGCGCCCGGGCATTTCCGGTAAACTGTTTTTCGCTATTTTAGCCACCTGTATCGTGCTGCTTATCAGTATGCACTGGGCGGTGCGCGTGAGCTTTGAGCGCGGCTTTATTGACTACATCAAACGCGGCAATGAACAACGCTTGCAGCTTTTGAGCGATGCGTTGGCGGAGCAGTATGCCCAGCACGGAAACTGGCGTTTTCTGCGCAACAATGACCGTTTTATCTTCCAGATCCTGCGCTCCTTTGAGCATGACAACGGCGATGATAAACAACCGCCCGGGCCTCCCGGCCCAGGCGGCCCGGATCGGGGCGGCATGCCGCCTCACGGTTGGCGCACTCAGTTCTGGGTTATCGACCAAAACGCGCGGGTGCTGGTCGGCCCGCGCGAAGCCGTGCCGCATGATGGCACCCGGCGCGGAATTATTGTTAACGGTATGGAAGTTGGCGCAGTTATCGCCTCGCCGGTAGAGCGGCTGACGCGCAATACCGACATCAACTTTGACCAACAGCAGCGGCGCACCAGCTGGCTGATTGTCGCGCTGGCCACGCTGCTTGCCGCACTCGCCACCTTCCCGCTGGCGCGTGGCCTGTTAGCGCCGGTAAAACGGTTAGTCGATGGCACGCACAAACTGGCGGCGGGCGATTTCACCACCCGCGTACCGATTACCAGCAGCGATGAATTAGGTCGGCTGGCAAAAGACTTTAACCAGCTTGCCAGTACGCTTGAGAAGAATCAGCAGATGCGTCGTGATTTAATGGCCGACATCTCCCATGAGCTGCGCACGCCGCTGGCGGTACTGCGCGGAGAGCTGGAAGCGATTCAGGACGGAGTGCGCAAATTCACCCCTGAATCAGTCACGTCATTGCAAGCAGAAGTGGCGACCCTCACCAAGCTGGTCGACGATCTCCACCAGCTTTCCATGTCCGATGAAGGCGCGCTGGCGTATCAAAAAGGCCCGGTCGATATTATCTCCTTGCTGGAAATTGCCGCGGATGCCTTCCGCGAGCGTCTGGCGAGCCGCGGGCTGACGCTTAAACTGGCGCTGGCAGACAGTGCGACGGTGTTTGGCGACCCTGACCGCTTAATGCAGCTTTTTAATAATCTGCTGGAAAACAGTCTGCGCTACACCGACAGCGGCGGTCAGGTGCTGATGCGCACGACGCTCAGCGCCCAGCATATCGTGATGGAGTTTGCGGACAGCGGCCCGGGCGTCACCGATGAACAGTTAGCAAGGCTATGCGAACGCTTTTACCGCACCGAGGGCTCACGTAACCGCGCCAGCGGCGGCTCCGGGCTGGGGCTGGCGATTTGCGCCAATATCGTCACCGCCCACGGCGGCCGCCTCGATGTCGGACATTCGCCTTTTGGTGGGGTAAGCATTAAAGTAGAGTTACCGCTGGAACGCGCAATACCGAGAGAGATATGACCGAATTACCGATTGATGAAAACGCCCCGCGTATCTTGATTGTGGAAGATGAACCCAAACTTGGACAGTTGCTCATCGACTATCTGCTGGCCGCGCACTATGCACCGACGCTGATTAACCACGGCGATAAAGTTCTTGCCTACGTGCATCAATCGCCGCCGGATTTGATTTTGTTGGATCTGATGCTCCCGGGCACCGACGGGCTGACGCTGTGCCGCGAAATTCGCCGTTTCTCCGATGTCCCTATTGTGATGGTGACCGCCAAGATTGAAGAGATCGACCGCCTGCTGGGCCTGGAAATTGGCGCCGATGATTATATCTGTAAGCCCTACAGCCCGCGCGAGGTGGTGGCACGCGTGAAAACCATCCTGCGCCGCTGCAAACCGCGCCCGGAACTGCAGGCGCTGGACGAAAAAAGCCCGCTGATTGTTGATGAAAATCGCTTTCAGGCGTCGTGGCGCGACCGCCTTCTCGACCTCACTCCCGCTGAATTTCGCCTGCTGAAAACGCTGTCGCAGGAGCCGGGAAAAGTGTTCTCGCGCGAACAGCTGCTTAACCATCTCTATGATGATTACCGCGTGGTGACTGACCGCACTATCGATAGCCACATTAAAAACCTGCGCCGTAAGCTGGAGTCGCTTGACGCCGAGCAGTCGTTTATCCGCGCGGTGTATGGCGTTGGGTATCGCTGGGAAGCGGACGCCTGCCGGATGGCGTGAGGCAACAAATGCCGGATGGCGCTTTGCTTATCCGGCCTAACTGCACCGACGCTCGTATTTGCCACAACCGCGCTTATCCGACCTAAATTTATCCGCCCCGTAGGCCGGATAAGCGCAGCGCCATCCGGCACAACGCTCACAAAGGTTTACTCCCCTCCCCCGCAGCGCTACAATGCCCGCCCTTAAAGTGGGGACACTCCCCAACTCACCACATCAGGTGTGGTGAATCTGACCTGTCATCAGAACGAGAAAATCATGTTTAAACCGGAACTCCTTTCCCCGGCGGGAACGCTGAAAAATATGCGTTACGCTTTCGCTTACGGTGCCGACGCTGTCTATGCCGGCCAACCGCGCTACTCACTGCGCGTGCGTAACAACGAATTCAATCACGAAAACTTGCAGCTTGGCATCAACGAAGCCCACGCGTTGGGTAAAAAATTCTATGTGGTGGTCAACATTGCCCCGCATAACGCCAAGCTGAAAACCTTTATTCGCGATCTGAAGCCGGTGGTGGAAATGGGCCCGGATGCGCTGATTATGTCCGACCCCGGTCTGATTATGCTGGTGCGTGAAAACTTCCCGGACATGGACATTCACCTGTCGGTACAGGCGAACGCCGTCAACTGGGCAACGGTCAAGTTCTGGAAGCAAATGGGGCTGACCCGCGTCATCCTGTCTCGCGAACTGTCGCTGGAAGAAATCGAAGAAATTCGCAGCCAGGTGCCGGATATGGAGATTGAGATCTTCGTTCACGGCGCACTGTGCATGGCCTACTCTGGCCGCTGCCTGCTGTCAGGCTACATTAACAAACGCGATCCGAATCAGGGCACCTGCACCAATGCCTGCCGTTGGGAATACAACGTTCAGGAAGGCAAAGAGGACGATGTGGGTAACATCGTGCACAAATACGAGCCGATTCCGGTACAAAACGTAGAACCGACGCTGGGCGTCGGCGCGCCAACCGACCAGGTGTTTATGCTGGAAGAAGCCAAACGTCCGGGCGAGTACATGACCGCCTTTGAAGACGAACACGGCACCTACATCATGAACTCGAAAGACCTGCGCGCCGTCGCGCACGTTGAGCGCCTGACCCAAATGGGCGTCCATTCGCTGAAAATCGAAGGCCGCACCAAGTCGCATTACTACTGCGCTCGTACCGCCCAGGTTTATCGCAAAGCGATTGACGACGCCGCCGCTGGCAAACCGTTTGACACCAATCTGCTGGAAACGCTGGAAAACCTCGCTCACCGTGGCTACACCGAAGGCTTCCTGCGTCGCCATACGCACGACGACTACCAGAACTACGAATACGGCTACTCCATCTCCGAGCGCCAGCAGTTTGTCGGTGAATTCACCGGCGAGCGCAAAGGCAATCTGGCAGCCGTTGCGGTTAAAAACAAATTCTCCGTGGGCGATAACCTGGAATTGATGAGCCCTCAGGGTAACGTCAACTTCACTCTCGAGCACATGGTTAACACCAAAGGCGAAGCGATGCCGGTCGCCCCTGGCGATGGTCACACCGTATGGTTGCCCGTGCCGGAAGATATGGCGCTAGAGTATGCTCTGCTGATGCGGAACTTCTCAGGAGAAACCACTCGTAATCCGCACGGCTAGTAGTCGATTTATATTGTTTTTCAACAGAGAAAATTCTTAGAAATGGATCACAGACGAAACTGTTGATTGTCGGTACTATTCTCTGCGCTGAAAAACATAATCCATAAATGCTAGCTGTACCCAAGAACCACCTCCTTAGCCTGTGTAATCTCCCTTACGCAGGCTTATTTTTTTCAGCGGGTTACCAATTTCTTCCTCGTCTTAGAGACTCTCTCCAATGCGGCCTGCGCTAAAAAACCTGAGCGACTTTTAAATTCCGGGTGGCTTGCTACGCAGCGATCGATTCTATCAACCAGTGATTTCGGTAACGTAACGTTGATCTTCTCTGAGCCTCCTAATAAGCGAGTCATATCAATCTCCACCAATGCCCAGGTATATCCGGAAAAATCCGGATTTTTAGCCAACTCGGTGACGGTTGAAACAGCTGGGATATCGTGTTCGAGCTCAACCAGTAGCTCAATATGCCCGGTGATTGCCTCTTTAGCATTGAGGATAGCGTCATCCAGCGTATCGCCTGCTGAAAAACACCCTGGCAAATCAGGAACGATAACGCCATAAGCGTGTTTAGCGTCCCCTGCTTCAATTGCGATTGGATAAAACATAATTAGCCTCTTTGCGAATGCGAAGGTTAAATCCCCGCCTGTTTTTTTATGCTTTTGACAGTGCCAATAGGCAGCTCTTTTTTGGGATGAGGAACGGTGACCAGGCCCGGTTTAGTCGGATGTGTAAAATGGTGATGACTGCCATTTATTCTGACCAAAACCCAGCCATCAGCCTTAATCTCTGCAATTAACTTACGGCTATCCATGCCTTAACCCCACCGTGATCTATTAAAAAATAATAACCCCAATAACCCCATAAGACAACAACGAGAGTTACCGGGGTTATCTATCAACAATGAGCACGTCGCCGCTTCCTTTGTTACACTCTTTGCATACCCTATAAAGAGGTACCACGATGTCAGAATTTCCAGCCAGTCTATTGATCCTTAATGGCAAAGGAGCCAACAACCCTGAACTGCGCGAGGCGGTGGAACACCTGCGCGGCGACGGCGTTGAAATCCACGTCCGCGTGACGTGGGAAAAAGGCGATGCCGTACGTTATGTCGAAGAAGCGCTCGCCCTTAACGTCGCCACGGTTATCGCCGGCGGCGGTGATGGGACTATCAACGAAATCGCTACCGCGCTGATTCAGTGTGAGAGCCCACGGGTGCCAGCGCTGGGTATTCTGCCGCTGGGGACGGCAAATGATTTTGCCACCAGCGTCAATATCCCCGAAGATTTAGCCAATGCGCTGAAGCTTGCCATCGCCGGGCGTGATATGCCGGTTGATATTGCTCAGGTAAATAAAAAAACCTGCTTTATCAATATGGCAACGGGTGGGTTTGGGACGCGCATCACCACCGAAACGCCTGAAAAACTGAAAGCCGCATTGGGCGGCGTCTCTTATCTGATTCACGGCTTAATGCGTATGGACACGCTCAAACCCGACCGTTGCGAAATCCGCGGTGAGAACTTTAACTGGCAAGGTGACGCGCTGGTGATAGGCATCGGCAACGGTCGCCAGGCGGGCGGCGGACAGCAGCTTTGCCCGGAGGCGTTAATTGACGATGGCCTGCTGCACCTGCGTATTTTCACCGGTGAAGAATTGCTGCCCGCGTTGTTTAATACGCTCGCCAGCAGCGATGGCGCGGAGAACCTGGTGGATAGCGTGTCGCCGTGGTTTGAGGTCACCGCAGAGCATGAGATGACCTTTAACCTTGACGGCGAACCGCTCAGCGGTAAAACCTTCCGCATGGAAATTTTACCGGCGGCACTGCGCTGCCGCCTGCCGCCGGACTGTCCGTTACTGCGTTAATGCATTGCGCCTTCAGCAAGCCCCCGGGGTCGGCGTAAACGCCTCGCCCGGGCTACCATTCAGTAGATACTGTGAGTCCCGGCAATCATTTTTTAGTTGCCGGGATCCTCTCCGGTTTCTGGATGACAGGCACACCAGCTACAGCACCCGGAGGGTGCTGTAGCTCTATTCACGCAGCCGATTCGTCCCTACGCTGCCGCTATTACATGCTGTGATGCATCGAACGGTTCACCTGACTTCAGCACTCCGTACGCCACCTGTGCTAGCTTGCGCATCATCGCGCCTATTATGACTTTCGGGCGCTTTCCATTACCTTCCAGTCTCTTTCCGAACGCTTTTCCCCACGCCGTGTGATACAGCGCTGATATTGCTGGCATATATAATGCTCTGCGCAACTGAACCGGACCCGCTTTACTCATCCGGCTCGTCTGCATCACGCTGCTCCCCGATTCATGCTGTTTCGGCGTCAGCCCGGCATAGGCCGCGAACTGTCTCGCCGTGTCGAACTTCAGCTTCAGCCCCGTGTATGCCAGCAGAACCGCCGCCGTTTTCTCGCCGATGCCCGGGATACTGTTCAGCAGCTTCCGTCTTTGCTTCATATCCGGGTCGTTATCCGTCAGGTCCTTTATCTGTTTTTCGATACGCTTCAGTTCAGCGCTCAGGCATTCCAGGAGCACATCGATGCTGGCTAACTGGACCTCCGGGGCGGTTTCCTGACGATTTTTCTCCTGCGTCTGCATCTCTGTCAGCGCCTGATGACGTAGCACCAGCGCTTTCAGCGCCCGCTCTGTCGGGTGCGGAGCCTCCCATGCCGACGGGCGTTTCTCCCGACAGAAGTGAGCCAGCATACGGGCATCGACTTTGTCAGTTTTACTGCGCAACCCTTCACTCCGGGCGAAGGCGGCACTCAGGGCGGGGTTGATAATGGAGACGGTATAACCGGCATCACTCAGATACGCGGCAGCCTCTTCCATGTAGGTACTGGTGGACTCCATGCAGACATGAGCCTGGTTCACATCATGGCTGCGAAGCCAGCGGACAAGCTCTTCATGTCCGGAGGCGGTATTTTCAAATTTTTTACCGCGATGCCGGCCATCGGGGCGCAGGATATCGACATCGAGCTTAGTTTTGGCAACATCAATGCCGATGAAGTACAGTTCATTTTCCATAGTGAAACCAACCTTGCGAATGCGGGTTACCGGTGAAAGCCGGTCCATGATACTGTCCGGTTTGTCACATAAGAAAGAACGGCAGTCCGGTGCAAAGATCTACGGAACAGGCGCAAAAGCCTAAGCCCGGCCACGGCATCCGGACTGCCATCAGAGAGAACTGGCCGGTTCTTTCTGATGGGATCATCATACAAGCCCGGCCAAGCGCAGCGCCGCCGGGGGCTAATAGGCGGCAACCTCCCGCGCCATTTCCCGGGTGTACTGGCGGCTGGCGTTGACCAGCATCTGCGTATAAGGCGTTTGCGCCTCCCCGTTCACCAGCGCATCCACCGTCAAGGTCTCGAGGATTTTGCCGTACTGCATCACCGCCACCTTCTGGCACAAATGGGCAATGACGCCCAAATCGTGAGTCACCATCAGATAGGTCAGATTTGACTCTTTTTGCAGCTCGGCCAGCAGGTTTAAGATCTCCGCCTGTACCGACACATCCAGCGCTGAGGTCGGTTCGTCAAGCAGCAGCACCTGTGGCTCAAGGATCAGCGCGCGGGCAATCGCTACGCGCTGGCGCTGTCCGCCGGAGAGCTGGTGAGGGTAACGGTCACGAAACGCACGGCTCAACCCCACCCTGTCCAGCAGCGTGTTGATACGCCGATCGCGCTCGCCAATGCCGTGGATTTGCAGCGGTTCTTCGAGAATATCACCAATGGTATGACGCGGATGCAGCGAACCGTACGGATCCTGAAACACCATTTGCACCTTCCGGCAGCGCTCACGGCTAATCTCATGGTTCAGCCGCTGCCCGTTAATCGCCAGCTCGCCGCTCCAGTGGTTAAACAATCCGGCCAGACACTTCAGCACCGTGGTTTTGCCGGAGCCCGACTCACCCACCAGGCCGTAAATATCGCCCGGCTGAACGTGAAAGTTCACATCAAATAATACCTGGTTGCGCTTGTCACCTTCGCCAAAAACCAGATTCAGGTTTTTCACTTCAATCATCGTGCGCTCCTTGAGCCTATCTCAGTAGGCGTAATTGTTGAAGACAGTTTGGCCTCGGACAGCGCGCAGAAACCGGAGCGTACTGGAGTACGTGAGGATTGCGAGCACTGCCCGATGCCAAAATGGCGAATAAAATAGCCTAATGGGATAGGCTCTTAGTCCGTCAGCCAGCAGGCCTGACGTTGCAGCACCGGCAGTACCGGACGGCGATGTTGCATATCCGGCAGTGCGCTAATCAGCCCCTGCGTATACGGATGCTGCGCGTTCTCAAGATCACCGGCGGCGATAGATTCCACCACCCGCCCGGCGTACATCACCAGCACGCGGTCACAGAAGCTACGCACCAGGTTGATGTCGTGACTGATAAATATCAGCCCCAGCCCGCGCGATTTCACTAAATCGTCCAGCAGCCCCAGCACCTGTAAACGCACCGACACGTCCAGTGCGGAGGTGGGTTCATCGGCAATCACCAGCTCCGGGTCGGTTATCAGCATCATCGCAATCATGATGCGCTGACCCTGACCGCCGGAAATTTCGTGCGGATAAAGGTTATAGACGCGTTCCGGGTCACGAATGCGCACCACGTCCAGCATCTCCATAGCTTTGGCCTTAGCCTCTGTTTTGTAACCCGGATGGTGAGTGAGCCAGGCTTCGGCAATCTGGTCACCAACGCGCACCACCGGATTGAGCGAGTATTTCGGGTCCTGCATGATCATCGAAATGCGTTTGCCGCGAATGGCGCGCATCTGCGCCTCGCTAGCGTTCAGCAGGTCGATATCGCCAAACTGCATGCAGCTTGCGCCAATGCGGGCTTTTTTCGGGTGCAGGTGCAGCAGCGCCCGTCCGACGGTGGATTTCCCGGAGCCTGATTCGCCAACAATCGCCAGCTTTTCACGCCCCAACTGGAAGGAGACGCCGCGGACCGCATGGGTCACCGCGTCACCGTTAACGAAGTCGACGCTCAGGTCACGCACGTCGAGCAAAGGTGCGGCGTTATTCGCTGCGAGGATCGAGGATGTCACGTAGGCCATCTCCTAAGAAGTTGAACGCAAGACTGTTGATTAAAATCGCCAGACCGGGAATCGTTACTACCCACCAGCACTCCATCATGTAGGTACGACCGCTGGAGATCATGGCACCCCACTCGGGATCCGGCGGCTGAGCGCCGAGGCCAAGGAAGCCCAGACCGGCCGCGGTCAGGATGATCCCCGCCATGTTCATGGTGATACGGATGATCACCGACGGCAGGCACAGCGGCACAACGTGACGCCACAGGACACGAGCCGGAGATGCGCCTTGTAAGCGCACGGCTGAGATAAAATCGGCCTGACGCAGCGACAGCGTTTCCGCACGCGCTAGACGCGCAATCGGCGGCCAGGCGGTGAGCGTGATGGCAATCACCACATGCTCAAGCCCCGGGCCAAGCGCGGCGACAAAGGCCAGCGCCAGCACCAGACTTGGGAAGGAGATGAAGATATCGGTGACGCGCATCAGCACCATATCGACTTTGCCGCCAAAGTAACCGGCACACACGCCAAGCAGCAGCCCCAGCGGGCCAACGGTGACCGACACCAGCAGCACGATGTACAGCGTAATGCGCGAGCCGTACACCAGGCGGCTGAAGATATCGCGGCCAAACTCGTCGGTGCCGAACCAGTGCTGGGCATTCGGCGCGGTGAGCGCATTATTTAAGTCCTGCACCAGCGGCTTGTAGGGCGCAATCCACGGCGCGAAAATCGCCACCACGATCAGAAGGAAGATAATCCCGCCGCCGATAGCGGTCAGCGGGTTACGCGCCATCTTGCCGATAAAGCCCCCCGCTCGCGCGAAGGTGCGCAGCAGGCGCTGGCGGCCTTCACCCGTTCCGCCTGCCAGCGATGTATCCAGAGAAACCGTCATGATTTTGTCCTCGGATCGAAGAATTGATACAGCATGTCGGAGAGCAGGTTGAGCATCACGAAGATCACCCCCACCAGCAGCACGCAGCCCATCACCGCATTCATGTCGCCCAGCAGCAGGCTACCGGTGAGATAGGAGCCAAAGCCCGGCCAGGAAAAGACGGTTTCAATCAGTACCGCCCCTTCCAGCAAGGAACCGTAAGCCAGGGCGACCACCGTAAGCAGTTGCACCAGAATGTTACGGAAGGCGTGATTCCAGATAACCTGCCGTTCGGTTAACCCTTTCACGCGCGCCGTGATAATGAACTCCTGCGACAGCTGCGCCAGCATAAAGCTGCGGGTCATACGGCTGATGTAGGCCAGCGAGTGGAAGCCCAGCAGCGCAGCCGGTAAAATCAGGTGATTAATGGCGTTCCAGAACACTTCGCTGTTACCCGCTAGCAGCGCATCGACAGTCATCAACCCGGTACGGCGCGGCACCATGCCGTCAAGCCCGAGGTCAACGCGCCCGGCGCCCCCCACCCAGCCAAGCCAGGCGTAAAACACCAGCAGCCCCATCATTCCCACCCAGAAGATCGGCGTGGAGTAACCGGCGAGGCTGATAATGCGCACCACATAATCGGAAATGCTGTTACGACGCGCCGCCGCCAGCACCCCCAGCGGAATACCGAGGCCCGCGCCGACGATAATCGCCATCGTCGCCAGCTCCATGGTCGCCGGGAAAACGCGGATAATGTCGTCGGTCACCGGTTTGCCGGTCAGCAACGCGTTGCCCAAATCACCGTGCAGCAGGTTGACGAAGTAGATACCAAACTGGGTCATCAGCGACTGGTCAAAGCCTAACTGGTGATAGACCTGTTGATAGGTGCTTTGGTCAGCATCCGGGCCGACAATCGCCAGCACCGGGTCGATAGGCATCACGCGACCGATAAAAAAGGTCAGCAGCAGCAAGCCAAACAGCGTAATCGCCACCTGCATCAGCCGTTTTGAAAAGCGCCGGGTACGGGAGCCGGGCGCAAGAATTGCCGTACTCATCCTTTATCTCCTTCGCTGACTTTGTAGACTTCACGCAGGAACGTGGTCGCCGATGGGTGCGGTTGGTAGTCTTTAACTTCATTGCGCACCACCACCGAATCCACCATCTGCGAAACCGGGATCATCGCCGGGATCAGCAGGTCGTATCGGGTCTGGATCTGCTGATAATCGGCAATCTGTTTTTGCCCGTCGCGTTCCAGCAGCGCGCCATCGATCATCTCGTTAAGCTGTTTGTCGTAAAAACCGGTGCGCCAGCCCTGGAAGTTGGTCAGCCTTGCCGCATCGCTGTTGTCCGGGTTGTAGACCAGCGCGCGCAGACTGGAGTGCGGGTGCGGCTCCATCCCACTGCCGCCGCGCCCCACCAGCATGTCGAACTTACGCTCGCGCATCGCGCCATATATCTGGTTGCCGGTGCCGGTAATGATTTTGGCGTTTATACCCGCCTGCATCAGCGTCGACTGCACGGCAATGGCAATGTTGAGGAACGGTTGGTCGGAGAGTACGCGCAGCGTGGTATCAAAGCCGTCGGGATATCCGGCTTCCGCCAGCAATTTTTTCGCCCGTGCAAGATCAAAGGTGTAACCCGGGTCAGGCAGCGTTGACGGCATTCCGGCTTTAATTGGACGCTGGTGCAGGACGCCATAGCCCGGCATTAACGCTTTATTAATTCCCTGATAATCAATCAAGTAGCGCACCGCTTCGCGTACTTTCGGGTTGGCAAAATGCGCCTCTTTCATGCTCATCGCCACGTAGTACATGGTGCCACGCTGTACCGCATCGACGGTGAGCTGCGGGTCTTTTCGCAGAGCGTTGATATCAGAAACCGCCATGTTGTTGGCGATATCCAGATCCCCTTTTTCAATCATCAGGCGCAGGGTTTGCGACTCCTGGAAATGACGCAGCACCACGCGGCTCATTTTCGCCTCGCCGCGCCAGTACGCTGGGTTACGCTTCATGCGCAGCACGTCTTTCGCCTGCCAGGTTTCTAGCATAAACGGCCCTGAACCGGCTTCATGAGTGGTCAGCCAGTGGTTGCCCCAGTCTTTGTCTTTTTCATGGCTCTGGACGGTTTTACTGTCGAGAACGCCAAGATTGCCGAGCGCCCCGAGCGAGTAAATCACCAGCTGCGGATCGTTATCTTTAGGCAGGACGATCTGCACGGTGAAGTCATCAAGCGCCGTGACCTGCTTATCGATATTTTTCTTACTGAAACCATAGGATTTCCACACCGACGCCTGCGCCAGGTTCAGGTGCAGAATACGCCGCATCGACCACACGACGTCGGCCGCGGTCAGCGGATTGCCGGAGTGGAACTTGACGTTGTTTTGCAGATGGAAGGTCAGCGTTTTGCCATCCGGGCTGATATCCCAGGATTTAGCGAGCGCCGGTTTAACGTTGGTAAGCTGCGAAGGGTCAAGCTCTACCAGCGAATCATAGAGGTTCACCACAATCCCCACCACTTCGTTACCGGTCATCGCTGCCGGGTCGAGGGTGAGCAGGTTATTCATGTTCATGCCGATGATAAGCTGATCGGGCGGCGTTTTCGCCATCGCCGCCCCGCTCCCCATCGACAGGGTGAGCGCGAGCAAACACGCTCCCAGTAAGGAGGATTTTTTCATGTCTATATTTGCCTGTACTGTAGGGTACATTTGCTGAATGGCGCTGTGCTTATCCGGCCTACGGCTCGGTAGGTGAAGCGCCATCCGGCATTTATTATGTGTCAGTCGTGGCTGACGGTATTGGCTTCGATATAGTCAAAATTGATGTCTTCGCCCAATCCTGGACGCTGGGACAAATGCACAAATCCGTCGGCATCCATCGGGTCGATGATGCTATTGAGATAAGCGGCTGGCTGGTCGTAGTCGAGGAACGGGTGCAGCAGACCACGCTCGTACCAGCGACAGTTACGGATAGCGCCCACTGCCGCCAGGCTCGCCGCGCCGTTGCCGTGAACTTCGCAGTCCATACCGAACGACTCCGCCAGCGCGGCGACTTTCATGATGGGCCCAATGCCGCCCACGCCGTTCGCGCCCGCGCGCAGAATGTCGCATGCGCCCGCTTTCACCCAGTCCGCGCGGCTGTGGTGCTTGCCGCCAAAACTTTCCGGCCCAATCACCGGAATGGACAGGTTTTCGGCAAGCCAGGCGTAGGACGACATGCTGTCCTCTTCCATCGGCTCCTCAAACCAGGCAAAGTTGAGTTTTTCCAGCTCTTTCCCAATCCACAACGCTTCGGTACGGCTGTACCAGTGATAGCCGTCGATCATCAGGTCGATATCCGGGCCCACCGCTTCGCGCACGGCAGCGCAGGCTTTGATATCCATTTTCGGGTTAGGCGCGAAGGAGACCGGCGGCATCCAGGTATGCAATTTGATAGCTTTATAGCCACGCGCCACCAGCGTTTCAGCGAAAGCGGCGTACTCTTCCGGCGTCGACAGGCCGCCTTTTAAGTCATCGCCACACATGGTGCTGCCGTAGGCGGGAACCTTGTCACGATAGCCGCCGAGCAGCTTATACACCGGCACATTGAGCTTGCGACCGATGAGATCCCACAGCGCTTGCTCCACGAACGACAGCGCCCGCTCCGTCAGCTGATGTGCGCTGCCGCGTTGCCAGTGCACCAGGTCTTGCCAGATCCGCTCGCGGTCAAACGGATCCTGCCCCACCAGCACTTTGCGAAAGAACGTATTCACCACAAACGGGCGCACGATTTCCGGCGGCGCAAAGGAGTACCCCTTGCTGCCATCGTCTGCGGTAATCGTCAGCATCGCCATTTTTGCCATGCTCTCCGGGCCCGGATGTGAGTGTCCAGCGCTGTCGGAGATGCGACGCGTTGGATGCTGAAAAACGGTGACATTTACAGATTCAATTTTCATTATGCGTCCTTAGTACAACCTTCGAAATGGCGTTTTTGCGCCACAACCCTGTGTTTAATACACCGAACTGATAAAACGGTTTTAAGGAATTGAAAAGGCGTTTCATGAATAATCTAAGCACAAAGTCTTACCTCTGCCACGGACAAACTCCGCTAAGACCGGGCTATTTTTTGTGCAAGCGCACAATAAGAAGTGATGGTTTTCACAAAAGGGGGAGGAAGTGTGAGGCGGATCGGCCCCCCTTCCCAGGCGGGAAAGGAGGCTAAAAACTACGCGAAGGTAATTTTGCTATCGAGGTACACATCTTGTACGGCATTAATCAGCGCAACGCCGTCGGCCATCGATTTTTTAAACGCTTTACGGCCCAGGATAAGGCCCATCCCGCCCGCACGTTTATTGATAACCGCAGTACGCACGGCATCGGCCAGATCGGTTTCACCGCCTGCCGCCCCGCCGGAGTTAATCAGCCCCGCACGCCCCATATAGCAGTTCGCCAGCTGGTAGCGCACCAGATCAATCGGATTATCGGTGGTCAGTTTGGTGTACACGCGGTCATCGGTATAGCCAAAGTTAACCGCCTTATAGCCGCCGTTGTTTTCCGCCATTTTCTGCTTCACGATATCGGCACCGATGGTCGCCGCCAGGTGGTTGGCCTGCCCGGTCAAATCCGCAGAGACATGGTAATCAACGCCGTCTTTTTTAAACGCAGGGTTGCGCAGATAGGCCCAAAGTACCGTCACTAGGCCCAGTTCGTGCGCGCGCTCAAAGGCGGCCGAGATCTCTTCAATCTGTCGTCGCGACTCTTCCGAGCCGAAATAGATAGTGGCGCCGACGGCGACCGCGCCCATATTGAACGCCTGCTCTACGCTGGCATACAGCGTCTGGTCGTACTGCGTCGGGTAGCTTAGGGTTTCGTTGTGATTAAGTTTGACGAGAAACGGAATGCGGTGCGCATAGCGGCGTGAAACCGAGGCCAGCACGCCGTAGGTCGAGGCAACGCAGTTACAGCCCGCTTCAATCGCCAGTTCGACAATGTTCTTAGGATCAAAATAGAGCGGGTTTGCCGCAAACGACGCCCCTGCGGAATGCTCGACGCCCTGATCCACCGGTAAAATAGACAAGTAACCGGTACCGCCTAAACGCCCGTGGTTATAAAGCGTCTGCATATTTCGTAACACGGCAGGAGGACGGTTGTTATCCACCATCACCCGGTCAACGTAATCATGGCCGGGTAAGTAGAGTTGGTCGGCCGGAATGGTCATACAACGATGCTGTAAAAGGCTGTCGGCGTCTTTGCCAAGCAACTGCGCAATATCAGTCATAGTGAGGCTCCCGTAAGTGCCGATATCATGTCGGCTGGTTATCCTGCTCAACTTTTTTGAGCAGGATAAGCCTGGTACCGGGGACACTGAATGTCCAACTTTTGGCTGATTTTAAGCGCAGCCAACTGGCACGCATCCGTGCCAGTTACCACCATTCATGGAAATGATGTACCGGGCCAATACCTTCCCCAACCTCCAGCGAGTCGGCCTGAGCTAGCGCTCTGGAAAGCCAGTCTTTGGCGACCGGCACGGTCTCCTGCCAGCTCTGATACCGTGGTCTTAAGGCCGCCAGCGCCGCCGAAAGCGTACAGCCCGTGCCGTGGGTATTTTTGGTGGCGACACGCGGCGCGGTGAAGCGAATTTCACCCTCAGCGGTAAACAGCCAGTCCGGGCTTTCGCTATCATCGAGGTGACCGCCCTTCATTAACACCGCTTCACAGCCCAGCGCCCGCAGCGCTCGCCCCTGCTGTAGCATTTCACGTTCATTGCGCGCGTGTGACGTATCCAGCAGCGCCGCGGCTTCCGGCAGATTAGGCGTAATCAATGACACGTGCGGCAATAGCTGTTGCCGTAGCGTCTCCACCGCCGCCGATGAGAGTAGCGGGTCGCCGCTTTTTGCCAGCATCACCGTGTCCAGCACCACGTTTTGAATACGATAGCGCTTAAGGCGTTCAGCCACCGCTTCAACAATATCGGTCTCCGCCAGCATACCGATTTTGGTGGTATCAATACGCACATCGCTAAATACCGAATCCAGTTGCGCGGCAACAAAATCAGGCTCTATGCGATAAACTGACTGCACGCCGCGAGTGTTTTGCGCCACCAGCGCGGTTACCACCGAACAGCCATAGGCGCCCAGCGCAGAGAAGGTTTTCAGGTCGGCCTGAATGCCCGCCCCGCCGCTTGGGTCGGTTCCGGCGATGGTCAATGCGTTGATACGTTTCATACGTTCACCTCCGCTTTCATCGCGTACAACGCATCCAGGAACGCGGGAACAAAACTTCCCGGCCCGCGACCGCAGGCGGCACGTTGCCCGGCCAATTTCATCAGCGCACAGGCCGCAGCGACATGCTCCAGACGATCGCCCGGCAAGGCACAGCTTGTCGCTACAACGGCTGACAACGCGCAGCCGGTGCCGACCACGCGTGTCATCAGCGCATCGCCGCCCTCTACCGCCAGCGTGCGTTGTCCATCGGTGATGTAATCCACCTCACCGGTGACCGCCACAATCGCCCCGCTCTCACGCGCCAGCAACTCCGCCGCCGGAAGAGCTTCTGCGGCGGTATCGGTTGTATCGACACCGCGTCCACCGGCGCTGACGCCCGCCAGCGCCATAATCTCAGAGGCATTGCCACGAATGGCTGCCGGGTGAAGCGCCAGTAAGTCGCGGCAGAATTCGTGGCGCAGCGTTAAAGCGCCCACGGCGACCGGGTCAAGCGTCCATGGCGTATCAGCCCGGTTAGCGCTCTCCACCGCTGCCCGCATCGCCTGCGCGCGCGGCACGGTTAGCGTGCCCACGTTAATTAACAGCGCATTGGCAATAGCAGAAAACTGCGCGGCTTCACCAGCGTCGATAACCATCGCAGGCGATGCGCCAAGCGCCAGCAAAACGTTAGCCGTGAAGGTCTGTACGACGTCGTTAGTCATACAGTGAACAAGCGGGGCATGTTGATTGAGGAGATGTACGGTGCGCATACGCTGCGCCGGGTTTAGCAGGTCGGGTTGCATGGTTTGCTCCTGCCATAACGCGAAGAAGCAAGACCCGTCGGCCTCTGACTTCCCTACGCTGGCATTATCCAGATCAGGTGGTACGGGTATTTCTCAGCCTTCACAAGGAAGGGCACCCCGAGTCATTTACTACAAAATCAAAAGATTGCGATTAATGCTCCTCATTAATCCCTGATCAGGATATTAATGCCAGCGGGAAGTCTTGTAAACGACAAACGCGGCGCTTTTGGGCTGTGTGTGACAGGTTGGGTGACAAAATGTGTACCATGTAGAATACTCATAAGCCGCCAACTATCGCACAAAAAGAGGTCCTGATGGATTTACAAGCATGGGATAACGTTATCTCTATCGCTTCGAATGCTGTAACAGGTTTAAGCTTGCTTGGTGGTGTCATCTTCGGCGGGGTTAAACTTCAGGAGATGGTGAAAAACAAGAAAATGGAGCAAGCTTTCGCCTCTGCAATAGCGCTTAAAGATGAGATTGATGCTACGAGGGGCCGTTATAATCGTATGCGTTTTGACCTTACACGCATAATGACTTTTATCGACACGCTCGCAAAGACTGGTCAAAAAGTAGATCAAGAAAGCTACTATCAAATTCAAGGTTCGTTGAGAGACATGGCGGAAAACACCTTTCGTATTGGTAGCTGTTTCGTCAAAGTTAGCCACTATAACGTTGCCATTAAACAACCAGCTTGGGAACCATTCAACGCTCTTCTACACTCTGCTGGTGAAACGCAAATAGCTATATCGAAATTAGTAAACCTCATAACTCAGGCCTTGCTTAAAGAGCAGATAACAGCAGAGGAATTCGCGACAATTCGTAGTTTTTATGATGAACATGGTGAACGGATGAAAGGCGTTAATAACGCTATCGCCGGGATAGATATTATTAAATTTGATGATTTTTTTGACTTCAGCAAAGTTAATAAAAAAAGCCGGGATTAGCCCGACTCTTATGTTTTCAGTTTTCGTTGTCGCTGTTCGCTGAGTTAATGCTTGATAGTCCCTTCAAGCCCTAGTCTCTCAACCTTATCGAGAAATGAACAGCGCGGAATATCTCCTAATGGTTGTACATCTGTAGACGGGACTCCTTCAGAGAAGGATGAGAAGGAAAAGAACATAAGAGGTAATGCAAGAATCTTTTTCAAAACAGCCTCCATAGCTGAATAGATGAAGTACACCATTAGCAGGTGCCTTAACATCATTAATTACTTTAATCGATTTAAATAACAGAACCGATCGGTAAAATTGATCACTTTTGTTACTATAATCGTTGCACGATGCCTGCAATTTAGCATTGAAGAGGGCAATTCATTCAAGAGGGAGAGATGAGAGGTATTCTGTAGGTTTGCGGTATGTCGCTGGCTTTTAATGCTGCGGCAAGCCAAATCACCATGAGCAACCCCGACGAGCAGGAGCTTAAGGGTGGAAAGCTGCTTTACACTTACGAAAATAGTATTTATCTGTTTACGCTGGTAACTCGTTCGCAGCCCTGCCCATACTCGAAGACGTTCGATACCTCGGACAACGAAAAGTAAGTACCGCCGAGCATCTTTTTCCTCAAAGTTACCAGTAACTTGAGCTTACTTATGCGGAAACGCATCGCACAAATCAGCACTCGATCAAATTTTCATTTTTTTTTGCTAATTATTGACATTCCCGCCAGCCCTTATGCGCCGTGGACTCAGACTTTTTTAGCTTTCTCAACCTCAATCCAACATCAAAATCAACTCTTGTACTCAAAAGAATCCTTAATAGAATACTCACTATATAGGGGTTGCTATTCACCCCACCCCCTATATGTATGGCTTGTGTTTGGAACGCAGGCATAAAAAAGCCGGACTCACAGAGTGAACCCGGCTTACAAAGCATGACTAACGAGAGTCGCCAAACTCTTGTGAATCTCTGCCTTACCTTCATTTTCTGACGGCTTGATTGTGCCAGGCAAAGAGGATCATGTAAACCTTAAAATAAACGCTCAAAAGGAGCATTGCATGACCATTTGTAAACAGTCACACCGCTACAATACGCTTTTCATTAGCTTACCTCACGACCAAGGTGGTGAGGGCCGCCATAAATGCTGCGGATGCGCTTACGATCAGGGCTACCTTGCAGGCTTAGCTCGCACAGGGCAAGTTTGGGTAGATTTAGCTACGTTACCTGATAGCCAAGCAGGAACGGTTCGCCACAAAAGCCCCCAAGCAGCGTTTGCTGAAGGCTACCGTGACGGGATACGTGATTCCTACCGTCGGGTTGGATAAAAGATGATCCAAGTCACGAGAAGGGAGACGTCCTCGTGACTTCTAATTGAAACAATATTTCAAAGCGAATATTCTTCTGAACATTTCAGAGCACAGCAAAGGTTAATAATGAAAAGGAAATTACAGGTTTTCGTGTCCAGCACTTTTACTGACCTGATTGAAGAAAGACAAGCAGCGGTAAGCGCAATTCTTAAAGCTGGGCACATCCCCGCAGGCATGGAGTTGTTTACCGCTGCTGATCGATCACAAATGGATATAATAAAAAATTGGATCGATGAATCAGATGTTTATATGTTAATACTCGGCGGTCGCTATGGCTCAATCGAACCAACAACTGGAAAAAGTTATACTGAATTAGAATATGATTATGCTGTAGAACAAGGAAAAGCCCTCTTCGCAGTTGTTATTAAAGAGGAAGCACTTGAAAAGAAAGTTAAAGAATACGGTACTGATTTTCTTGAACGCGATGAGCCAAAGTCCTTATCTGAATTCAAAAAGAAGGTATTATCAAATATATCTTCTTTCTTTGAAGATGTGAAAGACATTCGTTTGTGCGTACATGAGAGTTTGTCTGATTTCAGCGCCAACAGAAAACTAAAGGGCTGGGTTTCAGCAGATGAAATCATTGACACCCATGATTTAGCTGAAGAAATTAAAAAATTAAATGAAGAAAACAGAAAATTAAAATCCGACATTGAAAGCAAAGATAAAAAAATAAAATCACTACTAAATAGCAAAGATTCAGAATTCAGGGAATTGGCTGAGGTTCTCAATGAAATAAAAATAATCATACCCAAGACGCATACAAAAGCAGATAATATTGAGACAAATCTACTCAATATATTTGTTACATGTAAAGACTCATTCGTTAACGGTATAACCAACGATATTAGCATGAAGGATTGGGAAAATTTTTTATTTTTCGAAGTAAGCCCTATACTCAAAATACACGGGCTAATGGAAAATGAAAAAGTTACAGGTGTAAGATACCGTAGATATGTTGCAACTGAACTTGGTACAAAATTACTTGCTTATGTTGAAAAAGAACAAATAAAAAAAAATAAAGAAAAGAAATAGCCCCCTAGCACTAATAATTTTTATTATTAGTGCTTTATTTTTAAGCATCAATACCAATCCATACTATCAATCATATAACAAATCGTTGATAACGGAAAAGTGTGTAGGTCGCGTTTGGTAATCACTGACTCGCTTTTCTCATGCCTTACGACCTGCTGCAAGTGTGCCAAATTGCCAACCCAGCCAGCTAAACAGGTTGAATCATGGTATGCCGGAAGCTATGCACCAATCGCCATTGCCCATAGTCATAAAGATAAGGATTACCAAGCTGATCTCGAACATCTGCTAAAACTTTGCCAATCTTCGGCATGATCTTACCCGACACAGGAGAAAAGATTTTATCTTTCCATTGATGGTTTACAAAATCGAGGAACCCCCATTCGATCAGTTTGGAGTGGATCCCCCCTGCCTTGTCGCGTTCTCAGTTTTACCCTGTCCTCCTTAAGCGATCAGTAGATAATGCTGCTGACTGTCCTCATCATTCTTGATCTGTGATTTCTCCAGTTTAGCAATCTCATCTCTACTGGCTCCGGTGTATGCCAACAACAATGAGATCCATTTCTCCCAGCCGTCAGGCTGCTTGAGCGCACAACCCACAAACTTTCTCATTTCTGTTGCACTTTATGCGCCAAACCTTGCTTTCGATGGGGCAGCATCAACATCATCTGTCGGAGACTTCTCAGGATGTCTTTGATGTCTGCTAGGAAGGTTTTGAATAGCGATTTGTAAATCTTCAGATGTTTGTGAATCGACTCAGCACCAACCAGAACTTCAGGTGGCACATCAGCGCACTCAATCAATTGCTGAACAGTCATCGACCGATAAGGCTGCACAACACGCTTAGGCAGGTTTTCAACAACTTCCATCACCTGCTTAATGTCCTGTTTGGTGATCGTCGTGACATCGGTTGTTGTACCGAGGACAATCAACAGCACTTCCATAAACCGTTCATTGGCCTGTGAGATTGCCTTTGTCCAGTTTTGAGCCTTCTCCCTTTTGTACATATTCCACGCGCCAGCCAGCGTTAGAACTTCCTTTTGTTCAACTGGTTCTTGCGGTATTACCACAGGTACACGGTGAACCACCTCCCGGTATTCCTGTACAGGTATCAACTGAGGTTTGCGTAAGTCGCCATTAAGAAATTGCTGGGCTACCCAGTTTTCATTCTGTTGCTTTAAGTGGTTACTGAAATCTGAAAGACGTTAACCAAACTGATCCGGGTGGACGGTTCCACGTTTGACTAATGGAATGGCTGGAGAAGCAAATGACATCAGGAGTTGCGCATGGCTGTAGCTATCCGTCTCTAAAGAATGACGGAAATATTTACTACCGGATAGGCGAAAGCTGACGTAGTAGATCCCGTTACGGATGATGGTGTGATTGATAGATGTGTGTGCCATTTTGTTTGTCTCTGTGAGTGACAACATAACAAAATGAAGAGAAAAAAACGCACAAGCCTTTGATTTATATCTTGGATTATCGCCAGGACTACGCTGGCATTATCCAGATCAGGTGGTACGGGTATTTCTCAGCCTTCACAAGGAAGGGCACCCCGAGTCATTTCAATAAGAGTTTACTCATGGCGATTAACCGTTGTTAATCGCCGTCAGGAATAATGCCAGCGGGGAGCGGGAGAAACAAGCGCGGAATCTTTTGTGCCGAGCTCTCTGTGAAAGAGGGGGTCGCACACAATACGCGGAGTCTGGTAAAAAATGACGATTACGGACTGAGAAAAGGATAATTAAATCACCACTACTATTATTGTTTTACATTCAGTCACTTATCAGGAGGAAAGTGCACCTTCATTCGTAACTGCATGTTTATACTGAATTTAATCACAATAATTTTACATCAAACCACTTTAACGATTCGTGCTTAATGTGATCCCGATCAAAGTTTAAATACTAACATTACTGGATAGTTCATCGCCGTTATTTTATTGCCCTTTTTCATAAATCTCTCTTCTGTTGACATAATCCATGCCAACGGAGGAAAAGCGTGCCTGAACAAGAATCACGCATTGAGAATTGTTAATTAATAACAGCGATTATATTAATATTTAATTAGAATTGAGAATCTAGAATGCACTCCTTAAATAAATTTATGGTAACAACTCTGGTGTTTGGTACTGTTTTATCTGGTTTTATTAATGTCGGTCAGGCCGCCGACATCGATGCAAAAGATGTTAAACTTTCCAGCGGCTGGGATGTTGAGAGCGTATTTAATCAAACATTTCTTCAAATTCAGGATTTATACGATACTCGCGCTAATCAAAGCACTGAAATTCATGACTTGAAAATGAGTAACTTATCTCGTGATAGCGCAATCACGCACGCAGATAATAAAAGCTCTGCCGCATTATCTGCTGTAGCTAAAAATGGTGCGAGTATTATTGCCTTAGATAAAAAAGCCGATCAAATCGAATCAGAGGCATTACTTTCTGGCCTCAAGGCTGACGATGCGAAAACCAGGGCGATTACGGCACAAGGCAAAGCGGATTTCGTTGAGGTGAAGGCCGACCACGCACAGGCGACAGCCGATACCGAGACCACCACGGCCAACAATGCAGACTCCAAAGCGGACGCGAATGCTCAGTTAATTAGCCATAACGCCCTTAACATCGGCAAGAACCAGAAAGCGCTGTCATCAAAGGTTGACGCTACCGCGTTCCAGGCCGATCAGGCGCGTCAGGATAAGGCTGTCGAAAGCGTGCAAACGCAGGCCGCGCGCAATTCAACCCAGTTAACACACCACGAATCACGCATCACCAATCTGGAGAATCAGAATAACGCGCGTTTTTCGTCAGTTGAGCATCAACAAAACGAAGACCGTAAAGAGTACCGCGCAGGTATTGCCGGTGTCGGCGCCATTGCTGGCCTGCACTATGTTGATACCGATAACGCGGTCGCAGTGGGTGCCGCGAATTTTAAAGATGCCCAAGGTTATGCCATGGGTTACCGCCACAAATTCTCAGAGAATGTCGCAGCAACCATGTCAGCATCAGGAACGTCTAATGGCGATGAGATTGTCGCAGCCTCTGCCTCCTTCGGCTGGTAAGGTGTTTTTGCGCTGTCGCTGAGTATTTCTGAATCAAAGCCTATGAAAGTTCTTAAATATTAATTAACAGTACTTTATAAATTAAAATTGCGGACAACGCCTTCACTTGAAAGAATTCTTAGCTGACTCACTAATTGGCAAGGAAAATATACCGAAAGCATTAACCCCGTTTTTTATCGGTATAATTTCAATAAGACTAATCCGTATCATTCAGGCAATATGAATATGATAATTATTTGGGCGCATGATCCAAATCAATATTAACATCGTCGACTTGCCTGATAGTTGCATTGCTTTATAAAAAGCAAACGCAAAAGTTTGCAGAGCAGATAGATAGCCAATGATAAAACTCATTATTGCTTATGCAGTTATTTCAATTGCACTGGTTGCGACGGGCGTTTTTAGCGTTATGGTCTATAACAGTATCATAACTATAACTACCGAGGATTGTTACCATGAAACATTCCACGGTGATATAAAGTCGTCATCTCTTTTACCAGTAAGCACTAATAAGCTTATATCAGTTGATCATGAACAATTTTGGTAATAAATAAGGTTAATAATGAAAGCAAAATGGATGGTGTTTGCAGGGGTGGCCAGCGCAGTATTCCTTGCTGGCTGTACTTCTCCCACACAGCGTATGGCAGCATGTGAAGCACAAGGTGTTTCAAAAGACACATGCTATTTATCCGAGCAAAACCGGCAACAGGGGATAAATAATGCTTCTCTTGCGGCGGCCTACGCTAATGCCGCGAACGCGACGCAGCACGCTCAGGCGGCGCATGTTTCCGATCCGATGCGTGAAGCCACATTGTCGTCTAATGTCCTGAAAGCGACGCTGTCGAACGGTTTCTTTGCCGCTACGATCAACGGTAAAAAAGCCACCGTTAAACGCGTCAACGCCAATTTCTACGAGATCCGTGGCGCCGGCTTTATTATCTCCGTCAGCATGAATGCCGAGGGTATTGAAAGTGCGTCATGGAATAAAACCCATGGCCGCGATCACGGCATGTTGACCGTGACGCAGAAATAAAACGCTTACGATAAGGAGGCATTTCGCCTCCTTTTTCGTTAACGCTCTTCCGCATCTCTTAACTGCTTAAGCAGCAACGTAAAGCATGCATCAATCATTGGCGGCAGCGCCTGAGGGCCGCGCATCAGTGCGACGGTACGGGTAAGCGCAGGCTGCTGTAGCTGGGCGACGTGTAAAACCGAATCCTGCAAATGCGTGGTATAAAGCTGCGGCAATAGCCCAACGGCTAACCGCGAGCGCACCAACCCGTAGAGGGTTTCAACATAATCGACCTGATAGCGCGCATTGAGCGTTAATCGCTGGCTTTCCACCAGCGCCCCGACCAGACGCTGAATGTTACCTTTCGAGAACATCGCGATATCCCTACCGGCCAGCGTCTTCCAGGGTAAATGCGGTTGCCTACCTAACGGGTCATCAACGTGCAGCACCGCCACCAGCGGATCTTCGCGCAGCGGGAAAAGCTGGAGTTCTTCCGGCAGCGAGCTGTCGATGGCCCCGACGCCAAAATCAATCTGCCCGCTTTGCAGATCGCGCGCCAGCGCATCGTTGGTACGGTCGTGAAACTCGACGCGCAGGCGCGGGAAGGCCTGTGCCAGCGTGTTGGGCAGCAAGGGGAACAGAAGTGAGCTGACCGAGGGTATCAGCCCGATGCGCACCGTACCGTCTCCCCCCGCCTGCACCATTTGCTGAATATCGCTAAACGCCATTTGCGCTACGCTCAGTACCCGCTGAGCGTGCGGCAAGATGGCCGCTCCCAGCTCGGTTAGCGTCACCGCCGAGGCGGTACGGTTGACCAGCTTGCCGCCAATCACCGTTTCAATTTGCCGCAGCGCGCTGCTCAGCGCCGGTTGGCTAATCGCCAGCCGATTGGCGGTGTCGGTAAAGTGACGTAGCTGCGCGAGCGTGACAAAATACTGTAATTGTTTTAGCGAGAGCGCGGGCAATCGCTGCCAGGGTTCAGTCATGATGGGCTTCACTCGTGCCTTTCACCCAGAATAAGCCGAAGTTATCAGGTGATAAGTTTTTTCATCTGGGCAACCGTTTGCTCTGCCCCTAAAGTAGCGCACATTATCCCTGTGCCGGAGTTGTTATGTCCAGCAATGCTGAAAACCGCCGTCGTGCCGTCCAGGCCGCTCGCGGTGAAGTCCCGTTCGATCTTCTGCTGACCGACGCCCATATCGTGGATATGGCGACCGGTGAAATCCGTGATGCCGACGTCGGTATTGTGGGCGATATGATTGCCAGCGTGCACCCGCGCGGTAGCCGTCAGGATGCGCTCGAGCACCATGCTCTGCCGGGCGTGTTTCTCTCGCCAGGACTGATGGACACTCACGTTCACCTCGAAAGCTCCCATCTTCCGCCAGAGCGCTACGCCGAAATCGTGCTGGCGCAGGGCACCACCGCCGTTTTCTGGGATCCGCATGAACTGGCAAATGTGCTGGGCGTGGCAGGTGTGCGTTACGCCGTTGAAGCCAGCCGCCATCTGCCGTTGCAGGTGATGGTTGCCGCGCCCTCTAGCGTGCCGTCCACGCCGGGACTGGAAATGTCCGGCGCCGATTTTGCCGGGGCTGAAATGGAAACCATGCTCGGCTGGCCGGAAGTGCGTGGCGTGGCAGAAGTCATGGATATGCATGGCGTGCTGCACGGTAGCTGCCGGATGCAGGAGATCGTTCAGGCCGGGCTTAGCAGCGGCAAGCTGATTGAGGGCCACGCCCGTGGTCTGAGCGGGGCTGACCTGCAAGCCTATCTCGCCGCTGGCGTGACCTCCGATCATGAACTGACCTCCGCCGACGACGCGCTGGAAAAACTGCGCGCCGGGCTGACCTTAGAAATTCGCGGTTCGCACCCTTACCTGCTGCCGGATATCGTCAAGGCGCTGAAAACGCTGCCGCACCTCTCCTCGCAAATCACCGTCTGCACCGATGACGTGCCGCCGGACATGCTGCTGGAAAAAGGCGGCATTATCGCTCTGCTCAACCTGCTGATTGAACACGGCCTGCCTGCCACCGACGTGCTGCGATTTGCCACGCTAAATGCCGCCATTCGTTTGCAGCGTAACGATCTGGGGCTGATTGCCGCCGGTCGACGCGCCGACCTGGTGGCCTTTGATTCACTGGACAAACTTCAGGCACGTGCGGTCTATGTCGCCGGGAAGCAAATTGCCCGCGATGGCAAACTGCTTGCACCGATTGCCGCAGCCGACGGGGTGACGCCGCCTCGCGATACCCTGCGCATGAAGCCCCTCTGCGCCGAGGATTTTGCCCTACGGGTGGGCGATATTCAGCACGGTTGCGCCCGTCTGCGCCATATACGCGGCGCGCGCTTTACCCAGTGGGGGGAAGTGGACGTGGAGATTCGCGAGGGTCGCGTACAAATTCCGGCCGGTTTCAGCCTGATTTGGGTGAAGCATCGCCACGGTCGTCACGACGCCAAACCTCAGATTGCGCTGCTGGAAGGCTGGGGCGAGCTGCGCGGCGCGATAGCGACCAGCTATTCGCACGACTCGCACAATCTGGTGGTGCTGGGGCGCAATGCCGATGACATGGTGCTGGCCGCCAATCAACTGATCGCCTCAGGCGGCGGCATGGCGCTTGCGCAGCACGGAAAAATTCTCGCCCATGTCGCCATGCCGATTGCTGGAATGCTCTCCGATAAACCCGCAGAGGAGCTTGCCGCCGCATTTCGTAACCTGCGCGATCTCAGCGCCGAAGTTGCCGACTGGGAACCGCCATACCGGGTATTTAAGGCCATTGAAGGGACTTGCCTTGCCTGTAATGCCGGGCCGCATTTAACCGATTTAGGGCTGACCGACGGCACCACGCGACAAATTGTCGACCCGGTCATTTCATCACAACACACAGCACAACAATAATCATGGGAGCGCCACACAATGGCCGATAATACCCTTCAAACTACCCCTTCCGGGAACTGGCTCGAACGGCGCTTTGCGCTCTACTCTCGCGGCAGCTCGCTGCGCACCGAATGTCTGGCGGGCGTCACCGGCTTTCTTGCCGCCGCCTATCTTCTGGTAGTGATTCCGGGCCTGCTGGCCGTCGGTGGAATGGATAAAGGTGCGGCGACCACCGGCACGATTCTGGTGTTCGTCGGCGGCACGTTGCTGATGGCGTTTTACGCCAACCTGCCATTTATCGTGGGCCCGGGGATTGGCGGTTCGGTACTGGTCGGCGTCACGCTGGCGGGCAGCGAACACATCGGCTGGCCGATTGGTCTGGGAATCGCCTGCTGGTCAGGGATCCTCTTTTTCCTGCTGACCCGATTTGGTCTGCGCGAAGTAGTTACCCGCTCGGTGCCACAGTCGATAAAACTGGGGCTCACCGCCTCCATCGGCCTGTTTGTCGCGGTACTCGGTTTTCGAAACGCCGGGCTGGTGCTGGCGAATGCCAAAACCAACTCGCTGATGCTGGGCGATTTTCTGGCACCCGGCGCGCTAGTTGCGCTATGCGGCCTGTTCCTCGCCATCGCCCTTCAGGCACGTCGTATTCCGGGGGCCATCCTGTGGGCGATTTTGTTCGCCACGCTGGTCGGCATTCCAGCGGGCGTCACCCGGCTGCCGACCCACTTTATCGACCTGCCGCATTCGCTGACGCCTGTTCTCGGTCAGATTGATATGCTGGGCGCGCTCAATATCGCCTTCCTGCCGTTCCTGTTTGTCTTTTTTGCCTCTGAGTTTTTCTCCACCATGGGCACGACCCTCGCGGTCGGCGGTGAAGCCGGGCTGCTCGATGAAGAAGGCAACATGCCACAGATTAATCGTCCTTTTATGGTCGACTCGATTGCGGCAGCCGTGGGGCCGTGGTTGGGTATCCCGGCGGCAACCGCGCTGATTGAATCCTCCGCGGCCGCTGAGGCGGGCGGCAAAACCGGTTTGACCGCGCTGGCGGCGGCGGTGATGTTCCTGCTGATGCTGCTGTTCACCCCGGTGGCACTGATGATCCCAAAAGAAGCGACCGCCCCGGCGCTGATTCTGATTGGCCTGAATATGTTCAGCGGGCTGCGCAAAGTGGATCTGGCAAACTTCACCGATGGATTGCCGGTGTTGATGATGGTGATGATCACCCTTATTGCTAACAGCTTTGGCACCGGGATCGCCGGTGGGCTGCTGTTCTATGTGGTGATTAAAACCATTGCCGGTAAATGGCGTGAGATCCCGCTGGGGCTGTGGATCCTGGCGGTGCCACTGGTCTATTACTTTGCCACGCTGGTGAGACACTAAGCCCTCATCACGACGCCGCTCACCGGATAAGCCTCTGCGGTGAGCGGCGTCAATATAAGATTGCCGGTCAGCAACAGATTGTAATTTTTTTAAAATCATGATGACGTCATCATCATACACTAATATATTTTCAGCCTATGATGAGTCATGAGAAATAACATGTCAGAAAAATCAGACGTTAAATTAAGACCCCTTGAACGAGAAGATTTACGTTTCGTTCATCAGCTCGATAATAATGCGAGCGTAATGCGTTATTGGTTTGAAGAACCCTACGAAGCCTTTGTTGAGCTTAGCGATCTGTATGATAAGCACATTCACGATCAAAGTGAGCGCCGCTTTGTGGTCTCTTTCAACGGTAACAACGCGGGCCTGGTCGAACTGGTTGAAATAAATCATATTCACCGACGCGCCGAGTTTCAGATTATCATCTCCCCCGAGTTCCAGGGCAAAGGGCTTGCGACACGCGCCGCCAAGCTGGCAATGGATTACGGTTTTACCGTACTGAATCTCTATAAGCTATATCTCATTGTGGATAAAGAGAACGCCAAAGCCGTTCATATTTATCGCAAGCTGGGGTTCATTCAGGAAGGGGAATTAATACACGAATTTTTTGTTAACGGTGAATATCGTAACACGATAAGAATGTGTATCTTCCAGAGTCAGTATTTAGAGAATAACAAAACCACGGGTGGTTTACTGAAACCGACGGCGCAGTAACGCTAAGCGCCCAGGCGTTAATTTGGCAACACTGCCGGTATTAACTGCTGGTTCCGTCGGCTGATTGATGTGCGGGTTGCCGGATGGCGGCTTTGCCTTATCCGGCCTACATAAAGTAGGCCGAATGCAGCAATGCCCCTATCGCAGCCGGGATGCCGCCATCCTGACCCAGGTATGCCGTTTACCGCGCACGGCCATCGACAGCGTATAAACCGCCTGCGGATCGGCCATACCGGCCACGCCCGCATCCCCGAAGTTATAGACATCTGCGCCACAGCGTTTGCTGGCGAGCGCAATCTGGCGCACCGTCTCCTCATCGGCCCCTTCCTGGCTGCTGCTGATGGTCGTTATCGCAAGCCCCCCCGCCGTCCGAATCGCGCTGAGAGCCTGCTCAACGCGCGGCTCTGATGCACCACGGCAGCTTGACGGCGCAGGGACAATCACGCCGTCCGCCCCCGCCGCGACGAATCCGGCATAGGTGTCGGCGTCGGCTAATCCCGCACCGTAGAATTTGGCGACCAGTATCAGTTTGTTGGTCAGCGCACGAAGCTGCGCCACCGCTGCGCACACGCGCGCGGCGGTTACGCCCGGTTTATCGTAGGCCGTCAGACAATAAAAATCCGCCTCCGCCACCTGCGCTAACTGTGCGGGATCCCACGCGCGCGGGTTTTCCGGGGCATTGTCCGCCAGCACTTCGAAGCTCACGCCCACCAGTCGCCCGGTGAGCTGTTTAAAATGACGCAAGCCATCGCAGCCCTGTATTTTTTGCGTCTGGCAATCCATCCCTTTCACCAGCAGCAGGTCCGCGCCGAAAGCGCACAGCAGCTCGCCGTTGGTCACTTCACCGTACAGCGGCGCGGCACCGGCGGCCACCTCCGCCATAATGACTCGCCCTTCTGAGGCGCTTATCGCCTGTTTTAATTCCTCCGCCGTGACCGACTGTGAGAAATCACTGGTGCGGCAGTTCAGTATCCGTTGCATCGTTCGTCCTTAAGCTAAAACCAGTATTGAAGGAGATGGCTGGCGGAATGCGCCATCAAGAATTTCCAGGTTGGTCAACGCCTGTTCTTCGCTCACGTAGTTCGGCGCGCCGGTGGTCAGGGTGTCGTAAATGGCGTCATAAACCCGACCGTAGTCGCCCTTCACGGAAGGCAGATGTTCGATATGGTTTACGCCCTGGTCATCAACATAATCCAGCAGCGCCAGCTCTTCGTCTTCAGCAAAATGCGCGTTGTCCGGCATCACGCCGTTTTTCAGGCAGGTTTCCTGCTGGTCAATCTGGTAGCGCACAAACGAACCGCGCGTGCCGTGAACCAGGAATTTCGGGTACGGCGTTTTCACCAGGTGGCTGGTCTTGATAATCGCCTTCATGTCACCGTAAATCAGCTGCGCTTCAAAGGTATCATCCGGGTTGGTCGGTTGACGCAGATGCCGTAGGTGATAAAACACCTGCTGAGGACGACCAAACAGCGACAGAATCTGATCCAGCGTGTGTACGCCAAGACCATAGAACGCGCCGTCAAAATGACCGCCTGGCTGAACGTCGGCCTCCGGGCGGAAGTAGTCAAAGTGGCTTTCCACTTCCACGATATCGCCCAGTTTGCCGCTTTCAATCGCCTGCTTCATGGTTAAAAAACAGCTGTCAAAACGACGATTCTGGAATGGCGTAACCAGCAGACCTTTTTCACGCGCCAGCGCAAACAGAATTTCCGCCTCTTCATGGGTGGTGGTAAACGGTTTTTCGACCAGCACGTTTTTTCCGTGTTCCAGGCAAAGTTTTGCGTAATGGAAATGGCTGTCGGGATGAGTACATACCGTTACCAGCGAAATTTCCGCATCATTGAGAATGTCCTCAATCTGCGAGGTAAACTGAATGTCACGATAGACCGCTTCCTGCTCGCGCTGCGGGTTTCTCTGGCGGTCATAAATACGCTTCACGTGAAACTTATTTTTACGAGCCAGAACATAAGGCAAATGATAGCGGGTAGCGCTTTTGCCAAAACCAATAAATGCACTGTGGATCATGGGATAACCTCCTGTTAAATAGCGCGCGCGCTGGCTAATTGAGCCGCCGCCTCTTCAATAGCGGACTTACCGTCCAGCTTGCTGAAATATTGTGTGTTAATTGGCAGTACCGGGCAGGCTGCATTTATATTCTCAATAATGCTCTCCCGCATATAAACCACCTGCGGCCCCAGTAAAATCAGATCGGCCTTGTGATATTCCTCTTCTATGCGTCCGATATTGATGGCATAGACTGAAACATCGCAGCCCTGTGATTGGGCATACTGGCGCATTTTGTTAGCCATAATCGAGGTCGACATACCTTCATTACAGCTTAAGATAATGGTTTTATTATTGAGGGCCGCCAGAGTATTCTGGACAGGCGCTTCATTATTTGCCGTCGCCACTTCTGCAGCAGCCGGTTGTTCTGCCGCCATTTCTTCGACTAATGCGTCCACTTTGCTTTTAAGCATTGTGCGTTCATAAGCCATCAGGAATGGCAGATAAATCATCACGCCGAGGGCAATTAAAATAAGCTGGAGTATCACGTTACGGTAATCACCGCCGGAACCCAGCCAGCCGGATAATAATGGCGGCACCGACCAGGGAACATAGGCAACAATGCGTGAGACCATATCAAACTGAGTGGCAAAATAGGCAATGATAAAGTTAATCTGCGGGTAAATAATAAAGGGGATCATAATCAACGGGTTATACAGCACCGGGAAACCGAAAATGACCGGCTCGTTGATATTAAATAGCCCCGGCGCAAGCACGGTTTTACCGAGCTTCTGGTGGCTGGAAATTTTGCTGCGCATAAATATCGCAATCAGCAGCGCCAGCGTGCTCCCCGTGCCGCCCATATGGCCGTAAAGATCGCGAAACGGCAGCACGATAATGTGCGGCGGCACTTCGCCACGGGCAAACGCCGACATGTTCTCCTGCATCGCCACCAGCAGCGGCGGCTCCAGGATAGGGTTAATAATGCCTGAAGGATGGATCCCCAAAGAGAACAGGAGGTTAGTCAGCGTGGTCAGCACCAGGAAGCCCGGCAGGTTGGTGGTGAGATGCACCAGCGGCGCCTGGATAATAGCCTGAATAATCTCGTGAACTTCTTTTCCGGTCGTGACTTTCACGATGGCAGCCACCAGCGCAAAGGCCAGAACCACCAGCATAATAGAGAACATTGACTGGAAAGATTGCGTCACCATTGGCGGGACTTCATCACCCATCCTGATTTGCAGCCAGCGAGTTTTGGCAATCAACAAAAACAGGTCGGTGGCGATAATGGCGGTAATAATTGCCATAAATACGCCGCCTGCGTTGGTGAGGCCAAGCGAAATAACGCCGCTCACCTGCACCGCTTCGCTGGCATTCACTGGAACAATTGAAATAGTTCCTGGCATTAGCACTAAGAATGCAGCAAGCGATACCATTGCTGGGATCATCGGTGCGGTGAATTTGCGTTTATTGGCGATATTCCAGGAAATTAACACCACCAGCATCAGCGATAAAATATTCATTGTACCGGTGAGAATACGATCGCCGACGCTGCGAATTGCCGCCAAGGTATCGGCGGAAACCCATTGTCCGACAACCCCTTTCGCATCGAGAAATACAAAGTTCACCATAATAAATAGCCCGGCTAAAACCAGGAACGGCACGGTGATAATAAAGCTATCGCGTAGGCTTCGAAGATGAACTTCCGAGGCCATTTTCTGCGATATATCAGTTATTTTGGTCAATAACGTTTTTTGACTCATGACACTTCCCTTTCAATGAGAACACCCCTTTCGCGCTGGGTTTGCACACCTTTTGGCAAGACCGCCTGCTTCGCCGAGATCTGAATCCCTCCTGCGCATTACCCCCGCAGAATGAAACTGCTCAACAACCAAGTCAATATCTTTATTTTAAAAGTAGTCTACTTTTAAAATAAATGAGATCTGGATAATATTTTGAGGTGTGGGATATACTTCCAGCCACGCGTTTGCAGGGGGTGAACATTGCGCAGATATATTGAAATAGCGAATATAATCAGGGAAAGGATCGTCAATAATATCTATTTGACCGGAGAGAAGATCCCGTTTGGGCATCAGCTTTGCGAGGAGTTCAGCTGCAGCAAAATCACGCTGAATAATGCGTTAGAGATTCTGGTCAACGAGGGATTTATTACCCGTCAGCGCGGGCTGGGTACGGTGGTGAAAACCGCGACCCCACGCTACACCCACGCCGAAAGTCAGCTGGTGTCACCCATTCTAGGGCTGAGTACAATCAACCACGCGCAGGGACACAACGTCAGAAGCCATATTCTGCTGTTTGAAATTGCCAATCCGTCGGCGGAGATTGCCGAGGTGCTCGCGATCGCAGACGATCGTTTCTGCTGGCATTTCCGCCGCGTGCGCTATGTTGACGATCTGCCGCTCTCCATTGAAGATACGTGGCTGCCGGTGCATATTCTGCCGGAATTTACCCGTCAGGATGCCATGGGCTCAATTTACCAGTATGTGGAAAGCACGCTGCGAAAGATTCCGGCCAGCAGTCACACGCAGTTTTCATCGCTGCCGAGCGATAGCGAAGCCCAGGAATGGTTAGCGTTACAGCCCAACGAGCCGGTTAGCGTGACGCGCTCGGTCACCTATCTGAGCGATGGGCAACCTTTTGAATACTGTACCAGCCACTATCACTACCAGCGCTTTAATTATAATTCGGTTGTGCAGCGTAACGGCATGTAGGCCAGATAAAGCGAATGCCGCCATCCGGCAATCTGCACCTTAGTGCCTGATGGCGCGAAGCTTATCAGGCCTACGGGTGCAGGGTTTAGCTTGCGCAGCGCGCCTTCACCTCTTCATATAACAACCGCACCGCCGCCGAAAGCTGCTTACGGTGCGGGCAAATCATATTCAGCGGAACGCAGTCCCCCCGATATTGAGGTAACAGCACCTGCAAGCGCCCTTCCAGGAGATCGTCACGGACATCAAGCGCGGATTTGAAGGCAATCCCCTCCCCGGCAACGGCTAGCCGACGGATCACTTCTGCGTCATCACTGGTAATGCTGCCGGACACCTGCACATGGTGTTCCACGCCGTCCTGACTCAATGACCAGCGATCGAACGCTCTGCCGCGCAGAACATAGGTTAACGCATTGCATTTTTCGAGGTCGGCCAGCGTCTTGGGCTCGCCATGCCGGGCAATCCAGCCCGGGGAAGCGACCAGCACGCGCCGGTTTTCAGGGGCCACGGGGAGTGAGATGAACGATGCGTCTTCGTTGTCGCCGTAGCGGAATGCAACATCCACCGGGTCTTTAAATACATCAGTTCGATGATCGGAAAACAATATCCGCAGCTTCAGGGCCGGGTGACGTTCACGGAAATCGCGAAAGGCGCTGAGCAGCAAATTACGGCCCAAATCCGACGGTACCGCAATTTGCAGCGTACCGCGCACTTCATCATCCGGCGTATGAATTTTTTGCAGCCCATTTTGCAGCGTGTCGAGCATTTGCGAAGCGTAGGGCAGCCAGGTTTCGCCTTCTACCGTTAACCTCAGGCTGCGGGTCGAGCGCGCAAAAAGGCGAATGTTCAGCGCGGTCTCAAGGCGTTTAATCGCCGAGCTGACCTGCGCCGGGGAGACGCCCGCTTCGCGCGCCGCATCGCTAAAGCTGTTAAACGCGGCGGCGCGAACGAACAGTGATAAATCTTCCAGCCTGAACATGGTGGCTCCTAAAAGACGGGCAGATTCATCCTTAAAAGGGAGATCTTCACCGTTTGCTTACATTTTTTAAGAAAGCAGCGCTTGCCTTTGTGGCTACGCATCAGGAATCATACGTGGCGGTAATTTTATATCCAGGATAATAATGGGGATAGTATGCGTAAAACAAAAATGATGCTTCTGGGCGTACTGTTGGCAACCGCGAGCGCCGCCTGGGCGGCGCCGGCAGCCGGGATCGCGCAATATGAATTAAAAGAGTTCACTGCCGATTTTACGCAATTCAAGATTGGCGATAACGCACCGGCGCTGTATCTCACGCCAGAATACAACATCAAGCAGTGGCAACAGCGTAACCTGCCGGCACCAGACGCGGGCACGCACTGGACGTACATGGGCGGAAACTATGTCCAGATCGGTGATACGGACGGTAAAATCAGCAAGATTTATGACGGTGAAATTTTCTATCACCGCTAACAGAATGCCAGCGGCGCGACCTCGCCGCTGGCTGCTTTAAATTAAAAATAGAATTTATTGTTCTGATGCAGATATTCGGCCACCGCAATATCGGCTACCAGCCTGTCATACAATAAGAGAATACTTAATAACAAATCTCCGCCGCTACGCAATAAATCATCCGGCGCATCACGATTATCCTTATTCGCTAAATAATGCAGCTGCTCAATCACTTCCCGGTATTCACCATAAATACCTACCGATATCTCATTTTCGATAATGTGTTCACGGCAGTAGCGTAGCGCATCCGCCGAGCGCTCGCATAACGTCCGGTTATGCATAAGAATTATCAATAACTCCCGTATATTTATTATCAGAGCCGCATTATTCATCATCACCTCCACCGCCACATGAGTGCTCGTATTTACACGTCTGAGAATATCATTCACCTTCAGTCGTTAAATAAAAGTTCGCATGCAGCCATATGGAAAGCAATGTTACTTAAATGTTTTATTGACTATTATCAATATAGCCATGAAATAACATTAGGCGAGATTTATTAACCACAAAATATATCTATTATTTGAATGATTGGATGTTTGGGATAATTAAAAGAAATGGTCATAATTAATAGTACGGCGATAAATCACCGTACTATTACTATCAGGTTACACCGCGCGGAAGGCGATTTCGCCTGGAATCACCTCACCCTGCCAGTAAAGCTGCGCGGCAACGCGCCCTGCCAGCTGGCGATAGATCTCGGTAAATTCACTGTCCGGGCGGGCAATGACGGTAGGTGTACCGTTATCCAGGTCTTCACGCAGATTGATATGCAGCGGCATCTGCCCCAGAAGCTGGGTGTGATATTGCTCAGCCAGCTTTTCTGCGCCGCCGGTGCCGAAGATAGGTTCATGATGACCGCACTGGCTACAAATATGCATACTCATGTTTTCGACAATGCCGAGCACCGGCACTTCCACCTTCTCAAACATCACGATGCCTTTTTTGGCGTCGATCAGCGCAATATCCTGCGGCGTGGTGACTACCACCGCCCCGGTAACCGGGATGTTTTGCGCCAGCGTCAGCTGAATGTCACCGGTGCCCGGCGGCATGTCTAACACGAGGTAGTCGAGGTCAGGCCACAGCGTTTCTTGCAGCATCTGCATCAGCGCCTTGCTGGCCATCGGGCCGCGCCACACCATGGCGTTGTCGTCGGTGACGAGATAGCCAATGGAGTTGGTTGCCAGGCCGTGGGCCATAATTGGCGCCATATGGGTGCCGTCCGGTGAGGTCGGACGCTGGTTTTCGGCACCCAGCATGTTCGGCACGGAGGGGCCATAAATATCGGCATCGAGGATGCCCACTTTGGCGCCTTCGGCGGCCAGCGCCAGCGCCAGGTTGACGGCGGTAGAGGATTTACCCACCCCACCTTTACCGGAGCTGACGGCGATAATGTTTTTCACGCCGTTAATGCCCGGCTGGTTTTTCACGCGTTTGAGCGTAGCGATAGCGTGCGACAGTTTCCAGTCGACAGCTTTCGCGCCGGTGACGCGCAGCAGTTCGGCACTGGTTTGTTCTTTGAGTTCTTCAAACGCGCTATGCCAGACAAACGGCATTTGCAGTTCGATATGCACGGTGTCGTCAAGCCAGGCGACGTGGTGCAGCGCTTTGAGCGCCGTTAAGTTGTGCTTTAAGGTTGGGTGCTGGAAGTTTGCCAGCGTGCCGGCCACCATCGCACGTAGACGTTCAGGTGATTTGGCCTGGGATTCTGAGTTCATCCCGACTCCTTTGTTGTTTTGACATGCTCAGTGCTTTTAAGTCTACCACAGGTAACGGGCATCCATATATGGCGCACCTTCTACCCTTTTGGTAATATCGAAACCCCTTTTTACAACAGAAGAAGTAATACCCACTATGACTCAAGTCGCGAAGAAAATTCTGGTAACGTGCGCGCTGCCGTACGCCAACGGCTCCATCCACCTCGGCCATATGCTGGAGCACATCCAGGCTGATGTCTGGGTCCGTTACCAGCGAATGCGCGGCCACGAGGTTAACTTCATCTGCGCGGACGATGCCCATGGCACGCCTATCATGCTGAAAGCACAGCAGTTAGGTATCACACCAGAGCAGATGATTGCCGAAATGAGTCAAGAGCATCAGACTGATTTTGCAGGCTTTAACATTAGCTATGACAACTATCACTCAACGCACAGCGATGAGAACCGCGAGCTGTCAGAGCTGATTTATGGTCGCCTGAAAGAGAACGGTTTTATTAAAAACCGCACCATCTCTCAGCTTTACGATCCAGAAAAAGGCATGTTCCTGCCAGACCGTTTCGTAAAAGGCACCTGCCCGAAATGTAAATCACCGGATCAGTACGGCGATAACTGCGAAGTGTGTGGCGCAACCTACAGCCCAACCGAGCTTATCGAGCCGAAATCCGTCGTTTCTGGCGCAACCCCGGTGATGCGCGAGTCTGAGCACTTCTTCTTTGACCTGCCGTCATTCAGCGAAATGCTGCAAGCGTGGACCCGCAGCGGCGCGCTGCAGGAGCAGGTGGCGAATAAAATGCAGGAGTGGTTTGAATCCGGCCTGCAGCAGTGGGATATCTCCCGCGATGCGCCGTACTTCGGCTTTGAAATCCCTAACGCGCCGGGCAAATACTTCTACGTCTGGCTGGATGCGCCAATCGGCTACATGGGCTCCTTCAAGAACCTGTGCGATAAGCGCGGCGACACCACAAGCTTTGACGAATACTGGAAGAAAGACTCTACCGCCGAGCTGTATCACTTTATCGGTAAAGATATCGTCTACTTCCACAGCCTGTTCTGGCCTGCGATGCTGGAAGGCAGCAACTTCCGCAAGCCGACCAACCTGTTCGTACACGGCTACGTGACGGTGAACGGCGCGAAGATGTCAAAATCTCGCGGCACGTTTATCAAAGCCAGCACCTGGCTTAAGCACTTTGATGCGGACAGCCTGCGCTACTACTACACCGCCAAGCTCTCTTCCCGTATCGATGATATCGACCTGAACCTGGAAGACTTTATCCAGCGCGTCAACGCCGATATCGTGAACAAAGTGGTAAACCTGGCTTCCCGTAACGCCGGCTTTATCGCTAAGCGCTTCGACGGCGTGCTCTCCGCAGAGCTTGCCGATCCTGAGCTGTACAAAACCTTCACCGATGCGGCGGAATCCATTGGTGAAGCATGGGCAAGCCGTGAATTCGGTAAAGCGATTCGTGAAATCATGGCGCTGGCCGACGTGGCAAACCGCTACGTTGATGAACAGGCTCCATGGGTGGTGGCAAAACAAGAAGGCCGCGATGCCGACCTGCAGGCTATCTGCACCATGGGTCTGAACATGTTCCGCGTGCTGATGACCTGGCTTAAGCCGGTACTGCCGGAGCTGGCAGAACGTACCGAAGCGTTCCTCAACACCGAACTGAGCTGGGATGCTATCAACCAGCCGCTGGTCGCTCATAAAATCAACACCTTCAAGGCGCTGTATAACCGCATTGAGATGAAGCAGGTTGAAGCACTGGTTGAAGCTTCGAAAGAAGAAGTGAAAGCCGCCGCCGCACCGGCGACCGGCCCGCTGGCGGATGACCCGATTCAGGAAACCATCACCTTTGACGATTTTGCCAAAATCGATCTGCGCGTGGCGCTGATTGAAAACGCAGAATTTGTCGAAGGTTCCGACAAGCTGCTGCGTCTGACGCTGGATCTGGGCGGTGAGAAACGCAACGTATTCTCCGGCATCCGTTCCGCTTACCCAGACCCGCAGCCGCTGATTGGTCGCCTGACGGTCATGGTCGCCAACCTCGCGCCGCGTAAAATGCGCTTTGGCATTTCTGAAGGCATGGTGATGGCCGCAGGCCCTGGTGGAAAAGATATCTTCCTGTTAAGCCCGGATGACGGTGCGAAACCCGGTCAGCAGGTGAAATAACATCCCCCTAAGCGCCGCTTCCCAGCGGCGCTTTTTTTTGTGGCATTACATGCTCATCTAAACCGATCAACTCCATTTTCGGATTGTTTAAATTTCAATAAATGCCCTAAGCTAACGCGCCTTAGCTTATGTCATACACATGACCTTTAAGCATCAAATCGTTTATAAAATGGAGTTTAAAATGAAAGTATCCTCGAAATTACTCTCGATTGCTGCCGCATCGGTTCTCGTCTTCTCACTGGCAGGATGCGGTGACAAAGAAGAATCCAAAACCTTCAGCGCCAATCTTAATGGCAATGAGATCTCAATGACTTACACCTATAAGGGCGACAAAGTCATTAAGCAGACCTCGCAAAGCAAAATTAACTATGCGTCTGTAGGGGCGAAAACCAAAGAAGATGCCGAAAAGATCCTCGGCCAGCTTAGCGCAAAATATCAGAGCATTGCGGGTGTAGAAGAAAAGCTGACCTATAAGGATACTTACGCCGAGGAAAGCGTCGCGGTGGATATGGAAAAAGTCGACTTTAAAGCCCTGCAAGGCGCGATGGGGGCAATAGTGTCTGGCGATACCAGCAAGGGCGTCAGCATGAAACAGACTCAGACGGTACTGGAAGCCGCTGGCTTTAAAGAAGTGAAATAATTCGATGGGCGGCTCACATTACGAGCCGCTTTTTTCAGGCTTTTACGGCGTGCTCACGTACCGCGAGGCCACGCAGGAAATAACGCAGGAACTGGTCACCACATTCGCGGAAGTTTTTGTGTTCCGGCGCGCGCATCATTGCGGTAATTTCCGCCATGCCAATGCGAAACTGCTGCTGGGTCAGAATGGCCAGAATATCGTCAGTTTTGAGTGAAAAAGCGATTCGTAGCTTTTTGAGCATGATGTTGTTATTGATACGACGCTCAACCGCCAGCGCAGGGGCTGACTCATCGCGACCGCGTTTTTCATAGATAAGACCGTTCAGGAAGCGCGACAATAGAATATCCGGGCAGCGAACGAAGCCCTCTTCATCCTCTTTACGCAGCCACGGAGCCAGTTGTTCCGCCGTGACCTCGACCTCACCCAGCGCGAAAATACGCACCAGATCGTTATTGTTCATTTTCAGGATGTAGCGGACGCTGCGTAAAATATCGTTACTGACCATAGTGCCTTCGGTGATGGTGATGAAAAATGCGGTGGCGAATTCTTGACTCGAAGCCATTCAGATTGTGGCAAATACGCCCTCAATCTGAAGCGCGACGAGTATACACGAATTACAGCCCTAGCGCCTCTTTCAGGGTCTTTAAATAGCGGCGGCTGACCGGCACGGTCTGCCCGTTTCGCAATAACAGCTCAGCCTGACCGTTATCCTCAAGACGGATTTCTTTTAAGTGCGCCATGTTCACCAGATGCTGGCGATGGCAGCGAATCAGCGGCGTTCGGCTCTCCAGCGTGCGCAGCGTCAATTCGGTAAACCCCTCTTTGCCCTCGCCGCTGGTCACATACACGCCGCTCATGCGGCTACTGACAAACGCCACATCATCCATCTGTAACAGATATATGCGGCTGTGTCCGGTGCACGGAATAAACTTCAGCGCCTGCTGATTTTCGGCCAGCACCGACACATCCTGCACCGTGCGCTCCTGGCGCAGGCGCATTAACGTTTTCTCTAAGCGCTTTTCTTCGATGGGTTTAAGCAGGTAGTCAAACGCATGTTCCTCAAATGCCTTTACCGCATATTCGTCAAAGGCGGTGAGAAACACGACGTAGGGACGATGTTCCGGGTCGAGCATCCCCACCATCTCCAGCCCGCTAATCCGCGGCATCTGGATATCGAGAAAAAGCACGTCTGGCCGCTGCGAATGCACCGCGCCAATCGCCTCTATCGCGTTTGAGCACTCACCGACAATCTCCAGATCCGCCTGCGCTTCCAGCAGCACGCGCAGGTTTTCCCGCGCCAGCGGTTCATCATCAACAATCAGCACCTTAATCATGCGTTCTCCTCCAGAGGTAACCGCAGAGTAACACGGGTAAAGCGGTCAGGTTCACAGGCGACGGCAATCCCGCATTCGTCGCCAAAGCGCATTTTCAGGCGCTTATCCACAAGACTCATGCCCAGGCCGCTCGCCTCGGCGTTGGGCTGATACAGCCCGGCGTTATCTTCAATTTCCAGCACCAGATGCTGCCCTTGCTGACGCGCCCGCAGCGTGATCTCCCCCACATCGAGAAGCTGGGAGGTGCCGTGTTTAATGGCGTTCTCAACGATAGGCTGGAGGGTGAACGCGGGCAAATGCTGGTGTGCCAGGGCGTCAGGAATCTCCAGATGCACCGCCAGACGCGATTGAAAGCGCGCTTTTTCAATTTGCAGATAGGCATTCACATGCTCGATTTCATCCGCCAGCGTGACAATCTCCGATGGGCGCTTGAGGTTCTTACGAAAGAAGGTCGACAGGTATTGCACCAGTTGGCTGGCCTGCTCGCTATCACGACGGATCACGGCCTTTAAGGTATTAAGCGCGTTAAACAGAAAGTGAGGATTAACCTGGGCGTGCAGCAGTTTAATCTCCGACTGGGTCAGCAGCGCCTTTTGTCGCTCGTACTGCCCGGCCAGAATCTGCGCCGACAGTAGCTGCGCAATCCCCTCGCCTAACGTGCGGTTAATCGAGCTAAACAGCCTGTTTTTAGCTTCATATAATTTGATAGTGCCAATGACCCGCTGATTTTCACCGCGCAGCGGAATCACCAGCGTCGAGCCCAGTTTACAGTTCGGATGGATTGAGCAGCGGTACGGCACTTCATTACCGTCGGCGTACACCACCTCGCCCGTCTCGATGGTTTTTTGCGTATAGCGCGAGGAAATGGGTTTGCCGGGAAGGTGGTGATCTTCGCCAATACCGGTGAAGGCGAGCAGCTTTTCACGGTCGGTTATCGCCACCGCACCGATATCCAGCTCCTGGATAAGCACCTGCGCCACCTTCATGCTGTTCTCTTCGTTAAAGCCTTTACGCAATATCCCTTCCGTTGACGCCGCAAGCTTCAGCGCCGTCGCCGAAAAGGCCGAGGTGTACTTTTCAAACATCGCCCGCTTATCCAGCAGGATACGCATAAACAGCGCCGCCCCGACGGTGTTGGTGACCATCATCGGTGCGGCAATGCTTTGCACCAGATGCAGCGCATCTTCAAAAGGACGGGCGATCAGCAGAATAATCAGCATCTGCACCAGTTCAGCCACCAGCGTTATCGCCCCAGCCGTCCACGGACTAAAGACCTTATCGGGACGACCGCGACGGATAAGAATGCTATGTACCAGCCCACCAAGCAGCCCTTCGACCATGGTGGAAATCATACAGCTGAGCGCGGTCATGCCGCCCATTGAGTACCGGTGCAATCCACCGGTAAAGCCAACTAAACCCCCGACGACCGGGCCGCCCAGCAGACCGCCCATCACCGCACCGATGGCGCGGGTGTTGGCGATGGAATCCTCAATGTGCAGACCAAAATAGGTGCCCAGAATACAGAAAATAGAGAAGGTGACGTAGCACAGCAGCTTGTGCGGCAGGCGCACGGTCACCTGCATCAGCGGGATAAACAGCCGCGTTTTGCTCATAAGCCAGGCGATAACCAGGAAGACGCACATCTGCTGAAGCAGCAGCAACACCAGATTAAACTCGTACATACCCAATCACCACAGAAGAAATAAAACTGCGTAACATACACATAGTCGGCATAACTTTCTTTGAAACCTGGCAAAAAAAGTGCAAAAAATGCTACCGATCACATTTTATTCCTTCGATCATGAAAAGAATTGGATAAAAAATAACCACTACGCCAACCCGGTCTAAAGTTTAATGGGGAAACGCATGCCGGAGGAAAGATGGCGCTATACACAATTGGTGAAGTGGCACAGCTGTGCGATATCAATCCCGTCACGCTACGCGCCTGGCAGCGAAGATATGCGTTGATCAAACCGCAGCGAACCGACGGCGGTCACCGATTGTTTAACGATGCGGATATCGACCGTATTCGTGAAATTCAGCGCTGGATCGAAACCGGCGTGCAGGTCAGTAAAGTGAAATCTCTGCTCAGTGAACAGGCCGATGGCTGGCGGGAGCAGCAGGAGCTGGCGCTGCGCGATTTGCGTAACGGCAATCTGAACCATCTTCGGCAGTGGGTGAAAGCGCTGCGCCACAACCACAGCGCCCGGGAGCTTGTTGATAACCTTTTTACGCCGCTGCGCCTGCGCTTGCAAAGTCTGCAGCTGCCGCTGCACACCTTGCTGGGCCTGCTTGATGGCGTGTTGATAAACGATATCGCGTTAAGCCTCGCCGCTGCCCGGCGTAAATCAGGGCCCCACGCTTTAGTGGTCGGCTGGAACATCACTGACCTGACGCGTTTATGGCTGGAAGGCTGGGTTGCCTGCGAGCAAGGCTGGCGTGTCGATGTGTTGGCGCATTCGCTGGCCCACGTGCAGCCGGAGCATTTCCCGGGCCAAACGCTCCTGGTGTGGTGCGGCTCGGCTCCCAGTGCCTTACAGCAACATCAGCTTAGCCGCTGGCAGGAGGACGGCATCGCCTTCGCACTTCCGGCTAATTAATCGTTCGTTAACACAACAGCTTCGCGGTATAATCTTTTGGTTAACAAAAGGAGTACACCATGAAGTCAACTAAACTCGCGGCGATCGTGCTGTTCGCCTTTATGGCCATCAGCGGCATCGGCGGCGTGATGCTCGCAGGATATTCATTTATTGTGCGTGGCGGTGTCGGCTAAGGCGCTGATTTAAGCGCTCAAAGGCGCGGTCGACAATAATTGCCGCCAGCGCCACCAGTATTGCCCCCTGCACGACATAGGCCGTGTTAAATCCGCTCAGTCCGATGATGATAGGCGTGCCCAGCGTATTGGCGCCAACCGTGGAAGCAATGGTCGCCGTGCCGATATTGACAATGACCGACGTCCGAATGCCCGCCACAATCACCGGTGCTGCGAGCGGCAATTCCACTTTCCACAGCCTCTGCCAGCTCGTCATGCCCATCCCTTCCGCCACGCTAAGCGCGGCCCCAGGCACCGCCGCCAGCCCGGCGAGCGAACCCTGTAACACCGGAAGAATACCGTAAAGAATCAGGGCGATAATCGCAGGCTTTTCCCCAAACCCCATCACCGGCACCGCCATTGCCAGCACCGCCACCGGCGGGAAGGTCTGCCCCATTGCCGCCAGCGTTTCGACCAGCGGACGAAACTCTCGCCCCGCCGGACGGGTAACGATAACACCGGCGCTAACGCCGACGATAATAGCGACAAGGCTTGAGATCCCCACCAGCTCGGCATGTGCCAGCGTCAGAGAAGCAAACCCGGCCTGCTGATAAAGCGGGCGCGGCTGTTCGGGAAACAGCGCGTGAAACAGCGGCTCGCTGTACGGCAGCGCTATTAACAGGGCGACAAACAGCACCAGCAGCCAGGCAAGCGGATCACGAAGCACGCGCATCGTCTGGCTCCTCGCGCAGCAAATCGGCAAAATGTAGTGCTCCACACGGCGCACCTGCGTCGTCCACCACCGGCAGCACCGTCCGCCGCTGTGCCATAAAGCCCGAAAGCGCGTCACGTAGCGAAAGATTGGCGCTAAGCGGGGAGCCTTGCGCTTGCTCGCCGGGACGGGCGTAGTCAGCCACCTGGCGCAAGGAGAGCAAGCGGACACCCAGTTCACTGCGACCAAAGAAAGTACGGACAAATTCACTGCCCGGCGCGCTCAGCATTTCCAGCGGCGTTCCCTGCTGCACCACTTCGCCACCGTCCATCAAAATCAGGTTATCGGCCAGCCGCAGGGCTTCGTCGATATCGTGGGTGACCAGGACAATCGTTCGCCCGAGCAATTGATGGATACGCCGCATCTCCTGCTGCAAGGCGCTGCGGGTTACCGGGTCGAGCGCGCCAAAGGGCTCATCCATCAACAATACTTCCGGGTCGGCCGCCAGCGCCCGTGCAACACCCACACGCTGCTGCTGACCGCCGGAGAGCTGGTGCGGATAACGCGCCCGTAACAAAGGATCCAGCCCCAGCAGCGCCATGAGCTCATCAATGCGCGCATTCACTTTCGCCTTCGGCCATTTCAACAACTGCGGCACGGTGGCAATGTTTTGCGCCACCGTCCAGTGGGGAAACAGACCTATCGACTGAATGGCATAGCCCATGCGCCGACGCAGCGCCAGCAGAGGCTGTTCGCGAATATCCTGCCCGGCGAAAAGGATCGTGCCGCTGTCCGGCTCCTCCAGGCGATTAATCATCTTCAGGGTGGTTGATTTTCCTGAACCGGAGGTGCCAATCAACACCGAAAATGCGCCCTCTTCCAGCCGTAAAGAAAGGTCTTTAACGGCGGTGTGTGCACCATAGGATTTATTGACCTGCCTGAATTCAATCACCGGCTTCTCCTTTTAATAACGTGGCGGCAAGGCTGAACAGCGCGTCCATGAACACCGCCAGGGCGATCACCGGGATCACGCCAAGCAAGACCAGATCCAGGGCGCTACTCAGCAGCCCCTGGAACACCAACGCGCCAAAACCGCCTGCGCCAATCAATGCCGCGACTACCGCCATCCCGACGGTTTGCACCACCACCACCCGCAGGCTGCGTAGCAATACCGGCAGCGCCAGCGGCAGCTGAACGCGGAAGAACGTCTGTCCGCGCCCCATTCCCATCGCCCGGGCGCTCTCCAGAACCTGAGGCGAAACCTGCTGCATTCCGGCGACCACGCCACGCACCAGCGGTAACAGGGCGTAAAGCACCAGCGCTATCAGCGCAGGGGTTAATCCTGTACCGGCAACACCCAACGTGGATAGCCACGGGAAATGCTGCACCAGCCCGGCGAGCGGTGCGATAAGCAGGCCAAACAGCGCCACCGAAGGGATCGTCTGGATGATATTGAGCAGCGTAAACACGCTGGATTGTCGCCCCGGATGCCGCCAGCACCAAAGCCCCAGCGGCACGCCAATCAGCAACCCGGGTAGCAACGTACCCCACAGCAGCGTCAGATGTTGATGCAAGGCATCATCAAAAGTCTCCTGCCGGTTGGCGTACTCTTTCATCAGCGACAATCCGTCCAGCGCCCCACTCCATAATAACCAGCAGGGAATCAGCCACAGCTGAACGTTAAGCAGCCAGCGCCAGAGAACATGCGGGGTCAGGCGTCGAATCGCTTCGCTGGCGATAAGCAGCATCAGCAAGAGCGATAGCCATAATCCACTGCCGGGCGAGGTGCGCGCCAGCGGAGTACTGGTTTCCGCGAGCCGATTGGCAGCCTCGCCGCTCAGCCACAGCAGCAGCGTGAAGCCGCCCTGCGCTAACAGTAAAATCAGCAGGTTCGCCAGACGTCCAGGGAAAAAACTGAGTAATACAAACAGGAGGGGCACCAGCAGCAACGCCAGCGGCGGAAATGACCAGATTTGCCATAACCAAAGGCCGTCGCCCGAGACCAGCCGGTTTGGGGCAAAATTCACAAAGGGCAACGCGGCGGCTGCCAGCAGCATCAGCGCCAGCAACACCACCACGCGGTGATAACAATGAGGCATACGCTTAACCGGCTACTTCGCCCATCCCTTTTGTTTCAGATAACCCGCAGCTACGCTTTTGGCATCCAGTCCTTCCACCGCAATTTTGGCGTTCAGCGTTTGCAGGGTTTTCTCGTCAAGACTGGCAAAGACCGGTTTGAGCCACTGGTCGAGTTCCGGGTAGGCTTTCAGCACCGCTTCACGAACAACAGGCGTTGGCGCATAAATGGGCTGTACGCCTTTCGGGTCACTCAGCGTTTGCAAACCGAGCGCCGCCACCGGGCCGTCGGTGCCGTAGGCCATCGCCGCGTTCACCCCGGAGGTTTGCTGGGCAGCTGCTTTGAGGGTAACCGCCGTATCGCCGCCGGCCAGTGACAGCAGCTGGTTCTGGCTGAGTTTAAAATCGTAGGCTTTTTCAAAGGCCGGAAGCGCGTCGGCGCGCTCGATAAATTCGGCGGAGGCGGCAAGTTTGAAGCTACCGCCCGCTTTCAGATAGCGGCTTAAGTCGGCAAGCGAGGCCAGTTTCTCTTTTTCCGCGATATCTTTGCGTACAGCGATAGTCCAGGTGTTATTGGCCGGCGCTGGCGTCAGCCAGACCAGATGATTTTTCTCAGCGTCGAGCTTTTTGACTTTTTCGTACCCGGCCTGAGCATTTTTCCATGCCGGGTCATTTTCGGCTTTGAAGAAGAATGCGCCGTTGCCGGTGTATTCCGGGTAGATATCCAGCTCGCCGGAGGTAATCGCCCCACGCACCACCGGTGTCGTCCCGAGCTGCACTTTGTTGACGGTTTTCACGCCGTGGCTTTCCAGCACCTGGAGGATAATATTCCCCAGCAGCGCGCCTTCGGTATCAATTTTTGAACCGACTTTGACTGGCAGAGCGGCGTGTAATGGCAGGCTAAAGGCCGCCAGTAGCACCAGCGGCGCGGTCCATCCCCGTAAAATCGTCATACGCTTTCCTCTTTTTTGCCCGCTTTTTGCAGCGCTTAAGAAAAAAGCGTAGACGATTTTTCGCCAATCACCTGTTTTCAGGCATCTTTAATGGAATAGTGAGCAAACTTGCAGCGAAATAAAGCAGCGCAATCACCCATAACGTCCCCTCCACCCCCAGCGGATTCACGCATAGGGTGACGATGAGCGGCCCGACAAAGTTGCTCAGACCGGAGCCAAGGTTCAGGCAAGAGATGGCGGCCCCTTTATTTTCCGGCAGCAGCGACGGAATGAGCGCGCTCAGCGGGCCAAATGCGCCAAGCCCAATGGCATATATCGCCAGCGCAACCACCATCGCCGTACTGCTATGGCCAAACAGCACCGGCGCGTAGCACACCGCCAGCGCAGACAACCCGCAAAGCGTTCCGGCAAACCATACCACCGTGTTACGCCAGCCGATGGTGTCTCCCAGCCAGCCGAAGAAGTAGTTGGCGAAAATATTCACCACGTTCACCAGCCCCCAGATGGTCAGCCACTCTTCAATGCTAAAGCCAAAGCGCGGCAGATAGACCGGCATCAGGATAACCAGCGAGAATTTACCGATGTCGTTAATGGTTTTCACGATGACGGCCAGGCGCATTTTCGGTTCGCGCACCAGCACGATAATGCCTTCCGCCAGCGCGTGTCCGACCGCCAAATCGCGCTGCCATTGCGGTTTATCGCGGTTAAGAACCAGCGCGCAGCCGCAGCCTGCCAGCACAAAAATAAAACCGGACAGCAAGGTAGTGGTTTCACCCAGCCGTGGGATCATAAAGCTTGAAAACCACGGGCCGACGATGGTCATGCCAACGCCAAAGGCAATCCAGAACCAGGAAACCGCGCGCCCCAGAATGCGCGATTCGCAACGCTGATTAATCCATACCAAAAACGAGTAGGCAAACAGCGGATAAGCCATCCCGCGAATGGCATAGGTGACCATCATCAGCGGGTAGTTGCCGTCGGGCAGCGCGACAAAAATAAACGGGATGGAGCCGACAAAATAGAGCACGGTCGCAAGCCACATCAGGCGGCGTACGCCGAGAACCCCCGCGCCAATGCCGGAAAACCATGAAATCGCGGCGACGCACAGGCCAAAGACCGACGACAGCAGGCTGATGTCTACCGCATCCAGTCCACGTTGCTGCAGCATGGATGCCAGCCAGCTCTGCTCGATGGTCGCGCCGGTAATAAATAAAAAGACGCCAACAAAGCCCCACGCCAGTTCACGCGGCAGGCCCAGACGCGCCCATATCCCTTGTTGAATATATAAAGTCCGATCGATCATGTTTCTTATTCCAGAAATCCCGGGGTCGCTGCGCTCGCCCGGGCTACAAATTTGTACAAATGTCATGGAGCGTAGGCCGGATAAGGCGTTCACGCCGCCATCCGGCAATGTGTATCAGGCCTACGCGTTAGGTAATGGCTGCGCTGCGTGTTGCTTCGCTTTCAGCAGGCTACGATTAACGTGGCCGACGGTGTTATCTCCCCAGCAGTGGTCGTAAGGCATCCCGGTCAGGCTTTCGATAACCTCTTTGGTTTCTGCCGTCACCGTCGCTTTGCTGCCGCCCTGCTTCAGGCGCGCCACTTCGTTATTCAAAATCGCATGGGTACGGCTGTTCACTTTGAACTGGAAGGCCGACCAGATCCCCCACAGGGTCAGAAGAACCGGCAGGATTATCATGATGGCCAGGATCATATTGATAGCTGACTCCGGTTGGCTGCTCTGGCCGGTCATAAAGCCAGACATTTGCAGCGCCACGCCGACCAGGAAAATGGAGAGCGCTTGAGAAGCCTTACGCAGCAGACTCATAAAACCGGCAAAGATCCCTTCCCGGCGGCTACAGGTCAGAATTTCGTCCACGTCAGCCACAAAGGTGTAGTTGTTCCAGGGAATGGAGTAGATGCCGCCGCGCGCCAGACCGGCAATACCGGCGGCCAGATACAGCATCGCCATACTGGTTGAACCATACAGATAGGTCAGCGCGAACAGGGCGAAAGCCACCAGCGCCATCAGCGCCTGAGTGGCAAAGGCGCGGGATGGGGAGTAACGCAGGGTCAGCCACGTTGCCACGCCGACGCCGAAGAATTGCAGGCCATTAATTACGCTCAGCAGGTTACTGGCAACAACGGATGACGTGGCCAGCGCGAACACCACGAAATAGGTGAATACTGAGTTAAAGATATCCTGCCCCACGGAGCCACCGAGATACATACCGAGGTGTGAGCGGAAGGTTTTGATTTTCAGCGTAGAGACAAAATCATAGTAGATATCGAACAGGCGCTTCATTAGCGGCGGTTTCTCTTCTGAAACGATGCTGCGCTCGCTTTGTTCAATCTCTTCGATCGAACGCTCCCACGTGCCGAAGTAAACGAACAGCAGCACCACCATAAAGGCCACGGTGAAAATCGCCCCCGCGTAGAAGAAGGAGATGGCGGAATCAGAGCCAAAGTAAGCCAGCAGACGGCCCGGCAGGAACGCGGCGGTGAATCCGGCGAACTGGGCAATATACATACGCGCGCTGGTGAGCTTAGAGCGCTTGGTGAAGTCCGAGGTCATCTCTGCTGACAGGGTATCGTAGGGGATCAAAATCATCGAATAGACGATTTCAAACAGGATATAGACCAGCAGATACATCCAGTAGTTGAAGCCCTGCACCCACAGCAGGCTATAGACCGCCACCAGCGGAATACTCAGCAGCAGGAAGAAACGGCGGCGGCCAAAACGGCGTCCGAGCCGGGTTTTGTGAAAGTTATCAGAAATGTAGCCCATCAATGGGCACATGATCACATCCACGATACGCGCCACGGCAAACAGCGATCCGGCTTCAATCGGCGTCAGGCCGCAGAAGGTGGTCAGGAAGAACAGCAGCCAGGCGCTCACCAGCGTAAATGCGCCCGAGCCAATCACATCGGCCAGACCGTAGCAGACGTAGTTGTGGAGTTTTATTTCCCGCTCTTTTTTTATCATTTTCCATCCCCTTGAACAGTACAGGACGACGCGGACTTACGCCGCGCCGTCATCAAATTGACTCAGGCGTCGGCGTTTTCCTGCACGATGGCGTTGACGCTCCATCCTTGCGGCAGCGGCTGTGGACGACGAATTCGCAGGTCGTTAAGCGTCAGCTCCTGCACGCCGTTTGCGTACAGCGCCGGTAATCCCCCCGGATAGGCGTCCACGCCCCAGGCACGACCGGTCTGCGGGTTAACGCGATAGGCGTTATCCAGCCCCATGCCGGTTGGGCTTGCCGGGTTGCACGGCGGACGAATGTCATAACAGCCCTGCTCGTCCGAGTGGCCCGCAAGCTGCTGTAACGAAAGCGAGTTGAAGGTGACGTGACGAATATCACCTGGTGTTTCGCTGTGCAGGTTTATGGCCCCTTCGCTCACCCCGGAAAGCTGGCTGAAGGTAATGTCCTCCACGCGCCCCGGCTGAATGTGCGGATCGCGATGGCGTACGGAGATAAATACCGGGTCGGCTTTGCCCCAGTGGCATGGATGCCCATGGCGGCAGTCGAAAAGAATATTGCTGAAGAGCATCTGGCTGAACTGACCACCGTCGCGTGAAACGAGGCCAATGCCGCGGTTAGATTCGAAAATCGAGCAGTTCTGTACCGCGATGTGGCTAATGTCGGCGAAGGTTTCGGTGCCAATTTTGATGGCGCAGCTTTTCGAACGAATAAGACAGTTGCTGACCACTACATGGCGCGTAGCCTGCTGTAATTGCGCCGGTTTGCGTGTGGTTTTAATGCAGATACCGTCATCGGCGGCGCTGAAATAGCTGTCGCTGATGTGCACATGCTGGCAGCTGTCGATATCCAGCGCGTCGGTGTTCGACAGCGCGAGGTCGTTATCAATGGTCAGGTTGTGGATAAAGACCTGGTTACAGCTCACCAGGTGTGCCGTCCACATCGGCGAATGGCTGATGGTGATATCGCGAATACGTACCTGCTGGCAGCCTTCCAGCACCAGCATCCGAGGGCGCTGCATTTTCGGCTGACGATAGCCCTGCGCATCGGCGCTGGCAGAAAACCAGGCGTTCGCCTCTCCTGCCAGACAGCCTTCACCGCTTAAGGTGATGTGGTGGCTATTGCGCGCATAAATCAGCGCCATGCGGGAGAGTTCGGCAACGGTTTGCGTCAACTCAGCCGGATAATCCTTCACGTCTGGGCTTGCCACCAGGCGCGCCCCGGCTTCCAGATGCAGAGTAAAGTTCGACGGCAGTACCAGCGTACCGGTCATCCAGTCGCCGGGAGAGACCACCAGCGTACCGCCGCCCGCCCGGTCGATTTCATCAATCAGCTGCTGAAGCTGCGCGGTCAGCGCCGTTTTGCCGTTGCGGTCAAGAGAGGTGTTATGCAGTGAAATTTTCATGTCGCTACCTGCTGAGATTGAGATAGCCGCATTTAACGCCGATTCGCCGATTCTCTCGTGGGGCACAGACGGGCTTTTTTACGTATTAGTGAAAGGCATCACGCCTGTTGCTGGACGGTGAAGTAGGTTTTGAGCAAACGCACGAAACGGCGTTCGGCGCGGGGTGTGAGTTGTGATTCTGGTCACGGATAGTGCTAAATAGCGATTAAAAATCAGGCTATCTGGCGCAGATTAGAGTGGGAAGAAAGATAAATCGCGAGGGGGATCACAAAGCGGTGCGAGAGTTTAGTTTCGGGGGTTGCCCCCTCACCCTAGCCCTCTCCCCGTGGGGGAGAGGGAACAGTTAGGTGCGTGTTTTAAGTGCTGCATTCCACATCAGGAGAGGGAACTGTTGGGTGCGTGTTTTAAGTGCTGCATTCCACATCAGAGATGGGAACTGTTAGGTGCGTGTTTTAGGTGCTGCATTCCACATCAGGAGTGGGAACTGTTGGGTGCGTGTTTTAAGTGCTGTATTCCACATCAGGAAAGGGAACGTAATGCTTCGCCTGGACGTTCACATTTACGCTTCCAGACCCAAGGTTTGCACACTCCCTCTCCCTTCCAGGGAGAGGGTCGGGGTGAGGGTAACCCCTACTGCAACTCAAACTCGCCCTGCTTCACGCGCGCAGAATCCACGCCGATAAAGACATTAAACTTGCCCGGCTCCGCCGCATACTTCATCTGCTGGTTCCAGAATTTCAGTTGCTCGACGTCAATCGGGAAGCTTACCGTCTGGGTTGCGCCGGGCTTCAACGTTACTTTCTCAAACCCTTTCAGTTGTTTAACCGGACGACTCATCGAGGCGGTCACATCCTGTAAGTACATCTGAATCACCGTCGCCCCTTCACGCTTGCCGGTGTTGGTCACCTGCACGCTCGCCGTCACGCTGCCATTGGCCTTCATGGTCGGTGCAGACAGTTTCACATCAGACACGCTGAACGTGGTGTAGCTCAGGCCGTAACCAAATGGATACAGCGGGCCGTTAGCCTCGTCAAAGTAGCGCGAGGTGTATTTGTTCGGCTTATCGGCGTTATACGGGCGACCGGTGTTCAGGTGGCTGTAGTACTGCGGGATCTGCCCCACGGAGCGCGGGAAGGACATCGGCAGTTTGCCCGACGGATTGTAGTCACCAAACAGGACATCAGCGATAGCGTTACCGCCCTCCGTTCCGGCAAACCAGGTTTCCAGGATGGCGTCGGCCTGCTGATCTTCTTTCACCAGCGTCAGCGGGCGACCGTTCATCAGCACCAGCACCAGCGGTTTACCGGTGGCTTTCAGCGCGGCAATCAGATCCTGCTGGCTTTTCGGAATGGCGATCTCGGTACGGCTGGAAGCTTCGTGCGCCATACCCTGCGCTTCACCGACGACCGCGACCACCACGTCAGACTGCTTCGCTGTGGCTACCGCTTCGTCGATCATCGCCTGTGGCGTACGTGGATCAACTTTTACCGCTTCTTCATACTGATTCAGGAAGTCGACAATCCCTTTGTCGTCAGTGACGTTGGCGCCTTTGGCGTACAGCACTTTGCCTTCGCCCGCCATCACGTTTTTGATCCCCGTCAGCACCGTCACCGACTGCCCGGCAACGCCTGCGGCAGACCAGCTGCCCATCACATCACGCTGGCTATCTGCCAGCGGGCCGACGACGGCAACGGTCGCGTGTTTCTTAAGCGGCAATGTTTCCAGACGGTTTTTCAGCAGCACCAGGCTTTGACGCGCCACTTCACGCGCTTCCTGACGGTGCAGACGGCTTTCGGCGTTAGTATCCTGCGGGTCTGAATCTTTTGGCCCTAAATGGCTGTACGGGTCATTAAACAGACCCATATCGTATTTGACGTTCAGCACGTGACGCGTGGCATCGTCGAGTTCCGCCATCGTCACCTTGCCCGATTTCACAAGCCCCGGCAGATACTTGCTGTAGTACTCGTCGCTCATACTCATATCGATACCGGATTTGAGCGCCACGCGCACCGCATCTTCAGGGTCGGAGGCCACGCCGTGTTTAATCAGCTCTTTGATGGCGCCATGATCGGAAACGGTGATGCCTTTAAAGCCCCACTGGTTACGCAGCACATCTTTGAGCAGCCACGCGTCCGAGGTCGCCGGGGTGCCATTGAGCGAGTTCAGACCAATCATCACCGCCCCGCTTCCGGCGTCCAGCCCGGCTTTGTACGGTGGCATATAGTCGTTAAACAGACGCTGCGGGCTCATGTCGACGGTGTTGTACTCTTTACCGCCTTCAACGCCACCATACGCGGCGAAGTGTTTGACGCTGGTCATCACCGAATAGCGGTCTGCCGCACTTTTGCCCTGCATCGCGCTCACCATGGTTTCGCCCATGATGGAGGTTAAATAAGTATCTTCACCAAAGCCTTCTGATGCACGGCCCCAGCGCGGGTCACGCGATACATCGACCATCGGAGCCCAGGTCATGTTCAGGCCATCGTCCGCCGCTTCATAGGCCGACACGCGGCCGACGGTTTTCACGGCATCCAGGCTAAAGGAGGAGGCCAGCCCTAAGCTAATCGGGAAAACGGTACGCTGACCGTGAACCACATCGTAGGCAAAAAACAGCGGGATTTTCAGGCGGCTTAACGACATCGCCTGATCCTGCATGGCGCGGATATCCGGGCGGGTCACGGTGTTAAAAATCGCCCCCACCTGGCTGTCTTTAATCATCTCGCGAATGGCTTCTTTCGGGTTATCCGGGCCGACGCTAATCAAACGCAACTGGCCGATTTTTTCATCGACGGTCATCTTTTTCAGCAGTTCAGTCACAAACGCATCGCGGGCCTGCGGCGTCAGCGGGTGATTGCCTATCAGATCCTCCGCCAGAGCGGGTTGCAGCGCCAGGCTCACGGCGACGCTCACAGATAATAGCCATTTCATATTGTTGTAGTCTCTTTAGGTGCGTGCCGAGTCAAGCGGCGAGAGTCAATGAAAAAACGCAGTTTGCCATAAACTTAAAGGACGACGTTACAGAAAGCGAAGGTTTATTCTCTGATTTTTAGAAACATTCACTCACCAAATGATCATACAAAGCGCTATTCTTAGAAACGACAAAATTGTCCCACCACAAGGAGTGGAGAATGGCTTCTCAAACTACAAATGATAATAACGCGTTGATAAACGAACTCTCCCGCCTGGTTGGCCACGCTCACCTGCTGACCGACCCCGCTAAAACCGCCCGCTATCGCAAAGGCTTTCGTTCCGGTCACGGCGACGCGCTGGCCGTGGTTTTTCCCGGCTCACTGCTGGAGCTGTGGCGCGTACTGAGCGCCTGCGTCGCGGCGGATAAAATCATCCTGATGCAAGCCGCCAATACCGGTCTGACCGAAGGTTCGACGCCAAGCGGCAATGATTATGACCGCGATATCATTATTATCAGCACCCTGCGTCTGGATAAGCTGCACCTGCTGGACAAAGGCGAGCAGGTTCTGGCCTGGCCGGGCACTACGCTTTATTCGCTGGAAAAAGCGCTGAAACCGCTGGGTCGCGAACCGCATTCGGTGATTGGATCGTCTTGTATTGGCGCGTCGGTTATCGGCGGGATCTGTAATAACTCCGGCGGTTCGTTGGTGCAGCGCGGCCCGGCCTATACCGAGATGTCGCTGTTTGCGCGTATCAATGAACAGGGCAAGCTGACCTTGGTGAATCATCTGGGGATTGATCTCGGTGAAACGCCGGAACAAATTTTAAGCAAGCTCGACGACGAGCGCGTGACCGATAGCGACGTCCGCCACGATGGTCGCCACGCGCATGATTATGACTACGTTAACCGCGTGCGCGACGTCAACGCCGATACCCCAGCGCGTTATAACGCCGACCCTGAGCGTTTGTTTGAATCATCCGGCTGCGCGGGCAAGCTGGCGGTGTTTGCGGTGCGTCTGGATACCTTCCCGGCAGAAAAACGCCAGCAGGTGTTCTACATCGGCACCAATCAGCCGGACGTGCTGACCGAAATTCGCCGCCATATTCTGGCTGAATTCAAAAATCTGCCGGTGGCGGGTGAATATATGCACCGTGATATTTACGATATTGCGGAGCAGTACGGTAAAGACACTTTCCTGATGATCGATAAGCTCGGCACCGACAAAATGCCGTTCTTCTTTACGCTTAAAGGCCGTGCCGATGCGGCGCTGGAAAAAGTGTCCGTGTTTAAGCCCCACTTCACCGACCGCTTTATGCAAAAGCTTGGCCACGTCTTCCCGGCGCACCTGCCGCAGCGAATGAAAACCTGGCGCGATAAGTATGAACATCACCTGCTGCTGAAGATGTCCGGCGACGGTATTGATGAAGCGCAGGCCTGGCTTAGCGAGTACTTTAAAGAGGCGGAAGGCGATTTCTTCGCCTGTACGCCGGAAGAAGGCAGCAAAGCGTTCCTGCACCGTTTCGCCGCGGCGGGCGCCGCCATTCGTTATCAGGCCGTTCATGCTGATGAGGTGGAAGATATTCTGGCGCTGGACATCGCGCTGCGTCGTAACGATACCGAATGGTTCGAACATTTACCGCCGGAAATCAGCGATAAGCTGGTGCATAAGCTCTATTACGGTCACTTTATGTGTCACGTTTTCCATCAGGATTACATCGTTAAAAAAGGTGTGGATCCGCACGAGTTGAAAGAGCAAATGTTGGTGTTGTTACGCGAGCGCGGCGCGCAATATCCGGCGGAGCATAACGTGGGGCATCTGTATGAGGCCGACGAGAATCTGCAACGTCATTATCGTGAAAACGATCCGACGAACAGCATGAACCCGGGGATCGGGAAAACCAGTAAGTTGAAGTACTGGGGTGAGAAAAACGACGCTTGATGAGGCTTCGGTGAATGTCCCGGCGGCGCTGCGCTTGGCCGGGCTACCGGATTCGCCGCTTGCTTGTCGCCCGGGCAAGGCGTTTACGCCGCCCCCGGGAAAGCTCGGTGCCGTCCCGGCGGCGCTGCGCCTGGACGGGCTACCAGATAAGGCGCTTGCTTGTAGCCCGGGCAAGGCGTTTACGCCGCCCCCGGGGAGGCTCGGTGCTTCCCGGCGGCGCTGCTCCTCGCCGGGCTACAATGTACGAGTTAATCGTCCTGGGTGGTCTGCCCGCTTAGCTGGGCTTTGGCAATGTTGCCCTCCACCTGGGCTTCTTTTTGCTTTTTATAGCTTAACGCGGCAGCAGGCACCGGCATCACTTTGCCGGTTTCAATCCACGTGCGCAGACGACTGGCATCGGCAAAATGGGTATATTTGCCGAACGCATCCATCACCACCATCGCGACCGGACGATTGTTCATCACGGTACGCATCACCAGACAGTGACCTGCCGCATTGGTAAAACCGGTTTTGGTCAACTGAATGCTCCAGTTATCGCGGTACACCAGATGATTGGTGTTACGGAACGGCAGCGTATAGGCCGGATGCGCGAAGGTCGCGGTATCTTCCTTAGTGGTGCTGAGCTGTCCAATCAGCGGATATTGCTTGGTGGCAATCAGCAGCTTGGTTAAATCACGTGCGGTAGAAACGTTATGAATCGACAGCCCCGTCGGCTCAACATAACGTGTACGGGTCATGCCCAATGCTTTCGCTTTCGCATTCATCGCACGGATAAACGCGTTATAACCGCCCGGATAATGGTGAGCCAGGCTCGCCGCCGCGCGGTTTTCTGAAGACATTAGCGCCAGCAGCAGCATATTTTTACGGCTGATTTGGCTGTTCAAGCGTACGCGGGAGTAAATCCCTTTCATCTCCGGCGTTTGGCTGATATCAACCGTCAGGATTTCATCCAACGGCAGATGCGCATCCAGCACCACCATCGCCGTCATCACTTTGGTGATTGAGGCCATAGGACGCACCAGATCCGGCTGGTTAGCATAAATGACTTTATTGGTGTTGAGATCGACGATCATTGCGCTACCGGAGGCAATATCCGGCTGCGAGGCCACGGCCGATACGGACGTTTTGGCGCTCGCCTCAGGCGCAAAAGGCACAGCCAGCATAAGCGCTAAGCTGAGCAGGGAAACGCGAAATTTCTGCATGGTGAGTATTCTGGTACTTATTTATGCACATTATGATAGACAACCGCTTGTGACCGGGAGGTCAAAAAGCGGAATGGCTCATCATAGCGCGGACAGCGCAGAATCCACCAGCAAAGAATAGTGAATAAATGCTGCATTGCTGGTGGAAATTAATTCACGCCAGCAATGCATTTCAGACGTCAGAACAGACGGTAACCGTAACCCCAGAGCACAACCGTGAGCGCCAGCAGAACTTCCAGTACCAGCACGCCAATTGCCAGCGTCGAACTGGCAAAGCTCAAACCCTCCTCCCGGTTAATATTCAGGAAGGTTGGGATGCCGACGTATAGCAGGTAGCCGGTATAAAATAAGGCAATCGTGCCGACCAGGGCACAAAGCCAGACCAGAGGATACAGGGCAACAATGCCGCTTAAAAAGAGCGGGGTCGCCACGTAACCGGCAAACACCATACAGCGCTTAAGCGAAGGTCGATTCGGATAGTGGCGCGCCATCCACCAGATAACCCGACCCATCACCGCCACGCCCACCAGCATCAGCGCATAGAACAACACCGCCAGCCCCAGGCCGGTCATCAACGATAGCCTGACTACCGAACCCTCACCGAAGTTCCAGCCAAGCTGAGTGGTGCCGATAAAAGCGCAGATAACCGGGATTGCCGCCATTACCAGAACATGATGGACAAAGTGGTGAGAAACCGTTTCGTTCTCACTACGAATAACATGCATCTCTTTATCAGGGTGGGAGAAGAGTCCCCATACATGGCTCATAACGCCTCCTCATCACGGCTTCGTACCACGTTGCCCTAAGTATAATCCACGCTAATAGATTATTTTATGTACAACCCAAAATAAGACGCCCCTGCACCTTCGCAAACAGGGTGTATGCTTAAGAGACTGAAGTTGTAAGGAGTGAGTGTTTGCATGGATATCAATAACCTGATTTCCCACTACGGCTATGCCGCACTGATTATTGGCAGCATGGCAGAAGGCGAAACCATCACGCTGCTTGGCGGCGTGGCAGCGCATCAGGGGTTATTGAAATTTCCCCTGGTGGTGATTTCGGTAGCGCTCGGCGGCATGATTGGCGATCAGGTGCTTTACCTGTTAGGACGGCGGTTCGGTGGACGGATACTCAAGCGCTTCTCGCGTCATCAGGCGCGAATTCGCAAAGCGCAGCGATTGATCAAGCGCCACCCGTACCTGTTCGTGATCGGAACCCGATTTATGTATGGCTTTCGCGTGATTGGGCCGCTGCTCATCGGTGCCAGTGGCCTGCCGCCGAAAATCTTTCTGCCGCTCAATATTGCTGGTGCGATTGTCTGGGCGCTACTGTTTACCGGTCTGGGCTATTTAGGTGGTGAAGCGATTGGGCCGTGGCTGCATCATCTTGATGCGCATCTGAAACATATTATCTGGCTGGTGCTGGTCGTGGCGCTGGTGATTGCGCTGCGCTGGTGGTTGAAACGCCGGGAAGCGAAAAAGCCGCAGGAGTAAACCCGGAGTCGGCGATGCCTCGTCCGGGCTACACGATAAAGTAGCCCGGCCAAGCGCAGCGCCGCCGGGACTGCGCCTTAGAAAGAATATTGCACGCCCACGCGGAACCGCGTCTGACGATCGTCAGCAGTGCTGTTCACCGACACGTTGCCAATTTCAGCATACGGCTTCCAGTTTTTATCGATACTGTAGGCCGTTTTGAAATTCAGCTCATAGTCGTCCTTACCGTTATCATAGCGAATGTTGTCTTCGCTCTTTTTATACAAATAGTTTCCCTCAAACGTCCAGGGCCCGGTTTTATATCCCAACCAGATATCCCCTCGGTTAATATGCTCATCATCTTTACCTTCTGAAGTATCGCGAACATATTCGTAGCGATAGCGCGCGGCAATATAAACGCCGTTAACAAAACTGTATTGGCCGCGAATATAAGGTTTATAAATCGCTTTCGATGATGAGGTTTCTAAGGCAAAGCCGGGTTGTATCGTTATACCCGGTGCGGCGGTGAATTGATAGCTCAGAACATATTCACTACCATTATCAACGATATCATTAAATACTTTATCCGAGTGCTCGCCACCCGATTTGCTTTTCGCCTCTACCGAGAAGCCAAAGCCGTTGGCAAAGCGGTGTGAGATAAGCACCCTGTCTTTTTGAGCTTTTGAATCATCGGTATATTCGTGACGCAGGTCAATCGTTACCGCACTCGCAGATGCACTGACCAGTGCCAACATCCCAAAGGTTATTAATTTTTTCACGCAATCGTCCTCTGCTTTTTTTGTTAATAAAAATCAGTGAGGAACTGGCTGTAATATATAAATATCAAATAGAACAAGTAATAGAATGTAGTTCGTTATAAAAGTATATTGTTTGAAGCGAGGGCGATATTAGTGCTCAAAAACCTAAGTGTCATCACTTTAAATATCAATACGTGATCATAGACATGTTTTAATGAAATTGAGTTATTGGTTTTTAATAATAGTAAAACTCAGATATTTAAGAGGTATATTAGCGGGTGATATTATTTTCGATAGATATTGGTTTTTCATATTCCCTTTGCATCTTTAATGCAAAGGGAATCGATTGGCGTTAAAGGTTATTTTTCGCTGACGTGATAGCCACCGCCGAGCGCGGAGGTTAGCTGAATACTCGCGTCCAGCCACTGGCCTTTTAAACGCAGCGCGCTGATGCGCTCGTTCAACGCTGGAAGCTTAGCGAGACTTACTTTAGAGCCTGGGATAATCCCCACATTCATCCGCTGCTGCGCCAGATTCACCACCCGCTGCGCATTTTGTTCAACCTTCGCCTGCTGCTGGTTTTTCACCATTAAGGTTTCCACCTGGCTTGCGGTTTTCGCCACCTGATTTACCGCATCCACCACCGCTTTGTTGTAATTGGCAATGGAAAGATTGTTCTGCGCGCTGGCGATATCCAGATTGGCGTTCAGACGGCCGCTATCGAAGATAGGCAGCGTTAAACCGGCGGTTACGCCCATCTGCTGGGCTGAATGACGGAACAAATCGCTCAGGTGCAGCGCATCCTGTTGCAGGAAAGCCATCAGGTTAATATCCGGGTAAAACGCGGCTTTGGCGGCGTCGATTTCACTGAGCGACGATTCAATGTACCAATGCGCTTCCTGCAGGTCAGGACGACGCGCCAGCAGTTCATAACCTAAGGTGGCGGGCATTTTGCTGGCCACGGCGGGCAAACTGGCTTTACGCAGATTCAGCGACTGATTCTGGCTATTGGTCAGCGCCATCAAACGCGCTTCAATCTCTTTCATGCTGCCTTCAACATCGGTCAGCTGTTGTTCGGTTTTGCTGACGTTAATGTCGTTTTCAGCCCCCTCGACGGAGTCGGTGATCCCGTGCTGGAATAACGCTGTATCAACGTTGACGATATTATTTTGCTCGGCCTTAATTTGCAGCAACACATCGTGAATAGCGGCCTCGGTCTGCCACTGCCAGTAAAGCCGAGATACGCTGCTGGCCAGCAGTTCGCGGGTTTGCGCCCGTTCGGCTATTTTCGCCTTCACCTGGCCGATACGCGCTTCTACCTGCGCGCGGTTTTTGCCCCACAGATCAAGATCCCACCCGGCGGTCAGGCCAAAGGTTCCGTTGGTATACCACGGCCCGGTGTTCCCGTCCGCATCGGTGGCAAACGGCCCCATCAACCCCTCTGCCGACATTTTTTGCCGCTCAAGGTCGGCACCAAAATCAACTTCCGGGCCCAGCGCCGATTTCGACATCCGCGCCTGTGCTTCTGCAAGCTTAATGCGCTGGTCGGCAATCTGCATATCCGGTGAATTTGCCAGGGCGCGCGTCACCAGGCTATTAAGCTGCGCATCGTGGTAATCCTGCCACCATTGGCTCTGAGGCCAGCCGTTTTTCACCGCCGCAGGAAGGGTTGTTGAAACCGTAGATGCGGCAACCTGCTGTTTAACAGGAGATCCAATATCGTGCGAGGGAGCACAGCCAGCCAGCGCGATGAGCAAGGGTAAGCCAGACAGCACGCTTTTTTTCAGAGTCAGGTTCATTTGAGAGGTCGGGTTACAAAATTAAGAGGCTTATAATAATTTAAATGGATTCAATACTTTTAGTAAAGCGTGTGGGAACATACTCCGACATACTTCCTCACAGCTAAAAATAGTTTAACTTCACGGAGTGAATATGAGTCAGAACATTTATGACGATCCTGATTTCTTTGCCGGTTACGCCACGCTCGACCGTTCGGTCAAAGGGCTGGACGGCGCGCCGGAGTGGCCCACTATTATGCAAATGATGCCTGCATTAACAGGCAAGCGGGTGGTGGATCTGGGCTGCGGCTATGGCTGGTTTTGCCGCTGGGCACGCGACCAGGGCGCAGCACAGGTGACGGGCCTTGATCTTTCCAGCCTGATGTTAGAACGCGCGCGCGAAATGACCGACGGTGGAGGCATTGAGTATCGCTGTGAAGATTTGCAGACGCTCACGCTTACGGCCAATAGCTGTGAGCTGGTGTACAGCTCGCTGGCGCTGCATTATTTACCCGATATCGCCCCGCTGCTCAGCACCGTTTTTAATGCCTTAACGCCGGGCGGTACGCTGCTATTTTCTGCCGAACATCCTATCTATACCGCCCCGCTTAAACAGGGCTGGCAGGAGGATGAAAATGGGCAGAAAAGCTGGCCGGTTAGCCATTATCAGCAACAGGGCGAACGCATCAGCAACTGGTTTGCCGATGGCGTCAAAAAACAGCACCGTACGCTTGCCAGCTGGATTAATGCGCTGATTGCAGCCGGTTTTGTGATTGAACATTTGAATGAATGGGGCCCGACGGCGCAGCAGATTGCCGCGAATCCGGCATTGGATGAAGAGAAAGAACGACCGATGATTTTTATTTTGCGGGCGCGCAAACAGGTTTAGGCGTGGGCAGCATTGCCGGATGGCGCTTCGCTTATCCGGCCTACGAATGTACCTTTACTTGTAGGCCGGATAAGGCGTAGCCGCCATCCGGCACAAACGGTTACGCTTGCCAGTCGTTGATAACCCGTGAAATAAGCTTCGATTCCTGCAAGGCGCGCACGGCGGTAAATAGCGTGGTGGCCTCATCGTACTCTTTACGCAGATAACCCAGCCACTGCTTGATACGCGCGACGTGATACAACCCGGTATCACCCTGCTTTTCCAGATGCGTATATTTTTTCAGTAGCTCAACCACCTGCGGCCAGGGTAGGCGCGGCTCATTATATTTGATGACCCGGCTTAAATTCGGCACGTTCAGCGCCCCACGGCCAATCATCACCGCATCACAGCCGGTCACCGCCATACATTCCTGCGCGCTTTGATAGCCCCAGATTTCACCGTTGGCAATCACCGGTATAGTCAGACGCTGGCGGATGTCGGCAATAGCCTGCCAGTTGATGCGCTCAGCTTTATAACCGTCCTCTTTGGTGCGGCCATGCACCGCCAGTTCGGTCGCGCCAGCCTGCTGCACCGCATCGGCAATTTCAAACTGCCGCGCGCCGCTGTCCCAGCCGAGGCGAATTTTTACCGTCACTGGCAGATGCGCTGGCACCGCTTCGCGCATGGCTTTCGCGCCTTGATAAATCAGCTCGGGATCTTTTAGCAGCGTCGCCCCGCCGCCGCTGCCGTTGACCGTTTTCGATGGGCAACCGCAGTTGAGATCTACACCCCACGAGCCCAGCTCCACCGCCCGGGCGGCGTTCTCCGCCAGCCACTGCGGATACTGGCCCAGTAATTGAATCCGCACGCGGGTGCCGAATGGCGTCCGGCTTTCGTTATGCAGCTCCGGGCACAGTTTCTGAAACGATTTTACCGGCAGCAGTTGATCCACCACGCGCAGAAATTCGGTGATGCACAGATCGTAATCGTTCACTTCGGTCAGCAGCTCACGCACCAGCGAATCGAGTACGCCTTCCATCGGCGCCAGTAAAACACGCATATCGTTATCCAGAAAAAAAAGAGGCGCTATGGTAACGTCTAACCATGCAGCTTTCCACTGCCAGGAGCGCGACGTATTGTTCGCGATTATCGACACACCAGGAGGTGAAGATGAATTCGACCGTTATCCAGCTTAAGACCACACAATCCCCACGCCAGTTTCACGGTGTACCGCCGGTGTTTCTGAGCGATGCCACGATGCAAGAGCGTAAAAACAAGGTGCTGGAACGGATGCGCGAGGAGCGATTCGACGCGCTGGTGATTTATGCCGATAAAGAGCATGGCGGGAACTTCGAGTATTTGACCGGGTTTATTCCACGCTTTGAAGAAGGCTTGCTGGTGCTGGATAAATCCGGCCACGCGACGGTGATTTTGGGGAATGAAAACCTGAAGATGGCACAGCACGCGCGTTTGCCGGTGACGCTTAAGCATTGTCCGCATTTTTCTCTGCCCAATCAGCCCATGAGTAACGAAAAGCCGCTGGCACAGTTGTTTAATGAAACCGGGCTGAGCGCAATGTCGAAAATAGGTCTGGTTGGCTGGAAGATGTTTACCGCCACATTGGCCGATAACGCCAGGCTCTTTGACCTGCCCTATTTTATCGTTGAGGCGGTGAAACAGAGCACGCATGCGGAGCTGGTCAATGCCGCCCATCTGTTTATTCGCGGCGATAAAGGGGCAAGAACGGTCAATAACGCCAACGAAATTGCCCATTATGAGTACGGTGCCAATCTGGCCTCCAACTGTATGCTGACGGCGCTGGACGCGATCGAGCCCGGCATTCGTGAGGTCGAACTGGGCGCACTGCTCGCCGCCGAAGGGCAGTATCAGACGGTGGTTGCCATTGCCGCCGCCGGGCAGCGCTTTGAAAAAGCCAATTTCTATCCGACCCATAAGCACCTTGAGCGCGGTCAGCCGCTGTCGATGACCACCGGCTTTAAAGGCGGGTTGTCCAGCCGTACCGGGTTTGTAATTGCCGATGAAAGCGAACTGCCGGAGAACCAGAAGGATTATTTAGACCGCGTGGCGAAACCCTATTTTGGCGCGGTGGCCCAGTGGCTTACCCGCATTCAGATTGGGATGCCGGGCGGGGAGCTGTATAACCAGGTCGAGAGCGTGCTGCCGAAAGCGCAGTACGGCTGGCATCTGAATCCCGGGCATTTAAGCGCAGATGAAGAGTGGATGTCTTCGCCGGTGTATCCGCAGTCCGCTGAAACGCTGAAAAGTGGCATGATTTTGCAGCTTGATATTATTCCTTCCGTGCCGGGTTATACCGGGGTCAGCGCCGAGGAGAGCGTCGCGCTGGCGGATGCGGCGTTACAGAAAAGCATCTATCAGCAGTACCCGGAATTGTGGGCACGCATTGAGGCGCGTCGCGCGTATATCCGCGATGTGTTGAAGATTGCGCTAAGCGATGATGTGATACCGTTATCCAACGGCGTGGGGTATTTAAGGCCGTTTATGTTGGCGAAGGATAAAGCGCTGGTGGTTGGCAACCGGTGATATTCCCGGGGTCGCTTGCGCTCGCCCGGGCTACAAGGTGCTTACACGATAACTCTCACAATCGTAGGCCGGATAAGGCGTAGCCGCCATCCGGCAATGTGCGTGGTTATGCCTGATGGCGCGTAGCTTATCAGGCCTACGTGTTGTAAATGCCCAAAGTATCTACACAAGAACCTGCCACAATCGTAGCCCGGCCAAGCGCAGCGCCGCCGGGACACAGCGATTATCGCGGCTGCAAACAGTTATCTTCTTTCCAGCCGTACAGCCATTCAATCCCCCGGTAAAACTCGTCCTGGGTTTTCCCTTTCCACAGCAAATTACGCACCTGACGTTCAACGCCCGCCGCATGGTATAAGCGCCCCATTTCACGCGTTGACCAGACGATACGTGCGGTGCGCGGAATACGCACCGACTCATACAGCGCGAAGGCGCTTGCCGCATCGCCTTCGCACTGGGCCAGCGCTTTACCCAGCGTCACCGCATCTTCCAGCGCCATACAGGCCCCCTGGGCCATATACTGCGCCACCGGGTGCGCAGCGTCGCCCACCAGGGTAATGCGACCGTTACCCCATTTCTCTACCGGCTCACGATCGGCGGTTGCCCAACGACGCCATGAGGTCGGTTTATGGAGCATCTGCCGTGGACGCGGATGAATGCCTTTAAAGTAGGACATCACTTCCTCTTTGCTGCCGTCGCGCACGCCCCACTCTTCCGTTTCACGACTGTGGAAGGTCACCACCAGGTTGTATTGTTTACCGCCGCGCAGCGGATAGTGCACCAGATGACAATGCGGGCCTGCCCACAGCACCGGGGCGTTGATACGCAGGTCTTCCGGCATATCGTCGCGCTCGACCACCGCACGATAAACCACATGCCCGGTCACGCGCGGGTTATCGCTGAGCAGGCTCTGACGGACGATAGATTTCACGCCGTCACAGCCCACCAGAATATCCGCCGTCCAGCTATTGCCTTTATCATCAAACACGGTGACATCGTCCGCGGTTTGACGGATATCAACCACGTGAGTCGAGGTGCGATATTTCACGCCAGGGTGCTGTAACGCGGCCTCCCACACGGTGGCATGAATATCCACGCGATGGATAACCGCGTACGGGCCACCGAAGTGATCGCGAAACGCCTGCCCGGTCTCAATACTGACGACTTCTTCACCGTTTACCGCATCCATCATGGTGATGTGATCGGTAAAGACCGCACGCTGACGAGCGACTTCGCCGACGCCTAAGCTATCGAGTGCGGAAAAAGCGTTGGGGCCAAGCTGGATCCCAGCACCAATTTCACCAATTTCATGCGCCTGTTCCAGCAGCATCACCTGGATGCCCTGACGCGCCAGCGACAGTGCGGTAGCCGCGCCGCCGATACCACCGCCCACAATAATTGCACGGGTGACTTTCGCCATGATTATTCTCCTTTTCTGACTACGCCGGGATCTTGTCTTGCTGGTTCTCAGGCGCCGCGGCAATAAATGCCGGCAGCCCAACGCAAGCGTCGTACACGGCTTTGCAGCGCGGGAATCCGCTCAGATCGCAGCCCATACGCTGCGCATTTGCCCACTGGGGCACCAGGCAACAATCGGCCAGGGTCGGCGTATCGCCGACGCAAAACGTACCGGTTTCGCTACGGCGCAACAGTTGTTCAACGGCACTCATTCCCTGCAAGATCCAGTGCTCATACCAGCGTTTTTTCGCCTCTTCGCTGACCTTCAGCTCGTCGCTGAGATAACGCAGCACGCGCATGTTGTTTACCGGGTGGATATCGCAGCAAATGGCATACACCACCTCCAGTACGCGCATCCGTTGGGGATCGCTGGTTGGAAGCAGCGGGGTTTGCGGGAAATGTCTGTCCAGCCAGTCAATAATTGCCAGCGACTGACCCAACGATTCACCCTCATCGGTGATAAGCGCAGGCACCAGCCCTATCGGGTTTAAGCGTCGGTACTCCAGCGCATTCTGCTGGCCGATACGAATATTCACGCCCACGGTCTGGTAGTCGATGCCTTTCAGCGCCATCGCAATACGCACGCGATAAGAGGCCGAACTATTAAAAAAACTGTACAGCTTCATCATTCACCTCAAACAATTTTCACGGCAATAGGCGTTAAACCGTCGACGTTACCGGTGATGGTTTCGCCCTTCACCACGGCCCCCACGCCTTCTGGCGTACCGGTGAAAATCAGGTCGCCCGGCTGTAATTCAAAGAAACCGGACAGGTAGCTGATGGTCTCTTTCACATCCCAAATCAGATGTTCGATATCGCTGCGCTGGCGGTCTTTACCGTCAACCTGTAACCAGATTGGCGCTTTTTCAAGCGACGGCGCATCGGCCACTTTGTGCAGCGGCGCAATCGGTGCGGAAAGGTCAAAGGCTTTGCCAATTTCCCACGGACGCCCCATCTGGCGCATCTCCATCTGACGATCGCGTCGGGTCATATCAAGCCCCGTCGCGTAGCCCCAGATATATTCACCGGCCTGCTCCAGCAGGATATCGCTGCCTTTTTTACCAATGGCGACCACCAGCTCAATTTCGTAGTGATAGTTGTCGGTCCGCGCCGGATAGGCCAGATTCAGGGTTTCGCCTGCGGCCACGGGCACGACCGCATCCGCGGGTTTACAAAAGAAGAATGGCGGCTCACGGTCCGGGTCAAATCCCATCTCGCGGGCGTGTGCGGCATAGTTACGGCCCACACAGTACACGCGACGCACCGGGAACAATTCATCACTCCCCACGACGGGAATCGCTACCGGGGCTTGGGGTTCAAAGGCATATTTGCTCATGGTTATTCTCCTGAAATTAATAGCGCGCTTCGCGGAACAGGCCCAGGGCTTCCTGAACGGGACGATCCGAGAAACTAAATAGCACGGTCTCTTCTGGCGTGTTGAAGGACACGCTGTGCCAGGTGGGCACGACAAAAATATCTTTCGCGTTGAAGCTGAAGGTTTGTTCGCCAATCGTCACCTCGCCGCGACCTTCCACGACGTGGTAGATGGTGCTGTCGGTGGTGCGTGCCTTACGTGACTGGAACCCCTTCGGCAACAGTTGCAGGAAGGCCCCCATCGACGGCATCGGATAACCGCCGGTGACCGGATTGACGTAGCGCATTTTGTAGCCATCCCACTCATCGGCCTCTCCCATACGGGTTAATTCATGCAGCGCGTCACGGCTACGGTCATAGCGATAGTTGAAAATGGGTGATGAGTTCCCCACCTGGTGGCGCAGCGGCAGCATATTGGCGGCGTAGCGCGGCAGGTAGTCACCCTCTTTGCGCGTCACCGGCTGTTGATCTTCCGGGTAGTCTTCAGCGAACCCGCAGCCAAGGTAGTTCACCAGCGGCAGATCCAGGCCATCCAGCCAGATAACCGGTTCGTCGCCGGGATTACCGTGGTCATGCCAGCGCCATTGCGGGGTCAAAATAAAATCGCCCGGACGCATTTGCGTACGTTCACCGTCAACGGCGGTAAATGCACCATGGCCTTCCACCACAAAACGCAGCGCCGACTGATTATGTCGATGGCTCGGCGCAACTTCGCCCGGCATGATTAATTGCAGCCCCGCGTACAGCGAGGAGGTAATAGAGGATTGACCGCGCAGGCCGGGGTTTTCCAGCACCAGCACGCGGCGCACCGCTTCTTTTGCGCCAATCAGGGTGCCGCTTTCCAGCAGCAGCGGGCGGATTTCCTGATAATTCCAGCAGGCTGGCGCGCAGTTGGCGTTCGGCGTTTTCGGCACCAGGTGGTGCAACGATTCCCAAAGCGGCGTCAGGTTTTGCCCGGAAATATGTTGGTAGAAGCGTTGGCGATCGTGTTTTACGTCCGAGGTCATTATTATTCTCCTTAACTTTTCACCGTGCCCATAGCAGGCAACGAGTCGGGTACGCGAGGTGACTGGCGAATCACCAGCGTCAGCAACGTCAACATCACGGCGCTGACGGCGGCAGGCACGGCAATCACAAAGAACAGGGTGTCGAATGAGAAATTCATCGCCATCATCATGCCGCCGGAGACGGAGCCTACGATGGCGCCGCAGCGACCGATGGCGTTAGACCAGCTCACGCCGGTAGCGCGACTTTGCGTGGGGTACAGCGTGGCGGTCAGCGCATTCAATCCAACCTGCGATCCGCTAATACCAATACCGGTACCGAAAATCGCCAGCGCCATCATCCACAGACCGTCCCCGCTGAGGCCAATCATGACAATGCAGATCGCCCCCAACGCATAGCTTATTGCCAGCACCCAGAACGGATTGAATTTGTCCATCAATACGCCCAGCACCAGCGCGCCCATCGTTCCCCCGACCTGGAAGGCCGCCGTCACCCAGGACGCATGCTGGAGATCGATACCGCGATGGTTAAGCAACGTTGGCATCCAGCTTGAGAGCAAATAGATAATCAGCAGGCTCATAAAGAACACCACCCACAGCATCAGCGTGATGGTGAGCTGACGCCCGGTAAACAGCTGGCTGATACTGCCTTTCTTTGTCGCCGCTGGCTCATCGAGCCAGAACTCGGTGTTTTCATAACGCTCGCCGGTCATTGCGCTAACCGTTCGCAGCACCTGCGCTTGCGGACGTTGACGACGCACCAGCCAGCGCGGGGATTCTGGCAGCACGGCCAGCAGCGCAAAGAACAGCATCAACGGCAGCACGCCGCCCAGCACCAGAATGCCGTGCCAGCCAATCACCGATACCAGCTGCGCGCTGACGATGCCGCCCATCGCGGATCCCAGCGTAAAGCCACAAAACATCAGCGTGACCAGCGCGCCGCGACGGCGGGAAGGCAGATATTCCGAGGTCATGGTGATGGTATTAGGCATCGCGCCGCCGAGTCCTAAGCCGGTTAAAAAGCGCAGGATAATCAGCGTTTCAAGATTGGGGGAAAAAGCAGATAGCAGGCTGAAAAGACCAAATAGCGCGACGCACCATTCAATGACCCGCTTACGTCCAAATTTGTCTGAAAGCGGCCCACACAGTAAAGCACCGGCGGTTAAGCCTAACAATCCCGCGCCAAAGAGCGGTGCAAGAGAACCGGCGCTTAACTGCCAATGGTCACGAATAGCCGGAGCAATAAAGCCAATTGCTGCGGTATCAAAACCGTCAAGCATGACCACCAGGAAACAGCAGAGAATGACACGCCACTGCATCTTGCCGATGGGTGCGGCATCGATTAGCGCTTGTAGTTCACGTCGTTGCGTCATAGGGAGGAGCCTCTGTCAGTGCAGGTATTCCACGTTTGGGTTCACGCTTTCGTCCAAACGGCTCAGGGTAAGATGTTTATTTTTTTGCTTTTATGTTGCTATGTTGTGACAAGTGAAATGAGTTGTACAATGGCTTTTCATGCCCACCCATAACCTGGAGGTTATCGCTAATGGCTGACTGGACGCAGAAACTGAAGTTGCATCATCTACAAATGCTGGTGGCACTTGGCGAGCAGGGAAACCTCACGCAGGTCGCCAAACGCATGCACATCACCCAGCCCGCCCTGTCGAAATGGCTTACGCAATTTGAGGAAGATTTGGGCATCGTGCTGTTTGAAAGGCACAGCAAGGGTCTGCGCGTGTCGGAAGGCGGCAAGCTGCTGCTGCAACATGCGCAGCGGCTGATTAACGACATTGAACGCTCACAATTTGAGATGGAGCGTTTTAAGCAAGGTGGACACGTGGGGAGTCTGAAAATCGGCTGCTCTCCGGTGGCGACGGACTGCGTTTCTCACGCTATTTTTCCCCTGCTGGCAGAGATGCCGACACTGCACCTTAATATTGAAGAGAAGGTGATGACGCCGTTACTGCAAGATTTGCAGTCCGGGGTGGTTGACGTGGTGGTAGGTCGTATCGGCGGCCGGGCGCTGGAACTGCCGCTAAACTATGAAGTGCTGTATACCGAGCCGGTATGCTTTGTGGCGCGCACCGGACATCCGCTGGCAACGCACAGTCGGCTGACGTGGAGTGATTTGTCCCCCTGGCGCTGGATAGTCTGGCCCACCGGCACGCCCATCCGCCAGAGTATTGATAACGCGCTGGTGGAAAACGGCGTGATGCTGCCGGAAAACACCATTGAATCAGCCTCGATGAACGTGAGCGTTAACCTGCTACAAAGTAGCGATATGATCTCAATCCTCTCGTTACGGCTTGCCGAGCGCTACGCAAGCCAGGGGCAGCTTTCTATTCTTGCACTGCCGCGAATTGAGCAAAAAGGGAGCGTCGGCGTATTCTGGCGTAAAAAGGATCTGCCTTCGCTGGCGCTAAGTCGGTTTCTCTACTATTTGTCACATCCGGTACAAACTGAAGGAGAATCCCGGTCAGATGCCTGATGTTCCGCCTGTCTATCTCAGGTATGCTCAGAATTCATGATGTGATCGGTAGCACAGTTTAGGGTTTAATTGTATGATGAATGCATTCCACGAAAGGTGAATCCCATGCTCAAATCACTGAATATCATCTGGCAATACCTGCGTGCGTTCGTGCTGATCTACGCCTGCCTCTACGCCGGTATTTTTATTTCATCACTGCTGCCAATTACGATCCCCGGAAGCATTATTGGTATGCTTATTCTTTTCGTCCTGCTGGGGCTGCAAATCCTGCCCGCCAAATGGGTTAATCCCGGCTGTTACGTCCTTATCCGTTATATGGCGCTGCTGTTCGTGCCGATTGGCGTCGGCGTGATGCAGTATTTTGCCCTGCTGAACGCGCAGTTTGGCCCGGTGGTGGTCTCCTGCACCGTCAGTACGTTAGTGGTGCTGGTGGTCGTGAGCTGGAGTTCACATCTGGTTCACGGTGAACGTAAAGTTGTCGGTCAGGAAGAGGCGGAAAAATAATGCTGCACTATTTACACGATATCTGGTGGTCGCTGCCGCTGACTTTGGTGGTCTTTTTTGCCGCGCGTAAGTTAGGCACACGATTCAAAATGCCGCTGCTCAATCCCCTGCTGGTCTCCATGGTGGTGATTATCCCGTTCCTGATGCTGACCGGAATTCCCTACGAGCGCTATTTTAAAGGCAGCGAAGTATTAAACGATTTGCTGCAACCGGCGGTGGTCGCCCTCGCCTATCCGCTGTATGAACAGCTTCACCAGATTCGCGCGCGCTGGAAATCCATCATCACTATCTGCTTTATCGGCAGCGCGGTGGCGATGATAACTGGCACCTCCGTGGCGCTGATGATGGGGGCGTCGCCGCAAATCGCCGCGTCTATTTTGCCGAAATCAGTCACTACGCCGATTGCGATGGCGGTCAGCGGCAGCATCGGCGGTATTCCAGCCATTAGCGCAGTGTGCGTCATTTATGTCGGGATCCTGGGCGCGGTATTTGGTCACACGCTGCTGAATCTGATGCGTATTACCACCAAAGCGTCGCGCGGTTTGTCGATGGGCACCGCTTCACACGCCCTAGGTACCGCTCGCTGCGCCGAACTGGACTATCAGGAAGGGGCGTTTAGTTCACTGGCGCTGGTGATTTGCGGCATTATTACCTCGCTGATAGCACCGTTTTTATTCCCGATTATTCTGTCAGTGATGGGATAAAACGAGACAAATCACACATTTTTAACTGAGATTACATGCGTTGCATTAACAATGAGATATTGATCACTAATTAAGGCGTTCGCGCCCCGTACACTACGATCCCATTACATTGTTATGAGGCACGACGCCATGCATCCACGTTTTCAATCTGCTTTTTCGCAACTGGCGGCAGATTTGCAGACCGCTATCGCCCCGCTGTTAGCCAGTCCGCACTTCCCTGCCAAACTGAGCGCCGAGCAGGTCTCATCGCTGCAAAAAGCGACGGGGCTGGACGAAGACGCGCTCGCTTTTGCGCTGCTGCCGCTGGCTGCCGCCTGCGCCCGCGCCGACCTGTCCCACTTTAACGTTGGCGCCATCGCCCGCGGCGTGAGCGGCACCTGGTACTTTGGCGGCAATATGGAGTTTTTGGGCGCCACCATGCAGCAAACGGTTCACGCCGAACAAAGCGCCATCAGCCATGCCTGGCTGCGCGGTGAAAAAGCCCTGCAGGCCATTACCGTCAACTACACCCCGTGTGGTCACTGCCGTCAGTTTATGAATGAGCTGAACAGCGGTCTTTCCCTGCGTATTAATCTGCCGGGCCGTGAGCCGCATACGTTGCAAGATTACCTGCCGGACGCCTTTGGGCCAAAAGATCTGGATATCAAAACCCTGCTGATGGATGAACAGGATCACGGTTATCCGCTTGAAGGCGACGCGCTGGCACAGGCGGCAATCAAAGCGGCAAACCACAGCCATACTCCGTATAGCCAATCCCTATCTGGCGTGGCGCTCGAACTGCGTGACGGCACGATTTTCAGCGGCAGTTACGCGGAAAACGCCGCCTTCAACCCAACGCTGCCGCCGCTGCAAGGCGCACTCAATCTGCTGAGTCTGAACGGTTATGACTACCCGGATATTCAGCGCGCTATTCTGGCTGAACGCGCCGACGCACCGCTCGTGCAGTGGGATGCCACCGTAGCAACATTGAAAGCGCTGGGCTGTAGCAATATTGACCGCGTGCTGCTGGGCTAATAAACACGCTGACTCTGGGGTCACTCGGTAACAGATCCCGGCGGCGCTTCGCTTGGCCGGGCTACAACGCGTAGCACGGACGAGGCGTGAATACGCCGACTCCGGGGTCACTCGGTAACAGATCCCGGCGGCGCTTCGCTTGGCCGGGCTACAACACGTAGCCCGAACGAGGCGTGAACACGCCGACTCCGTGGTTACTCGGCAACAGATCCCGGCGGCGTTTCGCTTGTCCGGGTTACAACGCGTAGCCCGGACGAGGCGTGAATACGCCGACTCCGGGGTTACTCGGTAGCAGATCCCGGCGGCGCTTTGCTTGGCCGGGCTACAAATACAGGTTAAATTCCCCGCAGTTAAACGATGGTTTCTTGCGCTTGCAAGGCGGGTAAAGTAGCCTGATGTCTCCATCCGCCACTATTGAGTCAAGTTCATGTTAAAGCGTGTGTTATACAGCCTGTTAGTCCTGTGCGGCCTGCTGCTGTTAACCGTGCTCGGCCTTGACCGCTGGATGAGCTGGAAAACCTCGCCCTATATTTACGACGAGCTTCAGGATCTCCCCTACCGTCAGGTCGGTGTCGTGCTCGGCACCGCCAAATATTATCGCACCGGCGTCATCAACCAGTATTATCGTTACCGCATTCAGGGCGCGCTCAACGCCTACAACAGCGGCAAGGTCAACTATCTGCTGCTTAGCGGTGACAATGCGCTGCAAAGCTATAACGAGCCGATGACCATGCGCCGCGACCTGATTAAAGGCGGCGTTGCCCCGGAAGATATCGTGCTCGACTACGCAGGTTTTCGAACTCTCGACTCGATTGTGCGTACCCGCAAGGTGTTCGATACCAACGACTTTATTATCATCACCCAGCGTTTCCACTGTGAACGCGCATTGTTTATCGCACTGCATATGGGCATTCAGGCACAGTGTTACGCCGTACCTTCGCCAAAGGATATGTGGAGCGTGCGTCTTCGCGAGTTTGGTGCGCGCTTCGGTGCCCTGGCGGATCTTTATCTCTTTAAGCGTGAACCGCGCTTCTTAGGACCGCTAATCCCCATCCCTGCCCAGCAGGAAGTCCCGGAAAATGCTCAGGGGTATCCGGCGGTCACGCCGGACCAGTTGCTGGAGCTGCAAAAGAATAAAAAGTAGTCTGATAACTTCGTTTAACGTTAAAAGCCCGACGCATGCGCCGGGCTTTATTTTGCTTAGAATAATTACTTCTTACGTGCGTATTTCAGTGAGTCCAGCGCCACGGCAAAGATAATAATCGCGCCTTTAATAATGTACTGCCAGTAAGGGTTAACGCCGATATAGGTCAAGCCGTAGTTGATGACGGTGAAGATAATCACACCGGTGACTACGCCAACGACCGTGCCCACACCGCCGCTAAACGACACGCCGCCCACCACGCACGCGGCAATGGCATCGAGTTCATACATAAAGCCGAGGTTGTTGGTCGCCGAGCCGATACGCCCAGCTTCCAGCAAGCCGCCGAAGGCATAGAACACGCCGGAGAGCGCATAGATAACCAGCAGGTTCAGCGCAACGTTAACACCAGAGACTTTCGCCGCTTCCGGGTTACCGCCGATAGCGAAGATATTTTTGCCAAAGCGCGTTTTGTTCCACAGCACCCAGACAAATGCGACGGCAATCAAGGCATAGAAGGTGATGTAAGACAGACGGAAGCTGCCGAGCGCCACAAACCCCTGGGCGAATGTCGAGAAGCCGCTGTCGAAGCCGGAAATCGGTGATGCGCCAACGAAGTCGTAGTACAGGGAGTTGATCCCGTAAACGATAATCATGGTCCCCAACGTGGTAATAAATGGCGTCACGTTCAGGTAGGCAATGATAATACCGTTAATCAGGCCGATAACGGCACCAATCGCGCAGACAATCAGCACCACGACAAAAATCGGCATCGTGGCCATCTCCGGGAACACCTTGTTGGCATTCTCCATTGATTGCAACAGCGTCGCCGCGATAACCGCCGCAAGCCCCACCTGGCGCCCCGCAGACAGGTCAGTACCTTGTGTAACAATCAGCCCGGCCACGCCGAGGGCGATAATAATACGCACGGAAGACTGAGTAAGGATATTACTGAGGTTCAACAAACTTAAGAAAGTCGGGTCCTGAATAATAATAATGGCCAGCAGAACCAAAAGAACGACGTAAATGCCGCCATCTTTCAGATAACTCAGAAAGCTTTTTTTATTTAACGTACTCATGTCGAGCCCCTGCGATTAAAGATGCAATGACGCAAGACGGAGAATTTCGTTTTGCGTTGTTGTTTTTGTTTCGACAATCCCGGCGACCATGCCATTACTCATGACAAGGATGCGGTCAGTAATTCCCAGCAGCTCAGGCATTTCTGAGGAAATAATAATTATCCCTTTATCTTTCTTCGCCAGTTCAGCAATTAATTGATAAATTTCAAATTTCGCCCCAACGTCAATACCGCGCGTAGGTTCATCGAGCATGAGAATTTCCGGCTGGGTTAACAGCCAGCGACCGATAATGACCTTCTGCTGGTTACCACCCGATAAGGAACCAATCTGCGTGTGGTGCCCGGGCGTTTTCACGCGCATAGAATCAATAACCCATTGGGTATCGCTCTTCATGCGGGAAGTATCCAGCAGGCCGACTTTATTTTTATAATTCTTAATATTGGAAATTAATGAGTTAAAACCAATATCAAGGTAGGCATAGATCCCGGTCGAGCGACGTTCTTCGGTCACCAGCGCAAAGCCGTTGTTGATGGCTTCATTGGCGCTGTGGTTATTAATTTTCTTACCGTGCAGGGTGATGGTTCCGCCAGATTTCTCACGCACGCCAAACAGCGTCTCAACGATATCGGTACGTTTAGCCCCCACCAGCCCGGCAATGCCGAGTATTTCGCCTTTACGCAGCTGGAACGACACGTCGCGAATGGACGGCTGGCGTAGCGAGGTCAGATGCTGCACGTCGAGAATAACTTCCCCCGGCGTGTTCTGTTTGTCCGGAAAACGCTGATTCAACGAACGCCCCACCATCATGGCGATGATCTTATCCATATCCAGCCCTTCCAGCGGCTGGGTGGCAATCCACTGACCATCGCGCAGGACGGTGATTTCATCGCACAGCTGGAAGATCTCTTCCATTTTGTGCGAGATATAAACAATGCCACAGCCACGCTCTTTGAGCTTACGGATAATGGTGAACAGGTGGTTCACCTCTTTTTCCGTCAGTGATGACGTAGGCTCATCCATAATCACGATTTTCGCGTTATAGGAGAAGGCCTTGGCAATTTCTATCATCTGCATTTGCGATACCGATAACGTCCCGACGCGGGCACGCGGATCGATATCAATATCCAGCTCATCAAAGATAGCTTTGGTATCGCGATACATTTTATCCTGATCGACAAACATACCTTTGGTGGGATAACGCCCCAGCCACATGTTGTCCATCACGGAACGTTGTAATACGAGGTTCAGTTCCTGGTGAACCATTGAAATACCATTTTCCAGCGCTTCTTTGGCTGAATGGAAATCAATTTCTTTACCCTGAAATAAAATACTGCCGGAATCTTTTTGGTAGATCCCAAATAGACATTTTAATAATGTTGATTTGCCCGCACCGTTCTCCCCCATTAATGCATGGATAGAGTGCGGACGAACTTTCAGGTTAACATTATCGAGTGCTTTTACGCCGGGAAATGACTTGTTGATCTGGCTCATTTCCAACAAGAATTCACCAGACGGCTCGCTATTATTGTGGTCCATATATGTACCTGGCTGCGATATTTCTGCGTCAGTATTTATAGGGCGCACAGGCGCACGCCCTATATATTTAAAGATTACTTACCGGTGAATTCGCTAAGGTTGTCTTTATCTACGCCCACGTAAGGTACGCGGACGATTTTGTTTTCGATTTTCCAGTTAGTGCCGTCGGCCGCACCTTTGCCCTCTGCGAGGTTTTTCGCCAGATCGAAGGTCGCTTTCGCCTGGTTGTTCGCATCGTTTAGCACGGTACCGGCCATCGCACCGGATTTCACCAGCGCCAGCGCTTCTGGCAGGGCATCAACGCCGAATACTGGGATGGAAGATTTGTTGTGGGCTTTCAGCGCTTCTACCGCACCCATTGCCATCGCATCGTTGTTGGCGATAACGACTTCAATTTTGTTAGCGTTAGGGCCGGAGAGCCATGCGTCCATCTTGTCTTTAGCCTGTGCGGTATCCCACATCGCGGTATCAAGCGCCAGTTGCTGAGTTTTCAGCCCCTTGGCGTTCAGTTCCTTGATAACGTAAGTGGTACGTGCTTCAGCGTCCGGGTGGCCCGGCTCGCCTTTCAGCAGCACGAACTGTACCTGACCGTCTTTGTTCAGATCCCAGTTCGGGTTAGCGGCCCAATGTTTAGCAATCAGATCGCCCTGAATAATGCCGGACTCTTTAGAGTCGGTGCCGACGTAGAAAGCTTTATCGTAGCTATCCAGCGCCTTACGAGAAGGTTCTTTGTTGAAGAAGACAATCGGCACGTTCTGGCCGCGCGCTTTGTCAATCACCGTACCCGCTGCCGCTGGGTCAACCAGGTTAATCGCCAGCGCTTTCACGCCTTTTGCCAGCAGCACGTCAATCTGATCGTTTTGCTTGGACTGGTCATTCTGCGAGTCATTCATCAGCAGCTGAACGTCCGGCGCGGATTTACCGTCTTTTTCGATAGCCTTGCGCACAACGGACATAAAGTTATCGTCATATTTATAGATCGTCACACCAATACGGGTATCGGCAGCATGCGCTGTTGCACCGAAAAAGAGGCTGGCCATCAGGGCAGACAGGGTTAACACCTTCTTATTCATGGTATCTCCGGTTTTATTATGCAGGGTAGTTCAGATGATAATAATCGGCGGGTAGCGTTAAAAAATTGTTACCGCACGACGAAATTCACTGATGAAAATTTGTTCTTCCGTGTTGAGTAACGATCCAGGTTACGCTTTAATCTGTGTTTAACAGCCTGAAACGTTATAAAAAGTGATTAATCACCGTTACATCATGTTTCAAGCTGATAAACGCAGCCATCATAGCCATCGTAATGTTAACAATCTGTGAATTTACTCACAGATTGAAAACGGTTACATAGGATTAACAGTTTGGTTCGTGATGGGATGCACAAATTGCCGCTGCGCGACGGAGTGACGGCGCACCAGGGTTGGCATAAAACAATGAGTGGCGTCACCATCAAGCTTGCCAGCGGCGCCCAGTAATGCGAGTTCTGTCGCCTGTTTTGCCATAGAAACAATGGGATAGCGGATGGTGGTTAATTGCGGATCGGTATAGCGGGCGATAGGAATATCATCAAAGCCTATCACTGAAACCTGCTGCGGCACGGCAATGCCATTGTCTTTCAACGCACTGAGCGCCCCGGCGGCCATATTATCGTTGTAGGCGAATACGGCCGTCAGACCAGCGTTGCGACCCAGTAGCTCCACCATGGCGGTTTCGCCCCCCGGCATATCCGGTGAACCCGTGCCCACCCAGCTATCCTGCGCCACGATCCCCTGCTCTTGCAACGCGCGCACCCACCCTTCCCGACGCAAATCGTCATCTTCAATATTGTGGCTTGAAGCAAGATAGCCAATGCGCTGATGCCCGTGATTGAGCAACATACGCGTGCCTATCAATGCTCCGCTGACGTTATCCAGGCAAACGCAGCGATGCGCGTAGCCTGGAACAAGACGGTTGATTAACACCATGCCCGGCATGTGCGCCATAAACTCGCTGAGTTCGCGGTCGCTGAGCGCTTTTGAATGGACGATAAGCGCGCTACATCGCTGGCGGATCAGTACCTCAATGGCGTGACGCTCTTTTTCCGCTTCGTGGTAACTGTTGCCGATGAGGACATATTTTTGATGCTGCTGTGCCACCATATCGACGGCTTTGACCAGCGCACCGAAAAAGGCGTCGGAGACGTCCATCACCACCACACCAATGGTGTCGCTGACCTGCGTTGCCAGCGCCTGCGCGTTAGCATTGGGGCGATATCCTAAAGACGAAACGGCTTTCATCACCGCGTCACGGGTGTCCTGACTTACCAACGCGCTGTTGTTGAGCACGCGGGAAACGGTGGCAACGGAAACGCCTGCCTGGCGTGCGACATCACGAATGGTGATCATACACACCGTCCGATTGAGAATTGCTGCAGTTCACCTTACACCCCCAAAGTCTGGCAAGAGCGCTATTCTGGCAGCGTCAATGTCGCAACTACGTGAGAGAGGTCACAGGGCTGGAAACGGTTACATCCGTTTTGTTAACTGTTGTGATCTAGATCGTTATCTAAATGTATTGCGAAATGATATCCCTGACGCCCGTGCGGTCAATTGCCGCCACAGCCACTCCACCGGCCCCTGGCGGAATTGGCGCAACCACAGTACGGAGAAAATGAGGTTGATAAGCCATACCGGAACCACAAACGCCAGCAACGTCAGACGATCAAATGCCATAAACAGGCCGAAATGATAGAACAGCGTGGTGCAGATGAGGGTTTGTAACAGATAGTTGGTGAGCGCCATGCGTCCCACGCAGACCACCGCTGCCGCCAGACGGGAGCGGCTGATTTGCGGCCAGTAGCCGTAGGCCAAGGCGGCATAGCCCAGCGTTTGAATGGGCGCACTGATTTCACGCGGTGCCTGGAGCAGAAACGCGCACCAGCGATAGTCCCAATTGAGTTGCCACTGGGCAATAATCGCTGGCAGGTTTATCAGCATGCCCAGCGGGATACATATCGCAGCGCAGCGCCGATAGTGGCGCAGACTAAACTGGCCTTTTAGCCAACCGCAGCGCATCAGTGCACCACCGATCAACATCATTCCCGCAAGCTGCCAGCCATATTGCGCCCCTAACGCCAGCAAATTTGCCGACAGCATGTCGGTACGATTGCTGATAGCTTCCATACCACCGTTGAGCTTCCAGTAGTGCTCATACATCAAGGTGGAGGCGTCAGGCACCCACGCGCGGCTTTGGCCGGTATCGGCAATCAGCCCTAATAAAATCAGTACGCCGACGCCTACCGCATACAGCAGCACGCCGGTATTAAAGAGGGATTTGACGTCGTGCGCCTCACGCACCAGCCGCCAGCACACCAGCCCGACCAGCGCGTAAGCCAGCAGAATATCACCGTCCCAGAACAGCAGCCCATGAATGAACCCGAGCAGCGCCAGCAGCGTCAAACGACTTTGGATCCACCGCGTGCCGCGCGGCAGCAAGAGCTGTAGACCGGCACCAAACAGCAATGCAAAAAGAGTGAGGAATTTGACCTGCGCGAATAGGTCAAGAACGGCCCACGTCCAGGCATCGCGGGAGGTTATCTCGCCGTACCAGGCCGGGTTAAGATAGGCGGCCTTCGGCAAGCCGAAGGCGCTGATATTGAGCAGCAGGATACCGAGTATGGCTACGCCACGAATGAAATCCAGCGTGACGTTCCGCCCCATATCCCCTGCTCCATTATCGTATTAGTTGTGGTGACGCACCGCGCGCAAGAACTCCTGGCGGGTATTCTGGCTGGACTTGAACAGGCCACCCAGCGATGTGGTGGTTGTCGCACTGGTGGCATCGCGAATGCCGCGCGCCTTCACGCAGTAGTGCACCGCGTCAATAGAGACCGCGACATTGTTGGTTCCCAGCAGCGTTTGCAGTGCCGTCAGGATCTGCTGCGTCAAACGCTCCTGCACCTGCGGGCGCTGGGCGAAAAACTGCACGATGCGGTTGATTTTGGACAGGCCAATCACCGAATCTTTCGGAATGTAGGCCACGGTCGCTTTACCGTCGATGGTAACAAAATGGTGCTCGCAGGTGCTGGTTAAGGTGATATCACGCACCGTCACCATTTCGTCGACCTTCATTTTGTTTTCGATAACGGTAATTTTGGGGAAATTGGCGTAATCGAGACCGGAGAAAATTTCATCCACATACATTTTGGCAATGCGATGCGGCGTTTCCATCAGGCTGTCATCACTCAAATCGAGATTCAGCAGCTGCATGATCTCAGTCATATGACCAGAAATCAGGCGCTTGCGGGTTTCGTTATCCATTTCGCGCACCGGCGGGCGCAGCGGCGTCTCGAGGCCACGGGCGACGAGCGCTTCATGTACCAATACCGCTTCTTTACTCAGTGATGACATTGTTTCTTCTCCTGCAGGTGTGGCGCTTTGCTTATGGGGGCAAAGTTTGTCCTCATTGTGCGTGAGGCGACGCACAGAATCCAGTATTCGTAGTGATAATTATTGCAATCGTTATTATCTGTCAGGCCGAGGTCGCCAGACCAGCGCCCCGCCAATCAGCAGCGCAATGGCAGCAATCCCCAGCGCCGGTTCAAGACGTTCGGTCAGCCACGTTGACAGCGCCGAGGTCATTGGCCCGACCAATTGTCCAACCGCATAGCCGGTGGTCAGCAACCCCGCCATATAGCGCGCATGGTTTGGTGCCAGCTCACGGCCGTAGAGCAAGGAGAGTTGAACCGCGGCGAGAAAGCCGCCCCCAACCAGCAGCGCACCGCATACCAGCCCGCTCATTCCCGGTAGTAGCCAGGCCGCCAGCACGCCAATGCCCTGAAGCCACAGCACAATCGCCAGGCGCTGATACGAGTGCCCTACCCCGCGCAAGGCAATACTTAGCGCGATACCGGTCGCCCCGGCGAGCCCGAAAATCGGCCAGATAAACTGGGCAAACAGGCTGTCAGGAAAACGCTGACTCGCCATTTGCGATAGAAAAGTGGCGGGCAGAATGTAGCCAAACCCCGCCAGGCTATAGCTCCATACCAGGCGGCGTAAATTACGGGTCAATGTCAGCGGCTGCGGCTGTTCCCCGCTGCGGTGAAGCTCGCCCGGCCGCGGCAGCCAGCGACCAATCATCACCACCAGCAGTAACGCCAGAACGCCATACAGCTGCCAGCCCGCAGCGGCACTTAGCGATTGCGCATGGATGAAAACGCCCAACAACCCGCTAAGCGCAATGCCCGCGCCCGGCCCGGCGAAAACCGCCGCGCTAAGTCCGGGCCTGGCGTAATGCGCCAGCCGTTCGTTCACCCATGCCGCAGTTAAGACCATCGCCCAGCCGCTCATGCAGCCAATCACCAGGCGCAGCGCGCCGTGCAGCCATGCGTTATCCGCGATGGCCGAGAGAAAAGTCAGCGCCACGGCACCGATAATCCCCAGATAGAGACGTGCTTCAACGCCGCGACGTGTTCGCATCGCGTCCCAGGCACCGATCAGGTAGCCCAGATAGTTGAGCGCGGCCACAAGACCCGCGCTGGTAAGCGTCAACTGCCCCTCGGCTATCATCAGTGGCACCTGGGGGGTAAAAGCAAAGCGGCCAATCCCCATTGTGGCAACCAGCACCAGGAAACCGCTTAGCGCAATGCGTACCGGCATAAAGCCTCAAATGTAAATGTAAAGTTATCTTTATGATGCAACATGTGATGATTATGCGGAAGTGAAAGTTACTCACCGTGGATGAATTATCTGTATGATGGGACTATTAATTCTGACAAAAAACGCGAGGATCACGCATGGAAATGCTCGAGGAGCACCGCTGTTATGGCGGCTGGCAGCAGCGCTGGCAGCACCATTCCACCACGCTAAATTGCCCGATGACCTTTAGCCTTTTTTTACCGCCAGACGGTAAAACCAATCCGCCACCGGTGCTGTTCTGGCTCTCCGGGCTGACCTGTAATGATGAGAACTTCACCACCAAAGCCGGTGCCCAACGGGTGGCCGCAGAGCTTGGAATTGTGCTGGTGATGCCGGATACCAGCCCGCGCGGTGAAGACGTCGCCAACGATGCCGGTTACGACTTAGGCCAGGGCGCCAGTTTTTATCTCAACGCCAGCGAATCACCGTGGTCGGCGCATTTTCGCATGTATGACTATCTGCGCGATGAACTTCCGGCGCTGATTCAATCCCAATTCAACGTCAGCCCACGTTGTGCCATCAGCGGCCATTCGATGGGCGGCCACGGCGCGCTGATGCTGGCGCTGAAGAATCCGGGCAAATATTGCAGCGCGTCGGCGTTTGCGCCAATCGTCAATCCGGCGAGCGTACCGTGGGGGCAGAAAGCGTTTACGGCGTATCTTGGTGACGATAAGGCGCGCTGGGCCGAGTGGGACAGCACCGAACTGCTCCGCGCCAGCCATCACGCGGACGCCATCCCGATGCTGATTGACCAGGGCGATAACGATCAGTTCCTCGCCGACCAGCTACAACCTGCGGTATTCGCTGAAGCGGCACGGCAGAAAGACTGGCCGCTGACGTTGCGCATTCAGCCGGGTTACGATCACAGCTATTACTTTATTGCCTCATTTATTGAGGATCATTTGCGCTTCCACGCCGAACATTTGTTGAAGTAGAACCCGGTGTAGCCCGGACGAGGCGTAGCCGACTCCGGGATGAGCGCGGTTTTCCCCGGAGTCGGCTACATCATTATGATTCTGGCAATAGGTAGCGAAACGCCTTGCGGTACTGCAACGGCGTTTTGCCCATGTTTTTGCGAAAACAGGTGATAAACCACGCGTACTCGGTAAAGCCCACTCGTTCGGCAATCTCCCGCACCGAATACGGGGAATGCAACAGCAGTTCACAGGCCTGGCGAATCCGCCGCATCATCAAATATTCCTGAATCGTCCCGCCGGTTTCATCGTGAAAGCGGCGCGAAGTATGGCCGCGCGAGCAGCCCATCACCCCAGCGATATCCTCCAGCGAACAGCGCTCATGATAGTGATTTTCCAGCCAGCGAATAATGGTCGAGGAAAAGGTATTATGCCCCGTCGCCTGCTCCTGCTGCGGTAACAGACTGATGAGCTGCATAATCAAAAAGGCGCTGTCGCTGATGCTCCAGCTTTCCTCATGCGTTATCGCTTCAAAACGCTGTAACAACGTTTCAATCACCGGTTGCAGATCGCCAACATCAAACACCCGCGCCTTTTCTCCTCGCCCACATAGCTGGCGCAGCAGCATTTGTTGACGCGGAAAATCACGCAGCCACGGCTCCAACAGCGACGCATTAAAGTGCAGCGTGGTTCGGTGATAGACGTTACGTTCATCCTGCTCAACGTAGACTTTATGCAGCTTGCCGGGCGGAAAAATAAATAGCCGCCCCGGCTTCACCGTATATTGCTGATGCTCCATCAGCGCAATGCCCACGCCGCGAGAGACAAAAAGAATTTCCGCACACGGATGCCAGTGGTAATAGTTGGCGGGCATATTCTGCATTCGGTTGAAATAGATAGCCTTATCATTGAGATGGATTTGCTCAAGATAAGTGGTGTCTTCCGTGCGCACCGGGGGTGTCATGACCATAACCTCTCATGTGAATAAACTTAAACTTTCATCACCGGAATAAAACTTTCAGCCTAAATTACGCCATAAAATTAATTTTAATTATCACCGATCGGTAAAAGTAAGAGCACTATCACATTTGTCGACCGCTGCAACTTCCTATTATTCGACCGCCATCAACGGTCTGAAACGGGATTTCATTATGCGGACAAAACAACAATACGGTGCCTTAGTCGAGCAATGGATAGCGGCAGCCTTACCGCGCTTATCGTCCGATTGCACACGGCTGCACGCAGGTGATACCGCCGCGCAGTACTCGGATGATGTTGCCGGTATGGAAGGCTTTATTCGCCTGCTGTGGGGGCTGTTTCCGCTGATGAGCGGCGGCGCAACGCCGGTCTGGCAAGAGACTTTTTTGACCGGGATCCGCCACGGCTGCAATCCCCAGCATCCGGGCTACTGGGGCGACGTGGGTGATAACGATCAGCGCTGCGTGGAAATGGCGGCATTCGGCCTCGGACTGGCGCTTCATTCTCCGCTGTGGTCGCAGCTTACGCACAGCGAGCAGGACAATCTCGTCAGCTGGCTGTCGCAAAGCGCCGACGTCAACGTCCCGGATAATAACTGGCACTTCTTCCCGGTGCTTATTCAGGTCGGACTTAAATGCGTGGGTCGCGAGTACGATATGGCGGTGATCGATCGTCATCTCGATGCCATTGAGCCCTTCTGGCTCGGCAACGGCTGGTACTGCGATGGCAAAGGTAAGCCGCGCGATTATTACATCTCCAGCGGATTTCACTTCTACAGTCTGCTGTATAGCCACTTTATGCAGGATGTCGATCCGAAACGCTGCCTGCGCTACCGCCAGCGCGCGCAGCAGTTTGCTCACGATTATCTCTACTATTTTACCGCCGACGGCGAGGGGATCCCGTTTGGTCGCAGCCTGACCTACCGCTTTGTGCAGGTCGCCTTCTGGAGCGCGGTCGCCTTTACCGGGCTGGACGTTCTGACGCCGGGCATCGTCAAAGGGCTTATTTTGCGCCATCTCGATAACTGGCAAAAACAGCCGTTTATCACCGCCGATGGGCTGTTTTCTATCGGTTACGCCTACCCGAATTTGATTATGGCGGAGGATTACAACAGCCCCGGTTCTCCCTACTGGGGACTCAAGGCGATGCTGATTCTGGCGCTGCCGGACGACAGTGCATTCTGGCAGGCCGAGTGTGAGCCGCTGCCCGAGCTTGCAGCCATCCATCCCATCCCTGAAGCGGGGCAAATCATCGTTCACAGCAACGATAACCATCACGCCTGGATGGTGATGTCCGGTCAGTTTGATAAGAATAATTTTGTTAACTTTGAGCAAAAGTACTGCAAGTTCGCCTACTCCAGCCGGTTTGGTTTTACCCTCGAACGCGGTCGCTATGGGCTAGCCCACGCCGCCGTCGACTCCATGTTGCTGTTTTGCAAGGGGGACGATTACTACCGGGGCCGTCGCGAATGCGACAGCGTTGCAGTCGACCATAGCTGGGTACGCAGCGACTGGCGTCCGTGGGCAGAGGTTCTGGTCACCAGCTGGCTGATCCCCGTGGAAAATGGGCATGTTCGCGTCCATCGCGTGGTCACACCGTATGCTCTCTCGTGCGTGGAAGGGGGTTTCGCGGCGAATCATCACCAGCAGACGCGCCTGATGCAGGACGCCATGACCGTCACTGTTGAAACCTCAAGCGACTACAGCCGCATCGTCAACCTCGGCGGCGAACGGCAGACGCTCACCGTCACCACGCCGCCCAACAGCAACCTGCTGTATTCCGCACCGGCCATTATTCCTTGCCTGTCCGCCCAGATGGAGGCTGGCACGCACTGGCTGGCCTGCTATGTCAGCGCCGATCCGGGAAGCGTGCCCGCGATGCCGGAACGGCTGATTTTCGATGTCCCTACCCAGCAACTCACGGTGAACAACAACTCGCTCACCCTGGTATAACCCTGACCTCTGATTGACGGCGGAGACCGCAATGACAACAACAATTCAATCAACTCGCTCGGCTTATATAAAATTAAGTCTCTTTGTTTTCCTGTTTACGTTTACCTGGGCGGCAAGCTTCGGCCTGTACGCCATCTGGCTTGGCGATAAAGCCGGGCTGGATGCGGTGGATATCGGCACCGTGTTCGCGGTAAACGGCGTTTTCGCGGTGGTGATTAAGCCGGTGTACGGCTACATCATGGACAAAATCGGCATGAAGAAACATCTGCTCTATTTTGTCTGCATCATCTCGGCGCTGATGGCGCCCTTCTATATCTGGATTTATCTGCCGTTACTGCAAACGCATTTCATCATCGGCATGATCGTCGGCGCGCTGTTCTTTAGCCTCGGCTGGTACGCGGGCGTGGCGGCTGAAGAGTCTTACGTCGATCGTTTTAGCCGCTTGTACAATATGGAGTTTGGTCGCATCCGTATGTGGGCGGCGCTGGGCTGGGCCACCGCCTCGTCGTTCTCCGGTTTTCTGTATAATATTTCACCGAAGATTAACTTTGCTATCAGTAGCGTATCGGCGCTGTGTATGTTTGCCGTATTGCTGACGCTAAAAGTCGACCATTTCGGTAAAGAGGACAATAACGTTTTATCGAAAGACAAAATTGTTATTACCGATGTTTTAAATCTGCTCGCTAACCGCAAATTCTGGATGTTCTCGCTGTATATCGCAGGCGTGGCATGGATGATGTTTATTGCCGAGCAGCAGTTCTCACGTTATTTCGTCACCTTTTTTACCACTAAAGAAGAAGGTAACGCGATGTTCGGCTATATGAGCACCGCGCAATCCGCTGCCGAATTCTTCGGGATGATGCTGGTGCCCACCATTATTAACCGCATTGGCGCAAAGCAGGGAATGTTATTAACCGGTCTGGTTATCAGCCTGCGGTTAATTATTTCCGGCCTCACCAGCGACCCGCTGATTATTTGCCTGGTCAAACCGCTGTACGGTATTGAGATCGCGCTGATTCTGGTGTCGGTATTCAAATATATCGCTGAGCATTTCGATAAACGCGTTAACGCCACCATGTATCTGCTGGGCTATCAGGCGATGATTTATGTCGGTTCAATTGTGGTCGCGCCACCTGCGGGCTACGCCTACCAGACCATTGGCTTTGAACATACTTATCTGATTATGGGGATTATTGCTCTGGTCTTTACCGGCGTGTCAGCCCTTACTTTATCGACCTGCTACGGGCATAAAAAAAGTGCCGTAGGTCAGGAAATTAATCATGAAGCGCTTAATTAAACGGGAATATCACCGCATGACGTCTGAAAATATTAAAAAAGAATCGCTGGTCTTACAGACTCTTCAACCGGGCGAACGTGAAGAAATCGGCCGAAAAATTCGCGGCATAATGCCCACGTTATTAAAAGCGATTGATGCCAACGCCGACTATTTTGGCCAGCGTTTCCCGGACGCGTCCTGTAAAAATGGACGCTATCCGGTGATTGATAATATCGAATGGACCACCAGTTTCTGGACCGGCCAGCTGTGGCTGGCCTACGAATGGACCGGAGAGGCGCAGTATCAGACGCTGGCGAATCAGCATATTCACTCGTTCGCTCAACGTATTATCAATCGCGACCACACGAATCATCATGATCTGGGTTTTCTCTACAGTCTGTCCTGCGTGGCGGGTGAACGCCTGACCGGCAACCGCGAGGCGGGTTATATCGCCCTGCTCGCCGCCGAAGCGTTAATGGAGCGTTATAACGAGAAAGCCGGGATTATTCAGGCATGGGGGGAGCTGGATAACCCCGAACAGCAGGGCCGGATGATTATCGACTGCAATATGAACTTGCCGTTGTTGTATCAGGCAAGCGTATACAGCGGCAACCCGCGCTATGCGGCGGCGGCCAGACAGCATATTGAGCAGGCGCGCCGTTATATTGTACGTGAGGATGGTTCCACCTTCCATACCTGGTATATGGATGTGGAGACCGGCGAGCCGCGCTTTGGCAATACGCATCAGGGATTCTCCGATGATTCATGCTGGGCGCGAGGTCAGGCGTGGGGGATTTACGGCTTCCTGCTGAACTATTTGCATACCGGTGATGAGCGCTTGCTGGCATTGAGCCAGACGCTGGCAAACTATTATCTTAATCGGTTGCCGGAGGATCTGATTTGCTATTGGGATCTGGCGCTGACCGACCCTAACAGCGAACGCGATAGCAGCGCCGCGGCAATTGTCGCCTGCGCCCTGCTGGAGCTGATTAAGCATTTGCCCGTGACGCATCCCGATAGAGAAAGTTACGAGACGCTGGCCCTGCGGATGATTGGCAATATGATTGATGGCTACGTGAATCGTGAACATTCGGCCGGCCAGGGGTTACTGGAACATTCGGTATATTATTTCAAAGGCGATATTGGGGTGAACGAGTGCTGTAGCTGGGGGGATTATTTCCTGATGGAAGCCATCACCCGCGCGACGCAAAACTGGCGTAGCTATTGGTAACCTTCCCGGCGGCGCTGCGCTTGGCCGGGCTACGGGTGGGCTGATTGTTGCTGGGGCGAGGCGTGGGGATGTTGGGGTGGTTCGGTGGGTGTCCCGGCGGCGCTGCGCTTGGCCGGGCTACGGGTGGGCTGATTGTTGCTGGGCGAGGTGTGGGGATGTTGGGGTGGTTCGGTGGGTGTCCCGGCGGCGCTGCGCTTGGCCGGGCTACAAATATGCAAACATTCGTTCGCACGGTTTACCAATATGCACGAATGTAGCCCGGCCAAGCGCAGCGCCGCCGGGAGGGCTTCAGGTTAGAAGCGGTAATCCACCGCCATAAAGTAACGGCGCCCGTCTTCGTTGTAGCTGTAGTCGTCACGCTGCAGGTCTTTATCCCCCAGGTTCAACACGCCCGCGCGCAGTTTGACGTTTTTCGTTGCCTGCCAAGCGCCGCCGAGATCCCAGGTCGTGTAGCCGCCAGGCGTTTTCGAGGTGGCGCTTACCGCACGCTGCTGGCCGGTGTATCTCGCCGCCAGATAGAACGACCAATCCTGTACCGGCGTCCAGTCCAGACGACCATTACCGGTGTGGAACGGCAGTTCCTTAAGCGGTTTGTCGCCGCCATTGCTCAGGTCGCGACCATCGTTATAGGTATAGTTCAGCGACACTTTCCACTCATCGCCAAACGGCACCTTCAGTTCCGTCTCCACGCCGCGAATCCGCGCTTTGTTGACGTTGTAGTAGGCAAACACCGGCACGCGCTTGCCGCTGCTATTGGTGTCAAAACCGACAAAGTTCGAATAGCCAGGTGCCGCATTGATATCCGAGGTGCGGGTGATATTGATCATGTCATCAATATCGTTCTGGAACGTGGTGATGTTCGCCTGAACGCCATCCAGCCAGCCTTCCTCGCCCTGGTAGTACAGGCCGATTTCATAGCTCTCGCTGGTTTCAGGTTTCAAATCCGGGCTACCGACAATACGGCAACCGCCACGGCAGGAATTTGTCGCCCAGTCCGGGCTTAATTGCAGCAGCGATGGCGCTTTAAACGCGGTCGCCCAGCCGCCTTTTACGGTGATGGTATCGGTCGCGGTATAAACGAGATACGCACGCGGGCTCCAGTGATCGCCATAAGTCTGGTGATCGTCCATACGGATACCGGTGGTCAACGCCAGCGGCTCGAAAATACGCCACTCATCTTCAAGGAACAGTGCATACTGGCTGGCTGAAGTTTCGGTGCTCGTCCCGCGCGTCAGGTTGACCGGATCGCTTAACTTATCGTGACGCCATTCGCCGCCAAAGGTCACCAGTTGGTTAATCGCCCCCAACGGCAGCACATATTTCCCGTCAATGGTGTTGCTTTCGGTGGTGATTTCGCTGCTGTTACCCGGGTTTTTGTTGGCTACTTTTTCGCCATAATATTTCAGCTCGCTGGTGCCCACATCCCAGCGACCATTATGACTTAACGAGTAGTTCTGGCGCTCAATGCGGTTTTGGTCCAGCGAGTCAGAATCCCTGTCCTGGCGGTCGAAGCCGTAACCGGCGGTGATATCGTTATTTTCATTCGGCGTCCACGCGAATTCCACGTTAGCATCGCGGCTGGTAAAACCTTCGATACGCGGCGTTTCGCCGGTCGTGGTGGTGCTGGAGTGCTGCTGATCGTCTTTCTCACGTTTAGACAGGCTACCGAAGGCTTTCATCCCTAACAGGCCATCCACCAGCGGGCCGGAGGTGTAGAACTGACCGTTCCACGTATCGCCACGGTCACGGTGTTCCTGAATAGTGGTGTCCGCAGTGACGCTACCCGTCCATTTGGTGCCAATTTTTTTGGTAATGATGTTCACCACGCCGCCCAGCGCGTCGGAACCGTACAGTGAGGACATTGGGCCGCGCACCACTTCGATACGCTCAATGGCGTCTACCGGGATCCAGTTCAGGTCGAAGTCGTTGTGACGGAAGACGGCGTTGCGGGAGTTCACGCGTTTACCGTCGATGAGAATCAGGGTATAGCTGCTGTCGAGGCCGCGAATACTCACCCCCTGACGGTTATCCCCTTCGTTGGTGAGCTGCACGCCCGGCACCTCTTTCAACACATCCTTGAGATTCTGTACCGGTTTACGTTTGAGATCGTCTTCGGTAATGACGCTGATACTGGCCGGCGCATCTTTCACGCTTTGCTCGGTGGCAGCCGCCGTCACAACCATCACTTCATTATCATCCGCAGCGCTAACAGGCAGTGCCAGGGACATTACGGACGCGCACAGTCCGCCCCGAACCAAGGGGTTTAACCTAAACATTTCCAATCTCCATGAGGTGAATACTAAATCAAAACAAAGGGGTCTTACTCACAGGTGCTACTTTAAAGCCGCTGACCGGCGGCCTGTTTTTTGCAGATGTGGCTGGTCCCCTCAGCCTGTTATCCAGTCAGGAGAGGAAGTGGCTTCATCCATTTGTATGGGACAAGATGATAAACGTAATGATAACAATTATCAATTAAGGTTATTTAAAGTTATGTCAAGACGTAAAGAGTTGCGTCTGATATTGCGAAGTGGCAAAAAAAAACCTCTCCGAAGAGAGGTTTCTACTGCGAGGCGCAGAAGCGATTATTGCTTAAAGCGCCCTGGGAAGTGCATTTCGCTATAGCGAACGAAGTGCGTGCCGCGGGTAAACTTGTAACCAAACCAGATAATCAGGAACAGCGGAATACCAATATAGGTCGCCGCTACGCCGCCCCAGTCGATGGTATCTGACAGGAACGCTTCATAGTTCTGGCCCAGGGTGATAATCAGGCACAGCACGAAGGCGAAAATTGGCCCCAGCGGGAAGAACCCGGAACGGTACGGCAGATCGTTAATATCATTGCCCTGCATCACGTAACCGCGACGGAAACGATAATGGCTAATCGCAATCCCCAACCAGGCAATAAAGCCGGTCATGCCTGAGGTATTGAGCAGCCACAGGTAAACCGTCTGGTTGCCAAACATAGAGGTCAGGAAGCACAGACCCGCGATCACCGTCGTAGCATACAGTGCATTACGCGGTACGCCACCGCGAGACAGCTTAGCGAAAATACGCGGCGCTTTTCCGTCACACGCCAGGGTGTAGAGCATACGGGTAGAAGCGTACATCCCGGAGTTACCCGCCGACAGCACGGCCGTCAGAATAACCGCGTTCATCACCGCTGCCGCAGACAGCAGACCCGCATGCTGGAAGACCAGGGTGAACGGACTGACGGAAATATCTTTCACGTCGTTACGCAGCAGGCTTGGATCGGTATACGGGATAATCAGGCTGATAATCAGGATCGCGAACACATAGAACAGCAGGATACGCCAGAACACCTGGCGCACCGCGCGCGGAATGTTCTTCTCGGGATCTTCAGATTCACCCGCCGCGATACCGATAAGTTCAGTCCCCTGGAAGGAGAAGCCGACAATCATCGCCACGCCAATCATCGCGGAAAAACCGCCCGCAAACGGCGCATCACCGGTAGTCCAGTTGCTCCAGCCAACCGGCTGCGCCCCTTTGAAGATGCCGAGGATCATCATTACGCCAACGATGATAAAGATGATGACGGTGGTCACTTTAATCAGCGAGAACCAGTATTCCGCCTCACCGAAGCCTTTAACCGAGATGTAGTTCAGCAGGAAAATCACGCACAGGAACAGCGCGCTCCAGATCCAGCCCGGCGTGTCCGGGAACCACCAGCTCATCACCAGCTGTGCGGCGACAAGGTCAACGGCGATAGTGACCGCCCAGTTGTACCAGTAGTTCCAGCCCAGTGCGAAACCAAAACCTTCTTCAACGTAGTTCTGGCCGTAGGTGGAGAACGAACCGGAAACCGGCATGTATGCCGCCAGTTCGCCAAGACTGGTCATCAGGAAGTACACCATCAGGCCAATCAGAATATAGGAAAACAGCGCGCCGCCAGGACCCGCCGCAGAAATGGTTGCACCAGATGCAACAAAGAGACCTGTACCGATGGAGCCACCGATGGCGATCATCGTCAGGTGACGCGCCTTGAGTTCGCGACGTAACGCGGGCGCTTGTGTGGTTTTTGATTCGGAACCCATGTGAAAATGCTATCCATCCAAAAAATGAGGCGCGATTGTAGCAGACCATACGCGCATCTGACGGCAGAAATGCGCAGTTATAAGAGAGCTTCATGATTGGCCCTGGATTATTAGTAAAGTACAAATCCAGCATTCGTACAATTTCAGGCGGTGATCGGTCGATAAACGCGCAATTTGTTAGCGTTCGCAGTACTGGAGAAAGCGCCGAAGCGCGTTAGAGAGGTGCTTCTGCCGATGATGGATCCGCCACAGGGTGCGGCTTAGCGTCGGCAAGGGAATACTCACTTCCACCAACGACCCGGCCTCGAGCTGTTCGGCAATAACCCGACGGGATAAACAGCTGATACCCAAGTCGTGACGCACCGCATGTTTAATCGCTTCCGAGTTTCCAAGCTCCATGCCCATCTGGAACTGCGGCAGATGGGAAAGCAAAAGGTAGTCGACGATTTCGCGTGTTCCCGACCCTTTCTCACGCAGGATCCACGGCGCTTGCGCCAGCATTTCCAGCGTGGCCTCACCGGTAATCCAGGTGCTATTGGGCGCACTGAACACCACCAGCTCATCGTCAAGCCACGGCTCTGCGATGATGTCCGCCGAATGGCACGGCCCTTCAATCAGCCCGATATCCACGCGGAAATCTGCCACCGCGTTTATCACATCCTGGCTGTTACCGACGCTCATCTCCAGCGGTAGCGTGGGAAAGTCTTTACGATAACGCGCAATCACTTCCGGCAGAATATAGTTGCCGATGGTGCTACTGGCGTAAACGCGGATAGCCCCGTTATCTTCACGGAACAGTTGTTCTATCTCTCCCGCCTGCTCCAGCAACGCCAGCGCACGCGGGTACAACAAGCGCCCATGCTCGTTCACCACCAGCCGTTTGCCCACCCGGTCAAACATCTGCACGCCGAGTTGACCTTCCAGATCGGTCAACGCCGCACTGACCGCCGATTGTGACAGCGCCAGCATCTGCGAGGCCTGCGTGGTGGAGCCGCTTTTAAGTACCTCAGCAAAAACTTCTAACTGCCGCAGCGTGATATGCATATCTCTTCAGCCCGTCAGGGCTGCCCTTACCAGTTATTACGATTAATTATAAATATATAATCAATTTTATCTTTAAGCCAGTCAGGCGTAACCTTTTAGCCAGACAAAGGAGAAGGTTATGACACAAGTCACCTTACAGACGCATCATCATCGTAGTATCAAACACTTTATTCCTGGGCTCGCGCTCACCGCAGTGATTACCGGCGCGGCGGTATGGGCAGGCAGCGTACCGGCGATTGCCGGTGCGGGGATGAGCGCGCTGACGCTGGCTATTTTGTTCGGGATGGTCATCGGTAACACGGTGTATCCGAAACTGTGGAAGTCCTGCGACGGCGGGGTGGTTTTTGCCAAGCAGCATTTATTAAGACTGGGGATCATCCTCTACGGCTTTCGTCTGACCTTTGCCCAGATTGCTGACGTTGGCGTCAGCGGCATCGTCATTGACGTTCTGACGCTGACCAGTACGTTCTTCATCGCCTGTTGGCTGGGGCAGAAAGTCTTCGGGCTGGATAAACACACCAGCTGGCTGATTGGTGCCGGGAGCAGCATTTGCGGGGCGGCGGCGATACTGGCGACGGAACCCGTCGTGAAAGCCGAGGCCAGTAAGGTCACGGTAGCGGTGGCAACGGTGGTCATTTTCGGTACGCTGGCGATTTTCCTCTACCCTGCGATGTATCCGCTGCTGGCGCACTGGTTTAGCCCGGAAACCTACGGCATTTATATCGGCTCAACCATGCACGAAGTGGCGCAGGTGGTCGCAGCTGGTCATGCGATTACGCCAGAGGCTGAAAACGCGGCGGTGATTGCCAAAATGCTGCGCGTCATGATGCTGGCACCGTTCCTGCTGTTTATGGCGGCACGCGTTAAACAGCTGGCCCCGGCGAACAGCGATCAGAAAAGCAAAATCACCATTCCATGGTTTGCGATTCTGTTTATCGTGGTGGCTATCTTTAACTCGTTCCACCTGTTGCCACAAAGCGTGGTACAGATGTTGATTACGCTCGATACCATCCTGCTGGCGATGGCAATGGCGGCGCTCGGGGTTACCACCCATATCAGCGCGCTAAAGAAAGCGGGTGCCAAACCGCTGCTGATGGCGCTGGTGCTGTTCATCTGGCTGATTGTCGGCGGTGCCGCCATTAACGTGGGTATCCACTCCTTGATGGCATAAAGGAACACGACTCAGCAACACCAACCCGCTATACTCTCCCTTTTTGAGTATGGCGGGTTTAACTATATGAAATACATTGGAGCGCACGTAAGCGCCGCCGGCGGTCTGGCTAACGCCGCTATTCGAGCCGCAGAAATCGAAGCGACCGCATTCGCCCTGTTCACCAAAAACCAGCGCCAGTGGCGCGCGGCACCGCTAACCACTGAAATCATCGACGATTTCAAAGCCGCATGTGAAAAGTATCACTACACTCCGGCACAAATTCTCCCGCATGACAGCTACCTGATTAACTTAGGCCACCCGGTGCAAGAGGCGCTGGAAAAATCGCGCGAGGCCTTTCTTGACGAGCTGATGCGGTGTCAGCAACTCGGGCTGACGTTGCTGAACTTCCACCCGGGCAGTCACCTGTTACAGATTGAAGAAGACAAGTGCCTGGCGCGCATTGCCGAGTCTATCAACATCGCCCTGGCGCAAACCGAAGGCGTGACGGCAGTGATTGAGAATACCGCCGGACAAGGCAGCAACCTGGGCTTTAAGTTTGAGCATCTGGCCGCCATTATCGACGGCGTAGAGGATAAATCCCGCGTTGGCGTATGTATCGACACCTGCCATGCCTTTGCCGCGGGTTATGACCTACGCACCACCGAAGCTTGCGCCGAGACCTTTGCTGAATTTGAGCGCATCGTGGGCTTTAAATATTTACGCGGTATGCACCTGAACGACGCCAAAAGCGCGTTCGGCAGCCGCGTTGACCGTCACCACAGTCTTGGAGAAGGCAATATTGGTCATGACGCCTTCCGCTGGATTATGCAGGACAATCGTTTTGACGGTATCCCGCTGGTATTAGAAACCGTTAACCCGGATATCTGGGCGGAAGAGATTGCGTGGCTGAAGGCGCAGCAGACGGAGTCTGCTGCGGCATAATTGCCCGGTGGCGGCTACGCCTTACCGTGGCTACATAATCACGTATTGGGTGTAGGCCGGATAAGGCGAAGCCGCCATCCGGCAATCTGCCGCGATTGTGCCTGATGGCGGCTTCGCCTTATCAGGCCTACTGATTGCAGGCGTTCACATCGGTAGCCCGGGCGAGGCGTTTACGCCGACTCCGGGGGCATTCCGACAACAGACATAAAAAAAGGGCCGAATCATCGGCCCTTTTTTGTTAGCTGCAAAGCTTATGCTTTCGCAACTACTTCAGCTTCTGGACGTTTCAGCACAGCGTATGCCAGACCTGCAACCAGCGTACCGGCTACAATCGCCACCAGGTAACCCAGTACCGGCGTAATCGCCCCTGGGATCAGCAGGACGAACAGACCACCGTGCGGTGCCATCAGTTTCGCGCCAACCGCCATTGAGATAGCCCCGGTCACTGCGCCGCCAACGATGCAGCATGGCAGGACACGCATTGGGTCACGCGCCGCGAATGGAATTGCCCCTTCAGAGATAAAGCACAGACCCAGAACCAGCGCCGCTTTACCGCCTTCACGTTGACCTTTATCGAACTTGTTACGTGCAACCAGCGTGGCAATACCCATCGCCAGCGGTGGCACCATACCCGCCGCCATAATCGCCGCCATCGGCGCATAGGTTTGGGTACTCAGTAGACCCACGCCAAAGGCGTATGCCGCTTTGTTTACCGGGCCACCCATATCGGTACACATCATCGCACCGAGGATTGCACCCAGCAGTACCGCATTGGCGGTGCCCATGGTTTGCAGCCAGTGAGTCAGCCAGTTCAGCAGTGCAGCTACCGGCGTACCGATGAGGTAAATCATCGCCAGACCGACAATCAGGCTGGAAACCAGCGGGATAATCAGGATCGGCTTGAGCGCTTCCATGCTTGGCGGCAGCTTCAGCTTGGTGCTGATAAGTTTCGCCACGTAGCCAGCAAGGAAGCCTGCGATGATACCGCCGATAAAGCCGGAACCGCCGCTTACGGCCAACATACCGCCAATCAGACCCGGTGTCAGACCCGGGCGGTCAGCAATGGAGAAGGCAATGAAGCCCGCCAGTACAGGAACCATCAGGGCAAAGGCTGAACCGCCGCCAATCTGCATCAGCGCCGCTGCCAGCGTGCCTTTGACTTCAAAGGCTTTAATGCCGAATGCGAAGGAAAGCGCGATACACAGACCGCCCGCTACCACCATCGGCAGCATGTAAGACACGCCGGTCAGCAGGTGACGATACGCCCCGCCGCCGCTCTCTTTCTTCGCGCTGTCGGCCGGTGATTTCTGACCAACGGGTTGATACGGCTTCGCCTCAACCATCGCTTTATCCAGTTCCTGCGCGGTTTTCTTCAGCGCCAGACCGGTTGTCGTGCGGTACATCGGCTTCCCGGCGAATTTCGCCAGATCCACTTCAATATCTGCCGCCACAATCACCAGATCCGCCTCCGCCACTTCTTCTGGCGTAATCGCGTTACCGGCACCCACGGAGCCACGGGTTTCAACCTTCACCCACAGACCGCGTTTTTTAGCTTCAGTTTCAATCGCTTCTGCCGCCATAAAGGTGTGCGCAACGCCGGTCGGGCAGGCGGTGACCGCAACAATACGTTTCACCGCGCCGGTTGCCGTTGGCTCAGCCTGTGCAGGCGCTTCATACGGTAAAGCGTGTGATTTTGCTTCGCTCAGGAACAGTTCAGGGTGCGCAACCGCACGGTTGATGTCGCCGAGGTAAACCTGTTTGCCCACCAGCGCAGTATCAACTGGCAGGGCGGATCCCAACACAATCGCCAGATCGGCGTCATTTGGGTTATCAATCAACTCCAGGCGCGCTTTCTGCGCGGCTGTTCCCAGCAGGGTCTTCGCCATATAAGCGCGAGCCTGTCCGAGTTTGGCATCGATAATCAGCAGCGTTTTCATACGCCTCTCCCGCTGTTAGTTAAAAGGTTTCAGGTCGACACGCGCCATCATCGCGGCCAACTGGGTACGGTCGGTAATGCCGACGTTGCTCTGGCTGACTGCCAGCGCCGCGACTGCCGTTGCCAGACGAAGCGTGTGCTCGCTGGATTCACGCATCAGCAGACCATAAATCAGGCCGCCGACCATCGAATCCCCGGCACCCACCGTGCTGACGACTTCCATTGAAGGCGGCTTAGCAATCCACTCGCCGGAAGCATTCACCCACAGCGCGCCTTCAGCGCCGAGTGAAATAACCACGTGCGCAATACCTTGCTCACGCAGCGCGTGGGCAGCATCAATCACATCTTTCATTTCTGGCAGCTTACGGCCTGCCCAGATTTCCAGCTCGCGACGGTTAGGTTTCACTAACCATGGCGCGGCTTTAAGACCCGCCACTAGCGCTTCGCGGCTGCTGTCGAAAATAATGCATGGGCACTGGCTGCGCAGACGCGTCATCCAGTCGGTGAACGCCTCAGGGCTCACGCCCGCGGGCAGACTACCGCTCACGCACACCATGTCGAACTGACCTAACCAGCTCAGAGAATCGTTAACAAAACGCTCCCAGTCCGCTGGCGTCACTTCAAAACCGGAGAAGTTGAAATCGGTGACTTCACCGTCTTTCTCGGTCAGCTTAACGTTAATACGGGTACGGCCCTGCACCACCTGGAAACGGTTGGCGATGCCCAGCTCGCTGAACAGTTGCTGAAAGCCGTCCTGGTTGTCTTTGCCAAGGAAGCCGCCAACGGTGACGTCGATACCTAAATCTTTCAGCACTTTTGCCACGTTGATGCCTTTACCGGCTGCATGCAGACCGGTGGTGCGCACGAGGTTAACTTCCCCGCGTTCAACTTCTGGCGTAAACCCTACCAAATCATAGGCCGGGTTTAAGGTAATTGTGGCTACTCTTCTGCTCATTTATGCGCCCTCCCCAAGGCCTGAAGCAATTGCTTCGCCAATGGCGTCCAGCGCCTGACGAGCATCATCACCCTGGGCGGTAAAGCGCAGACGATGACCTTTTTTAACTCCCAGCGCGACCACCTTCATCAGGCTACGCCCGTTAGCGGGCTTACCGCTGCCATCAAGGTTGGTGACGGTAATGTCGCTGGTAAACTGTTTAATGGTATTGACGAGCATGGTGCCCGGACGCGCGTGCAGACCGTGCTCGTTACGGATAACGAACTCTTCGCTCAGCACATCTTCAGCGGCAGCGTCATCGCTGGTCAGAAGCGCCAGCAGCGTGGCGGCATCAGCTTTCAGCAAGCGTTCAGCTTTATTGTCCAGCAGCAGATTGACCAGGCGGTTCAGCACGACTGTCGGCTGTGCATCAGCCATCGCAACGGTAATCAGCACGGCGGCTGACGTGTCACCGACGGTGAATGGCGTTGCCGCGCGGCTCACCGCAATAGCGCTACGCAGGTTGCCTTCAGCGCTGTCGCTAAGCCAGATACCCTGCCCCAGATTCAGCGGCTGTTCGTTAATGACGTGGGCCACAAAATGGGCGTCTACCGCAGCGGCTTCTTTTAAGCGTGCGGCGTTCAGCGCCTGGAGCGTCACCAGATCGCTTGCGGTCACGTCAAGCGACAGCATGTCGTTATCAAGCTTCAGCGCTTCGCTTTGTTTTTCACCCATCAGCAAGGCGCGCAGCTCTTCTGCCGTGGTGGCCGTTTTCAGCTGTTCAGCCACCGCATCGTCGCTCAGCACATGCGTCAGCTGACGCAGCAGGCCGAGGTGTTCGTCGGAGCTTGCGGCAATGCCAATGGCGACGTAGGCAGTCTGCCCTTCACCCCAGGTGACGCCCTGCGGGAACTGGTACACCTGAACGCCGGTTTTCAATACCTGATCGCGGGTATCGGTGGTGCCGTGTGGAATGGCAATGCCATTGCCGAGGAAAGTGGAGGTTTGTTGCTCACGCGCCAGCATGCCGGCAACGTAACCATCCGCCACGTTGCCTGCGCTGACGAGCGCTGCTGCAACCTGCCGAATAGCCTCTTCTTTATTCGCGGCCTGCTGGCCGGGATGAATATCCTGAACAGTTAACTGGAACATGGTTCCCCTCGCTCTTCGAATTGAATCGATTCAGCTTTCGTGAGATAAAAACGCCGTACTTAGCGGTTCTGAAGCTGAAGTCGACGCTGAAACGTTTCAATAATACTGTGCCTTTCTTAATCAGCCTGCAAGTTATGCAGGCGATTTGATCGCAAAAATCAGATCTACAGCACATTTCATTAGCATTATCGCCACATCTGCTGAAGCTCAACAGGGAGGATGGAAGTGGCGTCAGCAAGATGTAAGCTAATTTTTGAAATGGTTTTTTATTTTTCAGTACCTAATTTGATTTAGGTTACTGTTCATTTTCTGAGTCGCGGCGTAAACTCCCGGCCTCTCCTAAAATGACCGATAAAACAACATGCAAAACAGTACCGCTGCCGCCCCTCGGCGCTCGTTTGATTTCACGTCGTCATCGTTTCTGATTGTCGCGTTTTTGACCGGTATCGCAGGCGCATTACAGACGCCAACGCTGAGTTTATTCCTCAGTAATGAAGTCCACGTTCGTCCGGCGATGGTAGGGTTCTTCTTTACCGGCAGCGCGATTATCGGCATTTTCGTCAGCCAGTTTCTGGCCGGATATTCTGATAAGCGCGGCGATCGTAAAAATCTGATCGTCGGCTGTTGTCTGCTGGGCGTACTGGCCTGCGTGCTGTTCGCCTGGAATCGTAACTACTTTGTGTTGCTGTTTATCGGCGTTTTTCTCAGCAGCTTTGGCTCAACCGCCAACCCCCAAATGTTCGCCCTCGCCCGTGAGCACGCCGACAAAACGGGCCGCGAAGCGGTGATGTTCAGCTCCATTATGCGCGCGCAGGTCTCCCTGGCGTGGGTCATTGGCCCGCCGCTAGCTTATGCCCTCGCGATGGGGTTTAGCTTCACGGTGATGTACCTGTCGGCGGCGGTGGCGTTTGTGGTGTGTGGCGCGATGGTCTGGTTTTTCCTGCCGACCATGCGTAAAGAGAAAATATCGGCCAACGGTATCATTCAGGCGCCGCGCTCTAACCGGAAAGATACCCTGCTGCTGTTTATTATTTGCACCTTGATGTGGGGAACTAACAGCCTCTATATCATCAATATGCCGCTGTATATCATCAACGAATTGCACCTGCCGGAAAAGCTGGCTGGGGTAATGATGGGCACCGCTGCCGGTCTTGAAATTCCTACCATGCTGATTGCGGGCTATTTTGCTAAGCGCCTCGGTAAACGCTTCCTGATGCGTATTGCGGCGGTCTCAGGTCTTATCTTCTATATAGGCATGCTGACCTTCAATAGCCCGGCGCTGCTGCTGGCGATGCAACTGCTGAACGCCATCTATATCGGAATTCTGGGCGGGATTGGGATGCTTTATTTCCAGGATCTGATGCCGGGGCAAGCCGGTTCAGCCACCACGCTGTATGCCAATACTTCCCGCGTCGGCTGGATTATCGCCGGTTCGCTGGCGGGCGTGGTCGCCGAAATCTGGAACTACCACACGGTATTCTGGATTGCGCTGGTGCTATGCGTCAGCACGATTGCCTGTCTGGCCCGTATTAAAGACGTTTAGGGCGCCGTCAACGCTTCCAGATTTAATAACCAGGTCAGCGCCTCGCTTCGGGTTGCGCCGCACATATCCGCCGCCGGTTGCAGCCCGGCGCATACCTTCGGACGCAAAGGCGACGCAAAAATTTTACAACGCTTTTGCTCATCTAGTTGAACACACGGCGTGTTGGCAGGTTTGCCGTGCGGCATACCCGGAATGGGGCTGGATATAGAAGGTGCAGTGCAGCAAGCGCCGCAGTCAGGACGACATTCCATCGCGGGCTCTGGGTGTGAGGGTTGAGTCAGTTGTGGCGCACAGTACCACCTTTTGGTCAGAGATAGCAAAAGCCTTTAATTCCCCTTGCCTGAAACGCCCGGCGCGAGTACTTTTACGCGATATTTTTGACACCCTTTTTCACAGGATAATTGCAATGCCAAGAGCGAACGAAATCAAAAAAGGTATGGTGCTGAATTACAACGGCAAACTGCTGATTGTAAAAAACATTGATATTCAGTCACCGAGCGCCCGCGGCGCGGCAACGCTGTACAAAATGCGCTTTTCCGACGTCAGCACCGGTCTGAAAGTGGAAGAACGCTTTAAGGGCGACGACATGGTTGATACCGTGACCTTAAACCGCCGCTTCGTTGACTTCTCCTATATTGATGGCAACGAATACGTATTCATGGATAAAGAGGACTATACCCCGTATATCTTCACTCATGACCAGATTGCTGATGAGCTGCAATTCATCCCGGAAGGCGGCATGCCGGATATGCAGGTTCTGCTGTGGGATGGTCAGGTTCTGGCGCTGGAACTGCCGCAGACGGTGGATCTGGAAATCACTGAAACCGCACCGGGTATCAAAGGGGCTTCTGCAAGCTCACGCACCAAACCTGCGACCCTGACCACCGGTCTGGTCGTTCAGGTGCCTGAATACCTGACCACCGGCGAGAAAATTCGCGTTCATATCGAAGAAAAACGCTATATGTGCCGCGCGGACTAACGACGCCCTCCGGAGTCGATGCTGACGCATCTCGTCCGGACTACTGGTGGGTGTAGGCCGGATAAGGCGAAGCCGCCATCCGGCATAGCGGCGCACATTGCCTGATGGCGGCTTCGCCTTATCAGGCCTACGATATCGCGCACTGGTAGCCCGGCCGAGCGAATGCGACGCCGGGATAAACCACCGCTCGTAACCCATAAAAAAGGACAGCCGTTTGGCTGTCCTTTTTTGTTGCTGCCAGAGACGCCCTCACGGCGCACCTCGAGGCCCAAGGCTACGCGCGCGTGAGGAGCAATGCTCGATTACAGCAGATCGCGGAACTTAGTCATTTTCAGCGCTAATTCAACGCCGCGCACTTCCGCCAGACCTTTCAGACGACCAATCGCCGAATAACCCGGGTTGGTTTTCTTCTTCAGGTCGTCCAGCATCTGATGACCGTGGTCAGGACGCATTGGAATAGGACGCAGATCGCCCGCCTTCTTACGACGTTGCTCTTCGGTCAGAATCGCGTCAACCACCGCAACCATGTTCACGTCACCCTGTAAGTGCGCGCCTTCATGGAAGGTTTTCGGGTTTTCTTCACGGCAGGTAGAGCGCAAGTGCGTGAAGTGGATACGATCGCCGAAGGTCTCGATCATTTTCACCAGATCGTTGTCCGCGCGTACGCCGTAAGAACCGGTGCACATTGTGAAACCGTTATTAATACTGTCGACGGTCTCTTTCAGCCACTGCATATCTTCGATGGTTGAGATAATGCGCGGCAGACCCAGGATTGGACGCGGTGGATCGTCCGGGTGAACGGCCAGTCGCACGCCCACTTCTTCCGCAACCGGTACAATCGCACGCAGGAAAACGGCCATGTTTTCACGCAGTTGATCTTTGCTGATGTGATCGTATTCCGCCAGACGCGCACGGAACTGGTCAAGGGTATAGCCCTCTTCCGCGCCCGGCAGGCCAGCAATGATGTTACGAGTCAGCTTGGTGACTTCCGCTTCGGTCATCGCCTGGAAGTATTCCTGCGCCTGACGCTGCTCTTCAGCGGTGTAATCCGCCTGCGCGCCTTCGCGTTTCAGGATGTGCAGTTCAAATGCAGCAAAAGCAATCTGATCAAAACGCAATGCTTTAGAACCGTCTGCCAGCGTGTACTCAAGGTCGGTACGCGTCCAGTCGAGGATCGGCATGAAGTTGTAGCACACGGTATCAATGCCGCATTCAGCGAGGTTGCGGATGCTCTGCTGATAGTTGGCAATCCAGGTTTTGTACTCACCAGAGCCGGTTTTGATATCTTCATGTACCGGGATACTTTCAACAACAGACCAGGTCAGCCCTTTTTCAGCCAGCACAGCCTGACGCTGTTTAATTTCGTCGACCGGCCATACCTGACCGTTAGGAATGTGGTGCAAAGCCGTTACAACACCCGTTGCGCCAGCCTGACGCACATCATCAAGAGATACCGGATCGTTCGGGCCATACCAACGCCAGGTTTGTTCCATTGCCTCACCTCAAATAAAGTTGTTATACCAATAAAATCGTCTTTAATGACGACTACCATACAGGCTTATTTGTAACGGTCAAACAATCCGCCTGGATTGATTGATCCAGCTCACATTAACGCGATAAATACGGCACACCAATTTAATTTGCTGTCATATAACTTTACACTGCCGACGTTAATTAATGGTTAATCGGATGTGTAGATAATGAAGACAATAGCCTCCAGCGCCCTCCCCGCAAACGTACAGTTCCCTCAATATGCCAGGCAACAACTGCGTTCGCGCATTGTACACTTCGGTTTTGGTGCTTTTCACCGTGCACATCAGGCATTGTTGACCAACCGGGTACTCAATGCGCACGGTGGCGACTGGGGCATTTGTGAAATCAGCCTGTTCAGCGGCGATGTGCTGATGAGTCAGCTGCGTCAACAGGACCATCTGTTTACCGTGATGGAAAAAAGCGCGGCGGGCAACCAACCGATTATCGTGGGGGCGGTGAAGGAATGTCTGAACGCGAAGCTGGATTCATTGGCTGCTATTATAGAAAAATTCTGCGAGCCGCAGGTGGCGATCGTATCGCTAACCATCACGGAAAAAGGCTATTGCATTGATCCGGCCACGGGGCATCTGGATTTGACTCAGCCGCGTATCATCCACGATTTAGCCTCACCTACAGAACCTCATTCTGCGCCCGGCATCCTCGTGGAGGCGCTGCATCGTCGCCGCGAACGCGGCCTGTCCGCATTTACCGTTCTTTCCTGCGACAACATCCCCGACAACGGTCACGTGGTGAAAAACGCGGTGCTGGATATGGCTAAGCAGCGCGACCCACAACTGGCAAGCTGGATTGCTGAATATGTCAGCTTCCCCGGCACCATGGTTGACCGTATAGTTCCCGCCGCTACCGAAGACTCACTGGCGGAAATCACCCGCGAGCTGGGCGTGGAAGATCCGTGCGCGATTAGCTGCGAACCGTTTATTCAGTGGGTAATCGAAGACAATTTCGTCGCCGGTCGTCCCGATTGGGGCAGCGTAGGTGCGCAGATGGTCAATGATGTGCTCCCGTGGGAAGAAATGAAGCTACGCATGCTCAACGGCAGCCATTCGTTCCTTGCGTATCTGGGCTATCTGGCGGGCTATACGCACATTAGCGACTGCATGCAGGATGCCTCATTTCGCCGCGCCGCGCGCCATCTGATGATGGCGGAACAGGCGCCGACGCTACGCATCACCGATGTCGATCTCAATGCCTATGCTGACAGTCTGATTGAGCGTTTTAGTAACCCGGCATTACAGCATCGCACCTGGCAAATCGCCATGGACGGCAGCCAAAAGCTCCCGCAGCGACTGCTAGACGGTATCCGTATTCATCTGAAAGCAGGCACTCCCTGGCCGCTGCTGGCGCTGGGCGTGGCTGCCTGGATGCGCTATGTCAGCGGCACGGATGATGCCGGAAACGCCATTGATATCCGCGATCCGCTGGCAGAAAAAATTCACGCTCTGGTGATAAACAGTCACGACGACAGCCGCGTTGAAGCACTGCTGACCTTGCAGGAAGTTTTCGGTCGCGACCTGCCCGCTAACCCGCAGTTTGTGCAGGCTATTAAAGACGCATGGCAGACGCTGGTTACGCAAGGTGCCCGTCAGGCGCTGCTGAACGCGCTTAACGGCTAAGCCAATTTCCCCTCGGTGAGTCAACGCCGTTTGGCTCACCGTAAACCTTCGCTTTGCGTCACGTTTTCGCCAGGATAAAGTTGTCACGTATACACTCTTTATGCTCTGGAGTTTTCGTGACTAAAACCAATCTGATCACCGGCTTTCTCGGCAGCGGGAAAACAACCTCAATTCTCCACCTGCTCGCGCATAAACCTGCCGACGAAAAATGGGCCGTGCTGGTAAATGAATTTGGCGAAGTCGGCATCGACGGCGCGCTGTTGGCCGATAGCGGTGCTTTGCTTAAGGAGATTCCCGGCGGCTGTATGTGCTGCGTCAACGGGCTGCCGATGCAGGTGGGATTAAACACTCTGTTACGCCAGGGCAAACCTGACCGTCTGCTGATTGAGCCAACCGGCCTAGGTCACCCTAAACAAATCCTCGACCTGTTAACCGCGCCGGTTTATGAACCGTGGATAGATCTGCGCGCCACGCTGTGCGTGATCGATCCGCGGCAGTTGCTTTTAGATAAAATCGTCAATAATGAAAACTTCCGCGACCAGCTCGCGGCGGCCGATATTATCGTCAGCAATAAATCCGACCGCGCCACGCCGGAAAGCCAGCAGGCAATGGATGACTGGTGGCAGCAAAATGGCGCTGAACGCCTGCACGTTCATGCCACGCAGGGTAATATTGATATCGCGCTGCTTGATATGCCGCGCCTTAACCTCACCGAACTTGCGGCAAGCGCCGCGCACAGCCATTCCCATCCCTCGAATAAAGGGCTGGGGGCGCTCAGTTTGCCGGAGCATCAGCGCTGGCGTCGCAGCGTTAACCAGGGTCAGGGCTATCATGCCTGCGGCTGGATTTTTGATGCCGATACCCAGTTTGATACCATCGGTTTGCTGGAGTGGGCGCGCCTGGCCCCGGTCACACGTTTAAAAGCCGTGATGCGCATCCCTGAAGGGCTCGTTCGCATCAACCGCCAGGGTGCCGATTTGCATATTGAAACCCAGAACGTCGCGCCGCCCGATAGCCGTGTGGAGCTGATAAACGATACGGAAACGGACTGGAATAACCTCCAATCGGCACTGTTGAAACTTCGTTTAGGGTAAAACCGCTAATGTTCCAGCGAGACTCCTTGCTGTGAAGATGATGATGCGCACACGCTTTCCTTTGATTATTGCCCTTAACGCCGCCGGAGTGGCGCTATTTATGTCGTGGTTTATCCCCGTAAATCACGGCATCTGGTCGGTGGTGGATACCACCATCTTCCGCTTCTTTAACCACGGGATTAGCGCAGGCAACCTAACCTACGCCGGTTTTTTAGCCGTCATCAACAACCGCGCTTTTGACGGCTGCGCGCTGCTGGCGATGGGCTGCCTGATGCTGAGCTTCTGGCTTAAGGCGGACACCGCCGGTCGACGTCGCATCGTCGGTATCGGACTGGTCATGCTGCTGTCGGCGGTGCTCGTCAACCAGCTGGCACAGCATCTTATCCCGGTGACACGCAGCAGCCCGTCACTGTCGGTTCCGGGCGCCCATCGGGTGAGTGACGTTATCTCGTTTAAGACCAAAGATGGTTCACGGGATAGCTTCCCGGGCGATCACGGTATGATGCTGCTGATATTCGCCGCCTTCATGTGGCGCTATTTTGGCCAGAAAGCCTTCACTATCGCGCTGGCTATTTTCGTGATTTTTGCCTTTCCGCGGGTCATGATCGGCGCACACTGGTTTACCGATATCGCCGTCGGTTCTCTGACCTCCGTACTTATCGGCGTACCATGGATTCTATTGACGCCGTTAAGCGATAAAATCGTCGCCCTATTTGAACGAAATTTACCCTCTTTAAGGGTACTGAAAGCCCCCAAAAAATAAGCGTTCGTTCTGCGACATCATTCAGAGGGTTATTGCCCTCTGAATGTTTTTTATATCTATCTCAATTATTGTCATTTTTTCGTCATGATATTCACGTGAAATATGAATGAGTTGCTTGTTTTTTGCACAGCCAACAGCGTAATTTTGGCCATTCTCATTTTTAAACTTTGCGTATCACTATTTCTTATAAAAAATCAGCCAAAACCGCTCGCAATGCCGCTTTCGTTAAGGTACTCTCGTTTGCGTTTGTCGTTTCAAAGAGCAATTATTCTGTTATCTAATAAAAATTTGTGCGCTACACCACAAATCTGAATTCAAAGAATTGTCTCATTGATTGCGTGTATTTAGTCTCAAACGCGTTTGGCATTTTTTATAACGACGCCGTCGTTAAGGACTTCAAGGGAAAACAACTAACATGGTCAAATCTCAGCCGATTTTGAGATATATTTTGCGAGCGATTCCAGCAGTAGCAGTCGCGGTTCTGCTTTCTGCATGTAGTACCACCAGTAATACCGCTAAGAACATGCATTCTGAGACGCATGGTGTGGGTAGCGAAGACACTTCTTCACTGCAAGCCTCTCAGGATGAATTTGAAACCATGGTGCGTAACCTCGACGTGAAATCCCGTCTGATGGATCAATACGCAGGATGGAAAGGTGTCCGCTACCGTCTGGGCGGCGACACCAAGCGTGGCATTGATTGTTCTAGTTTTGTACAGCGTACCTTCCGTGAACAATTTGGTTTAGAACTTCCACGTTCAACCTCAGAACAGCGTGAGTCAGGCAAATCAGTTTCACGCAGCCAGCTTCGTACCGGCGATTTAGTGTTGTTCCGCGCGGGCTCTACCGGGCGTCACGTTGGAATTTACATCGGCAACAACCAGTTTGTTCATGCTTCCACCAGCAGTGGTGTGACGATCTCTAGTATGAATGAGCCGTACTGGAAAAAACGTTACAACGAAGCTCGCCGCGTCCTGAGTCGTTCGTAATGCCGCTTACCGTCGGTTTCCCTTGGCTGACGGCAAGCATAAAAAAAGCACTGCTCAGGCAGTGCTTTTTTTATGCTTCATCAGTATTCTTTTCTTTATAGTTCCGTAGCATAGAGAAGTAGTATGTTTACTCGTGAAAGACTGGCAAACCGCCGCACTATCTTCATCAGTATTGCCGCAGGCTTACTGATTGCGCTTATTGCGGGGGTCTTGCAGTTTTCAATCTTTCACCACCGCCGCGCCGTTCAATACGACAACACCATTTCCGGCCTGCAAAGCTATCTCGATAACTACTTCCGTCAGATTCTGGTGACGATGGAGTCATTGCAACCCCTGACGCTCGATCGCTGCGAAGATGTCTCCTCTGAATTAACCGCTCGTGCCGCCTTTAGCATGAACGTTCGGGCCTTTTTGTTAGTCAATGACCACACGGCATTCTGTTCCTCAGCCACCGGGCCAATGGACCTGCCGCTCAAAGATTTAGTGCCCGATCTTGATCTGAGCAAAAACCATGTGATGGGCATTTTAGCCGGCACCCCGATGATGCCCGCGACCCCCGCCTTTGTGCTGTGGGTGAAAAGCCCGCTGCTGGAAAATCGTGGGGTGTTCGCCTCGATTAACGCCAATTTGATGCCCTGGGTTTACTCATCCAGGCAGACGCCTTATAACGGCGTCGCGCTGGTGGTCAACGGTAAAACCGCCATCTCGACCTTTAGCTCTAAACCTCAGCCCCTCTCCGCTATTACCGACACGGCGGTAAGACATGTGAAGATAAAAGGCGTACCGCTGGAGGTTTATCTTTATAGCAGCGCAACGGCGACAGATAACCTGCTGTTTTCTATTCTGCTCGGGCTCGCCTGCGGGACGATTGGCGGCTTATTGTGCTTCTATATACGCACAATTCATTCCCGGCCCGGCAAAGAGATCCTCTCGGCCATCAAGCAGCAGCAGTTTTATGTCGTGTATCAGCCGGTGGTCGATGCAAAGAATCAGCAAATCGGCGGGGTGGAAGCGCTGATGCGCTGGTCGCACCCGTCGGCGGGAAATATTCCCCCGGACGCATTTATTAGCTTTGCCGAAGCACAGAATTTGATTGTCCCGCTGACCCGGCATTTATTCGAATTAATCGCCCGCGATTCACAGACGCTTAAAGAGATATTGCCGCCGGGAGCGAAACTTGGCGTCAATATTGCGCCAGGCCACCTGGTTGCGGAAAGTTTCCAACAGGATATCCGCCAATTCGCCGCCAGCCTGCCAGACAACTACTTCCAGCTGGTGCTCGAAATTACCGAGCGCGACATGCTCAATCAGGAAAAGGCGATGAGCCTGTTTACCTGGTTGCGCGGTGAAAACATTGAGATCGCCATTGACGACTTTGGCACCGGCCACAGCGCGCTTATCTATCTTGAGCGCTTTACGCTCGACTATCTGAAAATCGACCGTGGTTTCGTGAATGCGATCGGCCGGGAAACGATCACGTCACCGGTGCTGGATGCCGTGTTAACCCTCACCCAGCGTCTGAATCTGGTGACGGTGGCTGAAGGTGTGGAAACGCAGGAGCAGGCAAACTGGCTTAGCGAACACGGCGTCGACTATCTCCAGGGCTATCTGATAAGTCGCCCACTGACGCTTGAGGAATTGATAGCCGAACATCGTAAGCCGGCAAAGTATTTCACAAGTGAAGGAAGGTCATTTACTATTCCTGAGTAAAAGTCGAGCCCAATCAATATGTTTAAGCGGGGTAGCCGAGTCGTGAGCATAGCGCATATCTGTATTACCCTGCTGATGGTGTTCAGCTTGCCCCTTCAGGCCCAGACAATAAAAGAGAGCGATGCGTTTGCCGTCATTGGTGAACCGAAATACGCCATCGATTTTGATCACTTCGATTACGTCAATCCTGCGGCCCCCAAAGGCGGTGACGTCACGCTTGCGGCGCTAGGCACCTTCGACAACTTTAACCGCTATGCCCTACGCGGTAACGCCGCTGTGCGTACTGACTCGCTATATGACGGTCTATTTACCACTTCCGACGATGAGCCCGGAAGCTACTACCCACAGGTCGCCGAACACGCTCGTTACGCGGATGACTATTCATGGGTTGAGCTGACGCTCAATCCACGCGCCCGCTTTCATGACGGCAGCCCAATTACCGCCCGCGATGTCGCTTTTACCTTTGATAAGTTTATGACCGAGGGCGTGCCACAGTTTCGCCTGATTTATAAAGGCACCACGGTCAGCGCTATCTCCCCACTGACTGTGCGTATTGTGCTGGCAAAGCCCGGTAAAGAGGATATGTTGGGCCTGTTTACCCTGCCTATCTTGCCGGAAAAGTTCTGGAAGGATCATAAGCTCAGCGAGCCGTTGAGCACGCCGCCCCTTGCCAGCGGCCCTTATCGCATCAGCGGCTGGAAAATGGGTCAGTACATCGTTTACTCCCGCGTGAAGGATTATTGGGGAGCCGATTTGCCCATTAATCGTGGGCGCTGGAACTTTGATACGCTGCGCTACGATTATTATCTTGATGATAACGTCGCGTTTGAAGCCTTTAAAGCTGGCGCCTACGATGTGCGTACAGAAAGTAGCGCTAAAAACTGGGCCACGCGCTATATCGGCAAAAACTTCACCAGCGGTTTTATCACTAAAGATGAGCAGAAGAATAGTGCCGCGCAGGATACCCGCTGGCTGGCCTTTAACATTCAGCGTCCGGTCTTTGCCGACCGCCGGGTGCGGGAAGCCGTTGGCATGGCGTTTGATTTTGAATGGATGAACAAGGCGCTGTTTTACAACGCTTATAGCCGGGCTAACAGCTATTTTCAAAATACCGAGTATGCCGCACGCGGTTACCCCGATGCTGACGAACTGACGCTGCTGGGGCCGCTTAAAAGCGAACTACCGCCGGAGGTCTTCACCTCCATTTATCAACCGCCTACCTCGCATGGCGATGGCTATGACCGAGAGAACCTGCTGAAAGCCGGTAATATACTGACCCAAGCGGGCTGGGTGTTGAAAGGCCAGCAGCGCGTGAACGAAAAGACCGGTCAGCCGCTGCGCTTTGAACTGCTGCTTCCCTCCGGCGGTAATGACCAATGGGTGATGCCGTTCCAGCATAATCTTCGTCGGCTGGGAATTACCATGGACGTGCGCCAGGTGGATATCTCCCAGGTCACCAACCGCATGCGTAAGCGTGATTACGATATGATGCCCCGCCTTTGGCGCGCCATGCCGTGGCCAAGCTCAGATTTGCAGATCTCCTGGTCATCGGAATACATCAACTCGACCTATAACTCTCCCGGCGTTGCCAGCCCCGCCATCGACAGCTTGATAAAGCAGATAATTCTCGAGCAGGGCAATCAGCAAAAGCTAATCCCGCTGGGACGCGCGCTGGATAGGGTTCTCACCTGGAACTATTACATGCTGCCGATGTGGTTTATGTCCGGTAGCCGAATCGCCTATTGGGACAAGTTTTCCTACCCTAACGTACACCCGCTCTACAGCTCCGGCACCGATGCGCCCGGCTTTGACACCTGGTGGTATGACGTTAATAAAGCGGCAAAACTGCCCGCAGCCCGACGCTAAGGAGAGAGCATGGGTGCCTATTTAATTCGCCGTCTGCTACTTATCATCCCGACCCTGTGGGCGATTATCACGCTCAACTTTTTCATTGTTCAGATTGCTCCCGGCGGCCCGGTTGATCAGGCGATTGCGGCGGTGGAATTCGGCCAACAAAGCAGTTTACCCGGCGGAGGCGGTATGGGCGGCGGACAATCGCGGGCCGGCCTGAGCAATATTGCGGAAAGCCAATATCGAGGAGGACGCGGCCTCGACCCGGAAGTAATAGCCGAGATAACAAAGCGCTACGGCTTTGATAAACCGCTGCATGAGCGCTATTTCAAAATGCTGGGCGACTACCTGCGTTTTGATTTTGGCAACAGCCTCTTTCGCAATGCGTCGGTGATGCAGCTGATGAAAGAAAGTCTGCCTGTGTCGGTTTCGCTGGGCTTATGGAGCACACTGATTATCTACCTGGTCTCCATTCCATTGGGTATTCGCAAGGCGGTGTATAACGGCAGTCGATTTGATGTCTGGAGCAGTACCGGCATTATTATCGGCTACGCCATTCCGGCGTTCTTATTTGCGATTGTGCTGATCGTCTTTTTCGCCGGCGGCAGCTATTACGATATTTTCCCGCTGCGTGGCCTGATATCAGCCAACTTTGACACGCTGCCGTGGTATCTGAAAATCACCGATTACCTCTGGCATATTACGCTGCCGGTGCTGGCAACGGTCATTGGCGGTTTTGCGGCGCTCACCATGCTCACCAAAAATTCGTTTCTTGATGAGATCCGCAAACAATACGTGGTAACCGCACGGGCAAAAGGGGTCGGTGAAAAGCAGATCCTGTGGAAACACATTTTTCGCAACGCCATGCTGCTGGTTATCGCCGGCTTCCCCGCCACCTTTATCAGCATGTTTTTTACCGGTTCCCTGCTGATTGAAGTGATGTTCTCGTTAAATGGCCTGGGTTTGCTGGGCTATGAGGCCACGGTCAGCCGCGACTATCCGGTGATGTTCGGCACGCTGTACATTTTCACGCTCATCGGGCTGCTGATGAATATTGTTAGCGATATCAGCTACACGTTGGTTGATCCACGCATTGATTTTGAGGGCCGCTAAGATGACGCTGAGTTCCGTGAATCAAGCGCGGTGGGCGCGTTTTTGCCATAATCGTCGCGGCTACTGGTCGCTGTGGATCTTTGCGCTGATTTTCATCTGTAGCCTGTGCGCTGAGCTTATCGCCAACGATCGTCCACTGCTGGTGAGCTATCAGGGGAGCCTTTACTCGCCGGTATTGAAAAGCTACAGCGAAAAGACCTTCGGCGGCGAATTTGCCACCGCCGCAGACTATCAGGATCCCTGGTTACAGCAACAATTAGACAAGCACGGCTGGGTACTGTGGGCACCTATCCGCTTTAGCGCCAGCAGTATTAACTACAGCACCGCGACCCCCTTCCCCTCACCGCCTTCTCGACAAAACTGGCTAGGCACCGACGCTAACGGTCGTGATGTGGTCGCGCGTATACTCTATGGCACCCGTATTTCGCTGCTGTTCGGGATAATCCTCACCCTTTGCGCCAGCGTGATGGGCGTGGTGGTCGGCGCCGTGCAGGGATATTACGGTGGACGCATTGACCTATGGGGGCAGCGATTTATTGAAGTCTGGTCGGGCATGCCAACGCTCTTTTTGATTATTTTGCTCTCAAGCGTGGTACAGCCCAACTTCTGGTGGCTGTTGGGCATCACCGTATTGTTTGGCTGGATGTCGCTGGTCGGCGTGGTACGGGCGGAGTTTTTACGTACCCGCAATTTTGACTATATCCGCGCAGCGCAGGCGCTGGGCGTGAGCGACCGCAGTATTATTTTGCGCCATATGCTGCCCAACGCGATGGTCGCCACATTAACCTTTATTCCGTTTATTCTGTGCAGCTCCATTACGACCCTCACCTCGCTGGACTTTCTCGGTTTTGGTCTGCCGCTCGGCTCACCGTCGTTGGGAGAATTGCTGTTGCAGGGTAAAAACAATTTACAGGCGCCCTGGCTTGGGATTGCTGGTTTTCTCTGCGTCGCCGTGCTGCTGTCGCTGCTGATTTTTATCGGCGAGGCGGTACGTGACGCATTCGATCCTTCTAAGGCGGTATAACATGCAGCCCCCTCTTTTAGAAATCGACAACCTGTCCATCGCCTTTCGTCAGCAAGGCGTCAGCACCACCGTAGTCAACGATTTGTCTTTGTCGATCGATGCCGGAGAAACGCTGGCGCTGGTGGGTGAGTCCGGTTCCGGTAAGAGCGTTTCGGCGCTGTCCATACTTCGCCTATTACCAGAGCCCCCGGCCAGCTATCCGAGTGGCGACATTCGCTTTCGCGGCGAATCACTGCTGCATGCCAACGAACAGATGCTACGTAGCGTACGCGGCAACCGCATAGCCATGATTTTCCAGGAACCCATGGTGTCGCTAAATCCGCTACATAATCTGGAAAAACAGCTCTATGAAGTGCTCTCGCTGCATCGGGGCATGCGCAAAGAGGCCGCGCGCGGCGAAATCCTTGATTGCCTGGACCGCGTGGGGATCCGCAATGCGGCAAAACGGCTGACAGATTTCCCCCATCAGCTTTCTGGCGGTGAGCGTCAGCGCGTCATGATCGCCATGGCGCTGCTCACGCGCCCGGAGCTGTTGATTGCCGACGAACCCACCACCGCGCTGGACGTCTCCGTCCAGGCACAAATCCTGCAACTGCTGCGCGAACTGCGCGTCGAGCTGAATATGGGGATGCTGTTTATCACCCATAATCTGAGTATTGTTCGCCAGTTGGCCGACCGGGTAGCGGTGATGCAAAACGGCCGTTGTGTGGAACAAAACAGCGCCAGTGCGCTGTTTGCCGCACCAGCCCATCCGTATACGCGTAAACTTCTCGACAGCGAGCCCGCCGGAGAACCCGTAGCCTTGCTGCCCGATGCCGCCCCGTTGCTTGAGGTTAATCAGCTTTGCGTCGCCTTCCCTGTTCGCAAGGGCATTCTGCGCCGCATCGTTGACCATAATCGGGTGCTGAATAACGTCAGTTTTTCGCTGCGAACGGGTGAAACCTTGGGGCTGGTCGGCGAGTCGGGCTCCGGCAAAAGTACCACGGGCCTGGCGCTGCTGCGGCTTATCGCGTCACAGGGAGATATCCGTTTTAATGGCGAGGCGATTCAGGGCTGGACGCGCCAGCAGATGCTGCCGCTGCGCCATCGTATTCAGGTGGTGTTTCAGGATCCTAACTCTGCGCTAAACCCTCGGCTGACGGCGTTGCAGATTATTGAAGAGGGATTACAGGTGCATCAACCTGCGTTGTCGCGCGAGGAACGTGAGCAGCAAGTGATTGAGGTTATGCACGAGGTGGGACTCGCTCCTGAAAGCCGAAATCGTTATCCGTCAGCGTTTTCCGGCGGGCAGCGTCAACGTATCGCGATTGCGCGGGCGCTCATTCTGAAGCCTCAGCTCATGGTACTGGATGAACCGACCTCGTCACTTGACCGCACCGTTCAGGCCCAGATACTGGCCTTGCTGAAAGCGTTACAGCAAAGGCATCATCTGGCCTATATTTTTATCAGCCATGACCTGCAAGTCATTCGTTCGCTATGCCACCAGGTGATTGTTTTACGTCAGGGAGAGGTTGTCGAGCAGGGTGAGTGTCGGCGCGTCTTTGCAGCACCGCAGCAGGAGTATACGCGTCAGCTCATTGCATTGAGCTGACGGTCAAAATGGGTTGTTGCCAGAAAAGGGTTCTGCAATGGCCACGCCAAAGTTTTTCAGGCGGCAGGTCGCGGCAAACTCGTCCTGACTCTTGACGAATAAGCACGGCTCCCCTTCACACTCAAGAACTGAGCAATCAACGGAGATATCGCTCAACGCCTGGCTCAATGAGTGCATGACCGGCCAGGCGCTATCGCCATCCGGGCTTAATAATTTAAGCGCTACCAGCGTGTTATCACTCGCTACGCCATTTTGCGGAATCGGTTCAACCTTTGAACCTGCAAAACCCGCTAACCAACGATAGTCTTGCGGTAGCCGATGTACTATTGAGAGCTGAAATGTCATACGTTCTTCCCGGTAAGCAAAGTGCTTCACAATTATTTCACATCCATATTAACACATTGTTGACAAATCGTCCTGCATCCACAAAAAAAACGCCAGCATTCAACATTCTTTCTACGACATAGTTCGGTGTACTGATGCGTTTTCGCGCTATATGTACCCGTTTCTGTGATCTAACACAACCTTTTTATCTACAACAATGTGACTTTTTACATAAACGGATTTTACATAAAAGAAACATCACGCCCTATCGGAAATGCAATTTCTGTTGATGTTTATCAAAAAAGGGGCGTATTTCGCCCCCCAAAAGCGGTATTACTGCGCGGTTTTACGTGGGCGACTGGCGTAGAGGTAGAACAGAATGGAGGCAGTGGCGCAAAGGGCAATCGAAATTAACATCGGCCAGGCGGTGGTAAAGGTGGCCATCGACAGCAGCGCGCCAACGATGGCGCCGATGCCAAAGCGGAACGTGCCTGCCAGAGAAGATGCCGTACCGGCCATGTGCGGGAATTCATCGAGGATCACCGCCATCGCGTTCGATGACACCATCGAAACGCAGCCAATAAAGACCGCGATCCCCAGCACTAATGACCAGAATCCGACGTCAAATAAGGCGCAAACCACCATCCACACCGCCATCACAAATTGCACGATCAGGCCCGCGCGGAACATCCACAGCGCGCCCACCCGGCGTACAAAACGGCTATTAATGGTGGTCATTACAAATAAGAACACGATATTCAACGCAAAGTAATAGCCAAAGTGCTGCGGCGATACGTGGTTAAGTTCGATATAAACAAACGGCCCGGCGCTCAAAAACGAGAACATTGCCGCAAAGCTAAAACCGCTCGCCAGCATGTAGGAAAGCACGCGTTTATGGCGGAATAGAGAAGCAAAGTTGCCAAGCGTGGTGCGAAGACGGAACGGCTGACGCTTGTCGACGGCCAGCGTTTCATCGATAAAGAAGTAGATCATCAAGGACGCCAGGATCGCAGCGATAGCGAGGATCCAGAAAATCGCATGCCAGCTAAACCACACCAGCACTGCTCCACCGACAATCGGCGCCACCAGCGGCGCAATGGTGGTGACCAGCATCACGAACGACATCATTCGTGAAAACTCTTCTTTCGGGTAGATATCGCGCATCAGGGCGTTAATCACCACGCTTGCCGCCGCAGCCGCCAGGCCGTGGAAGAAACGGGTGACAATGAGATAGTCAATCGATGGAGCAAGCGCACAGGCTGTGGCGGCGGCGGCAAAAATCAGCGTGCCGCCCAGGATAACCGGCTTGCGCCCGAGGCTATCCGCCATCGGGCCATACAACAGCTGACCGACAGCAAACCCCAGAATATAGGTGCTGAGCGTCATCTGCGCGCTGCCTGCCGGCACGCCAAATTGCTGCGATATGACCGGCAACGCCGGCAGATACATGTCTATCGACAACGGCATTAACATGGCCAGAAGGCCAAGAATAAACACAATACTGAACGACGAGCGCGGCCTGGACGTCACAATCTACCTCTGAGTTTTGTTAGCGCTCTGGTGCGCCAACGCTGGCAATTTCTTCTTCGGTTAACGGGCGGTACTCACCCGGTTCCATGTCAGGATCAAGGGCGATAGCACCAATGCGTTCGCGGTGCAGGCCAATGACGCGGTTGCCGACGGCGGCAAACATACGTTTTACCTGATGATAACGCCCTTCGCTGATGGTCAGACGCACTTCGGTTGGCGTGATCACTTCCAGCACAGCGGGCTTGGTGAGATCTTTTTCGTTATGCAGCTGCACGCCCTTAGTGAACTGTTCGGCCGTATCATCGCTGACCGGATTCTCCAGCAGCACCAGATAGGTTTTCTCGCAGTGATGACGGGGAGAAGTCACGCGGTGCGACCACTGGCCGTCGTCGGTCATCAGCACCAGACCGGTGGTATCAATATCTAAACGGCCTGCGGCATGCAGCTTATAAGCAACCGGCTCGTCGAGGAAGTAAAGTACCGTTGGATGATCCGGGTCTTCGGTCGAACACACGTAGCCTTGCGGTTTGTTCAGCATAAAGTAGCGCGGGCCTTTCTGCTGAGTCAGCGAGTTGCCCTCATAGGCGACCTCGTGTTCAGGTAACAGTTTAAATGCCGCCTCGCGTACCACTTCGCCATCAATGGTCACGTGGTTGCCGCGGATCTGACGCCCGGCAATAGCACGGCTGACGCCGAGTTGCTGAGCGATAAACTTATCAAGTCGCATGAAGTATTTTTAGCCTGTAAATAGTGCCGGTGTCGGACAAGCGTCCGAAAAATGGGGTAGTAACAATGAGTAAGTATAACGGGCTTGTCGGGTCACTCAAGTGAAAAGATTCATGGCATACTATTTGGCAGTTAAGGACAATCATCAAGCTCATGACATTTACACTACGCCCGTATCAACAGGAGGCGGTTGACGCCACCCTGGCCTATTTTCGCCGCCAGACCGCCCCGGCCGTTATCGTCTTGCCCACCGGGGCAGGAAAAAGCCTGGTTATCGCCGAACTGGCGCGGCTTGCGCGCGGCCGTGTGCTGGTACTGGCTCACGTTAAAGAGCTGGTGGCACAAAACCATGCTAAGTATCTCGCGCTGGGGCTGGAAGCAGATATCTACGCCGCCGGTTTAAAACGCAAAGAGAGTCACGGCAAAGTGGTGTTTGGCAGCGTACAGTCCGTCGCCCGAAATCTTGACCATTTTCAGGGTGAGTTCTCCCTGCTGATTGTCGATGAGTGCCACCGCATCAGCGATGACGACGACAGCCAGTATCAGCAAATCCTCACTCACCTCAAGCAAGTGAATCCTCACATTCGGCTGCTGGGGCTGACGGCAACGCCGTTCCGGCTGGGTAAAGGCTGGATTTATCAGTATCACTACCACGGCATGGTGCGGGGCGATGAAAAAGCCCTGTTCCGCGACTGTATTTACGAGCTGCCGCTGCGCTATATGATTAAGCACGGCTATCTGACGCCGCCGGAGCGGCTGGATATGCCGGTTGTGCAGTATGATTTCAGCCGACTTCAGGCCAACAGCAACGGCTTATTCAGCGAAGCGGATCTCAATCGCGAACTTAAACAGCAGCAGCGCATTACGCCGCATATCATCAGCCAGATAATCGAATTTTCGCAGACCCGAAAGGGAGTGATGATTTTTGCCGCCACCGTTGAACATGCCCGCGAAATCACCGGCCTGCTGCCCGCCAACGACGCCGCGCTGATTACCGGAGAAACGCCGGGGCCGCAGCGCGATGAGCTGATTGAGGCGTTTAAACATCAGCAGTTCCGCTATCTGGTCAATGTCTCCGTCCTGACCACCGGTTTTGACGCGCCGCACGTGGATCTCATCGCCATCCTCCGCCCAACGGAATCCATCAGCCTGTATCAGCAAATTGTGGGCCGTGGATTGCGCCTGGCGCCGGGTAAAACCGATTGTCTGATCCTGGATTACGCCGGTAATCCACATGACCTCTACACGCCGGAGGTGGGTTCGCCTAAGGGGAAAAGCGATAACGTGCCGGTGCAGGTTTTCTGCCCCGGCTGCGGCTTTGCCAATACCTTCTGGGGAAAAACCACCGCTGACGGCACCCTTATTGAACACTTTGGTCGCCGCTGTCAGGGCTGGCTTGAAGATGATGAAGGGCATCGTGAGCAGTGCGACTATCGTTTCCGCTTTAAAAATTGTCCGCAGTGTAACGCAGAGAATGATATTGCCGCCCGCCGCTGCCGTGAGTGCGACACGGTACTGGTTGACCCGGACGATATGCTGAAAGCGGCGCTGAAGCTCAAAGATGCGCTCGTGCTGCGCTGTAGCGGAATGACCTTGCAGGACGGGATGGATGAGAAAGGGAGTTGGCTGAAAATCACCTATTACGATGAAGACGGGGCCGATGTGAGTGAGCGCTTCCGCCTGCACACACCAGCCCAGAAGATGGCCTTTGAACAGCTGTTTATACGTCCGCATACGCGCACGCCGGGCGTGCCGCTACGCTGGATAACGCCGGGTGATATTATCAGTCAACAGGCGCTGCTTCGCGCCCCGGATTTTGTCGTCGCCCGCCAAAAAGAACGTTACTGGCAGGTGCGTGAAAAAGTGTTCGACTATCAGGGGCGCTTTCGTCGCGCAGGCGAGCTGCGCTAACCGCCGGCCTGCTTCACCCACAGCAGTTCGTCCACCGCGAAACCGAGCCCGCGTGCGATATTCAGGTAATTCTGCCGCACCTGGGTCGGGAGCGTCGGCGTCCGGGACAGGATCCACAGATAATCGCGGTTCGGCCCGCTGACCAGCGCGTACTGATAGTCATCATCCAGGGCAATGACGTTGTAACCGCCATAGAACGGGCCGAAGAATGAGACTTTCAGCGCGGCGGTGGTAGGTTTACCGGTAAAATAGGCTTTCCCGTCACTCTCTTTCCACACGCCTTTTTGCGGATCAAACCCACGGTTTATCACTGTAATTCCCCCATCCTGACGCTTACCGTAGGTGGCGGTCACCTGCTCCAGCCCACGTTCAAAACGGTTTTCCAGACGCGCAACCTCATACCATTTTCCTAAATAGCGGCTGGCATCAAAATGGTCAATGGGTGTCACGCCTTTTGGCGGCGTGGGCGAACGGCAAGCCACTAGCGCCAATGAGAGCGCAACACCGGTAACGACGGGCCATAACTTCATGTAAACGTCCTTCACAATGAAAAGTCCAATAAGTGTAGTAGAGGAGAAAAAAGCCACGCGGTAAGATTCGGGAGAATCTATGCTTTATCTACTACCCGCAATAACAGGAAACGTCATGAATACCAAACCGATACTCGGCATTAGCGGTTGCCTGACCGGCGCAGCGGTACGCTTTGACGGCGGGCACAAACGGATGGGATTTATTATGGATGAGCTTGCCGAATGGGTAAGCTTTAAACCGGTCTGCCCGGAGATGGCTGTCGGTCTGCCGACCCCTCGCCCGGCACTTAGGCTTGTTAATACCCCCACAGGTGATGTGCGATTGCGCTTTAGCCAGGCGCGCGATCAAGATTTGACGGACAAAATGCAGCAGTTTGCCGAGGGCTATCTGCCAGGTGTTGCTGACTACGCGGGTTTTGTGGTGTGCGCCAAATCCCCCAGCTGCGGGATGGAACGCGTGCGCCTGTATGATGAAGACGGTAATCGCGGTGCGAAAGCGGGAGTGGGCCTGTTTACCGCCGCGCTCCAGCAGCGCTATCCGTGGCTTCCGATAGAGGAAGATGGGCGGTTGCACGATCCGGTTTTACGGGAAAATTTCGTGGCACGCGTGTTTGCGCTCCACGAACTCAACGCCATGCGCGAAAAAGGGCTAACCCGCGGCGCGATAATGGCTTTTCACAGTCGCTATAAGCTGCATTTACTCGCGCATAGTCAGCCGGGTTATCGGGAAATCGGGCCGTTTATCGCCCGCATCCATGAATGGGACGACCTGGAAGCCTTCTTTGTCGCTTACCGGGAAAAACTGATGGCCATTTTGCAGCAGCCCGCCTCGCGCAAAAACCACACCAACGTGCTGATGCACATTCAGGGTTACTTCCGCAAACAGCTTAACGAACGTCAGCGCGCTGAGCTGCGGGAAGTGATTGTGAATTATCATGCCGGTCTGCTGCCCATTCTCGCCCCGTTGACGTTGCTACAGCATTATCTTGCCGAGCACCCGGACGACTATCTGCTGACCCAGAAGTACTTTTCCCCTTACCCGGACAGCCTGCGGTTACGTCTAACGGCGAATTGAGCCTGAGGTTTTCATTGCCCGACAAGGAATTGGAGGCTATAATGCCGCCCGCTTTCACATCCGTGAAGCAGATCAGTTGCCTGCTGCTGGGTCGCCTGTAGCAGGATTTATATATAGAGAGCTTTCAATGATTACTTTCAATGCAGTAGTACGTGAAGTGCAGGGTAAGGGTGCGAGCCGCCGCCTGCGCACAGCTAACAAGTTCCCAGCTATCATTTATGGTGGCGAAGCTGCTCCAGTTGCTATCGAACTGGATCACGACAAAGTGTGGAACCTGCAGACCAACGCTGAATTCTACAGCGAAGTTCTGACCATCGTTGTTGATGGTAAAGAAGAAAAAGTTAAGGCACAGGCTGTTCAGCGTCACCCGTTCAAGCCTAAGCTGGCTCACATCGACTTCGTTCGCGCGTAATCGCAAACCGGTCAACGTGACAAAGAAGAACGGCTCCTTTTGGAGCCGTTTTTTTATGCCCAGAAAAAACCCGCTCATGATGAACGGGTTTGCGAAAGCGGTTTAGCTTTTGCCGGACGTGCGGCGCTGGAGCTGGTCGCGCAAGTTTGGCGGCGTCCCTTTGATGGTCAGCGTATCGGTGGCCGGATCCCAGTAGATCCGCTCGCCTAATAACATCGCATCGAAATTAATCGTCAAGCCACCGCCGCTGCCGGCAAATTTGGTTAATTGACGCAGCGTACTGCGATCCGCCGGGAAGCTCTCTTCAAGTTCATAGCCCTTTTCAGCGGTGAACTCGCTGAAGCTGACTTCGCTGACCCCGGAAAGCTCCTTCGACAACGACTCCAGCTCAATCTCTTCGCCCGCCTGCAACTGCTCGTTACAGTAGCTATAGACCTGCTGACGCACGTTCTGACGCTCGTTTTTGTCGAGCTGCGCTTCGGCGGCAAAATCATCCAGCGCCTGCAGCAAGCCGCGGTTTTGCACTTTGGCGTTTAACCCTTCGCTGGCGCCGAGGAAGTCCATGAAGAAATCCGACACCTTACGGCCAACACGCCCTTTCAGGAAGGTCAGATAACGGGTGGACTCCGGGTTGGTTTCCCACTCGGTCAAATCGATACGCGCCACGATATCCGCATGATTGATATCCAGATAGTGAGTGGCGCTGATATCCAGCTGTTCGTTCACGCGCATGCTGTTGAGATTGTTCAGCACGGCCACCAACAGGTAATCCACCGCCAGATAACGATAGTGACAGAACAAGACAATGCCCCCGTCGGCAAACGGGTATTTCGCCAGCTCATCACGCAGACGACCGGTAGCGGCACGGGTAAAAGCAAGGAAGTCTTCCTCACCCTGACGCTGAAGCTTCAGCGCCTGCGCCAGCTCGCTTTCTTCGGTAAACAGGCCATAGGCTTTGTTTTTGGCACTGTACACGCGATGCAGCTCAGCCATCATCTCCTCTACCGGCGCGGTAGGTTCCAGCAGCGAGTCGCGCAGCACGACGTCCAGGTTTTGCTCATCACGTTTGATGAGCTGATGCAAAGCAATCTGGTCGATATCCAGACTCATGTTAAACTCTCCTTTATGATCGGGTGTATTCAAACACCCCCGATGCCACAGTGCAACTGACTCATTACCGCATTCGCGGCAGTATAATGGCGAAAGGATATCGCGAATGCTTAAAAAAAGCGGAAAAAATACTGCTGCTACGGTAATATACTGCCCTTTAATGAATGGACAGATTTCGATTTATGCCACAACAATCCCGCTATAGTGATGAACACGTTGAACAGCTGCTGAGCGAGCTCGCTAACGTACTGGAAGAACATAAAACTCCAACCGACCTGTCGTTGATGGTGCTGGGGAATATGGTCACCAATCTGATTAACAGCAGCGTGGCTCCGGCTCAACGCCAGGCTATCGCGCGATCTTTTGCCCAGGCGCTGCAATCTTCTATTAACAGCGACTCTGCGCACTAAAGGTACAAGCAACAGTTTATGGTGACTCATCGTCAGCCCTATCGAGAAAAAGTCTCCCAGATGGTTAGCTGGGGGCACTGGTTCGCCCTGTTCAACATGCTGTTGGCTATGGTGCTCGGTAGTCGCTATCTTTTTGTCGCCGACTGGCCGACGACGCTTGCGGGACGCGTTTACTCCTACATGAGCCTTGTCGGGCATTTCAGCTTCCTGGTGTTCTCCGCCTACCTGCTGATTCTGTTCCCCCTGACGTTTATCGTCATGTCCCAGCGCCTGATGCGCTTCTTGTCCGCCATTCTGGCGACAGTGGGCATGACGTTGCTGCTTATCGACAGCGAAGTCTTTACCCGTTTCCACTTACACCTGAATCCGGTGGTGTGGGAACTTGTGATAAACCCCGATCAAAATGAGATGGCCCGCGACTGGCAGCTGATGTTTATTAGCGTGCCGGTTATCCTCCTCGTGGAGATGCTGTTCGCCACCTGGAGCTGGCAGAAGCTGCGCAGCCTGACGCGGCGTCGCCACTACGCGCGTCCCGTCGCCTGGTTCTTCTTCGCCTCATTTATCGCCTCACACGTGATGTATATCTGGGCGGATGCCAATTTCTATCGCCCGGTCACAATGCAGCGCGCTAACCTGCCGCTTTCCTATCCGATGACGGCCCGCCGTTTCCTCGAGAAACATGGTCTGCTGGATGCGCAGGATTATCAGCGACGCCTGATTGAGCAAGGCGACCCGGAAGCCGTCACCGTACAGTATCCATTAAGCGATCTGCGCTACCGCGATATGGGAGCCGGGAAAAATGTCCTGCTCATCACGGTTGATGGCCTGAACTACTCGCGCTATGAGCAGCAGATGCCGTCGCTTGCGCAATTCGCGAGCGAAAACGTCAACTTTACTCAACATATGAGCTCCGGTAACACCGCGGACAACGGCATCTTTGGCCTGTTCTATGGTGTGTCACCAAGCTATATGGATGGCGTGCTTGCCGCGCGCATTCCCGCGGCGCTTATCAGCGCGCTCAATCAGCAGGGTTATCAGCTGGGGCTGTTCTCTTCTGATGGCTTCACAAGCCCAATTTATCGCCAGGCGCTGCTGTCTGATTTCTCATTGCCGCCGAGCAAGTCGCAAAACGATGCGCAGACCGCAAGACAGTGGGTGAACTGGCTTAAGAATAATGCGCAGGATGAAAACCGCTGGTTCTCCTGGGTATCGTTTAACGGTACTACGATGAATGATGCCGAACTGAGCGACCGGCAGTACGCCCGTGCGGCAGCGGATGTTGATGCGCAGATTGCCCGCGTGCTGGATGCCCTGCGCGAGTCCGGTAAGCTCAACGATACGGTCGTCATTATTACTGCCGGTCACGGCGTGCCGTTGAAGGGACAAAACAGCAGCTTTAGCTGGTCACGTCCGCAGCTGCAGGTTCCACTGGTTATCCACTGGCCGGGAACGCCTGCCCAGCGAATCGACCTGTTGACCGATCATAAAGATATTATGACCACGCTGATGCAACGCTTGCTGCATGTCAGTACGCCGGCCAACGAGTATTCACAAGGACAAGATTTGTTTAGCGCTAATCGCCGCCATGACTGGGTAACGGCGGCGGATAACAGCGCGCTGGCGATCACCACGCCATCCGTTACCGTGGTTCTTGATCATAACGGCCACTATAAAACATGGACGGCTGAAGGCGAGAAAGAGCGTGAGCAAAAACCGCAGTTAAGCTTGCTGTTACAAGTCCTGACCGAGGAAAAACGGTTTATCGCTAACTGATTGATTAATTGTGAGTCAGTTGCGACGTTGCTGACTTGCAATCAACACAAAAAGCGGTAGTATTTTGTTGGCGTCGGCACGTAGCGCAGCCTGGTAGCGCATCGTCATGGGGTGGCGAGGGTCGAGAGTTCGAATCTCTCCGTGCCGACCAACTTATTTAAAAAACATCCCCCTGCTCTGCCCTTCTTATAGCGAAAATCGCGGCGTAATAGCCGTAAATTCCTCTCCTGATTTTGTCCGTTCTCCCAGACACATTGCGTTGATAATGAATGCATCTAGCGTAAAAGATACGATTTTTTGATGGTTGATCGCATAATCGGTTAGTAATACACTGCCGACCACTTAAACTGACGCCATCTTATAATGTTAAAGCTATTCGGACGCTATATCTCTGTAGGCATTCTCAATACCGCAATCCACTGGCTTTGCTTCGGTGCGTTGGTTCATTTTTTTGCAAGTACACAGGCAATTGCGAATATTATTGCCTTTGGTTGCGCCGTAACGTTTAGTTTCTTTGCCAACGCCAAATGGACGTTCAACTCGCAAGCCACCTTAGGCCGATATATCGCCTTTGTTCTTTTTATGGGCGCGATGGCTGGATTAACCGGTTATATTGCTGACAGGCTTGCCATTCCTGCGTTAGTCACGCTTATTGTCTTTTCCGGCTTTAGTCTGGTGGCGGGCTTCATTTATTCAAAACTCATCGTATTCAAGAGTGCATGATGAAAATCTCACTGATCGTTCCTGTTTTTAATGAAGAAGAAACTGTCGGTATTTTTTACAAAGCCGTTCGCGAACACGTTGGCTTAAAGCCTTATGACATTGAAATTGTCTTTATTAATGATGGCAGCACCGATGCGACGGAATCCATTATTGAGGCACTGGCGACCGCAGATCCATTGGTAATTTCGCTGCCACTGACAAGAAATTTCGGTAAAGAACCGGCCCTGTTTGCGGGGCTGGATTATGCCAGTGGCGATGCGGTCATTCCGATTGATGTCGATTTACAAGATCCCATTGACGTTATCCCAAGACTGATTGAGAAATGGCAGGAAGGCGCTGATGTGGTTCTGGCTAAACGTGAAGACCGTTCCGTCGACGGTCATTTGAAGCGTAAAACCGCCGAGTGGTTTTATAAACTGCATAATAAAATCAGCAAACCTCATATCGAAGAAAATGTCGGTGATTTTCGCTTGATGAGCCGGGAAGTGGTCGACAACATTAAACAGCTGCCTGAAAAAAATCTGTTTATGAAGGGCATTCTTTCCTGGGTTGGCGGCCACACCGAAGTGGTGTTGTACTCCAGAGCGGAACGTGTCGCAGGAGAAAGTAAATTCAACGGCTGGAAATTATGGAATCTCGCGCTTGAGGGAATTACATCTTTCTCAACCTTCCCGCTTAGGGTCTGGACGTACCTCGGCCTGGCTGTGGCACTCCTGTCTTTCGCCTATGGCTTCTGGATGGTGGTGGATAAAATCTTTTGGGGAAATGCCGTCCAGGGATATCCCTCGCTGATTGTGTCCATCCTGTTTTTAGGCGGTATACAGCTCATTGGCATTGGCGTACTGGGTGAGTATATCGGCCGTATCTATATCGAAACCAAAAAACGTCCCCGATACATTATTAAGAAAAAAGCACGTCACGCAGCGCGGATAAAGGAATAATTGATGCAAAAGATCGTGAGTTGGGCCATTGTTTTAATTACCTTTATTACCGTATTTATCATCGAGTGGTACACCCCACTACATTCTGATGATTATGTGTATGCCATGTTAGGCACGTCCTTAGATACGCACCTTAATCATTACCTGACCTGGAGTGGACGGGTGGTTGCGGACTACAGCAGTGCACTGTTGCTGGCTACCGGGTCTCGCGCCATTATTTCGGCAATGACCGGATTACTGGTCGTCGTATTCTGTTATTTCATCGTCAAAACGCCCACCGGGACATTACGCTGGCAGAAGCACGATGCCTCTATTTTTGCATTGGTATTCCTGACCTTTTGGATTGCGAACCCAAACATCGGCCAGACGGTATTCTGGATTGTAGGAAGCGCTAACTACCTTTGGACAAACCTGTTTGTGGTTGCCTGGATATGGAACATGTACCGTATCCAGACACAGCGCGAAGAACGCACGCAGGTGCTGATGCTGATTCTGGGCGTGCTGGCGGGCTGTTCTAATGAAAGTATCGCCCCGTTTGTCGTCGGGATTGCGGCGTTAGCCGTTGTTTACGATCTCTGGCGTGATAAACGCCTGCTGCTCAATAAATGCCTGTATTTTGTTTCCGCATTAATCGGCACCAGCATACTGATATTCTCACCGGGTAATTTCATTCGTGCCCACGGTGACGCCTGGTATCAAATGTCTATCTTCCAGCGCATCTATGTTCACGTGACCGAGCGCGTATTCGGGCATCTGGCATTAATCTGGATTGCCTACGTGGTATTGGCATTGCTGGCCTTAATTTTGCTCTATGCGCAGAAAAAAGGGCTTCGCTTTAATAAGTTCAATCTCAACACCCTTATTCTGTCGATAGTCATTGGTATTGGCACCTCGTTGATTATGGTAGCGGCACCGACCTATCCTGACCGGGTGATGATGTCGACCTTTGTTTTCTTCCTGTTGGCCGTTTCATTCCTGGCGCGAGAACTCCTCAATACGGCAAATAAAACCGTTAAAGCGGGCGTCATGGCGATAAACGTTCTGCTGTTTGGCGTGTTTATCTGGTCGTTCAGCCTGATATACACCTCTTATCTGCACGTCTATCAGCAAAACGAAGTGCGTCTGGCGATTATTGAAAACCAGCTGGCGCAGAAAAAAAGTGAATTCACGATCCCTGATTTCCATTTCCTGAAAATGCAAAATCGCGGCGGTGAGTTTGATTTCTGGCATGAAGCGCACGTGTATGGAAAATATTTTGGCGCGCAGAACATTTACCGTAAGACCACCGGATTTGACTATTCAGTGATGGTGACCGGCGAGAAGCAACACATTGATGCCAATACCAACGCCTGGTTCAATGATAAAGGTGAGCTTCTTGTGATAAGCGCCAGGCCGCTGGAAGGCCAGATTCATTTCACCTTAAACGGCAAATCGATGTCGCTCGCCCCGGATGAATTTACGTTCGTCCAGATTAACGACGATAATTGGTACTACAAGAAAATCCCTCATGGCGCCGTAACCGAGATCTCCGTTCAGTAATCCCCTATCCCCCTACGCACTGCGCGAAGGGGGATAACTTTTCTGCCACGTGTTTGCAATGCAGCTAGTAGCCTACCGTATAAATGCGCCCGGTCTGTATCCCTTCCACGCTGCGACGAAACGCATTGGCAACCGTGGCCGCTGCCACGCTTTCAAATCCGGGGAAGAAATCTTCATACGCTTTCGCCGATTCGCTTAAGACCGTGGGGCTAATCAAATTGATGCGGATACCACGCGGTAACTCGCAAGCGGCAGTGCGCACAAACCCTTCCAGCCCGGCATTGACCGTCGCGGCGTTAGCACCTTGCGCGATAGGCTCCTGAGCGATAATGCCGCTGATGAGGGTGATAGACCCTGCATCATTCAGATAATGCTGGCCGGTGAGCGCCAGTCGAATCTGGCCTAACAGTTTGTCTTGAAGACCCTGATTGAAATCTTCATCCGTCATGCTGGCTAACGGGCCAAAAAAGACGCCGCCGGTCGCTGACACAATCGCATCGACTTTCCCCGTTTTTGCAAATAGCGCCTCAACGCTTGCTTGCGAGGTGATATCCACTTGCTCATCGCCATGGGTACGCCCCACGCGAATAACCTCGTGCTGGCGGCTGAGTACGTCTGCAACTGCGCTGCCCACCGTTCCGCTGGCACCAATAATCATAATTTTCATAGGCGACTCCTTAATCAGGTAAGCCGCTATTCTTTACCCAATTTAAAATCGGATAAACTGGTAAAAGATTCGATAATTACTAACCAGGGGTTTGTAATATGGATAAGCTACGGGCAATGGAGACTTTTGTTGCGGTGGTGGAAAGCGGTAGTTTTACGGAGGCCGCCGGTAGGCTTGGCATGTCCGCCGTGATGGTAGGTAAATATGTCGCTCAACTGGAAAACCAGCTTGGCACGCGCTTACTGGCGCGAAATACCCGTCGCCAAAGCCTGACGGATACAGGTCGCGTCTTTGCGGAAGAATCCCGACGTGTTCTGGAGCAGGTGATGGTAGCTGAAAGCTCCATTGAGCGCCTGCGTCTTGCCCCAGCCGGGACTCTGCGAGTCAGTGCGCCAACTTCATTTGGCTCATGCGTGGTGTCTCCACTGGCCGCCACTTTTTTGCAAACCTGGCCGGAGGTACGCATTGAGCTTGATCTTACCAATCGGATGGTCGATTTAGTTGATGAAGGTTTCGACCTGGCTATCCGCATTGGCGATATTCGGCAAACTGATATTGTCGCCAAATATCTGTGCGATTACCGGATGGTTATCTGCGCCTCACCCAATTATTTAGCACGCTACGGCATCCCGCAAACACCCGCTGAGCTTAGCGACCATCTGTGCTTATCTCATACCGTGTGGACTGCACGCAACGAGTGGCTGTTACCCGGCATGGCGGGCGAAGTTCGCTGGAAACGCGATGCCATATTGCGCTGCAATGATGGCCACGGTCTGCGCATGGCAGCGATTGCCGGAGCCGGGCTGCTGCTGCAACCCGAAGTGTTGCTGGCTGACGATTTAGCCTGCGGCAGGCTGGTGCGTGTCCTGGAGGCATTTACACCTGAACCCCGCCCTATTCACCTGCTTTGGCGGCAAGATTTACGCCCATTGCCTAAACTCACAAAGTTTATAACGCATCTGCTGAACGGAGTGTGAAGTGATAATCTCTACTTTAGAGATTTAACTCGATATTTAGCACTACTCCTAATGCAAAATTCAGTAAATAACGATTACCATTGATAACATGAATGATATTCTGCTCTGGTTAACTACTGATACAAAGGACGAACAGTGAAAAAGACACATAAACTTGCCGCATCTTTACTTGCCATCGCCTGTGCTACCAGCACTGCATGGGCCGCAGAGCAGCCGCTGGAGAAGGTCGCGCCTTACCCACAGGCTGAGAAAGGGATGAAGCGTCAGGTTATTCAGTTGCCCGCACAAAAAGATGAGTCAGCCTTTAAGGTGGAATTATTGATTGGTCAAACGCTGGAAGTTGACTGCAATCGCCATCGTCTGGGCGCAGAGCTGGAAAGTAAAACGCTGGAAGGCTGGGGTTATGACTATTACGTCGTAGAGAAAGTGACCGGGCCAATGTCTACCATGATGGCCTGCCCTGACCAGAAGAAAACGAAACAGTTCGTTACCGCGTCGCTGGGCGATGATGGCATGCTGCGCTACAACAGTAAGCTGCCGATTGTGGTCTACACCCCAGACAACGTAGAAGTAAAATACCGCGTGTGGGAAGCCAAAGAAGAGATCCTTAACGCGGCTGTGCGTTAAACCGGGTTTCCCCGGGGTCGGCGTAAACGCCTCGCCCGGGCTACGAGATGGTAGCCCGGCCGAACGAAGTGACGCCGGGAATGGGCTCCGGGCTAACCCCGGGGTCGGCGTAAACGCCTCGCCCGGGCTACGAGATAGATAGCCCGGCCGAACGAAGTGACGCCGGGAATGGGCTCCGGGCTAACCCCGGGGTCGGCGTAAACGCCTCGCCCGGGCTACGAGATGGTAGCCCGGCCGAACGAAGTGACGCCGGGAATACGCTCCGGGCTAACCCCGGGGTCAACGTAAACATCTCGCCCGGGCCACCAATTGCGATTATTGCTTACAACGCAATATCCGCCATCTCTTTCACTTCTACCGGTTTTGATGGCACCTGCACCGCAGGTACCGGGTCAGCTTCGCGTACCGCTTCATAATGCAGCCCCAGCACTTCACTGGTGTAGGCCATCGTTTGGTCGATGAGGTGAGGGTTTTCAGTGAGCGTAGAGCCGTAGGTCGGCACCACCGCGCGAATTTTCTCCTGCCATTCGGCCGTTTGCATTTTCTCTTTGAAAACTTTTTCCAGCAGATCGAGCATGATCGGTGCCGCCGTTGATGCGCCAGGAGAAGCTCCCAGCAGCGCCGCTACGGTGCCTTCGTCATCGCTTACCACTTCGGTGCCCAGACGCAATACACCGCCAATACGGGAGTCGCGTTTAATGATCTGCACGCGCTGGCCGGCCTGCCATAAACGCCAGTCCTGCTTTTTCGCCATTGGGTAGTAAGCCCGGAGCGCGGCGTGGCGATCTTTATCCTTTTGTAGTACCTGGCTTACCAGATATTTCACCAGGTCAAAGTTGTCCAGCCCCACATTCAGCATCGGCAGAATGTTCGATTTATTAGTCGAGGCCAGCAGATCCCACAGCGAACCATTTTTCAAAAATCGCGTAGAGAAAGTGGCGAATGGCCCGAACAACACCACGCGTTTACCGTCAATAATACGGGTATCAATATGCGGAACGGACATCGGCGGCGCGCCCACGGAGGCCTGACCGTAAACCTTCGCCAGGTGATGGTTAACCACTTCCGGGTTATCACACACCAGGAACTGACCGCCAACCGGGAAGCCAGCGTACTCTTTGGCCTGCGGGATATGCGTTTGCTGCATCAATTTCAATGCCGCGCCACCGGCACCAATAAAGATAAACTTAGCCTTAATGGTTCGTTTGGCGTGGCTGTTATTGGCATCAGAAACCGTCACGCTCCAGCTGTTATCCGCATTTCGACGGAAACGGCGTACCACGGTATTAAGCTGTAGCGCAAAACGGTCATGTTTTTTCAGCGCGTTAATCATCTGGCGGGTGATTTCGCCGTAGTTAACATCGGTGCCCGCCTCGGTACGGGTGGCGGCAATTTTCTGCTGCGGATCGCGGCCTTCCATCACCAGCGGCGCCCACTGCTTAATTTGTTCGTGATCTTCGGAATAGCGCATTCCGTTAAACAACGGGCTTTTCTGCAACGCGCGATAGCGGGCGCGCAGGAAGTTGACGTTGTCCTCGCCCCACACAAAACTCATATGTGGCACGGTGTTGATAAAACTTTTCGGCTGCGTCAGCACGCCGCGCGTCACCTGATGCGCCCAGAACTGACGGGAAATCTGGAAGGCTTCGTTAATATCAATGGCTTTATCGATGCTGACTGAGCCATCGGCTTTTTGCGGGGTATAGTTGAGTTCCATCAGCGCTGAGTGCCCGGTACCGGCGTTATTCCAACCGTTGGAACTCTCCTCCGCCACGCTTTCCATCTGCTCAACCATGGTAATCGACCAGTCTGGCTCTAACTCCTGAAGCCATGTACCCAGCGTAGCGCTCATAATTCCGCCACCTATCAGCAATACATCTGTCTCGTGAACCGCCCGAGTCTTCGCCTTAGTCGCCACAGAAATCGTTTCACTACCCGTTTTCTGCGCGTTGGGTACAGCTATCTTTTTTTTCATCGTAGGGGGCCTTACTTGACTTGCGATTTGTTACATGCAGGTAAAAACATCCGTGCAGTTACGTTACCACCAGGCGGCATAAAATTAAATATTGTTTAAAATTTAAGTTGAGTTTTGAGATCTGTTATTAAAATGTTTAATAAATGTGTACAGAAAATGAGATTTGGTACTAGTAGAATGTGACGGGAAGCGCTATTATTCCCCCCTTTGTGATGGTGCGCACGGAAGCTGTGGCTTATGAAAGACCGGCCATCGATAACCTGTGAATATCTTATGCCCAACACCTCTCCGTCCCCTTCTTTGACTGCCGTTTTGACATCACCCAAGCTATTTACCCGCGAAGTGCTGGCAGGCATCATTACCGCTTTAGCGCTCATCCCGGAAGTCATCTCCTTTTCGGTCATTGCCGGTGTCGACCCTAAAGTCAGTTTGATTTCCTCAGTGGTGCTGTGCCTGTCGATGTCGTTTCTCGGCGGCCGTCCGGCAATGGTCACGGCGGCGGCCGGTTCGGTCGCGCTGGTTATCGGCCCGATGGTGCATCAACACGGGGTGGCCTACATTCTTCCTGCGGTAGTTATGGCGGGAATGATTCAAATTCTGTTTGCCGTGTTCGGCATGGCGAAGCTGATGCGCTTTATCCCCGCAGCGGTCATGAGCGGTTTCGTCAATGCGCTGGGTATTCTTATCTTCTTTGCCCAGGTTCCCCATTTCTGGACACGGAGCCCGCTGATTATCGCCCTTTTTGCCGCCACCATTCTGATTGTGCTGTGGCTTCCTAAAGTGCTCAAATGCGTCCCTTCCCCGCTGATAGCCGTAGTATTGCTGACGATTTACACCGCCACCAGCGGACAAGTGTTACCTACCGTTGGCGATGAAGGTTCAATGGGCGGCGGGCTGCCGGGATTAACCCAATGGCTGGTTCCGCTCAATCTCAACACGCTGGCCATTATCTGGCCCTGTGCGCTGAGTATTGCCTTTGTCGGGCTAATGGAATCGCTACTGACCGCTAAACTGGTGGATGATTTAACCGTCACGCCGTCGAATAAAACCCGTGAGAGCGCAGGTCTTGGCATCGCCAATATTCTGGCTGGCTGCTATGGCGGTATCGCCGGGTGCGCGATGATCGGTCAAACCATTGTTAACGTGGAGATGGGCAAAGGCCGGAGCCGCCTCTCCACCGTCGCCGCAGCGCTGGTTTTACTACTGCTGGTGACGGCGTTAAGCGAAGTGATGGCGATGATCCCAATGTCTGTACTGGCCGGGATTATGGTGATTGTGGCGTTTAAAACCTTTAGCTGGCAGAGCCTCCGGCCTGCGACGCTAAAACGCACGCCGTGGCCGGAAACGCTGGTGATGCTGGTGACCATCGCGGCCACCGTCAGCACCGGCAATCTGGCTATTGGGGTGCTGGCGGGTATCGTGATGATGGTGGTGGTGCCAGGCCGCCTGAAAGAGCGGGCCAGGCTTAAAGCAGAAACACGGTCGCCAGCCCCAGAAAAATAAAGAAGCCGCCGGTATCGGTGATCGCGGTGATCATGACGCTCGAACCGACCGCAGGGTCGCGTCCGAACTTAACCATGATCATCGGGATCAATACCCCCATTACCGAAGCCACCAGCAGGTTTAAGATCATCGCCAGTGACATCACCGCGCCCAGGTGCATGTCGTCATACAGTAACCAAGTGATGCCGCCCATAATCCCACCCCAGACGACACCGTTTATCAGCGCCACGCCCATTTCACGCAGGATCAGGAATGAGAAGTTTCCCGGCTGAATATGTTGTAACGCCAGCGCGCGCACAATCATGGTGATCGTCTGATTACCGGTGTTGCCGCCAATCCCGGCGACAATCGGCATTAACGACGCCAACGCCACTAGCTGTGAAATCGTATGTTCAAATCCGTCGATCACCCTCGAGGCGATAAACGCCGTACAGAGGTTAATCGCAAGCCACGCCCAGCGGGTTTTGACCGCTTTCATCACCGGGGCGTAAACGTCTTCGTCACTGCTCAGACCCCCCATCCGGCGTAAATCACTGTCGGTCTCTTCATAGACCACATCAACGATCTCATCGATGGTTAAACGTCCCATCAGCTTACCGTCAGAGTCAATGACCGCGGCGCTGATCAGGTTGTCACGTTCAAACGTTCGCGCCACGCTTTCCGATTTTTCTTCCGGGTGGAAGGTCATCGGATCGGACTCCATGACTTCATGAACAAACCGATCCGCTGAATTGAGCAGAATGGTTTTCAGTTCCAGTTCACCCACCAGTGTCTGGTCGCGTTTGATAACGAACAGTTTATCGGTGTTCTCCGGCATTTTGCCCAACCGCCGCAGGAAGCGCTGCACGGAGGCCAGGGTCACGTCCGCTCGGATGGTGATGACCTCGAACTCCATGATAGAACCCACGCAGTCGTGCGCATAGTTCATCACCTGACGTACGCGAGCGCGTTCTTCCGGGGTCATCGAGGCCAGCAGACGGCCCGTCAGATCGCGCGGCAGGTGTTGCACCATGTAGATCTGTTCGTCGATATCCAGCGTGTGCAGTGCATCGAGCAACGCCCGGTCGCTCATATCTTCAATGAGGTCGTCCCAGACGTTCTCCGATGCTTCCAGCAACACTTTGCCGCGGCGATCGTCTTCGATCATGTTCCACAGTGCGTGACGCTCTTCCGACGGTAACGCCTCCAGGGTATCGGCAAGATCCGGCGGCTGCAGGTGCGCAACCAGCGCCCCCACTTCCGCAAGGTCGTCGGCTAGCGTGCTTTCGTCATATTGTTCGGCCAGCGTCAGTTTGCCCAGCAACGCCGAGGTGATGGCCTTATCGGTTGTCAGCAACCAGATAAGGCGCATACGCTCTTCGTCGCGCAGGCGGGCACTGTTCTTCTTCAACAGAGACATGAATAATCCTTATTCGTGAAGGTTCGCCCACTCGGATGAGTGGACGAGTTTAAGCATAGCGCGGGGTATGTAAAAAAGGCTAAACGGGGCGCTCAAGCGTTGAAAAAATCAGCGAAGCGGCAAAAAAATTAGGCCGTTCGTGCTACGGCGTCCCTTGAGGCACGCTCTCGCTCTTCGCCGACCAGCTCACTAAGCTGCCCGTTGCGCATTTCCAGCAGACGGTCGGCATGGACGAAATAGTGATCGTCGTGGCTGATGGCAAATATCGTTTTCCCCATTTGCTGCATCAATGGCAGTAGGACCTGATAAAACTCGCGGCGGAAATGCGGGTCCTGATCGGCCGCCCACTCATCGAGCATAATAATGTCACGCTCTTCCGCCAGCGCCAGCAGCAGCGCCACACGCTTCTTCTGGCCCTTAGACAGTTTCAGGTCAAGAATGCGACCGTCTTCCAGCTTCACTTTATGGGTCATCTGTAGCTGAAGCAGCCATTTCTCGACCAATTCCGGGTTAGCCTGCTTGCCTTCCGGCCCCAGTAAATGTTCAAACAGCCAGACATCGGTAAACACCGCTGAAAACAGTTTGCGATAATCTTCCGGCTTCTCAGCGGCCAGCGGTTGGCCGTCGAGCAGAATTTGCCCGGAAACCGGCTGATATAGCCCGGTCAGCAGCATCGCCAGCGTCGATTTACCGCTGCCGTTACCGCCAATCAGGAACACCAGCTCACCGCGTTTCAGCGTCAGGTTTAACGGCCCAACGGCAAAGGTATTGTCTTCATAATGGAAGGTCACATCACGCAGCTCAAGGGTCTGCCAGTGAGGGTGCGCCGTCGGCTGCGGGAAGGTTTCCCGGTACGGTGCCAGCGAGAATTTATTGAGTTTTTTGAAGGCCACCTGTGCGCTCAAAAGCGTCGGCAACGCCCCAACCGCCGAGAGCAGCGGCGTACGCAAAAACAGTAGCGTCAGGGAGTAAGTGGCAGCCACGTTGGTATCAGCCCATCCCAGCCCATTGGCCATCCAGAACACCAGCCCAATAGCGCCCAGCATCATGATATTTGACCAGTTGACGGCGCTTAAGTGGAAGGTATCGGCACGCACAATATGGTGACGATAGGCTTTGGCGTCCGGGGTAAATTGCTGTTCAAAAACATACTCTGCGCGTTCGCGGTTTAGGGTCAGCTCCTTGCGCCCTTCCAGCACCGTCTGATAGTCATTGTACAGTCGGTCTTCGGTTTCGCGCAGCGTTGCCATGTGTCTGTAGACGCGCGCCACCAGCATAAATCCGCCCCAGATGGTCAGCGCCATCCACAGTGCGGTAATCAGCAGCATTTTCGTCGACAGCATCGCCAGATAGGCGGCGGAGCCTACGGTCAGGATAATCCCCTGTACCAGTTCCGGCAAACGCACAAAAGCGATGGTAATCGCGCGGATATCGCTGGTTAGCCCCGCCAGCAGCGAGGCGCTGCCTAGTTTTTCCACCCGCTCAACCTGGGTATCAAGAATGCGCTTAATAAATTCACGGCGCAGACGATAGACAAAATGGTGCCCCAGCGTGGTCAGTGCCAGCTGCGATCCCAGCGTGACCGCCATCAGCAATAAGAGCAGACCAAGAAATTCCGGTAAGACGGATAAAGTGGTATCGACCATCTCAATCAAACGAACGTTGATAAAGGCAATAAGGCCGATACCCAGCGCAGCACTAAGCAGGCTCAGCGCCATGACGCCAATAAAAGGCCAGCGATATTGACGCCAGACCAGTAAGAGAAGTTCCATCGCAGCTACCTGGACTTGAAAAAACAGCCAGCAGTGTAAACTGCTGAGAAACTACATCAAGAATAATTCTTATTTTTATTCGCTATTGAGCGGCACGACGAAAAGTCAGGTTATAGCGCCACGCGCCAACCTGCGGGTGATGACCGGCCTTGAGCGGCAATATGGCATGATAAAACAACCGGGATTCCCCACCCCACACCACCACATCACCGTGCTCCAGAAATATCTTTTGCAGCCGAGCGCTGCGCGTCAGACCGCCGAACTGGAAGGTTGCCGGAAGGCCCAGCGACACCGACACAATTGGCGCATTCAGGCAGGCTTCATCTTTATCCTGATGCAGCGACAGTTTTGCGCCCGGCTGATAACGGTTAATCAGGCAGGCATCGGGTTGAAAGTCGGGGTATCCGGCACGGCTGGCCGCATCCTGCGCCAGCGCCAGAAAGCAGTCCGGCATCAGGGGCCAGGGCTTGCCACTGAGCGGGTCTATCGGCGAGTACCGGTATCCATGACGGTCGGTACTCCAGCCGAGCGGGCCACAGTTGGTCATCGCCACCGACATATTGTAACCGCCCGGCGTCACCATCTGACGAAATGGCGAAATGGCCGCCACCTGCTCAATGGCGGCCAGCAGCTCGGCGCTTTTTTCTCGCGCCAGACGACGCAGCACGACCGCGCCCGGGGCCAATGGCTCTGACCACGGCGCTTCATCCGCAAAGAGATCTAGCATTAGCGCTCCTTTTCACGTTGTAACAACGCAGCTTTCCGCGCCACTCCCCAGCGATAACCGGAGAGTGCGCCATCACCGCGCACCACACGATGGCAAGGCACCACAATGGCCAGCCGATTGGCGGCGCAGGCGCTAGCGACCGCTCGCACCGCTTTTGGCTTGCCAATACTGTCCGCCACCTGCTGATAGCTACGCGTTTGGCCTTCAGGTATCGTGCGTAGCGCCTGCCAGACCTGCTGCTGGAAGGCCGTACCGCGAATATCGAGCGGCAGCGATAAAGTACCACCGGGCTGATTCAGGCGGGCGATCACCGTGGCGATTTGCTCGCTTGAGGCCGCATCTGCCGCGAGATATCGTGCGGCAGGCAACGTTTGCTGTAGCTCAGCCAGCAGTGCGGCATCATCATCACCGAGTAAAACCGCACAGATCCCGCGCTCGCTCATCGCCACCAGACAGCGCCCTAGTGAGCACTCACCTGTTGAATAATGAATATCCGACGACTTTCCCCCCTGCCGATAACGCTGGGCGGTCATGCCAAGAATGTCGTCCGCGTGGCGATAATAGCTGCTGCTGGTGGGAAATCCCGCCTCCAGCACCGCCTGCGTTACCGCCTGTCCGGCTGCTAATGATTCACGCAGACGACGGGCGCGCCAGGCCTGTTGCCAGGCTTTTGGCGTCATTCCGGTGACGGATTTAAACAGTCGATGAAAATGATAAGGACTGACCGCCACCGCCTGGGCGAGCGCCTCGAGCGTGACCGGCGTTTCCTGTTCCAGTAATCGGCAGGCGTGGGCGACTTTAGCGATTTTTTGCTGCTCTGGCGAAAGCGTTTCGGGGCGACAGCGTTTACAAGGTCGAAACCCGGCGTGCTGTGCGGCGTCAATATCCGCAAAGAAACGCACGTTTTGACGCAGTGCGTGACGCGCGCGACAAGACGGGCGGCAAAAAATGCCGGTGGTCTGCACGGCGAAGACAAACTGACCGTCCGCGGCCGCATCACGGTTAAGCACCGCCTGCCAGCGTTCATCATCGGTCATTGAAGTATAAGATGTCATAACGAGCCCCTCCCTTTAGTGTAACCATCACTTTGCCTAAAGGGAGGAATTAAAAAACCCGCAATCTTGCTTTTTAATTTTTCCCGCCCACCAGGAAGGCGCGGAACTGCGGTGACATCCAGGTCGTGAATCCATCACCTTCTTTCATAATCATGTATACCGCCAACCCCTGTTCGCGTACCACCTGCTGAGCTTTCTGCGGGCCTAACACCATCAGCCCGGTATCCCAGCCATCGGCTTCCAGCGCGGTAGGCGCAATCACCGTCACGGAGACCAGTTTATGAGTAATAGGCCGTCCGGTTTGCGGGTCGATAACGTGGGAGATCCGCTGCCCATCCAACTCATAGTAGTTGCGATAGCTGCCGGAAGTGCTGATCCCGTGACCGTTAATGTCGACAATCGCCTGCACCGCATTTTCCCGGTCGGTCGGTTTCTGGATAGCCACTCGCCACGGCTGCCCGTCAGCGTTCATGCCCCGGCTCACCAGTGCGCCGCCCACCGAGACCAGGTAGCGCGAAATCCCCTCCTGGGCCATCAGACGTGCCAGATGATCGGCGGCATATCCCTCGCCGACCGTCGAGAGATCGACATAAAGATCGGGGAGCGATTTTTGTAAGTACTGCCGTCCTGAGCGGTTGATAACCGACAAAAACTCCAGCCCGGTGCGCGCTTTCGCCGCGTCAATCTGGCTCTGGGTTGGCGTTTTTAGCGGCTGTTTATCCGGGCCAAAGCCCCAGAGATTGACCAGCGGCCCAACGGTAATATCCATGGCGCCTTGGGTCTTGCGACCAATACGCAATGATTCGGTGACAATATCGGCCATCGCCTCACTCACCGGCCACGGCGTCATACTGGTGGAATGATTAAAGCGCATTAACGCCGAATCATTTTTCCATGTCGACAGGAGCTGGTCGTCAGCGTCGAGCTGAGTTTGCAGCTTTTGTCGCAGCTCGTCTGCCTGCGCTTTATCGATACCGACAACGCTAACGCGCCAGAAGGTTCCCATGGTTTTCCCTTCCAGCACGGTTGCCGCCGCTTTGGGTGCTTCCGGCGCATTGGAGTTATCACAACCTGCCAGCAGTACCACGACGCTCAATAGCGCCACACGTAAAAAAGTCATTTCCATCCGTTATTACCCTCCTGCGATCGCCGCAAGAGTACACTAATTGATTAAATTTCGGCATAAAAAAAGGGGCCGGATGGCCCCTTTTTGACTACGTCGTTAAGATTAGAACTGGTAAACCACACCCAGTGCAACAACGTTGTCGGTGGAGATACCCGCACGACGGGTAAACTCGCTGTCGTCCAGCAGGTTGATTTTGTAATCAACGTAGGTAGACATGTTTTTGTTGAAGTAGTAAGTCGCGCCTACGTCAACATATTTCAGCAGGTCCTGGTCACCGAAGTTACCGTCAACACCGTTGATGTTCTTGCCTTTAGACTGCAGGTAAGAAACGGAAGGACGCAGACCGAAGTCGAACTGGTACTGTGCAACCACTTCGAAGTTCTGAGCTTTGTCAGCGAAGCCGCTGATTGCGTCAGCATTGCCGTTGCCGCTGAAGCGGGTGGCGTTGTAGGTCTGGGTGTACTGTGCTGCCAGGTAGATGTTGTTCGCATCATATTTCAGGCCGCCGGTGTAGGTCGTAGCGTTGTCGCCGTGACCGTAGTATTCAGCGCGGTTCTGATCGGTAGTGCGCTTAGAGCTAGAGATCGCAGTACCTACGCTGAAGCCTTCGCCCAGATCGTAAGTCAGGGAGCCGCCGAAGCCGTCACCATTCTGTTTCAGAGCGCCACGACCGTTGTTGGTAGAACCTTCACCAGAAACGCTGCCGTTTTTACCCTGATACTGCAGAGCAAAGTTCAGGCCATCAACCAGACCGAAGAAGTCAGTGTTACGGTAAGTTGCTACACCGTTAGCACGCTGCTGCAGGAAGTTGTCAGAACCGTAGGTGTCGCCGCCGAATTCTGGCAGAACGTCGGTCCAGGAAGTAACGTCGTAAACAACGCCGTAGTTACGACCGTAGTCGATAGAACCAGCATCAGCAAAGCGCAGACCGGCGAAACCAACACGGGTCCATGCCTGGTCAGATGCGCTTTCGGTGTTGTTAGCCTGGATGTTGTATTCCCACTGGCCGTAACCGGTCAGCTGGTCGTTGATCTGAGTTTCGCCTTTGATACCCAGACGAACATAAGACTGGTCACCATCAACGCTATCGTCGCTGGAGAAATAGTGCAGGCCGTCTACTTTACCGTACAGATCTAATTTGTTGCCATCTTTGTTATAAATTTCAGCCGCATTTGCTGCGCCCGCTACCAGCAATGCTGGTACCAGGAGGGACAGTACTTTAACTTTCATGTTATTAACCCTCTGTTGTTATATATGCCTTTTTATATGCCACTGCTTACTGATTAACCCTCATTAATCAGTTGGCGAACCCATTGTGCTGTAAAAACAGGAATAATCCAACAGGAATATGATACGAAAAGCCTTGAAATGTTTCATTTATCGCCATAGATGTTTCAAAATGTGTATTTCAGGGAACTTTTTTTAGCACAAAATGCGATGAGAAATAGCACCAAAAAACAAAATTTCTATGAATATATTCATTAAATCAATTGGTTAAAAAACAGGTCAGGTTTAGCACTGAATGGTAAAACAAAACTTTCACACAGAACTAAAATAGTTCCCGCTATCATCATTAACTTTATTTATTACCGTCATTCAGTTCTGAATGTCTGTTTACCCCTATTTCTACCGGATGCTTCGCATCCGGTTTTTTTTACCTTTCTTTACGAAACCTTAATCAATTTGTGCTACCCGACATAAATTATAACGATTATTAATTAATCGAAATGCATTCATTGATAATAACCCCCCGCCTATTAAAATAATAATGTCTTGTTTATTAGTGCTATTTTTTAGCCCATTGTGCCGTGTAATTGTACAATTGAAGTTAAATTGTACAATTCGTTAACAATATAACGATTGTTCGTTGCCTAATAATAAAAACGCGACTTATTGCCTATATTGTTCACCTCCGACCCCATCGAATTTGCCACAGTGCTGCATCTTGCTGGTTTTTTTGTATATACTGCCAGCAGAGCAAAAGCAGGGTTTCACGCCTCAATGCGCTTTAAGCTTGAGCATATCCTCATTTAGATGCCGTTATGATGGGTTACACACGCCAATGAGCCAGTCCGACAAGATGAACCCGAGTAAATTCTCCCTGCTTCCCGGGAGCATTACGCGTTTCTTCCTTCTTATGATCATCGTTTTGCTGGTCACCATGGGCGTAATGATCCAAAGCGCCGTGAATGCCTGGTTAAAAGATAAGAGCTACCAGGTTGTTGATATGACGCATGCCGTGCATAAACGCATCGACACCTGGCGCTATACCACCTGGCAAATTTACGACAACATTGCGGCCTCCAGCAGCAACGCAGCGCCTGCCGATGGGCTGCAAGAAACGCGCCTCAAGCAAGACGTCTATTACCTTGAGAAACCTCGCCGCAAGACAGAAGCGCTGATTTTCGGCTCGCATGATAGCGCCACGCTTGATATCACCCAGCGCATGTCAAACTATCTGGACACGCTGTGGGGCGCGGAAAATGTTCCGTGGTCGATGTATTACCTGAACGGTCAGGACAACAGCCTTATCCTTATCTCCACGCTGCCTTTAAAAGATCTCTCATCCGGTTTTAAAGAGTCGACGGTTGGCAGCATCGTCGATTCGCGTCGTGCTGAAATGTTGCAACAGGCGAATACGTTAGATGAGCGTGAAACGTTCTCCTCTCTGCGTCATCTGGCGTGGCAAAACGGCCGCTACTTTACTTTGCGCACCACCTTTAATCAGCCGGGCCATCTGGCAACGGTCGTGGCATTTGACTTACCGATTAACGATCTCGTCCCGCCGACGATGTCACTGGATAGCTTCCGCCTTGAGGCAGACCCTACGCAAAATGCCCAGCGTAGTCAGGAAAAGGATCCGGGCGATAGCGTCGCGATAAATTTCAACAGCTCGCGGATTGAAATCACCTCTTCACTCAATACCACCGGTATGCGTCTGGTGTGGCAGGTACCTTTTGGCACCTTGCTGCTGGATACCTTCCAGAACATCATGCTGCCGCTGCTGCTGAATATTGGCCTGCTGGCACTGGCGCTGTTTGGTTACTCCACGTTCCGCAACCTGCCCGCGCGCGGCAGTTCGAACACCACGCCGTCGTCGGGAACCAATAACGAACTGCGCATGCTGCGCGTTCTCAATGAAGAGATCGTCTCTTTGCTGCCGCTTGGGCTGCTGGTGCACGATCAGGAATCGAATCGCACGCTTATCAGCAATAAAATTGCCGATCACCTGTTGCCGCACCTCAACTTGCAAAACATCACCAGCATGGCGGATCAGCATCAGGGGGTCATTCAGGCCACCATTAATAATGAGCTGTATGAGATCCGTCAGTTCAGAAGCCAGGTCTCTCCGCGCACGCAAATCTTTATTATTCGCGACCAGGACCGGGAAGTGCTGGTCAATAAGAAGCTTAAGCAGGCGCAACGGCTGTACGAGAAAAATCAGCAGGGCCGCGCGGCCTTTATGCAAAATATCAGCGATACCCTGAAACAGCCGATCAAAGCGCTGGCCGCTGAGGCGACGGCGATCAATACCGATGACAGCCAGAGACTGGCGAATCATGCGGATCTGCTGGTACGCCTGGTTGATGAGATTCAGCTCGCGAATATGCTTGAGAACGACAGCTGGAAAGGCACCTCTACCCAGTTTTCGTTGCAGGAGTTGATTGATGAAGTTGTGCCTGAGGTGCTGCCATCGATTAAACGTAAGGGCCTGCAATTACTGATTAATAATCAGGTTCCCGCAAAAGAGCAGCGCTACGGCGACCGCGACGCCCTGCGACGTATTCTGCTGCTGTTAATCCAGTATGCCGTGACGACCACGCAAATTGGCAAAATTACGCTGGAAGTGAATGTTGATGAGTCCGCTTTGGAGCGTCTGACCTTCCGCATTCTTGATACCGGGAACGGCGTATCGCACGGAGAGGTCGATAACCTGCATTTCCCGTATCTCAATGACACCCAGTCCGATCGTTACGGTAAAGCCAACGCCCTCACCTTCTGGCTTTGCGATCAGCTGGCACGCAAGCTGGGCGGGCACCTTAATATCAAGCCGCGGGAATCGCTGGGCACACGCTACACGTTACATGTCAAAATGGCGGTACGCGCAGAGGATGCCGATCAAGAAGAACAGCTGTTAGACGATGTGGTGGTGATGGTCGATATCACCTCAAATGAGATTCGAAATATCGTCACTCGGCAGATGGAAAGCTGGGGGGCGACCTGTATCAGCCCCGATGAGCGGGCAATAAGTCAAGAATTTGACCTATTTTTAACAGATAATCCGTCTAATCTTACTGCTTCCGGCTTGCTTTTAAGCGATGATGAGGCTGGGATACGCAAAATTGGCCCGGGTCAGCTGCGTGTGAACTTTAACATGAGTAACGCAATGCAGGATGCCGTACTGCAGCTTATCGAAGAGCAGCTGGCGCAGGAAGATGGGGTAGATTCGCCGCCTGGCAGCGATGAAAATGCCGAACTTCATGCCAGCGGCTATTATTCTCTGTTTGTTGACACAGTACCGGAAGATGTTAGCAGGCTGTATACTGAATCCGCAGCGAAGGATTTTGCTGCGCTGGCACAGACAGCTCACCGCCTTAAAGGGGTGTTTGCCATGCTAAATCTGGTACCCGGCAAGCAGTTATGTGAAACGCTCGAACATCTTATTCGTGAGAAAGATGCTTCCGGCATAGAAAAATACATCAGCGACATTGACGCCTACGTCAAGAGCTTGCTGTAGCAAGGTAGCCTTTACATGAACAATATGAACGTAATTATCGCCGATGACCATCCGATTGTGCTGTTCGGGATCCGTAAATCCCTGGAACAGATTGAGTGGGTTAATGTTGTTGGCGAATTTGAAGACTCCACTGCGCTAATTAACAATTTACCGAAGCTTGACGCCCACGTGCTGATAACCGATCTCTCCATGCCTGGAGACAAGTACGGCGACGGCATCACGCTGATTAAGTACATCAAGCGTCACTTCCCGGCGCTGTCGATTATTGTACTGACCATGAACAATAACCCGGCGATTCTTAGCGCCGTGTTGGATCTCGATATTGAAGGGATCGTGTTGAAACAGGGTGCGCCGACCGACTTGCCAAAAGCGCTGGCCGCACTGCAAAAAGGTAAGAAATTTACGCCTGAGAGCGTCTCTCGCCTGCTGGAAAAAATTAGCGCGAGCGGTTATGGCGACAAACGTTTGTCACCAAAAGAGAGTGAAGTATTGCGCCTGTTCGCAGAAGGTTTCCTGGTGACCGAAATCGCCAAGAAATTGAACCGCAGTATTAAAACCATCAGTAGCCAGAAGAAGTCGGCGATGATGAAGCTGGGCGTCGAAAACGACATCGCCCTGCTGAACTACCTCTCTTCTGTAACCCTTTCTCCGTCAGATAAAGACTAACGTCCGATCTGCTGCGATTCCCGGCGGCGCTTCGCTTGGCCGGGCTACTTCGGGGAAGGCATTTTATGCCGACCCCGAAGTTTCATTCTGACTCCCACGCCTTCCAGAATCATCGGTCTACCCGTAGCCCGGGCAAGGCGTTCACGCCGCCCCCGGGATCGCACCCTTATTCCCGCGCTTTACGCACTCTCGCCGCATACACCGTTAAGGTCTGCTTCAGCACATCCAGCGTCACCGGTTTAGACAGGCAGCTATCCATGCCAGATTCCAGACAGCGCTGCTTCTCTTCTGCCAGCGCATTGGCGGTGACACCCACCACCGGCAACGTCAGACCTAGCTGACGAATACGCTGAGTCAGGCGATAACCATCCATATTCGGCATGTTCACATCACTCAGCACGATATCAATATGGTTTTTACTCAGCACATTCAGCGCATCCACCCCGTCATTGGCGGTCATACACTGATAGCCCAGCGATCCCAACTGATCCGCCAACAGACGACGGTTAATCGGATGATCGTCAACCACCAGGATCATCATATCGTCATTGCTGTTTTCCGGTTGCTCGTGCGTCAGATGCAGTTCCGCTACATCACCGGTTTCAAATTTAACCCGATATATCCGCCCCAGAAGCGTCATCAGTTCATGCGGTGAGACAATACTGTGCACCCACTCGCCCGTTGAACGCTGCTGCGGGATACCAATATGACGGCGGCAGAAAGTCACCACCGCTTTCCCTGTCCACGGTCGCGTCAGCTCGTCGTCGGTAATCAGCAGATCGTCCGCGGCTGGGGTTTCGCCCTGATACAGGCGCACATCCAGACCGTGGTAGTTCAGCAAAGTATGAATAAAATCGGATAACGCAACGTTACGTACCGCCAGCCAACAGCGAATCGTCGACAGGCTGCCAATCGCCAGCGGCTTTTGCGCATGTTCACCGTAGAGCGGAATACGCAGAGTGAACTGGCTGCCCATGCCCGGCTCTGTCTCTACCGCGATATCACCGTCCATCATATTGACCAGCTTTTCACAAATCGCCAGCCCCAGTCCGGTGCCCTGGAAATTACGCTGTACCCCGGTGCCCACCTGGAAGAACGGGTCGAACAGGCGCACAACCTCTTTGGCCGGGATCCCCACGCCGGTATCGCGAATGCTGATACTCAGATAATACTCTTCCCGCTTAAGGTGCAGCACAATGCACCCGATGTCGGTAAATTTGATGGCATTACTCAGAATATTGGAGATCACCTGCTGGAGGCGCATCGGATCGCCCATCATCTGTGCCGGAACGTCAGGCTCGATAAAACAGTACATCCCCAGCTGTTTTCTCACCACCAGCGGCAGATAGTTGGCGGTGATATGATTCATCACTTCTTTAGGCGAGAATTCACACGGCTCAATTTTCAGCTGCTCGGACTCGATTTTCGAGAAATCGAGGATATCGCTGATAATCTTCAGCAACAGTGCCGACGAGTTATTCATCGCCGTTACCAGGCGATCAACGCCCTTCGGTAACTCTTTGGTTTGCAACAGATCCAGGTTACCAATAATCCCGTACAGCGGCGTACGCAGTTCGTGGCTGACGGTGGCAAGGAACATCGATTTCGACTGGCTCGCCTGCTCTGCCGCCTGCGCCATCTCCTGCAATGACTCTTCCATTTTGACGCGTGAACTCACGTCCACCAGCACGCAGATCGCCACGTTTTCGTTACGATAGCGCGAATGTACAAAGCTAATTTGCAGGTTGGTGTTGTTGCTGGTCAGCACATCGACAAAGTTCACCTGTTGACCGCAGATAATCTGCGTCAAGCGCTGGCGGTCTTCGTGCGTCAGCATATTCAGATAATTGTGTGCCAGTTCATTACTCAGAATATTGGTGCCATCCTGAGTGCGCAAAATACAGATCCCCACCGGAGCAGAGGCGACAATTTTGCGGTTGAACTGTTCATGTTCCTCCAGGCGCAACGCATCAGACTCGGCCGGCAGGAAGATACGGCGTTCGTACATTCGCGCCAGGGTAAACAGCGCAACGCCGGTCAACAGGTTCAACAAGAGCGCATTGAGCACCAGCACCCGGATACGCTCCAGCACCGCATCAAGCGGTACCGAGTACACAATGCTGAGTGAGGATGGCGATAGCGTTTTCTTCAACACCAGTTCGCGGTAGCCTGCGGTGTAACCAAACCACAAACGTTCCTGCAACGCTCGGGTGCCAATACGCAATTTGGTATCCGGCCCTGCCAGAGAAATCAGCGTCTCGCCATTATCATCCATAATGGCCACGCCCATCGGTATGCTGCCTGGGGTGAAGAAGTTTTCCACGCGAATGGTCTGCTCAACGCCGAGCAAGGCTTGCAGGCGATTTGCCAGATACACCGGCGTCAGGGCATAGAAGTAGCCCACGCTGTGACGCGGCCCTTGTCCGACCCAGAACAGATTGCCTCCCCGCTCATCCTGCGGCGCATTACGATAGGCCATAATGCGTTCATGCAGCGCTTTCAGCGCTTCACTACGTTCAACGGGCATTTCACGCAGGCCAAAGTTGGCCATGCAGAGATTATCGCTGCCAATTAAAAAAACGCGGTTGAGATCGTAGGCGGCGGAGAAATTTTCTCGCCAGTAGCGTAAGAACCAGGATAAGGACTCCAGCGGCCCACGCCAGGTTGTGTCCATATTGCCGCACTCGGAATCAGCAAACAGCGGCTCAAAGTCCGGGACATCGGCGCTGTCTTTTGTCGCCCCTACCGGCAATACGCCGTTGGGCACATTGAGCCGATTTTCAGCAATATACTTTAGCTCCTTAATCACATCGGAGGTGCGCTGAAAGTATCGCTGCGCCTGATCGGCATTGAGGTTGAATTCCTGGCGGATTTCCGACTCTTTCTGATGCAGGGCATTCACGATATAGAAACACGAAATCAGCGCAATCAGTAGCCAAAGCAGCAAGGCCAGCGCCCGAAAAAGGTAACGTGAGACTTTTAGCGTAGTGCGAAAGGAGACTAGATATTTCAAAGTGGCGAAACTCCGCCGTCAAAGGCTAACAGGATGTGGTTAAGGTAGCGGGAAAAGCCCTTTGCCGCAATCAGAGACTCGCCTAACCGAGGGATATGTGCCGAAAACCCGGAGTCGGTGCCGCGCACCTCGTCCGGGCGACCGATTGGCACAGACCGGATAAGCGCAAGGACACCAGGGATGGCGAAAACTCACACATGCAGCATAAAAAAAGGGCCGGTATTCACCGACCCTCTTATTAACCACGCGACAAATTACTCTTCTGCGTCGTCAGCGGCGTCATCATCGCTTTCGGTTTCAGGCGCGATTTCATCATCGCCTTCCGCCACGCTACCGTCGATAGCATCCAGCTCTTCGTCATCTACCGGTTCAGCAACACGTTGCAGACCCACCACGTTTTCGTCTTCCGCTGTGCGGATGAGGATAACGCCCTGGGTGTTACGTCCCACGATGCTGACTTCCGACACGCGCGTACGCACAAGGGTACCGGCATCGGTGATCATCATGATCTGATCGGTGTCGGTAACCTGCACGGCGCCGACCACGGAACCGTTACGCTCGGTAACTTTGATAGAGATAACGCCCTGCGTTGCACGAGACTTAGTCGGATACTCTTCGGCAGCGGTACGTTTACCATAACCGTTTTGCGTCACGGTCAGGATAGCGCCTTCGCCACGTGGAATAATCAGAGAAACAACTTTGTCCTCGCCCGCAAGCTTAATACCACGCACGCCGGTCGCAGTACGACCCATGGCACGGACGGCATCTTCTTTAAAGCGAACCACTTTACCGGCAGCGGAGAACAGCATCGCTTCATCCGACCCGGAGGTCAGATCGACGCCAATCAGCTCATCGCCTTCGTTCAGGTTAACCGCAATAATACCGGCGGAACGCGGACGGCTGAACTCGGTCAGCGCCGTTTTCTTCACGGTACCGCTGGCGGTAGCCATAAAGACGTTCACGCCCTCTTCGTACTCGCGTACTGGCAGGATCGCGGTGATACGTTCGTCGGCTTCCAGCGGCAGCAGGTTGACGATTGGACGTCCACGCGCGCCACGGCTTGCTTCCGGCAGCTGATAAACCTTCATCCAGTACAGACGACCACGGCTGGAGAAGCACAGGATCGTATCGTGGGTGTTGGCCACCAGCAGGCGGTCGATAAAGTCTTCTTCTTTAATACGCGCGGCAGACTTACCTTTACCACCACGACGCTGGGCTTCGTAGTCGGTAAGCGGCTGATATTTCACATAGCCCTGATGGGACAGAGTGACCACCACGTCTTCGCGGTTGATCAGATCTTCAATGTTGATATCAGAGCTGTTGGCGGTGATTTCAGTACGACGTGCGTCACCGAACTGTTCACGTACCAGTTCGAGCTCTTCACGGATCACTTCCATCAGACGATCGGCGCTGCCCAGAATGTGCAGCAGTTCAGCGATCTGTTCCAGCAGCTCTTTGTACTCGTCGAGCAGTTTTTCATGCTCAAGGCCGGTCAGTTTCTGCAAACGCAGATCCAGGATAGCCTGCGCTTGCTGTTCAGTCAGGTAGTACTGACCGTCGCGCACGCCGAATTCTGGTTCCAGCCACTCAGGACGCGCAGCATCATCACCGGCACGTTCCAGCATCGCAGAAACGTTGCCCAGCTCCCATGGACGCGCAACCAGACCTGCTTTCGCTTCAGCCGGGGTTGGCGCACGACGGATCAGTTCAATGATTGGATCGATGTTTGCCAGCGCAATCGCGAGTGCTTCGAGGATGTGCGCACGATCGCGGGCTTTACGCAGTTCAAAGATAGTACGGCGTGTAACCACTTCGCGACGGTGACGAACGAAGGCGGCAATAATATCTTTCAGGTTCATGATCTTCGGCTGACCATGGTGCAGTGCCACCATGTTGATACCGAAAGAAACCTGCAGCTGAGTCTGGGAGTAGAGGTTGTTCAGCACCACTTCCCCGACCGCGTCGCGTTTCACTTCAATCACGATGCGCATACCGTCTTTATCAGACTCGTCACGCAGCGCGCTGATGCCTTCAACACGTTTTTCTTTTACCAGCTCGGCGATTTTCTCAATCAGGCGCGCTTTGTTCACCTGATATGGGATTTCATGCACGATGATGGTTTCACGACCCGTTTTCGCGTCAGCTTCCACTTCCGCGCGTGCGCGAATGTAAACTTTACCGCGACCGGTACGGTAGGCTTCTTCAATACCGCGACGACCGTTGATGATCGCCGCCGTTGGGAAGTCCGGACCCGGAATGTGTTCCATCAGCCCTTCAATGCTGATGTCTTCGTTGTCGACATACGCCAGACAGCCGTTGATCACTTCCGTCAGGTTATGAGGTGGAATGTTGGTCGCCATACCTACGGCGATACCAGAGGCACCGTTCACCAGCAGGTTAGGAATTTTGGTCGGCATGACGTCTGGAATGCGCTCGGTGCCGTCGTAGTTATCGACGAAATCAACCGTTTCCTTTTCCAGATCGGCCATCAGTTCATGGGCGATTTTCGACATACGGATTTCCGTATAACGCATCGCTGCGGCGGAGTCGCCATCGACAGAACCGAAGTTACCCTGACCATCCACCAGCATGTAACGCAGCGAGAACGGCTGTGCCATACGGACGATAGTGTCGTATACGGCGGTATCACCATGCGGGTGATATTTACCGATCACGTCACCCACGACACGGGCTGATTTTTTATAGGCTTTGTTCCAGTCATTGCCCAATACGTTCATGGCGTAAAGTACGCGACGGTGTACCGGCTTCAGGCCATCTCGAACATCCGGCAGCGCACGGCCAACAATGACCGACATCGCATAATCCAGATAAGAGTTCTTTAACTCTTCCTCGATGTTGACCGGTGTAATTTCTCTCGCAAGGTCGCTCATCTAACCGCTATCCCTCTACTGTATCCCGGATTCAAAGGTCGCAAATTATAACACATTCGCGTAAAGACAGGTAAACCCATTACACCCGCCAGACGCTTTATTCGCTCGGCGGTACTGATATACTCGCAAGCAATAACGAAATAAGGAGCACAAACACCCATGAATGCCGAAAAAGCTACGGTTGCGCACAACGTTGACCACGAAGAGATTGCCAAATTCGAGGCCGTCGCGTCACGCTGGTGGGATCTGGAAGGGGAATTTAAGCCGCTGCACCGTATCAATCCGCTGCGTCTTGGCTACATCGCCGAACGTTCGGGCGGCCTGTTCGGCAAAAAAATCCTCGATGTCGGCTGCGGCGGCGGCATTCTGGCAGAGAGTATGGCCCGTGAAGGCGCGACGGTCACCGGGCTGGATATGGGTTTTGAGCCGCTTCAGGTGGCGAAACTGCACGCGCTGGAAACCGGTATTGCGGTTGAGTACGTTCAGGAAACCGTAGAAGAACATGCCGCGAAACATGCACAGCAGTATGACGTGGTGACCTGTATGGAAATGCTGGAACACGTTCCAGACCCGCAATCGGTGGTGAAAGCCTGCGCGCAGCTGGTGAAACCAGGCGGCCAGGTGTTCTTTTCTACCCTCAACCGTAACGGCAAATCCTGGCTAATGGCGGTGGTCGGTGCGGAATATATTCTGCGGATGGTGCCAAAAGGCACGCACGACGTGAAGAAATTTATCAAGCCTGCCGAACTGCTTGGCTGGGTTGACCAGACCGTGCTGAAAGAGCGTCACATGATTGGTCTGCACTACAACCCGCTGACCAACAGTTTCAAGCTGGCGCCGGGGGTTGATGTTAACTATATGCTGCACACTACCGCCAAAAGCGAATAGGTTTACCGTGGTTCAATGCCTGATGGCGCTGCGCTTATCAGGCCTACGTCATTGAATCACGTATCACCCCGGGGTCGGCGTAAACGCCTCGCCCGGGCTACGTTTCTACGTCACTCTCAACATCGTAGGCCGGATAAGATGCGCCAGCATCGCCATCCGGCACCGCACCTGATGGCACCAACCCGGGGTCGGCGTAAACGCCTCGCCCGGGCTACGTTTCTACGCCACTCTCAATATCGTAGGCCGGATAAGATGCGTCAGCATCGCCATCCGGCACCGCACCGATGCCGCCTCGATTATCCCCCCCACTCATCATTGGTAGTAGCGATACGATAAATTTGCGCTGCGTCATATTGCGCAACAACACCCTTCGACGAAGAAATCAGCACTCGATCAAATTTTCATTTTTTTTTGCACATTATTGACATCCTCGCCAACCCTTACGCGCCGTGGACTTCAGGTTTGTTACCCTTTGACAACCTCATTTCAACATCAAAATCAACTCTTGTACTCAAAAGAATCCAGACTAGAATACTCACCATATAGCGTTTAATTAATCATCAAACCCCTACATATAGTATTTATCCACAGGTTTTGCTACAACGGCGATTGTGGATAAGCAGGGGACATTTTCCTTTTCACGGACAGGTAAAAATCACATGAATCAGAGTCTGCTGGTGACGAAGCGTGACGGTCGTACGGAACGTATTAACCTCGACAAAATTCATCGCGTGCTGGATTGGGCAGCGGAAGGGCTGCACAACGTGTCGATTTCACAGGTCGAGCTGCGTTCACACATTCAGTTCTACGATGGAATGAAAACGTCCGACATTCATGAAACCATCATCAAGGCCGCCGCAGATCTGATCTCTCATGACGCGCCGGATTATCAGTACCTGGCCGCGCGTCTGGCGGTATTCCACCTGCGTAAAAAAGCCTACGGTCAGTTCGAGCCACCGGCCCTCTTCGACCACGTTAAGCACATGGTCAACCTGGGTAAATATGACAATCATCTGCTGGAAGACTATACGGAAGAAGAGTTCAAGCAGATGGACTCGTTTATCGCTCACGACCGTGACATGACCTTCTCCTACGCGGCCGTTAAGCAGCTGGAAGGGAAATATCTGGTTCAGAACCGCGTCACCGGTGAAATTTACGAAAGCGCTCAGTTCCTTTATATTTTGGTCGCCGCTTGCCTGTTCTCAAACTATCCGCGTGAAACCCGTCTGCAATACGTTAAACGTTTCTACGACGCGGTATCAACGTTCAAGATTTCGCTGCCAACGCCAATCATGTCCGGCGTGCGTACCCCGACTCGCCAGTTCAGCTCTTGCGTACTGATTGAGTGCGGCGATAGCCTCGATTCCATCAACGCCACCTCCAGCGCGATTGTGAAATACGTGTCCCAGCGCGCCGGTATCGGCATCAACGCCGGTCGTATTCGTGCGCTGGGGAGCCCAATTCGCGGCGGTGAAGCGTTCCATACCGGCTGTATCCCGTTCTACAAACACTTCCAGACCGCAGTGAAATCCTGCTCTCAGGGCGGCGTACGTGGCGGTGCTGCAACGCTGTTCTACCCAATGTGGCACCTGGAAGTAGAAAGCCTGCTGGTGTTGAAAAACAACCGCGGCGTGGAAGGCAACCGCGTGCGTCACATGGACTACGGCGTGCAGATCAACAAGCTGATGTACACCCGTCTGCTGAAAGGCGGCGACATCACCCTGTTTAGCCCGTCTGACGTCCCGGGGCTGTATGATGCGTTCTTCGCCGATCAGGACGAATTCGAACGTCTGTACACGCAGTATGAAAACGACGATTGCATCCGCAAACAGCGCGTAAAAGCCGTTGAGCTGTTCTCGCTGATGATGCAGGAACGTGCTTCTACCGGTCGTATCTATATTCAGAACGTCGATCACTGCAACACCCACAGCCCGTTTGATCCGACCATCGCACCGGTGCGTCAGTCTAACCTGTGCCTGGAAATCGCCCTGCCGACCAAGCCGCTGGACGACGTGAACGACGAAAACGGCGAAATCGCGCTGTGTACTCTGTCCGCATTCAACCTGGGCGCTATCAAAAGCCTCGACGAACTCGAAGAGCTGGCGGTACTGGCCGTGCGCGCGCTGGATGCCCTGCTGGATTACCAGGACTACCCGATTAAAGCGGCAGAACGTGGCGCGATGGGTCGTCGTACGCTGGGTATTGGCGTCATTAACTACGCTTACTGGCTGGCGAAAAACGGTAAACGCTACTCTGACGGCAGCGCCAACAACCTGACTCACCAGACCTTTGAAGCCATTCAGTATTACCTGCTGAAAGCGTCTAACGAACTGGCAAAAGAGCAAGGCGCCTGCCCGTGGTTCAATGAAACCACCTACTCCCAGGGTATTTTGCCAATCGATACCTACAAAAAAGATCTCGATGCGATTACCAGCGAGCCGCTGCATCTGGATTGGGAAACGCTGCGCGAGTCGATTAAGACCCACGGCCTGCGTAACTCCACGCTGTCTGCGCTGATGCCATCCGAGACCTCTTCACAGATCTCTAACGCCACCAACGGTATTGAACCACCGCGCGGCTATGTGAGCATCAAAGCGTCGAAAGACGGTATTCTGCGTCAGGTTGTGCCGGACTACGAGCACCTGAAAGACGCCTACGAACTGCTGTGGGAAATGCCGAACAACGACGGCTACCTGCAACTGGTCGGCGTGATGCAGAAGTTTATCGATCAGTCGATTTCCGCTAACACCAACTACGACCCAACGCGTTTCGCGTCAGGCAAAGTGCCTATGCAGCAACTGCTGAAAGACTTGCTCACCGCCTATAAATTTGGCGTGAAAACCCTGTATTACCAGAACACCCGCGACGGTGCGGAAGATGCGCAGGATGACATGGTCGCGTCTATTCAGGACGACGGCTGCGAAAGCGGCGCATGTAAGATCTAAAAAGTATTGCCGGGCAGCGCTGCGCTGACCCGGCCTTTGATTTCCGTCATGTCTGGATAGTGATGCAAAAAACCTTACCCAGAATGCGGATTTATTTGCGATGATATTGTAAGCAGGTAAGTAAACGCCATCCGGCATTACTCTCCAGACAGGATTGACATCAATGGCATACACCACTTTTTCACAGACGAAAAACGATCAGCTCAAAGAGCCGATGTTCTTTGGCCAGCCGGTCAACGTGGCACGCTACGACCAGCAAAAATATGACATATTCGAAAAGCTGATTGAAAAACAGCTCTCCTTCTTCTGGCGTCCAGAAGAAGTTGATGTGTCCCGCGACCGTATCGACTACCAGGCGCTGCCGGATCACGAAAAGCATATTTTCATCAGCAACCTGAAATACCAGACGCTGCTGGACTCCATTCAGGGCCGTAGCCCGAACGTCGCGCTGCTGCCGCTGATTTCCATTCCCGAACTGGAAACCTGGGTGGAGACGTGGGCCTTCTCTGAAACCATCCACTCGCGTTCGTATACTCATATCATCCGTAACATCGTCAACGATCCGGCGATTGTGTTTGATGACATCGTCACCAACGAACAGATTCAAAAGCGCGCGGAAGGCATCTCCAGCTATTATGATGAGCTGATCGAAATGACCAGCTACTGGCATCTGCTGGGCGAAGGTACGCACACCGTGAACGGAAAAACCGTCACCGTGAACCTGCGCGAGCTGAAGAAAAAGCTCTACATTTGCCTGATGAGCGTGAATGCGCTGGAGGCGATTCGCTTCTACGTGAGCTTCGCCTGCTCCTTCGCTTTCGCCGAGCGTGAGCTGATGGAAGGCAACGCCAAAATCATTCGCCTTATCGCCCGTGATGAAGCGCTGCACCTCACCGGAACCCAGCACATGCTGAACCTGCTGCGCAGCGGCGTGGACGACCCGGAAATGGCAGAGATTGCGGAAGAGTGTAAGCAAGAGTGCTACGACCTGTTTGTGCAGGCCGCGGTGCAGGAAAAAGAGTGGGCGGACTATCTGTTCCGCGACGGCTCAATGATTGGCCTGAATAAAGATATTCTGTGTCAGTACGTTGAGTACATCACCAATATCCGTATGCAGGCCGTTGGGCTGGATCTGCCGTTCCAGACGCGCTCAAACCCAATCCCTTGGATCAACACTTGGCTGGTGTCAGATAACGTGCAGGTTGCCCCACAAGAAGTGGAAGTCAGCTCGTACCTGGTGGGGCAGATTGACTCGGAAGTCAATACTGACGACCTTAGCGACTTCCAGCTGTAATGAGCCGCGTTATTCTGCGCATCTCTGGCACGCGGTTGCAGTGCCAGGATGAACACCCGTCCCTGCTGGCGGCGCTGGAGTCTCATAACGTCTGCGTAGAGTATCAGTGTCGTGAAGGCTACTGTGGTTCCTGTCGCACCCGGTTGGTTTCAGGTCAGGTCGACTGGCTAACCCAGCCGCTGGCCTTTATTCAGCCGGACGAAATTTTGCCCTGCTGTTGCAGGGCAAAAGGTGACATCGAAATTGAGATGTAACGGTTAGTGCACCTCGTGTGCACTCACTAACGGCATTGGGCCGCGGCGTTTCATCTGCATGATATATAACGCACCGGCCAATACCACCAGCACCGCCCCCATCAGATAAATTGCGCGATATCCCACCCCTTCCACCATCAATCCCATGACGAACGCCCCCAGCGCCAGTCCCGCATCCATCGCATTGAAAAACAGCGAGTTCGCTACGCCGATTTTATGCGGTTCCACCGAGCTGATAATTTGCGTCTGGAAGATAGGCGTCACCGAACCGTAGCCGATACCAATTAGCGCCCCCGCGAGGATCATCGTCACGCTACCGTGGGTATAGCCCAGCACCACCAGCCCAACGGTGAAGGCTAACAGGCAAGGATAGACCACATATTTCGGCCCTTTTTTATCGCAGATATTGCCGGTAAAGGCGCGGCAAACCATCAGGAAAATGGCGTAGCACAGCAGGAAGTTACTGGCCGCGGCCATTAAGTCCAGCTCGCGCGCATACAGCGCCAGGAAAGCGGAAACGCCGGCATAGGCAAACGTCATAAAGAAAGTGACCGTGGCGAAGGGTAAGGCAGCTTTATCGAACATTGCCGCAAAGCCCAGCTTCGGCTGCGAACCGTCGGCATGACGAATAACCGGCGGAACGTTAACGATAAGCGAAAGAATAATGCCCACAACACAGGCCACCGTACACATCCAGAACGCGGGGATAAATGCGCTATGACGCGCCATATTCAGGCCAATCCACGGCCCAACGACCATGGCCAGCCCCATGGCTAAAGAGAAAAAGCTGATGCCCTCCCCACGTCGGGAGGCAGGTATTAACCGCGCGGAAATCGTCCCTTTTACCGTGGTAATCACCCCGAAGGTGAGACCGTGGAGCACGCGAACAAAAAGCAGTGCGCCAACAGAGTGGCAGAAAGGATAGAGCGCGGTCACGACCAGAAACGCCAGAGAGGAAAGCATCAGAATCGTTTTGTTTGAGTATTTGCCCACCCACTGCCCGGCAAAAGGGCGCACGATAATCGCGGCGGCGAGGAAGCACGTCACCAGCAAACCGGCTTTGTCGGCAGTGGCATTGAGATTGTCGGCAATATAAATGGGGAGCAGGGTTAAAAGCACATAAAATACGAAGAAAATAATAAAGCTAAGAATAGTGACTGCCCAAAAATCTTTAGTCCATAGTTTTTCTTTCATGTCCTTGACACCTTATTCCACGGCGCGCCTTACCGCATTCATCACAAATATATAAATTTAAGAATGCATCATAAAAACAAATAATTGCGTGCATGATTTTGTGATTAAGTCCGTAGCAAAAAGTATATTGACGGCATATAAATTAGTAAAATTAATCGTATTAATATATTTGATTAGAGATAACTAATGACACTAACTCAAATCAATGCCCTTTTAACGGTACTGGACTGCGGTGGGTTTACTGAAGCCGGCAAGCGCCTATACATGACTCAATCGGCGGTAAGCCAGGCCATTGCCGGGCTGGAAGAGGAGCTGGGCGTAGCCATCATGACTCGTGAGCGGCGAAAGGCTATCAAACTCACGCCCGCTGGGGAGCGTATTATTGTCCATCTTCGTCGACTCATGGGCGAGGTTAACGCGGTAAAAGAGATTGCCGAGCAGGAGAAAAAGTCCCCGCTACGTCTATTACGAATTGGCTGTTTTCCGAGTATTTGCGCCAGCATCTTGCCGCAGGTCGTGCGTTATTTCGAGCAACATCATGCCAGTATTAAGATTGTGCCGCTGGAAGCCAACAGCGCGGAGATTATTACGGCTATCCGCGAAAATCTTATCGATGCCGGATTTGTTCATATGCCCGCTGAAGGGATGTTTTCGACGCCCGTTTATAAAGACCGCTTTAGCGTCGTGGTACCCGATAATCACCCCTTTGCCAGACAGCGGCAGATCCCGCTAAATGCGCTGATTGGCGAGCCGCTTATCATCAGCAAAGGTCGCTACGAAATGAGCATTATGGCCCTCTTTGCCGGTATGAACGTGACTCCCAAAATAAAATATGAGTTTAACCATCCGAGCACCGCCATGAGCTTTATTCGCCAGGGCTTAGGCATCGCCCTGCTGCCGGAATTAACGCTGAAAACCCTCGAGCAACCGTTATGTTCTGTGCCGCTGGAGCCCGCGTTTTATCGCCAGATCTCACTTATCGCCAGCGAACCGCCGGTGGCCGGAAGTCCGTTGCAGCATCTGCAAAATTGCCTGCACCAGCTAGTCGAGGCGGGCCACATCTGAAAAGTCGACACGCCACACAAAACACGCTATCGAATTTTCGATTAATGCTCGTTTATGTTCGATATCAAACAATTCAAGCCATAAATGTGACTTACTGTTAGCAAAGCGAACATTAAGGACACCAAAATGAACCGCGCCCCTGTACATGAATATGACGCCATTATCATCGGCGGCGGTGCCACCGGAGCCGGGATTGCTCGCGACTGTGCGCTACGTGGCCTGAAAGTGGTACTGGTTGAGCGTTTTGACATCGCCACCGGTGCCACCGGACGCAACCACGGGCTACTGCACAGCGGCGCACGCTATGCGGTAACCGACGGCGAATCCGCCCGCGAATGTATCAGCGAAAACCAGATCCTCAAGCGCATTGCTCACCACTGCATTGAACCCGTCGATGGGCTGTTTATTAGCCTGCCGGAAGATGATATCGGCTACCAGAAAACCTTCGTTGAGGCCTGCCGCGCCGCCGGTATCTTCACCGAAGTGATTGACCCAACCTTTGCACGCCACATTGAGCCCTCGGTGAACCCCGCGCTGGTCAGCGCCGTGCTGGTGCCCGATGGCACCGTTGACCCCTTCCGCCTGACCGCCGCCAACATGCTTGATGCCCGCGAGCACGGTGCCACCATTCTCACCGGCCATGAAGTTACCGGCCTTATCCGTCAGGGCGAGCGGGTACATGGCGTCACCTTATATCACCACGCCAGCCGCGAAACGCAGCAACTGTATGCTCCCGTGGTGGTGAATGCCGCCGGGATCTGGGGGCAGCGCATTGCCGAATATGCCGACCTTCGCATTCGCATGTTCCCGGCAAAAGGCTCGCTGCTGATTTTCGAAAACCGAATTAACCAGCACGTGATCAACCGCTGCCGTCCACCGGCCGATGCGGATATTCTGGTGCCCGGCGATACCATTTCGCTGATTGGCACCACCTCGACGCACATCGATTATGGCGATATTGACCGCTGCCGGGTTACCCCTGATGAAGTCGATATCCTGCTGCGCGAGGGTGAAAAACTGGCACCGCGCATGGCGAACACCCGCATTTTGCGCGCCTACTGCGGCGTGCGTCCGCTGGTTGCCAGCGATAACGATCCGAGCGGACGCAGCGTGAGCCGCGGAATCGTCCTGCTCGACCACGCCGAGCGTGACGGTCTGGAGGGTTTTATCACCATTACCGGCGGCAAGCTAATGACCTACCGCCTGATGGCCGAATGGGCGACCGATGCCATCTGCCGTAAGCTCAACCACGCGCGCCCCTGCATCACCGCCGACACGCCGCTTCCCGGCTCGCAGGAATCTACCGAGAAAACCCTTCAGCGCATGATTTCCCTGCCCACGACGCTACGTGGTTCGGCCGTCTATCGTCACGGCGACCGCACGCCGGCGTGGTTAGGCAACAGCCGCCTGCACCGTAGCGTGGTCTGCGAATGCGAAGCCGTTACCGCAGGTGAAGTCCAGTATGCCGTGGACAATCTGGCGGTGAACAACCTTCTGGATTTACGTCGCCGTACCCGCGTGGGGATGGGAACCTGCCAGGGCGAGCTGTGCGCCTGTCGGGCCAGCGGATTGCTGCAACGCTTTAACGTTACCACCTCCACGCAGACGCTGGCGCAGCTTTCTGATTTTCTCAACGAGCGCTGGAAAGGCGTGCAGCCTATCGCCTGGGGCGATGCGCTACGCGAAAGCGAACTGACGCGCTGGGTGTATCAAGGACTGTGCGGTTTACACAAGGAGCCTGAAAATGAAATTTGATAGCGTTATCGCAGGCGGCGGGCTGGCAGGCTTGCTGTGCGGGATACGGCTGCAAAAAGCGGGGCTGCGCTGCGCTATCGTGAGCCAGGGTCAGAGCGCGCTGCACTTCTCTTCCGGCTCGCTGGATCTGTTGAGTAACTTACCTGATGGGCAACCGGTAAATGACCATGCGCAGGGGCTGGCGACATTGTGTGCACAATCGCCCGATCACCCTTACGCGCGAATCGGCGCATCCCGCGTTCTGCACTATGCCAGCCAGACGCAGGATCTGCTGGCCGAATGCGGTATCCCGATGCAAGGCGACATTGCGCAGCCGCATCAACGCGTCACGCCGCTGGGCACGCTGCGCGCTGCCTGGTTAAGTCCGACGGAAGTCCCGGTCGCTCCGCTGGGTGAAGCGCGGATCCGCGTGGTGGGGATCGGTGGTTTTCTCGACTTTCAGCCGCATCTCGCCGCCGGGGAGCTGCAGAAACAAGGACTCATCGTCGATACCGCCGAAATTGACCTGCCGGAGCTGGACGTGTTGCGCGACAACGCCACCGAATTTCGCGCGGTCAACATTGCCAGAGTGCTCGATGAACGCGCGTTATGGCAGCCGCTGTACCAGGCGCTACTGCCATTGTGCGGAGGCTATGATGCTCTGATGATGCCCGCCTGCTTTGGTCTGCGCGACAACGCCCTGCTTGCCTGGTTAAACGAACGCCTGCCCTGCCCGCTGTACCTGTTACCGACGCTGCCGCCTTCTGTGCCGGGAATGCGGCTGCATTCCGCGCTACAGCGGCAGTTTGTCGCGCAAGGCGGTACCTGGATGAATGGCGATAAAGTGGTTCGTATTAGCCAGAGTCAAGGTGACGTGCGCGAAATCTGGACGCGCAATCACGGCGATATCCCGCTGCGTCCGCGCTTTGCCGTGCTTGCCAGCGGCAGCTTCTTTAGTAACGGCCTGACCGCCGGGCGCGAAAGCATCCGTGAATCGATTCTCGGACTGGATATTCTCTCCCCTTCACCGCGCGCCCGCTGGTATCACGAGGACTTCTTTGCCTCGCAGCCGTGGCAGCGTTCGGGGGTCAGCGTCGATAGCCATCTGCACCCCACGCTACACGGCGAAACGCTGCGCAATTTGTTTGCCATCGGCTCGGTGCTTGGCGGCTACGATCCGATTGCCGAAGGGTGTGGCGGGGGCGTTTGCGCTGCAACCGCGCTGTATGCCGCAGAGCAGATAATCCAGTTAACGGGAGGCCAGGCATGAGCCAGCAAAGCTTTGAAAATTGCATCAAGTGCACCGTTTGTACCACCGTGTGCCCGGTTAGCCGCGTCAATCCTCGTTATCCGGGGCCAAAACAGGCCGGGCCGGACGGTGAACGGCTCAGGCGTAAGGACAGCGGGCTGTACGATGACGCGCTGAAATACTGCATTAACTGCAAGCGCTGCGAAGTGGCCTGCCCCTCTGACGTTAAAATTGGCGATATCATCCAGCGCGCCCGCGCCGATTACGGCCAGGCAAAACCGGGGCTGCGCGACGCTATTCTGAGCCATACCGATTTAATGGGTACGCTTTCCACGCCGTTTGCCCCTGTCGTCAATACCGCCACCGGTTTAAAACCCGTCCGCCAGTTGCTGGACGCCGCGCTGAAAATCGATCATCGCCGGAGCCTGCCGAAATATTCGTGGGGGACTTTCCGCCGCCGCTATCAACGTATAGCCGCGCATCAGGCGCAGTTTGCCGAACAGGTGGCATTTTTCCACGGCTGTTACGTGAACTACAACCATCCACAGCTCGGACTGGATCTGATTAGCGTGATGAATGCGCTGGGCGTTGGCGTGCAATTGTTGAGTAAAGAGAAGTGCTGCGGCGTGCCGCTTATCGCTAACGGCTTCTTTGACAAAGCGCGGCGTCAGGCGCAAAGCAACGTGTCATCGCTGCGTGAGGCTATTTTGCAAAAAGGGATTCCGGTGCTGGCAACTTCCTCTACCTGCACTTTTACGCTACGTGATGAATATCCGCATTTGCTGGAGGTGGATAACCATGACCTGCGTGACAGCATTGAACTCGCCACCCGCTGGCTGTGGCGCAAGCTGGATGCCGGTGCAGAACTTGCGCTAAACCCACTGCCGTTGAAAGTGGTTTATCACACGCCGTGTCATATGGAGAAGATGGGTTGGTCGCTGTATACGCTGGAATTATTGCGCAAAATACCCGGCCTGGAGTTGCAGGTGCTGGAGTCGAACTGCTGCGGTATTGCCGGTACTTATGGCTTTAAAAGCGAAAACTATCCCACATCGCAGGCGATCGGCACCCCGCTGTTTGCGCAGATTGAAGCAAGCGGCGCAGACCTGGTGATTACCGATTGCGAAACCTGCAAATGGCAGATAGAGATGTCCACGAGCAAGCGCTGTGAACATCCTATCTCCTTATTAGCACGCAGCTTATCAGGCCAACAAAATCCGACTTAACATATTGATATCACAACATGTGGACCACCGTCATCCGGCAATGTGCGCCGGAATTGCCTGATGGCGCTGCGCTTATCAGGCCTACAATGCGGCGTAACGCATTGATATCACAGCGTGTAGGCCGGATAAGGCGTTCACGCCGCCATCCGACAATGTGCACCGGGATTGCCTGATGGCGCTGCGCTTATCAGGCCTACAATCCGGCATAACGCATTGATATCACAACGTGTAGGCCGGATAAGGCGCGCGCGCCGCCATCCGGCATAAAGGCTTACAGCGTCAGCGAATCCACGACGTTAATCCAGCCATGATCGCTGGCAACCGGGCGACCGTGCAGCCAGCGACGCAACATATTCAACGCCATCATCGCACACACTTCCTGGCGCACCTCCAGGCCGTGGCGCGTATTGCTGAACTTCAGCTGCAACGCGTAAGTCTGGTCAGGCGTTGAGAGCGCGATGTTGATGTGCTCGGACTCAAGCCCGCTTACGGCCAGCGCTAATCCGGCAAAGTGATTCTCCCGACGCTCCGCCGCCCAGCGCGCGGTTTGCGCCAGCGTTTCGTCCTGCGCGGGCACCACTTCACTGGCCAGCAGCGGCGCTGCGGCACGCGAAAGCTGTAACGCCAGAAGCCCACTGGTGAACTGTTCGCTCAAGGTCAGACTCAACTGTTTTTCTTTCAGCACGCGCGCAATCTGCGCGGGCAAACCTTCGGTGCCTTCAAAAATCAGACTTTCACCCGCCACCTTCTGCACTTCCGGCCACAGCGCCAGCATCGCTTCACGGTGTTCCGCAGGCCCGGTCAGCTTGAGCTCGATGATCGGCATAGAGGAGCGATAGCCCATGGTCACGCCCGGCGGTAAATCGAGATGCTGAAGGCTCTGGGCGAGGTCGCTCTCGGAGCGGCCAAAGGTGGTCAGACGCAGACAGATTGGCGGTTCCCCCACCGGATAGCGCTGGCGAATACGCGGCAGAATCTCTTTTTCTACCATCACCTTAAATTCGGACGGCACGCCGGGGGTGAAGAACATCAGGCAACGGTTAAGTTTCACCGCAAAACCGCAGGCGGTGCCGACGGGATTATCAATCAGCTCCGCGCTGGCGGGGATTTCCGCCTGTTTGCGGTTGCTCGGCGCCATTACGCGGCCGCGCTCGGTAAAAAAGCGCTCCATGCTGGCCAGCCACTCTTCATGCAAAATCAGCGATTCGCCTTTGGCCGTTGCGGCGGCCAGCGCGCTTAAATCATCGCTGGTCGGCCCAAGGCCGCCGTTGACGATTAAAATATCCGCCTGGGTGCTGCGTTCGCGAAGGATAGCCACCAAATCATCAAGATTATCCCCCACGGTGTTACGTCGCGTGAGCGGAATACCCTGCTGAAAACAAAAGTCTGCAAGCCACGCCGCGTTCGTATCGACAATCTGCCCCGATAAGACTTCGTCGCCCGTGGACAGCATCTCAACCGTTATCATCACTTACTCCAGTAAAAAGAGAACGGTTTACTATAGCGTATGGTGAGCAATTAAGAACCTGGCTACTTAGCGGGGATGGCATTAAAAGGTGGAAAAATCGCGGAGATGAACAACAGGCGCGGCGAGCTGCCGCGCCGAAAGGCAATGATTAGAACGCCGCGCTCACGCCAACATACGGGCCGTCAGCCACCGCGTTGTCACGGTTACCGTCTTTACCCGCAAGGTTCAGATAACGATAGCCCGCTTCAATGCTGATAGGACGCATCAGGGTGAAACGCGCCCCAGCGTTCGCTTCGGTGTAGCTGTCAATGCCGCTGGAGAGTGAGTCTGGAGAGTAATAGTACTCGCCGAACAGGCGCAGGCTATCACCAATTTTCCACTGCAGGCCGCCGCCAACGGCTGCCGCATAGCCGGAGTCGCCGTCCTTAGGATCGGTATAAATGCCTTTACCGCCAACGGTTGCCAGGAATGGGCCAAGCGGAATATTCAGCCCGAGGCCCAGACCCGCAACGTCGCCATCGTCGTCATTGTGCGTCCAGTTACCGCTTAACGCGAGGCCCGACGTTTCGGTGCCCATGCCAAAGCCGAGGTTGGTATACTCTTTACCCGCCTGACCGTTAAAACTGATTGCACTCGCTGACGCCGAGACAAACATTAACCCCGCGAGGCCAAATAACACGCTCTTCTTCATTTTAATCCTTTCACGCAAATGCAAAAAATACCCTAAATAATCCGCTGAATTGTACTGCGATATACAGCGGATTCAATGTGCTAAACGGCTAATAATCCTTCGGATTGTAACGAATTGAGACCAATCCATTCACAAGAATGATAATTAATATTTATGGGATTCAGAAGAGAAATTATTCATACCGCCGACTGGGCTTTAACCCACAACGCAAGCTGATGGCGAGAAACCTTAATCCCCGTCCCTTTCATTTCTTCAGGCAGTAATAACCAGCGGCAAGGCTGCTGGAAGCCGGCCAGTTTATCTTTCGCCCACGCGGCCAGTTCAGAAAAGCTCAGCGGCGACTCGATATCAACAACCGCCACCGGGCGCTGACCGAACTCAATATCATCCACCGGCACGATAAAGACCTGTGTTACCGCCGGATGCCGGGCAATCACCCGCTCCACTTCCTCCGGCTGAATGCCTTCACCGCCGCTGAAAAAGAGATTGTCGAGACGACCAATAACCCGCAGATTGCCGTTATGTATCTCTCCGCGATCGCGGGTCGCAAACCAACCTTCCTCATTCACCAGTGGCATTAGCTCGCCATTACGCCAGTAACCCGCCGCCATACTGGTTGCCCGCAGCCAGATTTCACCGTCCACCAGACGCAGCTCGCGACCCGGCAGCGGCGTGCCAACATCATCGCCGCCGTTCGCTTCGCGCGCGCAAACGGTGGATGCAAACTCGGTAAGACCGTAGCCGCAGAAAGTGTGAATACCCTGACGCGCCGCCTGTTCGGTCAGCGCCGCAGGAATGGCCGCCCCGCCAAGCAGCACCGATTTTAGCGTTAACGACTGATTATCATTGAGCAAACGCCACAGCTGTGTCGGCACCAGTGACGCATGGGAGCAGCCGGTTAACGCCTGCGAGAGCGGCTTTTCGCTTATCGCCATCTGCCCCCCCGCCAGCAGCCAGCGCCAGAAAATGCCCTGCCCGGAGACATGAAACAGCGGTAACGACAGCAACCAACAGTCGTTTTGAGTAAACGGCATCAGGCTCAGTACGCCTTCAGCGCTTGCCAGATGCGCCTGGCAGGAATGTACTGCGGCTTTCGGCAACCCGGTTGACCCAGAGGTGAGGGTCATGGAGGCAAAACGCGGCGCCTGCCAGTCAACGTCGATATAACCGGAAGTGGCGAGGCAGCGCAGCGGCGCAAGGCCGTAATGCGCATCGCTTTCGAGATTCAGCAAGTGCCGTAAGGTGAGCCCCGGCAGCAGTTCGCCAACCAACGAGGCTGGCAAACGCGGATTAAGCGGTAAAATACGCGCGCCGCACTGGAGCAGCGCAAGCCAGGCCAGCACCGCATCCGGTTGATTGCGCGCGCAAAGCGCCACGCCGTCACCCACGTTAACGCCCTGCGCCTGAAAACCGGCGGCAAGCTGGTCGATTCGCTGGCAGAGCGTCGACCAGCTTAGCGTTTCGTCATCCAGACGTAATGCCGGGGCGTCGGCGCGCTGTGAACACCAGTGCCGCCAGGGCCAAGTCGCGAACATCACAGCAGCGGCTCCATATCCTCAATCGCCCCGCACGGCAGCGCGCTCTCAGGCCAGCAGCGAATAAGCTGCGTCTGCATCAAGTTCAGCGTATCCAGGCCGGGGAGCGTTTGCGGCGTCAGCCAGGCGGCAACGCGCGCCAGTTGGGTTAGGCCGAGACTCGACTCCAGCGAGGAACTAATCACCGCCGTCAGCCCAAGCGCATGCGCGGCAGACACCTGCTCCTGAACCCGCGCCAGGCTGCCGGTTAACGTCGGCTTAATCACCACCGCACGCAGTCCGGGCTCGGCTTCAAAACGGAAATCGGCTTCGCGCAGGCTTTCATCCCAGGCGATGGCAATGCCGGTTTCACGCGCGAAAGCGCGCGAGTCGTCGCGGGTTTTGCACGGTTCTTCAAGAAAAGCGATGCGCGAGCGGTAGTCCGGGTTGACGTATCTGGCGAACTGCTGGGCTTTCAGCGGTGTCCAGGCGCGGTTGGCGTCCAGACGTAAGGTCAAATCAGGGATCGCTTCCAGCAGCAGGTTGACCACCATGCCGTCGCGTACCGCTTCATACAGCCCGACCTTGACCTTAGCCACTTTCTCGCCGGACATTTCAGCCAGCTTAACCACCAGTTCATCCGGGTCGCCGGTACACAAAGGTGCCGCGCGATAGTCAGCCGCCAGCGGCAGCGTATCGTTCAGCTCCGCCAGCGCACAGCTTACCCCGAAGGCCACAGAGGGAATCTCGGGCAAGGGTAAATCTTCACCCTGCCGCCAGGCCGTCGCCCAGGCGAGCAGCGCCGATTGTGCATCGTCCAGCGTTTCCAGGCTGAATCCCGGCAGGGGGGAGATTTCTCCCCACCCGTCACGTTCGCCGTCACGCAGGTAGACGAATAATCCGTCGCGGGTTTTCAGCCGCCGTTCACGCAGAACCACACCCGCGTCCATCGGGATCTGCCAGCGGTAAACCTGCGCGCTGCGCATTACGGATTCCGTTTGAATTTGCTGAAGTCAGGCTGACGCTTCTGGTTAAACGCGTTGCGCCCTTCCTGACCTTCTTCGGTCATGTAGAACAGCATGGTGGCGTTACCCGCAAGCTCCTGCAGACCCGCCTGACCATCACAGTCAGCGTTCAGCGCCGCTTTCAGGCAACGCAGGGCCATTGGGCTGTTTTGCAGCATTTCGCGACACCAGCGTACGGTCTCTTTTTCAAGATCGGCCAGCGGAACCACGGTGTTAACGAGGCCCATATCCAGCGCGGCTTTCGCATCGTACTGACGGCACAGGAACCAGATTTCACGCGCTTTTTTCTGACCAACGATGCGCGCCATATAAGATGCGCCCCAGCCGCCGTCAAATGAGCCCACTTTCGGGCCGGTCTGACCAAAGATGGCGTTATCTGCCGCGATGGTCAGGTCGCACATCATGTGCAGCACGTGGCCGCCGCCGATGGAGAAGCCCGCCACCATCGCAACAACCGGTTTTGGACAAGTGCGGATCTGGCGTTGGAAGTCCAGCACGTTCAAGTGATGAACACCGCTGTCGTCCTGGTATCCGCCGTAGTCACCACGGACTTTCTGATCGCCACCAGCGCAGAATGCTTTGTCGCCAGCACCGGTTAAGATGATCACGCCGACATTGTCGTCATAGCGCGCATCGCTCATGGCCTGGATCATCTCTTTGACCGTCAGCGGACGGAACGCGTTGCGCACCTGCGGACGGTTAATGGTAATTTTGGCGATACCATCAGCCGATTTTTCATAAAGGATATCGGTAAAACCTTCCGAACAATCGTGCCACTCGGCAGGGGCGTACAGCATAGCTTCATCAGGATAAATCATAACGTGTCCTATTGTCAGAGAGGCAGAATCTGCGCCAGGCAGTCGGCAACGCCCGCCGGGTTTTCCCGGTGCGCGTTGTGCCCGGCATCACGAATAATGCAGCAAGTCAGCGAGAGTTCCTCGGCGATAGCCCGAAACTTGAGGTCGCGCTCGCCGCAGAGATAGTGGAAAGAGAAAGTTCGCTGGCGCAGCGAAGAACGCAAATCGTCCTGTACTGCCAGCGAGGTTGCCAGCAGCATTGCCGCCAGCGCACGACCGTCGTTGTGCTGGCGAAGCGATACCAGCGCATCACGCTGGGCCGCCGTCAGGCTGGCAAATACCGGCTGTAGATACCAGGCATTGAAAACATCGGCCAGCGGTTGTTCGGCAAAGCGCTGCGCCCATTGCTGGTCGTTATGCAGCCGCTGTTCACGCTCGGCGGCATGCGTCAGCCCCGGATGAGAGCCTTCGACAATCACCCCTGCCAGGCCTTCTGGCCGCGAGCAGCAAGCGTAGTGCATGGCAATCCGCCCGCCCAGCGAGTACCCCACCAGCCAGTAATTAAGTATGTTGTAACTAAGAAGCGTAGCCTTAAGGATATCGGCCATGGCGGCGAAATTCGCCACCCGCACGCCAGCCGAGCCGCCGTGGCCCGGCAGATCGACATACAGCCGGTTAGCCTGTGGGAAGCGTTCGCCGACCGGCTGCCATTCACGATGGTCGCCGGAAAAACCGTGCAGAAAAATGAGCCACGGCTGCTTTGGGTCACCCCGTTCGGCGACGGCATGCAGGATCATAGCTGGCTGACCTGCGCCAGCAAATGTTGCAGCGTTTGCGCGCCGTCGGTGTCGTTGACCACCAGCTCGATAACCGTCGTGGCAGGCGTGCGCCAGGCGGCGTCCAGCGCAGACTCCAGCGCTTGCCAGTCCTGCGGTTGCTGATAATGCAGACCAAACATTTTCGCCGCGTGTTCAAAGTGAACATTTTGCGGCATCGCGTAAAAGCGTTCGCGCTCTTCCACCGGCGTTGGCAATAAGGAGAAAATCTGCCCGCCGTTGTTGTTGACCACGATAAGCACCAGCGGGGCAGGAACCTGACGCAGCAGCGCCAGCGCGTTAAGGTCATACAGCGCGGAGAGATCGCCGACGATAGCCAGCGTCGGCCGGGCACGGCCGCGCTGTACCCCTGCCGCCGTCGAAATCAACCCGTCAATACCGCTGGCTCCTCGATTGCTGTACACCGGATAGCCCGCCGGAAGCTGTCCCAGGGCGTCAATTAAGCGCACCACCAGGCTGTTACCGACAAAAAGCTGACCTTGTTCCGGCAAATAGCGGCGAATGCGGTGCGCAAGCTGCGCCTCGCCAAACTGTTCGCTTTGCGAAGCCACCCGCTGCCAGGCCTGCTCGGAAAGGGCCGGGATCGCGGTTGCCCACGGGGTGCGCTTTTCAGCCGGATGCTGTTCCAGCCAACGGTCAATGTCGCAGACCAGACGACGCCCGCGATGATGCGCCGGGTCAAGGCGACCGGTGAGATTATCGACCAGCCAGTATTCGTCAGGCTCGCAGGCCAACTGCCATTGCAGTACCCGTTTGCCGGTTAAGCTGCTGCCGAGCTGCACCACGATCTGTGCCTGCTCAAGCTCAGCGGTCGCCGCCGGGTTGGCAAGCCACAGATCCGCGCACGGCAGCGGCTGCCCGGTTTGCGACAGCACGTCGCCAATCAGCGGCCAGCCGAGCGTTTTCGCCCATTCGGCAACCAGCTTGCCCTCTTCCGCGCTCATCCGCCCGGCGACAATCACCCCGCGCTTCTGCCGCCAGAAGAACCAATCGCGCTGCGCGGCGCTTTCCTGATGCAGCGATTCGCGCAGCCAGGGTTTGTCGCTCTGCCACCAGTTGCCTAGCGCCTGCTGCCAGCCGAGGCCGGTTTCGTCCATGTCGCCATAAAGCGGTTCGGCAAATGGGCAGTTGATGTGAACACCGCCCGCGTGGAGCGAACCGAGCGCGTCGTCAATCACCGATACCAGCCAACGCGCGGGAATATCCTGGCTTGGACGCGGTAAGGAAACGGTATGAGAAGGATGCGAGGCAAACATGCCCGGCTGACGAATCGCCTGATTCGCGCCGCAGTCAATCAGCTCAGGCGGGCGGTCGGCGGTCAGGAGAATAATTTTCTCACCGGTCAGGCCCGCTTCAATCAGCGCAGGATAAAGGTTTGCGACGGCAGTACCGGACGTCACAATCACCGCCACCGGCTGCTGGCTGGCTTTTGCCAGCCCTAGCGCCAGATGTCCAAGCCCACGCTCGTCAAAATGCGTGTGGTGAATAAAGGTGCGATTTTCCGCCGCCGCCAGGGTGAGCGGGGTCGAACGTGACCCCGGCGCAATGCAGATGTGCCGCACGCCGTGACGGGTTAATGCTTCAAGGATCACCGCCGCCCAGCGTCGGTTAAATGCGCTTACTGACATGAAATTGTCCGGTATCAAGTATTGCGACTCAGTATAAATACTACGACATAGTAGAATTTTGATATGAATCGATAATGTTCTATTCAGAGAACAGTAATGAACGCAGCCCCGCCGCTTTGTTTTCGATTTCCTGCCATTCTTGTTCGGGGTCTGAGCCTTCAACAATCCCTGCGCCCGCATACAGCCGCAGGGTGTGGCCTTCTACCTGCGCGGAACGCAGCGTGACGCAAAATTCGCTCTGCCGCCGGGAAAGGTATCCGGCTGACCCGGCATACCACTCGCGATTAAACGGTTCAACGCGGTTGATAAACGCCAGCGCCGACGCGCGAGGCAAACCGGCCACCGCAGCGGTCGGCTGCAATTGCAGCAAGCAGCGGGTGTCATCCGGCAGGTCCAGCTCGGCCTGAATGCGGCGACGTAAATGCTGCACTTTGCGCAGTCGGACAATTTCAGCGGGTAAAACATCCATCGTCTGCACGATGCCCTGTAGACGATGGCAAATATCTTCCACCACCAGGCTGTTTTCACGCTGATTTTTATCATCGCGCATCAGCCAATCGCCCAACTGCTTCGCCTTCAGGTCATCATCATGCGCAGCCACGGTTCCCGCCAGCGCTTCAGTATCAAGCGTGGTGCCGCGTCGACGCCATAAGCGCTCCGGTGAAGAGCCCAGGAACGTTCGCTTCGCGTCAAAGGCCATAAAGAAATGATAGCAAGAGAAATTCACCCGGCGACTGGCGGCCATCAGCGCACCGGCATCGGGCGCGGCGCTGAAGGTGAGATCCGTCGCCCGCGCCAGCACCACTTTAGTAAATTCACCGTCGCGAATCGCCTGCGTCGCCTTAGCAATAGAGTGGCACCAGCCCGGTTTGTCCGGGCGATGAACTTCTCGATTCTGGCGTAGCGTCAATTCCGTAGCGGCATGATGCACTGAAAGTTCTGCCAGGCATTCGCGCGCGCGCTCGGCATCAACGTGCAGCGAGCTGTCGCTCCACAAATTGAGGCGCAAAACCGCTCGCCCCGCTTCGCGCCGCCACGCCAGGCGTGGCAAGAACAGCACGCCCTGCTGAGGTTCAAAAGCATTCACACCGCAGATACGTATATCGTCACGTTCCTGCGTCGCCAGGAAGTCGTTGGCCTGCGCCAGCGATGAAAAAGTCACGACTGCGCCAAGCGCGGCGATTTCCTCGTGGCCGTTGCGCTGCTGCCAGTAAAACTGCGGCCATATCGTCTGCCCGCTAAGCCAGGCCAACGGATCAAAAGCGTCGTTTAAGGGGAAGGAGACTTCAATGATTCGCGTGCCGGGCAACGCGGGAAAATCGTCGGCCAGATGCTCCGACAGGCTTTGCAATGCCGTTAAAATGGACTGCACGCGAACCTCCCTATCATAAAAGCCACATAGTATACGGGGTACTAAGGGTAAAAAGCAGTACCCACGATTAGGGAGCGAAAGGACCGTAAGGCAATATCGCACTGAAAAACAATGCGCTTTGCCTTTTACTATAGACGGGATTGTGGCTTAAGAGGGCTGAATCTCACGCGCCATACCGATGTGCGGGATGCCGTCTTCATCGTAGACATCGGTCACGGTGATAAAACCGAAATGGGCATAGAAGTCGCGAAGATGCGCCTGTGCGCCAAGATAGATAGCGCGGTCAGGCCAGCGCTGCTGGCAGCTATCGAGCGCCCGTTCCATCAGCTGATACCCCAGACGTTCGCCGCGTACCGCAGGGCTGACAATCACTCGGCCAATCGTCACCGGCTCAAACGACGCCTCGCTGACCAGAATACGGGCGTAGGCCACAAGCTCGTCACCTTTCCAGCCAAGAAGATGGCGGTTTTCGCCAACCAGATCGTCACCGTCGATATCCAGGTAAATGCAGGCCTGCTCGACCACAAACACTTCGCTGCGTAATTTCAGCAGTGCGTACAGCGCCGGGACGGTGAGTTCAGAATGGTGCAAATCTTGCCAGCGAATCATGGTAGGCTCCTTAGACCTTTTTTACCGCCAGAGGGCGCGGCACTATGCAATTGACGTTTTTAGGCACATCCGCGGGCGTGCCAACCCGAACCCGCAACGTAACAGCAATGTTGTTGCAACTGCAACACCCAACGCAGCCGGGGCTGTGGCTTTTCGACTGCGGCGAAGGGACGCAGCACCAGCTGCTGCGCACCGCGTTTCATCCGGGAAAAATCGAGCGCATTTTCATTAGCCATCTGCATGGCGACCATCTGTTCGGCCTGCCGGGGCTAATCTGTAGCCGGTCAATGGCGGGCAATATGCAGCCGCTGACAATCTATGGGCCAAAGGGGATTAAAGAGTATGTGGAGACCAGCCTGCGCCTGAGCGGCTCCTGGACAGACTTCCCGCTGGAGATTGTCGACATCAGCGCGGGTAAAATTCTCGATGACGGCCTGCGTCAGGTTAGCGCTTATCCCTTAGAGCACCCGGTAGAGTGCTACGGTTTTCGTGTCGAAGAACATGACAAGCCGGGCGCGCTGGATGCCAAACGGTTAATTGCGGCGGGCGTGCCGTTCGGCCCGCTGTTCCAGCGCCTTAAGGCCGGTGAGACCATTACGCTTGCCGATGGTCACACGGTGAACGGCGCCGATTTTCTCGCCCCGGCCACGCCCGGCAAAAAAATAGCCATTTTTGGCGATACCGCGCCTTGCGAAGCGGCGCTTGAGCTGGCGCGGGATGTCGACCTGATGGTCCATGAGGCGACGCTTGAGGCAGTGATGGCGGAGAAAGCCAACAGCCGGGGTCACTCTTCGAGCGAGCAAACCGCGCAGCTGGCGCTGGCGGCTAACGTGAAGCGGTTGATTATCACCCACGTCAGCTCGCGCTACGACGCCGAGGGCTGTCGTCGGCTGCTGGCCGAATGCCAGAGCGTATTCCCGGCGTGCGAACTGGCTGAGGATTTTTCTACCTTCACGCTGCCATAACGTTTTGCCCTTTGGTGCCGATAACTCAGCTAATGCGATTTCGCTTTATCACGCTGAGGGCACCATGGATAACTTCCAGAAAGAGATTGACGACAGGGCTAACCTGACGCTGTCCAACCGTTTCGAACTGCTGCTGTTCCGGCTGGGCGCAGCGTCACAGAGCGAGGCTTCTGAGCTGTACGGCATTAACGTCTTTAAGCTGCGGGAAATTGTACCGATGCCGAGCTTCACCCGTCCGGCCGGTATTAAGCCGCCGCTGATGGGGATGGTGAACATTCGCGACCAGATTATCCCGGTTATCGATCTCGCCGCCGTCGCCGGTTGTAAACCGACCAACGGGCTTAATATTCTGCTGATCACCGAGTACGCACGCAGCGTTCAGGCGTTTGCCGTGGAGTCGGTAGAAAACATCACTCGCCTCGATTGGACGCAAATCCATACCGCCGAGAAAGCGGTAAACGGCAAGTACATTACCAGCATTGCCTGCCTTGACGATCATCAGGAGAGTAACAATCTGGCGATGGTTATCGACGTTGAGCAAATTCTGTATGACATCACCCCCGCCAACCACGACCTGCACGCCAAGGAACTGAGTCCGCGCCAGTTCAATATTAAACCTGGGGCGACGGCGATTGTGGCAGAAGATTCTAAAGTCGCGCGCGCCATGCTCGAAAAAGGGCTGAAGGCGATGAATATCCCTGCCCTGCTGCACGTCACCGGTAAAGAGGCCTGGGAAAAGATTGAGCTGCTGGCACAAGAAGCGGCAAAAGAGGGCGTTCCGGTAAGCGATAAAATCGCGCTAGTGTTAACCGACCTTGAGATGCCAGAGATGGACGGCTTCACCCTCACCCGCAAGATCAAGACCGATCCCCGTCTGAAAAATATTCCGGTGGTGATCCACTCGTCGCTGTCGGGCAATGCGAACGAGGATCATATCCGCAAGGTGAATGCCGACGGCTATGTGGCGAAATTTGAGATTAACGAGCTGGCCTCGGTGATTGAGCAGGTGCTCAATAAAGCAAGCGGTAGAGGGGAAAGTACGCTGCACGTGGTGTGATAAACGACTACAAAATTTCACCACGCGAGGCAAAAATGCGATTAAAAATTCCGTCGATGGATACCTACCGGCGGATTTTGCGTTTATAGCTGACGTGTTATCACGGGAAATATTAATTTTCCTGAGCGTAAGCCATAAAGCTGTCGTTCAAATCATCATGTGCGTGACTGAGATGAATTTGCATCAGTCTAAATTTATTGCCAAATGAGTTGGTTTTCGAAAATTACCCTGATCATCTGGCAAATGCGAGATTGTTAGGATCGCTGTGTTGATTTGAATAAAGAACTGCAATAAGGGCAGACAAGTTGAGCCCCTTTTTGGACGCGGCTAAAGCTATGTTCAGAATCTTTTGAACAGTTAGGACATGGGCATTTAACTAAGTAATTGCGGCGGGTTTGTGCGTTTTTACGTTCTGACATAGGCATCTCCTGATTTAAGGGAATGTCACCATACACGTTTAATTAGGTTATTGCTCACTTTTATTCACCGTAAACTGAGATAAATGTAATAAAAAAACCCGCACATGGCGGGTTAATTTTATTATCAGTAACACTTATCTGCTCAGGCTACAGCCATCATCGCTTTTGTAAACATCACTGATAATGGGCGCGACTTACAGCGGAGAAACGTTACCCGCTGCTGGGCCTTTAGCGCCGCTTTCAATGGTGAAGGAGACTTTCTGACCTTCATCAAGCGTTTTGAAGTTGTCACTCTGAATTGCAGAGAAATGTACGAATACATCTTTGCTGCCGTCGTCAGGAGTAATGAAACCAAAACCTTTATCTGCGTTAAACCATTTTACTAAACCAGTCATTTTATTAGACATAGATAATTCCTTAATTAATGAGTCACTCAAGGTGACGATGATGGCCTGTATTTCGAGTGGCTTATTTGGCACTTAGAAGAGGACTCATGAATAAGGGTATCGATGGATAACGCTTGAACTGAGGACTGCTTTACTAAAACTGCTTTCATAAGGTCTGAATTTCAAACCGATGACATCATTAAGACATAGCGAAATTGTTTTAGCAACGATTATATTTTTTATTTTAACCACTTACACACCCGGATGGCTATATGTCCGTTGGTTTTCTCAATAATAAAACCAAATATACCCGTCATACTTCACGTTGCAGGTGCGTTGGCTATGCCCCCTCACCCCAGTCACTTACGAGAGTAAGCTCCTGGGGATTACTGAGGGACATCCATGTCCCTCACCAGAGGCCAGCCTTTGGCTGATCAAATTCGTTCCTGACGAATTTGTCGCTTCCTTGCCGCTTTCCAGCATACCAAAACTCACAACCCGCGCCCGCCCCCGCTCTTTTTTGCTACATCGATGGAGGGTTTTTGCTTCCCCGCCGTATTTATTTCCTCGAATTGTGAGAAATCTATTATGATTAATACATCAGCCGATTCTTTACTCACAATATGAGGCATTTGATTATGACTGAACGAAATAACAATCAGGATCCGTCGTCAAAAAGTGGCAAAAAGCCCCCTCGCCCGTATCAGGCCTATATTATTGCGGGGATCATTATTGTTATCGGAGTATTTTATTTAGCGATGTATTGGTAATCTGCCGTCAAATCGCGGGCGCTTTTTAGCGTGGCGACCGATAAATATTTTTATCGGTCGCCATGTTAAGATTAACCATTCACTATAACACCACCGTTAATATGCAAGGTTTGCCCGGTCATATAGGAAGAGTCATTACAGCCTAGATAAACGTAGGCCGGAGCAAGCTCACTGGGTTGCCCAGGACGTTTCATCGGCGTGTTTTCACCAAATTTTTTCACTTCTTTTGCGCTGAACGTAGAGGGAATTAACGGCGTCCAGATAGGGCCGGGAGCCACCGCATTGACACGAATATTACGCTCGCTGAGTTTCAATGCTAAGGAACGGGTAAAGGAGACAATCGCGCCTTTCGTTGACGAATAATCGATTAATGTCGGATTACCATGATAGGCGGTCACAGAAGTGGTATTAATAATCGCGCCTTCCGCAGGCAGATATTTTAAGGCTTCCAGAGAGAGCATCACCATGCTGAAAAAATTGGTCTGAAATGTTTTTTCAAGCTGTTCTTCGGTGATCTGTTCTGGTTCATCCTGAGGATGTTGTTCCCCGGCATTATTCACCAGAATATCCAGCTTGCCAAATGTCTCAACGGTTTTCCCCACGGCATCTTTAATAAATTGCCGGTCACGTAAGTCGCCGCGCAATAACAGCACTTCGGCGCCGTAATGGGCGGCACTACGTTGCGTTTCACGAGCGTCCTGATCCTCATCTAAATAGACAATCGCTACTTTCGCCCCTTCTTTAGCGTAAGCGATGACCACCGCGCGGCCGATACCGCTATCGCCACCGGTGACCAGCGCGACTTTTCCGGCAAGTTTGTCGCAGGCGCGGTATGAGGGGTCGTCATAGAGCGGCGGTGGAACCATGTCTTTTTCCAATCCAGGCTGGCGCGATTGCTGCTGAGCGGGTTGTGAGCTCGATGCCATGATTCCTCCAGATTTTGCAGGGGTGAATTAAGGTGCTACGTCTAAGACGGCAGCACCTTTGAGGTTAGGCTGGTATCGAGGCGGCTTTGTCGCTACGGCTCCAGACTCTGTGCGCACTCAGCGCGGTAAAGAATTTATTCATCGTGGCATTTGAGATGGCTTTATCAAGGATAACGCCTTCCTCAGCATCTTCCGCCTGCCATAGGGCTTTTAGCTCGCGGGAGTCGCCGCTAAGGCCAATGACTTTTAAATGCCGATAGGCTTCCAGCAGATAATGTTTTGCCTCCCCGCTTTTCAATAGCGCAGGGCCGACGCCGGCCGGCACAATCACCGCATCGAGGGTGATAGACGGCGTTCCCGCAAAGGTGGCATCAATCGCCAGGGTTGAGCCATCGCTGGCGGTAATATTGCCCAGCTTCTGAGCCAGCAGTTTTGGATGTACGCCTTTCTTTTTCAGCGCCTGGAGGGTGGTTAACACATCGGTGGCATCCACGTTATCCGCCAGCAGCAGCGCGACGATACGCCCTTTAATACTGCCGCCCGGCTGCGCATACAGACTTAACGACAAATCACGCTCAAGCCCGTTGACGGGTTTAGGTGGGCTGACGTTACGCTGCTCATCAGTCAGGGTAATGCCAAGCTCTTCCGCCACTTTTTGTGCCAGCGTCGTATCAATGCGCGTCAGGTGATCGACAACGCGCTCACGAATGTAGGCACGCGCTACTTTTCCTAATTCGAAGGAGAAGGCATCGATAATGTGCTGTTGTTCCACCGGCGTCTGGCTTGACCAGAAAAGCCGCGGTTGCGAATAGTATTCGAGGAAGGAAGGGCTACGCTCGCGAACTTTGCTGGCCTCTACACGTTCAGGATAGCTGGAGAAACCGTCGTTTTCCTGCGAGGACTGCGTTTCTCGCGGCCAGTTATTGTTGATGGAATTTGGGCTGTAGTTTGCCGGATTAGTATTAATTTCCATACGATGCATGCCGTCACGCTGGAGATTGTGATAAGGGCAGACCGGGCGGTTAATCGGAATTTCATGGAAATTAGGCCCGCCAAGGCGGCTAATCTGGGTGTCGGTATAGGAGAACAGTCGCCCCTGCAATAACGGGTCATTGGAAAAATCAATCCCGGGAACAATGTGTCCGGGGTGGAACGCAACCTGTTCCGTTTCCGCAAAGAAATTATCGGGGTTGCGGTTTAGCACCATTTTACCGACAAGCTGCACCGGGACTAATTCTTCCGGGATAAGCTTGGTAGGGTCGAGAATATCGAAGTCGAATTTGAATTCGTCCTCTTCTGGAATGAGCTGTAAACCCAGCTCATACTCTGGATAATCTCCGGCTTCAATAGCTTCCCAGAGATCGCGACGGTGGAAGTCAGCGTCTTTACCCGCCAGCTTTTGCGCCTCGTCCCACAGTAAGGATGCTTTCCCCGCAACCGGCTTCCAGTGGAAGCGAACAAAGGTGCTTTTGCCCTCGGCGTTAATCAGGCGGAAGGTATGAATACCGAAACCTTCCATCGTCCGGTAGCTGCGCGGAATCCCGCGGTCGGACATTGCCCATATCACATTGTGCAGCGTTTCAGGCTGCAAGGAGACGTAGTCCCAGAAACTATCATGGGCGCTCGCCCCCTGAGGGATTTCATTGTGTGGTTCCGGTTTTACCGCATGAACAAAATCCGGGAATTTAATCGCATCCTGAATGAAAAAGATGGGGGTGTTGTTACCCACTAAATCGAATACACCCTGCTGGGTATAGAATTTTGTGGCCCAGCCACGGATGTCACGCACGGTATCCGCCGACCCTCTTGAACCCTGTACCGTGGAGAAACGGACAAAGACGGGCGTCTGTACGCCGGTGTGTTGCAGAAAATCTGCCTTGGTCACGTCGGCAAGACTTTTATAAAGCTCAAAATAACCATGGGCGGCCGAGCCGCGAGCATGAACGATACGCTCAGGAATTCGTTCATGATCAAAATGGGTGATTTTCTCCCGCATAATAAAATCTTCGAGCAGCGTCGGTCCTCGGCTGCCGACCTTTAACGAGTTCTGATCGTCGGCGATTTTCGTGCCCTGATTGGTGGTCAAAGAACGCTTGTCATCGTATTTTCGGTGGGCTTCAAGCTGCTGGATTTTTTCATTGCTCTTGCTGCCGTCTTTTAAACTACCGGGAGCAGTTGGCTGCTTTCCAGGAGGTGTGGGAGCACTATCAGGAATATGAGAATTATCGGCAGGAGCGGTGTTTGTCAGGTGTAGAGGATCGTCGTGGATAACGGTATTTTCTTTTACTAATGAGCGGCTTGCCTTTGCATCATTCAGTGGGGTATTTTTCTTTTTCATGACATTGCCTCAGCGCCAGTTTAAAAAAACAAATTAATAACGAACATTAAATCCTAGTCGGGAATGTTTAATGTAGCCAGTCAACTGCCAATATATTTTTTCTTTAGGAATATACCTTTATCAAAAAAAAAGAAAAATAGCGCGGCCTGTAATCTCATACAAGCCATTGTTTGTTATGCATTTTATTTTAAATCATTAAAACTTGTGAATACCTGATTTACAGCTATAATTATAGGGTTATCTATATTTACTCACGGTTAATCTCACCATCATAATATTTAGCTTTATTATTCCTCGTTAATATCTTCAGCGCAGGACTATGGGCAAATAAAAATTATCCCCCCGGTGGTTTCAGGACTCAGCTGGTTTATCTGCGTTAGATAATTATTTCGTCGATAAATTGTTCTCAGGTTCTATACCCAAAATAATTCGAGTTGCAGGAAGGCGGCAAGGGAGCGAATCCCCAGGAGCTTACTCTCGTAAGTGACTGGGGTGAGGGAGCGTAGCCAACGCACCTGCAACTTGAAGTATGACGGGTATATTACAACAAGGTTAACCCATGAACGATATCCCCTTTAGATCATCAGCCACCCGCAGTCTGGGTATTGAACTTGAGCTACAACTGATTAATCTCGCCGACGGGCATCTTTCCGATAAAAGCCTGGAAATTATTTCGCTGTGTAACGATGATCCCCATATTAAAAAAGAGTTAACGCTGTCCACCATTGAGCTGAACTCTTCGGTGCACGATAGTCCGTTTCCCCTGTACGAAGAAATCAATGCGCTCGCCCGAAAGGTCGCGACGATCGCCAAAGAGAAACAGTGTGGGCTGTGCGGAGGGGGGCGACATTTTAGCAATATCTGGAAAAATCAGACGATAACGCCCACCAAACGTTATGCCGAACTTCACCAGCAGCAAGGTTTTTTAGCCAAATTGTCCTGCGTTTTCGGTCAACATATTCATGTCGGCGTGGGCTCAGGCGATGAGGCCATCTATCTTTGCCATGCCCTCATTCCCTATCTGCCGCATTTTATCGCGCTAAGCGCATCGTCACCTTACTACCAGTCTGAAGATACCGGTTTTGCCAGCTCCCGTTTTAGCGCCCTGAACTCTTTCCATACCTTTGGCCTGATTGAGCGTGATATCGATAACTGGGAGAAATTTATAGGTTACGTAGAAGAGTGTACGGAGCTTGAGGTGATTCATTCGCAAAAGGATATTTATTGGGAAGTGAGGCCAAAACCTGAACTTGGGACGATAGAGATTCGCGTCTGTGATACTCCCCTGACCCTCTTCCATGCCGCCATGTTAGGGGGCTATGCACAGCTATTGGTGAAATATTTACTGAAAAACCGGGTGTCTGGTGCCCAGGCGCGCAACGCGGTGACCCAAACCAATGCTTTTCAAGCCCAACGATACGGTTTTGAAGCGCAGTATATCGACATCACGAAGCGGGTACGCATTCCCTTAAGCGCGCATATCCAGCATATGTTCGATACGCTTGAAAATGGCGCCAATATCGAGGATAGAAAGGTGCTGAGCTATCTGTCCGCCTACGTTAAGCAAGGCATTAACGATGCCACGCGACTGCGGGAAAAAGTGCAAAGCGGGATGAGCGAGGTTGAGGTGGCCCGGGATTTAATGGAAATGCTGCTGCCGAGCGCCCATATCACCCACAGCCCCTCATAAAAGGGGCCGTTCCAGCATGCCGAAACTCACTATGCGCGAACGCCCCAGCTCTTTGGCGCGGTACAGCGCCACGTCTGCAGCACGCAGCAGGTTATCGCTCTGAATATGCTCCGGGTAGCTCGCAATACCGATAGACACATCCACATGGCCAATATCGGATACCCCAAAGCGCAGCGTCATTTCTCGCACGCCGTTAAAGATATCGGTAGCGATACGATTTGCGGCCGCGTCATCCATGCCGTTGAGCAACACTAAAAACTCCTCACCGCCGTAGCGGAAGGCCATCCCGCTTTTATTGACCACCCGCTGAATGATAGCGGCGACGCTTTTAATCACCCCATCACCCGCCTCGTGGCCATAAGTGTCGTTAATGGTTTTAAAGTGATCGATATCAATCATCAGGCAACTGAGCGGCTCTTTGTTGCGCATCGCCTGACTTAACTGGTTGCTCAACGTATCGTCCAGATGATGACGATTACGTAAGCCAGTCAGCGGGTCGTAAAGGGCTTTCTCCAGCAGGGCTTCACGTAGCCGCTGATTGGCGAGCGCCAGCCCGAGCGCTTCAGCCATCAGCTCCAGATAGGCGCGGGAAGGTGCTGTTTCATGATTCAGATTCTGGAATGAGAGCAGGCCGATAGCCTCACCCTGGGCGATTAACGGCACGCATAAGGTCTCGTCATGAGACAGCTCAGGAAGGTGGTAGCACGCAATATCCGGCTCACCGTGAACCGGCGGATGACTTTGCCCACGGCGTACCGCCCAGCATTCATCTGGATGAAATGGCTCCGCGCTGCCCTTTGGAGCAAGCCATTGGGCCACGCAGCGCATCTGCCAGGGATCGCGGTCAAGAATATATAGCCGTCCGGCAATACCCGGGGCAATATTCGGCGCGAAAAGCTCTGCAACGTTGACCACATCGGCTAAATTTTCACAGCCCTGCAAGCGTTGGGTCATGCGCGCAAGCAACTCGCGTATTGCCCAGTCGGCGTCACGTTCTCTCTCAAGCTGCTGCCGCACCAGGCCATTTTCGCGGAAAATGCGGATCGCCTGCGCCATATCGCCAATTTCATCAATCTGGTTAAAGTTGGGCGTTTCCACCGCATAATCCTGCGAGGCCAGACGATGAACCACGTCGCTCAGACGCACGACCGGGCGCAATACGCGACGTTTTAAAATAAAGCCGAGAACGAATAAAAACAGCAGCGCCGTCAACCCCACCATCACCTCGGACAAGGTACGCAGCGTGCGCGACATCTTCGTCGCATCCGCAATGGCGTTGCGGGCACGGTTATCCAGCATCTGATGAAAGTGGTCGATGCGATCCTGCGCCAGATCCAATTGCTGTTCATAAATTTTGCCGTACAGCAGTGAAACGGCCTGTTTCTCTTCGCCATTGGCGATATCGTTAAGCGCGGTTTGCTGCTCGTCTTGTAAGGCGTCGACGACTTCAAGCCCCGAGCGCAATAACGCAAGCTCTTCCCCGCTCGCCCCCGCATCTTTTAGCACCGCCATTCGCCTGTCGATTGTTTTGAGCCCCGATTCATGTTGTCGATAGGCGTTGAGAACTTCCGGGTCTTTACCAATAACGTACAGGCGTGCCAAATCGGACAGCGCCCAGGCATCCTCGTCCACCTCGTCTGTGAGCTGGTCAAAAATCTGCCGCTGTTCTACCGCCCGCCGCTCGGTATTGTCTGCGTTTGACGCCATCAGCATGACGATACCTGAAGCCAGGGTGAGACAGACCGTCGCGCTATAGGCCCAGTTTGTGATCGTGGCAATTCGCACCGGATGTTTCCTTTTACGACGAAAATAGTGAGGCCTGATTGAATTATAGAAAACGCCTGATTTTAGGTGAAAAAAAAGGCGACCGAGGTCGCCTTAAGTTGTCGTCTTTACATTACAATTCTGGCGGGTTTTTACCCTCTTCAATAAATTCTTCGTCCAGCGATTCAGCGTTACCCGCATGATCCCGCCCGGAGAACAGGTTCCAACAGGCCAGGAAAAGCGCAGCAATAAGCGGGCCGATAACAAAACCGTTAATGCCGTAAATCTCCATCCCGCCAAGGGTAGTAATCAGAATCAGGTAGTCAGGCATTTTGGTATCTTTCCCCACCAGCAGCGGGCGCAGGATATTGTCCACGAGGCCGATAACCACCACGAAGAAACCCACGATAAACAGCCCCTGCCACAATTGGTGAGTCGCAAAGAGGTAAATCGCCGCCGGTACCCAGATAATGGCTGAGCCCACGGCGGGAACCAAAGAGAGGAAGGCCATCAACACGCCCCACAAAATGCTGCCGTCGATGCCAACTATCGCAAAAGCAATGCCGCCGAGCGTCCCCTGCACCGCGGCCACCACCGCCGTCCCTTTTACCGTAGCCCGGGTCACGCCGACAAACTTGGAAAACAGATGCTGTTTTACAAAATCAGAAAGCGGCAATGAGTCCAGAATCTGGCGTACCAGATATGGCCCATCTTTGAGCAGGAAAAACAGCAGATACAGCATAATGCCAAAGCTGATGGCAAACCCAAATGTGCCTTTACCGATAAGGAATGCGCTGCCAGCGAGATACTGCCCACCCTGTAAGGCGAATTCCGAGAGTTTTTTCTGAATTTGCGTCGCGCTGTCCAGATTGTGCTCAATCAGGAAACCTTTCGCCCAGCGAGGAAGGTGAGAAAAAATACTCGACACCACCTCCGGGAATTTCGAGGTGCTTTGCTGCAGCTTGGTATCCAGCATGCTGAGTTCAAGCGCGAGTGACGATAGCATCGCCATCAACGGAATAAACACAATCAGGCAGATAATGCCGATAGTCAGCAAAGACGCCAGCCCATTGCGATCGCCAAGCGCGGTGCGCAGTTTATTTTTTACCGGGTTAAACACCACGGTTAATATCGCGGCCCATAAAATGGCGGAGAAATAAGGAGATAGCACATCAAAAAATGCCCAGGTGACGAGAGCAAGTACTAATACAAAGAAACCTTTAGTCAGTCCGTTAAAGCGCATTGATAAATCCTGTTACGTAGAAACTGTGTTCGACTATAGAAGTGTTTTGAGGATTTACCAATATGCGGCAAGAAGTTTCAGAACCCGGCACGTCGGTTTAAAGTCACGCTGTCAATCGCAAGCAACATAAACCGGCTCGCTGCACCCTGAAAAGCGCTGGATGGTAGATGATAGCGATGGTGAAAACATCGGCCCGTGATAAAGTACAGGCCTGAATCCAGATACCTAACCACCATGAAGAGCAATAATAAAAAACGTCACCCTTTCCATTTTGGCCCTTTTCGCCATCTCTTTTTTGCGCGCCTGCTGACGGTATTAGGCAATGGCATCGCCCCCATTGCGCTCGCCTTTGCGGTACTGGATATTGGCGGGTCAGTCTCTGATTTAGGGATTGTCGTGGCATCCCGTTCGGTGTTTAACGTGATATTTCTGCTACTCGGCGGAGTGCTTGCGGATCGTTATTCGCGTAGCCGCGTTCTGGTCACCTCATCCCTGATTGCCGCTCTTTCGCAGGCTATCGTTGCCGCGTCGGTGCTTGACGGCTCAGCGACGGTACTAAGCCTGGCGTTGCTGGGTGCCGTTAACGGTGCCGCAGCGGGTGTTGCCCTACCCGCCTCGTCGGCGCTGGTACCGCAGACGGTTCCGGCACAGAATTTGCGCGGCGCAAACGCGTTAATCCAGCTGGGTATTTATAGCGGCACGGTGATTGGCGCTTCGCTTGGGGGTATTTTAATTAGCGCGGTCGGGCCCGGCTGGGGGCTGGCGATTGATGCGCTGGGCTTTGCCGCCGCCGCGCCGTTATATTTCTTTATTCGTATTGCCGCCATCCAGGCGAATTCATCGTCAAGCCATATCCTGCACGACCTTAAAGAGGGCTGGCATGAATTCGCCAGTCGCGCCTGGGTATGGTCGATTGTTGTTCAATTTACCATTATTAATGCCGCATTCAGCGGTCTGGTGATGGTACTGGGCCCGGTGATTGCGGATGCCTCTTTTGGGCGAGCCAGCTGGGGGATAATTATTGCTGCACAGAGCGTGGGTCTTATTGTCGGTTCCACCCTGGCGCTGCGCTGGCGGCCACGTCGCGATCTTTTTATCGGCGCGATGCTGGTAGCCCTCTGCGCGGTACCCATTTTCCTGCTAAGCCTGCCGGCGTCAGCGCCGTGGCTTATGGCCGCCTTTTTTATGGCTGGCGTCGCTTTTGGCCTCTTCGGCGTCTCCTGGGCGCATTCGTTGCAAACCCATATTCCGCCGGAAAAACTGGCGCGGGTTTACGCCTATGATGCGGTAGGCTCATTTATCGCCATTCCCTTTGGCGAACTTGTCGCCGGGCCGCTTGCCGCACAGTACGGCAGCCACCATGTGTTGCAGGTCGCCGCAGTGGCCGTCATCATCGCGACGGCTGGCGTCTGCCTGGTACCGGCTCTCAGACAACTTGATAATTCTTCACGCATTAACACGCACGTTGTTTAATCCTGCCTCCTTCCCGGGTGCCCGCCCGGGACGTGATTCACCACACTCGGCTTTTTCTACAGCGATCATGAAAATGGCTCATGTAGAATGAAATTAAGTCGCTTTCACTCATCGATCCGCTCTGGCATAAATACATCATATTAACTTGTTGGCAACATGAAAAACCGTGAGCTGCGGAGCATTAATTCATTTTGAATCAATAAGTAACAATCATTTATGCGGGCACGGGGATGCAGGTTTACGATGAATACAGATTTTACATTTAAAATTTCACGCAGTATTTTCGATGAAAATTATAACCCTTCTGAAAATACCCGTATTACGACTAATTTTGCGAACTTAGCCCGTGGCAAAGATCGTCAGGAGAACCTGCGCAATACCCTGGTGATGATTAACAACCGCTTTAATACGTTAGCACATTGGGATAACCCAAAGAGCGATCGTTATTCTGTTGAGCTGGAAATCATCTCCGTGGAAATGAATATTGGGGACAATGCTGACGCTTTCCCGGCGATCGAAATACTCCAAACCAATATTATTGATAAGAAAACCCATGAGCGCATCGAAGGGATTGTGGGGAATAACTTCTCCTCTTATGTGCGGGATTATGACTTTAGCGTTTTATTGTTAGACCACAATAAAAACCTGCCTGAATTCAGCATCCCGGAGAATTTTGGCGATTTGCATGGCAATATCTTTAAGCATTTCATCCGCTCAGCGGAATTCCAGGCAAGTTTTCACAAACCACCGGTGATCTGCCTGAGTATTTCCAACAAAAACAACTATGAACAAACCGGTAATCGCCATCCTGTATTAGGCATTGAATATCAGCAGCACGGTACTTCGCTGACGGAAAAATATTTCAGCAAAATGGGCTTAAAGGTGCGTTACTTTATGCCTAAAAACAGCGTGGCGCCGTTAGCCTTCTACTTCGCTGGTGATTTGCTGAGTGATTACACGGATCTCGAACTGATCGCGACCATCAGCACCATGGAAACGTTCCAGAAGATTTATCGACCTGAAATTTATAATGCAAACTCTGCGGCCGGATACTATTTCCAGCCGAGCCTTAATCACCAGGATCATTCATTAACCAAGATTGTTTACGATCGGGAAGAGCGTAGCCAATTAGCGATTGAACAGGGCAAATTCACGGAAGAGCACTTTATCAAACCCTATAAGCAAATCCTTGAACAGTGGTCTGCTCAGTACGCTATTTGATTAAAACAGAATATAAGGTCATTTATTATGAAAAAATTACTGCCAACATCGACTGCCGGTAGCCTGCCGAAACCTTCATGGCTTGCACAACCGGAAACCCTGTGGTCTCCGTGGAAGTTGCAAAACGAAGCGTTAATTGAAGGCAAACAGGATGCTCTGCGTCTGTCTTTAGCCGAACAGCTTCACGCCGGAATTGATATCGTCAGCGACGGTGAGCAAACGCGCCAGCACTTTGTCACCACGTTTATCGAGCACTTAAGCGGCGTTGATTTTGAAAAGCGCGAGACCGTGAGAATTCGCAATCGTTATGACGCCAGCGTGCCCACGGTGGTCAGCGCCGTTGAACGCCAAAAACCGGTGTTCGTGGAAGATGCGAAATTCTTACGCCAGCTCACCAGCCAGCCTATCAAATGGGCACTGCCGGGGCCGATGACCATGATCGATACGCTTTACGATAACCACTATAAAAGCCGTGAAAAACTGGCCTGGGAATTTGCCAAAATTCTCAATCAGGAAGCTCGCGAATTAGAGGCGGCGGGCGTGGATATTATCCAGTTTGATGAACCGGCTTTTAACGTGTTCTTTGATGAAGTGAACGACTGGGGCATTGCCGCATTAGAAAGAGCCGTTGAAGGGCTGAAGTGCGAAACCGCAGTGCACATCTGCTACGGCTACGGCATTAAAGCGAATACCGACTGGAAAAAGACCCTGGGTTCAGAGTGGCGCCAGTATGAAGAAGCGTTCCCTAAACTCCAGCAGTCGTCGATTGATATCATCTCACTGGAGTGCCATAACTCACGCGTACCGATGGATTTACTGGAACTGATTCGCGGTAAAAAAGTGATGGTGGGGGCGATTGATGTGGCAAACCACACCATTGAAACCGCCGAGGAAGTGGCCGACACGCTGCGTAAAGCGCTGCAATTTGTCGATGCCGATAAGCTCTACCCGTCAACCAACTGCGGCATGGCACCTCTGCCGCGCCACGTGGCCCAGGGCAAGCTCAACGCGCTGAGCGCGGGGGCGGAAATCATTCGTCGCGAGCTGGCGGCGAAGTAACGTCATAACATGCAGGCGATCGCCATGATCGCCTGTTGTTACGCGGGCTACGCGTTCTGATAAAGATCCCAGCGGTTGCCATACAGATCTTCAAACACCACCACCGTACCGTACTCCTCCTCACGCGGCGCTTCACAGAAATGCACGCCTTTCGCCTTCATGGCATGGTAATCGCGCCAGAAATCATCGGTCTGTAGGAACAGAAAGACTCTTCCACCGCATTGGTTGCCGATAAAACCTTCCTGCCGTTCGTTGGACGCGCGCGCCAGCAGCAGATTACAGTCGCTTTCCGGGTTGGGTGATACCACTACCCAGCGTTTGCCCGGCTGTGGCGTATCTTCAACAAGCGTGAACCCTAGTTTATCCGTGTAGTACTCAATCGCGCGGTCGTAGTCGTCGACCACGATGGCGACGTGCCCCAGGCACCGTTTTTGCGTTCTCATTCGTTGCTCCATTCAGATTCATACGCGAATACCCTACACGTTTTCACGCATAAAAAAACCGCCGATAAATCGGCGGTTTTTCACATCATCACGCTGGATTACATCAGCGGCATCGCCAGCTGAACAATACTAATCAGCGGCTGCGGATAAATACCCAGCACCAGCACCAGCAGTGCGGAGATAAGCACCACAATCCCGCCCGCGCTGTACTGCCAGTTCGATGGCGCATCGCGGTTTGGTTTTTCCGGCGCGCTCAGGTACAGGCTCACGGCTACGCGCAGGTAGTAGTACAAACCAATCGCGGAACCGACAACCACGGCACCTACCAGCCACCACAGATGCGCTTGCACACCCACGGCCAGCACGTAGAACTTACCGATAAAGCCGAGCGTCATTGGAATACCGGCCAGAGACAGCATCATCACGGTCATCACTGCCGCCAGAATCGGACGGTGCCAGAACAGACCACGGTAGGCGAACAGCGATTCAGCATCCGGGCCACGGTATGGGCTGGACATCAGGCTCACTACGCCAAATGCGCCGAGGCTGCTGAACAGATAACCGGCCAGATACACGCCGACGGTTTCCATCGACATCTCACCGCTGTGCAGAGCAATCAGCGCCACCAGCAGGTAGCCGAGGTGAGAGATTGAGGAGTAACCGAGCAGACGCTTGATGTTGGTCTGGCTCAGCGCCATCAGGTTACCGAAGATGATGGAAGCGAAGGCAATAAGGCCCAGCACCACGCGTACCGCTTCGCTGTCGCCCACCGGGGCGTACAGGAACAGACGCATCACCACGCCAAAGATAGCAATCTTGCTGGCGGTGGCCAGGAAGGTTGAAACCGGCGCAGGCGCACCCTGGTAAACGTCCGGCGTCCACAGGTGGAAAGGCACCAGTGAAAGCTTGAAGCCCAGACCAACAATCATCATCCCCAGACCCGCCAGCAGCAGCGGTTCGTGGAGCATGTTATCGCCAAGACTCTTACCGAGCGCGACGAAAGACAGGTTGCCGGACTGTGCGTACAGCAGCGCCATACCGAACAGCAGGAACGACGAGGCAGCGGCGGACAAAATGGTGTACTTGATACTGGCTTCCAGTGAGCGTTTCTGACGGAAGGCATAGCCCACCAGCCCGAACAGCGGCAGAGAAATCAGTTCAATACCAAGGAACAGCGCCGCCAGATGGTTGGCGTTCGCCAGCAGAATGCCGCCCATGGCCGCAATCAGCACCAGCAGGTAGAACTCTTCCTTGTTGTCGGTGTAGCCCTCAAGCCACGGATAGGCAAAGGTACAGGTGGCAAGGCTCGCCAGCAGCACCAACCCGGTGTAGAACATGGCGTAGGCGTCAACGCGCATCAGCGGCGTCACATCCATTGCGCCCGCCTGACCGACGAACCAGAGCGAAACCAGCGCAGCGTTAAGCCCCAGTACCGACAGCGTGGCATTGAGGAAGTGATTGCGTCGCCACGCAATGGAGAGCATCACAACCACCACCGTCAAGCCGACGATCAGCAGCGGTAATAGCGCGATCAGTTGTTGTGGAGTTATTGTCATGGCGAATTACGGCCTTGTAGTAGTAACGGAATTAACAAACCACTGCTGGATGTTACTCATCGCAGAATGTGACGTGTCCAGAATCGGCTGCGGGAAGAAGCCCAACAGCACCAGAAGCACGACCAGCAACAGGACGATAAACAGTTCACGCAGCGACATCCCTGGCAGTTCTTTTGCAGCAATCTCGGTTTTAGCTTTACCGAAATAGGCGCGGTGCAGCATAGCCAGCGAGTAGACGGAAGCAAAGACCAGACCGAAAGTGGAAATCACGGTAATCACCGGTACCACTTTGTAGCTGCCGAAGAGGATCATGAATTCGCCGACGAAGTTACCGGTGCCCGGCATCCCCAGCGTACAGACCGCGAAGAACATCGAAAGCGCTGGCAACCATTTAATTTTGCTCCACAGACCGCCCATCTGACGCATATCACGAGTATGCAGACGTTCGTACAGCTGACCACAAAGAATAAACAGACCGGCAGCGGACAGACCGTGCGCAATCATCTGAATTACCGCGCCCTGGTACGCCAGCTGGCTGCCGGTGTAGATAGCAATCAGCACGAAGCCCATGTGGGACACGGAGGTGTAGGCAATCAGACGTTTGATGTCGTATTGGGTAAATGCCATCCATGCGCCGTAGAAGATACCAATAACGCCCAGCCACATGGCGATTGGCGCAAATTCAGCAGACGCGTTCGGGAACAGCGGCAGCGCAAAGCGCAGCAGACCGTAAGCCGCGGTTTTCAGCAAAATACCAGCAAGGTCAACGGAACCCGCAGTCGGTGCCTGGGAGTGAGCATCCGGCAGCCAGCCGTGCAGCGGCACCACCGGCATTTTCACCGCGAAGGCGATAAAGAAGCCCAGCATCAGCAGATATTCCACACCGTGCGACATTGGCGTTTTCAGCAGGTCTTCATAGTTGAAGGTCCAGACGCCGGTAGCACCGTGGTGAACAAACACCAGCCCGAGGATAGCAATCAACATCACCAGACCACTTGCCTGGGTGTAGATGAAGAATTTGGTCGCCGCCGTGATACGCGTTTTACCATCGGAAGCCTTGTGGCCCCAGAGCGCTATCAGGAAGTACATCGGCACCAGCATCATCTCCCAGAAGAAGAAGAACAGGAACATGTCGATGGCGAGGAACACGCCGATTACGCCGCCCAGGATCCACATCAGGTTGAGGTGGAAGAAGCCCTGGTATTTCTGGATTTCACGCCAGGAACAGAGCACCGCCAGCACGCCCAGCAGCCCGGTCAGCACCACCATCAGCAACGACAGGCCGTCTAATGCCAGATGGACGGAGATACCAAAGCGCGGGATCCACGGCAGAATAAACTCAGACTGCCACTGCGGCAGGCCGGTGGATTGTGTGAGCGAGTAGCCACCCTGCAACCACAGTTGCAAAGACAGCGCCAGCGTCAGTCCCATGGTGATCAACGCAATCCAGCGCGGCATCTTCACGCCAAAGCGTTCAGTCTGCCAGCAGAGGAAACCGCCGATAAAGGGAATCAGTATTAGCCAGGGTAATAACATGGCAATTCATTTCCTTATTCATCTATCCGGTGACGAAACGCCCGCCGGAACAGGAAAACAGCACGACATTTTCATGGGGAGGAAAAACCTCCCCAACGAATTAACGCAACACCATCAACAACACCAGCACCACCACGGCACCAATGCTCATTGACGCAACATACCAGCGCAGGTAGCCATTCTCGCTCATCACAAGGCCTTTGCCCGCAAAGCGAGAGAGGATAGCCGGAATGTTCATCAGCGCATTGAGCGGGTCGCTTTTCAGCAACCAGGCGATGCCGAGGAATGGCTTAACGAACACTTTGTCGTACAGCCAATCGAAGCCCCAGGCGTTGTACCACCAGGTGCTCAACAGACGGCCCGGCGCGCTGTTGGCGATAACGGTCACAAGCGTACGTTTACCCAGCCACAGCCATGCCGCAATCAGGATGCCCGCAATCGCCACCACGCCTGAGGTAATTTCCAGCGTCAGTACACGGCCGTGTTCAAGCTCGGTGGTAGACGGCAGAACGCCCTGTAACGGTGGCACGATCATCGCGCCGATAAAGGTCGACAGGATCATCAGCACAATCAGCGGCAGGTGGTGGGTAATCCCCTTCCCTGCATGCGCGTGGATCTGCTCTTTACCGTGGAAGACGATGAAGATCATGCGGAAGGTGTAGAGTGAGGTCATGAATGCACCGACCAGACCCGCCACCATCAGATTGATATGACCGTTTGCCATGGCACCGGCTAAGATCTCATCTTTACTGAAGAAGCCTGCGGTAATCAGCGGCAGCGCGGACAGCGCGGCACCACCGATCAGGAAGCAGGCATACACCAGCGGAATCGACTTACGCAGGCCGCCCATCTTGAAGATGTTCTGTTCGTGGTGGCAGGCGAGGATAACCGAGCCGGACGCCAGGAACAGCAGCGCTTTGAAGAACGCATGGGTCATCAGATGGAAGATGGCCGCATCCCACGCCTGAACGCCCAGCGCCAGGAACATGTAGCCAATCTGGCTCATGGTGGAGTACGCGAGAACACGTTTGATGTCGGTCTGCACCAGCGCGGCAAAGCCTGCCAGCACCAGCGTAATCGCCCCGACAATCCCGACCAGATGCAGCACTTCCGGCGTCAGCAGGAACAGGCCGTGGGTACGCGCAATCAGATAGACACCCGCGGTGACCATGGTTGCGGCGTGGATCAGTGCAGAAACCGGCGTTGGGCCCGCCATCGCATCAGCAAGCCAGGTTTGTAACGGCAGCTGAGCCGATTTACCCACCGCGCCGCCTAACAGCATCAGGGTTGCCCACATCAGCATGTCGTTGCCTGCGGCAAAGTGCGCTGGCGCCAGTTCAACCATTTCGCGGAAGTTCAGCGTGCCCAGCTCGTTGTAGAGAATGAACAGCGCGAACGCCAGGAACACGTCACCGACACGGGTCACCACGAAGGCTTTCATGGCTGCGGCACCGTTCTTCGGATCGGTATAGTAGAAACCGATCAGCAAGTAGGAGCACAGGCCCACGCCTTCCCAGCCGAGGTACATCAGCAGCAGGTTGTCCGCCAGTACCAGAACCACCATGCTGGCGATAAACAGGTTGGTGTAAGCGAAGAAGCGGGAGTATCCCTCTTCCCCACGCATATACCAGGAGGCGAACATGTGGATCAGGAAGCCCACGCCGGTCACCACGGAAAGCATGGTCAGCGACAGGCCGTCCAGCACCAGGTTGAAGCCGATGTTGAAGTCACCTACGGACATCCACGTCCACAGCGGCTGGCTAAACGCCTGCTTGCCGCCCGCGAAGAAATCCATACCGGCATACGCCGTCACCAGCGCAGACAGACCAATCGACCCGATACCGATAGTGGCGGAAAGATTTTCCGACCAGCGGCCACGGGAGAAGGCCAGCAGCACAAAGCCAATCAAGGGGAAAATAATGGTTAAGGCAAGCATGTTCATCCGCGCAACTCACTTACTGAATCGATGTTCAGGTTCTGGCGGCGACGATGGAGCTGCAGCAGCAGCGCCAGGCCAATACTCGCTTCCGCAGCCGCAAGGGTAATGGCGAGGATATACATTACCTGACCATCGGTCTGGCCCCAGTAGCTACCGGCGACCACGAAGGCCAGCGCGGCGGCGTTAATCATGATTTCCAGCCCAATCAGCATAAACAGCAGATTACGACGGATAACCAGACCGGTCAGACCCAGCACGAATAAAATCGCCGCGAGGATCAGCCCATGTTGTAAAGGAATCATGCGCGTTCCTCCGTTTTCCTTTTCGCGCTATCGCCTGCACGATTGCTCAGCACTTCACCCGGACGGTCTTCACGACCGAGGTGGAAGGCCACAACCAGACCCGCCAGCAGCAGCATAGAGGCAAGCTCCACCGCCAGGACGTATGGCCCGAACAGGGCGATACCCACTTCTTTCGCGCTGATGGCGTTGCCGTCAATGCCCTGGTCGTTAATGCCGAGAATGGCGTAAACCATCACCGCGAGCAGCACGGCGGACAAAATCGCCGGGCCAATCCAGATTTGTGGTTTCAGCCACTGACGTTCCTGGGCGATTTCAGCGCCGCCCAGGTTCAGCATCATCACCACAAAGACGAACAGCACCATGATGGCACCCGCGTAGACGATGATCTCCAGCGCACCGGCGAAGTAAGCGCCCAGCGAGAAGAACACCCCGGCAATAGCCAGCAGCGAGATGATCAGATACAGCAGTGCGTGTACCGGGTTAGTGTGCGTAATCACTCGCAGCGTCGCGAGGACAGCAACAAGGCCACAGATATAAAAAGCGAATTCCATTGCCCCTCTCCTTACGGTAACAGGCTCTTGACGTCGATAGGCTTAGCTTCGTTCTGCGCTTCGCCTTTATCTTTGCCGTCGATTGCCATACCCGCCATCCGGTAGAAGTTATATTCCGGGTATTTGCCCGGACCGGAAATCAGCAGATCCTCTTTTTCGTACACCAGATCCTGACGCTTGTATTCGCCCAGTTCAAAGTCTGGGGTCAACTGAATCGCCGTGGTTGGGCACGCTTCTTCACACATGCCGCAGAAGATGCAGCGTGAGAAGTTAATGCGGAAAAACTCCGGATACCAGCGGCCATCTTTGGTCTCTGCTTTTTGCAAAGAGATACAGCCTACCGGGCAGGCTACCGCACACAGGTTACAGGCCACGCAGCGCTCTTCACCGTCCGGGTCGCGTGTTAACACGATACGGCCACGATAGCGCGGCGGCAGGTAGACCGGCTCTTCCGGGTACATTTGCGTTTCGCGTTTGGCGAACGCATGCAGGCCGATCATCCAGATACTGCGTACCTGGGTGCCGAAACCTACGATAATTTCTTTTAAGGTCATGGTCTCATCGCCCCTTATGGCTGCTGCCAGAGAATGACAGCCGCCGTTACCAGCAAGTTGATTAGCGTCAGCGGCAGGCATACTTTCCAGCCAAACGACATTACCTGGTCATAACGCGGACGCGGTAATGAGGCGCGAATCAAAATGAACATCATCATGAAAAACGCGGTTTTCAGCGCGAACCAGATGAATGGCGGTAAGAACGGGCCTTGCCAGCCACCGAAGAACAAGGTCACTATCAGCGCCGACACGGTAACGATACCGATGTATTCGCCGACGAAGAACAGACCGAACTTCATGCCGGAGTATTCAATGTGGTAACCGTCCGCCAGTTCCTGCTCGGCTTCCGGTTGGTCAAACGGGTGACGGTGACATACCGCCACGCCCGCAATCGCAAAGGTCACGAAGCCAAAGAACTGAGGGATAACGTTCCACAGATGTGCCTGGTTGTTGACGATGTCGGTCATGTTAAATGAACCGGCCTGCGCCACCACGCCCATCAGGGAAAGCCCGAGGAACACTTCGTAGCTCAGGGTCTGTGCAGACGCACGCATCGCCCCCAGCAGGGAGTATTTGTTGTTGCTAGACCAGCCAGCAAACAGCACTGCGTATACCGCGAGGCCTGCCATCATCAGGAAGAACAGGATCCCGATGTTAAGGTCAGCAACCACCCAGCTTGGGCTAACCGGCACAATCGCAAAGGCCAGCAGCAGCGAGGTGAAGGCGATAACCGGCGCCAACGTAAAGATCATGCGGTCCGAGAATCTCGGCACCCAGTCCTCTTTAAAGAACATTTTGATCATGTCGGCAACCAGCTGGAGCGAACCGCCCCAGCCGACGCGGTTTGGCCCGTAGCGGTTCTGGAACAGACCCAGAAGGCGACGTTCGCCGAAGCTCATGAACGCCCCGCAGGTCACGACCACCAGCAGGATGACCACGGCTTTGATGATGCTAATCAGGATCTCAATCAGATCCGGCGTTAACCAACTCATTGCTGTGCCTCCTGCAGATTTTCAAGACGCGCACCCGCCAGCACCGGCGCAATACCCGGCATGCCCATTGGCAAACCAACCTGCCCTGCCACCAGCCCGCTGGAAATCACCAGCGGCAGCGTGACAGTCTGACCGTCGTAGCTAAACGCCATCGTCGCACCCGCATTCACGCCAAGCGCCGCGGCGTCCGCCGGGTTGAGCTTGAGGTAAGGCTGCGGCATACGGGTCTGGAACACCGGCGCGCGCTGTGACATTTCGTCGCTACCAAACAGATGGTAGTACGGGGCCACACGCCATTTTCCGGCTTCAGCCTGGAAGCTTTCCGGCACGGTGGTGAAGTAATCCAGACCGTTGTCAGAGGCTTCAATCAGACGTACGCCCGGATCGCCGTGACGCAGTTTGCCGCCCACTTCAGCCTGGAACTTGTTCCATGCCTGCGGGGAGTTCCAGCCCGGCGCCCATGCGAATGGGATCTGCGAGCGTGGTGCTTCTGGCTGGTTGTTCCCTTCCATCGAGAAGGCGAACATGGTGTCTTTATCCTGCGGCTGACGCGGTTCATGAACGCTGAGATTCGCGCGCATTGCCGTACGGCCACTGTAACGGTGCGGTTCACGCGCCAGTTTCTGACCACGAATACGGAACGACGCATCCGGCGCAGCATCTTTGATCCCTGCCAGCTGCGGCAGTGCCGCAACGGCGGCGTCAATCACGTGATCAAGCTGGGTCCAGTCAACCTGACGGCTTTCCAGCGTGCTGTGCAGCGAATGCAGCCAGCGCCAGCTTTCCAGCATCACGGTTTTGCTGTCGTAGTAGCTTGGGTCATACACCTGGAAGAAGCGCTGTGCGCGGCCTTCGTTGTTAATGACCGTACCGTCGCTTTCCGCAAAACTTGCCGCCGACAGCACCAGATGAGCGTGATCCATAATGGCCGTGCGCTGATGGTCAATGACCATCACCAGCGGCGCTTTGTCCAGCGCAGCATTGACGCGGCTGGCAGAAGCATGACGGTGCAGATCGTTTTCCAGCACGATAACCGCATCTGCGGCACCGCTTTCCAGCTCAATGAGCGCTTCATCAAGTGAACCGCCGCCAATCATGCCAAGACCGACGCTGTTTACCGCGCGAGCAATCATCGTCACGCCGACATCGCTGCCGCGCGCTTTCAGCGCTTTCGCCACGTTAGCCGCCGCCTGAATCACGTCAGCGCTTCCGGCGTTGGTGCCGGAAATAATCAGCGGTTTCTTCGCCCCGGACAGCGCCTGGACAATAACGTCGATTTTGCCCTGCAGGTCGCGGTCAATACCGTCAACCGCCGGTGCGTTGTTATCCAGCGCATGGGCAATCGCAAAGCCTAAACGCGCCTGATCTTCTACCGGTGCGCGGTAGGTCCACGCGGCGATATCGTCCAGACGGGTGTCATCGACGTTGGTGACAAACAGCGGATGTTTCGCACGCTGACCGATGTTGAGGATCGCCGCAATCTGCCAGTCAGCCACTTTCTGGGCTGCGGCCATTTCGCGCGCTTTACCTTTCACCGCCTGACGAACCGCCAGCGCCACGCGCGCGCCGGTCTGGGTAATGTCTTCACCCAATACCAGTACCGCGTCGTAAGATTCAATATCACGCAGCGCAGGGGTATGAATTCCGCCTTCACGCAGCACTTTCAGCGCCAGTTGCAGACGTTCCTGCTCGCCTTTGGCGATACCGGTATAGAAGTTATCCGCACCGACTAATTCACGCAGCGCGAAGTTGCTTTCTACGCTGGCGCGCGGGGAGCCGATACCAATCACTTTCTTCGACTGACGCAGAATGTCCGCCGCGCCCTGCATTGCCTGTTCGGCGTTGAGGGTGATGAGATCGTTGCCACGACGCTGCACCGGCTGGCGTGGACGGTCTTTCAGGTTCACATAGCCATAGCCGAAACGACCACGGTCGCAGAGGAAGTAGTGGTTAACGGTACCGTTGTAACGGTTTTCGATACGACGCAGTTCGCCGTAGCGCTCGCCCGGGCTGGTGTTACAGCCGATGGAACACTGCTGGCAGATGCTTGGCGCAAACTGCATGTCCCACTTACGGTTATAGCGCTCAGAGTGCGTTTTGTCGGTAAAGACGCCGGTCGGGCAGATTTCTACCAGGTTACCGGAGAATTCGCTTTCAAGCGTACCGTCTTCCGGGCGACCGAAGTAGACGTTATCGTGCGCGCCGTACACACCCAAATCGGTGCCGTCCGCGTAGTCTTTGTAATAACGCACGCAGCGGTAGCAGGCGATGCAGCGGTTCATTTCGTGAGAGATGAACGGCCCCAGGTCCTGGTTGCGGTGGGTACGTTTAGTAAAGCGATAGCGACGGAAGCTATGGCCGGTCATCACGGTCATATCCTGAAGGTGGCAGTTACCGCCCTCTTCACAAACCGGGCAGTCGTGCGGGTGGTTGGTCATTAACCACTCCACCACGCTTTCACGGAACTGCTTCGCTTCTGCGTCGTCGATTGAAATAAAAGTGCCATCGGTTGCCGGGGTCATGCAGGACATGACCAGGCGACCACGCGTGTCTTCCGCGTTTTGATATTGCTTCACCGCACACTGGCGGCAAGCACCGACGCTGCCTAGCGCCGGGTGCCAGCAAAAGTACGGAATATCAAGGCCCATAGACAGACATGCCTGTAACAGGTTGTCTGCACCATTCACCTCGTATTCTTTGCCGTCTACATGAATCGTAGCCATTAGCGTGCTTCCAGTTGGCTCAGTCGAAACCGAGTATTAATCAAAATTCGTTCCCCTCACCCCGGCCCTCTCCCCAAAGGGGCGAGGGAGAAAACCAGATCCGGTTCATCCTTTAAGGACGAGAGAGAAAACCATCTCCGGCTCGTCCCCTCTCCCCTCAGGGGAGAGAGTTAGGGTGAGGAGTGAAAATCACCAGCGCGTCTTAAGCAGGTTCGGCTGAATCCCATGAATAGCCTGGGTATTGCTGAACTGTTGCTTAATGCCTGCCTCGAATTCTTCGCGGAAGTATTTAATTGCGCTCTGCAGCGGTTCAACCGCGCCGGGCGCATGCGCGCAGAAGGTTTTCCCTGGGCCTAAGAATCGACACAGTTGCTCAAGTGTCTCGATATCGCCAGGCTGGCCTTCCCCTTTTTCCAGGGCGCGCAGAATTTTCACGCTCCACGGCAGACCGTCGCGGCACGGTGTACACCAGCCGCAGGACTCGCGGGCGAAGAACTCTTCCAGGTTACGCACCAGCGGCACCATGCCGATCTCATGATCGACGGCCATTGCCAGCGCGGTGCCCAGACGGCTACCCGCTTTACCGATGCTTTCAAATTCCATTGGCAGGTCAAGGTGCGCTTCGGTGAGGAAGTCAGTTCCCGCACCGCCCGGCTGCCAGGCCTTGAATTTCAGGCCATCACGCATGCCGCCAGCATAGTCTTCGAGGATTTCACGGGCGGTAGTGCCAAACGGCAGCTCCCACAGGCCCGGATTTTTCACGCGACCCGAGAAGCCCATCAGCTTAGTACCGGCATCTTTACTGGTAGAGATGTTCTGATACCACTCAACGCCGTTGGCCAGAATCGCCGGAACGTTACACAGGGTTTCAACGTTGTTAACGCAGGTCGGCTTGCCCCACACGCCCGAGCTTGCCGGGAACGGCGGCTTGGAACGCGGGTTGGCACGACGGCCTTCCAGGGAGTTAATCAGCGCGGTTTCTTCACCGCAGATATAGCGCCCGGCCCCGGTGTGCACGAACAGTTCGAAATCGAATCCGCTGCCCATGATGTTTTTGCCAAGCAGGCCTGCTTCGGTCGCTTCGGCAATCGCGCGGCGCAGATGCACCGCGGCTTCAATGTATTCACCGCGCAGGAAGATGTAACCACGGTACGCTTTCAGCGCAAACGCGGAGATCAGCATGCCTTCCACCAGCAGGTGCGGCAGCTGTTCCATCAGCAAACGGTCTTTGTAGGTGCCCGGCTCCATTTCATCGGCGTTACACAGCAGGTAACGGATGTTCATGGATTCGTCTTTTGGCATCAGGCTCCACTTTAAACCGGTGGAAAAGCCTGCGCCGCCGCGCCCTTTCAGGCCAGCGTCTTTTACCTGGTTGACGATTTCATCCGGTGCCAGACCGGTCAGCGCTTTACGCGCACCTTCATAGCCGTTTTTGCTACGGTATTCGTCCAGCCATACCGGCTGTTTGTCATCGCGCAGACGCCATGTCAGCGGATGCGTTTCGGGTGTACGAACAACGGTTTTCATTATTTGTACCGCTCCAGTAGCTCAGGAATGCCTTCCGGGGTCAGATGCGCGTGAGTATCCTCATCGATCATCATGCTCGGCCCTTTATCGCAGTTCCCCAGACAGCAGGTCGGCAGCAGCGTAAAGCGACCATCGAAAGTCGTCTGCCCCGGTTTGATGTCCAGTTTTTTCTCCAGCGCCGCCTGAATGCCCTGGTAGCCGTTGATGTGGCACACGACGCTATCGCAGTAGCGGATCACGTGACGGCCAACCGGCTGGCGGAAGATCTGGCTGTAGAAAGTCGCCACGCCTTCAACATCGCTTGCGGGAATATCCAGTACGCTTGCTATCGCATGGATAGCGCCGTCCGGCACCCAGCCGCGCTGCTTCTGAACGATCTTCAGCGCTTCAATGGACGCCGCACGCGGATCTTCATAGTGGTGCTTCTCGTGCTCAATGGCTTCACGCTCTACCGCACTCAGCTCAAAGGCCTCGGATTGGGATTGTTGGTTCTCGTGCATAATTAGCGGTCCACGTCTGACATAACAAAATCGATACTACCCAAGTGAACGATCAAGTCGGACACCAAGCTACCGCGCACCGCCGCCGGGATCTGCTGCAAATGCGCATAGCTCGGGGTACGGATACGGGTACGATAGCTCATGGTGCTGCCGTCGCTGGTCAGGTAGTAACTGTTAATACCCTTAGTTGCTTCCACCATCTGGAAGGATTCTTGCGCCGGCATAACCGGGCCCCAGGAAACCTGCAGGAAGTGGGTAATTAGGGTTTCGATATGCTGCAGCGTGCGCTCTTTCGGCGGCGGCGTGGTCAGCGGGTGATCCGCTTTGAACGGGCCTTCCGGCATGTTCTTGAGACATTGCTCAAGGATGCGCAGGCTCTGACGCAGCTCTTCCACTTTCAACATCACGCGGGTATAGCAGTCGGATACACCGCCGCCAACCGGGACTTCAAAGTCGAAGTTTTCGTAGCCAGAATATGGACGTGATTTACGCACGTCGAAATCAATGCCGGTGGCGCGCAGCGCAGCACCGGTGCAGCCCCATTCCAGCGCTTCTTTCTTGCCGTAAGCGGCAACGCCTTTGGAACGACCAATCAGGATGGTGTTACGCAGTGCGGCTTTCTCGTAAGAGTCCAGACGTTTTGGCATCCAGTCGAGGAAGTCACGCAGCAGTTTATCCCAGCCGCGCGGCAGGTCGTGTGCAACACCGCCGATACGGAACCAGGCCGGGTGCATACGGAAGCCGGTGATCGCTTCTACCACGTCATAGACTTTCTGACGGTCGGTGAAGGCAAAGAACACCGGCGTCATCGCGCCGACGTCCTGAATAAACGTCGAGATGTACAGCAGGTGGCTGTTGATACGGAACAGTTCGGAGAGCATCACGCGGATCACGTCAACGCGCGCCGGTACGGTGATGCCAGCCAGTTTTTCAACGGCCAGCACGTACGGCATTTCGTTCACGCAGCCGCCGAGGTATTCGATACGGTCGGTATACGGAATGTAGCTGTGCCAGGACTGGCGCTCGCCCATCTTCTCAGCGCCACGGTGGTGGTAGCCGATATCCGGTACGCAATCGACAATCTCTTCGCCGTCAAGCTGAAGGACAATACGGAAAGCACCGTGTGAGGACGGGTGGTTCGGGCCGAGGTTGAGGAACATGAAGTCCTCGTTTTCGGTGCTACGCTTCATGCCCCAGTCTTCCGGCTTGAAGGTCAGCGCTTCCATCTCCAGATCCTGTTTGGCTTTGGTCAGCTCAAACGGGTCGAATTCGGTGGCGCGCGCCGGGTAGTCTTTACGCAGCGGGTGGCCTTCCCAGGTCGGCGGCATCAACAGACGCGTCAGGTGCGGGTGGCCATTAAAGGTAATGCCAAACATCTCCCAGGTTTCACGCTCATACCAGTTAGCGTTCGGGAAAAGTTTGGTGATTGTCGGCACATTCAGGTCGTTTTCAGACAACGCCACCTTGAGCATAATATCGCGATTGCGGTCTATTGAGATCAGGTGGTAGAAAACGGAAAAATCCGCGGCCGGTAAACCGTCGCGGTGTGTGCGTAGGCGTTCGTCCATGCCGTGCAGGTCGAACATCATGACGTAAGGTTTCGGCAGTTTCTTCAGGAAATCGATAATTTCCAGCAGTTGTTCGCGCTTAACCCAAACGACAGGTACCCCGGTGCGGGTGGCCTGAATGGAAAATGCATCCGGCCCAAAACGGTTGCGCATCTCGCCGATGACCGGATCATCAAGATGATCGCGGGTTTGCCATGCGGCGACTTCTGGCGCAGTTAAATCGGTCATATTGTTCACCATTGCAAAAGTTCGTGGTGACTGCCGGGCGTGGCTTCGCGCTGTTGTATATTGATTTGCGAATTTAAAAAGGTGCCACCGCCCGCAGGCGCAAATTAAATCTCGTCCGGGGAGCGGAGATTCGTCACAGCAATGCGTTCGCCGCGTTTACGCTCGCGTTCCGACTGCATATTGGCGCGATAAACGCCCTGATCGCCAACCACCCACGAGAGAGGACGGCGCTCTTTACCAATCGATTCTTGCAGCAGCATCAGCGCCTGCATGTAGGCTTCCGGGCGCGGTGGGCAGCCAGGAATATACACATCGACCGGGATAAACTTATCGACACCCTGCACCACGGAGTAGATATCGTACATGCCGCCGGAGTTTGCACAGGCGCCCATGGAGATAACCCACTTCGGTTCCAGCATTTGATCGTAAAGACGCTGAATAACCGGTGCCATTTTGGTAAAGCAGGTACCGGCGACAACCATCAGGTCAGCCTGACGCGGTGACGCACGCAGTACTTCTGCACCAAAACGCGCAACGTCATGCACGGCCGTGAATGACGTCACCATTTCAACGTAGCAGCAAGAAAGGCCGAAGTTGTAAGGCCAGATTGAGTTCTTACGACCCCAGTTGACCATGTCATGCATCGCGTGTTCGAGTTTCCCCATGTACACGCTTTTGTTCACTTCTTGCTCCAGGGGATCGGTCACAATCTCCTGTTTTTGCAGGGGGTAACGGTCGTTCTCACCGTTAGGATCTATGCGGGTGAGCGTATAATCCATCTTATTGCCTCGCTTTTACTGCGTATTACGGTTAGTGACGCTGTCGGTTTCTGGATTTACCAGCGTGCGGCGAGAACGCGCAGGCGTCCAATCAAGCGCGCCAATACGTACGAGGTAAACCAGGCCGGCCAGCAGCACAAATATGAAAATCGCGGCCTCAATAAAGCCAACCCAACCGCTTTCGCGAATGGAGGTTGACCAGGCATACAGATAGAGCGCTTCGACGTCGAAGATGACAAAGAACATAGCCACCAGATAGAACTTCGCGGACAGGCGCAAACGCGCGGTGCCAACGGAGTCGATACCCGACTCAAACGGAGTGTTTTTGCTTCTGGCGCGCGCGCGACCACCAAGGTACCAGCCGCCGATTAACATCATGCAGCAAAGGCCAATGGCAATGATCAGAAATATAGCGAATGCCCAATGATGAGCGATGATTTCAGTGGATGTTGACATACGCAAAGCTTTACCAAATAGGTAGCATGACCACCACTGCTCTTACCGGCAGATGGACGCTACATGATTCATGGGGAGGATTAAAAAACCTACAAACAGCCCAATTCAAAACATAGACCGCAAAATATGGAGGTTTTTTACTCCTTTCTATAACCTTTTGTCAACTTTAACAAAAGTTTCCTCACATTAATTTACATCAAAAGCATTTCATTAACATTACGTGCCCTTTGATTCATTTTGCTTCAGCAGACCTTACGGATTGCCTGTTGTTGAATCGTGTCCGTTTTGTAGCAATGACAAGAATTACCCCGCTATTTTGACAGGAATTTCTAATGATTCCTCCCCCTATTGAGGGGTATTTTCTTGATCTAAGACACGCTTTTGTTAATTCGACCAGTAAAACGGCAACAATCTATCCGTTTTTTTAACATTAGCAGGAGATATGATGTCATGTTTGATGATAAGCCATTTACAGAGAGTAATAATTGTAATTACATGATTATTATCACATTCCAGGATTTGATTTTTCAGATAGGTTCTACAAGTGTGAAAAAAGAACCGCAAACTGAGTTTTATTCGTCTACGGTTCTTTTTTGAAGTTACATTTTGTTACTACATTTCAACGGAGATGTTAATCCATATCCCTCTCATGAATAAGGGAATTATCTCCCTCTTCAGAGGTATATGCCCCCGCCTGCGGCCAGGGATCGTTACGCTGCACCTGAGACTGGAAAATCATCTGCGCCAGTTCATTTTCATTGTGTGGATTGTAGGTCAGCATGTATTCCGTTTCCGGTAATTCTGGCATTCCCTCAGCTTTCCCGAGCGCTCTGAGATCGGGGCTCATCATTTCAACCGGGCGCGCGGTGACGCCAAGCCCCGCTTTAACCGCCGCACGAACGGCTGACAGCGTCGAAGCAACATAGGCCAAACGCCATGGCATTCCCGCCGCATCCAGCGTTTTTATGATGGTGTCGCGGAATGGGCTAGGATCGTCGAGCAGAACCAACGGCACCGGTTCTTCCGCGCGCATTGAAAATTCAGCGGCACAGTACCAAAGCGTAGGTGACGCACGCAGTAGCGTCGATTCAAAACCTTCCAGCGGATGGGTGGTGAGGGCCAGATCGACCTCCCCGCTTTTCAGCATACCGGCCATCACACTATGACGTTTCACCCGAACATCAAGCGCCAGCTTAGGGTACGACGAGCTGACGCGATTTAATAAGAACGGCAAAATAGTGTCCGCTGATTCATCGGATGAGCCCAGCGTTAACTGCCCCTGTAGAGAGTTGAACATGAGGGAAGTACAGGCTTCATCATTAAATCGCAGGATTTTTCGCGCATAGCCAAGCAGCTGAATACCGTGTTCAGTCAGAAGCTTATTACGCCCATGACGGGCAAAAAGCTCTTTACCCACCAGCTGCTCCAGACGCTGCATTTGCTGACTCACCGCAGATTGCGTGCGGCACACCGCGGAGGCGGCGGCGGCAAAGGTGCTCAGGTCAGCAACAGCAACAAAAGTTCTCAGCAGATCGAGATCAAGATTTAGAATCGGACGATTGGCATTTATCATATAAATCCACTTACAGGTACGAATAAGACCTGACGTATTGATGCTGCACTCTAAAATTTCAGGCTAATCCTTTAAATCATCGTTCCCCAGTGAGGGAGTGAATGATGAGCTGATGAGTGTCAGTATTAAAATTGTCTGTTACTTCAAAGAGCAACAGTTCCCTTTGCAATATATCCTTTAACCCGAAGGCTATTTATCTGGTTCTCTCTCGGCAGTCTGCTGCGTAAGAAGTTGTAGGTTGTAATGCTGCTTTAATGCACCAGGAGGAAAGCCGTATTTTAAATTAATGCAATAAATAGACAAAAATCATCAAGTTAACTCAGACGCATTGATAATCATCAACAAAAATCGGAAGCAAAACTTGCATCTGCCTTCGCATATTAACCGAAAACCATTAACTTTATAAGCTTAATTAAGATCTATCTCAAGCGCACTGAAAGCTTCAGATTTCAACCAATTTAGGTAGCCTCACGATGCTTTGAAATACCTTTTCAAAATATAAAGAAATATTAATATATATTGAGGCCTGAGATTAACAACACTTTCACAAGGCGAGTATTAGTCCTAATACTTATTAGCCTGAATATAAATAAAGATATAAATAGGTAAAGTTAGTTAATGTATTTATGCCTATCAGTCCCTAAGGTAAACCATTTTCTTTTTGCTCAGTCAAAAAAACCATAAGTTTAGTTAATGATAGTGAATTGAGCTGCATAATTACGAAGTCGCAATAGATATCATAGAAATCATCGGATGAAAGCAGTAAAAAAGAATGCTCCATCAATAAAAGCTGAACAAAATCTTCTACTGTTAACCCTTCAAAACTACGGGGATGCGGAGTACATTGTTCCGTGCTGACTTCCACGGCAGGGAGTGGCAATCACAGCTAAAAAGGTCAAAGATTCATGTCACCCATCGAAAAATCCAGCAAGTTAGACAACGTTTGTTACGACATTCGCGGCCCGGTACTCAAAGAGGCCAAACGCCTTGAAGAAGAAGGCAACAAGGTTCTTAAACTCAATATCGGTAACCCCGCGCCATTTGGGTTCGATGCGCCGGATGAGATTCTGGTTGATGTGATTCGTAACCTGCCAACCGCGCAGGGTTACTGCGATTCCAAAGGTCTGTACTCTGCGCGTAAAGCCATCATGCAGCACTATCAGGCTCGCGGTATGCGCGATGTGACGGTCGAAGATATCTACATCGGCAATGGTGTTTCTGAGCTTATTGTGCAAGCGATGCAGGCGCTATTGAACAGCGGTGACGAGATGCTGGTGCCAGCACCTGACTACCCGTTGTGGACAGCGGCCGTGTCGTTATCCAGCGGAAAAGCGGTGCATTATCTGTGTGACGAGTCGGCTGACTGGTTCCCTGACCTTGACGATATCCGTGCCAAAATTACGCCACGCACCCGTGGCATCGTCATTATTAACCCGAACAACCCAACCGGCGCGGTTTACTCAAAAGAGCTGCTGCAGGAAATTGTCGAGATCGCCCGCGAGCATAACCTGATAATCTTCGCCGATGAAATCTACGACAAGATCCTCTACGACGAAGCCCAGCACCATTCAATCGCCGCCCTGGCGCCGGATCTGCTGACGGTTACCTTTAACGGTTTGTCCAAAACTTACCGCGTGGCGGGTTTCCGCCAGGGGTGGATGGTATTAAATGGGCCGAAGAAGCACGCCAAAGGCTATATCGAAGGGCTGGAGATGCTTGCGTCCATGCGACTTTGTGCCAACGTTCCGGCACAGCACGCAATTCAGACCGCGCTGGGCGGCTATCAGAGCATCAGCGAGTTTATCGCTCCCGGCGGACGTTTATACGAGCAGCGTAACCGCGCGTGGGAGTTAATTAACGAGATCCCTGGCGTCTCCTGCATGAAGCCGAAAGGCGCGCTGTATATGTTCCCGAAAATCGATGCCAAGCGCTTTAACATTCATGATGACCAGCGCATGGTGCTGGATTTCCTGTTACAGGAAAAAGTGCTGCTGGTGCAGGGAACCGCTTTTAACTGGCCGTGGCCGGATCACGTTCGTATCGTGACGCTGCCGCGTGAAGACGATCTGGAAATGGCGATCACCCGTTTTGGCCGTTTCCTGTCGGGCTATCGTCAGCTGTAATCCCCTTCTCGCCGCCGGAAATTTGCATCCGGCGGCTTTCTCAGCGCACAATGCCTTTACTGAAGTCACCGAGTAAGGGATGTTATGAGTCAGAATCAGAGTCATTTTTTTGCCCACCTCTCCCGCCTGAAGTTAATCAATCGCTGGCCGCTGATGCGCAATGTGCGCACGGAAAACGTCTCTGAGCACAGTTTACAGGTTGCCATGGTCGCCCACGCCCTCGCGGCGATTAAGAATCGGAAATTTAACGGTCAGGTCAACGCCGAACGTATTGCGCTGCTGGCGATGTATCACGACGCCTCGGAAGTATTAACAGGCGATCTTCCAACCCCGGTAAAATATTTCAATTCGCAAATTGCGCAGGAATACAAAGCGATTGAGAAAATCGCGCAGCAGAAACTGCTCGATATGGTGCCAGAAGAGCTGCACGACATCTTCGCGCCGCTCATTGACGAACATCAGAGTAGCGATGAAGAGAAAGCGATTGTGAAGCAGGCTGATGCGCTATGCGCTTATCTGAAGTGCCTGGAAGAGCTATCGGCCGGTAATAATGAGTTTCTGCTGGCAAAAGGCCGCCTTGAAAAGACGCTGGCCTCACGTCGCAGCGATGAGATGGACTATTTTATGGCGATGTTTGTCCCAAGCTTCCATCTTTCGCTCGATGAAATAAGTCAGGACTCACCGCTTTAGTCCCTTCCTTCTACACATTCCGGGGTCCGGCACCGAGCCGCCCCGGAGTCGGTGCATTCGCACCTCGTCCGGGCTACAAAACCGCACCGCGCACAGAAAATGTAGCCCGGCCAAGCGCAGCGCCGCCGGGATGGCACCGCGCCGCCCCAGAGTCGGTGCGTTCGCACCTCGCCCGGGCCACAAAACCGCACCGCGCACAGAAAATGTAGCCCGGCCAAGCGCAGCGCCGCCGGGAACGTGCTATCAGAATGGGAACAGAATTGGGATCAGCACCACGCAGACAATCATCACCAGCACCGTAAACGGCACGCCAATTTTGAGGAAATCACTGAAGGTGTATTTACCAGGCCCTAACACCAGCGTATTCACCGGGGAGGAAACCGGCGTCATAAACGCCGCTGAAGCCGCCATTGCCACAACCATGGCAAACGGATAAGGCGACACGCCCATCGTTTTCGCCGCCGCGAGTGCAATTGGCGCCATTAATACCGCCGTGGCGGTGTTGGAGATAAACAGCCCAATGGCCGCACACATCACGAACAGACAGCCCAGCATCAAATATGGTCCCTGCCCGCCGCCGATATCCATCAAACCTTTCACAATAAGATCCACGCCGCCGGTTTTCTGCAAAGCCAGCGCGAACGGCATCATCCCGACAATCAAAATAATGCTCGGCCAGTGAATCGATTTATAGGCGCTCTGCGCATCGATGCAGCGGAATTTCCCCATCAGCAGGCACGAGATTATCGCGGCAATGGGGTTTGGGATTTCATCGGTGAGCATCAGCGCCACCATCAGTACCAGACAGAAAATAGCATGCGGAGCCTGGCTGTGCGCCGGTGACGCATCGCTGACTTCAACCGGCAGATTGAGCACCACGAAATCTCGCCCTTTTTGCGCCAGCTGGCTTATCAATTTCCAGTTGCCGACCACCAGCACAATATCGCCAAGTTGCAGAGGTTCATCGACCACCGACCCGTCTACCGCCTGACCATTACGCTTCATGCCCACAATATTGAGGCCGTAACGGGTACGAAAGCCCATTTCACGGACGGTTTTACCCAGCAGTTCGGAATCAGGGATAAGCGATACTTCCGCCATACCCACATCCAGCGCCTGGTCTGAGAAATATTCCCCGCGCAGAACCATCGGCTCAAGCATCTGCTCCGTGCAGAATTGGCGCAAATCTATCTCAGCCGCCGACATATCAATCAGCAGCACGTCGCGGGCACGGAATTCGGATACCCCGTTAACATTCACAATCACCCGACGAAAACGACGCCAGCGCTCGACGCCAATAATGTTGGCACCGTAACGTTCACGCAATTTCATGTCGTCAAGACGTTGGCCTATCATCGGCGAGCCGGGGCGGATAGCCAGGCGGCGTGCGCGTCCGGTCAGGCGATACTCTTTAATCAGATCGCGAAAGGTGCTGCGTTTGCGGCCGTCGCGCTGTTGATTTTCGTCATCGCCATTAAGCATAAATCGTGTCAACAGCATATAGATGATGCCGAGCACCAGAACGACCAGACCAATCGGCGTGACGCTAAAGAAACCAAAGCCGTCTAGCCCTTCGCGGAGCAATTCACTATTGATAACCAGATTTGGCGGCGTGGCGACTAATGTCATCATGCCGCTGATAAGCCCGGCGAAGCTTAGCGGCATCATCAGGCGCGAGGGGGAGATATTCATGCGTGTCGAGACGCTTAACACCACCGGGATAAAGATAGCCACCACCCCGGTTGAACTCATAAAGGCACCGAGTCCGGCGACGGTCAGCATCAGGAACACCAGCATTTTGATTTCGCTGTTGCCCGCGACCTGCACCAGCCAGGAACCCATTTTGGTGGCGACGCCGGTGCGAACCAGACCATCGCCAATAATAAACAGTGCGGCAATCAAGATAACGTTGGGATCGCTAAAACCGGAAAACGCTTCGCTTAACGTCAGCGTGCCGCTCAGGACAAATGCCACAATAATGCCCAATGCGATAGCATCCATGCGTACCTTGCCGGTGGCAAACAGCACCACCGCAATCGCTAATAAACAGAGCACCCAAATCAATTCACCGTTCACAGTACATCCTTGTCATCAAATAAGCGGTAACATCATCAACTATAAGGCGTTAATCATATTGACAGAAAAAAGCCCCAACGATGTGGGGCTAAATCATAAGATCATGCATTCTGCGTAACGTTTACCTGGTTATCCGGTAATTTTTCGACGCGCAGCGCAGCGAGGGTTGAGAGGACAAAATCGACCTCCAACAGCTCCGGCGTTTCTGGCGGTACATTGACAGCCGCGACCAGACATCCCGCAGCGATACCTGCCTGGATGCCAGCCTGAGCATCTTCAACCACCAGACACATTTGCGGTGGCAGCCCCAGAAGCTCGGCACCTAATAAATAGGCATCCGGCTGCGGTTTTCCGTGTTTAACCTGTTCTGCGGTGACAAACACTTCAGGCGTCGGCAGACCTGCCGCCCGATGGCGCGCGTGGGCCACCGGAATTGACCCTGAGGTCACAATGGCCCAGGGGATCGCGTTAGCCTCTAAGTGCTCCAGCAATTCAATGGCCCCCGGCAGCGCGCGAATCCCGTCCAAATCGGTAGCTTCAATATGCTCAAGACGCAGAAACTCAGCCTGGATCTCCGCTTCCGATTTATCCGGCATAAAGTGGCGCAAGGTGGTGATAGCCTGCTTACCGTGAATAAAATCCAGCACCGCATCCGGATCAACGCCATAGCTTTTAGCCCAGCATCGCCAGGAGCGTTCAACCACGGGCAGCGAATCCACCAGCGTACCGTCTAAATCAAACAGGAAACCTTTGCACAGCACGGCAGCCTCCATTACGCGTTGATGATCTGGTTAATTTCGTTGCTGCTCAGGTGGTATTGGCGCGGGCAGCCGTGCCAGACATTCAGCATGCGCTGATATTTATCCCACATTGGCGTTTGGGCGTTGAAACCGTGAGTACCGGCGTCGAAGTGGGTATAGCGGCCTTCAACATTCACCATAAAGCGAACGTAGCCCAGGAAGCGCGCTTCCGTGGCGGCATCAAAGCCGAGGAAGGTGACGCGTCGCTCGTCGATGGCGGCGGCGTCTTTCAGGTTGGTCCACGAGACGTGCAGCGCATGGTACATCTCCATGATGTCGATAACGATACGACAGGTCTCTTCTTTGAGCTCGCCAAACTCGCGGTCCAACTCACGCATCTGTAAACCATAACCACGTTCAATAATTGTTTGCAGGCGGCGATAGCGCTCAGCGTTGTCGGGATCAAGCATTGTCATCATTTTGTACTGATTAGACAAAATCAGACGTTGTGCATGGGTCATTTCCATTCTTCGACTCCTGTTGCGCTTGGCAGCATAAAAAAAGACACAATAATTGTGTCTTCTTTTATATGCGTTTTTCGCTATCAATTACAAATCATCGAGGAAAGTTTTATCCAGTTGTTTGAAGGCGCGCTTAAGCGTGTCAGCCAGCGCCTGATAATCCGGTTTGCCTTCTACCGGTGCGAGAGCTTGTCCCGCCTCCTGTAATTTGCCACGAACTTCATAAAACCACTGTAGCGTTGACGGCGGTAATGGGGTGACGGAACGTTTCCCCAACCACCACAGCCCCTGCATCGGCAAACTCAGCGCGAATAACGCGGTGCCGACGGCCGGGCCGAGTTGCCCACCCAGGGCAATTTGCCAGCACAGCGTAAAGATAGCCAGCGGCGGCATGAAACGTATAGCGTGACGCGTCGCGCGGATGACCCGGTTTTCAACAAACACCGGTGCAAGGCGTTTTTCCAGCGGCCACGTTTTTGAATAGTGTTGTCCCCGGCTAAATAAATTGAAGAAACTGACCGGGCGTTGCTCGGGGGTTGACATGGCTCACCTCAACTTCACGTATAAAGATTAAAATATTTTTGCAAAACAACAACTGTGTATGACATCGTTCAAAAGATTTTGGCATAGCCCTTGCAATCGGGTATCCTGTGCCAGCCTGAGATAGCCAGATTCTATCCCTTCTGGCATATCAAATTATCGCATATTCTGCCATTGGCTGAAAAATATGCAAAATGGCTTAGAATCAATATGTATTTCTTAGATCATGCCCGAAAATTGTTCCAGGCATGATGTTAATCATAAATGTCGGGGTCATCCTGCGCTACGCTTAATGACTCATTGACGTTTTTTTAGCCACGTATCATAAATAGGTACTTCCATGTCGAGTAAGTTAGTACTGGTTCTGAACTGCGGTAGCTCCTCACTGAAATTTGCCATCATCGATGCAGTTAACGGTGAAGAATACCTCTCTGGTTTAGCCGAATGTTTCCATCTCCCAGAAGCACGTATCAAGTGGAAAATGGACGGCGGTAAACAAGAAGCGGCTTTAGGCGCAGGCGCCGCTCACAGTGAAGCGCTGAACTTTATCGTTAATACTATTCTGGCACAAAAACCAGAACTGTCCGCGCAGCTGACCGCAATCGGTCACCGTATCGTACACGGCGGCGAGAAGTACACCAGCTCCGTTGTGATCGACGAATCCGTGATTCAGGGTATTAAAGATTCTTCTTCTTTTGCTCCGCTGCATAACCCAGCTCACCTGATCGGTATTGCTGAAGCGCTGAAATCTTTCCCTAACCTGAAAGATAAGAACGTTGCCGTATTCGATACCGCGTTCCACCAGACTATGCCGGAAGAATCTTACCTGTATGCCCTGCCGTACAGCCTGTACAAAGAACACGGCATTCGTCGCTACGGCGCACACGGCACCAGCCACTTCTATGTAACTCAGGAAGCAGCAAAAGTACTGAACAAGCCGGTTGAAGAGCTCAACATCATCACTTGCCACCTGGGCAACGGTGGTTCTGTTTCTGCTATCCGTAACGGTAAATGTGTTGATACCTCCATGGGTCTGACCCCACTGGAAGGTCTGGTGATGGGTACTCGCTCTGGCGACATCGACCCTGCCATCATTTTTCACCTGCACGACACTCTGGGCATGAACGTTGATCAGATCAACAAAATGCTGACCAAAGAGTCTGGCCTGCTGGGTCTGACCGAAGTCACCAGCGACTGCCGTTATGTAGAAGATAACTACCAGGATAAAGCTGACGCTAAACGTGCAATGGACGTTTACTGCCACCGTCTGGCGAAGTACATCGGCTCCTACTCTGCGCTGATGGAAGGCCGTCTGGATGCGGTTATCTTCACCGGTGGTATCGGTGAAAACGCCGCTATGGTTCGCGAACTGTCCCTGGGCAAACTGGGCGTTCTGGGCTTCGAAGTTGATCACGAACGTAACCTGGCTGCCCGTTTCGGCAAGTCTGGTTTCATCAACAAAGAAGGCACCCGCCCTGCCATCGTTATCCCGACCAACGAAGAGCTGGTCATTGCACAAGACGCCAACCGTCTGACTGCCTGATATCACACCGCCAGCTAAGCTGGCGGTGCTGTTTTGTAACCCGCCCAATTGCGGCGGTAACGAAAGAGGATAAACCGTGTCCCGTACTATTATGCTGATCCCTACCGGAACCAGCGTCGGCCTGACCAGCGTCAGCCTTGGCGTTATCCGTGCTATGGAACGCAAAGGCGTTCGTCTGAGCGTCTTTAAGCCTATCGCTCAACCTCGTAGCGGTGGCGATGCGCCAGACCAGACTACCACCATCGTTCGCGCCAGCTCTTCTACGACGACTGCCGCTGAACCGATGAAAATGAACCACGTAGAAGCGCTGCTCTCCAGCAATCAGAAAGATGTGCTGATGGAAGAGATCATCGCTAACTACCACCAGAACACCAAAGATGCGGAAGTTGTACTGGTTGAAGGCCTTGTCCCAACCCGTAAGCATCAGTTCGCGCAGTCTCTGAACTACGAAATCGCGAAAACGCTGAACGCAGAAATCGTCTTCGTCATGTCTCAGGGTACCGATACCCCAGAGCAGCTGAATGAGCGTATTGAACTGACTCGCAGCAGCTTCGGCGGCGCAAAAAACACCAACATTACCGGTGTTATCGTCAATAAGCTGAACGCACCCGTTGACGAACAGGGCCGTACTCGCCCGGATCTGTCTGAGATCTTTGACGATTCTACCAAAGCGAAAGTGGTAAAAATCGATCCAGCTAAGCTGAGCGGCTCTAGCAGCCTGCCGGTGCTTGGCGCGGTGCCATGGAGCTTCGATCTGATTGCGACCCGTGCAATCGATATGGCTCACCACCTGAACGCGACCATTATTAACGAAGGCGACATCAACACTCGCCGCGTGAAATCTGTGACCTTCTGCGCACGTAGCATCCCGCACATGCTGGAGCATTTCCGTGCAGGTTCCCTGCTGGTGACTTCCGCAGACCGTCCTGACGTTCTGGTTGCAGCGTGCCTGGCCGCCATGAACGGCGTGGAAATCGGTGCTCTGCTGCTGACTGGCGGTTACGACATGGATCCACGTATCAGCAAACTGTGCGAACGCGCATTTGCTACCGGCCTGCCGGTATTCATGGTGAACACCAACACCTGGCAGACCTCTCTGAGCCTGCAGAGCTTCAACCTGGAAGTGCCGGTTGACGATCACGAGCGCATTGAGAAAGTTCAGGAATACGTTGCTAACTATATCAACGCAGACTGGATTGATTCGCTCACCGCAACTTCTGAGCGCAGCCGTCGTCTGTCTCCTCCAGCCTTCCGCTACCAGCTGACCGAGCTGGCACGTAAAGCCGGCAAGCGCGTTGTTCTGCCAGAAGGCGACGAACCGCGTACCGTTAAAGCTGCGGCTATCTGTGCTGAACGTGGTATCGCAACTTGCGTACTGCTGGGCAACCCGGATGAAATCACCCGCGTTGCAGCCTCTCAGGGCGTAGAACTGGGCGCTGGCGTTGAAATCGTTGATCCAGAAGTGGTTCGCGAAAGCTACGTTGCTCGTCTGGTCGAACTGCGTAAAAACAAAGGCATGACCGAAACCGTTGCTCGCGAGCAGCTTGAAGACAACGTTGTTCTTGGCACCCTGATGCTGGAACAAGACGATGTTGACGGCCTGGTTTCTGGTGCCGTTCACACCACGGCAAACACCATTCGTCCACCGCTGCAGCTGATTAAAACTGCACCTGGTAGCTCTCTGGTGTCTTCTGTGTTCTTCATGCTGCTGCCAGAACAGGTTTATGTTTACGGTGACTGCGCGATCAACCCAGATCCAACGGCTGAACAGCTGGCAGAAATCGCTATCCAGTCTGCTGACTCCGCGATTGCTTTCGGTATCGAACCACGCGTGGCAATGCTCTCCTACTCTACCGGTACCTCTGGTGCAGGTAGCGACGTAGAGAAAGTTCGCGAAGCAACTCGTCTGGCTCAGGAAAAACGTCCTGATCTGATGATCGACGGCCCGCTGCAGTATGACGCCGCGGTTATGGCTGACGTTGCGAAATCCAAAGCACCGAACTCTCCGGTTGCAGGTCGCGCTACCGTGTTCATCTTCCCGGATCTGAACACCGGTAACACCACCTACAAAGCGGTACAGCGTTCTGCCGACCTGATCTCTATCGGGCCGATGCTGCAGGGTATGCGCAAGCCGGTGAACGACCTGTCTCGTGGCGCACTGGTAGACGATATCGTCTATACCATCGCTCTGACCGCGATCCAGTCTTCACAGCAGCATTAATTCCTTTTACCGTCCGTTCGCGGGCGGTTTTAAGGCAAAAAAAATCCAGAAGCGGGAAACCGTTCTGGATTTTTTTATGGCTGCAAGTCAGCGCGATGTTATTCGGCTTCTTCCTCAACCTGTTTTTCGTTATTCGCGTTGCGGGTCATCCACAGCGCCAGCGCCTTCAGGGAATCATCGGTAAAGTCATCGCAACGGGCGGTGATCTCTTCTGGCGTCATCCAGCTGACCTCACTCACCTCTTCTTCCTGTAAGGCAAACGGCCCGTGGGAGACACAGCTAAACAAGCTGCCCCAGACGCGACAGTTCTTGTCTTCAAAATAGAACTGACCGTGATCGGCAAACGGCACGCCTGCAATCCCGAGTTCCTCTTCTGCTTCACGACGGGCGGATTCCAGCAACGGCTCATCAGCCTGGACAACACCCCCAGCGGTGGCGTCCAGCATACCCGGCTGATAGTCTTTCGTCTCAGTGCGGCGTTGCACCAGAATTTTCCCCATCCCGTCATGCACGACGATATAGGTTGCCCGGTGACGCAGACACTGCGCGCGCATTTGTTCGCGGCTCGCTTGCGCGATGACCTCATTGTCTTCGCTGACAATATCGACCCATTCCGTGCTTGCCAAATGATTCTGCTCGACCATCAGAAAACCTTAAATTGAATGCGCTCTTGCGGCGCGTTTTATGATTGATGGGTAAATTACGGGTTAATGGTGACCTCTGCAATAACCCGCTGATCATTAAGTGCTAAAACTTGCAGTTTGCCCTCGTCCATCATTCCGAAGCTTGCAGCAAAACTGCCTTTAGGAATGCTAACCGAACCGGGGTTAAATAAGAATATCTCGCCGTGCTTTTCTGCCACCGGCAGGTGCGTATGGCCAAAAATTAGCACATCGTCTGTCGCCAGCGGCGGAAGATTATCCGGGCCATAAAGATGACCGTGAGTCAGAAACAGTCTCTGTTTGTCGGTCAATATCTGCTGCCATGGCGCCGTCATGGGGAAATGCAGCAACATCTGGTCGACTTCGCTATCACAGTTGCCACGTACCGCGATAATTCGCTCAGCAACGCTGTTCAGACACTCGGCAACCTGCGATGGCGCATATCCTTCAGGAAGCGCGTTACGCGGCCCATGATTGAGCACGTCGCCCAGAATCACCAGCCAATCTGCACCGCTTTGTTTAAATAGCGACACGACGCGTTCAGCGGCGGGCAAAGCGCCATGAATATCCGAAGCAAACATCAATTTCATTCATCAAATCCCTACAATGATAATCCCTGCTATCATAATGGATTTCATCGTTATTTTCAGCCCGACCGTTTTGCCGAGAGCGCCACGTAGCGCTGTAGCGATGACCGCTGCCATTGGAAGGTCGCGTAATCCGCCAGTCGCTCCGGGACATCATCGCCATTCATCACCAGCCGATTAAGCATCAGCGCCAGACAGCTATCCGCAATACACCACTCACCAAACAGATTCGGCTTGCCATGGGAGAGGAGCGCCGCCGCAGTATCAAAAAGTTTAGCCGCGCTTTGACGTCCTGCTTCGCTTAAAGGTGCTTTTTTCTCACCCCCAAAAACCACCGCCGTGGATCGTTCTTCACGAATTGGCATCAGGTCGCTGCGTAACCATGCCTGCACCTGACGGGCGCGTGCTCGTTTCTGGAGATCGTATGGGTACAAGCGTTCCCATTCAGGTGGTGAAAAACGCTCGTCAAGGTACTCGGTAATGGCAGACGATTCGCTCAGTTCAAAATCATCAACCACCAACAGCGGTACGCGGCGAGTGGCGCTATAGCCTCGCCATCCCGGTTGAAGATGTTCGCCGAGGCCAAGATTTACCGTTTTCAGGGTAAACGGTAGCCCTTTTTCCTGTAGCGCAACGTAAACTGACATAACATACGGCGAGAAAAAATCAGAGTCTGACCAAAGCGTTATCACAGGCTGGCTCATCGCGCATCCTCAATCACAGGTTACAGGGCACAAATGACGGACGCAAAGAACCTGCCTCCGACGGACATAACAGCCAACATAGCTTGTCTTAGAATAGATGTCACTCGTCTGGTACATGAGGTTTTTGCAACTAACAGGCTTGCGTAAATCGCGCTTTATTAAACAAGCACCTGTTCCCCCTCTGCCGCAACAAACCCGCTTTCGTGTATGATGCCAAGGACAACAATAATTAAGGAGAATACCTGCAATGTCACAGTCCGACGCCATTATCCGCATCAAAAATCTGCGGCTGCGTACGTTTATCGGTATTAAAGAAGAAGAAATTGCCAACCGCCAGGATGTGGTTATCAATATCCAGCTTCGTTACCCGGCAGATAAAGCGCGCAATAGCGAAGATATCAACGATGCGCTGAACTACCGCACCATCACCAAAAGCATTATTTCTCACGTAGAGAATAACCGTTTCTCTTTGTTGGAAAAATTAACTCAGGATGTGCTCGATATCGCACGCGAACATCACTGGGTCACTTATGCTGAAGTAGAGGTCGATAAAGTTCACGCGCTGCGTTATGCCGACTCGGTATCAATTACCTTAAGCTGGCAACGTTAAGCGCTCCTTCGCTTGGAGGTCGCATGCAAATTCTCATTACCGGTGGCACCGGGCTAATTGGTCGCCATCTGATCCCGCGTTTACTGACGCTGGGCCACACGGTCACAGTGGTGACGCGAACGCCTGAGAAAGCACGTCAAACGCTAGATGCGCGCGTTGAGATATGGGCCGGGCTGCAGAAAGTAACGTCACTTGATGGCATCGACGCCGTCATTAACCTCGCCGGAGAGCCGATTGCCGATAAGCGCTGGACCGAGGAGCAGAAACAGAAACTCTGCGACAGCCGCTGGAGGATAACCCAACGGCTTAGTGATTTAATTCAGGCAAGCGACACCCCGCCGGCGGTGCTGATTTCCGGTTCAGCTATCGGATACTACGGCGATCTGGGTGAAGTGGTCGTGACCGAAGAAGAACCGCCGCATAACGAATTTACCCATAAGCTTTGCGCGCGCTGGGAGCAGATTGCCTGCACCGCGCAAAGCGACCGTACCCGTGTTTGCCTGCTGCGCACCGGCGTGGTTCTTGCCGCAAAAGGCGGGATCCTCGGCAAAATGCTGCCACCGTTTAAACTCGGGCTCGGCGGCCCTATCGGCAATGGGCGGCAGTATCTGGCGTGGATTCACATTGACGATATGGTCAACGGTATTTTGTGGTTACTCGACCACAATCTCCGTGGGCCATTTAATATGGTTTCGCCCTACCCGGTGCACAATGAACAATTTTCTCACGCCTTAGGTCATGCACTGAATCGTCCGGCAATCTTACGCGTTCCCGCAACCATGATACGCCTGCTGATGGGCGAATCGTCGGTACTGGTGCTGGGCGGTCAGCGCGCGTTGCCAAAACGCTTAGAAGCCGCCGGTTTTACCTTCCGCTGGTACGATTTGGATAAAGCGCTGGGCAATATTATCGGCAAACGGCCTTAACTGTCTCTGCCATTGAGGATATTGAATCCGCGCCCATGCTCAATGCGCGGGTGGAATCAGTGGATGCCACGCTGGTTGGGCTAAGCGATATTGCCGAACTCACCGGGCTTTCCCGCCAGGCTATCTCGCTTTTGAAAGAGGGCGCTCGGGGGGGCGGGAAAATTTCCCGGCCCCGTACAACGCTTGAAGGGCAACTCGCCGCTTTGGCGCTGGCAAACGGTCGTTGAGTGGCTGATTGATGAAGGGCGCTTATCCACGGCATCACCACTGGTGGCCCATGCCCGCACGCTGGATAGCCTGAATCTGGCCCTCCAGCTACGCGCCTCCAAAGAGAGCCAGACGGTGCTCGACTATTTCCGTGAGCTTAGCAGTAGCGCATCGCTTAACCGTTAAGGCCTTGTTGTGGCGCCTTTTTGGGTGCTAAGGTATGGCTTTGTTCTCGCATACTGGCCTCTTTATGGTGACGCTGACAACCCCACGCTTACTGCTAACTCCCTTTAACGAACGCGACTGGCCTTTTTTTCTGTCGCTACGAAAAAACGCTGACGTCATGCGTTTTATGGGCGAAGTGCTGGACGAAGCGGCGATACGGGCGGTGTTCAGGCTGCGATGCGAAGAACCCAATATCTTTGTCATTCGTGATGAAAATAATGTGGCATTAGGTGATATCGGCCTGCGCGTTAGCCCAAAAAACCCGCATGAAGCAGATATCGGTTACGCGCTGCTCCCCGAAGCTCAGGGCAAAGGCTATGCCAGCGAAGCGCTCACCGCGCTTTGCGACTACGGCTTTCATCAACTGTCGCTGTGGGCCATTAATGCGTGGGTGTTAGGGGCCAATCAGGGCTCCTCACGGCTGCTGGAAAAACACGGTTTTACGCGCACTCAGGTGCTGGAAAAAGCCTATTTGCTCAATGGGGAATACTATGACGATTGGGTTTACCGACGCGAGAATACCCTCACCGAGCGGTGAGGGCTAAGAGTATTTATTTTAACGCACCGCTCAAAAACTGCTGCAAACGTGCGCTTTTCGGGTTACCAAACACGTCATCTGGCGCGCCCTCTTCTTCAATTTTGCCCTGATGCAGGAAAATCACGTGCGAGGAGACATGCCGCGCGAAGCCCATTTCATGCGTCACGACAACCATGGTTTTCCCCTCTTCCGCCAGCTTCTGCATAATACGCAGCACTTCGCCTACAAGCTCTGGGTCAAGCGCGGAGGTGGGTTCATCAAACAGCAAGACTTCCGGCTCCATAGCTAAGGCACGCGCAATGGAGACGCGTTGCTGCTGTCCACCGGAGAGATGTACCGGATATTTCCCCTGCTGGCGTTCATCAATACCCACTTTCGCCAGGTATTTCACCGCCCGCTCGCGCGCCTCTTGCTTGCTTAATCCCAATACCTGAATGGGAGCTTCCATCACGTTTTCCAGCACCGTCATATGGCTCCAGAGATTGAAATGCTGGAACACCATCGTCAGACGGGTACGCAGTAAACGCAGCTGATTTTTATCCGCCACCTTCAGCTGTCCGTCATTATCACGAACCAGACCAATATTCTGGCCATTGACGATAATCGTGCCTTCACTCGGTTTTTCGAGGAAGTTAATGCAGCGTAAGAAAGTACTTTTACCCGAACCGGACGAACCGATAATGCTGATAACATCGCCCGCGTTCGCCTGTAGCGATACGCCCTTCAGCACCTCATGCTCGCCATAACGTTTATGCAGATCGATGACGTTAAGTTTTTTCTCAGACATTTTGTTCTCAGTGCGTAGAAGACGGTTGCACATGCTGCAGCCAGCGCTTTTCCGCTTTGCGGAACAGGCGAATCAGCACGTAAGAGATCATTAAGTACAGCACCGCCGCAATCCCGAAGGCGGTAAACGGTTGATAGGTCGCGGAGTTGATATCGCGAGCAATCTTGAGCAAATCAGGCACGGTCGCGGTAAACGCCAGCGCCGTAGAATGCAGCATCAGGATGACTTCGTTACTGTAGGCTGGCAAAGCCGTGCGCAGCGCTGAGGGCAGAATAATGCAGCGATAAAGTTTAAACGACGAGAAACCGTAGGCCCTTGCCGCTTCTACCTCACCTGCCGGAACGGCACGAATCGCCCCCGCAAAAATCTCCGTTGTATACGCGCAGGTGTTTAGGGTTAACGCCAGTACGGTACAGTTAAGACCGCTGCGGAAAAAGGCATTGAGCATCTCGGTGCCTTTAACGATTTCCAGCGTGTACATGCCGGAGTAGAACACCAGCAGCTGCACATACAGCGGGGTACCGCGGAAAATATAGGTGAAAAGCCACACCGGGAATTTGATGAATTTATTACTGGAGACACGAGCGATAGCCAGAAAAAGCGCCAGAATACCGCCCATCACCACCGACAACACCAGCAACCACAGCGTAATCGCTACGCCGGTAAAACGGTAACCATCACTCCAAAGAAGCGCCTTCCAGTACTCCTGAATAATCTCTATCACAGGTCAGCCCTCTTCACACCCACGGAGTAGCGGCGTTCGAGCAGAAGCAACACGCCATTGGAAACGGTGGTAAACAGCAGATAAATCAAGCCGCAGACGATGGCGAAGTAAAACGGCTCCCAGGTGCTTTTGCCAGCAAGTTGGGTGGCTTTCACCACATCTTCAAGACCGAGCAAAGAGACCAAGGCGGTCGCTTTCAGGATCACCTGCCAGTTATTACCAATACCGGGCAGCGCATAGCGCATCATCGCGGGGAATAAAATCCGACGGAAAGTTTGCGCCCCGGTGAAACCAAAGGCGGTGGCCGCTTCAATATGTCCTTTTGGCACTGCCATAAACGCGCCACGGAAGGTTTCCGTAAAGTAAGCGCCGTAGATAAAACCGAGGGTGATAATCCCGGCTATCATCGGATCAATATCAAATTGTGATAACCCGAGCGAGTCGGTTACCACGTTCAATGCCATCTGCAAGCCATAAAAAATCAGCAGCATCAGGACCAGATCGGGCACGCCCCGAATCAAGGTGGTGTAGCCCTCAAATATTAACGCCAGTACGCGATTTCGGGAGAGCTTCGCCCCCGCGCCAACCAGACCAATAAGCACGGATAGCACCACTGAGCTAAGTGCGAGCTCAAGCGTGACTATCGCCCCCTGGAAAATAACCTGTGAAAACCCGTACAGCATGCTGCAGCCCTGTCTTGACGTCCATCGCCCGGTCATGCCAGGCGATGGGTTACTCGTGATGATTACTCGCCGTAAACGTTAAAATCGAAATACTTTTTCGCCAGCTTGTCGTAAGTACCGTCAGCGCGCATCTCAGCGAAAGCCTTGTTAAGCGCGTTCAGCAATTCGGTATCGTCTTTACGCAGTCCCATTCCGGTACCCACACCAAACAGTTTCTCGTCTTTAATTGACGCGCCACCGAACTGGTAGTCTTTACCGATAGGCTGTTTGAGGAAACCTTCACTCGCCGCCACTTCGTCCTGGAATGCCGCGTCAATACGACCGGCCGTCAGGTCAGAGTAGATATTGTCCTGGCCCTGATAGGAGACAATTTCAACCCCTTTTGGCGCCCAGTGTTCGTTACCGTAGGTTTCCTGCGTGGTGCCTTGCAGCACGCCCACACGCTTGCCTTTAAGCGAAGCGAGATCGGACGTAACCGGGGAGCCCTTCTTCACGACCAGACGCGAGTCGGCAGCATAAAGTTTGTCGGTAAAGGCGATTTCCTGCTGACGTTTTTCAGTGATCGACAGCGATGACATAATGGCATCGATTTTTTTCGCTTTCAGCGAGGGGATCAGGGCGTCCAGCGGGTTCTCCACGAAGGTACATTGTGCCTGGATGCGCTTACAAAGCTCTTTTGCCAGATCAATGTCAAAACCCACCAACTCACCCTGTGCATTTTTTGATTCGAAAGGTGCATAGGTAGGGTCAGTACCAATACGCACTTTTTGCCCGACTGCTGCAAATGCGCTTGATGCAGACGCAAGCGCTAAGACCAGAGAAAGAGATAACGCCAGTTTTTTCATATTATCCTCAACAGACAGTAATTCTTGGGGGTTTTATCGAAATAATCTGAGCGGTTATCGTGCCATCTTTCGGCCCATCAAGGCAAAGCATTCTGCCCTGTTGGTTGGCTTTTTTCTCATTCAAAATGCTTAATTATGCAAGCATGCGTAACTTTCGAGCAAAAAACGCACTATCGTGGTGCATCCAATAATAGATGCACCACGATGATACATCCGGCGTGATTAGTCGCCGTAGACGTTGAAGTTAAAATACTTCTTCGCCATCTTGTCATAAGTGCCATCGGCGCGCAGTTCTGCGAGCGCTTTATCAAACGCCGCCTTCAGCTCAACGTCGTCTTTACGCAGACCCACGCCCGTACCGTCGCCAAAATATTTTTTGTCTTTTACCGAAGGCCCGGCAAAGTCAAAGTCTTTGCCCGCAGGCTGCTTGAGGAAACCTTCGCTAGCGGCGACTTCATCTTGTAAAGCCGCATCCAGACGGCCCGCCGTGAGGTCGGAGTAAATCAGGTCCTGGTTTTGATAGGCCACCACATCAACGCCTTTGCTGCGCCAGTTTTCGTTGGCGTAGGCTTCCTGCGTTGAGCCTTGTAACACCCCGATATGCTTGCCTTTAAGTCCATCAAGCGTCGGGGTAATTGCCGCCCCTTTGGCGGCAATCAGACGTGAATCCGCCGCATACAGTTTGTTGGAGAAGGCAATTTCCTGCTGGCGTTTTTCGGTAATCGACAGTGAGGAGATAATGGCATCAATTTTCTTCGCTTTAAGCGACGGGATCAGGGCGTCAAAATCGCTGCCCACCCAGGTACATTTGATGCTGGCGCGTTTACACATCTCATTACCCAGATCGATATCAAAGCCGATAAAATCGCCTTTGGCATCTTTTGAGGAGAATGGCGCATAGGTGGTGTCAGTGCCGATACGAATACTCTGCGGGAGTGCGGCAAATACGCTGGAGGCGCTGCTGAGACCCAGCAGCAAAGAGAGAGCCAGAACCGTCTTCTTCATACATTCCCCTATAAAATCGTGATGTCGTTAACTGCGCATAATTATGTTGTGTTGTGTCTGCATAACCTTGTTTGCATCTTCTGTGCCATCTTTAGCAACGCCTTAAATGGCGATGTTAAATTTGTTAATGAAAAGATAACAAAAGGTAATCATAAGGAAAGATATCAGCCACAGCGCATAAATCGAGCACAAATACACATTTGGGACGATTAAATAGCGAGGATTTGATCGGCGTTACAGAATTGCCCCGAAACGGGGCAATTGAGAGGGTATGCACTCTCTTTGGGCGCGATTACGCACCGTTCCAGCGGGTAAAGAGATCTTCCGGCAGCTCGATGTCGAAGAGATCCAGCACACGATTGACGGTTTGGTTAATCACATCATCCAGCGTCTGCGGACGGTGATAAAACGCCGGCACGGGCGGCATAATCACCGCGCCAATTTCAGCGGCCTGGGTCATTAAACGCAAATGTCCCAGATGCAACGGCGTCTCTCTGACGCACAGCACCAGCGTCCGACGCTCTTTGAGCACGACGTCAGCCGCACGGGTCAGCAAGCCATCGGTATAGCTATTGACGATGCCGGAAAGCGTCTTCATGGAACACGGCAGAATCACCATGCCGGCGGTTTTAAATGAACCGGAGGAAATATTGGCGGCGATATCGCGCGCATCGTGCACCACGTCGGCCAGCGCCTGAACATCGCGTAAAGAAAGATCGGTTTCCAGCGCCAGCGTCTGGCGGGCAGCCTGGCTCATCACCAGATGCGTTTCCACATCAGGAAGAGCGCGTAGCACCTGTAATAAGCGTACGCCGTAAATCGCGCCACTCGCGCCAGAGATACCAATGATGAGTCGTTTCACACAAACCGCCCTGTTTCCATAATGAAGCAAACTTTGCCGGATTACGGCGCCAGACGCAACCGTGACGCATGAACATCGGTTACCGAGCTTCCACGGGTGACTAAACGTACCGGTAACAACAGGTTTCTTTCGTTCTCGTCGTTCATGAGAAGCTGGAAAGCATCACGCCCTAGCTCACGCTTATCGACCACCACCGTAGAAAGCGGCGGGTGCGCCCAGGCGGCAGCATCAATATCATCAAACCCCACCACCGCAATGTCTTCCGGTACACGAATACCGCGGCGGGCGCATTCGCGCATTGCCACAAGCGCGGCCATGTCGTTATAAGCAAAGATAGCATCCGGTGGCTCCGGCAACGCCAGCAGTCGCGCCATCCCTTCCACCAGCGCTTGCTCAATATCTTTTACTGGCGGGACTTCAACACGGTATTCGGCGGGTAACATCCGTCCGGCATCAAACAAGGCCTGTTGGTAGCCTTCAACGCGTTGACGAATACTGTAATGGCGCTGCGAAGTGCCCAAAAATGCGATTCGCGTTCGGCCTTGCTCCAGCAGGTGCCGCGTCGCGACAAAACCGCCGTGGTAGTTATCGGGATTCACACACGGAAAGTCTGCCGCCCACAAATCAACCAGCGCCACCGGTAACGTCGTCAGGCGCAGCTCGGCTAATACTTCGGGTTCCAGATAACCGGCGCAGATTAACGCATCCGGCTGATGTAAATTTATCAGATCAGCCACCGAATCATTCGGGCCAATGGGCTGAAAACTCATCGCTACCTCATGTTCCCGACAGGCATCTGCCACGCCGAGCATTACTGAGGAATAAAAGGGTAGCGCGCAGGCGATATTATGTTCGCGATGCAACAGAAACAGCAGTCGCTTGATACGCCCATTACGTAATCGACTTAAATCATACCCCTGCGCCTGAGCAATGGAGACAATGCGCTGGCGCGTTTCGTCGCTTAATCCAGGTTGCCCTTTCAACGCACGTGATACCGCGGCAATAGATACACCGCTGGCTGCAGCAATATCTTTAATGCGAATTTTTTTGACCATTTCGTTTTTTCCGACAGTTAACCACAACGTCAACCAAAGAATATCATGCAGCGCGTGAATATGAATAAATAAAACATTCATGTTTACTAAACATTTTCATGAAAATACCTATCTGGTCATACTTCATGCAAATTCACCGCTAAATCTACAGTCAATTGTGATTTAAGTCACCTTTCAAAATTAATTTATAGTAAAAATAAGATCGAATTCACCCTTTCAATTACCGTCTATATACCGCCATTACATCCACGAACTATGCTCAGCGCGGTTAGTTATTTACTAAAAACCGTCAGAGATACGCCGTAATGACTTTTTAAATCATCACACCCTGTTCGAGGATTGGTTATGACAATTGCTGATAACCTGGATACTGATGTACAGACAGTTGATGCGGGAGAGAAACTCTCTACCCGCGAAAAAATAGGCTATGGATTAGGCGATGCAGGTGGGCATTGCATCTCAGATTTGATCAGTGGTTTTTTACTCTTTTTCTATACCGACGTGTTTGGCTTAAGCCCGGCGATTGTCGGCGTGATGTTTTTTGTTCTGCGCATTTTCGATGCGGTCTCCGACCCCATTATGGGGATCGTGGCTGACCGCACCCGCAGCCGCTGGGGGCGATTCCGTCCGTGGCAGTTGTGGACCGCTTTGCCGCTGGGCATTATCGGCATCCTGACCTTCACCGTTCCCGATATCAGTGCGAATATGAAAATCGCCTGGGCCTTCGGCACCTATTTCCTGCTCTCACTGGGCTATACCGCCAACAACGTTCCTTACTGCGCGCTGATTAACGCGGTCACCAATCGTCCCGACCAGGTGATGTCCTGCCAGTCATGGCGCTTCGTGTTAAGCGGCATCGCCGGTTTCCTGGTGTCCGTGGGTCTACCGTGGATGGTCGATTTCTTCGGTCAGGGCAACCTGGCAAAAGGCTACCATTATGGTGTGGCGGTGCTGTGCTGCATTGGCGTAGTGATGTTTTTACTGTGCTTCAGCTGGGTTAAAGAGCGCGTGCCGTTGTCGGTGGTGGGCAACTTTACTATCCGTCAGCACCTTTCCGGGCTACGTAAAAACGATCAACTGCTGCTGATGCTGGTGATGTCCTTCCTGCTGATTAATATCCTGTGCATCCGTGGCGGCGGCTATATGTACTTCATCTCCTATGTCCTTGAGGGCGGGGCTGGGTACATGTCGATGTTCTTCGGCGTACTGACCGTCGCCGGGATTGCCGGGGCGATGATTGTGAATCCGCTTTCACGTCGCTTCGATATGGTGCGCCTGTACTACTACACCAACCTGGTACTGGTGGTGTTCGGCATTGTGATGTGGTTCCTGCCAAGCGGGCCGCAATACCGCATGATGTGGCTGGGCTGCATTGCGCTCAACAGCGTGATCCTCGGCTTCACCCTGCCGCTGCATTTCTCCATCATGGCGTTTGCCGATGATTACGGTGAGTGGAAAAACGGCGTGCGCTCAACCGGCATGAACTTCGCCTTCAACCTCTTCTTTATCAAACTTTCATGGGCGTCTTCCGGCGGCATTATCAGCGTGTTGTTGATTCTGGTGGCCTATCAGCCGGGGCTTGAAAACCAAACCGCCGCGTCGCTTCAGGGCATCACCCTGATACAAAGCATCATCCCGGCCATTTTCCATCTGGTACTGGCGCTGTGCTTGCTCAAATGCCGTCTGAACGGGCCAATGATGGCGCGCATTTCTTCCGATCTTCACCAACGACATTCACACATTTCTTGAGGTAAACATGATGCAGTCTGATGTGATTGAAGCTGATTTGAACAACATCACCATTACCGATCCGTTTTTAGGTGAATACCAGCGCCTGATTCGCGATGTCGTCATCCCCTACCAGTGGGAAGCGTTAAACGACAATATCGCCGAGGCTGAGCCTAGCCACGCGTTGGCGAACTATCGCATTGCCGCAGGTCTTGAGGAAGGTGAGTTTTACGGCATGGTTTTCCAGGACAGCGATGTCACCAAATGGCTGGAAGCCGTGGCCTGGTCATTAAGCCAAAAGCCGGATGCCACGCTTGAGAAAACCGCCGACGAGGTCATTGAATTACTGGCCCAGGCGCAGTGTGAAGATGGTTATCTCAATACCTGGTACACCGTGAAAGAGCCAGGCTTACGCTGGAGCAACGTCGCCGAATGCCATGAGCTGTACTGCGCCGGACACCTGTTTGAGGCGGCGGTCGCGTTCTTTAACGCGACGGGCAAACGTCGACTGCTGGAGATCGCCTGCCGCTTTGCCGATTATATCGATACCGTATTTGGCCCTAATGAAGGCCAGCTGCGCGGCTATCCGGGGCATCCCGAAATTGAGCTGGCGCTGATGCGGCTGTATGAAGTCACCCATGAACCGCGCTACCAGGCGTTGGCCTGCTTCTTTGTTGAGGAGCGCGGTCAACAGCCTTACTACTACGATATCGAGTTTGAAAAACGCGGCGGCACCCAGCACTGGGTCGGTTGGGGCGACGCGTGGCCTGGGATGATAAAAGATAAAACCTACACGCATTCGCACAAGCCGCTGTCCGAGCAGAGCGAAGCCGTGGGTCACGCGGTGCGTTCGGTGTATCTGATGACCGGGCTTGCGCATATTGCACGCATGACCAACGACGAAGAGAAACGCCAGACCTGCCTGCGTATCTGGAACAATACGGTTCAGCGCCGGATGTACATCACCGGCGGCATTGGTTCGCAGGGAATTGGCGAAGCCTTTACCAGCGATTACGACCTGCCAAACGACACCGCCTATGGGGAAAGTTGCGCCTCTATCGGCCTGATGATGTTTGCCCGGCGAATGCTGGAGATGGAAGGCGATGCCCACTATGCCGACGTGATGGAACGTGCGTTCTATAACACGGTGCTTGGCGGTATGGCGCTGGACGGTAAACATTTCTTCTACGTTAACCCGTTAGAAACGCACCCAAAAAGCATTCCGCATAATCATATTTACGATCATATCAAACCGGTTCGTCAGCGCTGGTTCGGCTGCGCCTGCTGTCCGCCGAATATTGCCCGCACGCTGGTTGCGATCGGTCACTATATTTTCACCCCACGTCCTGACGCACTGTTTATTAACTTCTACGCCGGAAGCGAAGCGCAGTTTGCCGTCAAAGAGCAGACGCTGGCGCTGAAAATAACCGGCAACTATCCGTGGGATGAGAAGGTTACGCTCACCCTCACCCAGCCGCAGGCGGTCAGCCATACGCTGGCGCTGCGCTTGCCGGAGTGGTGTGAAGCACCGCGCGTGCAGGTCAACGGAGAAGAGGCTCAGGGTGAAGTGATCAAGGGTTATCTGCATCTGCACCGCCAGTGGCAGGCGGGAGACACCATTATCCTCAATCTGCCAATGACGGTTCGCCGCATCTATGCCAACCCGCTGGTGCGTCATGCCGCAGGCAAAGTCGCCATTCAGCGTGGGCCGCTGGTCTATTGCCTGGAACAAGCGGATAACGGTTCTGAGTTGCACAATTTGTCGCTGCCAAAAGAGAGCGAGCTGCGGGAAATTCAGGGCGTGGGCGTGTTAAAAGGAAAAATTCTTTTGCAGGCTGAAGGGGTTCGCGTGTTAACGGCGCAAGAAGATAAACCGCTGTACAGCTTTGATAACCGCCAGACAGCAGTCGAGAAGCAGACCTTAACCTTTATTCCGTGGTTTAGCTGGGCCAACCGAGGGGAAGGCGAAATGCGCATTTGGGTGGACGAGGTGTAATAAAAAGCCGGAGGGCGGCAACGCCTTATCCGGCCTACAAAGCGAGCAGAACGTAGGCCGGATAAGACGCAAAGCGTCGCCATCCGGCATACCCTGACTTATCCTTCGTTATGCATCTCTAAGCTCTCAACTTCATTGAGCAATTGAATGGCTTTCGCGTCGTCATTGCGCAGTGAGTCGAGGAAATCAAGATAAGCCTGATCCACGTCTTTAGTGACATACACGCCATTGAATACTGAGCATTCAAACTGCTGAATATCCGGGTTCTCGGCGCGTACTGCTTCAATCAGATCGTTAAGATCCTGGAAGATAAGACCGTCTGCACCGATGATCTGGCGAATCTCATCCACTTCACGCCCATGAGCAATCAGCTCAGTGGCGGTAGGCATATCAATACCATAGACGTTCGGGAAGCGAATTTCCGGGGCCGCTGAGGCCAGATATACCTTCTTCGCGCCAGCTTCACGCGCCATTTCGATAATCTGTTCAGAGGTCGTGCCACGCACGATGGAATCATCCACCAGCAGCACGTTTTTATCACGGAACTCAGCGCGGTTGGCGTTCAGCTTACGGCGAACCGATTTACGACGCAGTTGCTGGCCGGGCATGATAAAGGTGCGCCCCACGTAGCGGTTTTTCACAAACCCCTGGCGGTACGGTTTATCGAGAATACGGGCGATTTCCAGGGCGATATCACAAGACGTTTCCGGGATCGGGATAACCACGTCGATATCCAGATCGTCCCACTCACGCGCAATTTTCTCGCCAAGCTTCGTCCCCATATTCACGCGGGCGCTATAGACGGAAATTTTGTCGATAAAGGAGTCCGGGCGCGCAAAGTAGACGTATTCGAACAGGCAAGGGTTACTGACCGGGTTATCCGCACACTGACGGGTAAACAACTGCCCTTTCTCAGTAATGTAGATGGCTTCACCCGGCGCTACGTCACGCAGGAATTCAAAGCCCAGCGTATCCAGCGCCACGCTTTCGGAGGCCACCATATATTCGGTGCGACCATCGCCAATATCACGCTTGCCAAGCACCAGCGGGCGAATACCGTTTGGATCGCGGAAAGCCACCATACCGTGACCGATAATCATCGCCACGCAGGCATAGGCACCACGGATCTGACGATTCGTCGCGGCAATGGCGGCGAAAATGTTATCGGCTTCCAGCGGATAATGGCGGAAGTTATCCAGCTCACTGGCGAAAATATTGAGCAGGATTTCAGAATCAGAAGTGGTGTTGATGTGACGGCGTTTTTCTTCAAACAGCTTTTGACGTAACTCATGCGCATTGGTCAGATTGCCGTTGTGCGCAAGCGTAATACCATACGGAGAGTTGACGTAAAAAGGCTGGGCTTCGGAAGCACTGGAGCTGCCCGCCGTTGGATAACGCACATGGCCAATACCCATATTGCCCTGCATACGTTGCATGTGGCGAGCTTCAAAGACATCGCTGACCAGGCCGTTCGCCTTACGCAACCGGAAGCAGTTGTTGGCATCAATGGTGATGATGCCAGCGGCATCCTGACCACGGTGCTGAAGCACCGTTAGCGCATCATAAATCGACTGGTTAACCGGCATGACACCGGCGATACCGACAATACCGCACATACGTCTTTTCCTCGTTCAGCAACGACCCAAGGCCTATACCTTGGGCAAGAAACTTGACGAGCTTTGCAGGTAGTCAAAAAACCATCTGATGACGGGTGAGAAATAAGGAATAAACTGCGAGTGTTGCCAGTCATCGCTTTTCGCCATTCCGGTAAAGGTGTCGAGGAAGAACAAGATAGCGGCGATAATCAGCACCCCACGTAAAGCGCCAAAGCAGATCCCCAATACCCTGTCTGTACCCGACAGACCGGTTTTTTCCACCAGCTGGCCTATCACGTAGTTCACGATAGCACCAACGATGAGCGTCACGATAAACAGCGCCGCAATAGCAATCCCATTTCGAACACGTTCATCTTCAAAGCCCGTAAACCAGACAGACAGTTCCGTGTAGTAATGGCTGGCAACATAGAAGGCACAGCCCCAGGTTACCAACGATAACGCTTCACGAACGAAGCCGCGGATAAGGCTCACTAAGCAAGAAAAACCCAGTACCGCGATAATGGCATAATCAATCCAGACCATAAATGTCCCACGATTTTACGCCCTGTCATCCAGTTCGGGCGCATTCTAACAGAAAAAGAAAACGTTTGCGTAGGGATTTCCTTCCCGAGCATAAATAAAAAATGGCGCTGAAAAAATATTCAACGCCATCGTTTTTGGGCCGTTTTCAGCGTTGTGCAGGCCCCCTCACCCTAGCCCTCTCCCCACAGGGGAGAGGGAACCGTTGAGAGCCGTCGATAAGTTCGGTATCGGCTTTCTGCCTCGCCCCATTTAGGGAGAGCACCGCCGAGAGCCGGTATTAAGTCCGGCACCGGCTTTCCCTCCCCCCTCTATGGAGAGCGACCGCCGAGAGCCGGTGTTAAGTCCGGCACCGACTTTCTCCCTCGCCCCTTTAGGGAGAGCGACCGCTGAGAGCCGTTGTTAATCCCGGCACCGACTTTCTCCCTCGCCCCTCTGGGGAGAGGGCCGGGGTGAGGGGAAATACCGACACCTTAGTTCGGCGTGTATCCCATCACGACGCCACTCAGCCCCGACAGCTGTTTCAACTCACCCAGTGAGCCTTTGAGCTTATCTTTCGAGGCATCGGGCCCCACCAGAATTCGGGTGATTTTACCCTGAACCGGCGTTGAAGGCGACGTGTAAGCACGATATCCCGCACCTCGCAGGCTGGCGACGATTTCATTCACCTTATCCGCATTTTTCAATGCGCCGAGCTGAACCACATACGCTTTACCAACCGGTGCCGCTTTTTCTTCCGCCGCAGCTTTCGGCGGCGGCGTAGTCGCCGCGACCTGCTCGGTCGCTGGCTGTGGTTTTGGCTGCGGCTTCGGTTTTTCTACCGGCTTAGGCTTCGGCAATTCAGCCGCAGGCGGGATCTGTTCAAGATCACCATTGCCATTCACCGACAGGCGGCTGGAGTCCAGCGACGGCGCGGCGGCATCCCCCGCCCTCACCTCTTCAGCAGCGCCTTCAGGCGGCTGAGCGGGTAAGGCCTGAGTTGCCGTTGGCAGCATATCAGGTTCATCGCGATCGCCCGGTTTTGGCACCAGTGGGATCGCGGCAAATTCATCCTGATAATGTTTTTTTTGCCCGTCGAGCAGCCCGGGCAGCACGATAACGCCCAACGCCACCAATACTATCGTCCCGACCAGACGGTTTTGAAACTTACTTGCCACCGGCTCTCCCCGCGTCTAACTCTTCCATCACATGCGCTACCGTGTGGAATGACCCACACACCAGCACCGTATCTTCGGGCGCTGCATCAGCCATGGCGGCATGCCATGCCTGCGCGACGCTGATATAAACGGTCCCCGCGCGCAAATGTTCGCGCAATTGCTCGGCCGTCGCTCCGCGCGGCCCTTCAAGAGGCGCGCAATACCAGCGGTCTACCACCTCATCCAGGCATGTCAGCGTACCGGCAATATCCTTATCATGCAGCATACCAATAACTGCCAGTACTCGCCCAGTTTTCGGCAACGATTTGAGACGCCCGGCAAGGTAGGCGGCGGCATGCGGGTTATGCGCGACGTCAAGGATCACGCGCGGCGCAAGCTGGATGGTCTGGAAGCGGCCCGGCAGAAGCGCGTTAGCGATCCCCTCCCGGATAGCCTCTTCGCTTACCGCAAGCTGACTTGCTCGCAGCGCCGCCAGCGCGGTTGCCGCATTGGGCTGCGGCACCTGCGGTAGCGGAAGCCCGCTCAGCTCGCCTTCGGCATCGCTAAACGTCCAGCTGTCAGCCTCGACCGTGTAGCGCCAGTCGACATCACGCTGACGCAGCACCGCGCCTTTCTCGCGCGCGACATCGGCGATGGTATGCGGCATATCAGGTTCACCCACAATCGCCGGGCGGCCACCGCGGAACACGCCCGCTTTCTCGCGGCCAATGCTTTCGCGATCGGGGCCCAGCCAGTCGGTATGATCCAACGCAATGCTGGTCACCACGGCAACATTCGCATCCACGATGTTGGTGGCGTCCAGTCGTCCACCCAGACCGACTTCAAGGATAACCACGTCCACTTTAGCCTGCTTAAACAGCCACAGCGCCGACAGCGTGCCGTATTCAAAATAAGTCAGCGATGTCTCGCCGCGCGCCGCTTCAATCGCCGCAAATGACGCCGTGTGGGCACTTTCAGCCAGTTCGCTGCCCTGTACGCGCACACGTTCGGTGTAGCGCACCAGGTGAGGAGAGCTATAAACCCCCACGGAGTAACCCGCCGCCATCAGGATAGCTTCAAGCGTCCGGCAGGTCGTGCCTTTACCGTTGGTGCCCGCGACGGTGAATACAAAAGGCGCAGGCTGGAGCACGTCCAGATGTTCAGCAACCAGGCTGACACGCGCCAGGCCAAGATCGATGGTTTTGGAGTGAAGGTTTTCCAGATAAGAAAGCCACGTAGCCAAAGGCGACGTGGCCTGAGGAATGAGATGTTTTTCCATGGTGCCCGCAACTTTCAACGGTGAATAATAACAAAAAGGGCAGCGCCACCCGGCTCTGCCCTTTTTCTCGTCGTCTTTCAAGCTGCAGGTGCGTTGGCAGCATCTGCCCACCTGCAACCCGAAATCCATAGAGCAATGATCAGGCCTCTGGTTCCTGATCCGGTACTGGCGGAACCACCACGCTTTCACGCGGCGCATCCGGATTCGGTGCCGGGAGATTCATCAGCTTCGCCAGGATACTGGCCAGCTTCAGACGCATTTCCGGGCGACGAATAATCATGTCGATAGCGCCCTTCTCAATGAGGAACTCACTGCGCTGGAAGCCAGGCGGCAGTTTCTCACGCACGGTCTGCTCGATAACCCGCGGGCCCGCAAAGCCGATAAGCGCTTTTGGCTCAGCGACGTTCAGATCGCCCAGCATCGCAAAGCTCGCAGACACGCCGCCCATGGTTGGGTCGGTCAGCACGGAGATATACGGTAAACCGCGCTCCTGCATTTTCGCCAGCGCCGCAGAGGTTTTCGCCATCTGCATCAGCGACATCAGCGCTTCCTGCATACGTGCGCCACCGGAGGCGGAGAAACAGATCAGTGGACAGTTATCTTCCAGCGCCTGTTCAACCGCACGAACAAAGCGCGCACCAACAACGGAACCCATTGAGCCGCCCATAAAGGAGAACTCAAATGCCGCAGCAACAACCGGCATGGTATGCAGGGTGCCTTTCATAACAATCAGCGCATCTTTCTCGCCCGTTTCTTTCTGAGCGGATGCCAGTCTGTCTTTATACTTTTTAGAGTCACGGAACTTCAGCAGATCTTTTGGCTCAAGTTCGCTACCTAGTTCAACCAGGGACCCTTCGTCCAGCAAGCTATGCAGGCGATTACGCGCTGACATACGCATGTGGTGATCGCACTTCGGGCAAACCTCAAGGTTACGCTCCAGCTCCGCACGATACAAAACCTGACCACAGCTATCACATTTGGTCCATACCCCTTCCGGGATGCTCGCCTTACGGGTAGGTGTGATGTTACTTTTAATTCGTTCAATCCAGCTCATTGATAACCTTTCTGCCTGAACCTGGTCGATGCCAGTTTTGCCATTAAGGGGGCGCGCATAATGCCACTTTCGCCCCTCATAGACCATGAATGTTGCACATTAAAACATAACAGCCCGAAACTTGGCATAAAAAAGTGGTCGAACCGCGAAACATGCCGTAACAGGGCACGGCTGAATCGTGCCCTATGTATTACGTTTATTTAACCTGTTTTGCTGCTGCTCGGCGGTGACGGATCACCTCGATAACGCCTGGCAATATCGACAGGACGATAATCGCCACAATCAGCAGTTTCAGGTTTTCCTGAACGATAGGCAGGTCGCCAAACAGATAGCCCGCGTAGGTAAACAGCAGTACCCACAGCAGCGCACCGGTGACGTTATAGATTGCAAAATGACGATAGGACATATGGCCCATTCCCGCCACAAACGGCGCAAATGTTCTGACGATCGGCACAAATCGCGCCAGGATTATCGTCTTGCCACCGTGCTTATCGTAAAACGCATGCGTCTTATCAAGGTAGCTACGACGGAAGATTTTCGAGTCCGGGTTACTAAAGAGCTTTTCTCCGAACATGCGGCCAATCGTGTAGTTCACCGCGTCCCCGACGATGGCGGCTATCACCATCAATACCACCATCAGATGAACGTTCAGATCGTTAGTGGGCAGCGCGGAAAGCGCACCGGCAACAAACAGCAGCGAGTCGCCTGGTAAAAATGGCGTCACCACTAGCCCGGTTTCACAAAACAGGATCAAGAACAAAATGGCATAGACCCAGACGCCGTACTGCGCGACCAGTTCCGCCAGATGCACATCGATATGCAGGATGAAATCAATTAAAAAACGAATAAGATCCATATTGTTTTAGCCCCAAATGACTACGTTAGTCCGCCAGGAAAAGCGGCCCCATCGGCACGGAAGGCAGTTCAAAGTGTGCGGGGTAGTCTACCGCCACCAGGTACAATCCTTCCGCTTTCGCCGTCGCTGCGGCAAGCGTCCTGTCTTTTGCCGCCAGCAGTTCTGCAATCCAGCTCTCCGGCTGGTTTCCTGCGCCAACTTCCATCAGGCTGCCAACAATATTCCTTACCATGTGATGCACAAAAGCATTCGCTTTGATGTCCACCACAATGTACGCGCCGTAGCGAGTCACGTTGATGTGCATCATATTGCGCCACGGCGTGCGCGATTGGCACTGAACGGCGCGAAACGAGGTGAAGTCATTCTCACCCAGCAAACTCTGCGCCGCGCGGTGCATCCGCTCAGCATCCAGCGGCTGATGATAATGCGTCACGCCCTGACTTAACACCGCCGGACGTAGCCGGTGATTGTAAATAATGTAACGATAGCGACGCGCCGTGGCGCTAAAGCGCGCGTGAAAATCATCGGGGACAGCTTTCACCCACCGCACCGCAATGTCTCCAGGCAAATTCGCATTTGCGCCTAACGTCCACGCGATATCTTTACGCACAGCGTGAGTGTCGAAATGCACAACCTGGCCGGTGCCATGCACGCCGGAGTCGGTGCGCCCGGCGCAGAAGACGTTGATCGGTTCATTCGCCACCTGCGAGAGCGCTTTTTCCAGCTTTTCCTGCACGCTGCGCACTTCATTTTGCCGCTGCCAGCCGTAGTACTTGCTGCCGTCGTACTCAATGCCCAGCGCAATTCGATAGACCGGCAGTTGCTCCATGTCGGACATTAGTACAGATACTCCTGCACCAGCTTCTCAGCCGTTTTTACCGCCATCAACGCGCCGCCGAAACGGACGTTATCGGCAACCGACCAGAACTGGATCTGCTCTGGCATACCGTAATCATTGCGCACGCAGCCAACGGAGAGGTGCGCGCTACCGGAAGCATCGCCAACCTGAGTCGGGAATTCCCCCTCTTCAGACAGCGCGATATCTTCGCCACGTTCAAAGGCATCACGCGCTTCTTCCGCTGACAGCGGGCGCATCGCTTCAAAAGTGACCATCTGCGCATGACCGTAGAATACCGGCGTCTGAATGACGCTTGCGGAGATCATCAGACCGCCGTCCTGGAGGATTTTACGCACCTGGTCAACAATACGACGCTCGTCAGGCACGCTGCCTGCGCGGTCTGGCAGTAATGGCAGCATGTTGAATGCCAGTTGACGGCCAAAGAAATCGTCTTCGTCGATAGGAATACCGTTGAGCAGTTTTGCGCTTTGTCCCGCCAGCGCATCGACCGCTTTTTTGCCATGCGCGGAAGCAGAAAGCAGGTTGGTAACCCCAATGCGAGACAGACCACCATCATCGATGAGCGGTTTTAAGGCGCTTAACAGCTGGCTGGTCTGGCTATCGGCGACGGCCACCAGGTTGCGGTTACGATAGTCAGCGAGGACAAACGGATTCACATCCGGCACCACCAGCGGCACGTCAGGCTCAAGGGCAAACACACCGCTAAGATCGATAATCAAACAGCCCGCGTTGCTGGCTTCTTCAGCATAAGTTGCCGAGGCTTCTTGTCCTGCGGCAAAAAAGGCCAGCTGCGCCTGAGTCCAGTCAAACTCAGCGGCGTCCTGCACCATTACCGTTTTACTGTTAAAACGCAGATTCTCACCCGCGCTTTCGCTGCGCGCTAGCGCGTAGATATCACCCACCGGAAACTCGCGTTCAGCAAGGGTTTCAATCAGGGCGCGGCCCACGGCGCCAGTTGCGCCCAGAATGGCAATGTTCCAGCCTTCAGACATGGTGATTTACTCCAGAAAAATAGCGCCCTTGCCGGAGTATCCGACAAGGGTATTAAGAAGACATTAACGATGTACGGCGTTAAACCCGATTTGCTGCAGCAGCGCGGCGGCGTCTGCATCGTCGCATTCCACGGTGAGCGAAGACCATTCGCGGCGCTCAAGATAGTTCTTGCGCAGCTTGTCAAATTCCCCCGGGATCCCGGCGACTTTTCGCAGCGGTGCGTCATCGCGGCGCACATCATACACCAAATGAACCAGTCTTTTCAGCGTTGGCTGATCGAGCGGCCCGTGCAAGGTGATGTGGCCAAATTCCGGCGCGGGTAAGAGCGAAGAGAGCGCCACTTCCTGCGGCTGACCGATAAACTGGCTGTAAGCTTCAAACACCTGAGTGGTGCCGCGCGCTTTGCCTTCCAGGGTGTAGCCCGCAATGTGCGAGGTCCCTAAATCAACCTTCGCTAACAGCGCCAGGTTAAGATCCGGTTCCGGTTCCCAGACGTCCAGCACCACACTGAGATCTTGCCCAGCTTCCAGACGCGACAGCAGCGCGGCGTTATCTACCACCGGGCCACGGCAGGCGTTGATAAGTATCGTCCCCGGCTTCAGGCGGCGTATCAACGCTTCATCGGCCAGGTGCAGGGATTTGTAAGCCCCCTCTTTATAGAGCGGCGTGTGGAAGGTCAGCACGTCGGCATTTTCAACCAGTTCTTCGAGCGTGCGGAAATCCCCTTCGTCGCCATTATCCGCCCGAGGCGGATCGCATAGCAGCGTTTTGATTCCCAGGGCTTCCAGCCGTTTTTGCAGGCGACCACCGACATTGCCCACCCCGACGATCCCGACGGTGCGGTCGGTCAGCGCAAAACCATCACGTTCAGCCAGCATCAGCAGCGCCGAGAAGACATACTCAACAACGGCAATCGCATTGCATCCCGGTGCGGCGGAAAATCCAATCCCTGCCTGCTGTAGCCACGGCTGATCAACGTGGTCGGTGCCCGCCGTGGCGGTGCCTACGAATTTAATCGCTTTGTCGCCTAACAGCGCTTCATTGACTTTAGTGACGGAGCGCACCATCAGAGCATCGGCGTCGGTCAACGCTTCGACTGGGATGGGACGGCCAGGAACAGCTTTGACCTCACCCAAACGGCTAAAAAGCTCGCGCGCGTAGGGCATATTTTCATCAACAAGGATTTTCACGGTTAGTACCTGTCTGAGAACGAGAGTAAACGCGGGAAGTGTGCCATAATCTCGCCGCCAGGCATACTTGCGCCTGGCGTCAGTAAAGCAATATGGAAAGGATGAATCATGACACAACCCATTTCAGGTATGCCTGCGCGCCCTCCGGGGGCCGGTATTCCTCCCCTCTCCCCTGCCGGAGAACAGCCGCTTAGCACGCAGCAACGTACCGTGCTGGAACGGTTGATAACGCGATTAATCGCCATGACCTCGCAGCAAAATGCGGAAGTCTGGGCGGGGGTTAAGCACGATCTGGGTCTTAAGAATGATACGCCTTTACAGGCTCGTCACTTTCCCGCCGCCGAACAAAACCTCAATCAGCGTATCGGCACTGCCGAGCAAAAGCTGAGCACACGACAAACGCTGTCGCAGCTGACTGAGCTGCTGGGTCAGGGTAATAACCGCCAGGCCGTCAGCGACTACATACGCCAGCAGTTCGGTCAGACCGCCCTAAGCCAATTGACGCCACAGCAGTTGAAGAGCGTTTTGCAGCTATTACAGCAGGGGCAGCTGTCTATTCCGCAACCCCAGCAGCGTCCGGCAACCGATCGCCCGCTGCTTCCGGCTGAGCACAATACGCTGAATCAACTGGTGACCAAAGTCTCTGCCGCCACCGGTGATTCAACCAAACTTATCTGGCAATCACTGCTCGAACTCTCAGGTGTTAAAACCGGAGATACGCTGCCCGCCCGGCACTTCAACGCGCTGGTGACGCTACTACAGGCGCGGCTGACGTTAAGCTCACAGGCGGCGCCAACGCTTAATACGCTCCAGGCGGCGTTGAAGCATCCGATGGAGTCACAGGAGTGGCAGTCGGTACGTGATTACGCCCAACAGAACTGGAACGGTACGCCGCAAACGATACTCACCCCGGTGCAGGTTCAGGAATTGCTGAATTTACTGTTCTTAAAACGAATTGAACGCGAACGCGTGGCACACACGCTGGAAGCTCGCGACCTGCAGCCTATCTATGCGCCATTTGCGCCGGTAATCAGCTCTTTGAAATCGCTTTCGGCCCGGCCCGGGCTGGCGTTTGTGGTGGTCATTGTGGTGTTTGTATTGTTGTGGCTGGTGATCTAAGAGTTACACCGCGGCATCAGGATTTAAACCGATTGTTCCCTCTGGTAATCGCGAAAGAAGGGAGGGTAAGAAAGACATTTTTTCTTATTCTCTCCTTCAGCTTGCATGTATCCATGCATATCTATAATCGCATATTCCTTATATCTCTCAGCCATAAAGTCAGCATCTATACTTGTATCACACACTTAATATTATTGATAAATTGAATGTACAAAATAATTTATTCAATCGTGTTGCCAATGATATTTATAAATATATTCATCCGACAGAACTCTTGCCTCTTCCATTTGCCCCTTCGTTAGTTGCGAACCAATATGCTCTCTATTTTTCTTTGCCTCTTCCTTGCCGTTGACACTCGCGACAGAATACCAAGCATAGGCCTTTAGATAGTTTTTAGGCAGATTATCAGTACCTTCTTCATATAACATCCCGAGGTTATATTGAGCCTCTCCCCATCCCTGCATAGCTGATTGTTGAAGCAAATGGATGGCCTTATCCTTATCTATAGGCAGTCCACCGTTACCATTAAAATAAAAAAATGCCAGACTATTTTTAGCTTCCATTGAGCCGTGCTCCGCTCCTTTCTGTAACCATTCAACTGCTTTCCGGTCATCTTTTTCAACCCCAATCCCGAGATAATACATTCTCCCAAGATTAAACTCAGCCATTGGTTCGTTTTTATTTGCGGCGTGCATAAACCATTCTTTCGCCAATGAATAATTCGGCGCCCCCACTTTGCCATCAAGGTATATCAGACCTAAATTAAGTTGTGCCGCTGAGTAATTCTTTTCAGCGGCTTTAAGATACCAATATTCTGCCTGCTTATAATTCCGCGTCGTACCTTTACCATATTCATATGCAACCCCTAAATCTGATTGAGCTTCAACCATTCCTTTACTTGCGGCTTTTGTATACCAATTGAACATTTTTTTATAATCTTGTGATACGCCATGTCCGCGGCTGTATAGAATTCCTAGAGAATATTGGGCATCAGGGTCGCCTTGTTCTGCTGCCTTAAGAAACCATTTTGCTGCTTGCTGATAATCTTTATTAATATATTTCCCGTAGTAATAGTACCTTCCTAGCTGTTCTTGCGCTCTAATGCTACCATGTTCCGCTTCTTGTTTAAGCGAGAGAATATTAATTTCTGCAGAATAGACAGAATTAACACTAACAAAAACAACAATCGCTACAAAAAACAACACGATTCCTTTGTTTTTTCTAACACAATTGTATTCTTTTAAGTAAGGATTATTCATCATTTATGTTTTTAGTCACGTTATCACCATCAGCTTCACCAGCTATCCCTGTTGCAATGGATAACAAAGGTGAACCAAGGAAAGAGAATACTTTCCCAAGTGTCATGCTCTGACATTCAGTTTTATCCTCGAACAGGACAATTTCGATAAAGATAGATTGTTCGCACCTCCCTATAACTTGTCTAATTCACCCCCCTCCGTTAAGGATATCTACATTCTGTTTGAGACTTATAAATATCATCCTCAACTGGGGAGGCACGATATTTATGACTGTATTCCGCTGCCATTTCCTTGGCCACGACGAGCTCTTTGCCACTCATTTTACTGGTAAGTAAATTAAGTTCATCTTGAGAATTCAAAGAACCATTTATATATGCGGTATAATACCAAGCATATGATTTTTTATAATCAATTGGCGCTTCACCATCATTTTCCATATAAAATGAAGCAAGGTTCATTTGGGCTTGAACATACCCCTGACATGCTGATGCTTCAACAAGTGGTAAAACTTTTTCAAGATCTTCTGGATGACTTCCCAATCCTTTACCATAAAAGGCTCCCAGTGAATTCCTAGCACTCATCGAACCAAGGGCAACGGCTCTCAGATACCATTTCTCAGCCTGAGCGTTGTCTTTTTCAGTACCCAAGCCATGAACATACATCTGCCCAAGATTATTCATTGCGACAGTATTGTTTTGTTCAGCTGCTCTTAATAACCATTTTTTGCCTTCCAAATAGTTCCTTTCGGCACCTGTGGTCGTGACATACAATGTTCCTAAATTAACTTGAGCATTTACCATCTTTTGCTCAGCTGCTTTTGTATACCACTTTATCGCTGTTTGAATATTTTTTGCAGCACCCCAGCCATGTTCGTAATAAAGTCCTAAATTAAATTGAGCCTGCGCATAGCCTTGTGTAGCAGATTTCTTGTACCAATACATTGCTTTTTCATAATCCTTCTTTACACCATTGCCATTTCCATAAGCAAGACCAAGATCGGTTTGGGCTTCTGCATTGCCCTGCTCAGCTAACATGGCAAGATGTTCTATATCATCCTCAACACTCTTTTTAATCACCTTGTAATACAAAAAACAAAACGACATAATTACTAATAAAATAGTAATAGTCACTGTGGTTTTTTTCTTTGAAAGATTGACCATCCCCACCCCTAGTTACCATTTGGTAAATAAAAACCCGCAACACATATTGAATACATAATTATTGTTTTTGCTCATAAGATGAGAGTATATCAGTAAGATAATCTAGCGTCTTACCCTGGTGATCTGACCCGCCTTCATTTATAAAACCTTTACCACAAGTTAATAATAAATTCTTGGGTTCTCTTTCTCCATCCTTTATAACAGCATCAGCAACATCTTTAATACATGCTGAGCTTTTCTCAGCTACCGTTGCCGAACCGAAATTCATCCCTCCCAGCCCTATAATTGCAGAGCCAACAGACACACCTAAAACATATTCAGACAATGGATTGGGTACATTATGCATTGTTTCCATATTATGTATTACACCAGCGGCTTCATCTGTTGATAAATAATTAACAGCTGAGCCAGCCTGTTGGCAATATTGCCTCATTCCATCGCCAAAAGAAGCCAATCCTGCTAATCCTAGTGGATCAATATTTTTGACCGGATTTAATGGATACTGGTATGGATTCAACCCACCTTCCAGCCCAATCGGATCCTGCGTGATATACCTCCCCATCAGCGGCTCATAATACCGGTGCCGGTTGTAGTGCAGCCCCGATTCCTCATCATACTGCTGGCCCGGCAGGCGGAAATTCTGCGTGATGCTGAGCGGGTTATTCTCACTGAGCTGACTGCCCCACTCATTGTAC